>Ga0335075_10000284_pt1 | contig 93094 bp, 83 predicted proteins | sample Lox_Sample_24_FD_206723 | JGI IMG/M metagenome (GOLD analysis project Ga0335075, IMG submission 206723) | Soil microbial communities from Loxahatchee National Wildlife Refuge, Florida, United States - Lox_Sample_2.4 | ecosystem: Environmental > Terrestrial > Soil > Wetlands | place: USA... | reverse complement strand
CTGGTCGGCGCGGCAACGCTCGTCGTGTCGCAGATCCTGCGGCCAGAAATGGTCGACGAGTACCTCGCGGCTCGCGCACCCGCCCGCGTGCCGGCCCAGGCCTGAGAACATCGTTAATGGCATCAGGGTCCGTGCCGCTAGCCAAGGGGGAAGGCGGCGATGGTGCGCCACCGGCCCGGCGGGGTGCCCGGGATCCCGGGACGCGGGCCTGCCATCAAGATGACCTCCCTGGCGACCGCCTCGATGGGCAGGCAGGGACGGACCGATTCGGCCGCGTCGCGCAGGGCCTGCGGCCCGCCGGTATGGCCGATGGTCAGGTGCGGGATCACCTCGTCGTGCCGTCCGCCATAGGGCGGGCACGACGGGAACGCGGCGAAGACCAGATCGGTCAGGGCGGAGAATGGCGCGGCGTCGCGCGGCCCGAGCCAGACGACCTCCTGGCCGAACCAGCCCACCTTGTCCAGCGTGAACCCGAACGCCGCATGCTCCGCGAACATCCGGCCCAAGGACGCGAGCAGCACCTCATCGATCCCGGCAGGCGGCAAGAACGGGTACAGCACCGTGATGTGCGCGGGGACCCCGTCCCTAGCCGCCTCGTCAAGCCGGGCGCGGTGCTGGCCGACAGACGGTTCGGCCGCGGGCACGGGCAGGAGCAGCGCGGTCTCCCAATGGGCAGCGGCGCCAGGGATCAGGCCAGGCATGCTTGCGAGGCTAATACCGTCGGCCAGGACACACGGGAAGCTCGGTGAACTTTGGGGACGATGGCGCGGCAGCGTTGGGCAGTCGGCGCCGCCATCGCAGCGGCGATCGCCACGAAAATCGTTGAGCGGTTGTCCTCGCTGCTCCTGACCGTGAGTTTCAGCTGACGCAGAACTCGTTGCCTTCCGGGTCGTTCATGATGACGTAGTAGAGCGGGTCCTCCGGGTCGTCGTACCGGGTCCGGCGTTCCACGCTGGCGCCCAGCCCGGCCAGCTCGGCGACCTTCGCCTCGACGACTTCGATCCGCCGATCCAGGGGCAGCGCGTTGTCGCGGCCGGTGGGGTAGAGGTCGAGGTGGAGCCGGTTCTTCCCCGCCTTCGTCTCGGGCACCTCCTGGAACCAGATCGGCGGGCGCAGTCCCGCCGGGTCGAAGAGCCGGTCGTTGAAGGCTGTCTCCTCGCCCAGCTGGGCGCGGTAGTGCGCGTGCCACGTCGTCTCCGGCTCGGTGGGCGGTACCGGCTGGTAACCCAGCGCCTGTGCCCAGAACCGCGCGAGCCGGGCCGGGTCGTTAGCGTCGATGGTCAGCTGCCAGAACACCATGCCCCAACGCTAGACCCGACCAGCGCCGATTCGAGGGTACTCGTGCAGGCGCTCGGCCAAACTGCTCCGCGTCGATGTCGCGGGTGGCGGGGTTCCAGCATCATGGCACGTATTGCTGTCAGCACGAACGTCGGACAGGAGATGGGCAGATGAAAGCGGTCATCATGACGGCGCCGGCTGTGGACGGGAGCACCACGAGCGTGGCAGACATCGACGAGCCGCGGCCCGGTCCCGGCCAGGTGGCCATCGACGTCGCCTATGCGGGCGTCAACTTCATCGACGTGATGGCCCGCAGGGGCGATCCGGGCTACGCCTCCGCATGGCCGTACGTCCCGGGCCTGGAGGTCGCGGGCACCATCCGCTCCGCGGGCAGCGGTGTGCAGGGTCTGCATGTCGGCCAGCGCGTCGCGGCGTTCACGTCCGGCGGTGGCATGGCCGAGGTCGCGATCGCTGCGGCCGACGTGACCGTCGAAGTCCCGCCGGACCTGCCGCTCGCGACCGCGGCCTCGGCGCCCTTGGCCGTGTCCACGGCCCTGCTCCTGCTGACTGACCGGGCCCGCATCCGCCCCGGGGAATCGGTGCTCATGCACTCGGCCAGCGGCGGAATTGGCTCGGTGGTCAGTCAGATCGCCGCCGCGCTAGGCAGCGGCCGCCGGATCGGCACGGTCGGGCGGCCCGACAAGATCGCGGCCGGGCTGGCGGCCGGCTGGGACCACGTGTTCGCGCGAGAGGCTGGCTTGGCCGAGGCGGTTCGCTCGGTTGCTCCCGGAGGCGTGGATGTCATCCTGGATCCAGTCGGCACGGCCCTGCTGGATCTGGACCTGTCGATCGCGGCGCCCGGCGGGCGGATCGTCCTGTTCGGCAACGCCGCCGGCGGTACTCCGGCGCCGCTTCCGCCGGCCAGTCGCCTCATCGGCGGTAACGTAGGCCTGCTCGGGCTCAGCGTGAGCCGGCTCACGGCCGCCGCCCCGAAGGCCGTGGTCAGCGCCCTGGCAAAGGGGCTGGAGATGATCGCCGCCGCCCAGATCCGGCCCGAGCTCACGATCGTCGAGCCGCTTGGCTCGGTGGCCGCGATCCACGACCTGCTCGCCGCAGGCCGTGGCAGCGGGAAGTACGTCTGCAAGGTGCACGGCTGACGCGAGCCGCCCGGATCGCGGGTGAATTGGTCCTCAAGGGGCAGCGGTGACCGGCCGACGCGTTCATTGCCGCCGTTAGCGGCAGGCGCCGGGCATGACAGCAGGCCCGCGACATGCACCACGGCCCGTTCGGAGTATTAAGAATTTCAATTTCTCTGAACGGGGGGGTGGTGCGCTCTGCCGCGACAGCGGAGCTATTCGCCAGGCGCCCGGTCGAGCAGTCCTGTCTGGTAGGCGAACACGACCGCTTGGACCCGGTCACGAAGGCCGAGCTTGGCCAGAATGTGCGTGACGTGCGTCTTCACGGTCGTCTCGCTGATGTAGACCCGCCGGCCGATCTCCGCGTTGGAAAGGCCAGTCGCGATCAGCCGCAGGATCTCGTGTTCTCGCTCGGTAAGCTCGCCGAGCTCCTTCGGCGGAGCGGGACGGGCGATGCGGGTGAACTGCCTGATCACGCGCTTGGTGATGGTCGGCGACAGCAGCGCGTTTCCCGCGGCGACGGTGCGTACCGCGGCCAGGAGCTGCTCGGGGGGGTCATCCTTGAGCACGAATCCGCTGGCACCCGCGCACAGCGCCTCGTACACGTATTCGTCCAGGCCGAAGGTGGTCAGGATGAGGATGCGGGCGGCGCTGTCGCCGGCGAGGATGCGCCGGGTCGCCTCCAGGCCGTCGATCTCGGGCATCTGGATGTCCATCAGAACGACGGCCGGGTTCAGCCGCCTGGTCTGGGCGACGGCTTCGAGACCGTTGCTCGCTTCGGCCACGACCTCGATGTCGTGCTCGCCAGCCAGAAGCATCCGGAAGCCCGCGCGGACCATGGACTGGTCGTCGGCGACCAGGACGCGGATGCTCACGGCAGGCGCCGGGTCAGGGGCAGGCGGGCGCCGAGGACGAAGCCTCCCGCCCCGGGCGCGCTCGTCGTCATCTCGCCGCCATAGAGCCTGACCCGCTCGCGGATTCCGATCAGCCCGTGGCCGGCGCTGCTGCCGGGCGCCGCGCCCCGGCCGTTGTCGCGTACCTGGATGCTCAGCTGGTCGGGCGCGTAGTGCAGCGATACCTCGGCTTGGGTCGCGCTGGCGTGCTTGAGCGCGTTGGTCAGGCCCTCCTGGACGATCCGGTAGGCGGAGATGTCGAGACCGCCGGGCAGCGGGAAACGATCACCGGAGATGCTCAGCCGGACGGGCAGTCCGGCGTGTCCGATCTCCTCAAGCAGCCGGTCGAGACGATCGAGCCCGGGTAGCGGCGCTAGCTCGGCCCCTGCGCCATCCTCGCGCATGGCGTCAAGCAGGTGGCGCATGTCCATCAGGGCGGTGCGGCCGGTCTGCTCGACATCCCGCAGGGCGTTCTTGTGTTCGTGGTGTCCTTCGGGGAGCTTGTGCCGCACGGCGCCGACCTGCAGGACCATGACGCTGACCGCGTGGGCGATGGTGTCGTGCAGTTCGCGCGCGATCCTGGCTCGTTCCTCGGCCGCAGCCACGTGCGCGGCGGCCTCGCGCTCGTTCTCGGCGTGTACGGCGCGTTGTTCGGCGACATCGGCATGCACGGCGCGCTCCCGCAAGGCCAGGCCCGCGCTCCAGACGATCGCGAACAGCATCGGGTAGAAGAAGAGATCGCCCCGGTTGTGGTCGGGGTTGTGGTCGACCACGATCGCCGCGCCGCAGGCCACGACGGCCAGGCCGAGCCGGGCCTGACGGCTATCGGCAAGGTTCCCGAGCAGGTAAGAGGCGATCATCGCGGCGAGGAATGCGCTGACCGGAGTGACCAGGAGCAGCCGGTCGGCGAAGGACACCGCCGCGGCCATCACGAACACCGCCGCGGGCGCGCTGAACGGGAAGCGGCGCCGGCCAAGCAGCGGCAGGATCACCAGCGCAAGCGCCGGCACGGCGAACCACGCCGGGCGCTGTGACTCGTGCCGGAGTGCGACCTCAGCCATACCCTCGACCGCCACTATCGCGCTCAAGATCTCCAGGGCGAACCTGCGCGCTGCCGATCTCAGGCGCTTCATGGGACGAACCTAGCCCGCGGCGCCGCAGACCGCCTCCTCCGAAGGTAGGAGCCGGTATCGCCGGATTCGACGACCGGGAATCCGGCCTCGCGACGACGCGGACGCGGTCGCCACAGCCTAGGTTCCAGGCCATGGACGCCACTACCCGGACGACTGGCCCCGCATCCTGTCCAGGCCGTCGAGGATCAGGTCGAGGCCGAACTCGAACTCCGTCTGGTCGTCGCACCAGCCCAGCGTGGAATCCGGGTCATCGTGGGCCACTTCCATAAACATGCCCACCAGGTGCGGGATCTTGTCGGCCATGGTCTGGAGCGCGGCGGTGGTCTCATCCCCGCCGGTCCCGCCGCTGGGATCGAACATCTCCTGGGCGAACCCCAGTGCCCGGCTGCCGAGGGCGTGCAACGCGTGGTGGATCCGGTCGTAGGAGAAGCCGCCGTCCCGCATGAGCTTGAGCAGGCCGTCGTAGTACAGGAGAACAGCAGGGCTGGTGCTGGTGCGCGTCTCGAAGACGCTCGGTGCCCAGGGATGGCGGAGCAGGACCTCCCGGGCGGCCAGGATCCGGCGGCGGACGGCCGCCTTCCAGCGGCGCCCCGTGGAGGGGACATCGATCTGGTCGACGATGTCGTTGATCTCCGCCACCACGACGTCGGCGATGCCGTTGAGGACGTCTTCCTTATTGGCGACGTGATAGTAAAGCGACATCGCCTCGGCGCCGAGCTCTTCCGCGAGGCGCCGCATCGTGAGCGCCTCTATGCCATCCGAGTCCGCGATCTTGACCGCGGCTCGCAACACGCGTTCCCTGCTCAGCGGAAGCCGTGGCTGCGCAGTTGGCTCGGCCCGGGTGACCACCGCACCAGCCTAATTGGCCCTTGACGGTCTTACAACGTAAGGCTAACTTACAGTGTAAGACTTACAACGTAAGGTAAAAGGAGCGACAGATGAGAGCGATCACGCAGGACAGGTACGATCCCGAGCCCGAGGGCGTGCTCCGCCTCGGGGCGACTGACCAACCGGTGACCAGCGACGACGAGGTTCTGGTACGCGTGCATGCGGCCAGCGTGGACCGGGGCACATGGCATGCCATGGCGGGCCTGCCGTATCCGATCCGCCTCGCCGGATTCGGTGTACGTCGCCCCAGGCACGCCAATCCGGGCCGCAACCTGGCGGGCACGGTTGAAGTCGTCGGCTCCCGCGTGACCGGCTTCAAGCCAGGCGACGAGGTGTTCGGCATCGGCACCGCATCGTTCGCGGAATACGCGGCCGCCCGGCCAGGCAAGCTCGCACCCAAGCCGGCGAACACCTCCTTCGAGCAGGCCGCGGTCCCGGTGTCCGGGCTCACCGCCCTCCAGGCCGTCAGGAATCACGCACGAGTCAAGACCGGACAGCATGTGCTGGTCATCGGCGCATCGGGTGGCGTGGGCTCATTCGCGGTTCAGCTCGCCAAGGCGTTCGGCGCCACAGTCACCGGCATGTACGGTCCCGCCAAGTCCGACATGGTCCGGGCGCTCGGCACGGACCGGGTCATCGACTACACCGCCGACGACCTGGACACCATCGGCGAGCGCTATGACGTGATACTGGACACCGGCGGGAACCGCCCGCTGCCGCAGCTGCGCAGGGCGCTCACCCCACGCGGGACACTCATCATCGTCGGCGGGGAGACCGGGGGGCGATGGCTCGGCGGCTCAAGCCGCCAGCTCACCGCGCAGTTCTTGTCCCCGGTGACGAGGCAGAAGCTTGGCACGTTCATCGCGTCAGAGAACGCCGCGGATCTGCGGACCCTCCGCGAGCTGATCGAGTCGGGGAAGGTCACGCCCGCCGTCGACCGTACCTACCCGCTCGCGCAGGTCCCGGCCGCCATACGATACCTGCTCGACGGCCACGCCCAGGGGAAGACCGTCATCAGCGTGCGCTAGCGCCCGGCCGGGACGCAAACCACGAGCTCCCCGAACAAACGTGTGCTGGCTGGAATGCAACTTTAAGGCACTTCGATTGGGCCGTCTTGATGCGGGTAGCAGTGATTTCCGGAACGTGGCTGACCGGGACGGTACGGGTTGCAGCATTTCATTGGCTCGTACGGATATCTCGCCGTATTGCTGCTGATGATGCCGGAGTCGGCGCGCAGGAGGGTCTGACATGGACAGCGGCCGCCACTGGGAGCGGATTGAACGCCGCAAGCTGCGCCAGCGGGAGCGGTGGACGCGCCATGTCCGGCCGGGCGACCGGCCCGATCCGTTCCGGCCGGCCGGAACCGACATGCTGCCGCAGATCAAGCACGTCGTCGTGCTGATGATGGAGAATCACTCTTTCGACAACTATCTCGGCACCCTCGGCCGGGGCGAAGGGTTCCCGCTCGGCGAGGACGGCACGCCGGATGCCGAGAATCCTGACTCCACGGGCACCATGATCCGGGCCTGTCACGTGGCATCCACGACGCAGGAAGACGGCGTGCCCTGCCAGAGCTGGAGCGCCAGCCACGCACAGTGGGCCGGCGGCAAGATGAACGGTTTCGTGACCGCGATCGAGCAGGCTGCCCCCAAGGGCGGGGCCGACGTTCCCGAACCGCCGGTTCCTGCTGGCAGGAACGGCCAACGGGTTGATGGATGACCTGCCCCTCAACCTGCTTGACCGGCCGCGGGCCGGCACGATCATGGAAATGCTGACCCGGCACAAGATCTCCTGGGTCAACTACCGGCCGGCCAGCAGCGACCAGTCCCAATTCCGCCGCTACCTGCGATACCGGCGTCGCCGGACCAAGCACCACCTGGCCTCCCTCGGCCGTCCGCTGCGTAAGACCAGCGAAGTGTTCAAGCGAGATCTCCAGTTCACGTCGGCCATTTACCCGCTCGGGATGGCTGGCTACATGGCCCACGTGCGCTGCATCGAGCAGTTCTTCGCCGATGCCGACGCCGGTAATCTGCCGTCCTTCTGCATCGTCGATCCGGACTTCCGCACCTTCTCTGAGGAGTCCCCGCAAGACATCCGCAAGGGGGAAAGCTTCGCCGCCGAGGTGATCAGCCGGGTCATGCACGGCCCCGGCTGGCCGGACACGCTGCTCATCTGGACCTACGACGAGCATGGCGGCTACTACGACCACGTCGCCCCGCCGGCGGCGGTGCCGCCGGACGACATCCCTGGCCACAGCCGTGTCGCGCATCCGTCCCTACTGCGCACCCTGTTGAAGGTGCTGTTCCCCGGTTATGTCCGACATGCCGAGCAGCTCGTCGCGGGCCCTGATGCCTATGACACCTACGGGTTCCGGGTGCCCGCCGTGATCGTGTCACCGTATGCGCGGCCCGACTGCGTCTTGTCGGACGTGTTCGACCACACCTCGGTGCTGAAGCTTCTCGAGGAGAAGTGGAATCTGCCCGCGCTGACCCAGCGGGACGCGGCGGCGACCTCGCCGCTTGGCGCGCTCGACCTGACTGCCCCGCCTGCGTTCCTGACGCCGCCGAAGCTGCCTGCGCCGGCGCTCGCGTGGGATACCTGGTAACGAAGGAAGATCAGCTCAGCGCCGTGCGAAGCGCAAGACGGCGAGGAAGCCGAACACCACGAAGATTGCCGCAGCCCACAGCAGGGACAGGCCGACATAGTAGCTGGTGCTGTGGTCGACCAGGGCCCTGCCGTCGGCGCCGGTGAAAAGGCTGCGTACGGCGTCAGCCATCGGGGTGATCGGCTGGAGCTCGCCGAACTGCCTTACTCCGCTTGGCATGCTTTGGACCGGCACATAGGCGCTGGAGAGGAATACCAGCGGGGTCACTGCCAGGCCGATGATCGACTGGGCGGCCTGTGCGCTGCCAGCCACCAGGCCGCCAGCGATGAACACCCACTCGAAGGCAAGCCCGAACACCATGCACAATCCGAACGCGGCCAGAACCCCGGCGGCGGAGCCGCCCGGCCGGAACCCGACCGCGAATCCCAGGCCCGCGGCGATCGCCAGCGCCCAGGTCATCAGGGCAACATCGGCGAGACCGCGCCCGATAAGCACCGCTGCGCGGGGAATGGGCAAGGACCTGAGCCGGTCGACGAAGCCGTGCTCCACGTCCTCGGCCACTCCCACCGCCGTGCCCATCCCGCCCCACAAGATGTTGGTGACGATGAAGCCTGGCACCAGGAAGTTGACATATGACAGGTGACCTCTGGTGCTGATCGCACCGCCGAACGCGAACCGGAACATGAGCAGGAACACCGCGCTCTGGATCGCGGTGAAGACGATGAGCTGCGGAGTCCGGGCGAACTTGCGCACCATCCGCCCCGCCACGGTGATCGAGCTTGACCACAACCCTGCCCCGGTGTTGACCCCGGCCCGGGGAATACCGGGGGATGGTGCGAGCACAGACGCGCCAGTCATGATGATGCCTCCTATCTTCCGGCCGGATCAGGCGCCGACGGGCTGTTCGGGTGAGTCATCAGTGGCCTGCGCCGGTTTTCCGGTGAGGGCGAGGAACACCTCATCGAGCGTGGGCCTGCGCAACGAGATGTCCTCGACGGTGATGCCCTGGCCGTCCAGCACTCGCAGCGTGTCCATCAGACGGCTGCTGCCGTCGTCCACCGCCACGCAGGCGCGACGCTGGGGGACGTCAACTCGCGGATCGTGACCGATCGTGGCCAGCATGCCGGAGACCGCCGGTAGCTGGTCAGTGTCGCGGACGTGCACCTCGATCATGTCGTCCCCGGCACGGGTCTTCAGCTCCGTGGGCGTACCGGAGGCGATCACCGTGCCGTGGTCGATGATGACGATGTCCGAGGCGAGCCGGTCGGCTTCGTCGAGGTACTGGGTGGTCAGCAGGATGTCCGTGCCGGTGAGGACCAGGCTCCGGATCGCGTCCCACAGCCGGAGGCGGCTGACCGGATCCAGGCCGGTCGAGGGCTCGTCGAGCAGCAGCAGGCGAGGGGTACCAACCAGGCTGACCCCCAGGTCGATGCGGCGGCGCATGCCGCCGGAATAGGTGCGCACCAGCCGGTCGGCGTCGTCGGTGAGCTGCATCTGGCCCAAAACCCTGACCGCCGCCGCTTTGGCCTGCTTCCTGCTGAGCCCGAACAGGCGACCGACCATCTCCAGGTTCTCCCGGCCAGTCATCGCCTCCTCCACCGCAGCGAACTGGCCCGCCAGGCCGATCACCTGCCGGACACTGGCCGGTTTGCGCAGGGCGTCGATGCCGTCGACGTGCAGCGTCCCCGCGTCCGGACGCAGCAAGGTGGCCACCGCCCGTACGAACGTGGTTTTCCCCGCCCCGTTGGGCCCCAGCAGCGCGACCACCCGGCCCGGACTGGCGGTGAGGTCCAGTCCGGCCAGCGCCTGGGTCTTGCCGTAGCGCTTGGTGAGGCCACGGGCCTCGAGGATCGGCGTCATCATGCTCCCTGGTCACATCGGCGCGGTCTGGCCGGTCATTTCTATGTCCGGCTACGACGAGAGAATGTGACCGATGCCAGAACATGACGTGCTCGCGGAACGGTTCGAGGCCCACCGGGCCCGGCTGCGGGCGGTCGCCTACCAGACGCTCGGCTCGGCCAGCGAGGCCGACGACGCCGTTCAGGAAACCTGGCTGCGGCTGAGCCGCTCCGACGCCGGCAGCATCGTGAATCTCGGCGGATGGCTGACGACGGTCGTCGCCCGGGTGTGCCTGAACATGCTGGAGGCGCGCCGGGAACAGCCGGTGGGCATGCACCTGCCCGAGGCGGTCGTCAGCGGCACGGATGGCCTCGACCCCGAAACCGAAGCGCTGCTTGCCGACTCCATCGGTCCCGCGCTACTGGTGATCTTGCATACGCTGGCGCCCGCCGAACGGCTCGCCTTCGTCCTGCACGACATGTTCGCCGTGCCGTTCCAGGACATCGCGCCCATCGTCGGGCGCTCGCCGGCCGCGGCCCGCCAGCTGGCCAGCCGCGCGCGCCGTCGGGTCCAGGGCGTGGCCCCGGTCCTCGACACCGACCTGACCCAGCAGCGAGCCATCGCTGACGCCTTCCTCACCGCCGCCCGCAAAGGCGACTTCGAGGCCTTGCTCGAGGCACTTGACCCAGACGTCGTGGTGCGCTCCAACGGCGCCGAGATCTCGGTCCATGGCGCGGCGGCGGTGGCCGCACGCGGAATCACCGGTCTGCGAATCGCCCAGGTCAGCCTGCCCGCACTGATCAACGGAGCAGTCGGCGTCATCCAAGCCGCAGAGGGCAGGCCGCTCTCACTGATGGCGTTCACGATCACCGACGCAAAGATCGTTGCCATCGACCTCATCGACGACCCCGGCCGCATCGTCGAAGCCGACCTGGCCATCCTCGGCCGCTGACGCGCCGAACACGCCTGTCCGGGCAGAGGGGGGCGGGAGTATCGCTCCAGCCCGGCGGTGAACTACCTTGCCCTGATAGGTCGAAACGACCTATGCTGCTAGGGAAGATAGTTGATGGCGCGCACCATCTCACCTGGCTCGGAGCAGCGGCGTTTGCCGCGGCCGGAGGAGAACAGGGATCCGCAGGCCAGCACGAAAGGCAATTGTCGTGGATGCGAGCCGCGATGCCAAGCCACCCGCAGGATCCAAGTCGGAGATAGCCGGCCGGCTCCGCTCGATCGCGAAAATCGTGATCATCGACGTCGCTGCACCGCTTATCGCGTACAGCCTGCTGCGCTCGGCCGGGATGAGCACGGTGACGGCTCTGGTGCTGAGCGGCGTGTTCCCGGCACTGGGCGTGGCCCTTGACGTCGTCAGGCACCGCCGTCTCGACGTCGTGGGTGCCCTGGTCCTGGCCGGGATACTCGTCGGCACGGCGCTCGGCCTGATCACCCACAGCGCCAGGCTGGTGCTGATGGAGGGATCGGTGCCCACGGCCATATTCGGCCTGGCCTGCGTGGGCTCGCTGTGGACGCGGCGCCCGCTGATGTACGGCTTCTCCGTAGAGTTCATCGGCCCGGACACCGCTAAAGGCCGCGAGATGATCAGCCTCTGGCAGTATGAGGGCTTCCGGCACATCTTCCGGATCATCACCGCCGTATGGGGCGTCGGTTTCCTGCTCGAAGCCGCCCTGCGCGTCGTCATCGTGTACAACACCTCGACCGGCACGGCCCTGTCCATCTCCAAGGTCATGCCGTATATCTGGGCGGGCATCTTCGTGGCGTGGACGGTCGCCTACGGCAGATACCAGGGGAAGAAGGGCCAACGGATAATGGCTGCCGCCGTTGCCGCCGCCGCCGTCCAGGGACCGGGAACCGGCGACGCCGAACCCGATCCTGGCAGTGCTTCTAGGAATTCAGGTAGCGGACGACTGCCATGACGCGCCTGCTGCACCGCTCGGTGTCGCGATCCATGGGCCGGTCGGGCCGTGGGTATCGAAGGACTTGCTTACCACCATGCCTGGGTTCGAGTTCCTGCCAATCCCGGACGCTCACGTCATTGATGACAGTGAACCCAGCTATCACGCCGAGAACCGATGACTTGTCGTTCGGGACGTTTTTGCACCTTCGGCCGATTACCAGCCCCAGCTCGCCCTCGTAGTCGATCTGGTCAGGCGCGATTTTCGGGATCCGGACCGGATCGCCCGTCCCCATGATGCACGTCTGCTGTTTGTTGAACCAGGCCTGGCGGGTCGGCCGCCATGTGGGTTTCTTCCAGGTGGGCTGCGTAGTTGTAGCCGATGGCCAGGAATTTCGGCGGGCGCGGCACCGGCGCACGCAGCTTCGCGCTCGATAGAGCCAGCCGGGGAGCAGACGAGGAGGCGGCCGACGCTTCCTCGTGAGGGCCTCGGTCCAGCGGATCGATCATGGTGGCCAGGGACGGGTCGGCGGCGCGCGGCTGGCTCGACCGAATCCAGTGAAACGCGTAGTCCGGGACCACCGTCTGCGTGTAGTAATCCAGCCGGCAACCGCGGCCAGCGCTCTCTACGGTGAGTTGGCCCGGAAGAGCGTGACCGTGGCCAGGTCACCCACGATCCGGCTGGCCAGGGGCAGCACGTACCGGTAGCGGCGGGGTAGCCGCCTGCGCAGTTCGGGGGGCGGCCGGGTGACGGCAGCGTCCCGGACGACCGCCAGGCCGAGGGATTCAAGCGTGCGCGGGTCGTCGCACGACCATGCCCAGCGCGCCTCCATGTTCTTCCTGGCCGCCGCCTTGTGCTGCTGCTCGAGCATCCGCTGGCTGTAGGTGTCGAAAGCGATAAGCGCTCCCGGAAACTCCCTGGCGATGCGGGCGATGACTTGCGGAGCCTGTTCCAGGTAGACAAGTACACCCTCGGCCGCGAAGAAATACGGCCCCAGGCTATCCCGGACGGCAGGCAGCCAGTCCTCTTCCAGCACCGAAGCGGCCATCATCCGGCGGCCGCCGGAATCGGAGAAGAACTTGCGCCTCAGCTCGATCGTGTCCGGCAGGTCCAAGTCGATCCAGTGCGCCAGGCCGGCACCGATCCGGTCAAACCTGGTATTCAGCCCGGTGCCGATCTCCACCACCGTGCCGCCCGGATGCTCCGCGAGGAAGTCGCTTACCCAGGAATCGAAAATCGCGGTACGCAGCACGGTGACGCCACCGCCCCAGCCGCGGCCGTACTTCCTCTTGTCAAAGTCGACCGATGCGAGGATCTCGGCCGCCTTGGGGTCCCTGAGCACCGGCCGTCTCCTGCCCGTCTCCCGGGCCCGGGCAGCTAGTGGGATGAACAGCGTCTGCTGCACCGTGCCGAGTTCAGCCATTACCCTGTCTGTCACGCCAGCCATTACACCACCTGCGCGCCGCCCGAGCCGGAGTCCGGCGAGCAGCAGGAGCGCCCGATCGCGACGACCTCGCCCTCGAGGCCGCCGCCAGTGGGCTCAGCCCAGCGTCACGTCCGTCACCCGGAAGATTGTGACTGGCCGGCGCGCAGCGCCAGGAATCCGAATCCCCAACCTGCGGACTAACAGGCTAGCCGTTCAGGGCTCATGACGGATTGGTTTCAGCGCAGTGCGGCGGCGATACGGCGGGCAGCCTCGATCACGGCGGACGCGGCACTGGCGGGGTCGCGGTCATCGACCCAAACTGCGCTGATCGCGGCATCGGCTGGCGTCGGTGACGTGCGGATCGCCACGCCGATGCCTGTTGCGCCGTGCAGCAACTCGCTGGTGGAAACTGCCCAGCCGCGCCGCCTCGCCTCGGTCACTGCCGGGCGCTCGCTGGGGTGCGGTGGCTCGCTGGCCAGCAGGGCGATGCCAGGCGCGGCGACCGTGACCGGGTGGCGGAGACCGGGCCGATAGGCCAGGTGCATGTGTGTGTTCCTCGGCTCAAGCACGGTGAGCACAACGGCCTCGTCCCCATCCCGGACGGTGAGCGCCGTGGTGGCCCTAACCTGATCGGCGAGTTCGCGTAGTACCGGGGTGGCGACCTCCTGCAGCCGTGGCCGCACGTGACTGGCCAGTTCAACCAGGCCAAGTCCGAGGACGTACCGGCCGTCTGCGGCGCGGCTTACCAGCCGCTGTTCGGCCAGCGGTCCAAGCAGCCGGTAGGTGCCGGCCCGGTGCGTCCGCATTGCCTTAGCCAAGTCAGACACGGTGAGTCCGTCGGGTCGCTCTGCCAGCACCGACAGCACGCGCAGGCCACGTTCCAGTGTCAGCGAGTGCGTGCTCGACCTGTCGGCCGTCATGTCGTCTCCCGTTCAGTGTGGCGGGTTCGGATCCACCACAGCCCACGACGCACGATAATCGTCCGCCGATGGGTCAAGCCAGGATTTGTCCGATAGCTGTTCACATAGAACAGCAATCGTACTAGCATGGTCGGCATGCAGCCGCCCGCCACGCATGCTGACGCCACTGGGGTCGTCAGGGCACGGGACGAGGTTGCGCGAGATGGCGAGCTCCGTGCCTGTTTGAGTCGGTTCGCGACCGGTGTGGCGGTGGTAACTTTCGCAGGTCCGCGCGGGCCGCGCGGTTTGACAGTCAACTCGTTCACGTCCGTGTCGCTGCGGCCGCCGTTGGTCCTGGCATGTATCGCGCGCGCCGCCCGTTCGCACGACGACCTTCTCAGCCGGCCGTTCTGCGTCAACGTGCTCGGCGCCGAGCAGGAGAAGCTAGCCCGTGGGTTCGCGGGCGGGCGGGATGCGTCGACCGGCGTGGCCTGGGTGGCCGGGTACGGCGTGCCGCGGCTCGACCGCGCGCTCGCGTACATCGAGTGCCGTCCGTGGCGCTGCTACGACGGTGGCGACCACACCATCGTGGTTGGCGAAGTGGTCGACTGCTGGTGCCGCGACGGCGACGCCCTGGCCTACCTGGCCAGCCGGTTCACCACGCTGGCGGAGCCGCAGCTCGGTGTGGAGTACCTGCTGTGAGTTCGTGTCGGCGGGATTGGTATCGAGACCGTAGGCAACGTTGTCTGGAGGAGGATATATGGGAGCGCGGACGGGCAAGGACTACCTGGCACGGCTCGCTGCGGCGCAACTATGCGTGCAGATCCACGGCGAGCAGCTGACCGGGGGCATACCCGACCATCCCGCGTTCCGCAACATCACCCGGAGCTATGCCGAGCTCTACGACATGCAGCATGAGCCGGGGTTGCGGGACGTGCTGACCTACCAGTCGCCGGCGACCGGCGACCGGGTCGGGACCTCGTTCCTCGTTCCCCGCACCCAGGACGACCTGGTTCACCGCCGGCTGGCATTCCGTGCCTGGGCCGACCACAGCTACGGCATGCTGGGCCGGACCGGCGACTACCTGAACAGCGCGCTGATGGCGCTGGCCGCCGCCCGCGACTGGTTCAGCCAGGCCAGGCCCGAGTTCGGCGAGAACATCGAGCGATATTACGAGATGGTCCGCGAACAGGACCTGCTGCTGACACATACGCTCATCCCGCCGCAGGCTAATCGGTCGGTAAGCGCCAGCCAGCAGCAAGGCGGCTCGCTCACCGCCCGGATCGTCGGCGAGGACGACAACGGGCTGATCATCCGCGGTGCCAGGATGCTCGCCACCATCGGCCCGATTTCCGACGAGCTGCTGGTCTTTCCGTCCACCGTGCTCCGCGGCACCTCCGAAGATGCACCCTACTCATTCGCGTTCGCTATCCCCTGCGATGCCCGCGGGCTGCGCTTCCTGTGTCGCGAGTCGGTGGACTACGGCGGCAGCCATTTCGACCACCCGTTGGCGTCACGCTACGACGAGATGGATGCCGTTGTCATTTTCGACGACGTGCACGTACCGTACGAACGATGCTTCATGATCGGGCATCCGGAGCTGTGCAACGCCTTCTACACCGACACTTCCGCGGTCGTACACATGACCCACCAGGTGGCGGCCAGGGTGACCGCGAAGACCGAATTCATGCTGGGACTCATCTCCCTCATCACCAAGGCGATCGGCATCGAACAGTTCACCCATGTTCAGGAGGACATCGCCGAAGTGATCATTGCGCTGGAAACGGTGCGGGCACTGACGCGTGCCGCAGAAGCCGACGCGGCACCCAACAGCTACGGAGTGCTGACCCCGAAATGGGAGCCGCTCAATGTCTGCCGCAACTACTACCCGCGGCTCTACCAGCGGTTCCCTGCGATCGTCCGGAAGCTGGGGGCGAGCGGCCTGATGGCGCTGCCGACTGAGCGTGACGTGTTCGGCGCGGCCGACGAGGACGTGGAGAGGTACCTGCAGTCCAAGACCCTTTCCGGCCCGGACCGGGTACGGCTGTTCCGGCTGGCCTGGGACGCCGCGATCTCCGCGTTCGGCAACCGGCAGGCGCTGTACGAGTACTACTTCTTCGGCGACCCCGTCCGGATGGCTGGCGCGCTGGTCGGTAGCTATGACAGGGAGACGTACATCGCGCACGTCCAGGAGTTCATCGACCTCGGTGGTCCCGGTCCGGTTCCCGGCGCGTAACCCTCAGGCGTGCCGGGCCGACGCCGGAAGCTTCAGGCGCTCGCCGAACAGCCGTCGCGCATTCTCTCCCAAGATGTTGACGCGGCCCTGGTCGCTCAGGAACGGAAGGTCGAAGATGCGCGACGGCAGGTCGAAATCCCAATGGGGGTAATCCGAGCTGTAGAGAAATTGCGTCTCGCCGTTAAGCATCTCGAAGACCATCGCCATCCGCTCATTCGATGATGCGCATTCCATGGGCTGCGTACCGTAGTAGAATTTCCGCATGTAGTCACTTGGAAGCCCTTTAAGGAGAGGGGCCTCCGACGGCCGCATCATGTATTCGTGGTCGAGTCGTTCGGCCAGGAAAAAGAGATAGGACAGCCCGCCCTCCAGGAAGATCAGTTTGAGGCCGGGGAACCGCTCCGGAATGCCGTTCACCACGATGTTCATCATGTGGATCATGTTGAACATCGGGAAGTCGATGGCATGCGCGGAAAGGAACCTGTTGAGCTGTCCGCTCATGCTGTCCCTGTCCCAGCGCGGCCCGCCATGAAACGCCAGCGGCAAAGACCGCTCTTCGAGCATGCGGTAGAGCGGGAAAAAGCTCCGGTGATAGACGGGAGCCCGGCGGACGCTGGTGACCATGAAGCCCACGACGCCCGCCGCGTCACCGAGTTCCTCAACCTCGCGGCACGCCGCTTCCGGGTCGCTCACCGGAAGGTACAACATCGACGTGAGGCGGTCACTGCAGGCCAGGTACTGGTCTATCAGCCACCGGTTGTACCCCTGGGCGAGCGCCACTTCGACCTCGACCTGCGGGTGCAAACCCAGCGACAGCATGGGGGTAGGGAAGGCGACGGCAACATCGACGCAGAGCAGATCCATGTCCGAGACCAGGTCCGCGATGGCGATGCCGCCGCCGCTGCCCGCATTGTGAGAGTCGCGGAAAATCCGTCCGCCCACCTCGCGGTCCCCGTACGACGCTGGAAGGATCATGTCGCGCGCGCCGGTAGCTCCCAGGATTTGCTGGCGCAGCCGTGCGTCGGGAATGTAGGCGGCGATCTCGCGAAGAAATACGGTCTCCATGATATGGCAGTCGATGTCGACGACGAGCCTGGCGTCGAGTCCGCGGCGCACCCCCTCGCGCCTGGCATTCACCAGCAGATCCTGGCTTGGCCGGTAGCTGACATTGATCGCCTCGGGAACCGTGGTGAGCGCGGTGCGGGACGTCATGGCGGCGGGTCCTCCTTCGGGCATCGTCTCGCGGCGGGCGAGCCGTACGAGACCGGCGTTACTAGAAGCGAGACAGCAGCGACAACTCGAATGGAGATATGCCAAAGTCGCGCAGCATCATCTTTGTCGTAATGACGACATCGGTCGCGGACGAGACTCTCTTATCGGGGAAGGCGGGGAAACTCCCCTCTCCGGACTCGAGCCTCTCCTCCACCCGCCGCGCGTAGCTGGCCACGACGCGATCGAGAAGTACCCGGAACTCGTCGTCAGGCATGTGCTCGGGATCAAGCGGGGCGCTGGTCATCCGCCGAGTTCCACGAATACACGCTCGCCCTCCACAATCACGGGAAAGCTTCGCAGCCGGATCGCGCTCCTGCCGATATGACAGCCGGTTGTAATGTCGTACTCCCAGCCGTGCCAGGGGCAGGCGATGTCGTGGGTGCCCGCGATGTTCTCGGACGGGCCCCCGGCCCAGTCGTCGGTGACACGGGGGAGGATCGTTCCGCGGCAGACCGGTCCACCCTGGTGTGGGCACCGGTTCTCATAGGCGTACAGGTCGCCATCGATAGCGAAAACGCCGATCTCCAGGTCCTCCACCTGAACAATCACGCGCCCCTCGGTGGCGATCGCATCCAGCTCGCCGATGTAGCTCCGCCAAGGCCTGGCCTGCGGCATCTTCTCCCAGCTCCTCGCCTGACCGGAAACTTCGGTTCACGAATAGTTCGTATGGTAACGTATTTTTGGTGGGCCAGGATGTCAAGCACCCGGCAGAGTCCGCGACAGCACCGGGCGCCGAGATGGTCGGACACGCGCTGCTCAGGCTGAGTGCTCGCCTGTACAGGCTGCAAGCGGAGGCCCTGGAAGGCCTCGATGACCCCCTCACGCTGCAGCAGTATCGTCTCCTCGACCGGGCTGAGCATGGCGTCCGCTCGTTGGGCGAGCATGCCTGGCTGGCCAAGCGGCGGCCGTCCACGATCTCCAAGAGCGCAGACAGCCTGGTCTGTCGTGGCCTGCTGCTGCGGGCAGAGGCGCCCGAGGACAGGAGGGCCACGTGTCTTTCCCTGACGCCGCGAGGGCTCGAGGCGCTTCGCAGCGCCAGGTCGGCCCTGGACAAACTGGCGTGCTGGCTGGCGGCGGGGATGGACCCAGAGGCCCTCTCGCAGGCGCTCGACGGCGCCACCCGGCTCTACGAGCGAGCGGGGACCCGAATCCGCTCACCCCGGTGACCCCCGCTCATACCATAGGCCGCATTCTATGCCCCCATAGTCGATTATCCGCTGAGCCTGGATACCCCAATATCGTCGTCTTATGCTGGGACCTGCCCGCATAAACCTCGGTCCACCCTGGTTGATCACGGAGATGGCGGATGAGCCTGATAATAGCGGCCGATATTGGCGGTACGTTTACTGATATGGTGGTTTTCGACACGGCCGCCAAGAGGCTTGCCCACGCTAAATCGCATACCGAGCCCGATGACCTCACCGCCGGCATCACCCGCTGCCTGGACAAAAGCGGGATAGCGCTGGCCGGCGCCACCGATTTCGTGCACGGCTCGACCGTAGCGATCAATACCGTTATCGAGCGGACGGGCGCAGTGACTTCCCTGATCGTCACTCGCGGGACGCGCGATGTATACGCTGTCGGGAGAGGTAATCGCCTGGAGGCGTATAACCTTTTCTTCAGGCGCCCGGAGCCGCTGGTTCCCCGCAGCAGAACGTTCGAGATCAGCGAGCGACTCGACGCCGGCGGCGAGGTCGTCCTGCCGCTGGACGGACAGACGGTCCTGGACGCGCTGCGCGCCGCGCTGGCAGCCGGCACCGAATCGATCGCGGTATGCCTGCTTCACTCGTACGCCTCCCCCCGGCACGAGGATCTCGTGGCGAAGACCGCCCAGGATGCCGCGCGGGATTGCTACATTTCCCTCTCGCACGAGATCCTCCGCGAGTACCGCGAATACGAGCGGATGTCCACCACCGTGCTCAATGCCTATGTCGGGCCACGGGTGAGCGAGTACATAGCCGATCTGGAGAAGAACCTCGCCGCGGCCGGCTTCGGCGGCCGGCTGTCAATCATGCAGTCGAACGGCGGCGTCATGGCGCCGGCCACGGCCAGACGGCAGCCGGTCTGGACGATGGAGTCCGGTCCGGTCGGCGGGGCGATCGCGTCCGGCCAGCTTGCCGCCCGGCTGGGAATCAGGCACGCGGTCGCCTTCGACATGGGCGGTACGACGGCGAAGACCGCGTTGATAACCGACGGGTCCCCGGTGATGTCGGAGGGTTACTTCATCGGCGGCGAGGTAACGGGCCACCCTGTCATGCTCCCCGTCGTCGACGTCATCGAGATAGGCGCCGGCGGGGGCAGCATTGCCCACATCGACGAGGTCGGGGTACTGCAGATAGGGCCGCGCAGTGCCGGCGGCTTCCCCGGGCCGATCTGCTACGGCTGGGGCGGTACGGAACCGACCGTAACCGACGCCAACGCCGTCGTCGGACGGCTCAGCGCGGACAGGTTCCTCGGTGGTGAGATGCCCCTGGATATCGAACGGGCTGCCCGGGCAATCGAACACCGACTCGCCGCGCCGCTTGGTCTCAGCACGCAAGCCGCCGCCCAGGCGGTGATCGATGTCGCGGTCAACAAAATGGCCCTGGCCGTCCGGGCCGTCTCCATCGAGCGGGGCATCGATCCCAGGGATTGCGCTCTTGTGGCATTCGGCGGGGCCGGACCGCTTCATGCCGTGGCCGTGGCCAGGGAACTCGACATACCTACCGTGATCGTCCCTGCGCTGCCCGCTCATTACTCCGCGTTCGGGATGCTCGTGTCCGATGTACGTCACGATTACGTGCGGACCTGCTACGGGCGCATCGACGAACTCGCGCCCGCTGTCCTGGCCGAGATGATCGCCGAAATGGACCGGCAGGGCCGCGCGCTGCTGGCCGAAGAAGGCCTGCCCGAGGACGTGATTTCGGCACAGCCGCTGCTTGACCTCCGCTACGCGGGTCAGGAATTTACCCTCCGAGTGCCCTTGTCGCCGGCCGAACTGACCGGTGACGGCCTCAGCGGCGTCCGGGCGCGATTCGACCGGGCACATCAGGATCGCTACGGGCACGCCGCCCCTGGCGACGCGGTCGAGGTCGTCAACGTGCGGCTGGTCGCGGTCGGGCGACGGAACGTCGCCGACCCCGACCCGCTTCCGGACGGCACAAGACAGAGCAGGCCCGCGGGGCGCCGGTCTGTCGGCTACCCGGCGTCATCCGGCTACGAGCTGAAGACATGCACCACATGGCGCAGGGAAGAGCTCGCCGCCGGCACCGAGATCGCGGGACCGGCCATCATCGAGGAGTACGCGAGCACGCTGGTTATCGATGACGGCGACCTCGCCACGATCACTGCGCCGGGGGAGATCATCGTGACCGTGCGCTCAAGGCGGGGGCTGGACATCACATCGGGTTCCGCTGGCGAGGAAGGGGCCGCGCCATGCTGAGCCCGGTCACAGTTGAGGTCGTCCGCAACTCACTCCCGGCCGCCGCCAACGAGATGGCCCGCGACCTTCAGCGAAGCTCCTATAACATGATGATCTACGAGGTTCGCGATTTCTGCTGCGCGTTGCTCGGCGCGGATGGTGAGCTGCTGGCGCAGAACGTGGGGGGCGTATCCCACTTCGTAGCGGACCTGGGCGTCATCGTCAAGGACGCAATCAATCGCTTCGGGCGCGACCACTTCTCACCGGGCGACGCCTACATCATGAATCACCAGCGCGTCTGCGGCCAGCACCTCAACAACGTGGTCACCTATACGCCGGTATTCGCCTGCGGCAAGCTCTACGGGTTCTCGATGGTGCGCGCTCACTGGGTGGACGTCGGGGGCCTGAGCACGGGCTTCGGGGCCAGCGGCCTGGCCGCCGACCCGTGGATGGAGGGCCTGCAGCTTGACCAGGTGCGCATCATCGGTCGCGGCCAGCCCGACGAACAGGTTCTCCGCCTGATCCGCGACAACATCCGCTACCCGGAGTCGTCGATGGGAGACCTTCGCGCGCAGATAGCAGCGTGCCGGCTCGGCGAGCGCCGGATCGGCGAACTCGTCGAACGCTACGGCCTGGCCGACCTCAATGCCAGCATCGAGCGGATCTTCCGGGATTCCGAGCAGCGAGCCCGCCAGGTCGTGGCCGGCTTCACCGACGGGGACTATATGGCGGAGGCGGCGATCGATCACGACTTCGTCGACCGTGATGACCCGGTGCGGATCAAGGCCATTGTTCGGGTCCGCGGCAGCGACATGGAGATCGACCTCAGCGAGAGTTCCAGGCAGCGCAAGGGAGCGGTGAACTCACGCACGAAGGCTGCGGCGTTCGTGGCGTACAAGGCGCTGACATCGCCGCGGGAGCCGGTCAACGAGGGGTCGTTCGCGGCGCTGCGGGTGACCATCGCCGACGGAACCTTCATGATGGCCGACTTCCCGGCGCCGATGGCGACCTGGGGCTCACCGCTGCCTACCGTCGTCGACACGATCACGCGGGCGCTCGCCGAGGCCGTACCCGGAGGGATACCGGCCGCCCACTTCGGCACGCTGGGTGCGCCGATGGTCTTCTTCGGGATCGATCCCCGTACGGGTCGTCGCTTCGTGGTCCAGTCCATCGAAGGCGGCGGCTGGGGCGGCCGGCCGTACGAGGACGGCGTGTCGGGGTCGGTGTCGGTCTGCCAGGGCGACGTGCGGAACGCTCCCATCGAAGGCCTGGAACTCAAGTTCCCCGTCCGTGTCGAAGAACGGGCCTTGCTGCAGGACTCCGGCGGGGCAGGCCGTCACAGGGGCGGCCTGGGACTGCGGACGACGGTACGCAGCCTGACGGACGGCACATGGACGATGTCGATGCCCGGACGGCAGGTCTGCCCGCCCTGGGGTCTGCAAGGCGGGCAGCCGGGCAGTACCGGCTACTACGAATTCGAGCAGGCGGGAGGGAACCACCCGGAGCGCGTTGACGGCGCCAGGCGCCAGGCCCGGCCGGGCTCGGTGACCTTCATCAGGACAGGCGGCGGGGGTGGATGGGGCTCTCCGCTCGATCGCCCGCCGGAAGCCGTCAGGGAGGATGTCCGCGAAGGCTACGTCTCACGTGAGTCCGCGCGCCACGACTACGGTGTCGTGCTCGAAGGCCCCGAGGCCGACCTGAACACCGAGGCGACGCAGAGATGCCGTGCGGCGCTACGCGCCCGCGGACCAGCCGACGGCTAAAGATGTCAGCAAGGTCTGTGCGGCACCCCGCGAACCTGACTGGCCTGGCCGACATGCTGGCCTCGTGGCCGGACAAGTGCGGCGACACGAGCCTGGCCCGGGCGCGAATCGCCGATGCCTGCCTCGCCTACCAGGCCACGGCCGGCTGCCCGGTCGCCGAACCGGCGTGCGAGCCTGCCGGCGCGCAGATCGGGCCGGCCAGCCCTGAGCTGGTGGCGCGTGCCATGGCTAGCCGTATCCGGTACAGCGAGATCGATGACATTCTGCTGTCGTCGTGTATTACGCCAGGGAGCGTGGTAGTACCGGCGCTGTTCGCCATGGCGCGCCTGCGGCCGGGCACTGAGGTTGGTCTCGTCGCCGCGGCCGCCTCTGCGGGATACGCCGTGCTCGGCTTCTGCGGTGAGCTGCTGGACGGTGCGAACGCACTGGCTCGTGGGCAGTGGCCGAGCCGCGCGGCCGCGGCGCTGGGCGCCGCCGCGACCGCGTGCGTGCTGATGGAACTCGACGCTGAGAAATGTCGGCACGCACTGGCGCTGGCCGCCACCTTCGCCTGGCACGGCAGGCCAGCCGAACCGGGGCGGGAGATCCTTTTCGGCTGGGCCGTCGGGGCCGGCGTACAGTGCGCCCGACTGGCGGCATCCGGAGTGACGGGCGATATCACCTCGCTCCAGCAGTGGCCATTCGGCGTCGACGCCGACGGCGAGGCCGTCCGCCGCGCCGCAGCGGCGGCGGTTGACGAAAACGCCATCAGCGCCGCCAGGATCAAACCGCTGTGCTGTGCCCGACAGTCGCTGCCTGCCGTCACGGCCGCCCTGGCCCTTCTCGGGGACCACCGGGTGAGGCCGGGCGACATCACCGGCATCGACGTGTGGCTCCCCGGGCCCTGCCGCACGTTCGTCGACCGTCCTGTTCCGCGCACCAGGCTCGACAGCATCGCCAGCATCCACTACCAGCTGGCCGCGGCACTCCACGATCCCGCCGTGCTGTGGGATATCGAGCGAGCCGAGTTGCCCCTGATCCCACAGGCCCGGGCGGTAGCGGCCATGTTGCGCCTGCATGAGGACCGAGAGCTCACAAGGACCTACCCACGGCGCTGGCCAGCACGGATCCTGGTCGAGACCAGGACCGGCAGTCATGATCGCCTCGAACCCGACCTCCCTGAGGCGCCGGCGGAGGGGATGGCCACCGTCGAGCGGAAGATCGAAAGGCTCTACCAGCACGGGAGTAGCCGGGAAACAACCGCCATCCAGATGATCGCCGTTTGCCGCCAGTTCTCGCTGGCCGGCGATCTTCTGGAAGTCCCTGCCGCCATCGACAGAACCTGCGCGACCATGCCGCCGCTGGATTAGGAGGTATCCACATGCGAGTAATCGATACGCATTTCCACTGGTACCCCCGCTCGCACCTCGAGCGGATGTGCGCCCGCGAGGGATATCCGCGCGCCGAGCGTGACGGGGAGGGATACAGGTACTACTTCAACAACGGGCGCAGCCATATCTCACTGCCGGCTGTGTGGTACGACCTTGACGCGGGTCTTGCCGCCGCGGAGGAAGCAGGCCCGGAGACGACCGTCGTGTGCACCACCGGCGTCCTGTCCGGCCTTCTCGATCAGCTGCCCGTCGCCGACGCGGCCAAGATCGCGGCGGAGTACAACGAGGAACTGGCGCGGGCTCAGCGCGACCACGAGGGCCGGTTCTACGGGACGGCATGCATCCCGCTGGGCGAGACGGGGGCGGCGGTGTCCCTCATGGAGCATGCCGTCACGGACCTGGGGTTGCGGGGCGTCAACCTCCCGCCCGCCACCGGCAATGATCCGATCGACGCGCCGAGACTGGAACCGTTCTACGCACGTGCCGAAGAGCTGGGCGTTCCTCTGATCGTCCATCCGACAGACATCGTGTTCGACGAGGTTCTGTCCGGGTACGAGTCGGGCCTGCAGCGTTCGCTGGGCCGTCTGGTCGACTCCAGCGTGACGATCCTCCGCCTTATATTCAGCGGAGTAATGGAACGCCATCCCGGCCTGAAGATCATCCATACCCATGCCGGCGGGCTCCTGCCCTACCAGGCGGGCCGTATCGATAAGAATGCCCAGATCGCCGACCTTCCCGAGCCGCCGAGCAGCTACCTGAAGCGCACCTACGTCGACACCGTGGCGCCGCAGGAGCTCACCGTGCGAACCGCGCTGGAGTTCTACGGGCCCGAGCACGTCATGTACGGCACCGACTACCCCTGCTGGAGCCCGAAGAAGGCCCTCGCGGTTCTCAGCGGGGTGGCCCTCACCCAGCCCGAGGAAGCCTTGCTATGGCACGGCAACGCGGAGACCCTGCTAGGAATCCGGGCTGGGTAGGGTGAGCTTTTCCTCGGCCAGTCGCATGAGCCGGCGCTCCGGAGGCGAGAACCGCCGGCTCGGCCGGGTGATCAGGTGCATCTCGATCGCGGGAAGCGCGGGCTGCAGCGTGAGGGTGACCAACTGCCCCATCGGGAGCTCACGCTCGACACCCGTGCGAAGCGCCACCGCCACCGCGCCGGTCTCCCGGACCAGGCTGGACATGGCCATGCCGTCGTCGACCTCGAAAGCGACGTTGTTGAACGTGTACCCAGCCTGCCGGGCGAGGCGGGAAATGAGCTTGAAGTGGCTGGATGTCCGCCGCGGTATGACGCATGGCTCGTTTGCCAGGTCCGCGGGCGTCACCTGGGGCTTTGCCGCCAAGCGATGGCCGGGTGCGGTGATGACCTCGAGCGGCACGGGCCGGAGCACCTGCGAGCGCAAGCTGCCAACCGGGCCTACGGTCGTCACCAGCCCAAAGCTGACCTCCCCGGTCTCGACGAGTTCAATGACCTCCGCGAGGGTCCCGCTCAGCACGGTCACAAGCACGTTGGGAGATCGCCGGTGATGCTCGACCAGGAGCGGGGTGAGGGTGTCGTGGACAAGCCCCCGCATTGCGGCGATCGTCGCGTGGCCACGACGCCCATCCGTGAGGTCTCGCAGCACGTCGATGACGTTCTCAGCGCCGAGGACAATTTCGTGCGCGTAACTGTAGAGCACGCGGCCCGCGTCGGTCAGTTCCATGGGCCGCCCGGGCCGACGGTCGAACAGAGGCTGGCCCAGGAGCTCTTCCAGCCCGCGGACATGACTACTCACAGAAGGCTGAGAAAGCCCGAGCGCTGCCGCCGCGGCACTGACGCTCCGGCGCTCGACCACCAGGGTGAACACCTTCAGGCGGTATAGCGTGGCGTCGTACATGGAATCCGGGCTCGCTCAGCGGTTCTGCCGTCATACGGTACTGGCCCGTTACCGGCACTGGTTGCTGACAGTAGCATCCCATCCTTGCCCGTGGGCGCCCCGTGAACCCCACCGCGGCCGGCGGCGAGCCCCCAGCCGAACCGCGCCATGGCATCTTCCCCTGCGGCGGATAAAAGTGTAAATTCAGGCATTGAAATTTCGTCTACCGAACAGTGCGGGAGCCGAAGTGAAGGCTGACGAGACGGGCGCACCCGATGTCTCCGAGCATGGCGGGGACCTTGGCGGGACGCTGCTAGCGCTGGGCAGCCGACTGCACCGGATACAGGAGGAGATCCTGGGAAGCCTGGACCCGCCGCTCACGCTTCGCCAGTACCGGATCCTGTCTAGGGTCCGCGCCGGCCACACCTCGCTGACCGCCCTGTGCAAGCTGGCGCACAGGAATCCGTCCACGATGTCCGAAGGCGTCGACAAGCTCGTCAAGATGGGCCTTTTGACCCGCGGGACCGTCGAGGAGAACCGCCGCACCATGCGCCTGGGGCTGACCGATGCGGGGCTCATCGCCCAGCAGACCGGCCGTCGTGCGCTCGAGAAATTCACCGGCGAACTGACCGCCGGGATCCCGGCGGAACTGCATGACCTGCTGCTCCCGACGCTGATCACCTTGTACCACGACAGCCAGCGGAATCTCGATGAACGAGCGACGGATAAGGAAGGCGATGACAACAGCCAATCACCGCAGTGACACCCCTGGCTCCGCGGGGCAGCACCGCACCCCTGGCAAGCTTGCCCCGCAGGACGCCTCAGAGGCCGCGAGCCGGCACCGCCGGATACGAGAGGCCATGGCGGCGCAGGGGCTCGACGGGCTGCTGGCCTTCGGTCCGGGCTGGCGGCGGGAGAACGTGCGGTACCTCACCGATACGGCGCTGGCGGGAAGCGCGGCGTTCGCGCTGCTGCCCGCCCAGGGCGAGCCGAGCGCGTTCTCGACCCGCTGGCAGGACACCGGGTCGATCATCCGGCACGGCTGGATCACCGATGCGCACTTCATCGACGCACGGGAACCGGCGGCGCTGGCGGATCGGCTGCGTGAGATGGCTCCCAGGCGCCTGGGCATCGCGCATTATGAGCTGCTTCCCGCGGTCCTGATGGAGTCGGTCAGCGGCGCCGTGCCAGGAGCGGAGGTCGTGTCGGCGACGGCACTGATGGACGGGGTGCGGCTGGCCAAGAGCGACTGGGAGATCGACCGGATGCGGCGAACCGCCGAAGTGTGCGCCGCCGGGTGGCAGGCGTTCGTCGGTGCGCTCGAGCCCGGGCTTCCCGAGTACGGCATCGTCGCGGCCGTGGAGGAGGAGATAAAGCGGCTGGGCGCGGAGGACAATTTCATGCTCATCGCGTCCGGAGGCGACGAGGTGCGCGGCATGACCGCCCCGTCTCCCCGCTCGCTGGAGCGGGGAGACATGGTCCGGACCGAGCTGACCCCCCAGCTTGACGGGTACTGGCTGCAGCTTTGCCGCTCGGCCGTGGTCGGCAAGGCAAGCGACGCGCAGCGCCGGTCGTTCGACCTGTTCAATGAGGCGGTCGAGGCCGGGATGGCGGCGGTGCGGCCGGGTGTCACGGCCCACGATGTTGCGGCAGCCGAGAACGACGTATTCCGGCGGCACGGGTACGGCGAGTACTGCACCAGCCAGTACACCCGCGTGCGGGGACACGGGCACGGCCTCCACTTCGACGAGACACCGGTCATCGAGGGAAACGAGACCGTGCTGCCGGAGAACGCGGTGCTGATCATCCATCCGAACACCTATACGCCGATCGCCGGATACCACGTCCTGGGCGACCCGGTCCGGGTGACCAAGGAGGGACCCGAGGTGCTCATCTCCACCGAACGCAGACTTTTCGAATCCGCGGAAGGAACGTGATGAAGCGAGGGCTCGTCGTACTAGATCCCGCGGAGATATCCGGGCGGGAATGGCAGCAACGCCTCGCGGTCCTGCAGCGCGCGATGGCCGCATCCCGAATCGATACGGCGCTCGTCTACGGAGACGTGTCCCGGGCGGATGACATCGCCTACCTGACCAACCTGTGCGTCTACTGGAACGAGGGCATCCTCGCCGTCCCGGCCCAGGGCGACCCGGTCTTCCTCACCAAGCTGTCGCCCCGCGTCCATCCTTGGATGCGGCAAGTCTCGACCGTCACCGACCTGCGGAGCGGCCCGAGTCTGGGGAAGCTGGTGGCAGATCTCCTCGGGCCAGGAAACGGGAGAACCGCCGGCATCGTCGACGCAGACCTGTGGCCGGCCGTGCTCAGCGAGGAGATCTCCGCCGGTCTGCCCGGCTGGGAGGTGCGGAAGCTAGGCGGCCTGGTACGCGAGCAGCGGGTTACCCCGTCCCCGGCCGAGCTTGTCCTGCTCCGGCGCGGGGCCGGCATCCTGGCGGCTGCCGCGGGGAAAGCCGCCGGGGAGCAGCCCGACGCGAACGCCAGGATCGCCGTGATCGAGCGCGAATTGCGTGGCGCGGGATTCCTCGATGTAGTGGCCCGGGCCGCGGACGCGCCTGACGGTATCGTGACGCTCCGGGTCAGCGGCCAGTTCCGCACCGGGTGGCTGCACGCCAGCCGGCTGGCGGGCGACGGCAACGGGACGTCCTGGCCTGACGCGATGCGGCAAGCGATCGGCGGGGCCGTCACGGCGGCATCCGCCGGTGCCTGCGGGGAACGCCTGTCCGAGGCGGCGAGACCGGCGCTGTCGGTGCTGCCACCCGGCACCGCCGTGGATGTGCGCTGGGTCAACCAAGCGGACATGGCGACCAGCGGCGAGTACCAGCCCTACTCGCCCGACCTCCCGATGACCCAGGGATCCGTCGCGGTCATCGGCATTGAGGCGCGGTTCCCTGACGGCGCGGACGCGGCCGTGGCGGAGACGGTCCTGATCGGAACGGACCGCGCCGAGTGCCTCACCGATCCCATGCTCACCGCGATAGGGACCGCGGCGTCCGGCGGGAGGGCAGGGTCGTGAGGGTCCTGTCGAACAGCGATGTAGAGCAGGTCCTCACTGCGGGCGAATGCATGTCCGCCCTGGAGGAGGCCTATGTCGAGCTGGCCGCCGGCCGGGGCGCCAACCGGCCGCGGAACCACACCTATTTCCCTGTGGAGGACAGCGGGCACCCCGGTTTCCGTTACAGGTTCAAGTCCCAGGAGGGCGGCACCGTCTCCAGCGGTGTGTGGGCGCTGCGGATCACCTCTGACCTGGCTGGCGTGGAAGAGCTGGCCGGGGGGGTAAAGCGGCGGCGGCTGATCCCCGCCGCGCCCGGCGGGCGCTATGTCGGCCTCGTCACGCTCTACAGCATGTCCACCCTCGAGCCGCTGGCCATCATGCATGACAGCTTCATCCAGAAGATGCGTGTCGGGGCCACCTCCGCCCTGGGGATCAGGGAGCTCGCGAGCGACGACGTGAGCGTGGCGGGCATGTTCGGGTCAGGCTGGCAGGCGCAGGCGCACCTGGAATGCCTGCTGCTGGTGCGCCCGTCGATCGAGGAGGTGAGGGTGTACAGCCCGACGCCGTCGCACCGCGCCTCGTTCGCCCGGACATGGAGCGATCGCACCGGCCGCAAGATCGTGGCGGTAGACGAGCCGCGTGACGCGGTTTCGGGCTGCCAGATCGTCACCTGCGCCACCGCCGCCATGGACCCATGCTTCGACGGGGCCTGGCTCGATCCGGGCACGCACGTCACGGCGATCACCTCCCCTGACGGGACCGCCACCAGACGCGAGCTCGACGACGTGACCTTCGACCGCGCCGCGCGGATCGTGGTGCTCTCCCGCGCGCAGGTTCACCACGACAAGCAGATCGACATCCTCGGCCCCGTTGAGCGCGGCCGGATGGCCTGGGACGACATCAGCGAGCTCGGCGAGGTGCTGTCTGGACGCAGCGCTGGCCGCGGCGGCAGCAAAGACATCACGGTCTTTGCCAACAACACCGGGATGGGCGTGCAGTTCGCCGCGGTCGGCGCCCGGGTGCTGGAGCTGGCCACCGCCCGTGGCCTTGGCCACACCGTCCCCACCGACTGGTTCCTCGAGGAGACGAGCCCGTGACCGGCCAGCGCACCGGCGGGAAGGCCGTCGTCTTCGGTGACAACATCAACACCGACCTCATCATCCCCGCTCGTTACCTGGTGAGCATCGACCCCGCCGAGTTGGCGGAGCACGCGTTCGAGCCGCTCGGCCCGGAGATGCAGCAGCGGGTCCAGTCGGCCGCCGTGGTGGTAGCAGGCAGGAACTTCGGCTGCGGCAGCGCGCGAGAGCAGGCCGCCACGTGCCTCACCGGCGCGGGTATCAGGGTGGTGGTGGCCCGCTCGTTCGCCCGGGTGTTCTTCCGCAACGCAATCAACACGGGCCTGGCGGCCGTCGAGTGTCCAGCCGCGGTCGACACGATACGGGACGGCGACGAGGTATGGGCCGACTATGACGCGGGGACCGTCGAGACCGCGGCGGGTACGTTCACCTTCCCTGCCTTCCCGGCGAGTCTGCGCGACATCCTGGCGGACGGCGGCCTGATCCCTCATCTGATGCGCCAGCCCAAGAGCCCAGAGAAACACGACGACTAGACGATGAGACGCGACATGACAACGACGCCGCCGAAGACGTTCGCCCAGAAGGCGATCGAGCGGGCCTCCGGCCAGCGGGACCTGGTGCCGGGACAGATCGTCGACGCCTACCCGGACTTGTACATGAGCCACACCGCCAGCTGGCGGTGCATCCGCACGCTGGAGCGGATGGGGGTCAGCGACCTTTACGACGTGGACAGGATCGCCATGGTCATGGACCACATCGCGCCTGCCATGTCCGCGAAGAACGCCGCGGACCACAAGCTGTGCCGGGAGTTCGCCGCCAGGATGGGCATCAGGCGCTTTTACGACGTGAACGCCGGCATCGCGCACATCGTGCTGATGGAGAACGGGCTCATCCGCCCGGGCGAATTCGTGATCGGCACCGACTCGCACTCGACGATCTACGGAGCGCTCGGCGCCTTCGGGACCGGGGTGGGGTTCAGCGAGATCACCGCCACCTGGGTTACAGGAAAGCTCTGGGTGAAGGTACCCGAGTCGGTCCTGATCGAGATCAGCGGCGCGACCGTGCCGGGAACCTGCGCCAAGGACGTCGTGCTGCGGCTGATCGGCGACCTCGGCGCCGACGGGCTCACCTACTGCTCCGCCGAGTTCGGCGGCTCCTACGTAGCGTCCATGTCGGTCTCGGAGCGGATGACGTTCTGCAACCTGGCCATGGAGATGGGCGCGAAGAACGCCGTCGTCCCCCCGGACGACGTGACACTGCAATACCTCGACGGCGCGGGAGTGGCCCAAGACAGCTTCGAGATCCTGCTGTCCGACCCCGGCGCCGCCTATCGCGAGACGGTACGCCTGGATGTCTCGGCCCTGGCGCCGCAGGTGTCGGTGCCGCACACCGTGGACAACGTGGTTCCGGTGGATGATGTCGCGGGCACCACGCTCGATCAGGTCTTCATCGGCTCGTGTGCGAATGCCAAGTACGACGACCTCGCGATCGCGGCCGACGTCCTGGCCGGGCACCATGTGGCGGCCGGCGTCAGGCTGATCGTCACCCCGGCCTCGGCGGCCGTGATGGCCAGGGCATCGACCACGGGCGTCCTCGCCACCCTCATCGAAGCCGGGGCTACGATCACCAATCCCGGGTGCGGCGCCTGCGCTGGCAACGGCGGCGCGATGGCAGACGGCGAGCGGACGCTGTCCACCGCGAACCGCAACTTCCGCGGCCGGATGGGCAGCTACGACTCGGAGATCTACCTGGCCAGTCCCGCGACAGCTGCCGCGTCCGCCATCCGTGGTGTGATCACTGACCCACGAAACCTCATGGGGAGCGTGGCACATGAATCTCGTTGAGCGAATCCTCGCGCGCGCGAGCGGCCTGCGGGCTGTCGAGCCCGGCCAGATCGTGATCGCGAATGTTGACCGGCTGATCATGCACGACCTCAGCGGCTACCTGACGGCAGAGGTCTACGACCGGCAGGTAAGCCTGCCGGTGCGCCACCCGGAGCGGGTGGTCATGGTCTTCGACCACCACTTCTCGCCACCGACCGAACGGCAGGCGGTGGTGCTCGAGTCGAACAGGGAGTGGGCGCGCAAGCACGGCATCAACCTGCTGGACTGCGGCAACGGCAACCTGCATCATGCGGTCCTGCGCCGGGGGTTCATCCAGCCTGGCATGGTCGTGGTCGGCTCGGACAGCCACACCCCCGTACACGGCGCGATCGGCGCGTTTGCTGCCGCTCTCGGCAACGACTCACACGCTGGCACCGTGCTGCCCTTCGGCAAGGCGTGGTTTAAGGTTCCGCGAACCGTGCGGATCGAGCTCGCCGGACGGCACCAGCCAGGCGCCTCGGCGCGGGACGCGGCGCTGTGGCTGGTGGGCCAGATCGGCGAGGGCGAGCTGAACTACGCCGCCCTGGAGTTCGCCGGGCCCTACGCCAGGGACCTTTCCTTCTGGGACAGGTGGCTGCTCACGCTGCTGTGCGTCGACCTCGGCGCCAAGTGCGCCTTCATCGAGCCGGACGAGGTCACCGAGGCGTTCGTGCGGTCCCTGCCCGGCGGCACCTTGGACCTGCTGGAGCGAAGCGACGGGCAGGAGGCGGCCGAAGTGCTGCGCTATGACATCAGCGGGACCGGCCCGCAGGTCGCCTGCCCGCCGACCGTAGGCAATGTGCACCCGGTGGAAAAGGTGGCGGGGACGCCCGTCCAGTGGGCCGAACTCGGCGGCCACGGCGGGGGCCGCCTAGAGGACATCCGGCTGGCGGCGGAGATCGTGGGCGGCCGGCGTGTGCACCCGGGTACCCGGTTCAACATCGTCCCGTCCAGCCGGGAGGTGTTCGCCGAGGCGGACAGGGCCGGGCTCGTGCTGGCCCTGCACGAGGCGGGGGCAACCTGGTTCCCGCCCAGCACGGGCTCCAACCAGGCCTACAACATGGGGGCGCTGGCCCCGGGAGAGGCCATGATCTCCACTCATGCCCGCAATTTCCCCGGTCGTAACGGCAGCCCCAACGCCGAGATGTACCTGGCGTCCGCGGCGACCGTCGCCGCGTCCGCCGTGGCCGGGGTGATCGCCGACCCTCGCGAGGCGGTACCCCCGGGCGGCAGGCAGCGAGACGGTCGGACCGGCGACCGGAGGGTGCCATGAGATTCGAGGGCCGCTGCTGGACCTTCGGTGACAACGTTCCCACCGACCACCTGGTCAAGTCCCGGTACGTGCTGGAACCCATGGATGAGATCGTCAAGCACGTCCTCGAGGACCTGAACCCAGACTTTCCGCGCCATGTCCGCCCGGGCGACATCGTCGTGGCGGGACGGCACTTTGGACAGTCATCCGGCCGCGCCATCGCGGCCAAGGCGCTGAAGGCCACGGGGATTGGCTGTGTCGTGGCCGAGACCTTCGCCCGTACCTTCTATCGCAACTGCTTCGAGATAGGCCTTCCCGCGCTCGAGGTCGATACGGCACGCGATCTCGCCCATGACGGCGACCGCATCCGCGCGGACTTGACAACTGGCAACCTGGAGAACCTCACCACGGGACAGAGCGGCCACGGCGCCGCGACCGCCCCTTTCCTGATCGACATGCTCTCCGTCGGCGGCCTGATCAAACTCGCCGCCCAGCGCCCGGAACTGTTCCGGTGACGCCCGGGCGGCCTGGCTGCCGAGCGAGTGCACGTCCCGCATCCGCCGGCAAATGGTGCCTGACCTCCCAGGATGCCAAAAATCATAGATCTTTTCCTATACAATCCAAGGGCAGAACGTCATGTGAGGCCCTCGGAATGCACTGCTCTCGCAGGCACAATGCGTTCCCTTCGCGCAAGAAGGATGGCCTTATGAAAGTGACACGACTGGGTCCGGTGTGCGCAGAGCACGAGGTGCTCGTGGTCCTCCTCCCGTTCGAACGAGGAGGGTGAGGGGGCGTGGATCTCAAGTTGCGGAAGGAGTGGCCGCAGCCCCGCGCGGGCCAGCAGGGCGGAGAGGTGCCCGGCGCCCAGGCCGGCCCACCGGATGCCCATCTGCAGATCAATGCGCGCCCGGTGCGCCATTACGGTCAGTGGATCGCCGCGGTCGTCATCACCGCGCTCATCGTCATGCTGGCGATTGCCGTCTACCAGAACCCGTACATCGACCACGGGGTTATCGGGCAGTTCCTGTTCGCGCATCTGATACTGGCTGGCCTGAGGGTAACCATAGAGCTGACCATTATCTCGATGGCTATCGGAATTGTGATCGGAGTCGTTCTCGGGCTGTTCCGCCAGACCAGCAATGTGGTGCTCCAAAAGTTCGCCGTCTTGTACATCTGGGCATTCCGTGGCACGCCGCTGATCGTTCAGATTCTGTTGTGGGGAAACTTCGGCCTTCTTTTCCGGAACCTGGATCTAGGTATCCCCTTCACGCATCTCATCGCGTTTTCCGTCAAGACCAACTCCGTGGTCACCGTGTTCGTGGCATCGATCCTCGCCCTGGCCCTGAACGAGGGGGCCTACATGGCCGAGGTCGTGCGGGGCGGCATTCTCGCCGTCGACCGCGGACAGATGGACGCGGCCATGTCGCTCGGAATGACCCATGGCAGGGCCATGCGCCGAATCGTCATCCCACAGGCGATCCGCGTTATCATCCCGCCCACGGGTAACGAGCTAATTAACCTGCTGAAGGCCAGTGCCCTGGTGTCGGTCATCGCCGGAGGGGATCTGCTGACGGTGGCAGAGGAGATCTATTCGCAGAACTACCGGACCCTCGAACTCCTCATAGTGGCCAGCCTGTGGTATATCGCGGTCGTCACCGTCGCAAACATCGGCCAGCATTACCTCGAAAAACGCTACCGGCGCAGCGAAGCCGACTACCTCCAGAAGACACACCGGGCCTGATGAGCATGCTGAGGAGAAGTTCCGTGGGCGAATCCCGGGATGCCGCCGTCGCAGGGGCTGGGCCGATGATCGAGGCGACCCAGGTATGGAAGTCCTTCGGGCGCATCGAGGTCATCAAGGGAATCGACCTGACCGTCCAGCGCGGCGAGGTCGTGTGCATTATCGGCCCCTCCGGGTCGGGGAAAAGCACGTTCATGCGCTGCATCAACCATCTCGAACGGATCGACGCAGGGCGGATCTACATCGACGGCGAGCTTGTGGGGTATCGGGAGCACGACGGTCGGCTATACGAGCTGAAAGAGCGCACCATCGCCAGGATGCGGAGCGAGGTGGGCATGGTATTTCAGCACTTCAACCTGTTCGGACACCTGACCGCGCTGCAGAACGTCACCGAAGCGCCCATCCAAGTGCGTGGCATCAGCAGGGAGAAAGCGCGGGACGAGGGACTAGCCCTACTGCGCCGCGTCGGGATCGCCAAGTGGGCCAACTCCTATCCATCGCAACTGTCCGGCGGCCAGCAGCAGCGAGTGGCCATCGCCCGGGCTCTGGCCATGTCGCCCAAGCTGATCCTCTTCGACGAGCCGACATCCGCACTCGACCCCGAACTCGTCGACGAGGTACTCGCGGTCATGAAGGAACTGGCCAAAGGCGGGATGACGATGGTGGTCGTGACGCACGAGATGGGCTTCGCCAAGGAGGTTGGCGACCGGGTGGTGTTCATGGACCAGGGCAGGATCGTCGAGGAAGGAACCCCGGAACAGGTACTCGACAACCCGCAGAAGGACCGGACGCGTGCCTTTCTCGGCAAGGTCCTGCACCACTCCCGCCATGACGTTGCCGTGGATATCGGCCCGGGAGCGGCCAATGGCACCGCTACCTGAAGGCGCCCAGATGCCACTCGATCTGAAGCCGCTGCTCGATGAGGCGACGTGTGGCCTGGACGGCGTTATCGCGCTGCGGCGGGCGATCCACGCGGAGCCCGAAGTAGGCACCGACCTGCCGCAAACCCAGCGCAAGGTCCTCGACGCGCTGGCCGGCCTCGACCTGCAGATAAGCCTGGGACGGCGCCTCAGCTCGGTCATCGCCACGCTGCGCGGCGCTGCGCCCGGGCCGACCGTGCTCCTGCGCGGCGACATGGACGCCCTAGCCCTGCGTGAGCAGTCAGGGGCCGAATTCGCGTCGCGCTACGACAACAAGATGCATGCCTGTGGACACGATGCACACACCGCCATGCTGGTCGGCGCGGCCCGCTTGCTGTCCGCGCGCCGCGACAGCCTGGCCGGCGCCGTCACATTCTTCTTCCAGCCAGGTGAGGAGGGCCGGCACGGCGCCCGGATTGCGATGGAAGAGGGCCTGCTCGGGCCGCCACTGTCTCCGGGTCACGCCTTCGCGCTGCACATCGCGCCCGACCTGCCGGCCGGCTCGGTGGCCACCCGCGGCGGCGCCTTGATGGCCGAGTCCACAACCATACGCTTCACCGTCAAGGGCCGGGGGGCGCACGCGGCCAGGCCGCACCATTCGATTGACCCGCTGCCCGCGGCCTGCCAGGCCGTCGCCGCCCTGCAGAGTCTCATCGCGCGGGAGACCGACCTGGCCGACCCGGCCGTGCTGAGCGTCACCGGCTTGCGCACCAGTTCGATGCTGACCAACGTCATCCCCGACCAGGTGGACGGAGTCGCCACGCTCCGGACGTTCGGGGACGGTGATGGCGCGCGCCTGGCGTCCCGCGCGGTCGAGGTCATCACGGCCACGGCTGCGGCCATGCGTGCCAGCGCGGACGTGGAGGTCACCCCGATATACCCGGTGACGCGCAACGACACAGGGGACGCACGGGTCGTGCTCGACGTGGCCCGCCGGCTCGTCGGGCCTGGCAACACGACCGAGATGAGCGCTCCGGTCGCCGGGTCGGAGGATTTCGGCTACATCCTGCAGGAAATACCGGGCGCCCTTGCCTTTCTCGGCGTGGGCAAGGAGGGAGAGGAACCGATGGAGTTGCACTCCCCGAGGCTTCGCATCGACGAGCGGGCCATGGCAGTGGGGGTGGCCATGCACGCCGCCGTAGCCATGGAGCTACTGGCAAAATGAGCGTGGTCATCCGCGAGGAGCTCAGGGACGTCGCCGACTACCGGCCGGGACGCAAGCCGGCCGACGTGACCGTCACCGCCGGGGCCGGGGAGGCCACGGACCTGGTCAAACTGTCCTCCAACGAGCTGGCCTTCGGGCCGCTTCCCGCCGCCATCCAGGCGATGCGGGCCGCCGTGGACGAGGCGAACCGCTATCCCGATTTCTCCGCCCGTGGCCTGGTCACAGCCTTGTCCAGCCATCTGGGCGTCGGTGAGGACCAGCTCGCGGTGGACAACGGCTCGGCCGCCTTGTGCCTGAGCGTAGTCGCGGCCGTGACCGGGCCCGGGGACTCCGTGGTCATGCCGTGGCGCAGCTTCCCCGTGTACGAGCGGGCAGCACAATACCGCGGGGCTAAGCCGGTCCGCGTCCCGCTCACCGGGGGTGTCAAGCACGACCTGCCCGCCATGGCCGAGGCGATCACCGAACGCACCAGGGTTGTGTTCCTCTGCAATCCGAACAACCCCACCGGAGCCGGGATCGACGCTACCGAGCTGCGGGCCTTCATCGATCGCGTCCCCGGCAGCGTGCTGGTCGTTGTCGACGAGGCATACCAGGACTTCGTCACGAATCCCGCGCAGCGGCCGCACGCCGTGCCGCTGGCGGCGGGGCGCGAGAACGTAGTGGTCTTGCGGACCTTCTCCAAAGCCTTCGGCCTAGCCGGGCTCAGGGTCGGCTACGCCGTCGGTCCGGCGCGGATGACGGGCGCGCTGCGTCGGCTCGCCGCCCCGTTCGCCGTATCCGGACCTGCCCAGGCGGCCGCGGTAGCGTCGCTCGGCGCGCTCAGCGAGGTCCAGGCGCGCGTCGCCAAGGTAACCGCCGAGCGTGCCAGGCTGGTTGCGGCGCTGCGGTCGCGGGGGATGGTGGTCGCCGACTCCGACGCCAACTTCGTCTGGCTGCCCCTGGGTCAGCAAAGCCAGCAGTTTGCCGCCAGCTGCGAGAGGGCCGGAGTGCTGGTACGCCCGTTCCATCCCGACGGGGTCCGGGTAACGATCGGATCGTCGTCCGATGACGACAAATTCCTCGGCGCGGTGGATCAGTGGCTCGGCACGCGGGGAAGCTCATGAGTGCGGCGGAGACGATGACGGGCGGCCAGGCGCTGGCGGCGCAGCTTGCCCTGGAAGGCGTCAGCCTGGTGTTCGGCGTGCCCGGCGTCCAACTCGACCACGCGATCGATGGCCTGGCCAGGCTCAATGGCCGGGTCCGCTTCTGGAATGTCCGGCACGAGCAGGCCGCTTCGTATATGGCGGACGGGTTCGCGCGCGGCGGCGGGGACTTCGGTACCTGCATGGTTGTTCCGGGGCCCGGCCTGCTCAACGCCGCGGCGGGGATCGCAACCGCATACGCGTGTTCGTCCCGTGTGCTGGTGCTGGCCGGCCAGCTTCCGTCCCACACAATCGGCCAGGGACGCGGCATGCTCCACGAGATCCCCGACCAATCGGGCCTGCTCGCCTCGCTCACCAAGTGGTCGGCGATGGCGCGATCCCCGGCGGAAATCCCCGGGCTGGTGCGCAGCGCGGTGCGCGCGCTCCATTCCGGGCGGCCCCGGCCGGCCGGGCTGGAGATCCCACCAGACGTCCTGGCCGCCACAGCGCAGGTGCGCCTCGTGGACCCCGGGGATGACAACGGTGAGCTGCTAGGGCCGGATCCCGCACAGGTTACTGCCGCCGCTGCCCTGCTGGCCCAAGCCTCAAGGCCAGTCATCGTCGCGGGTGGGGGGGTCCTTGCTGCCAGGGCAAGCGCCGAACTCGAACAGCTGGCCGACACGCTGAACGCGCCTGTCGTCATGACAAGGAACGGGCGTGGCTCGCTTTCCGACCGCCACCCGATGGCTCTCGGGCCACTGGGCCTCAACCCGGCGCTCGCCGCGACGGATGCGGCCCTGGTGGTGGGGAGCCGGCTCGCCGGCCCCAGCGGCCGATCCCCGGCGCTGCCGGACGGGGCCGCGCTGATCACGGTAAACGCCGACCCGGCCGATGCGCGGCGCGACAACCGGGCCACCCTGGCCGTGGTGGCGGACGCGAGAGCCTTCCTCGGTGCCGTCATCGCCGAACTGGACTCCAAGCCGCAGGCCGATACGTCGGCACGATGGCTGGTGGAGCGGATCAGGCTGGAAGAAGACAAGCACCTCGCGGGGCTCGAGCCGCAGATGGAGTACGTACGCGTGCTCAGGTCGGCCATCCCCGACGACGGCGTGCTCGTCAATGAGCTGACGCAAGTCGGCTACGTGGCCGGACTCGGCTATCCCGTGTGGCAGGCCGGTACGTTCATCACGCCGGGATACGAGGGGACGCTGGGCTACGGCTTCCCGACAGCGCTCGGGGTAAAGGCTGCCGATCCGCGCCGGGCGGTGGTGTCGATAACCGGTGACGGCGGCTTCGGCTGGAGCCTGCAGGAGCTGGCCACGGCGCGCAGGTACGGCATCGGGGTAGTCACCGTGCTGTTCAACAACGACGCCTTCGCCAACGTCCGGCGCACCCAGCTCGAGGAATTCGGCGGCCGGGTCCTGGGATCGGAACTGACCAACCCCGACTTCGTCGCTCTCGCGGAGTCGTTCGGGGTGCACGGCACCCGGGTCGACGGGCCGGCAGAGCTGGCCGGCGCGCTGCGCGAGGCCATCGCGGGAACCGATCCCGTCCTCATCGAGGTGCCCCTTCCCGAGTGCCCGAGCCCTTGGGCGCTTATCCAGCGGGGAATACCGGCGAACCCGTAAACCCCGGCGCCTACGGGCCCGAGCACCGGGGAACCCGCAGGAATCACGAATAACACAAGTCTGACAAACGGAAGGCCACCAAATGGACCATACCCAAGGAGAGACGAAGCGGCTCGCCGTGACCAAAAGACACCGGGCCGCTGTTCTGCGGTCATCGCGCCGCTCAAGAACGCTGCAGGTCGGCGTCCTGCTGGCGGGGGTGACCCTGGCCGCCGCGGCGTGCAGCAGCGCGGCCTCGAGCACGAGCAGCCCGCCTTCGAGCAACCCAGCATCGAGCAACCCAGCATCGAGCTCACCAGCGTCGGCCAGCGGCAGCCTGGCCAGCATGGTGCCGGCGGCGATCAAGTCGGCCGGACAGATCGTTTTCGGGTCGCCAGAGACGAATCCGCCGGAGCTGTACCTGAATAGCAGCCAGCAACTGACCGGCATCGACTACGCACTCGGCGCCGCGATCGCCCAGATGTTCGGCGTCAAGGCGGTGTGGGTCAACACGCCGTTCGCCTCCCTGATCCCGGCCATCGACGCTGGCCGGATCAACGTCGTCCTCAACTCGATGGACGACACGGTGGAGCGCGAGGCCCAGCTCCGTTTCGTTGATTACCAAAAGGACGGTGCGCTCCTGCTCGTGGGCAAAGGCAACCCGGCCGGCATCACGACGGTGGGGAGCCTGTGCGGCAAGTCAGTCTCGCTGCTGAGCGGCTCCTACCAGGTGATGCTGGTCAATGAGCAGCAGGCCAAGTGCACCGCGGCGGGCAAGGCGAAGATCACCGCGCAGCAGTACGAGAGCGTCGGCGACGCCGTCCTCGCCGTGCAAAGCGGTCGCGACGACGCGTTCTTCTCGTCCCTCGGCGGCGCGATCTTTCACCAGGTCCAAGCGCCATCTACTTTTGAGGTCGCGCCGAACACCGTGGTGTATGCGCCAGGACCGATCGGCGCCGCGGTGATGAAGGGTGACACGCAGCTCGCGTCGGCGCTCCAGAAGGCCTTCCAGACGATGTTCTCCGACGGCACGTACCAGAAGATCCTGAAGGAGTTCAACTACCCCCAGGGCGGGTTCACGTCTTCCTCGCAGTTCCTCATCAACGGCGGGAACACGTTCAACTTGAACGGCACGGAACCGCTCAGCAGCTGAGGCGGGGAACGGAGGGCGGGCTAGCCGTCGTCTGTTCCGTTCGTGCTGGCGAAGCAGGAGCCACGGCCGCCGTGGTCCTAAGTGGCGGCCGCGGCTCTGAAAGGCAAGGTGAACGCATGTACCGGTATTCGATGACGGTGAACGGCACGCAGCGCCGCGACGGCGAAGGCACGCTGCCCGTCCGCGACCCGGCGACCGGCCAGGTATGCGGCGAAGTGCCGCAATGCTCGCCCCCGGTCCTCGACGAGGCAATGGAGGCGGCTCGGCTGGCCGGGCCGTCCTGGAGCAAGGATGAGGCCGCAAGGCGTGACTGCCTGCGGCGGCTCGCCGACGCCCTCCACGCCAACCGCGATGAGCTCGCTGCGATCGTCACGGCTGAGCAGGGTAAGCCGCTGCCCGACGCGCGCACCGAGGTCGACCGGGCCGCGCAGTGGCTCGGGTACTACGCCGACGTCGAGATGACGCCGCAAGTGCTCAGGGACGGTTCCGGCGAACGGGTCGTGGCCGAGCGCAGGCCGCTGGGCGTCGTGGCCGCCATCACCCCGTGGAACTCGCCGGTCATGTTGGCCTGCTGGAAGCTTGGCCCGGCGCTGCGAGCCGGCAACACCGTGGTGCTGAAGCCGTCTCCGTTCACACCCCTCTCGACGCTTCGGATGGGCGAACTGCTCGCTCCTGCCCTGCCGGCCGGCGTACTGAACGTCATCAGCGGAGGAGACCGGCTCGGCGCGCTGATGAGCGAGCATCCGATACCGCGGAAAGTAAGCTTCACCGGCTCCGTGGCCACAGGCAAGAAGGTCGCGCTCGCCGCGGCGGCGGACCTGAAGCGGGTGACGCTGGAACTCGGCGGGAACGACCCCGCCATCATCCTCGACGACGCCGATCCGGCCAAGATCGCCGACGCGCTGTTCTGGAGCGCTTTCCGTAACTGCGGCCAGGTGTGCTCGGCGGTCAAGCGCATCTACGCGCCCGGCCGGCTTTACGAGTCCGTCGTGGCCGGACTCAGCGAGCGTGCACGGTCCGTGCGGGTGGGCCCGGGTACGCAGCCGGGTGTCCAGCTCGGGCCGATCAGCAACCGGCCGCAATTCGACCGGGTAAGCGAGCTTGTCGCCGATGCCCGCGACCGCCGGGCGCGGGTGGCGGCGGGGGGCGAGCCCATCGCGGGCACCGGCAACTTCTACCAGCCGACGATCCTCGCCGGGCTGTCCTCCGGCGCTCGCGTAGTGGACGAGGAACAGTTCGGCCCGGTCCTCCCGGTTGTCGCCTACGATTCACTCGACGATGCCGTCGAGCAGGCTAACGCCACCCACTTCGGCTTGAGCGCGTCGGTGTGGGGCGGCGAGCCGGGCCGGGTCGCCGAGGTGGCACGGGCGCTGGAAGCGGGCCGCGTCGGCGCCAACGTGCACCCCGGGATCGGCCCTGACCTGCCGTTCGGGGGCTGGAAGCGGAGCGGTATCGGAGTGGAGAACGGGCTGCCCGGACTCTTGGAATTCACCCAGATGCAGGTCGTCTTTCAGGAGAGCGCCTAACCTGCCGGGCGCGCGGATCACAGGGTGAACAGCCGTTCAGCGTTGCCTGCGGTGACCGCGGCGCGGACGCTGGGGCTGAGGCCGTCGAGGGCGTTGAGCATCTCGTCCATCCGGCCGCACTTGTGGGGGTAGTCACTGCCGTACAGCACGTTGCCCGGTCCGAACGTGGCGAGGCTGAAATCGCGGGCCAGCGTCGAGTAGACGATCGAGTCCACGTACAACCGGGGCAGGTACGAGCTTGGCGGTGCAGTGATGCTCTCCCGCACAGCGTCGAACGACCGGAACCCCTGATCAAGCCTCGGCATCAGGAAGGGCAGGTACCCGCCGGCGTGTGCGCCGATGATCTTCAGGCTCGGGTAGCGGTCGAAGAATCCGTCGAGAATCATCCGGGCCAGCGCAAGGGTGGTGTCGAAGGTGAAACCCACGCTCCACACCAGGTGATACCGGTCCATCCCCATCTGCTCGAGGCCAGGCGGCGTTCCCGGGTGGACAAGGACAGGCAGCGCGTGCCGGTCGATCGCCTGCCAGACCGGAGAGAACCGCTGGTCGGTTAGCGCGGAACCCGCGATGTTCGCCAGCACCATCACGCCGACCGCGCCGAGTCGAAGCGCGCGCTCCAGTTCCGCCACGGCGGCGTCCGCGTGCTGCCAGGGCAGGCTGGCGAGGAACCTGATCCGGTCCGGGTAGTCCGCCTGCGCCCCGGCCATCTGGTCGTTCATCACGGCCGCGACGGCGGCGCTTGTCTCCGGCGTTCCCCAGTAGACGTTCGGACAAGACAGCGAGATCACCGCGACGTCCACTCCGGCCGCATCCATGTCCTTGATTCTCAGCCGGTAGTCGAACATCGCCGGGGTTAGGGTGAGAAACGGCGCGCCCGACCGATGGATGCTGCGGTGGCCCCCTGCTGCTTCGCCGACCGTGTATACGCCATCGCTGTAGTCGATGAGCCTGCGCAGATACTCCTCGCTGAGCATGTGGGTGTGGATATCAATGACGGTCATCGGCACTCCTGGATTGGTCAGAAAGGACTGCTCGCGGCCGTCATACCTGGTCGGCGAGCTTGAACGGGACCGCTTCTTGGCCGGCGCCCCGCACGCCGAACCCGTCGGCGCCGACGGTGATGTCGGCCTCGCGGCGTTCAGGTTCGGTGACGGGCACCGGGTTGCCGTCCAAGTCGAGGACGGGGCTGGCTTCGTCGTACCAGGACAGGACGACCGGGTGCCCCCAGAAGTCGCGGCGCCGCGGGTCGGTCACGTCCCAGCGCACGGTGGGGTTGTCGGGGTCGCCGGTGTAGTAGTCGCTGGTGTAGATCTCGACGCGGTGCCCGTCTGGGTCGCGCAGGTACACGTAGAACGCGTTCGACACACCGTGCCTGCCGGGGCCGCGTTCGATCACCCGCTCCTGGTGAAGAGCGCCGAGGATGTCGCAGGCGCGAAGCACCCGGTGCAACTCGGGAGTAAAGAACGCGATGTGGTGCAGCCGCGGGCCGGCGCCGCCCGTGAGCGCGACGTCGTGCACGGTCTGCTTGCGGTACAGCCAGGCGGCGTACAGGCTGGTCTGGTCCTCGATCGTTTCCGAGCAGCCGAACCCGAGCTGGCTGTAGTACTGGTAGCCGGCCTGCACGTCTGGAACCAGGATATTGAAGTGATCGATCCTGGCGATCTCCGCCCCGTGGTACAGGTCGTAGCGTTGGGTGAGCCGCTCGGCTCGGTCGGTCTGATGGAAGAACTCGACAGGGAAGCCGAGCGGGTCACGTACCCATACCGCCGGGCCGATACCCAGGGTGGCCCCGGCGGGCACCCGCCGCACCGGGCATCCGAGGGCGGTGAAGTACGCGGCTGCACGGTCGACGTCGGCGGGCGTGCGGACCCGGTAGGCGAGGCGCCGCGCCGCGGCGGCCGGTGCCTGTCGCAGCACCAAGCTGTGGTGTGTTGTTTCCTCCAGCCCCCGCAGGTAGAGCGCATCGTTCTGCTCTGCGGTGACGGCCAGGCCGAGCACGTCGACATAGAACCAGCGGGCCCGGTCGAGGTCGGTGACCGCGAGTTCCGCGTAGGCGGCCCGGACGATATCCGGTGCGGTGTCATCCATCTGTATCGGTCCTCTTCGGCGTCTTGATCAACGCTGCCCGGCGGCGCCGAACCGCGGTGTGTGTGGCGGGCTCAGCGCGACGTGGATGATCTGCGAATCTGTGTAGAAGTCGATGCTGTGCTCGCCTCCCTCCTTGCCTAGCCCGCTGGCCTTGACCCCGCCGAACGGGGTGCGCAGATCGCGGATGTTATGCGAGTTGAGCCAGATCATTCCGGCCTCGATCGCCTGTGCGATCCGGTGCCCGCGGTGCAGGTCGGAGGTCCACACATATCCGGCCAGCCCGTACCGCACGTCGTTGGCCAGCGCGACCGCCTCGGCCTCGCCGTCGAACGGAGTCAGCGCCGCCACCGGGCCGAAGATCTCCTCCTGGAATATCCGCATGGACGGTGACACGTCCGCGAATACCGTCGCGGCCAGATAGTTGCCCTGCGGCAGGTGCGCGGGCCGGTCGCCGCCCGCGACCAGCCGGGCGCCCTCGGCCTGGCCGATCTCAATGAAGCGGCGGACCCGGTCGTAGTGCTCGGGGTGCACCAGGGCGCCGAGCTCGGTGGCCGGGTCGGCCGGCGGCCCCACCCGCACGCGCTCCGCGCGCTCCGCGAATCGCGCCACGAACTCGCCGTACACGCTCCGCTCGACGAGCACCCGCGAGCCTGCCGTGCAGCGTTCCCCGTTGAGCGAGTACACCCCGAACACTGCGGAGTCCAGCGCCTGATCAAGGTCCGCGTCCGCGAACACGATCACCGGAGACTTGCCGCCCAGCTCCATGGAGAGCCCCTTCAAGTGGGGGGCGGCGTTCGCCATGATCGTCTGACCGGTAACGGTTTCCCCGGTGAACGAGATCAGCGGCACGCCGGGGTGCTCGACCAGCGCCTGCCCGGCCTGCTCCCCGAACCCGTGCACCATGTTGAACACACCCTCGGGCAGTCCGGCCTCGAACAGGATCTCCGGCCACACCGACGCCGACAGCGGGGTGAGCTCGGCCGGCTTGAGCACCACGCAACAGCCGCTGGCGAGGGCTGGGGCAAGCTTCCAGCTCTCCAGCATGAACGGCGTGTTCCACGGTGTGATCAGCCCGGCCACGCCGACCGGCTTGCGCACCACGTAGTTGAGCTGCTCGGTGCCGACCCGGTAGGCGTCCTCATGCGCCGTGACGATGACGTCGGCGAAGAACCGGAAGTTCTCTGCCGCGCGGTGGGCCTGCCCCCGGGCCTGGGTAATCGGCAGGCCGGTGTCGAATGTCTCCCATCTCGCGAGCTGGTCGCCGCGCCGCTCGATGCCCTCCGCTACCGCGGTGAGCACCCTGGCCCGCTGCCTCGGCGGCATCTGCGGCCACGGCCCGTCGTCGAACGCCGCCTGCGCGGCGGCCACGGCCCGGCGAACGTCCTCGGTGGCACCAGCCGCCGCCTTGGCGTACGGCTTGTTTGACACAGGGTCAGCTACGTCAAATGTCGCACCGGACGCGCTTGCGGTGTGCCGACCGCCGATGTAGTGCTGGATGACGGTCGGCAGGTCGCCCGGCCGGACCTCTCCGGGCAGGACCATGGGCATACATGAGATCATATACGATCGGAGGATATTCACGCAGGAACATATATGATCTCCACGTGGCACGACAGCGCGCAGCGCAGGAGCGTGGCAATCTTGCGGCGCCCGATGAAGCAGCTAGCCCCGCCGCTTCCACGTCGAAGGCCGAGCGGGCGTACCAGGTGATCAAGGAGCGCATCGAGGACGGCAGCTACGGGTCAGGGTCCCGTCTGGTCCTCGACCAGCTAGGCCGTGAGCTGTCGGTCAGCGCGCTACCGGTACGCGAGGCGATCCGCCGCCTGGAGGCGGAGGGATATGTCGTCTTCACCCGCAACCTCGGCGCCTGCGTGGCCAGCATCGACCGGGACCAGTACCAGCACACCATGCAGGCGCTTGCGATCATCGAGGCAGCGGCGACCGCGCTTGCCGCGCCGCACATGTCGGCGCGCACGCTGCGCGAGGCGCGCCGGGTCAACGAGCGGATGCGAGCCAGCATGGCGGCGTTCGATCCCGCCGCGTTCACGCGGCTGAACGAGGAGTTCCATCGGTTGCTGTGTAGCGCCTGCCCCAACCCCCACCTGCGCGGGCTAGTCGAGCGGGAATGGAGCCGGATGGCGCTCATCCGCCGGTCCTCGTTCGCCTTCGTCCCCGGTCGGGCACGCACGTCCGTGGCCGAGCACGACAAGCTGCTAGACCTCATTGAGTCCCGTGCCTCGGACCAGAGGATCGAACGGGCGGCGCGCGACCACAAGCTGGCCACGCTCGAGGCGTTTGCCCATCACCAGCCATAGCGTGACCACGCGCCCTTGATCCCACCAGGGCAGTTCGCCGGGTCGAGCAAGCCGGCTCCCTTCGGAAATATCATAATCTTTTATCCGAACGAACAGTGGTTCTACCTGCCGCCCCACAGTCTGCCCATAGTGGTGTAATCGGCGACGGCGAAGCGGCGTTGACCTGCCATTGAACCGAAACTAGGCCGTCCGCTCCTCATGGTGCATGTGGCCTACACCCCCATATGCGGCGGGTCGCTGACTATTTCGCCGGCAGACGTGTTTGATGCCAAGCAATCCGAGCGTTGGCTGCTCTCCGAGCTTTCCGAGGTGGCAGATCACGCGGGGATGGAGGTACACGTCCACGCACGGCGCGGCAGTCCGGCGAGAGAACTCGCGGCAGCGGCCGTCGAGCATAGCGCCGACGCGCTAGTCGTCGGCACGTCGGCGTCCTTCCGGCGTTATTTCTCTGGATCCGTGCCGACGTGGCTGGCCAACCGCGCGCGCTGCCCAATCATCGTCGTCTCCTAATCCCGGCAGCAGGTTGACCTGGCGTCAATTTGGCGTTGATCGCGGCTGGCTTTCCTCGCAGGTGTAAGCGCGGCCAGTTCAGGCAGGTGCTGCGTCACTGCAAGCAAGGAAAGCGATCCTCGATTCTCATGACCACCGTAAATACAGCCGCTCGCGACAGCGTTGTGCAACCGCTGGAAATCCCTGACATGCGGCTACCGGAATTCGTGCTACGCCAGGCCAGATCCAGGGGCGCCAAGCCTGCGCTGATCGAGGCCGACTCGGGGCGCCAGATGAGCTACGCGCGCCTCGCCGACGCGGTCAGCGGCGCCGCGGAGTGGCTGTCCGGAGCGGGCGTGCGCCCCGGCGACGTGGTCGCCCTGGTCGCGCCGAACGGCATCGAGTTCGTCATCGCCTGGTACGCGGCGTCGTCAGCCGGCGCGGTCGTCACCACGGTCAACCCGGTCTTGACGGAGGAGGAACTCACCAGTCATCTGCGGCGCACCGGCACGCGCTGGCTGATCACGACCGCAGCCCTGTTCACCGGCAAGCTGGCCGCAGTGGTCGGGCAGGCACCGGGACTCGCCGGGAACTTCGTGCTCGGCGCCGCCCCTGACGTTCCGGGCGCGCGGCGATTCGATGCGCTCGGCTTCGGCATCTGGCGGGCACCCGGCAGCGATGACGCCTCCGGCGGATCGCGCAGCGCCGACGACGTGGCCTTCCTGCCGACGTCAAGTGGCACCACCGGCCGGCCGAAGATCGTCGTGCTCACGCACCGGAGCCTGGTCGCCAACCTGTGCATGTTCACCGGCGCGCAGCACGTGACCGACAGCGACGTGTGCATCGCGCTGGCCCCGATGTTTCACATCTACGGCTTTCAGGCCACGCTCAACTCGGGGCTGGTGTGTGGCGCGACCATCGTCATCCTGCCGCGGTTCGAGTTCGGCGCGTTCCTGCGCGCGATCCAGGACTACCGGGTGACACGAGCTGACGTCGTCCCGCCGGTGGCGGTGCTGCTGGCCAAGAGCGAACTGGTCGACGAATTCGAACTGTCCAGCCTGCGCCTGCTCACGTCGGCTGCCGCGCCGCTGAGCATCGACGTCGCCCGTGCCTGCGCCAAGCGCCTCGGCGTCCGCGTCGTTCAGGCGCTCGGAATGACCGAGATCGCCGGCGGGACCCACTTCGGGCTGGCGGACGGCCCGGACCACCCGGACTCGGTCGGTCCCGCGCTGCCCGGCGTGAAGTGCCGCGTCGCCGATCCAGACACGGGACGCGACCGCGGCGCGCGTTGCGCCCTACAAGCGGGTGCGCCGCGTTGAGTTCACCGACGCCATCCCCAAGTCGGCCTCGGGCAAGATCCTGCGCCGTCAACTGGTCGAACGCGAATACCAGGCGGCCACGCACCGGCGCGATCTGACCGGCCGACCCCAGGGAGTACCCATGTCACAGAACGGATCCCCGCTCGCCGACACGCGGAACATGTACATCATCCACATGGTGTTCCGGCGTGAGTTCGGCTTGCTGCCCGGCCTGGTGCGGTCCGTCGCGCATCGCGACGAGGAGCGCACGAAGGTGGTCACCGACCACATCACGCTGCTGAGCGGCCTCCTCCACCATCACCACGAGGCCGAGGACGCGGTCCTGTGGCCCCTGCTGTTGGCCCGGGCGCCCAAGGAGATCGACCCGGTCGTGCACCTGGCGGAGGGCCACCACCAGCGCGTCGACTCCCTCCTCGCCGAGGTCGACGTGCGCCTGGCTGCCTGGGCCGACGGCGCGGCCAGCGAGGACGGCGAAGCGCTCAGCGAGACGCTGGACCGGCTGGCGGCGCTCCTCTTCGAACACATGGGGCTGGAGGAGCAGCTCGTGCTCCCGCTCGTAGAGCGGCACGTGTTCGAGACCGAATGGCTGGCCATGGAAGAGCTCGCGATCAGCGCGATCGACCCGCAGGACTTCGCGCTGATAGTCGGGATGGCGCTGTACGACGGCAGCATCGACATCGTGCCTGAGGCATTGCGGGACGAGATCGTTCCGGTGGCCCCGGGTGTGTACGCGGACTACGCCGAGCGCGTGCACGGCACCCGCACTCCGCCGCGCGTCAAGGAGGTGGGCATCGGCACGCCCTACGTCGGCGTGGGCGCGGCCACGCCGGGTCGGCCGACTACATAATCACCCAAACTGTGCGATAGTCAGCTCACCCCGGCCGTCCAGAGACTGGATCCAGTCCACGGCGATATGGCCGCTGACGAATCGGGGCAACGAGCATGACTACCAGTTCTGACACCGCTGCGGACGGCGACACCGACGCCGGGGAATTGTTCAGGTGCACCTACACCAAGCTCGTCTGGTGGGTGCGACGCTTGGTGGACGACGACGATACGGCACACGAGATCGCGGCCGATGCGTTCGTCCGGCTGCTGTCTCGGTGGACCGGGGTGGACAGGCCACAAAGTTATCTGTACATGATCGCGACCAACCTGGTACGTGACCACTGGCGCAGGGCCGAACGCGAACGACTGGCCATCCGCAGCGTCACCTCGGACGCGGCCCTGGATGCCGTGGGCTACCCTCTGCAGGACGTAGACGTGCGGAACCTCCTCCAGTCGCTGCCACCCCGGTTGCGCGATCCGTTTCTGCTGCACTACTACGCCGGCTTCCCGATCAAGCAGGTGGCGACGCTTCTGCGGCGGCCCGAGGGCACGATCAAGACCGACTTGTTCGTCGCCCGCGCCAAACTGCGCACGGCGCTGGGGCGATCGTGACGGACCAGTGCGATGACCGGCTCCAGCCTTTGGACCGTACGGGTGATCACAAATCACCCCGATGGCGTGATTGGCTGGTCGGGACCGGGGACAAGCGCCACGGTCCGTTCTGGGAAAAAGATCTTGATTTTCTCAGAACGGGCCGTGGTTTTTGCGTCGTCGCCCCAGTCCAGGCGACCTGGGTTGTCAGGCGCCCTTGGCCTTGTTGCCATAGCGGCGGCGGAACTGCTCTACCCGCCCGGCCGTGTCGAGGACGCGCGCCTGCCCGGTGTAGAACGGGTGGCTGGCCGAGGAGATCTCGACGTCGACAACCGGATAGGTCTTGCCGTCGTCCCAGGTGATGGTGCGCTCGCTGGTCGCGGTCGACCTGGTGAGGAATGCGAAGTTCGCCGCGCGGTCGCGGAAGACGACCGGATGATAGTCCGGGTGGATTGCCTGTTTCATGCCAGGCACAACCATCTGATAATGAAAATCATTCCCGAAATCGAAGCGGTTCAGGCGGCCAGTTCGGCATAGCGGCCGTGATCGGCTAGCAGGCTGGTATGGTCGCCGACTTCGGTGATGTGGCCGTGGTCGAGCACGATGATCTGGTCTGCGTTGCGGACGGTGGACAGCCGGTGCGCGATGGTGATGGTGGTGCGGCCTCGGGCCAGGGTGTCGAACGCCTGCTGGACAGCCCGTTCGGTTTCGGTGTCCAGGGCGCTGGTGGCCTCGTCAAGGACGAGCACGCGAGGGTTGCGCAGCAGGGTGCGGGCGATGGCGATGCGCTGCTTCTCTCCGCCGGAGAAGCGGTGGCCGCGGGATCCGACCATGGTGTCGTAGCCGTCGGGCAGGCTGGCGATCAGGTCGTGGATCTGTGCCGCGCGGGCGGCGTCTTCGATCTCGGCGTCGGTGGCAGTGGGCTTGGCGTAGCGCAGGTTTTCCCGCACTGTGGTGTGCAGGAGGTAGGTCTCCTGGCTGACCACGCCGACGATGGCGGCCAGGTCGGCCAGCCGCATGTCGCGGATGTCGGTGCCATCGATGCGGACTGCGCCGCTGGTCGGGTCGTAGAGCCGGGCGACCAGGGAGCCGAGGGTGGTCTTGCCCGATCCGGTCTCGCCGACCAGGGCGAGCGTACTGCCGGCCGGGATGTCCAGGTTGATGCCGGCCAGGGCGGGGCGGTCGGCGCCAGGGTACGTGAACCCGACGTTTTCGAACTTGACGTGCCCGGCGACTCGGGCCGGGTTGATGCTGGCCGGGCGGGCTGGCTCGTCGACCTCGACCGGCAGGTCGAGATACTCGAAGATTCGGGCGAACAGGGCCAGTGAGCTGATCACCGAGACGCCCGTGCTGAGCAGGCCGGTGATCGGCCGGAACAGGCTGTTCTGCAGGGTGGTGAACGCGACCAGGGTGCCGATGCTGACCGTGCCGGCGGTAACCGGAAGGCCGGCGGCAAGGTAGATGACCGCGGGGATCGCGGCGAAGATGATGCTGAGCGAGCCCATCCGCCAGCGCCCGGCCAGCTGGGAACGGAGCTCCAGGTCGATCAGGCGGGCCGAGGAGTCGGTGAACCGCCGTATCAGGGCCGGCCCGGTGCCCATCGTCTTGGACAGCTGGACGCCGTTGACCGATAGTCCCTCCTCGATTGTCACGTTGAGGTCGGCCAGCTCGCGCTGCTGCTCGGTGGTGATGGCCCGGCGCATCCTGGCGACCTTGCGGGTCAGGAAGATGGCCGGCGGCATGACCACGAGCGAGATGAGCGACAGCCGCCAGGACAGGGCGACCATGGCGACGGCCGTGCCCACCGCGGTGGTGACGTTCGAGGCGATGGAGGTCGCGGTCGAGGTCACCACGGATTCCATGCCGCCGATGTCGTTCTGGATGCGGGATTGCACCTCGCCGGTGCGGGTGCGGGTGAAGAACGCGATCGACTGCCGCTGTAGGTGGGTGAAGACGCTGGTGCGCAGCTCATGCATGACGTGCTGGCCGACCTTGGTGCTGACCCAGGTCTGGATGACGCCGAACGCCGAGCTGACGGCGGCGACCGCGATCATCGCGGCCACCAGCCAGGCCAGCAGCCGCAGGTTCCGGTCCGGCAGGGCGGTGTCGATGACCGCGCGGAGCAGGAACGGCGAGGCCAGCCCGACCAGCGAGGAGGCCACGATCAGGGCGGTGACGATGGACAGCTGCCATCGGTAAGGGCGAAACAGCCGCCCGATGCGGCGCAGCGACACCTCGCGTGCCTGCGCCTTTTCCGCAGCGGTGACGGTCCGGGGGCTGCGGTCCCGGCCGGGGGTATCCCGGTTGGTGCGGGGTGATGCCAAGAAGCGTTTCCCTTCGCCGGTGCGTGAACATTGATGAGGTTTCCTCAATTTGAGGGTATAGCGTCAAAGCCTGGTATCCTATTCCCGTGACCTCCGGAGGCGGCGAAACGGCCCGGCCCGAGCTCACTGACCCGGCCGGCGACGAGTCGCTGACCGACGCTTTCGGAGCTGTCGCGCGCCAGCTCCGCGAGAAATCGGCCGAAACCCTGGCGCCGTGGGACATCACTCCAGCACACCTGCGCGCCCTGCGCACGCTGGCTAGGCACGGGACGATGCGGCTGTCCGAGCTCTCCGATCGGCTGCAGATCGCGCCGCGCACGGCCACCGAGGTCGTGGACGCGCTCCAGGCCCGGGATCTGGTACGGCGCCGCGCCGATCCGGGCGACCGGCGCGCAACCCTGATCGAGGTGACCGAGCACGGCGCCGCCACGCTGGCCGAGATCCACGCCGCCCGCGGGACCGAAGCCGGCCGCATCTTCGGCCGCCTCACCCCGGCCGACCGCGCAGAACTGGCCCGCATCCTCAGCCAGCTCCGAGACTAAGTCCTGGTCGTTCAGGCCTGGGCAGCCTGGCTGATCACGGCGGCCACGACAGCCGGGCGCGAGATGAACACGGCGTGGCTGCCGGGCGTCTCGGTGACGGTCGCCTTTGCTCGCTCGGACATGGCGCGCTGGGCGGCAGGCGGGATCATGTGGTCGTCCGTGGCGACCAGGTACCAGGACGGCTTGTTTCGCCAGGCAGGCTCGGTGACCGGCCCGCCCAGCGCGTCCACACCCCCGGGGACCTGGGAGTCGGCCATGAACGCGGCCAGTTTCTCTGGCACATCGGCGGCGAAGGCCGCGGCGAACTTGTCCCGGTCAAGGAACAGGAGCCCATTGACCGGCGGCAGGATCGGCGGTACCGGAGCGCCGGGCGGCGGGTCGGCGATCAGCGAGCTGACCGACTCCCCCTTATCGGGCGCGAACCCCGTGATATATACGAGCGCGGCGACATTGGGGTGGTTCCCGGCCTCGGTGATGACTGCTCCGCCGTAGGAGTGGCCGACCAGCACGGCTGGGCCGTCGAGGCGGTCGAGAACCTGGTGGGTGGCGGCGACGTCGCCGCCCAGGGTGAGGGTGGGGTTCTGCACGACGGCTACCAGGTAACCGTCGGCGGTGAGGTGATCGTAGACGCCCCGCCAGCCTGATCCGTCCACGAAGTTGCCGTGCACGAGCACGATGTTCTTGATTGCCATGGTCGCTCCTGACCTTGGCGGGACAGGCCCTGACGCCGGTCCCGGTGCGCCCAAGTCAAACGGCAGCGAATCGGCGGCACCATGCAGAACAGCACGCAGAGCTAACTGCGCAACCACCGCCCGGCCATCGTGGCCATCCGCAGCAGCCGTGACTGACGTCACCCTCGCCTTCAGCGCCTCACGTTCGGCCGGGGATTCCTCCTCCTCGAGCCGCGTGCGAGCGAACAGGCGGACCAGGTCGTGGAACCGGTATCGTCCCCCGGCGCTGTCCTGCAACAGGCCGAGGTCGACGAGTTCGTCCAGAGCATCCCAGGCCACCTCCACCGGCACCTCGCCGACGACCGCGGCGAGGGCTGCATCGAAGTCGGGGCCCGGTACCACGGCCAGCCGCCGGAACACCCGCCGGGCGCTGTCTGCGAGCTGGTCGTACGACATCCCGAACGCGGTTGCGATCTTCAGATCACCGGCCTTGAACTGATCCAGACGGTGCTCCTCGTCCGCCAGCCGGGCGGCAAGTTCGGCCGCATCCCAGCCGGGCCGGCTGACTAGCCGGTTCCCGATGATCCGCAGCGCCAGCGGCATGCCCTCGCACAACTCGGCAAGCTGGTCGAGCGCCGGTTCCTCGTCACCGGCAGCACGCTGGCCCAGAATCCCGGTCAGCAGCTCCGTGGCCTCCGGCAGCGAAAGGGGTCCGAGGACGAGCCGGCGTACACCCTCCAGGCCAGCCAACAGCCGCCGCGCCGTGATCAGCACCCGGCTCGCGCCGTCGCCCGGCAGCAGCGGGCGCACCTGCTCCTCCGACCCGGCATTGTCCAGAACGACCAGCGCATGCCTGTCCCGCAGCAGCGACCGGTACACCGAAGCGCGCTCCGCGACATCCTCCGGGATCTGCTCATCCGCGACACCGAGCGCGCGAAGCAGCAGCCGCAACGCGTCGGCGACAGCGGCAGGCCGCGGGGACATGCCGAACAGGTCAAGGAAGAACACCCCGCCAGGGAGGCTCGGCCGCAGGACGTGGGCGGCCCTTATGGCGAGCGTGGTCTTCCCCATGCCGCCCGATCCGGTGATGAGCCCTACCACACCAGCACCCGGCGCACTCTCGGCGTATACCAGCTCGCTCATCCAGACCAGTTCCGCGGCACGGCCGGTGAAGTCGTCAACCAGCCTGGGCAGTTCACACAAGCCGGCTGGGCGCGTCCAGTGATCCCGCAGCCTTCCGTCACGCGCCAGCTCGACAAGCTGCTTGCGGGAATCCCCTTCCAAGGCAAGCGCGTCTGCCAAAGCAGTGACAGTCCGGTGCTGAGGCCCCTTGCTCCGCCCGCGCTCCATATCCGACAAGGTCCTTGCGCTGACCCCCGACGCCTCGGCCAACTGCTCCAGTGTCAGCCGCGCCGCGCGGCGATGACCGCGCAGCACCTCCCCGAAACCCGGATATCTAGTGATAGAAAAACCATACAGAACGACCCGGGCTGGGGGCTGAGCGTTAAAGGAAGGTGCCTGATCCGCGCTTACGATCTGCTTGCCTCTCGGTGATCTCACCTTTCCCGGCTCCTGGGCCACGGCAGCCTGGTACTCGTCCCTATGCGAGCTGAAGGTGGAACAGAAGTAACGGACGTATTGCCCACTGCGGCACGGTCCGTCGCTGACCGGTCGGCGGAGAAAGGTCGCGGTTTCCGTCCAGACATCCAGGGTCTGCGGGCGGTGGCCGTGTCGATGGTGGTGATCTATCACCTCTACCCGACGCTCGTGCCTGGCGGTTTCGCGGGGGTCGATGTCTTCTTCGTGATCTCGGGGTTCCTGATCACCGGGCATATCTGGCGCGGGTACCAGCGTGACGGCCGGGTCCGGCTACTCGATTTCTGGGGCCGCCGGGCCAGGCGCCTGGTACCCGCGGCGGCCCTCGTGCTTGCCGTCACCTGGTTTGCCTCAAGGCTTATGCTGCCGTCGGCCCGGCTCGCCGACACCGCCGCGCAGATACGGGCAAGCGCGCTGTACTACCAGAACTGGCAGCTCGCTCATGAGGCCGTGAACTACCTTACGGCCGACCAGGCGGCCACGCCGGTGCAGCACTTCTGGTCGCTGTCGGTCGAGGAACAGTTCTACCTGGTCTGGCCGCTGCTCTTCGTCGTCGCGGCTCTCGCGGGCCGCCGGCGCCGCGTCGTACTCGCCGGACTCATGGTGACGCTCACGGCCGCTTCCCTGGCCTACTCGGTGTACGAGACGCGGGTGGATCCGGCGGCGGCCTACTTCGTCACTACCACGCGGATGTGGGAACTCGGCGCTGGCGGCCTGCTCGCCATGCTCCCAGAAAACGTCCGCGGCGTGCTTAACAGGCAAGGCTGGCTTGGCTGGGCCGGGCTGGCTGCCGTGCTCGCGTCGGCCTTCGCGCTGAGCGGGACATCCGCCTTTCCCGGAGCCCTCGCACTGCTGCCCGTCAGCGGGGCCGCGATGCTCATCGCGGGAGGATCTGACCTGGGACGGCACGGACCGGCGCGGCTGATGTCGGCCCGACCCATGGTCTTCCTCGGCGGCATCTCGTATTCGCTCTACCTGTGGCACTGGCCCATCATCAATCTGTGGACCACGTACGCCCGTGAGAGGCCCGGTGCGCTGAGCGGCCCGGCCCTGGTCGTAGCTTCGCTGGCGGCGGCGTGGTGGACCAACACCTACCTCGAAGACCCGGTGCGGCTCTCGCCGAAGCTGACCGGGCACGGCTGGCGTTCCCTGTCGACCGCCCTGGCGGCAGCCCTGCCGGCGATCCTGGTGTCGGTTTACATCGCGAGCGTGCCCGGCCAGTGGGACGGCAAGCTAGGGCCGGGCTATCCCGGTGCCGCGGCACTCGCGGGCGCAGCTGCCAGCGTTCCGGCCAAGCCCGTCCTGCCGCCGCCGGACGACGCATTCTCCACCGTTCCCGAATACTGGCAGCAAGGCTGCCTGGACGGCGAGTACGCGGTCGCGCCCAAGGTGTGCGTGTACGGCGACACGACCCATCCCACGCTCACTGTCGCCCTCGTCGGTGACTCCATCGCGGGCAACTGGTTCCCGGCACTCGACGAGCTTGCCCTGCGCTATCACTGGAAGCTTGTCACCGATCTGCACTCCACCTGCCCGTGGACGGCCACCTGGCTGACCGACCCGAACACCAGCATCCCCGACGTCCGGTACACAGCGTGTCACGAGTGGGACACCGCGGTGCAGCACGACCTGCTCACCAGCATCCGTCCCGACGTCGTGATCACGTCCGACTTCGCGCAGACGGGGTCCGTCGCACACCCCCAGATCGGCAGCGCAGCCTACGCGGACATCGCGGCGGGGATGGCGCGGTACTGGGAGCAAGCCCGGGATCATGGCATCTCCGTGGTCCCCATCCAGGAGACCCCGATGATGGACTTCACTCCGCCAGATTGCGTATCCGAGTACGGCGCCGATTCGCCGGCCTGTGACCGTCCGGCCGCCGAGGCGATCCCGCAGGATCCGCCCGTCGTCCAGGCGGCGCGTTTGATGGCGGGCAGGGTGAAGGTGGTCGACATGAACCAGTACATCTGCGGACCCGATGTCTGCTCATCGGTCGTCGGCAACGTCCTCGTCTACTTTGACGCGCATCATCTGACCAGCAGCTACGTCGAGACGCTTACTCCCTATCTTGCTGCGCGGCTGTTCACCAGCAGCGCCGTCCTGGCCAGCCACCGGTAACTGAACCACAGGTCACTTGACTTTGGTCGCTGTTAGTGGGTCGGCCTGTCCTGATACGCCGGTAAGCCCACGTCGAGAGCGAGGTCGAGGGCGGGACTGGAATGGGTGAGGGCGCCGACGGACAGGTAGTGCACGCCGGTGCTGGCGACCGCCCTGGCGTTCTCCAGCCGCAGGCCGCCGCTGGCCTCCAGCTTTACGGCCGGGTAGGCACTGGCCATGGCGACCGCGGAACGCATCTGGTCCAGGCTCATGTTGTCCAGCAGGATCAGCGCGGCTCCCGCGGCCAGGGCCTCGCCGACCTGGCCGAGCGTGTCGCACTCTACCTCGACCAGTACACCGGGCGCGGCGGCTAGGACCGCGCGGAACGCCGCCGTGATCCCGCCGGCGGCGGCTATGTGGTTGTCCTTGATCAGCGCCGCGTCGCCCAGGCCCATCCGGTGGTTCACGCCGCCCCCGCAGCGCACCGCGTACTTCTCAAGCGCGCGCAGTCCGGGGACGGTCTTGCGGGTGTCGCGCACGAACGCGCCGGTGCCGTCGATGGCGTCGACCCACGCGCGGGTCGCCGTGGCGATGCCGGACAGGTGCGTGAGGAAGTTGAGCAGCGTGCGCTCCGCGGTCAGGATCTCGGCCAGCGGCCCCTCTACCCGCGCGACCACGTCACCGGCGGCCACCCGGTCGCCATCGCTGGCCTGCGCGGTGAACGTCGCGGCCGGGCACGCGACGTCCAGCACGGCCGCGACCACCGGGAGGCCGGCCAAAGTGCCCGGCTGGCGAGCCACGATGTCGGCAACGGACTTGGTGCCTGAAGGTATGACGGCCGCGGTGGTTACGTCGGGGCCGTAACGCAGATCCTCCTCGAGGGCGGCGCGCACCACCCGGTCCAGGTCGTCTGGGTCAAGTGTCATGCCGCCGCCACTCCGCTCGATGGGGCCGGTGCGATGTCGCTGCGGCGGTGGCAGCCGCGAGTCTCCCGGCGGGCCAGAGCCGCCTCGGCGACCAGCGTCGAGACCGTGTGCAGGTTGGTCGCCTCGACCGTCGCCAGGTCGAGCACGCCGCCCGCTGGGGCTTGCGACAGTGACCGCAGAAGCTCGCGCAACCCGGTCTCGTCGCGCAGCACGCCTGCGTGACGCGACATGGCGGCCGCGAGCGCGAGCCGGGCCGACGGGTCCACCCCCGTCCCGCCGTCAGTCGCAGACGGCGCGGGGATCACATCGGGCGGTAGTTCGCGGCCAAGCAGCCCGCCCAGCCGGCGTCCCATGATCATTGCCTCGGTCAGGGAGTTCGAGGCGAGCCGGTTCGCGCCGTGCACGCCGGTGCGGGCGACCTCGCCCACGGCGAAGACGCCAGGCAGTGAGGTTCGGCCGGTCATGTCGGCCCGCACCCCGCCGCATGCGTAATGCGCCCCGGGCGCGATGGGGATCGGCTCGGTCGCCGGGTCGATGCCGCGTTCGCGGCAGGCGGCGGCCACCGTGGGGAACCGGTCGTCCAGCCGCTGGACCGACGTTGCGTCCAGCCACAGGTGCGGTGCACCGCTCGCCGACATCCGCTCGACCATGGCCGCCGACACCACGTCGCGGGGTGCCAGGCTATCGGGAACGGCCGGGCGGCCACACTCGTCCACGATGACCGCGCCGGCGCCCCGGAGTGCCTCGGTGATCAGGGGGTACTGCCCGCGGCTTTCCGCGTCCCACAGGACCGTTGGGTGGAACTGGACGAACTCGACGTCGCGCAGGGCGGCCCCGGCTCGCGCCGCGAGCGCGAGCCCGTCACCGGTCACTCCGGCCGGGTTGGTCGTCGTGGCCCAGGCCTGCCCGAATCCGCCGGTGGCCAGCACTACCGCCCGGGCTCGCACCGTTCCCGCGACCAGCGACGGCTCGCCCGGACGGACCAGACCGACCAGCAGGCCGTCATCCACCAGGTCGAGCGCCACCGCATGCGTGACCAGCGAAACCGGGCTGGCCAGCAGTGCGCGGGCCAGGACCCGGTGCACCTCGGCCCCCACCGCGTCGCCGCCGGCGTGCACAATCCGGCGGCGGCTGTGCCCGCCCTCCAGGTGTCCGTTCCCGAGCCGCGCGCCCAGCGACGATAGCCACGAGATCACCTCAGGCGCCTCGGACACCAGCGCGGACACGGCCGCCGGGTCGCACAGCCCGGCGCCCGCCGTCAGCGTGTCCCCGGCGTGCAGCGCGGCCGAATCATCCGGGTCGAGCACCGCCGCCATGCCGCCCTGGGCGAACGGGGTGGATCCGCCGCCGAGCTCGTTCTTTGACAGAAGCAGTACCCGCCGGCCGCGCGCCCCGTCCGTAGGTGTGGCTGCAGCCAGCGCGGCGGCCATCCCGGCGGCGCCGGACCCTACCACGACCACATCTGCGTCACATGACCAGCGTGGCCGCATGCGGGGGAGGGCGCGGAGCATCACGCGCCCACCGCCAGCATCGCTTCGACCGCCCGCCGCGCTCGGTTCGCGACCCTCGGCTCCACGAACACTTCGTGGGTCCCGTCGCGCAGGCAGCGCAGCAGCGTCTCCGGCGTGGTCATCTTCATGTACCGGCACACGGCGTGCTCGTTCACCGGCTCCCAGCTCACCGCCGCGTTGGCCTTCCGCAGCTGGTGAAGCATCCCGGTCTCGGTGGCCACCAGGACCGAGCCTGACGAGACCGAACGGGCGGCGGTCAGCATCCCGCCGGTCGACAAGATCCGGGCCCTGGGCAGATCGCCGGCGCCAGCTTGCCACAGCGCGGGGGTGGCGCAGCCGCACTCGGGATGGATGAACAGCGGGGCGTCGGGCTGGGCGGCTGCCCTACGGCGCAGCTCCTGCGGGCTGATCCCGGCGTGAACATGGCATTCGCCCATCCAGACGTGGACGTTGCCGCGCCCGGTCTGGCGGCGGACGTGCGCGCCGAGGAACTGGTCGGGCAGGAAGAGCACCTCGTGTTCGGCTGGTATCGCCGATACGATCTCCACCGCGTTCGCCGATGTGCAGCACACGTCCGACTCGGCCTTGACCTCCGCACTGGTGTTGACATACGCGACCACGACCGCGCCGGGATGCTGAGCCTTCCACTCGCGGAGTTGAGCCGCGGTGATCGACTCCGCCAGTGAACAGCCTGCATCACGGGAAGGGATAAGCACGGTCCGTTCGGGACAAAGGATTTTTGCTGTTTCGGCCATGAACCAGACCCCGGCCAGCACGATCGTGCGAGCCGAACTGGCGGCGGCGAGCCGGGCCAGTGCCAGCGAGTCGCCAACGTGGTCGGCGACGTCCTGGATCTCGGGGGACTGGTAGTTGTGGGCCAGGATAACGGCGTCGCGCTCGGCGGCGAGACGCCGCACCTGCGACGCGAACGCTGGTTTTCGACTCATAGTCTAAAACCTCCTGGCATTCACGGTACCATGCGTCCGTGGAGGGGCAACTTTTCGCTCACGAGGTGCTCGCGGTGGTGCTGCGCGTTCGCGACCGGCGGCTGGACTGCCTGCTCTGGCAGCGGGCCAAGGCGCCATTTGACGGGCACTGGTCGCTTCCGCGGGGGCCGCTCGGCGCGCAGGAGCGGCTGGGCACGTCGGCCAGCCGGCACTTGGCGGCCAAGGTCGACATCACTTCGATCGCGCACATGGAGCAGCTGGAAACCCGCAGCGACCCGCAACGCGACCCGCGCGAGCGCGTGCTGGCCACCGCCTACCTGGCGCTGGTCGCCACCGATGTCTCGCCGCGGATTCCCGCGGACACGGCCTGGTATCCGGTCGACGCGCTGCCGGAGACGGCGTTCGATCACGGGTCGATCATCGGTTCGGCCCGCGAGCGGCTGCGGGCCAAGCTGTCCTACACGAACATCGGGTTCGCGCTGGCCCCGGCCGCGTTCACGATCGCGCAGCTACGCGACATCTACGTGGCCTCGCTTGGCCACCCGGTCTCGGCGACGAACCTTCAGCGGATCCTCGCCCGCCGCGGGGTGATCCAGCCGACCGCCGGAATCGCGCTGCCCACCGCCGTCGGCGGCCGCCCCGCCACCTTGTACGAGTTCGTGTCGCATTCGCTGGTGGTGACCAATGCTTTCGCCGCGTTCCGTCCCCCCGTCCCCTCGTCCCTCGACCGCGCCGTCCGATCGCCGGCCTCGTGACCTGCACAGCCGGCGGCCGGCGCGTTGCGCTCTTCGGTGTCGATGCCATCACGGGTGAACGTGGGCGGTCACGCCATCACCATCGCCCGAGGAGAATGGGTCCTCTGATCCCTCTGCTGGATAGAAGGCGCCCTCAGGATTGGCTGACGCCAGATTCCTGAGGGCGCCCGCAGCGCGTCTCCAGGATTGCTAGAGAGCAACCCCTGGAGGCGTCTGACGATTAGCGAACATCGCGAGCACCTCCTTCCTGATACAGAGGACATGTCTTGCCGCGGCGCCGCTTATCGTAAGACGGCGCGCCGACATGCGGCAACGCATTTACCGTCGGTGATAAGGTCGGTTCGGGCCGTTCGCGGGGGTGGCCAGCGGCCGGACTGGTCAGCCGAAGTCGGGGTTCTTGACCTGGAACGAAGTGGTCTGGGTGAGCAGGTCTCCGGTTGTCGTCACCGTGTACGTGCCGACGGCCATTCCGGTCGTGTCGATGGTGACCGTGACGCTGCCGTTGCCGTCCGGACCGGTCACGACGGGTGATTGGACCGGCCAGTTGTGCGCGGTTCCGGTTACGGAAACTGTCACGTCGTCCCAGGTCTGTCCCGGCACCGTCGAGGTCGGGTCGGCGTACGGGCCGCTCGTCACCCCGTACTGCCCCGGAAGCGGCGGGTACACGCCGAAGCCGTCCACGATGGCGGTGCCGTTCGGGGAGCTCCCCGGGATGAAACCGCGCCCGGTGATCGTGACGGTCTGACCGCTAGCCACCTGGCCGGCCGACTTGCTGGTGTCGGCTTGCAGCTGGTTCAGCTCATCTTGTGCCTGCCGGCTCGGCTGGTCCGGGCCGTGCTGGCTGTCGATCTGCGCAACCAGGGCGGGCACGAAGTTCGGCGCGTAGATGGTGCCCCAGCCCGACGCGATGTCGTAGCCGGGCCCAGTCGAGAAGCCGGTGACGCCGTACGCGCTGTCGGTGTACCCGGCCGGGACATCGATGATGCCGGCCGCCGTGCCGAGCGGTCCGATGGCCGCCAGGGCCGGGTTCACCGTGCCCAGATCGGCGCCGCGTAGCTGCGTGGCCAGCGCGAGGATACCCGCGAAGGTGGGCGATGCCTGTGAGGTCCCGTCATCGGCGTCCATCACGATGTCGGGGAAGGCGCGGCCGGTAACGCCATCCAGCGCTGGGATGCCCTGCTGCCACGACGGCTTCGGGTAGACGGTGGACACGCCGGCGCTCTCGGAGTCGGACTGGTTGTCCGGGGCGGTCCACAGCGCGTCGGGCGCGGAACGCCCGCCCGGAGTCGCGAGGCCAGCGTTCGGGATCGTGCCGCCGACCGCCGTGACCCACGGGCTGTCGGCCGGGTGACCCGCGGTCACGCCGATCGCCGGGGTGCACTGGCCGGTGTCGTTGAGGACCGGTGGATCGGTCGGGCCGCAGTCACCGGAGGCGAACAGCACCGGGATGTTGTGCGCGGCGGCGTCGAGGAACGCGGGATCCAGCGAGTGGATGGCCGCCTTCTGGCTGGCGGCCGGATTGGTCGGGTCGTTGATGAAATCGTTCTCGCCGTCGCCCAGGCTCACCGTGACGATGTCGGCCAGGTGCCGGTCGGCGATCATCTCGATGGCCTGGGCCACCTGCGGCCAGCCTTGCATGCCGACGGTTTCCGGCACCGGAGGGTGGACGAAGAGGATGTTCGCGTAGGGCGCCATCGAATGGATCGCCTCTGCGTCGAGCCGGTCTTCGCCAGTGCTGCATTCGATCTGGCAGACGAAGTTCGGGTTGCTCGACGTTGGGAGGGCCATGTCGGTGATGTTCGCCGGCGGCAGGTCCATCGCCTTGTCGTAACTCGCCATTGACGCCGCGAGGCCCGGGTCGGGGTTGGTGACCACGTAGGCCACGGTCACGCACGCGCCGTCGATTCCTTCTTTCCACAGGTCCTGGTTGCCGTAGTCGATGATGTCTTCCTGCGCGGTTGGATCCGGGTCGCGCAGTCGCAGAGATTGACGGGCGGCGATTTTCGCCTCGATCGTGCTGTATGTCGCCGTCGTTGCGGCAATGCGTTGCGCGGGCGGTGGGAATCCATGGCAGGACGGCGCCGCCTGGCTTACCAGCGCCGGGCTTGCCAATGCCGGGCTTGCCAATGCCGGGCTTGCCAATGCCGGGCTTGCCAATGCCGGGCTTGCCAGCACGGCACCGGCAGTCAGCAGGCTGCCAGCGCCAGCGATGAGAAGGGATCCAGCGGCCATCACGACCGGGCCCACATCGGCGCAGCCCCCGGCGGCAGCGGCACGGCAAACGCGTTGAGCAGGTACGAGACCAGCGTGTAGTACCCGCACAAGGAGACAAGCTCCACCATCCCGGCGTCGCCGAGAAAGCAGTGTGCGGCATCGTAGGTCTGCTGGTCCAGGCGGCCGCAGACGCTGAGCTGGCGGGCTGCCGCGTAGACGGCCCGCTCGTCGTCGGCCTCGAACGGCGGGTCGTCGCCGCGCCCGATCGCCTCCACCACCGCCCCGGCGACACCGTGCTCGCGTGCCATCGGCGCGTGCGCCCACCACTCGAACTCTGCGTGCCACCGCGCACCGGTGGTGATGATGGCGATCTCCGACAGCCGCCGCTCGATCGACGTGCCGAACCGCAGCGTCGCGCCCAGCGAGGACAGCCGCCGCCCGGCGCCGGGCGCCGTGACGAAAGCGTTGAACGGCCCGGCCAGGCCGCCGTCGGCGGTCACCGCCAGGTCGCCCAGGCGATCGACGACGCTGTCCCACAGCTGCTGGCCCTCGGGCTCAAGATCCTCACGCCTCATGTACGGAATCCGGGTCATAGCCCGAACAATAACCAGCGGCCACCAGGTAGCTGGTGGTCATGGCGTGCCGGGGTGGGTGAGATTTAATTGCTGGTCACTGTCCGGCGAAGTAGTGTCCCTGGTCGAGGTCGGCGATCAGGCCGGGATGGTCGGGTTCCCAGCCAAGCAGTTGCAAGGTGGACGCATTGGACATCGGCGGGAGGCCCAGCATCATGATCATGCCGAACGGCCCGAAGTGTTCCGTGGCCTTGTCCGCTGCGACGCTCACGGCCGGGATGCCCAGATGGCGGCCGACAACCTCGGCGATGTCACGCACGGCGATGCCGTCCTCGGCCGCCGCGATCAGCTGTGATCCGGCCGGTGCCCGCTCCAGCGCCAGCCGGTAGAGGCGCCCGAGGTCCAGGGTGTGAACAGCGGGCCACCGGTTGGCGCCATCATCGACGTATCCGGACACGCCGGTCGCCCGGGCGATCTGGATCAGCGTCGGGATGAAGCCGTGCTTGTCCAGCGTGCTGTGCACAACTGGCGGGATCGCGACGAGCATGGACCGGATGTCGCGCCCGGCGAACCCGGCGATCTCGCGCGCGACGGCCCGCCGGGGATTGGCGCTGGCGGCCGGGCTGCCGTCGGCGGCATTCGCGAGGCCGATCCCGATGAAGGTCTTGCCCGTGCCCTCGAGCGCGTCGCCGAACGCCTGGACGGTGGCCATGTCCATGGCCGCCGCGCCTGCCATGTCCCCGGCGGCCATGACGTCGTGGTTGAAGGCGAGATGGATGACCGCGTCCGCGCTGGCCGCGGCCTCGCGCAGGCCGTCGAGGTCGCTGGTGTCGCCGAGGTGGACCTCGGCGCCGAGGGCCTTCACCGCGGCGGCGGAGGCCTCGGACCGGGCAAGGCCCGTGACCTTGTGCCCGGCCGTGATCAGTTCGGGGACGACGGCCGAGGCGATGTGGCCGCTGGCGCCGGTAACGAATACGCGCATGAGCAGTTCTCCCGCAAAGTGATGTGACTTGGTACCGTCACTGTAGCATGATGACGGTACCAAGTCACATCACCTAGGCTGTACTTATGGCTCGCTGGGAACCGAACGCACGGCAACGGCTGGTGCTGGCCGCACTCGACCTCTTCGCCGAACAGGGCTACGACAACACCACCGTCACCCAGATCGCCAATCGGGCCGGCCTGACCAAGACCACTTTCTTCCGCCATTTCTCCGATAAGCGGGATGTCCTGTTCGCGGGTCAGGAGGTCCACTCCCAGCTGGTCGCGGACGCGGCCGCCGCCGCACCGGACTCGGCCACGCCACTTGAGGTGGTCGCCGCCGCCCTCGACGCCCTGACCGCCAGCTTCACCGCTGAGCAGCGCGAATTCGGGCCAAGGCTGCTGACCGTCATCGCCAGCAACCCCGAACTGCAAGAACGCGCGACGTTCAAGCGCGCCGCGCTCGCCGCGGCTCTGACCAGCGCACTGGTCAAGCGCGGCGTACCTGACCTGACCGCGAGCCTCGCCGCCGACCTCGCCGCCCGCGCGTTCGACCGTGCCTTCGACCGCTGGATCGAGCCATCCAGCCAGCAGACATTCACTGAACTCGCCCGCGAGGAACTCCAGGCACTGCGGACCGCCGCCCTGGCACTTGGCTAAGGCGTAGCCAAACCAGACGCCGGGCTGGCTCGTAGCTGCCGGAACGCGTATGCGGGCATGGAAAAGCCGCGGGGATCCCGGCGGATCCCCGCGGCTGATCAGCGGCCGGGGCAGCTCCTACGGCTGGGCGAGCATGCCGTCGGTGTTGCCTGCCGCGTCGGTGTAGAAGCCGACCAGGTCGCCGTGGTCGTTGACGCCGTTGATGGTGGTGGCGCCGATGCCGTGCGGGTCATCGACGGTGGTGAAGCCGTGCCCCGTGGTCCAGGTGAAGCCGTGGGTCTGCGCGTTGTTGCCGGAACCGTCGGTGTAGGCGCCGACGACCTCATCGTTGTCGTTGACGCCGAACGCCTGGGTCATTGCGGCGCCGGGGACGGCGAGGGTGATGAACTGGCCGTCGGCCAGCCGCAAGAACGCGTCCACCTGCGAGGAGGTCTTGTTGTAGAAGCCGGCTACGTCGCCGCGGTTGTTGATCGCCGTGGCGGTCAGGCTCGGGCTCTGCAGCGAGGTGTTGCTGGTGAAGCCGGGCGGAAGCACGCGGGTGAACTGGTGGGTGCGGATGTTGTACTCGTAGCCTCGGTTGCTGCCCTGGCCGTTGGTGTAGAAGCCCACCGCGACGCCCTGGTCGTTGATGCCGAGCAGCTGGTCAACCTGCGGGCTCGCGTTATCGCCGGTCGGGAAGTTCACGTTGTAGTAGTGACCGTTGTCCGCATAGAAGCCGAAGTTGTTGTTGTTCATGCTCGAGGTGTTCATCGTGGACCAGAACCCGACGGTGACGCCCTCGTCGTTCAGCCCGGTGACCTGGGTCTGCACCGAACCTGGGAAGTTCTCGTTCTGGTAGGAGCTCGGTGGCCGCAGCTCGTAGCCCTTATTCGGGTGCCCCTGCGCACCGGACCCGAAGTAGCCGGCGATCACGCCATTGTTGTTGATGCCGAGCAGCTGGTTGAAGGTCAGGTCAGCGTTGTTGTTCAAGGTCTGGAAGTTGTAGCCCACGAGCGTGCTGGCGTTGGCCGGGCCGGCGACGGCGAAGGCAGCGGTCGTGGCGAGCGCGCCGGCGGCGGCGATCGTGACGCTCAAGCGGCGGAGTGACGCGTGCATTGGTGGTCCCCTCGGTTAGTAGACACGGGCGGTCCCCGGAGATTGGAAGACGTCTGCCGTTTGCCGGGAGCCGGTGCGGCCGATCCCCTTCTGATTGGCCACGTTTATGAGGTTAGGAATTGGCATGTGCGAATCCGCTGCATCATGACTGCAGGCCAAAAGGCCAGGTGAACACCGCAGGCGGCAGAAAACCGGCAATGTCTGGGAATGCCGCGCGCACGGCCGGACCGTACGCGCAGGAAACGAACTGGTGTGGACGGCCTGCTACGGCAGCGGCACAATGGAGCAGTGGGTGGGGACCGGCCCATGACCGGGCTGCTGCGCGAGTCGCGGGTCCGGGCCGGACTGACGCAGCACGAGCTCGCTGAACGAGCCAGGGTGAGCGTGCGCACGGTGCGGGCTCTGGAAAATGGCGCGGTGGCCCGCCCTCAGGCAGCCTCGCTACGGCGCCTTGCCGCAGTGCTGGATGTCGATCCGGCCTCACTGCTGCCCGGTTCTCCGGCCGGCGCCGGATCCGGGGACACGCTTGTGCGCATTGACGTGCTTGGCCCGCTGACCGTCCGGCGGGGATCTGCCGTGATCACGGTGGCGTCGCCGATGCTGCGCAAGCTGCTGTGCCTGCTCGCCATACAGCCAGGGCACGAAGTGGGTTTCGAGGAGATCATCGACACTCTCTGGGAGGGGCAGCCGCCGCGCACCTGCCGTCAGCTCGTGCATACCTACGTGGCCGGACTGCGGAGGCTGCTGGATGACGGGGCGCGGGATTCCGTGGTGCCGCGAACGGCCCAGGGATACCGGCTGGTGATAGATGCCGGCCAGTCGGATGCCGCCGAATTCGGCGAACGTGTCACCCGGGCCGGACGCGCCGCGGCCGACGGCGACGCGCTGTCCGCGTGGCAGCTCTACGCCGAGGCTGTGAACTGCTGGCGCGGACCCCTGCTGGCGGGCGCGGGCGCGTGGGTGCAAGTTCATCCCGCCGCTATCGCGCTCACCGGCCGGCGCACGGCGGCGGTGCTGGCCTGGGCCGAACTGGGGCTGAGCCTGGGCAAGTACAGCCCGCTCGTTCCCGCGCTCCGCACGCTTGCCGTCGAGCAGCCACTGCATGAAGGCCTGGCCGCGCGGCTGATGCTCGCTCTGGCCGGAGCCGGACAGCAGGCTGAGGCACTGGCCGCCTACCAGGATGTGCGGGACCGGCTAAGCGGCGAACTCGGGGTCGATCCGGGACCTGAGATCACCTCGGCGCATCTTCGAGTGCTTCGCGGACAGCTGCCAGGCGCCGGGCCCACCGCCAGGGCCGGACCACGGGTTCCCGAACCCCCGGCTCAGCTGCCCATGGAGTGCGCGGGCTTTACCGGCCGCGCCGGTGAACTGCGGACCCTGGACCGCATCCTCGGCGCGGAGGCAGCGGCGAAGAGCGCGCCTGTCGCTGTGGTTACCGGGATGGGCGGGGTCGGCAAAACCGCGCTTGCGGTCCGGTGGGCATGGCGGCACCGCAGCCGGTATCCCGACGGCCAGCTATACGCCGACCTGCGCGGACACGGGATTACCGGACCCGCCAGGCCGCTGCAAGTGCTGACCGGATTCCTCGCCGCACTGGGTGAGCCGGCCGAGCGTATCCCCGACGATGAGGGCCAGGCGGCGGCACTGCTGCGCACCCGGCTTGAGGGCAAGCGGATCCTGCTGCTCCTCGACAACGCGCTCGATGCGCAGCAGGTGCGCCCGCTACTGCCCGCCGCACCGGGCAGCGCCGCGATCGTGACTGCGCGCGAGCGGATGACGGGCCTGATAGCGAGGGACGGCGCGGTCGCGGTCGTGGTGCGCCCGCTGCCGGACGCCGAGGCCGCCGCACTGCTGGTGGCCTCAATGGGCGAGCGCGGCGACGGGGAACCGCCTGCCGTGGTGGCCGAACTGGCGGGGCTGTGCGCGCACCTGCCGCTGGCGTTGCGCATCGCCGCCGCCAATCTCGCCGCACGGCCCAGCTACCGCCTGGCCGACTACGTCGCCGCACTGGCCTCGGGGGACAGGCTGACCGGGCTGGCCGTGCCCGAAGACGAGCAGGCCGCGGTGCGCTCGGCGTTCGAGCTGTCCTGTGACACGCTCAAGCCCGAGCTGCGAAGGCTGTTCCGGCTGGCCGGCCTGGCGCCGGGACCCGACCTCACCGCGCCTGCCGTGGCCGCGCTGGCGGGAATCGCGACCGCCGCGGCCGAGTCGAACCTTGATCGGCTCGTAGCGCTTAACCTCATCGACGAATACGCACACAGGCGTTACCGCCTGCATGACCTTCTGCGGCTGTACGCGGCCGAACTGGCCGGGGCCGAGGAGAGCGCGGCCGATCGGGACGCCGCGATTGACCGCCTGGCAGCCCAGGCCATGGCCGGGGTGCGGTCAGCCTCCGAGATGCTGTACCCGAATTTGCTGCACCTCCCGGACGGCGACCGGGAAGACCGCGCCGTCGGCGGGGCCGAGCTCGCGTGGGGCGCGCCCGAGTTCGCCGACGGCGACGCCGCCCTGGCCTGGCTGAACGCCGAGCGCGCGAACCTGGTCGCGCTGGTCGTCCTGCTCGCCCGCCAGGGCAAGGCGGAAGCGGCCCTGCGCCTGTCTGATCGCCTGGCCGGGTATTTCGATATGTCTTCGAACTCCGTGGATTGGCTGGTCGCCGCGACCGCGGCTAGGCGGGTGGTATCCGACGACGTCCCGATCGCCGTGGCGTGCGCCGAACTGCACCTCGGAATGCTGCGCTTCATGCAGTCCAGGTACGAGGCCGCCGCCGGGCATTACGCCGCTTGCGCGGATCAAGCCAGGCGCGCGGGCTGGGTCGCGGGCGAGGCGGTCGCGCTGAACAACCGGGCTAGCGCCTACTGGCGCCTGGGGCGGGCAGCGGAGACGATCGAACTGCTCACCGAGGCACTCGACGCGCACCGGCGTACCGGCCGGACGGCCGGGGAGGCCGTGACCATCGCCAACATCGCAGCCGCTCGCCTCCAGCTGGCACGTTCCGCGGACGCGGCCACGGAGGCGGCGGCTGTCAGCGAGCAACTGCATGAAGCCCTCCGCCTGCTCGGTCAGGCCCGTGACATGCACCAGGCGCTACATGACCGGCGGAACGAGGCCGAGACGTGCCGGCGCATGGCCGAGGCCTACCGGGACCTGGGCGACCTCGAGGCGGCGGCCGCTCACGCCCGGCAGGCGATCACGCTAGCCCGCGAGGCAGTGGTTCCACGCTTCGAGATATCAGCCCGCAGCACCCTTGCCACGGTCCTGGTGCGGCTCGGCGAACCCGAGCAGAGCCTGGCGGAGCACACGCTGGCGCGCGATCTAGCAGGGAAGGCCGCCGATCGGGCCCAGCAGGCCGAGGTCCTCATGGACCTCGCGGAGAGCATGGCCTGGCTGGGTCGGCTGGAAGAGGCGCTGGTCATGGCCCAGGACGTGTCAGCCGCGGCGGACCAGCTGCGCATACCTCTCCTGCAACGCCGGGCAGAACATGTAATTGCCGCCACGTCGATAACTCGCAGGCAATGATGGGCACGCCGCTCAGGTTCCGGTGTGGGTGTGTGCCGCCCACAGCGTGGGCGTCCCCGAATGCGCGTCCCGGAATTCCCTGATTGCCTGGTGCAGGGAGCGGCTGGTGAGGCTCAGGTCGGGCCGGGTGGTGCCATCGCTGGTGAGGTACCGGTAGAACCCGCTTGTGATGTCGGCGGAGGCCCTGTCCAGGATGGGCCACATGGTGCCGACGACATGGCGGTAGCCGGCCAGGTGGAAGGCACCGGTGAGGTGAATCGCCTCGTTGGTCAGCGCGAAGCCGGTCGAGGCTGTCTCGCAGGCCGAGAGATAGGCCAGGCCGCCGGTCAGGCGCAGCGCGCTGATCTCGGCGACGGTGAGCGGAGCGGTCCGGTGATCGTACAGGGCAATCAGGCTCGCGCTCGGGTCATCCCAGTCGGCGTACCCGTGGCAGGAGAAGTGAACGAGCCGGTGGGCCGGAAGTTCGGCCAAGACGGTTTCCCTGGTCGGGTGAGGCAGGACCCGCGCACCGGGGAACAGCCTCGACACGGTGGCGGCCTCGATGCGGACGCCATTCAGCTCCTCCAACTCGGGGGCATCGGGGACGGCGACGATCAGCGGATCATCGGCCGCGGCCGCGGCCTGCTGCCCGCGGGCATAACCGAGTCCGCGGGCGGTGGTGACGTACGAAGAGACGACCCGGTCCATGACCGTGCGCGCGCTGGCCGGGGAATGCGCCGTGACATCGCGGTGGTGCCCGGCCGCGTGCAGCGGCAGGTACGCGATAGCCCCGACCGGACACCACCAGATGCGCGGCCATCGCTGGCCGGCCGGAGCACCGGTATGGCCGAGGGCGGCCAGCACGGGTTCGGCGATGGTGTCCCACTCCCAGGCCAGGACGTCGAGAACCTCGGCCTGGGCGGCACGCCCAGGGGGCGCGCGAAGCGCGTCATGCAGACGGTTGATCTGCCGGTAGGCGTCATCTTCCGGGAACGCGAGCGGTACGAGACGCACGGGCGGGTCCTGCTGGCCGAACAGGATCAGCGCATCGCACCGGGTCAGGGACGCGTAGACGAAGACGACGGGCCCCTCCGCGGCGTAGGAGGCGAGCTTGAGAACGTCCGGCGGCTTGAGGAAGCCGGCAAAGCCCTCGATGGCGCGGATTCGCGCGATAACGCCGTCCAGCGCGGCATAGGCCTGCCTGCGCTGCCGGGCGCGCGCCTGCTCGCGGCCGGCCTGAGCCGCCTGGTCCTCCTCGTCCAGCGCGCTCTGCGCGTCGTCGCGGGCGTTGTCAATGGCATCGATGCGATCGCGCACCGCCCTGAACTCCCTGGCCAGATCGGGCTCGCGCCGGGACAGGCCAGCCAGGTCGCTGCTGAGGGCATCGAGCCGGTCCGCGACAAGGACACCCCGGGTCTGCTCGAGCAGTTCCACCGCCCGCTCAGGTCGGCCGGCTTGTACCGCGGCGGCGGCGGCCTGGCCGGCCAGGTGCAGCATGCGGCCCAGGCTTTCCTCCCGGTCAGCCCGGGCCAGGGTGCGCGGGGCCACCTGTGCGAGCAGTTCGACCGCGCTCTCCACCAGGGCGAGCACTTCGGCCGCGGGCCGGCCTATCCGTTCGCCTGCCTCCGCCGCCCTGCGGTAGGCCCAGATCCGGCGGGCCGCGGGCGCGCTGGTGTTGCGTGCCGCCTGGACGAAGCACTGCCACGCCTCGGCCATGGGCCCGAGGTCTTTGGTGCTTTCCGATTGCGCCGCGAGGCACAGCCCGAGGCCGTCGAGGTACGTGGCGTGGTCGGGGTCGTCCGCCGGGGTGGCCGCGACCGCGTCCCCGGCGACCCGCACCGCCTCCGCGAGCACGCTCGTATCCGCGGTCTCACCGTACAGTCGCCTCAGGATGCCGCCGAGGTCGTGCAACTGCCCGGCACGATAGATGTCGCCAGCGGACGTGGCCGCGATGGCTTCCCGCATGCTCCGCACCGCCTCCGTGAGCAGCGCCTCCGTGGGCAGCGCCTCCGTGGGCAGCGCCTCCGTGGGCAGCGCCTCCGTGGGCAGCGCGGTGTCCCCGGTCCGGCCGGACAATGCCAGCAGGCCGTTGGCCAGGCTGGACAAGAAGGCCGCGCGGCCCGGATGGCCGGGCGGCAGCTGGGCCAGGCCCTCCCGGGTGAGCTGAACCGACTCGGCCAGCATGGTGTCGTCATGGGTGCGCTGGGCCAGCGAGCGCAGGACGCCGCCGAGGTGGAGCAACCGCGCGAAGCGATCGATATGCCCCGCTGGCGTGGCATCGGCCGCTTGCCTGGCGATCTGGACCGCTTCGGCCAGCACGGCGGATTCCCCGGTGGAGGCGTACAGCGAACGCAGGGCCGTCTCCAGACCACCCAGCCAGTCCGCGAGGTCCGGATGATCGGCCGGGGTGCGGTCTAGCGCCTCCCGGTGGACATCAACGGCTTCAGCTAGCACCGCGGTATCCCCGCTGCGCTGGTAAAGCAAATGCAACGTGTTACCGAGGGTGTGCTGGTTGACGGCGAGCACGGGGTCGTCGTCGGGTGTGGCCGCCACCGCCTCCCGGCAGGCCTGGACCGCCCTGGTCAGGAACGTTGTGTCCCCGCTGCGCTCGTAGAGCGACTCCAGGGTCGTGGCCAGGTTGGCCAGCCTGGCGGCGCGGTGAGGATGGTCGCGCGGCGTCGCCGCGAGCGCGTCCGCGGCGGCGCGGGCGGACTCGTCGAGTGCCGCCGTGTCCCCGGTGCTCTCGAACAGCAGGCCAAGCGCGTTCAGCAAGGCGGTAAGGGACAGGGCACGGAGCGGATGACCGGCCGGAGCGGCCGCCACGGACTGCCGGGCGTACCGCACCGACTCCATGAGCAGGGCGCTGTCCCCGGTGTGCTCGTAGAGTTCGCCAAGACCGCCCGCGAGGTTGGCCAGGTAGCCCGCGCGTCCGGAGACAGCGGGTCCGGCGGCGGCGACCGTCTGCCTGGCCGCCTCCACCGCCTCCCGCAGGTCCTCGATCCGGCCCGTCCTTCTGGCCAAGGTAAGCAGGACGGCAGTCACGGTGTTCCAGCGGGCCGCGGTGACCGGGTCCGGCGCGGCGGTGGCCTGGCGGACGACGCGCACGGCCTCGGTGAGCACGGCGACGTCGCCGGTGCGCTCGAACAGCAGCCTCAGGCGTTCGCCGAGGTTCATCAGGTACAGGGCTTCGTCCGGGTTCGCGGCCACCGCTTTCCGCGACGCCTGGACGGCCTCGCCCAGCGCGGCCATGTCCCCCGTGCGCTCGAACCGCGCCGCGAGGGCATTGGCCAGCGAATTCAGGGACGCGGCCTGGCGAAGGCTGTCATCGGCGCTCCGCTCGACCGCTCTGGCGCTTTCCCGCACCCACTCGTCGAGCACCGCGGCGTCGCCCGTGCGCTCGCAGAGCAATTCCAGCGACTCCCCGAGGTTGCTGAGCAGGAAGGCGCCATCGGGGTGCCAGTCGGCACCGCTCGCGTTGGCCCTGGCGATCCGCACCGATTCGGTAAGCAGGGCGACATCGCCGGTGTGCTCGTACCCCTGGCGCAGCGAGGCCGCCAGGTTGTTCATGACCTGGACGCGATCGGCGTAGTTGTCCGGCGCGGCGGCGACTGCCTCCCTGCAGACCCGGATCAGTTCCGTCAGGACCGCGGTATCCCCGGTGCGACCGAACAACTCGCTTAACGCATATCCGAGGTTGTGCAGATACACGTGGCCGTGCTGGTAGCCGTCCCCCGTCGCGCGCGCCGCCTGCCGGAATAGCTCGACAGACCGGTTGAGCAGGTACTCAGAGCCGGTGTCTTGATAGATTGAGAACAATTCCATCGCGGTGCTTATCAGCGCCCGCGGATCTTCAGACCCGGCCGCCACATTCCCAGCTTAGTTCCTCGCCAAGCTGCGGCTACACGCTGCCGCGACGGGCGGCGCGGAGCCTGCCGACACGCATTCGCGGACGGCCCGTTCGATCGGGAATGCCTGCGGGGCAGGCGGTTCAGCCTGACCGGCGGCACACAGCACCCGGACGGTGCGGGTCTCTCGCCCCGGCCCCGCTTTTGCGGCCGTGCCCGCGGCCGGGCACGACATCGCGACGGTGCATTTGTGATCACGGGGGCGTATTGTTTGAAATGTCGCCCGTGAATTTGGGCGTCATGTCATGCGTCCCATGGGGGGGAGGCACGCTCGTGATTTACGGTTTGCTTGGTGAATTGGAAATCCGAAAGGATGGCCGGCTCCTGAGTTTGCCGAGTGGCCCAACTCTGATACTGCTCGCCACGCTCTTGCTGAACGCTAACCGCCAGATATCGAAAAACGACTTGATCCGGGCCGCGTGGGGTGATGAGGGCGTCAGGGAAGCCCAGTTGCACAAGCGGGTCATGGCGTTGCGTGATGCGCTGGCCGAGATCGGCCGGCGTGACGACATCAGGACGCACGCGCGGTTCGGGTATGAGATGCGTGTCGCCGAGGACGACGTCGACGCGCTCTTGTTCCGGCGGCTGATTCATGCGGCGGATGAAGCCAACGCCGAAAGGCACACCGAGGATGAGATCGACTACCTGCGCCGCGCGCTGCGCCTGTGGCGCGGCCCGCATCCGCTCGCGAATGTCCCAGGGCAGCCGTTCCACCAGGACACGGCTGCGCTCGAGCAACGGCACAAGCGCGCGGCGGTCCGCTACTTCGGGCTAGAGCTTGCTCATGGTAATCACGAGCAGGTCCTCGACGAGATCATGCTTGTCGCGGGCTACTACCCCACCGATCGCCGGCTGTGCGAGCAGCTCATGACGGCCGAATACCGTTGTGGTCATCTGACCGACGTGGCGGCCGCGTACGAGCGCTATCGCGACCGGCTCGACAATGAGGTCGGCGGGGCACCGGATCCGTTGCTGCGGAGCTTCCACTTCGCCATCGCGCGCGGTGACGAGAGCGCGATCGCCAAGGCCGAGTCCGCCATCGCGCATCGCGCGGGTACGCCACCGCGCCCCGCCACGACGACGCCGAGACAGTTGCCGCGCCCGGCCGATCTGGTGGGCAGGGACGAGCCGGCGGCCGAGGCAACGCGGTTGCTGCGTGGCATCCAGCGGCTCGCCGCGCCGGTCATCGTGATCTCGGGACCAGGCGGCGTGGGAAAGACCGCGCTGGCACTGCACGCCTGCCACGAGGCGATCGACCAGTACCCGGACGGGCAGCTATACGTGGAGCTGCACGGGACGACCGGCGAGGCCATGACCACGAGCGAGGTCCTCGGCCAGTTCCTGCACACGTTCGGCCTGACTGGCGTTCCTGACACGACGGCGGAACGGCTGGCGCTGTACCGGACCCTGCTCGCCGACCGGCGGATGCTGGTCGTGCTGGACGACGCGACGGACGGGGCACAGGTCAACGAGCTCGTGCCGGCCAGCCCGGGGTGCGCGGTCGTGGTGACCGCTCGCCGGCGGATGCCGGAGGTGAACGGCGCCTATCACCTCGCACCGCTCCGGCCGCTTGACCGGGAGCACGCCACCGAGCTGTTCCTGCGCGTGGTGCGCGATGCCGGGATTCATCTGGACAGTGACACGGCGGGAACACAAGAGGTGGTCGCGCTCTGCGCCGGGCTGCCGCTCGCGCTGCGCATCGCGGCGGCCTTGCGAGTCCACGACCATCCGCGGTCCGCCGCCGAACTCGCGCACCGCCTGGCCAGGCAGGGACCGGAAGCGTTCGTCTACCGGGAGCTGAGCATCGCCCGGACCATCGGCGTAGGCTTCGAGCAACTCGACGCCGTCGCCCAGCAGCTCTTCCTGAACCTGGGCCTGCTGCCGCTGACCGGCTTCGGGCTGTGGACGGCGGCCGCCGTCCTCGACGGCACCGGGACGGACTCGGCCGCCATGGCCATGTCGCAGCTCGCGGCCAGTTTCATGGTTGAGTCCACGGAAGCCAACATGAGATACCGCTTCCACGAGCTGACCAGGGAATACGCCCGCCACCGCGCGCTCGCGGAGCTGACCGGCGGCCGGGAAGAGGTGCCCAGCCGGGTCTACAGGGCGCTTCTCACCCTGGTCAAGCGCGCGCACGCCAACCTCTACGGCGGTGACTTCGAAGTCATCCACGCCATCGGCCCGGACTGGGACGCCCCGGCCGAGGTGCTCGCGGAGGTCGATGCGGCACCCCTGGACTGGTTCGAGAGGGAACGGCTGAACATCCGGTCGGCGGTCGAGCACTGCGCGAGCCTGGGCCTGACCTCGATCTGCTGGGACATAGCGGTATCGGCGCACGAGTTCTACACGATCCGCGGCTACTACGACGACTGGTATACGACGCACAGTGTCGCGCTGCGCGCGTGCCGGGCCGCGGACGACCGGCGCGGCGAGGGAATCGTCCTTGCCTGTTTCGGCCAGTCGGCGCTGGCGGCCAGCCGGCGGTCGAGCGCCGTATCGGGTCTTCCCGAGCTCCAGCGGGCGGTTAGCCTGCTGGCCGAATGCCGGGACCGGCATGGTCAGGCGATCGCGCTGCGAACGCTCGCCAACGCCTTGCGCGCTCGGGGCCGCCTCACCGAGGCGCTGGCGCTGTTCAAGGACGCGGCGGCCCACTACACGGCGAGCGGAGACACGGTAGGACAGTGCCAGACCATGCGCTTTGTCGGGCAGACCCAGCTTGACCTCGGTGATTACGAGAACGCTCGGCGGTCACTTGGTATCGCGGAGAGTATCGCCGCCACAGCCAGAGGCTCGCGGCTGCTGGCCCAGGCCCGGTACTGGATCGGGCAGGCATGCCTGGCCGAAGGCGATCTCCGGGCGGCCCAGGCCGCCTTCGACGCCGTCTTCGACGCATTCTGCGACGACACCGGCATCGGCCACGCCTATGCGCTGCACGGACTGGGCGATCTGGCCTGGCGCCAGGGCCGGTACGGCGCGGCTCAACAGCATCTGAGCGTCGCGGCGGAGCTTGCGCGCGATGGAGCTGACGCGTTGCTGGAGGGGCGAGTGTGGCTTTCGGTGGCCGAGCTGTGCCGAGCGCAAGGCCAGTCCGACGATCAGCTCGCGGCGCTACGGCGTGCGGTTGCCACCTTCGCCGAGTGCGGTGCCACCTACCTCGAGGTCCGTGCGCTGGCAACGCTCGCGGAATTCTCCACGGCCCAGGGTGTCATGGCCGAGGCCGCGGGAGCGTGGACGCGGATTGAGCGACGCTATGCGGATGCGCAGCTCCCGGCGTCCGATCGGCTGTACCAGCCGCCCGCGGCGGTCATGCCGGGGAGCTCCTCAGCAGCGGTGGGTTGAGCGTCTTCGCCGGGCCGCTCACGTAAAGCGCCGCCGGACGGCCGGTTTCGGGTACGCGCTTGGCCCCGGTGGGCTGAACGAACCCTTCGGTGTGGGCGACCTTCCGGCTGAAGTTACGCGGATCGAGTTTCATGTCCCAGACAACCTCGTACACGTTCCGCAGGTCGCCGATGGTGAACTCGGGTCCGCAGAACGCGGTGGCGAGCGTGGTGAGTTCGAGGCGCCTCCTGGCCCGCTCGACTGCGTCGTCCAGGATCTGGGCGTGGTCAAATGCCAGATCGGGCTGGACGTCCTTGACCGGTGCCCAGCGAGCGCTGCGCGCGTCTGAGCCGGCCTGCGGTGCCGGCAGGTCCGGCGCGATGGCGAGATAGGCGACGCTGACTACGCGCCCGCGCGGGTCACGGTGCGGCGCTCCATAGGCGGCGAGCTGCTCGAGGTGCAAGGTCTTGCCGTCGAAGCCTGTCTCCTCGGCGAGTTCTCGGTCCGCGGCCTCACGCAGGTCCTCCCGCGCGCGCAGGAAGCCGCCGGGCAGTGCCGCCTGCCCCGGGTAGGGCTCGTTGGCCCGCTCGATGACCAGAACCTGCAGTTGGTTCTGCCGCACCGTGAGGATCGCGATGTCGACGGCGAGGTTGAGCAGCAGGTGCTCACGGTCGTCCATGGCGAGGAGCCTACCTTAATGTCCTGTTGACATAAACCCCATAATCGGCTTATTGTCATCTTGACAGTAATGAGGCCCAGCCGCGGATCGTAGCGGACGAACGAACCTCGGCGGGCACCCATGTCACCCTGATCACTGCCGGCCGGCGGTGGAGGACATCAGTGCCTCAATCCTCCGCAGTTCCTCCACGACACCTCGAAGGGAATGGCCATGTGCGCATCCTGGCGCCGTCGCCTGTCAGCAGTAGCCGCCGCCATCGCGATCGTTGGCGCGCCGGTGGGCATCATCGCGAGCAGCACCGTTCATCTCGGCGGCTCGCTCGCCGGGCAGGTCTGCCCTAACGGCACGAACTGGGACGTTATCACCAATTCCTGCCAGTAGCTCAGGACCGAGCAGACCTGGGTGAGGGGGGGTGCGCCTGATGAGCGAACTCGTCAGGCGCACCACCCTCGCGGTTACCCGGCGCCGACGCAGTCGAGGAGCTCGATGGCGAACGCCGCCGCGTGGCGGCTGGCCACGGGCTGCCAGTAGTTGTCGGCGACCTCGTGCTTCCCCGTCAGCAGATCGGAGATGCCGCGGATCACCAGAGCGTCCAGGCCGGCATTCGCGGACGCGGCCTCCAGGAAGCCATGGCCTTCGGTCTCAACGGCCACGGCGTCGCTGGCGTACTGGTCAATCATCGTCGCCACCGCCGACTTGTCGTGCGCGATCACCTTGCTGCCGGTGACGATGGGCTTGATGATGCACCGGGGCGGCGGATCGGGAGGCCGCGGCCGGATCCGCCGTTGCCACCGGTCGACTCTGGCGACGTGCCGCGCCTCCTGGAGCAGGGAGTAGCTCGGCGAATGATTCCGCATCCGGGGCTCGTAGCCCTCCAGCGTCGATTTGCCCCACTCGTAGTCGTAGATCCTGTCGGGCGCGACGACGTCCCCAAGCGTCACGTCCTTGCGGCCGCCCGCCACCCCGACATAGAGCGCGACCATGGGTGCGAAGACCGGGACGGCCCGGTCGAGTTGCACGCCCGCCGTCGTGCTGCCGGGGCCGGTCTGGGCCAGCACGACCTGCCAGGAGCCGGCGATACCTGATAGGCCGCCGAGCTCGTAGATGGTGCCCCGCTCCTTGAGCTTCCTGACCGGGGGGTCGAGGTATTCCCTGATCGCCACGTACTCGACCTCAAGGGCGGTGAACACCACGGCCAGCGGGCGCGCTTCGCGCCAGGACGGTACCGGCCTGGCCCGGCGGGGCTCACGCGCCGCGGCGATCACCTCGCCAGCGCCGCGGGTGCGGTCAGCCTCGACCTCGAGCCGGATGACCTCGTCATCGAGCCGCTGCCCGAACCAGCTCGCCAGCTGGAGGTCCTCGCTCAGCGGCCCGACCGCCTGAGCATGCGGCGAGAGGTCCAGCGCGCGTCGCATGTTCTCATCGATGATGCCCACCGCGTGACGCATGGCCACGAGCTTGGCCCGCATGTCAACCGCGTCGAGAGCGGGCCGGGACCGGTCGATGCCAGGGGCGCCCTGGCCACCGAGCTCGTCTCGCAACTGCCGCGGGGCCCGGCCGCCGTCGAAGACCCTGACCTGATGGCGCAGCCTGGCCGCGTGTATCAGGTGCCGGGTCAGCGGGGCCGGGATGCCGTCGCCGGAGGTCCACACGAGGGAATCCATACGGCGTTCGGAACCGGCGGGGGCGACGGCCATGATGCGGCGCAAGGTCCGGGCGTCATCCAGATCGGGCCCTGTCTCCCACACCCGGATCTCGTCGCCGCCCGGGCCCCCCAGGGACAGTGAGTCCCAGTGCTGCCACCAGCCTGGCTGCGATGGCTGCGGAGCGGACTCGCGTACAAGCTCAAGGTCATCGCCGCCGGCCGACAGGGCGAGGAACGTCCGCGCCTGCCCCAGTTCACGGCCGGGTATCGCGGTCGACAGGACGTGCTCCCAGCCGCGCTCCAGGTCGCTCCATGCGCGGGCGCAGTCGGTACTTGCCGGCGGGGCCAGCATGGCGGTGAGGCATAGGACGTCGTGGTTTTTCCAGGCCAGTGCCTGCCATACCGAGTCGGCCGTGCTCTCCGCGGCAGCCAGAAGCCCTCGCCCATCGCCTGAATCAGCGGGATCATCAGTAAGGTCCCGGGGAACGGCGAGGGCGCCGACGGTCCTGTCCAGGCCGAATTGGCTGATAGCGGCGGTCCACAAAGATCGCAGGCGCGCCCACCCGTCCCGCCCGTCATCCGCGAGGAACACGTGGGCCAGCAGCGCCGGTGACGTAAGGCTGTCATCCGTCATGCCTTCCTCCGGCGCACTCGCCATCTGCCGAGCGGGCCAGGGACTCCACCAGCTCGGCGACCCGTTCGCGCAGCGCCTTCGGCGCCGGCAGCTTCGGCGGCTTAGCACCCAACCGGGTCGTCACCCGCAGTGCACCGTGCAGCTGCAGCTCCTCGGTCGTCCGCCACAGCTCGTCCGCGTTCAGCGCTTCGATCGCTGCCGCCACCTCCGCGACGGCGCTGGCTACCTGTTCCCACTCGGGCTCGGTCAGCCTCCACGAGAGCACCTCGCCGAGCACCGCGGTTGCCTCGTCCCGCGCGGCCAGCCGGTCCCCGCCTCTGGCCCCGGCGCTATCGGTAGCCACCAGCCACACCAACCCCTTCTACGCGCAAATCGTAGCCCGGCCGGGCGGGGGGCGGCCGGGACGAGCGCGGGCAGGGCAGACGCGAGGAAGAAAAACGGTAGAAAACCTCGCCACGCTTGCTGACAGCAGGAATCCGCTTCCCGCACGAGCACGGCAAGGAGCACGGTGGCTGCGGAACGTGAGCCGGGCGAGCCGGCGGTGTGGGCCAGGCTGGGCTATGCCGCCCAAAGACGCTACTTCACGGGTTACCGGCTCAAAGAGGCCGATCGCATCGAAGCCGAGCAGTATTTCGAGCTGGCGCTGCGCGGTTTCGCCCCGGACGACCCGCGCCGCGCGGACGTCTCATTCGCTCTGGGCGCGGTCCGCATCGCCGACCACGAGACCCGGTGCGCAGACCCCTGTCCCGCGCCGGCTGAGCTCGTGCCGATCGTCGCCCTGCTCGCCGCCGCCGGCGCCAGAGACGAGGCTCCGATCGGGCAGCTGTACCCCTACGCGATGACCGTGGACAAGCTGTACGACCACACGCACGACCCCGCCGACATCGACCTCGCGATTATCTGGCTGAACAGGGCCGCCGCGCGCGCCGAGCTCTCCGCCGCCGATCGGCGCAGGGCAGGGATTTCCCTGGCCATTCAGTACGCAAGCAAGGGTGCCGCGCTGCGAGAAGCCCGGCACAGGTCTGAGCCGGGCTCGGACAGCTGGGACGCCTTCGCCACCGCGATCAAGCGGTTCAGCGACATACTGACCGAGCTGGCGCGGCGCGGCCGACGTTCAGACAAGACCCGGGACAGGGACCGGCTTGATGCACTGCTCGGCCTGCTTGAGACCTACTACAAGCGCGGCGGCGAGCGACCGCTGGCCGAGGACCTCGACGACATGGCGTCGCTGGCGCGCCAGCTGATAGCCGACGTGACACCGGATTACCCGCTGCGCGGCTACGCACTTGGACGATCCGGCCTGATGCTGATCGAGCGGGCCGCGCGACTCATCGGAGATCCGTGGGCACTGGCACTGAACACCGCCCTGCTGTCGCTTGAGCCCACCGCGATAGCCGAGGCCATCACCAGGGTGCCGGGTGTCGGCGGCGACCTAGATGGCGCGGTGCGCTCACTCGACCAGGCAATCGGACTGCTCGATCACGCCAGCGAGCGACAGCCGCGCTTCGTGGCGGCGCTGTGTGCCGCGCGAGCGATGAGGTACCTTGCCTTCGGCGCCGACGAGGACCTGCGCGAGTTCGGCCGCCTGTGCCGGATCGTCATCGGCCATCCGAACCTGCCGCCTCACTACAAGAGAACGTGCGGCGAGTTCCTGCTCGTTGTCCTGGCGCGGCGGCTGCCCGCGTCCAGTCCCCCCATCGTGACCTCATCTGGCGACGGCACCCGGCTGCCGCCCTCAGCCGATGCCGATCTCGACATCATGATCGGCCTGCTGGAACGATTCGCGGCCACCGACGGTCCCGGACTCGACCCTGACTTGTCGGCAGGGCTCGCCGGAGCAGCCGGGCTGCGCGGTGGTGACGAGCTTTCCGCGGCCGAGCTGACCGCCATCTACGAGCGTCAGCGCGCCTCGGCGGCCGCCTTCGCCGTCGTGCCCGCGGTACATGCCGCCCTGCTCTTCCAGGCGGCGACCACCGGGGCGGAACTGGTCCGCCGCGGCGTCGGTCCCGCTGACCTGGCCGGTGCGGTCGCGGCGGCGTTCCAGGAGGTGCTTCGTGTCTTTCCCGCAAGCCATCCGATAGCCGTGGAGTGTGCCGCCCGCGCCGTTGCGTTCGACGCCACCCGCGCCGGCGTGCCGAACGCCGGCGCGCCACAGACCGAAGGGGGCGCCGGGCGGGCCGGAGGTATCGCCGGTGACCGCCGGCCTCCGGCGACAGAGGAACTGTTCAGCGTCCGGACGCTGGCCGTGCTCGGGACCGCCAGCCATGGACGGCTCGCGGCGCCGGATGGCCTGGTAATCGAGGTCGCCAGGTCCCTCCTGGCGCGCTCGTCACGCGATAGTACCCGGCAGGCGGCGATCCGGTCCGTGCTCGGGCTCGCGCTGTACACCCGCTGGCTTCGCGAGCGGGCCTACGATGACCTCGGTCAGTCGTTCAAGCAGGTCAGGAACGCCGTCGGCCTGCTGGAGCCGCGGAGTCCGCTCCGCGCCCGCCTGACCGAACTGCTCGCCGGAATGCTGCTGGACCGGGCTCAGGTTCACGGTGACTTCGCCGACGCCGACGCCGCGATCGAGCTTCTCGGCGAGCTCCTCTTCCGCGCCGCGGACGAGCCCGAGCCCGGCGACCTGAACTCCCTGCTCGCCGCGGCGTGCCCGGCGGCCCTGGCCGAGCTGATCGCGGGACGGCCCGAGCACGCCAGCGGTTCCTACCGGCTGGGACTGGAGACGGCCATCGGCTCAGGCCTGCTGCTGCGCATCGTCCTGCCCGGCGTCCGGCGGTCCGCCACTGCCGATGTTCTCCCGCCTGTCATCGCCACCTTGACGCGCGTAGCCGGCTCGCTGCCGCCGGGTGACCCTCGCTTGCCCCATGCCCTCAGCGATCTCGGCCTGGCGTACCTGGCGGCCGGCCTTTCCGCCGGCCTTTCCGCCGGCCAGCCCGAGGACCGCGACGCCGGTCTGGAGGCAATGCGCGCAGCGGTCGACCGGTGCCCGCCAGAGCATCCGCAGCGAGCCGCGATCGTCCTTCGGGCCGCGGCCGCGCTCGCGGCACACGCGGAGTCCTCGTATACCGAGGAGACCATCGGCCAGGGAATCGACCTGGTGACCGAGGCGCTGCGAACGGCGGGGCTTAATGCCTTCGGCGAGCGGTCCCGGTGCCTGTACTGCCTCGGCTGCACGCTGCTCGTCCGGTATGAGCACACCGGCGAGGCAACGGACCTCGGCCGCGCGCTTGACGCCCTGGAAGAGGCCAGGGCCTGCCTGGAACCCGTTCCCGGCGACCCGTTCATCGCGCCCACGCTTCGGGCGCTGGCCTGGGCGTTCCGCCAGACCGTGGCGGGCGGACATGGACTGAACCGTCAGCGCTCCCGCAGCGTCGGCCGGTCGCTTCTGCACGCGCACGCCAGGACGGTGCTGCTGCAGAGCGGCTTGCCGCACGGCGTCGACGCGGCGCGGGCAGCAGGCGAGGATGCTCTGCGGCTGGCCGAATGGTGCCTAGCCGACGGCAGGATCGAAGCCGCCGTGGAAGCCCTCGAGCTCGGGCGTGCGCTCGCACTGCACGCGGCGACCATCGCCGCCGATATACCCTCCCTGCTGCGAGCCACGAGCAGATCCGAGCTTGCCGATGAGTGGACCGCCCGGTCGGCGGCGCCGGAACAGGATCTGCGCAATATTCCCGACGATCTGCGGCACCGCGTCCTGGTTGCGCTGCAGCACGACGCAGCCGAGCGGCACTTGCTCTCGGCACCGACGCTCACGCAGATCGTGGCCGCCCTGGGAACGCTGAGGCTGGACGGGCTCGTCTATCTCATCCCGTCAGCTGAGGCGACCGGCGGCCGGACGATCGTCGTGCAGGCGGACGGGAGGATCGCGGAGCACGCGCTGCCCGGGCTCGGCACCGGGAGCGCCAGCGCCATCGATCGCTTCGCCGCCGCCCACCTCGACCTGCGGGACGCGGTGCGCACGGACAACGGGCCTGACCTGAAGGCCGCGCTGCGCCAGCGACGGCAGACGCTCGAGGATCTGTGCGACTGGGCCTGGGACGCGGCCATCGGTCCGCTGCTCGACGGTGTGTTCTCGGCACCGTCGGCCCCGGCACGGTTGCCGCGCCTGGTAATCGTGCCAATCGGAGTTCTCGGCATCGTCCCATGGCACGCCGCACGGCGGAACGAGCATGACTACGCCTGCGCGAAGGCGGTCTTCGTGACCTGCGCAAGCGCCAGGCAGCTCATCGAGACCGCGAGCCGCAGCCGGCTCAGGCCCGGCCAGGGGTCCGTCGTGCTCGTGGCGAACCCGACCGGCGACCTGCCCTGGTCGACGAGGGAGGCCGATGCCCTCGGCGCCGCCGTCTATCCGCACGCCACCCGGCTGGGCCGGTCAGAGCACGCGGCGGTCAGCGGCCCCGGCACTCCAGGCGAGGTGCTGGCCTGCATGTCGCCCGGGGAGGGCACGGGCGTCCCGCCGGCCGTGCTGCATCTCGGCTGCCACGCGGTCGCGGGCGACACGCCCGATCAGAGCCGGCTCCTGCTGGCCGAGGGCAACCTGCCGATCAGCCGCGTCCTCGCGCGGGCGCGCAGCAGGCAGCCCGGTTCCCCGGGCGGGCTCGTCGTTCTCTCCGCGTGCACGAGCGACCTGGCGATCGCCGACCACGACGAGGCCCTGACCCTGGCGTCGGCGTTTCTCGCGGCCGGTGCCACCGGCGTGATCGGCTCTCGCTGGGAGGTGCTGGACCTGCACACGGCCCTGCTGATGTTCGTGCTGCACCGTCACCTGGCGCGCAATCCGCACGACGGCCCAGCCGAGGCGCTGCGGGCCGCTCAGATGTGGATGCTCGACCGGCACCGCGAGGTGCCCTTCGACATGCCTGAGCCACTCGCCGCGCAGGCACGCAGAGCCGATGCCAGCAGCCCGTACGCATGGGCTGCGTTCACTTACCACGGTCAATAGGAACGGTCAACAGGAGGGGAGCATGGGACGGCTCGTAGGAATAGACCTCGGTACCACGTACTCGGCGGTCGCGATCGTCGGCACGACGGGGAAGCCGGAGATAGTGCCGAACCGCGAAGGGGAACGAATCACCCCTTCGGTGGTCCTTTTCCAGGGAGATCAGACCCTGGTCGGATCGATGGCCAAGCGCAGCGCGCCCATGGCGCCCAGCGATGTGGTGCAGTTCGTGAAGCGCCGCATGGGAGAGAAGGACTGGGCCTTCACCTCCTCGGACGACAGGTCGTACACCGCCGAGGAGGTCTCGGGGATCATCTTGCGCCGACTCAAGGATGACGCCGAGGCGGCGCTGGGCGAACCGGTCACCGACGCCGTGATCACCGTTCCGGCCTACTTCAACGACGCCAGGCGCAAGGCCACGATGGACGCGGCAACGATCGCCGGACTGAACGTACGCCGGATCATCAACGAGCCCACGGCGGCCGCGCTGGCCTTCGGCCTCGGCGCCGACACCGACGGCACCGTGCTCGTGTACGACCTCGGCGGCGGGACGTTCGACGTGACCGTCATGCGGATCAGCCAGGGCCAGTTCGACGTGCTTGCCACCGAGGGAAACCGCAACCTCGGCGGTTTCGACTGGGACAACGCGCTGATGAAGTACATCAACGAGCAGGTCAAGGCGCAAGGCGGCCCGGACCTTTCCGCCGACAACCTTCAGACGGCGGACCTTCGGGACAAGGCGGAGCTGGCCAAGCGCTCGCTGACCACCATGACCACGGCGAAGGTCTTTGTCAGCGTCCCCGGCAAGTCGTTCAACATCCCGGTTAGCCGGGCCAAGTTCGAGGAGCTGACCGCCGAACTGCTAAGCGAGACGCGTGACCTCACCAAGTCCGTGCTCGCCGCGGCCGGGTTTACCTGGGCCGATGTCGACCGGGTCCTCCTCGTGGGCGGGTCAACCCACATGCCGATGGTCCACGAGGCGATCACCAGGCTGTCCGGAAAAGAGCCGGTACGCGGCGTGAACCCCGATGAGGCGGTCGCGCTGGGCGCGGCGATCCAGGCCTACGCGGTCGCGGAACCCGAGCCGGGGATGGTCAAGGCGGCGCTGCCCGGACTGCCCGGCGGCATTCCGGTCATCCACGACGTGACCGTGCACGGCCTGGGCGCCCTCGCCCTGGACGCCGACAGGAACGGCGAGCTGGCGAACTTCGTCCTCATCCCGCGTAACACCAGGGTCCCGGCCAAGGGCAGTGACACGTTCAGCACGGTCCAGGAGAACCAGCGCCAGGTGCAGGTGGTGATCACCCAGGGCGACGAGAAAGAACCCGGGCGGGTGACCCAGATCGGCGATTCCACCTACGACCTCCCGCCCTATCCGAAGGGCGCCCCGATCAGGGTCGACATCTCCTATGACTTCGACGGCCTGATCCACGCCGAGATCTCCGACGGCACGAGCACGAAGAAGCTCGGCGACATGAAGGTCAAGCGGGCCGCCAACCTCACACCCGAAGAGCTGGAGAGTGCGACCGAGATGGTGCGGAAGCTGGAGGTGAACTGATGGCCGAGCCGTTCGTCAACTACTACAAGATCCTCGGCGTCGAGCAGGACGCAACCCCGGAGCAGATCAGGGAGGCGATAAGACGGCAGCGCAAATTGTGGGGGGCCAGGGAAACGAGCTTCGACAAGGCGCAACAGCGCGAAGCCGAGGACCAGATGGCCTTCATCAGGGCGGCGGAGAACACCCTGCTCGATCCGGCCAAGCGCGCCGATCATGACCAGAAAATAGCGAATCACGTGGAGCCAGAACCCGAGCCGCAGGAAAGCGGGAGCGGCGGGCAGGGCGGGCGCGATTGGGTCGCGCTGGCCGCGGAGTACCTGCGCCAGAACCGCCTGGAGGCGGCCGTGGGCGCGGCCAGGGAGGCGACCGAGCGCGACGGCCGTAATCCCGACGCGTGGGCGCTGCGCGGCCGGGCCAGCCTGAGGCTCAACATGGCCGACAACGCGATCTTCGAATTCGGCGAGGCGGTCCGCCTCCGGCCTGAGTCCGACGAGTACCACGCTGACCTGGGTGGAGCGTATGAGACCAAGCACGACTACGCCACGGCCATCCAGTGCTACGAGACCGCGCAGAAGCTAGCCCCCGGCGTTCGCCGGTACCCGCTGTCGATCAGCTTGGTCTATCTCGAAGACGGCAAGCACAATCAGGCCATCGGGATCCTCGAGCCGCTGCACGCTCAGGACGCCGGCGACGAGTTCTGTAATCTCCTGCTGGCGTCCGCGCTGCACGACTACACCCTGAGTAGCTGGACCCGGGTGAACGGCAACGGCATCCGCCTGATCACCACGCGGGAGCAGGTGACGCTCACCAAGCAGAACATGACTCGCGCCCTGGCGCTTACCTTCGACGGCGACGAGCTGCGGGGCAGCCTCAATTCGCTGCTCGGTGACGCGCTTCGGGCCGAGCGGCGCACGTTCAGCCTTCCTGGCGTGCGCTTCAGCCGGGATATGGGCGGCGGTGGCGGGTGCCTCATGGTGTTCGCCTACGTCGCGGTGATCGGCGTCCTGTTCGTCTTGCTCGGGCTCCATCCGGTCTTCGGCGTCGTGGCCATACTCGCGGTCGGGTTCGGCTGGTACACGCTGGCCGTCAAGCCCAGGTGGAAGCGGAACGCGGCGGACGCCAGGCGGCTTCAGGCGAGCAGCTCGAGCGGCGGGCAGATCCGTGGCTGACCAGGATGCCGCCGTGAGCGCGGAGGATACGGCGCTGGAAACAGCGCGCAATGTCGCGGAGCTTACGGACCTGGTCCGGCGGCGGCTGCTCGACGACGGCGAGAAACAGCGCACGTTCGACGCGCTGTACGGGGAGCTCGCCAAGGCCCGCGCGCTGGCGGACTTGCAGTACCTGATACCGCTCGTCCGGCGCCTCATCACGGTCATCGACCGGCTCGACGGGCTCTGCGGACAAACAAGCTCGGGAGAACTCTTCGAGTCCGTCGCCGATGAGCTGACCGACATCCTGGCCATGCACGAGGTGGAGAGGATCACGCCGGAATCCGGGGCGTTCGACGCGCGCATCCAGGAGGTAGCCGCGGTCGTTGGCGCCGACGACCCGGCTGACGACGGCACCGTCGCCTGCGTACGGCGAAACGGCTGGCGGCTTGGCGCCCGCGTGCTGCGGCCGATGCTCGTCGATGTACGCCGGTACGAGCCAGGCGAGCCGGGCGAGGATCCGCGGTGACGCGCAACCAGCGAGGCGATCCCGACCTGCCGCCGGGACCCGCGCGGGAACTCGTCGCCCTCTTCCGGCGGCTCAGGAGCACCAGCCCGCTTACCGTCGGCCAGCTCGCGCTGCGGACCGGGCTGGCGGCGGGTCATGTCAGCGAGGTGCTGCGCGGCTGGAAGGCTCCGAGTCCCGGCGCCGCCGGCGCGATCGTCCGCGCGCTCGGCGCTGACGACCGTAGCGAGCTGAAGGCCAGGCGGCTGGCCGAGGAACTGGCCGAGCTCAACCGGTACAACCGCGCCAAGACACGGAACAGGACGGTGCCAGTACCGCCCGGCCGAGGCGAACCGGGCCACGGCTCGCCGGTGATCTTCCTGCTTGGCGCCCAACCCGATTCACCAGTGCAGGAGAGCGAGGCTGCGGAGGTCATCGGCGTGCTCGGCGACCGGCCGCCGGCATCCCCGGTCATCGTGCTGTGCGCGACCGAAGTCGAGCAGGTAATCACCGGCCTGGCTCGCCTGCTCGGCCTGGCGGTGGAAGCGGAACCGGCCGAGCTGCGGCTCATCCGCGGGGCTGAGGCGACGGAAAGCCTTCGCTCGCGTTCGCTGGCTTCCCGCGTCGAGGCATCGCAGCCATCTACTTAGACCACGACCGGAACGGACCGGACGTCTGGAGTTTCCATGATTATCATTCTCATCTTGATCGTGGCCCTCGTGGCCCCGCTCGGCTATCACCGGTACATGGGTGTTCGCGCCATGCGGCCCGTCGCCATAGAGGTCACCGGACTCACCCTGGACCAGATCACTGATATTGGCACCAAGGCCTCGGCCGGAGTTGTCAAGCGGATGCTCGGCCGCCCGCAGACGTACCGGACGCCGGATGGCGCCGTTGAGTGGCAGGCCCGGAGCAGCGGCGGCGTCATGATTTTCAATGTCACGCCGCTGCCAGGCAACGCCGGCTTCCGGGTGACAAGCCGGGCCACCACCATGAAGGCAGCATACGTCCCCGGCTATGCGGATCACCGGACCTCCTATGGCCGGGCCAAGATCCTCACCAACTTGATCTGCAAAATGCTGCGGATACCGCAGAACGCGCGACAGTTGCTTCGCCGCCGCCGCCGCGCACTGCGGGCGATTGCCGCGGCCGGGCAGCCCGTCTCGGCGCCCAGCCCGCAGCAGGGCCAGCAGGCGGCACCGATCGCCGAGCCGTGAATCCCGACGTGATCGTGGCGGGGGCCGGAATCGTCGGCGCCGCGGTCTCGTTCCGGCTTAGCGCAAGCGGCCGACGGGTGCTGATAATCGACACGGCCGCACCCGTCGGCTCGGCCACCCGCGCGAGCGGCGCCATGCTCGGCGTCCTCGGCGAACTGACCGCTCACGACCCGCCCGCCGATCTCGCGCTCCGGATAAACGCCTGGTCAAAGCAGCCGACCTGGCGAGAAGAAGCCGGGCTGCCCGCGGCGGCGGCCGGGACGTTCGTGGTGGCGGGCCGGGACCGGCCCGACGACCTCGCGGCGCTCGCCGCGATGGAAGCCGCGGCGGAAAAGTACAGGCTGCGCGCCGAGCGCGTCGATCCCGGCGACATAGCCGAACTAGCCGCGGCCCCCGGCTACGATCCGGCTGGCGCGCTCTTTCTCGCGGACGAGGCATGGGTGGACGGTCCCGTGCTGCGACAGCTGATCATCGCCGCCGCCGTCCGCCCCGGGACGAGCGTCGTCCTCGACCAGCTGGCCCTCGGCAACGGCCAGCAGATTGAGGCCAGGCGGCGAGATGCCGCTGAGTTCCTGCGAGGACACGGCAGGCCGGAGATGGTGCCCGAGGCGGTCATCGACCTGCTATCTGCCAGATCCGCATAGTCAACGCCAAGACCCTGAGGAGGGGACATGTCAGCACCAGTCACGATCATCCGGCCGACGCCGTCGGTAACCGAACGTGCCAGCACATTGCGTACGGCGCTCACCGGCGGAGCTACGGGTCACGACCTGCTTGCCGAATTCCTGCCGCCGGACGTGGCCAGGGCCGGCGCCGGCTCCGTGCTCGATTTCTGCGACTGGTCGCAGTTCGACCAGTGGCCGCAGTCGTGGTGACCTGATCATGGCTGAAGACTCCCGGCCCGGGCGGCTGCGCTACCGGACGCTGGTCGTGCTGCAGCCTACGACTTTCTGCAACATCGACTGCTCCTACTGCTACCTCCCCGGGCGGCAGGCCACCGCGCGGATGTCGCCGGCGGTGCTTCGGGCAGTCTTCGACAAGGTGCTGGCCAGCGAGCTCGTCGAGGATCCAGTGGTTTTCCTCTGGCACCTCGGCGAGCCGCTGTCAGTGCCGCAGGCGTTCTACGAGGAGGCGTTCGGCTACGCGGCCGCGGCCGCGGCCCGCTACGGCCGCGCGATACATCATGGCTTCCAGACCAACGCGACCTTGATGTCCAGCCGGTGGACGGACCTGATCCGCAAGCACCGGGTCATCGTGGGGGTAAGCGTGGATGGGCCTGCCTTCATCCACGACCGGGTCCGCGTGAACCGGGCCGGGCGAGGCACGCACGCGGCCGTCATGCGGGGAATCTCGCAGCTTCAGGCAGCGGAGATCGGCTTCGGCACCATCAGCGTGCTCACCGACTTCACGCTGGACTATCCCGACGAGTTCTACGACTTCTTCGTCGAGCACGGGATCGACGACGTCGGCTACAACATCGACGAAGTCGAGGGCGTCAACCGGGTTTCCTCGCTTGGCTCGGCTGACTCCACCGAGCGATACGAGAGATTCTTGTTCGGGGTGCTGCGGCGGGCCGAGCACCATCACGGCGCGGTGAAGGTCCGCGAGGTGTGGACGAACGTGGCAGCGCTGGCCTTCGGGGCCGCCGATCCGGTCAACAACACCAACCAGCCGTTCCGCATCATCAACGTGGATCACCGCGGCGACGTCACGACGTTCTGCCCGGAACTGGTGACCGCGCGAACGCCGGCCGGCCGCGGGTTCGCGCTCGGGAACGTGCTGACGCACTCGCTCGAGGAGCTTCGTGACAGCCCGGTGTTCCTTGAGCAGAGCGCACAGATAGCGGCGGGTGTCGCCATGTGCAGGCAGACGTGCGACTACTGGAAGTTCTGCGGGGGCGGGTCGCCGTCGAACAAGTTCTTCGAGCACGGCCGGTTCGATGTCAGCGAGACCCGGACCTGCCGGGTGCACAAGAAGGCCACCGTCGATGTGCTGCTGCGCTACCTCGAGCAGCGGGCGCAGGTCCGATGATACCGGTCGCGGTGTTCGCGTTCCGGCGTCCTGACCTGCTGGAACAAACGCTTGCTGCGCTGAGGGAGCAGGACGTCCCGCAGCTCATCGCGTTCAGCGACGGGCCGAGGGAGAGGTCGGACGACGGGCCGGTCGAAGACGTCAGGCGGATGCTCCGCTCCGTGCGATGGTGCCCCGTGGAGGTTGTCGAACGCCCGGTCAACCTTGGCCTGGGGCGATCGGTCCGCGACGGGGTGAGCAACGTGCTCGCCCGTCACGCGGCCGCGATCTTCCTGGAAGACGATCTGGTCTGCCAGCCGGGAACGTACGGCTACCTGGCCGCGGCGCTCCGGTATTACGCCCGCGACCGGCGCGTCCTGAGCGTGACCGGGTGGACGCATCCGCGCATAACTCCGGACGGGCTTGGCGGCCGGCCGTACTTCGACGGCAAGGGCGAATGCTGGATCTGGGGTACCTGGCGCCGCGCCTGGCACGGCATGGAGCGTCCGGCCACAGACATCATGCGAGCGTGCGCCGACCGTGGCATCGATGTCGAGCGCTACGGCACCGACATGCCGAAGATGGCGGCCGAGGCCGCCAGGCGGAACCTCTGGGCGATCGGCTGGTGGTACCAGCATCTCCTTACCGGCGGCCTGTGCCTGCGTCCGCCCCATTCGCTCGGAGAGCACATCGGGTGGGATCCCCGGGCCACAACCACGCTGCCAGAGATGGCCGTCTGGCGGAATCCGCCGCTTCCCCCGTCCCCGCCGATACCCGATTCCTGGCCAGAACCGGTGGAACACCCCGACTGTGTACGGCTTTGGCGGACTGCGATCGGAGATCCGGTATGACCACGGCGGGACGTTTCGATGCCATCTACCGTGCCCGGTTCCGCGCCGGGTCGCGGGACTGGTCCGCACCCAACACGGTCAGGGAGGTGCTTGATCACCTCTGCCTGCTGCTCAAGCATGCGGACGTCAGCGGGACGGAACTGCTCGAGCTTGGCTGCGGAACAGGGACGTTGTCGTTCCCGCTGGCCAGCCTCGGCTTTCAGGTCACCGCCGTGGACATTTCGCCGGTGGCCATCGCCGAGGCCCGCCGCCGCTCCCGCCGGGCTGAGGAACGGGTCAGCTTCCGCCTCCACGACATCAGGAGACCGCTGCCCGCGTTCGCCGGCCGGTAT
>Ga0335075_10000282_pt1 | contig 93338 bp, 76 predicted proteins | sample Lox_Sample_24_FD_206723 | JGI IMG/M metagenome (GOLD analysis project Ga0335075, IMG submission 206723) | Soil microbial communities from Loxahatchee National Wildlife Refuge, Florida, United States - Lox_Sample_2.4 | ecosystem: Environmental > Terrestrial > Soil > Wetlands | place: USA... | reverse complement strand
TGCTGGGCAGAAGTTCCGTGGCAACACGGGAGCCTGCGACTGCAGCGGCGGGGCCGGAAGTCCCAAAGCAGGTCGAGGTGCCCATAGGCCGCCAGGCGACACATGGTACGAAACAATACTCGCTGGCACAGATTGAGTTCGGCCCAGCAGGCAGGAACCGCCGGATACCGAACGGTCCGTCCGGTGGTGTGGGAGGACGGCGGGAGCAATCCCGCCTCCTGCCGGGAGTTCCGGCGAGCTTCAACGCCCCGGTGGCGATTCCAATACCGGAGGACTGGCCCAGCTGGTGTCGCAGAAGACGCGCCACTTCTTCACGCGCCCTTCTTCTACTTCCGCCAGCCAGGCAGCCGCGACGCTCCAACTCCCCGGCAGGACATTCTCACCGACGCGCCATTTCCCTTCCGCGCGACCGAAGAGCGCGGCGTAGATCGAGTCAGAGAAGACATGGTGAATCTGAATGTGGTAGTCGGGATACGCGCGGAGAAAATGTTGCCATCCGGCGATTATCGGATCGGCGCCGGAAAAGCTGTTCCCGAGCGCGTCCGTAAAGGTATGGTCGTTGGTCATCAAACGGCGCAGCGCCGTCAGATCGGCCGCATTAATGGCTTCCACGAACGCAACTGCGACGCTCATCGGTAAATCGGTCATGATGCCCTCCGACGGCAGGAAGATTAGCACTGCTTGTGTGAGGGAGATTCAGGGGTCTACTCCCAGCGCCGGAAGATCAGCGACCCGTTTGTGCCGCCGAAGCCGAAGGAGTTCGACAGCGCCACGTGCATCGGCCCCTGCTGCGGATGGTTGGGTACGTAGTTCAGCGTGCATTCGGGGTCGACGTTCTCCAGGTTCGCCGTCGGTGGAGCCGTCTGGTTGATGAGCGCCAGGATGGTAATGCCTGCTTCCAGTCCACCGGCACCGCCCAGCAGGTGCCCGGTCATGGATTTCGTGGAACTGATCTTGAGCTTGTGGCTGGTGGCGTGCTCGCCGAAGAGCCGCTCCATTGCCTTCGATTCCGTCGCGTCGCCCAGCGCCGTCGAGGTGGCGTGCGCGTTCACGTAATCCACCTGACGCGGTTCGAGTCCCGCGCTCTTCAGCGCGTTCAGCATGGAGCGGTAGCAGCCATCGCCGTCGTCGGGCATGCCGGTGATGTGGTGAGCGTCGGCGCTCATGCCGTAACCGACGATCTCGGCCAGAATATTCGCGCCGCGCGCTTTCGCGTGTTCCAGCTCCTCGAGAATCAGGATGCCGGAGCCTTCGCCGACCACAAAACCGTCGCGGGCGCGGTCGAAGGGGCGGCAGGCGTGCTGCGGATCGTCGTTGCGCGTGGAGAGCGCGCGCATGGCGGCGAATCCGCCAACGCCCATGGGCGTAATGGACGCTTCCGAGCCGCCCGCGATCATCGCGTCGGCATCGCCGCGCTCGATGATGCGGTAGGCGTCGCCGATAGCATGGGCGCTGGTGGTGCAGGCGGTGGCCGTCGCCTCATTGGGTCCCCGCGCGCCGTAGCGGATGCTCACCTGGCCGGCGGCCAGATTGATGATGGCAGCAGGAATGAAAAAAGGAGAGATTTTGCGCGGGCCTCCCTGCAGGTAATTGCTGTGCTCGCGCTCGATCACATCGAATCCGCCGATGCCCGAGCCGATGAAGACGCCCACGCGATCGCGGTTGGCCTCCGTCACCTCGAGACCGGAGCTTTCCATCGCCTCCTGGGTCGCCGCCAGCGCCAGGTGGATGAAGCGCCCCATCTTGCGCGCCTCTTTCTTATCCACGAATTGCAGGGGGTCGAAGTTCTTGACTTCGGCGGCGAAGGTGACGGCAAAGCCGGCGCTGTCGAAATGGGTGATGGCAGCCATGCCGCTGCGGCCGGCCAGCAGGTTGGCCCAGATCTCCGGCGCGGTATGGCCCACCGCAGAAATCAGGCCGAGACCTGTGACAACGACGCGCCTTCGCAAAGCTACTTGCCGCCTTTCGCGTTCTTTTCGATATAGTCGATGGCGTCCTTCACCGTCTTGATCTTCTCGGCGTCTTCGTCAGGAATCTCGAGATCGAAGGCTTCCTCGAACTGCATCACGAGCTCGACCACGTCGAGCGAGTCGGCGCCCAGATCTTCCTGGAAGGAAGCGGCGGGAGTGACTTCGGCTTCGTCCACCTGGAGCTGCTCGACGATGATCTGTTTGACTTTTTCTTCCACACCTGATGCCATGCGTTTCTCCTGTGTACTGCGTTCAGTGGATGCAGAAAGCGGGAGGGCGGGATGCGATGCCTCCGCGATCGAGACGTTCGGAACCGGCGGGGCACACGCCTGCTCAGCCCCGAAATTCCAAGTCTACTGGGGGTGCCATGTGGTGTAAAGCGGCGGGAGAGAACAAGGTACAGGGTGCCGGGAGCAGGGAGCAGAGCGAACCGCGAACGGGAGCAAACCTGTTGATCCTGTGCCGGGCGGGAGGGGGTAGACTCATCGCATGCTTCCGATGGAATGGGTTCTTCTGCTCGCCGGACTCGCGGCCGGTGCGCTGTTTGCGCGGATGGCCGCGGGACGCCGCAGCAGTGCGCCGGACGGGGAATTGCGAGCACGCGAGGAGACGCTGGCCGCCGAACTGGCGGAGAAAAATCGCCTGCTGGACGCAGCCCGCGAGTGCGAGACCGCGCAACGCGAGCGCATCGCCGGTATGGAGGCGACGGCCGCGCAGCTCAACCAGCAGATCGCGGAGTTGAAGGGTTCGCTGGGACAGGCGTGCACCGAGGCGGAGCAGTTACGGCGAGATCTTGGAACAGCCCAGGTCGAGTCGGCCGGACTCCGCACAGCGCTCGAGAAGGAGAGCAGCGGCGCGGAAGAGAAGATCGCCGTGCTGCGGCAGGCGCGCGAGGAGCTTTCCAATCAGTTCAAGACGCTGGCCAACGACATTCTGGAGCAGAAATCGAGGGCCTTCACCGAGCAGAACCAGGCGAACATGACCACCTTGCTGACGCCGCTGAAGGAAAAATTCGGCGAGTTCCAGCAGAAAGTGGAAAGCCTCGAGAAAGACGGGATCGCCGGCCGCTCGGAGCTCAAGACGCAGATCGAAGGCCTGCGCACGCTGAACGAGCGTCTCTCCGCCGACGCCAACAACCTGGTTACTGCCCTGAAGGGGTCATCGAAAACGCAGGGCGACTGGGGGGAGTTCGTGCTGGAGAAGCTGCTGGAGTCGGCCGGGTTGCGCGAGGGACATGAGTATCGCGTGCAGAGCAGCTTCACGCGCGACGATCTCAGCCGCGCGCGGCCCGACGTGATCCTGGACATGCCCGGCAACCGGCATCTGGTGATCGACGCCAAGGTTTCGCTGGGGGACTACGACGAGTATTGCACCGGTGAAGACGAGGGCGCGCGCGAATCTGCGCTGCAGCGTCACATCGCGTCCATGCGCACTCACATCCGCGATCTGGCGCAGCGCAATTATCAGGCGTTGTACGGGCTCAACTCGCTCGACTTCACTGTGATGTTCGTGCCTATCGAGCCGGCTTTCATGCTGGCGCTGGCGCACGAGGGAAATCTGTGGCAGGAAGCCTGGGACCGCAACGTTCTGCTGGTGAGCCGCACCACGCTGCTCTTTGTGCTGCGCACCGTGGCGCAGTTGTGGCGGCAGGAGCAGCAGACGCGCAATGTGCAGGAAATTGTCCGGCGCGGCGGCGAGCTGTACGACAAGCTGGCGGCCTTCGCGAAGGATCTGACCGACGTGGGCAAGAGTCTGGAAGCGGCGCGGCAAAGCTACGACGATGCATACAGGAAGCTCGCGCAGGGCAAAGGCAATGCCATCCGGCAGGCAGAGATGCTGAAGTTGCTCGGCGTGAAGCCCACCAAATCGCTGCCCATGTCACTGGTGGAGCAGGCCATCGACGAGGACGAGCCGCTGGCGCTCGCTGCGGTCGGCGACGATACTTCCGGCCCGCAGCAGGAATAGCAATAGCTGCTTACTCCTCGGACGTCTTTGGCTTTGTTCCCGGAGGCACGCGGAAGTGTTTGGCGTTGGCCGGCGGAGCGGAAGCCAGCGTCAGGTCCGCGCCTTTGCGCAGCTCCAGATCACCGTGCTCGGCATGCAACTGCAAATGCACGCCGCCGCCGCCCACCGTTCCTTCGAGCGTCTGCTCCCCGCCGGATGAAGCGATGTTCAGCGGGAAGTCGGTGTGGACGTCTTCATCGCTGCTGGCGGTGCCGGTCACGCTGAAGCCGGCATGCTCCGGCATGGTCACCACCACGTCGCCGGTGCTGTCCGTCACCTGCAGGTTGCCCAGCGGCGCGGCAGTCACCAGATTCACGTCGCCGTCGCTGTCTTCGATGTTTGCGTCGCCGGCGATCTCGGTCATCTCGATGTCCTTGGACTTGGCCGAGATCTGCATCGGCCCCGACGCCTTGCTGACGTTCAGGTCACCGCTATCGAGGGTGAGCGCGCCCTCGAGGCGCGGGATGTCCAGCGACGTCATGCTGGAGTGATAGTGAATGGCGCCGCTGATCTGCTCCAGGTGAATGTCTCCGAAGAACTCCCCATTGATCGCCGCAGAGCCCTGCACGTCGGACAGCGTCACGTCGTTTCCGCTGCCGTCCACCAGCACGCGACCCTGTACGGCGTGAGCGGAAAAGTCGCCGTGGTTCATGTGCGCCTGCGCGTCGCCGCTGATGCCGTCCAGCTTGACGTCGCCGCGGTTGTCGGTCACCTGCACGGAGCCGAGTCCGTCGGCAATCACATCGCCGTGGTTGTCGGTAACGTTGACGAACGAGGCCGCGGGCATCTGCACGGTCAGATCGACGCTGGCGCCGTCCTTCTCCGGGACGGTGATCACCGCTCCGCCCGAGGAAAGGTCCACGTTCGGCTTCAGCTCGTCGAAGACGCGCTGCGCGGCCTCGGTGGAGTCGCGATGCACCACCTCGTGCGCGCTGATGTGCAGTTGGCCGTCGGCCGACGCACCCAGAGTAATGTCGCCACGCGCGCCGTTGATTGTCACGGTCGGCTTCGCGCTCGAGAGTGTGTAGTTCATCTGCACGTCGTTGTCATGCTCCGGCCCCATCCAGCTGAAGAAGTTGTTATCCCCGGAGAACTCCCACGCGAAGGGACCGACCAGGCGGCCGTTTCGCGAAACCCAGCCGAGACAGATGAGCAGGATCACCAGCCAGAACAAGCCGCCGGCCGGCCGGTGGCCTATCCCGGGCCGGCTCCAGTCGAGCAGGTACTCCACCAGCAGCACTCCGCCCAGGCCGATCAGCAGCAACGGCCACCAGTGGGCGTACCATCCCCAGAACTCGCCGGGGTCGAGCTGGCCGGTTTCCATCAGCAGAGCGATCACGCCGATACCGACCAGGATCACGGGGCCGACAAACGTAGGCCTGCGCCATCCTCTCCAGTAGCTTCGGTAGTACATCTTCTGCGCGTGCCACTGAGCCTTCGCCTGGCGGCGTGCGGCCTTGGCGGCCCAGCGCGCCTGCTTCGCCTGCCAGCGCGGATCCTGGGAAGAAAACGGAGGTGTGCTCATCGCTACCTCCCTTCTTCGCTGTTGGAAGGCACGATAGCGGTAGTCGTGGGTCCCGCTGGCCCGGAGGGCGATCCCGTAGGCGGGCCGTAGCCGGCGCCCGGAGCCGGAGGATAGCCGGGGTAAGGCGGGGGAATCGGCGGCGGATTCTGTGCCAGTACCGCATTCTCGGCCAGCTTGAGAATGCCCCAGGCAATGATGTACAGAGGCCAGCTCTTGTCATAGCCGATCCCGGTGTACTCGTTCAGAATGGCGGTCACTCCGAAGACCAGCAGCATGATCGGCCAGAACATGCGGCGCAGCAGCAGATACTGATTCATTGCTCACCTCCCGCGCGCGGGGGAGGGGGCGTCCCGGCGTCGTGATTTTCCGGCGTGACATCGGGCGGCGGCATGGGTACGGCCGGGCGGAACCACGCTCCGCCGCCGCGCACCAGCAGCCAGACGGCGATGGCGACGATGACCCACGGCCATCCGTGGTTGATCCAGCCGAAGCTGAAGAATCCCAGCGTGTTGAGCAGGAACAGCATGCCGAGCAGGATGAGGATGATGGCGCCGATCGGCTCGCGGCGAGCGCGCTCCAGTTCCATCTCCGGCGGAACCGGCGGCGGAACCGGCCCGGTCCACGCACCAGGCGGCGGCGGAGGCGGCCCATAGCCAGCGCCCGACACAAAGCCCGAAGCCGGAGGAGCCGCACCCCAGCCGGGAGGAGGGGGCGGCGGAGGTGGGTATGCCGTTCGTGAGGACTCCTCCACGATGCGCTGGCGCAGGTGCTCGCCCCACTGTTCGGCCTGCTGACCCCAGACTTTGGCGCGCTGCTCGACCTGGCGGCCGAAGGCTTCCGCCTGGCGGCCGAACTGCCCGGCCAAGTCCCCGGAATACGGTGGCGGCGCTGCGCCGGCCGCGCCTGGAGGCGTCACGGGAGGAACGCCAGCCGGGGGCACGCCGCGGTGGGCGGCCTGCGCACCCAGAGTGTTGCCCAACTCATTCAGTCCGAAGGGATCGGGCAGTGGCAGCCCGTCGAGCCGCGCTTTCGCAGTCTGGTGCGCGTCGAAGACCTGGTACAGAACCCAGAAGGCCACCAGCAGGCCGAAGAACCAGATATGGCCAGACAGCCCGACGAGCACGACAAAGACGATCACATGCACGAGAGCCTTGATGTACTGGCCGTTGTACATGGCACCTACGCCGGGAATGAAGCCCAGCAGGGTCGCCAGGCCGGGACTCGGCCCCATCGATGGCGGAGGAACGCCGGGCGCGGCCGGAATCCGCGCCGCCAGGCACGGCTCGCAGAAAACGCTGTCCTGAACGGTGCGCGCGCAGGCGCTGCACAATCCTTTCCCGCAGTTCTGGCAATAAGCGGCCACCGCCGCATCAGGATGATTTACGCAGTTCATGCCAGGCTCCTTCCGTCGTACCCGGCGATCTCAGCTTGTCGGTGCGGCCCGGCTGTTTCAGACCCAGGGAAAATCAAAATGCTCGCCTCTGTGTTGTTTTCTGTTGTGCAATTCGCTGCCTGCGGAAGCCCGGTTGTGAGCTCCGCGTTCTTCCTTTCGATTCCCGGGCTCGCCTTGCGGGCCAGGATGCGGGCTCGTACTATGACGCCCCGGCCCGGTCCGGGCATCAGGCGTCCATCGTTACCGCTGCCCGGCCTTGCGGGCGCGCTCTTCTGCCCGCGCGGCGCGGCCGGCGTGGTGTTCACATCGCGGCGCAACTCGCGCATGCGCGACTCCAACTGATAGACGAATCGCAGGTTGTTGTAGAACTTCACCACGGTGCCCTGCGCTCCATAGAACTGCCGCGAGAGGGCGCCACCGATGGTGGAGGGCCGAAGATCGGCCATATTCAGGTTCGACAGCTTGACGCCGGCCAGGTTCATCGTGACCGCGATGGAGAAGAAGGCCATCGCCACCGTCATCAGCAGGCGCATCTCGTGGAAATTGCGCCGCCAGGGCATCACCGCGGCCGCCACGCCGGCTCCCTGTCCGGCTCCCGCGATCAGGGGTACGGGGACGGCTCCGACGCCTGCCGTTTTGTCCAGGATTCGGGTCACCAGGTCTGCCGGAATCTCCGGCTCGTTGTGCAGATACCCGAGCCACTCCCGGCCCTGCCGTGCATGAGCCAGCAGATCGGCGCAGGCCGGGCAGCCGGTGCTGTGCGCCGCAAATGCCGCCGCTTCCGCGGGCGGCAGCCGGCCATCCAGGGCGTCGGTCAGCAGCAGCTCCCATTCCTCGCAGCGGAGACCGCCGGGATTGCCCTCCGGCTTTTGTCCGAATTTAGTCTGCTCCGCCATCGCTAAACCGCCTGCTCTTTGTTACGCTCCAGCAAACGGGCGAGTTCCGCCCGTCCCCGGCTGATGCGCGACTTCACGGTACCTTCGGGTATGCGCAGCACCTGCGCGATTTCCCTGTAGTCGAGGTCCTGCAAATCACGCAATATCACCGCTTCCCGCAGCTCCGGGGAGATTTTGGTCAGCGCTTCCTGCACCATTTTCTCCAGTTCTTTTCGGACGGCGCGGTCGTGTTGCGTGGGACCGTGGTCAGCCAGACGCGCGCTGATCGGCATCTCCTCGCCATCGCCGTCCCAGCCCGCGTCCATTGAATCGGTCACGCGCTGCGCCCGCGAGCGGCGGAAGTGATCCACCAGCAGGTTGCGGGTCATGGTGGTAATCCAGGTCTGGAAGGTGCCGCGCGCCAGGTCGAAAGCGGCGAGATTGCCGTAAACCTTGAGAAAAACTTCCTGAGTCAGATCTTCTGCGTCCGCTGCCGAGCCGGTAAAGCGATAGCAGAGACCGTAAACGCGCCGATGATGCGCTTTCACCAGCTCGGTCCAGGCAAAGGAGTCCCCTTTCAGGCACCGCTCCACCAGGATGGACCACTCGGCTTCCAGGGGTTTCTCCAGAACACGGTCTTGGGCGCGGCCTCCCGTCCGTTCTCCGGGGGCACTCCTTTGCCAGCGATCCCCCGGACGGATCTCCGAGCGGGGCGTCGCCGGAGAGACAGCGGTCCGAGGGAACCCCAGCATGCCCAGATTCCACGAGAGTGTGCCGGCAGCGCTCATGGGCAATCATACGCAGTCCGTGCCGACAGAGTTCCAGAAAATCGGCGCGGAGCGAGCGTGGGGAGTCTTCCCCTTTCGGCACAGACGCTCCGCAGGTCCCGCCCGGTCTGCGACAATAGCTGCGGTATGTTTCCGCGCTGGACCGCCTCTCTGCTGCTGGCGCCGCTGCTGCTGCTCGGCGGCTGCGGCTATCACACCCTGAACGGGGCGGTGCATCTGCCCAGCAATGCGCGGACGCTGGCCATCCCCGCCTTCCAGAACAACACGCAGTCCTACCACACCGAGGCCGCGTTTACCCAGGCGGTCATTCGCGAGTTCAATGACCGGACCTCCTATCACATCGTCGCCGGCCAGGATCCCGGAGCCGACGCCACGCTGCTGGGGACCATCACCAGCTACCAGATCGTCCCGCTTACCTACGACGCCACCACGGGGCAGAGCTCCAGCTTTTTGGTGACCATTACGGCCAGCCTGAGGCTGGTAGACCAGCACGGGCAGACGATCTGGGAGAACTCGAACTACCTCTTCCGGCAGCAATACGAGCAGAATCAGGACCTGGCCAGTTTCATCGAGGAGGATTCCGCCGCCACTCAGCGGCTGGCGGCGGATTTTGCCAGCGCGGCGGTCGCCGATATCCTCGAATCCTGGTAAACTCGCCCCGAGCCACCTGGAATTTGCCCCTAAAGGCTCCATTTTTGAATCACTTAGGATTCCCTGCACCACAGGCGCTGGTTCCGGCATCAAATCAATTGACAATAAGTCACTCAAGTGCCAAGCTGTTAGGGCGGCACACATTTCAGGAGCAGGGAATTTCATGGCAAAGATTATTGGCATCGATTTGGGGACGACCAACTCGGTCGTCGCGGTGATGGAGGGCGGCGAGCCCAAAGTCATCGCCAATGAAGAGGGCGGACGGACGACCCCCTCCGTGGTGGCCTTCACCAGGTCCGGCGAGCGCCTGGTGGGCCAGGTCGCCAAGCGGCAGGCCATTACCAACCCCGCCAACACCATTTATTCGATCAAGCGGTTCATGGGGCGGCGCTTCAACGAAGTCACCGACGAGATGAAGATGGTCCCCTACAAGGTGGTCCAGCAGGGCGACCATGTGGCCGTGGAGGCGCAGGGCAAGCTGTACACGCCGCCGGAAATATCGGCGCTGATCCTGCAGAAGCTGAAGAAAGCGGCTGAGGACCATCTGGGCGGCACGGTGACGGAAGCGGTCATCACGGTGCCGGCGTACTTCAATGACGCCCAGCGCCAGGCCACCAAGGATGCGGGCAAAATCGCCGGCCTCGACGTGAAGCGCATCGTGAACGAGCCGACCGCGGCTGCGCTGGCCTACGGTCTCGACAAGAAGAAGGACGAGACCATCGCCGTCTACGACTTCGGCGGCGGCACCTTCGATATTTCGATCCTCGAAGTGGGCGAAGGCGTCATCGAAGTGAAGTCCACGAACGGCGACACCCACCTGGGCGGCGACAACATCGACCAGCGGATCGTGGACTGGTTGACTGACGAGTTCAGGAAGGACGAGGGCCTGGACCTGCGCTCCAAGGGCAACGAGATGGCGCTGCAGCGGCTGCGCGACGCGGCCGAGCGCGCCAAGATCGAGCTGTCGACCGCCATCGAGACGGAGATCAACCTGCCGTTTATTACGGCGGATGCGAGCGGACCGAAGCACCTGGTGAGGAAGCTGACGCGCGCGAAGCTGGAATCGCTGGTAGAGGACATCATCCAGCGCAGCGTGGAGCCCTGCAAGAAGGCGATGGCCGACGCGGGCGTGGACGCGAGCAAGATCAACGAAGTGGTGCTGGTGGGCGGACAGACGCGCATGCCGCGGATCCAGCAACTGGTGAAGGACCTGTTCGGCAAGGAAGGCCACAAGGGCGTGAACCCGGACGAGGTGGTCGCGGTGGGCGCGGCGGTGCAGGCGGGCGTGCTGGCCGGCGAGGTGAAAGACCTGCTGCTGCTGGACGTGACGCCGCTGACCTTGTCCATCGAGACGCTGGGCGGCGTGGCGACGCCAATGATCCCGCGCAACACAACCATCCCGACCAAGAAGACGGAGACGTTTTCGACGGCGGCCGACAGCCAGACGGAAGTTGAGGTGCACGTGCTGCAGGGCGAGCGGCCGATGGCCGGGCAGAACCGGACGCTGGGCAAATTCAAGCTCAGCGGCATTCCTCCGGCGCCGCGCGGCATTCCGCAGATCGAGGTGACGTTCGACATCGACGCCAACGGCATTCTGAACGTGACGGCGAAGGACAACGCCACGGGCAAGGACCAGAAGATCACCATCACCTCGTCGTCCGGCCTGAGCAAGGAAGAAGTGGAGCGGATGGCGAAGGAAGCCGAGGCGCACTCCGCCGAGGACAAGGCCAAGCGCGACGAGATCGAGGCGCGCAACCAGCTCGACGGCCTTGTCTACAACATGGAGAAGATGCTGAAGGAGAACGGCGACAAGGTCGGCGGCCCGGAGAAGGCCGAGGTCGAGTCGGCGCTGGCCGAGGCGAAGAAGACGCTGGAGGGCAGCCCGAGCCCGGCGGAGATGAACGCGGCGCGGGAGAAGCTGACCCAGGCCTCGCATAAGCTGGCCGAGGCGATGTACAAGGCCAACGCGGCGACAGCCGGAGCGGCGGGGGTTCCGCCGACCGACGGCGCGGCAGCCGCGGAGGGCAGCGGAAACGGAGCTGGCGAGCAGAAGAAGGATGAAGGCGTGATCGACGCCGAGTACGTGGACGTGGAGGAGAAGAAATAAAGGACCGGCGGCCAGCGGTCAGCCTCCAGCAGGGCTCACGGGGCGTTCCGCGAGGAACGCCCCAGCTTTAGGCAGAGACGCAATTAAGGAACACAGGGAACAGGGATGAACCATACATTGTGGCAGTGCGAGCAATTGCGCGCAGGGCAAGTTACGAATCGGGTCACGTTCGACAGCGAACAACAGGCGAGCGAATTCGTGTCGAGGATGCGGGAAATCGAGCCGGACATCTTCTGGCGGGTGGAGCCGGTCGAGGCGTGGAGGGTGTGGAACTGAGGAGCAGAATTCTCTTTAACGTTGCACGTTAAACGTGCTACGGTAAGATGTGATCCGGTCCTTTGCGGATAAAGAAACGGAAAGGCTTTTCCGGCGCGAGCATAGCCGTCGATTTGCACCCTCTGATCGACCGGCCTTTCGAAAGTTGCGGCAAATCGACAGCGTGGAGCGCGCTGACGAACTGGCGAGTCCGCCAGGGAATCGCCTGGAAGGACTTCACGGAGAGCGCGAGGGCGAGTGGAGCATCCGCGTCAATGATCAGTGGCGCATATGTTTCGAGTGGAGGAATGAACATGCCTGGCAGGTCGAAATCGTCGACTATCACTAGGGCCGATTCACGAAAGATGCCGCCGCTTCATCCCGGCGAAATGCTTCGCGAGGAGTTCATGAAGCCGCTGGGGCTCTCCGCTAATGCTCTCGCTCTGGCGCTGCGCGTTCCGGTGACGCGGATATCTGAAATCGTCAACGAGCGTCGCAGCGTGACCGCGGATACCGCGCTGCGCCTGGCTCACTACTTCCGCATGTCGCCGGGCTTCTGGCTGCGACTGCAGACTCAGTATGATCTGGAAGTTGCCCAGGACCAGCTTGCGGCCACCATCCGCCGCGAGGTGCGGCCTGCCCCGCGGGATGCCGAAACGGGGGAACTGAAGCCGGCAGCCCTGGCCTGATTGAGACAACATGCCACCGACCCAGCACAAAGATTATTACGCGACGCTCGGGGTGAAGAAGACGGCCACGCCGGAGGAGATTCGCAGGGCCTTCCGCAAGCTGGCGCGCAAGTATCATCCCGACGTGAATCCGGGCGATAAGAGGGCTGAGGAGAAGTTCAAGGAAATCTCCGAGGCCAACGATATTCTTTCCGACGACAGGAAGCGGAAGATCTACGACCAGTTCGGCTTCTACTCCGACCAGATTGACCCGGCGGCGGCCGAAGCGGCGGCGCGGGCGGGCGCGGGGCGCGGCGCAGGCCACGCTCAGGGCGTGCCCTTCGACTTCGGCGGCTTCGACTTTTCAGAAGAAGCGCCGGGCACTGCGGGCAATGCCGGATGGGGCAGCTTCCGCGACATCTTCTCCGGCATGTTCAGCCGCGAGCAGCGGCAGCAGCAAGAGCCGCAGCCGGGTACCGATCTCGAATACCAGGTGAATGTGGACTTCTGGACGGCGATCCGCGGCGGCACCGCGCGGCTCCAGATCCAGCGCCAGGAAGTTTGCCCCACGTGCCACGGCAGGGCTTCGACGGGCGGCTCGCAGCCGTGCCCGGAATGCCACGGCACCGGGCAGGTGACGCAGATGGGCGGGCGGATGAAGTTCAACATCCAGTGCCCGCGCTGCGGGGGCACAGGCAAAGTGCAGCACGCCTGCCCGACGTGCCATGGCGAAGGAACGGTTTATCGCACCGAGCCGCTCGAGTTCCGCATCAAGCCGGGCACGCGCGACGGGCAGCGCATCCGCCTGGCGGGGAAGGGCAACGCAGGCACGAACGGCGGCGCGGCGGGCGACCTCTACCTCATCATCCGCACCGGCACGCATCCGGTGTTTACGCGCCAGGGCGACGACATTCTGCTGACGATCCCGGTGACGGTGGCTGAGGCCGCGCTGGGCGGGCGAATTGAGGTGCCGACCATCGATGGGCGCGCGCAGTTACGCATTCCGCCGAGCACGCAGAGCGGGCAAAAGCTGCGCATGCGCGAGCGCGGCGTGCCTTCCGCGACGAAAGAGGGCGTGCGCGGAGACCAGATCGTTACCGTGGAAGTGGCCGTGCCTCAGGTGCGCGACGAGCGCTCGCGGGAAATCCTGCGCGAGTTTGCGCGGCTGAACCCGGACGATCCGCGCGATGCGCTGTGGGCGAAGGTGTAGCGATGCCGGCGCTGGAAACTGCGCGCCTGCGGCTGCGCGAGATGACTCCAATGGACGCGCCGGCCATGCTCGCCGTGGTGGGCGATCGAGAAACCATGCGCTGGTATCCGCGCGCGCTTGCGGCCGAGGAAGTGGACGAGGCGATCGCGCGGCAGATCGGGCGATATCCCTCGGGAACGGGGCTGCTGGCCATGGTGCTGAAGGAGACGGGCGAAGTGGTCGGGGACTGCGGCCCGGTATGGCAGGAGCCCGACGGGCCGCCGGAAGTGGAGATTGGCTATCACGTTCGCCGGGACTGCTGGAATCGCGGCTATGCGACCGAGGCGGCGTGCGCGGTGCGCGACTATGCCTTCGCGACGCTGAGCTGCGATCACGTGATCTCGCTCATCCGCCCGGAGAATCTGCCGTCGCGCCGCGTGGCGGAAAAGAACGGGCTCAGCCTGCACAGGATGGTCTTCTGGGGCGGCTATGAGCACTGCGTTTACCGGCTGGAGAAAGGGGCGGGGCGATGACGACCGAAGCCGACCGCCATCGGCACATCGCGACGCAACTGATGAATGCCGCGATGTCTTACGCGCGGCTCATTCTGCGCCGCTACGGCGAGCTGGGGCCGTTCGGCTTCTCGATGAGCCCTGAGGGCGAGATTGCGCGGGAAGTGCTGGAGATCCCGCGGCTTCCGCAGGATCCGGCGCGGCAGTGGAGGCTGCTGGCCCAGCACGTGACGGAGCGCGCGCGCAAGGGCAAGCTGCAGGCGGTGGCGATGGGTGCCAGCGTCAGCCTCGCGGAGCCGTCCGCGGAAGGCTACATCGATGCCGTGGACATGATCATCGAAGTCGCAGGCGGATATGCGATCCAGGTGACAGTGCCTTACCGAATCTACGGCGGCCATCTCTGGAATCTGCTGCCGCGGCGGATTGCCCTTGGCAAGCCGACGACGGAGCAGGAAACGGAGTGCCGGCTGTTTGCGCCGCAGGGGCGGGCCAGAACAAAAGGGTCAGGAAAGTAAGGGTCAGGGGAAACGGATATGCCTACCAAACGCAAATCCAAAGGCGCGTACATGATCTCGGCGGTGGCCGAGATGTACGACATTCATCCGCAAACGCTGCGCCTCTACGAGCGCGAAGGGCTGCTGAAGCCGTCGCGCACCGAAGGCAACACCCGGCTCTATACGGATGAGGACCTGGAGCGGCTGGAGTTCATCCTGAACCTGGCGCGCGACCTCGGCGTGAACATCGCCGGCATCGCCATCATCCTGCAGATGCGCGAGCGCATGGAAGCGATGAACCAGCAGATGCAGGACTTCGTGGAGTACGTCCGGACCGAGATGCTGTCGCGAATGCAGAAGGTCGGCGAGCCGGGGGCGGCGATGGTGCCGCTGCGCCGTCCGGTCATCGTCCCCGAGGAGAAAAACCGGAAGTAAGCACCGGCTTCACGCCCGCTTCCGGAACGGTTCCGCGTGAATGATGCCGGAACCTTCGCGAATGGTCAGAATCTGGTCGGCCCTGACGTTGGTCAGCCGCGTGACCAGGCCGCTGGGCCAGTGAATCTCGATGATGTTCGCTTTGGTTGAGGTTCCCAGCCCGAAGGTCAGCACCAGCTCGCTGGCCGACAGGTAGCTCGATCCGCTGGTCAGCATCTGCTTCTGCGAGGTGGTGTTCGACTGCACCCACACCACCGATCCGATGCCGTCGCGATTCGATTTCGTTCCGACGAGCTTGATGCACAGCGCGTGGTTGGTCGCACCTTCGTTCAGGAAGAGCTGCGCGGGTCCGCCATTCGTGGTGATGACAATGTCCGGCGCGCCATCATTATTGATGTCGCCGTAGGCCGCGCCCCGGGCCACCCGCGGCGCATCGAAGGCCGCGCCCATCTGCGCGGCGACATCCACGAAGTTTTTGCCGTCGAGATTGCGGTAGAGGTGCGGCGGCTCGGCGTATTTCACGCGGCGCTGAATCTCCTCGATGGCCGGGTCCAGGTGCCCGTCGGCCACGAAGATGTCCGGCCAGCCGTCGAGATTGTAGTCGAAGAAGAAGCAGCCAAAGCCGAGCGTCAGCAGGCTGGTATGGCCGATGGCCGACGTAGGCGCCACGTCCACAAAGAGGCCGTTCTCCTGGTTCTGGTAGAGCGCTATCATCTGGTTGGAAAAGTTCGTGATCAGCAGGCTCGGATAGCCGGACTGATCGTAGTCGGCGGCGGCGATGCCCATGCCCGCGCGGGCCACGCCGTCCTCGCTGTAGGCGATGCCTTCGGGAATGCCTTTCTCAGTAAACGTGCCATTGCGGTTGTTGATGTAGAGCTTGTTGGGCTCCGTGTCGTTGCTCACCGCGATGTCCGGCCAGCCGTCCTGGTTGGCGTCAAGAATGGCGATTCCGAGGCTCTTCGAGGTCGGATCGTAGAGCCCGGCCTGCTTCGTCACGTCGGTAAAGGTGCCGTTGCCGTTGTTGTGCCAGAGGCGCAGCGACGCACCCTTGTACGACTCGGGCGTGCAGTAGGACTTGTGCACGCCGTCCATCGTGCAGTAGAGATCCGTCTGTGGCGACCACTGCACGTAATTCGCCACCAGAAGATCGAGCCGTCCGTCGCGATCGGTGTCCACCCAGGCGGCGCTGGTGCTCAGGCCATAGGTGCCCGATTTCTCAAGGCCGGCCTGCTTCGTAACATCAGTAAAGGTCCCGTTGCCGTTGTTGCGGAACAGGTGGTTCCCGCCATAAGCGGTCACGAAGAGGTCGTCGTAGCCGTTGTTCAGATAATCGCCCACGGCCACGCCCAGGCCGTACATGGGAATCGCGAGACCGGCCTGTTTCGTCACGTCGGTAAATGTGCCGTCGCGATTATTGCGGTAGAGCACAGGGGTGGTCACGCGGCCAGGATGTCCGGGCCAGCGCGTTCCGTTCACGAAGAAGATGTCCTGCCAGCCGTCGTTGTTGTAGTCGATGAAGGCGACGCCGGGACCGAGGGTTTCCGGCAGATACTTTTTGCCGAACGCGCCATTGTTGTGGACGAAGTGGATGCCGGCCGAGCGCGTGATGTCGGCGAAGTGGATGTGCTCCGGCGGCGCGGCCGGGGCCGGGGACGATCCGGCGGCCGCAGCCAGCACTGTCAGCGCAGCCAGGGCAAGCACGGCGGATGGAAACAGAGCGGCGCGGGACACGGTCAATGAGCACCCCCGTCCAGCGACGCGGGCAGGAGGACGACGTTTGACTCCCGGCCGTTGTTCGCGTTGGCTTCGGCCAACGGCACTGATTCCTGCTCGTGAATGGGCTGGCGCTCCAGATTGTCGAGCGGATGTCCGGCGCGGTATGGACCGGTCAGGGTCTGCGCGGACTCATCAGCCTTGAAGCGCATGTATCGTTCCTCGTACGCCGCGGACATTTTGTCGTTGCCGAGGCCGTTGTAGCAAAGCATCAGATTGTAATTCGCTTCCAGATTTTCCGGATCGACCGCAATCGCCTGCAGGAACTGGTCGCGGGCCAGCGCGTAACGCCGCTCGAGGAAAAACACGCGGCCCAGATCGTTGCGCACCACACGGTCGTAAGGATACTGTGCGATGACCATGCGGAATTCCGCTATGGCTCCGGGATAATCGCCCTGCTGGCGAAGGACGCGGCCCAGGAAGTAATGCGCGCGCGCGAGTTTGGGTGCAAGGGCGAGCGCCTTTTTGAGGACCACGGTCGCACCTGCCAGATTCCCTTCCTGGAGCCGCACGCGGCCGATGTTTACCCATCCGTCCGGATTCCCCGCATCGCAATGCGTGGCGCGTTCGAAGGCCATTTCGGCGGCCTTGAGGTCGCCCTGCAGAAACAGGCCGATTCCGTAGTCGTTCCAGCGGTGCCAGTCGACTTTCTCCGTCGCCACCTGCGCCGAGGGCAGCGGCGAGCGCGCGGGCAGTACGGTCAGCTCCGCCGTGGACTGCGCCATCACGACGATGGGCAGGTTGGGGACGGCCTTGATCTTTCCCGAGACATCCGCGGTGCTCGCGGTGAAGACCATCTTCCGGTCGTCGTAGCCGGGGGCGACGTCGTGCGGGCCGGTGCTGAGGAACTTGCCGGCGAAGGCGAACTGCGTGTTGATCCACGCGAACTTGCGGTAGTTGAGCCGCGCCAGCAGATGGATGTGCCCGCGAGCGTCCTTCGGAATGTGCAGGCGGAAGTGGACTGTGTCCGCGGCGCCTGGGGGAATCAGGTGCGCGTACACGGTAGCGCGGTCAGCCCAGGCATTGCGCTTGTCGGTGGCGTTGCCGTGCGCGTCGATGGCCAGCGAGCGGTAAAACTCGGCACCTGGATCCACCGGCCCCCTGCCGTGATCTTCCACCATCCCGCTCCAGAAGAGGACCTTGCCCTGGTCATCGGTGGCCTTCAGTTCCAGCCAGCAGTCGAAGGCGTCCACGGTGCCGCCGGGGAAGAAGTGGCCGACGCCGAGTGTGCGCACCACCACGTCCACGCGGGCGGTTTCGCCGGGAACGACGGACCCCTGCACGCGATTCAGCGGAGCGGTGACGGGAGCCACGTTGACTTCCCCGGTCATGCCGGTAATCGCGCGCTCCGCCTCTTCGCCCACGGCGAAGGTGGTCTCCGCCTGCATGGGCGAGGCAGCCGTAGCCTGAATCACATGATTCTCGCCCGTCTCCGGCGACACCGCGAAGATGTCCACGCTGACCTTGTGATCCTGCAGGAAACGCTCGGTGTCATCGAGCTGCGTCTTGTCCCTGTTCACAAAAGGCAGCGCCGTGTTGGCGGCGATGAAGCGATGCGAATGGATAAAGCCGTCGACTTCTCCGGCGTCGTTCGACCGCACCAGCGGCATGTGGCAGTCCACGCAGTCCTCAGGATGGGGCGGATAGTAGAAGGACCGCGCGCCGAAACCGGAGACTCCGCTGGCCTGCCAGTTATCGTAATCGTCGAAGCCGCGAATCCAGCGGTAGTGGTCCACTGGCACGTCCAGGTGCACCTTGTGACATGCGGAGCAGAACTCGGCGGGATTGTTCTGCATGAACGGCTTCATGAAGGTCCGACGATGCGGCTCAGGATCCTCTTCGATCAGGAAGTCGATCAGCCTGCGGAGGTAGGGATTCTTCGTGTCCACCAGCTTGAACAGCGCCGGGTATTCGATGGTGTACGCGCCGTTGCCCATGGTGCTGCGTACCGCGCGGATGGAGTGGCATACCATGCAGCCGATGCCGGCCTGGGCCGCCGGTGTGAAGATGTGGTTCCGGATGGGCGTGTTGAAATTGCCGGGGAAAAAGAGCGCCGGATCGTGGCAGCCGGCGCACCAATGGGAAGGCTTCACCCCTTCCACCGACTGCATGTAGACGATCGCCTGCCGGTACCACTGGTTATTGAACGAGGAGTAGTGATGGGCGGAACTTTCCCACTCGCGATAAATGTCGGCATGACACTGCTTGCATGCGGCGGAGTCGACGAAGTAATCCTCGGGGACGGTCTTGCCCGTGGACGTCTCCGCCGAGCTGGGAAAGAAGGGGCTCTTCGGTCCGGCGCCTTCCGTATCCATGGAAGCCGGCGCAATGGAGGGATTGCGGATCACGTAAGCGCGTTGCCACGGCACCGTGCGCACCCACCAGGCTCCGCCGGCTGCCGCGGCAGCCAGCGCCAGGCAGCAGGCCAGGCGCGCTGAAGTCCGCAGCGAGGTGCCCTGCAAAGCGCTCAGCCAGCCCTGGCGCCCGGCCCACACAAACAGCAGCACGGCGCAGCCCGCGATGGAGACGATTTCGTGGGTGTAAAGAACCGGCCACATCGGCCGCCGCGCGCCGGTGAAAATGATCACTGCGCCGAAGGCTCCGCCCAGGAGCAGCACCGCCCAGCCCAGCTTCTCCGAGACGCTGCGGCCGCGCATGAGGCGCGCGATCCATGGCACGGCGAGCACCAGAAACACCGCGCCCGCGACGATATGCAACAGGACGACGCACTCGTAGAAGAGGGTCGCCGACGGAAACGCGAACAGATAGATCGCGCTGCCGGCCAGGCTAAGGGCCCCAGCAATCAGGAATCGTCTCATCGACGCGTTTTCCGGCTCTCCAGAGAATTGCGGCTGTGCGGATCCGGCGGCCTCTTTTCCGCCAAATCCGGCACGAGCATAGTAGCTGTCCGCGGGTAGCCCTGGCATCCACCTTTCGATGGAGATGGCGGCGGCGGAGCTTAGTTGTTCACCGTCGCGATCCGCAGAAAATCGTACGTCCCGGTCGCATCCACGTGAATGTTGCCGATGCGGTGATCGTGGACGATGACCGTGTCCACGTACCACAGGTTCAGATCGGGCAGGTCGCGGGCAGCGATTTGCTGGATGCGGTGATAGTCGGCGATGCGCTGCTGCTGATCGCTGGCCAGGGCGGCATCGGCGATGAGCCGATCCATCACCGGGTCAGAATAGTAGCCGCGGTTCGCGCCTCGCGGTGGAAACGCCTTCGTCGCCCAGATGTAGCGGAAGATGTCGGGATTGGCGTTGCCGCCGATCCAGCGCGAGGGCGCCATCTGGAACGCGCCGCGGGTCAGGTCGGCATAGAAGGTCGCGAATTCGTAGCTGCGCAGATCGAGCGCAATGCCCACCCGTGCCAGCATCGCCTGAATGGCCACGGACACCAGCCGCACATCTTCCTCGGCGTTGGATATCTTCATTGTGATGTGGAAGCGGACGCCGTTCGGGCCGCGTCGGTAGCCAGCCTGATCCAGCAGGCAGCCGGCCGCGGCCGGATCGAAGGGGTAATGCATCGTGTCCCCGGTCCAGGCCCAGTGCTCAGGCGGCAGCGTGCTTTCCGCGGGACGCGCCTGGCCGCGGTAGAGCGTCTGGATGAGCAGCGGGCGATTGATGGCCATGGCGATAGCGCGGCGCACGCGCACGTCGCGGAGGACGGGATCATGCAGGTTGAAGACGATGTAGTAGAGGTTGGTTCCGGGTCCTTCATCGACGGCCAGGCGCGGGTCGCGGCGCAGCACGTCCACCATGTCCGGCGGCAGCGCGTCGCTCTCCACGTCGGCGGAGCCTTTGCGCAGCTCCAGGGCGCGCGTGGTCGCGTCCGGCACCACGGCAAAAACGATGCGCGCAATATGCGGCTTCGGTCCCCAGTAGTTTGGATTGCGCGCCAGAATCACGTCGCGGTCCACCTGCTGACTGACGAAGACGAAGGGGCCGCTCCCGATGGGATCGCGCCAGAAGTTGCGCCCGCTGCCGTACGGCACAATGCCGATGGCGCCGTCGCACAGGTTGAAGAGCAGCGACGGATCGGGCGTCTTCAGGTGGAAGATCACGGTCGTCGGATTGGGCGCCTCAATGCTGACGAGGCTCGTGTATGACCCCGCCTTCACGCTGATCACCGTGCCGTTCATGATGGAGTCGATCGTCCACTTCACGTCGCGCGAGGTGAGCGGCCGCCCGTCGGAGAAGCGCACGCCGCTGCGCAGGTGAAAGATCCAGGTGAGCGGGTCGGGATTTAACCAACTGGTGGCGAGGCCCGGCTGGAGGCCGAAATGGGCATCGCGCACCACCAGTGGATCGAAGATGAGTGCGTCAATGTGCTCCGCCTGGCCGTCGGTGCCGATGCGCGGGTCGAGATTCGCCGGGCTGCTTTCAATCAGCATGGTCACCGTGCCCGGCGGCGGCTTGCGCGAGCCACAGCCGGAGACGCAGAGCACAGAGCTCAGAGCGCAGAGCACAGCCGGCAGGAAGACCGAGGCAACGCGACGCGCGAAGCGGAGAGCGAAAAAGCGGCTGGTGGAAGACCGGACGCCGAGGATCTGACCGGCCTTATCTGGACGCAGGCCCTGCATAGGTGACTGATCCCAGAATAACGGGCCACGCTGCTCCTGTGGCGGAAGGCACGTTGCCCGCGCGCCGATGCCACGTCTGCCATGCGAGGAGCGCGAAGGCCACGGCTTCCTTGGCTTCCGCGGGGATGCCGGCGTCATCGCTGGTGCTGACGGTGCAGCCGAGCGGCGCCAGACCCGCGCGCAGCCACGCGAGCAGCGTCGTGTTGCGCGCTCCTCCTCCGGAAACGATGCAATCGGCTGGTGCGTTGCCGGTAAACGGGCAGACCCAGCGTGCTACAGCATCGCGGATGCTTTCCGTCGTCAGCGCCGTGGCCGTCGCGACCGCGTCTTCGGGTTTGCGGCTGAGTTTTCGGCAGGCTGTCAGGAATTCCGTGGCATATTCGCGGCCGAACTGCTCGCGTCCGGCCGATCTGGGGGGCTTTCGGCTGAAGAAATTCTCCCGCAGCGCGCCGCGCACCACCGGCTCCAGGACCTTGCCTCGCGCCGCTGTGCGTCCGTCGCGGTCGCAGGGTCTGCCGAAAAGCCGCTGCAGCAGCGCGTCGATCACCATATTGCCTGGACCGGTGTCGAAGGCGATCACCTGGTCCTGAGGCGCGCCCGCTGGAATGGCGGTGAGATTGCCGATCCCGCCGATATTTTGCAGAATGCGCGCCCGGCGGGGGTGCGCGTACAGCACGTAGTCCAGCAGCGGAACCAGCGGCGCGCCCTGGCCGCGGGCAGCCATGTCGGCGGGGCGAAAATTCGAAACCACCGGCACGCCAATCTCCGCGGCCAGCAGGGCCGGCTCGCCCAGCTGCCAGGTGCAGGCAAAGCGCCGGCCGGCGTAGGGTGCCGATGCGCCCTGGTGGTAGAGGGTCTGGCCGTGGCAGCCGATCAGAGCCGGCCGGATGCCGGTTGCGGCCACTGTGGCGCGAACCGCCTCGGCATAGGCCAGCCCGAGCCGCCAGTTCAACCGCGCGAGTTCCGCTGTCGAGATCGCCGTGGCGTTCATGGCGCGGAGAATCGCCTCACGCAGCGCGCGCGGAAACGGAAAGGCGCGATGGGCGAGCAGGTCGAGCCTCGTGCTGTGGACGCGCTCGGCAATCCGCACCAGCGCCACGTCGACGCCGTCCGCGGAGGTGCCGCTCATGAGACCGGCGACGATAAGGGGCTGAGCGCGAGTCATTCCGGATGCGGGATGACTTATTCTATTCCGCGCTCTGCTTATGACGCGTCCTCCGGTTCGGGTTTCATCCCGCGCCAGCGCTCCGGATCGGCGCTGTACACGGGCGCTTCCGCGACTTCGCTGGCAAAGGCCTTCACCTCCTCGCAGATGCGGTTGAGTCGGTCTTCCGAGGGGGTGTGGCGGCGCACCGGCTGCAGCCAGCGCTTCTTGGAGCGGTAGATTTTCCGCCACGCGCTGGCTACTGCCTCGGCAAAGGCCACGGAGCGCTCGGCCTCCCGCAGCAGGACTTCATAGGCCCGCTCGATCAGCCCCGGATCGCGGCAGATCGGAATCATCTGAATGCCGGCCAGCACCGCCTTCACCACCGCCTCTTCCAGCGGCATCTGCGACAGGATGCCTCCCATCTCCATGTCGTCGGAGACGATGATGCCCTTGAAGCGGACCTGGCGGCGCAGGACGTTGGTGACCCAGTAGCGCGAAACGGTGGCCACCGTCGAATCGCGCCCGGGCCACGGATAGGAAGCGTGCGCGACCATGGCAAAGGGCACTTTCCCGGCGACAGCCAGCCAGGGCGCCAGATCGGTCCGCCATATCATCCGCGTCTGCCGCCGGATGACGGGGGTATCCTGGTGTGAATCAGCGGTGGCGCCGCCGAGGCCGGGAAAATGCTTGCCGCACCCCAGGATGTCCTCTGTGGCCAGGCCGGAAAGGAAGCAGCGGGCGTAATCGATCACCCGCCAGGGCTCGGCGGCCACGGCGCGCGTGCGCATCATCGCGGTGGATTCCGGCAGCGCCAGGTCGAGGACCGGAGCAAACACAGTGTTGAAGCCCAGCGCGCGGGCTTCACGCGCGATCAGTGCCCCGTGCCGCCGGTACAGATGCCGCCGCCCCGTGGCGAAGACGGCGGCGGCCGAGGGTACCGGGTGGATGAGATCCCGGAGCCGGTCCACCAACCCGCCTTCCTCGTCCACGCAGCGAAACAGCGGAACGGTGCCCAGGCGGTCAGCGTCCCGCAGCAGTGTCGTCACCTGGGCGGCCTGTTCGATATTGCGCCGGAAGAGGATGACCCCGCCTGGGCGGATATGCCGGATCCACGCCTGCTCGGACGAGGTCAGCGAGGTGGATGCGAGGCCGACAATCAGGATCTGGCCGGCCTGTTCCGCCAGTTGCACATTGCGGCGTCGGGGCATAAAGACGCGCGACCCCCGGCGACGGTCCGGCAGCGGAATCGTGGAATGCGTGGGATGCGTCGTGGGTTTGGCGCTCATGGCACTTCGGTCACGGATCAGCCTCGAATTTCGGCCTTCAGCTCTTCGAGCAAATTCAGCGCTTTCAGTGGCGTCAGCGTATCGATATCCGTCTGCGCCAGGCGATCGAGGATGCGCTGCGAAAGCGGAGTAAAGATGGTGAGTTGCAGCGAAGGCTCAGTTTCCACGGCGACGTTCTGCCGCTCGGAGCGCTCGTGCTGCTTCAGCACCTGGCGAGCGCGCAGAATGACCGCCGGGGGCAGCCCGGCCAGGCGCGCCACGTCGATCCCGTAACTTCGATTTGCAGGCCCCTGTTCTATCCGATGCAGAAAAACGATGCCCTGGGGGGCTTCCTTTGCTTCCACATGGAAGTTTTTCAGGTGCGGATACTCCTCCGCCAGGAGGGTCAGTTCATGGTAATGCGTGGCAAACAGGGTGCGCGCCCCGATCCGGCTCTGCAGGTATTCGAGCGTCGCCCAGGCCAGCGCCAGCCCGTCGAAGGTGGATGTGCCACGGCCCATCTCGTCCAGCAGGATCAGCGACTGCGGGGTCGCCGTGTTCAGGATGGTCGCCGTCTCCGTCATTTCCACCATGAACGTGGAGCGCCCGCGAGCCAGATTGTCGCTGGCCCCGATCCGTGTGTACACGCGGTCCACCAGGCCGTAGGTCATCCGCTGAGCCGGCACGAAGCTGCCCATCTGCGCCAGAATCGTCAGCAGCGCCGTCTGCCGCAGGTAGGTGGATTTCCCGCCCATATTCGGGCCGGTGATCAGCAGCAGGCTGGGATGCGAGGTGTTTTGGCTCGCGTCGAGAAACAGGTCGTTGGGGACGAAGCGGCCCTCGCCCGCCTCTTCCATCAGGCGCTCGATCACGGGATGGCGTCCGCCCACGATTTCCAGCATCGGCGCCGGCTCGATGCGGGGGCGGGTATAGCTGCGCAGCGCCGCCACATGCGCGAAGTTGGCGACCAGGTCGATCTCGGCGACCTCGGCGCTGGTCCGCCGCAGCCGTCCTGTATTCTCCACCAGACGCGCCCGCAGCGCGGCAAACAGACGCTTCTCGATCTCGACAGAGCGCTCCTGCGCGGTCAGCACTTTGGTCTCGTAATCTTTCAGCTCAGGCGTGGTGAAGCGCTCCGCGTTCACCAGCGTCTGTTTGCGCTCGTAATCGCTGGGCACGCCGGCGAGATTCGCTTTGGTGATCTCGATGTAGTAGCCGAAAACCGAGTTGAAGCGAACCTTGAGCGAGCCGATGCCGGTGCGTCTGCGCTCGCGCTCCTCAATCGCTGCGATCGAAGCGCGTCCGCTCGACCCGATGGACCGCAGGTCGTCCAGCTCGTTGTCCACGCCGGGCGCGATCACTCCGCCCTCGGCGAGGGTGAGCGGCGGCTCGGGCAGCAGCATGGAGGTGATGGCCGCGCACAGGTCTTCCAGCGGGTCGAGCGCGCCGGAAACCTGCTGCCAGAACGGCGCGCGCAGCGCCGTCGCCGAGCGCTTCACCTGCGGCAGATGTCCGAGCGAAGCCGCCAGAGCCAGCACATCGCGCGGGCCGGCGCTGTCCAGAGAAATGCGCGCCAGCAGCCGATCGAGGTCGAGGATGCCTGACAGTGCGCGGCGCAGTTCCTCGCGTGCGATCAGGTCGGCGCGCGCCGCGTCGACCGCCTCGTAGCGGGCCTCGATCATTGCGGCATCCAGCATGGGCCGGAGCAGAGAAGCGCGCAGCAGCCGCTTGCCCATGGGCGTGCAGCAGGTGTCCATGGTGCGGAAAAGCGTCGTCTCCGGCCCGGCATCGACAAACAGCGGTTCCACCAGCTCGAGGTTGCGCCCGGTTACCTGGTCCAGATGGAGATGTTCGGCGCGGTGATGGAAGCGCAGCGAATCGACGTGCTGCGCCTCCGACTGCTGCGTGGTCCGGACATAGTGGACGATGGCTCCGGCGGCAATCGCAGCCGCCGCATGTCCTGCCAGGCCAAAGCTTTCCAGTCCCCGGCTGCCCAGTTGCCGCTCGAGCAGCGGGATCGCGAAATCGGAGGAAAAGGCGAAGTCGTCTACCGGCGTGCGCGCCCGGATCTGTGTTGTCAGCGGCTGCCGTGCCGCTTCGTCGGAGATTCCGGGGAACGGTCCGCGTGTTGCCTGAAAGATCAGCTCACTCGGCGCCAGCCGCAATAGCTCGTCCAGACACTGCGCCGCCGCGCCGGAACCCTGAAACTCCGTCGCACGAAAATCGCCTGTGGAAAGGTCGAGCCAGGCCAGGCCGGCCGCATCGCCGGTAAAGTGCGCCGCGGCCAGATAGTTGCTCTGCTCGGCGGCCAGCGAGGCATCGAGCGCCGTGCCCGGCGTCAATACCCGCGTGACCTCGCGCCGAACGAGCTTCTTCGCCAGCTTCGGGTCCTCCATCTGGTCGCAGATGGCGACGCGAAAGCCTTTGCGCAGCAGCCGTGCGATGTAGTTTTCCGCCGCGTGGTAGGGGACGCCGCACATGGGCACATTCCGCTCCTTGTCGCGCGCTGTCAGCGTGATCTGCAGCTCGCGGGAGGCGGTTTTGGCGTCATCGAAGAAAAGCTCGTAGAAGTCGCCGAGGCGGAAGAAGAGCAGGGCGTCGGGATGCTGGCGTTTCGCCGCCAGGTACTGGCGCATCAGCGGTGTTTGAGAGTCGATCGTCGCCTCGGCCACAGGAAGGCTCAGGATACAGGCAAGAGCGGAGGAAGGTATCTGGATTCTGCCGGCTGCCGCGGCGGCAGCGCTGCGGTGATACGCTGGCGGGGATGAGCTTTCGAGGGATCCCGGTACTTTGCGTGGCCATAGCGGGCGTTACGGTGCAGGCGCAAACCGCGCCGATGCGAACCTGGAAGGACCCGGCGCTGCAGCTGAGCTTTTCGTATCCCGCCGAACTCCAGCCCCGCGACGCCGCTTCGGTCGGTGGCGGCGGCTGCGCGAAAGTCCTGCTGGTTGCGGCCCTGGGCACCGACCCCAATCAGCCCGGCGCCTCCGAAACGGCTCCAGCCTCCGGCGAATGGGCCAGCCTGAGCCTTTCTGACATGGGCCCGGACTGCATCCCTGCCCGAGTGCAGAAAAAGACCAAAGCGATGGACCAGATGATGTCCGGACTGACGGGGAGCCCCACTCAGATCCTGGGCCTGATGCCCATCGAGCAGCCCATCGGCTATCTGCTGGAGGGACATCACGCTTACGTGGCGGCGGCCCAGGGCGAGCCCGTCTCCACCGACGTGGTGCAGCCAGCCAACGGCGCTGAAGTGCTGGCTATCATCGCCGTCCATATGAACGATCATGTCTTGATCTGGCGGCTGGCTTCGAACGACGCCCATCTGGTTAACCGTATGCTGTCCAGTATGGTGGTTTTCGGCTCCGGCGCGCCGCAGGCGCTGTATCCCGGTCATATTGGCGAGTGACCTCGCCCGCAGGCGTTCCAGCCCCCGCACCCCTGTGATATTTCTCACATCCCCGGGGACTGCGACCTTTGGATAATGAAGTTCAGCGGGTCCGGAACTCGGCCGTTTATTTATACTTTGTATACCTCGGGTTCCGGCCCCTCCTCTACGCGCATGTTTTTCCTCTGGCTTCGAGTTGCGGCGGTTTTGTACGGGGTCGCCAGCCTGCTGGCGGTCCCGGCTGTGCTCGGAAACCGTCCCCGCGGGCACCGCTACTGCCTGCCTGTGGCGCTGGGCGGCTGGTTCTTTCACCTCGTCGCCGTCGTGGAAATGATGAACGCGGCCCATCACCTCATTCCGGTCATGGCCGACGAGATTCTCTCCACCCTGGCGCTGCTCATCGTCGCCGTTTTTCTGCTCATCTACTTCATTTGGCGCACCATTTCCTTCGGTCTCTTCGCTCTGCCGCTGGCGTTTTTGCTCACGGTGATTCCGGCCATCGGGCCGGACCACTACACCTTCAGCTCGCCTCTGGTGCGCAACGGCTGGATCGCCTTCCATGTGGTCATGCTGCTGGCGGCTTACGCCGCGCTGCTCTTCGCCATGTTGTCGAGCGTGCTGTACCTCGTTCAGGAGCGCCGGCTGAAGAACAAGCGCACGCCTGGCTTTCTGACCTGGCTGCCACCCCTCGCCACGATGGACCAGATCACGCAGACCACGCTGGTCCTCGGCTTCTGCTGCATGACGCTGGGGCTCTTTGCCGGTTCCCTGGTCGCCCAGGAGGACGTGGGCGCCCGTTATTTCGCCGACCCTAAGGTGCTGCTCTCATTTGCCATCTGGGGCCTCTATGTGGGCATCCTCTTTATGCGGCGCTCGTCAGGACTGCGCGGCCGCCGGGCGGCCTGGGTCACATCCGGCGTTCTGGTAGCGATTGTTTTTGTGTGGGCGGCGAATCTGCTCGGCTCAGTGCATAGTTCCGCTCACAGGTTCGGTTTGAAATGAGATTCCTCGTCGCAGGACTCAACCACAAAACGGCGCCGGTCGAGCTGCGCGAGCGGCTGGCCATCGGTACGGCGGAATTGCCGGAGACCACTCTGGCGCTGCTCGCCGAGCCCGGCGTCACCGAGGCCATGATCCTTTCCACCTGCAACCGCGTGGAGCTGCTGGTTGGCCACAGCGGGCTCGAGCCCGATCTGCCCGAATTCCTGGCCGCGCGCTTGAGCCTGGACCGCGCTCTCCTCGAACCCCACCTGTACCTCCATCGCGACGAGGAAGCTATCCGGCATCTTTTCCGCGTCGCCGCCAGCCTCGATTCCATGGTGGTGGGCGAGGCGCAGATTCTCGGCCAGGTGAAGCAGTCCTGGAATGTGGCGCGGCAACTGGGCGCGGTGCGAGGCCCCATGGATCGCCTGCTGCAGGGCGCGTTTTCCGCCGCCAAGCGCGTCCGCACCGAAACTGAAATCGGATCCTCCTCGGTTTCCATTGCCTCCGTCGCCGTGGATCTGGCGCGCCGCATCTTTGGCTCGCTCGACGGCAAAAAGATTCTCCTGATCGGCGCGGGCAAGATGAGCGAGCTGGCGGCGCGCCATCTGATGCAGCAGGGCGCCGACTCCCTGCTGGTGGCCAACCGCACGCACGAGCGCGCGGTGCGTCTTGCGGGCCAGTTCCTGGGCGAGGTCATCCCCTTCGAAGATCTGCCGGCGCGCGCGCATGAGGCCGACATCGTGATTACCTCGACCGGCTCCACGCAGCACATCATCGGCGTGGAGCAGGCACAGGCCATCCTGCACCGCCGCCGCAACCGCCCGGTCTTCCTGATCGACATCGCGGTGCCGCGCGACGTGGATCCGCGGATCAACCGTCTCGAAGGCATCTTCCTCTACGACATCGACGACCTGCAGCAGGTCGCCGCCGGCCACCTGGGCGATCGCGGCCGCGAAGCGGAGCGCGCCGAGGCCATCATCGCTGAGGAGACAGAGCGCTTCCACCGCCGCCTCCGCACAGTGGACATTTCCCCGGTCCTGCGGCACGTGCAGGCCAAGAGCGAAGAGATGCGCCAGGAGGAGCTGCACCGCGCTCGCCGCCTGATGCAGTCGCTCACTCCGGAACAGCAGATTGCCGTGGACTCTCTTACCCGCGGGCTGATGAACAAGTTCCTGCACCTGCCGCTGCGGGCGCTCAAGACCGCGGCGCGCGAGGGTGACGCCTCCTCGCTCGAAGCCATCGGCAATGTCTTTGCCCGCGAATGCGTGGCTCAAAAAGCGGAGCAGGACGCCCAAAAACAGGCTGAGGAGCAGGCGGATATCGAGGCGGAGCAGTCCGAAACGCCTGTCGAAGCCCGCGACGAAGCCGCGAAGAACTGACTTCCGCCGAACGCGCTACCCTGATGGACAGTGCCAGTGGACCCCGCCAATCCGCCCTCTGACCATTCCGCTCTGCATTCTGAGCGCAGCCGCCTGCGCATCGGCTCGCGCGGTTCGAAGCTCGCGCTCTGGCAGGCTCATCACATTGCCGCCCGCCTGCGCAGCGCAGGCCACGATGTCACCATCGAGATTATCCGCACCCTCGGCGACGCGATGCAGCACGTGCCCTTCGCCCAGGTCGGCGATGCCGGCGGCGATGGCAAGGGCATGTTCACGAAGGAAATCGAGGAAGCGCTGCTGGCGGGGCGCATCGATCTGGCGGTGCACAGCCTGAAGGACCTGCCCACCGAGCTCGCTGCGCCATTCGCGATCGCGGCCATCCCCGGGCGCGTCGATCCCCGCGATGCCTTCGTCTCTGTGAGCCATGAGAGTTTTGCCGCGCTGCCGCAGGGCGCGGGCATCGGCACCAGCAGCCTGCGCCGCCAGGCACAACTACGCGCTGAGCGCCCCGATCTGCAATGCCTGGAATTCCGCGGCAACGTGGACACGCGCCTGCGCAAACTGGTGGAGGGCCAGGTGGACGCCATCATTCTCGCCTCGGCCGGCCTGGAACGTCTGGGGCTGACGCAGTATCGGCGCGAGTGCTTCTCGCCGCTGGTGCTCTGCCCGGCCGCGGGCCAGGGCGCGCTGGCGATTGAGGCCCGGGCTGGCGACCAACGCACCCTAGCCACGCTTGCCTTCCTCAATCACGAGCCCACCCGCTACGCAGTCACTGCGGAGCGCGCTGCTCTGGCCGCGCTCGGCGGAGGCTGCCAGGTCCCCATCGGCGTCCATTGCATGCCTGCCGAAGAAGGTTACAGTGTCGCGGCAGCCGTCGCCGCACCGGATGGTTCCGAAGTGCTCCGCCTCGCCATGAATCGCCAAAGCGGCGATCCGGTCGTGCTCGGACGCAAGATCGCCGCGCGCCTGCTGGAACAGGGCGCGCAGCGCCTGCTGGAGATGGTCGCGCCCTCGTCCGGGGTGGCGGGAAGCGTGGCCGCGCCGTGAGCGCGCCTGACCCTGGGCCCCATCCGCTGCCTCTGGCCGGGCGCCGCATTTTGGTTACCCGAGCGCGGCATCAGGCCGGGCGACTGTGCGAAGAACTGCGTGGGCGCGGCGCCGAGGTGCTGGAAGTTCCTGCCATCGAGATCGTTCCGCCGGAGTCGTGTGAGCCGCTGGATCGCGCCCTTCAGCAATTGTCACAGTATCAGTGGCTGATTGCGACCAGTGCCAATGCGGTTGGCGCCCTGCACGCGCGCATGGAGGCGCTGGGGCGGAAGGACGCAGACTTGGCGCATCTGCGCATCGCCGCCGTTGGCTCGGCCACCGCGGAGGCGCTGCTCGCTCTGGGTCTGGAGCCCGCAATCACCCCTCCTGAATATGTGGCCGAGTCGCTGGTGGAGGCGATCGGCGCCCAAATGCGCGGCCAGCAGGTGCTGCTGGCGCGTGCCGCCGTGGCCCGCGACGTGATTCCCGATGCGTTGCGTGCCCAGGGCACACACGTGGATGTGGTCGACGCTTACCGCACTGCGATCCCCGCCGAGTCTGTAGCCGAGATCCGCGCAATTTTTACCAACGGACGCCTTCCCGACGCCGCCACCTTCACGAGTTCGTCGACCGTCACGAATTTTCTGGAGCTGCTGCGCGAGGCGGGCGTCGCTGCCCCGGCATCGATGCGCGCCGTTTCCATCGGACCGATTACCAGCCGCACCCTGCGGGAGCACGGCTGGGAGCCGGCGGCCGAGGCCGACCCGCACGATCTGGCCGGGCTGGTGGAGGCGGTGGTAAGGGCGCTCTGGATTCCCGTCCGCATACACTGACCTTCGTGGCGGCACAACGGATCGGCGTCCATCTCTCCACCTCCGGGGGCGTTTTTCGCGCGACCGAGCGGGCGCACGAGATCGGCGCGAATACTTTCCAGATCTTTTCATCCAGCCCGCGCATGTGGCGCGCCGCGCGCCTGGAGCCCACTCACTGCGAGCAAATGCGCCGCCTGCGCCGGGAGTACAACTGCGCGCCGCTGGTGATCCACACCAGCTATCTCGTCAACCTCTGCAGCCAGTCGGAGATCGTGCGCGAGAAATCCGTTGCGGCCTTTCGCGGCGAAGTGGAGCGCGCGCTCGCCCTCGGCGCGGAGTTCCTCGTCCTTCACCCTGGTTCGTGGAAGGGGCTCACGCGCGAGGCGGGACTCACCATGGCTGCCGAATCCATCGCGCGCGCTGTCGACGGCGTTGCCCTTGATGACTGCGATTTTCGCGTGCTGATCGAGAACACCGCGGGCGCGGAATTTTCTCTCGGGGGCAGCTTCGAGCAGGTCGCGGAGCTGATCAGCCGACTGCGCGGCATCGTGCCGGTCGGCGCATGCCTCGACACCTGCCATTGCCACGTCGCGGGCTACGACCTGCTCAGCGCGGCCGGCTACGAGGAGACCGTTGCCCTCATCCGGAACACCGCTGGCCTCGACTCTGTTTGCGTCTGGCACATGAACGACGCCAGGGCTCCGCGCGGCTCACGCCTCGACCGGCACGAGCACATCGGACAGGGAACCATGGGGATTGAACCCTTTCGCCGCCTGCTGCACGACCCTCGATTCGCTCGCTGCGCCTTCATCGCCGAGACGCCGGTGGACGAGCTCGATGACGACCGGCGTAATTTGGAGACTATGCTGGATCTGGCGGCAGGCCCGGTGTCGAGCGGCGCATCACGCTCGCCGCACCGAAAACCCTGATCCGATTTCGCGATCAGAATTGAGGAGGGGTCGAATTCCGGGGGGCGGCGCCGCAGTCGATCCCGGCGTGGTCGACCCAGAGGCCGACCCACCGCCTGACGCGCCAGTCGACCCTCCGCTGGTCCCACTTTGCGGTTGCGTCGAACCGCCGGAGCCAGAACCGCTGCCAGTCTGGTTCTGCGTGCCTGTCGACGGTTTCTGAGAACGTTTCTGCTGCGATGGCGCCGGTTTCTGCTGCGTGGGGGGCGAGCTGCCTTCCTCCGCGCCCGAGCTCGCCGGAGAACCTCCCGGCTCCTCGCCCGGTGCCGCTTTGGCCGTTCCGGCAGTCGGAGAGCTTTGTGAAGATGTCTCCGGTCTCACTGGAGCGGTACTCGTCAGCCCCGGAGCGCCCGGCGCGGGTGCGGCCTGGTCGGGGACATACGCCGCTCTTGGCGGAGCAGGAGGCTGCCCCGAGGGGACCGGCAATTCCCGCGCAGCCAGCGTGATCTGGTTCACGACCGAGGGATCGTCACGCAGCTTCACATACAGTTGCCCATCCTGTGGATGTGGCACGGGCAGTACGTATCCCGGAAAACCGTCGGGCACCTCGACCGCGCCAGTGAACTCCGGATTGGTGGCAATGGCGTCCACCAGGAACAAATTCGAGCCGCTCAGCCGGCACTGCTGGCTCACCGCTGCCGGGCACTTCAGATCGTGGAGCGCCGGCAACCGCACCAGCGTCGCCAGGGATTGCCAGTCGCTGTGCGAGCCGTGGTCGACCACGCGGAATTTCAGCGGCCCGAAAGCCGAATCGCCGAACGCCTTCGCCGGATCGAGCGTGGCGAGCGCGACCTGCGAGTTTTCCAGCGTCATGCCTCCGTTCGCCAGGCTCAGCGTGGTCGTAAAACCTTCGTCCTGGGTCGCCACTTCAATCTGCTCGTTCATGCCGAAACGCGCCGGCGACTGCGCCCGCAGCGAGAAGGTCAGCAGCGCGTTCTGGGGCAGCTCGTCCTGCCCGGCCAGCGCGATGTTGCTGCTGTCGGTGCCCGAATCCTGCACGCTCTTCCCGATCAGCTCCACGCTGGGCCGCGGCGCGCCCACGACGGCATCCACGGTCAACTCGCGGCCGTCGTCCAGAGTTACCAGCGCCGTGCCGTCCTGCCCCTGTTTCAATTTCGCTGCCGCGGTGGGATTCTTCGCCACCATGGGCAGTTCATCGCTTCTGGTCGTCGAATCCGCCTGGCCCGGAGTGAAGATCAGGCCGTCCAGCGTCAGGCTCGCGACCTCGCCGAGCCGGCTGCCCTTCAGCACGCCCTGCGAGTCGCCGGCGTGCAGGGTAAAGCTGTCCAGGTGTCCGGCCTCCGCAAAGGCGCGCAGCGACAGCGTTTGCGCGGTCACGGCGCCGTACTGCTTCACCTCCAGCAGCATCGGGCCGGGTTCGGCCTTCTGGAGCGGCAGAGTCACCTGCAACTGATCCGGACCGGTGATCTTCCACGCTGCTTTGATCTCTCTCCCCGCTGAATCCTTCAGCAGGATCGTATCCACGCAGCTGGCGCCGTCCGCCGAAAGCTGGATCGCATCCACCTTGCCCACGATCAGCGATTCGCGATCGGCCGCGGCCAGTTGCCAGTGCTGGGTGTGCGTGTTCTGCAGGCGGAACGCGGGCCCGTCAAACTTCGAGAACCCCCAGTAGCCTTCCAGCGAGGCGTCGATCACCGGCCCAAAGTCGTTCGCGCTCAGGTCCTTTGCTTCCAGCACCAGGCCGCCTTGCTCCGGGTCCGGCTGCAGTGGCACATCCAAATACTTGCCGGCCTTGGTCTTCAGCCTCAGATTCAACTGGTGGGCGTAACCCGTGGAGAACACCAGCGGCGCCCCGTCCACTGCCAGCACCAGCGAATTTTTCTCCGCGCAGTAATTCTGCTGCGAATCCACCGGATGCAGCGGCGGAGGCTGCGAGGCCTCGACGGCGGGCAGCGCCGTCACCAGTACCGATTTGGGATTGTGGAACGAGGGCGGCGTGTTGAGCATCAGGGTCAGTTGATCGCCCTGCTGCACCGCGAGCGCGGGAATGTACTGGTACTGCGCCGTCCTGAATCCGTCGAGGATGCGTGCGATGTCCATCACCGACCCGACATAAGGACTGTAAAAGCCGTAGTCCGCCTGCGGCGTGGAGCTGAGCTGCATCGCCAGGTCGCTTTCCGGGCCGGAGGTCAGCGCCTCCACGATGGATTCGCTGTGACCATCGCTCAGGATCATGGTGTCCTGGCCCTGGGTCAGGCATGCTGCCTGTAGCTCCGGCATTTCCTGCAGGCAAGCGGGATTGATCTTCATGCCAAGGCTGCGCGCCAGCAGGGGCGTGGCTGCCGCCAGTTTGGCCGGGTCGCTCTCGTTCAGCGAGCGGATCGCTGCCAGATAGGCGTCCAGCCGCGTACGGTCCAGCATCGCCTGGTTCAGGTCCTGCGAAGAGCGCACGAATGCCCCCGGCTGACCCTGCACCGCGTTCACCAGCGTGCGGTAGTCGCCATTCGTTTCCGGCGCCAGAAAGATCACCACCTGCTGCGCGCCTTCCGGCACGGTGATGGTCATTCCCTTCTCGTCGGCGCGCCGGTCCCATGTTTCCTGGCGGAAAAACCAGCGCGCCGGCGGCGGATTCGTCGATCCGCGCATAAACGCCGCAATCATCAGGTAGCGCGCGGACTGCGCCTCGGGCAGGTCGGCGCGGATCCACAGGTGGTCCCCGGCCTCGAGGTTCGGCACCTCGGAAATCGGCAGGGTCTTCGCACCGCGCGTCACCTTGACTTCCAGGGTGGGACCGGTCAGATCGAACGGTGCGCCGGCCCATGCTGACGAAAGCGCCGCCAGACACACCGCCCACACCAGGGAAGCACGAAACTGTCGAATTGCCATGTTAGTCACTATTTTAGGGTGCAACCGGGGTGCGTGGGGCGGTGAAAACAGCATTCCCCATCTTCCAGACGCAGCCTGGCAGGAAAGGTTGTGGTGCGCGGAAGACACAGCGCATCTGCTTTGAACCCATGCAGTTGTGGGGACTATGGCTTCAGCGCCGAGGGTGCAGCCGCGCTGTCGTCCTTCAGCGCCACGCCGCTCAGGCCCAATCGCCGCGCTTCGCCCAGCAGATAGAGCAGCCGCTGCGCGGCTTCCGCGTACCCCAACCCCTGAGGACGGATGTTGGAGATGCAATTACGCTCGGCATCGGTGCGGCCCACCCGCGGGGCCCAGGTCAGATACATGCCCAGACTGTCCGGCGAGCTCAGCCCGGGGCGTTCGCCGATCAGCACAGCCACCAGTTGCGCTTTCAGCCGCTCGCCAATCTCGTCGCCCAGAGCGACTCGCGCATACTTTGCAACCACCAGGGTTGCTTCCGGGACTCCAGCCTCCAGCCCTCCGCGAAGCTCCTTCAGCAGCGGTACCGCGTGGCGCGCAGGCGCGATGGCCGAAAGACCATCCGCCACGACGACCGCCAGCTCACACGGCCGCGCGGTCAGCCTGCTTAGCTGCGTGCAACTGGGCGCGTCGAGCGCGCGGCCCAGATCCGGACGCAGGAGATACTCCATCCGGTCCCCTGCCTGGCTGCGGACGATCGCGGGCTCACCGAATCCCGCGCCGCGCAGCTCGACCGCCAGCGCTTCCGCATCGAACGGCGCCTGAACCGCGTCGCGCGCCTGCGCGTGCGCCAACTCAAACTTCAGCAGCGCAGTCGTCGGCAGGCTGCCGCCCACCCGTCCCAGTCCGATCCTGGCGGGCGTGAACTGCCGCAGCCGCGCCCATAGATCCGCCTCCGGCACGTCGTCCGGCCCGCCCCTCCCGCGCGTCAGCTCAGCCACTCGTCCGCTCCCGCCAGCAGCTTCGGCGCCGCGCCGCGTTCTGCCAGCTGCCCCTGCTCGTCCGCAATGCCCATGCGCTCGAGCCATGCCTCGAACTCCGGCGCGCGGCGCAGCCCCAGCGCCCGGCTCGCATACAGCGCGTCGTGGAACGATGTGCTCTGGTAGTTCAGCATCACGTCGTCGGCGCCCGGAACGCCCATGACGAAGTTCACCCCCGCCACGGCCAGCAGCGTCAACAGCGTGTCCATGTCGTCCTGGTCGGCCTCGGCGTGGTTGGTGTAGCAGACGTCGCAGCCCATGGGCAGGCCAAGCAGTTTGCCGCAGAAGTGGTCTTCGAGCCCCGCCCGAACGATCTGTTTGCCGTCGAAAAGATACTCCGGCCCAATGAAACCGACGACCGTATTCACCAGCAGGGGCTGAAAGTGCCGCGCCACCGCATACGCGCGAGCCTCGCACGTTTGCTGGTCCACGCCCTCGTGTCCGCGGGCGGAAAGCGAACTCCCCTGGCCGGTCTCGAAATACATCACGTTATCGCCCACGGTGCCGCGGCCCAGCGCCAGCGCCGCCGCGCGCGCCTCCTGCAGCAGCGCCAGCGAGACACCAAAATTCCTGTTCGTCTTTTCCGTCCCGCCGAGCGATTGAAAAACCAGGTCCACCGGCGCGCCGCGCTCCATGGCGCGCAGCGTGTTCGTCACATGGGTCAGCACGCAGGTCTGCGTGGGAATCTCATATCGCTCGCGGAAAGCATTCATCATCTCCAGCAGGCGCCGCACCGCCTGCAGGCTGTCCGACGCCGGATTGACGCCGATGACCGCATCGCCGCAGCCGTACAACAGGCCCTCCAGCATCGACGCCGCAATGCCCCGCACATCGTCCGTCGGATGGTTTGGCTGCAGCCGCACCGAAAGCCGCCCCTGCAGCCCCAGCGTGTTGCGGAAGCTCGTGACCACGCGGCATTTTTGCGCGGCCAGAATCAGGTCCTGGTTCCGCATCAGCTTCGACACGGCCGCCGCCATCTCCGGCGTAATGCCGCGCGCCGCCCGCGCCAGTGTCTCCGGGCCGGTCCGCGGATCCAGCAGCCACTCCCGGAATCCGCCCACGCTCAGCCCCGCCAGCGGCGCAAACGCCGCGCGGTCATGCGTGTCCACAATCAGCCGCGTCACCTCATCGCGTTCGTACGGGATGAGCGGCTCCTCCAGGAAAAGTGTCAGCGGAATCTCTACCAGCGCCATCCGCGCCAGCACGCGCGCTTCTTCGTTCTCCGCGGCAATCCCCGCCAGCGCGTCGCCCGAACGGCCGGGCGATGCCTTCGCCAGCAGTGTCTTCAGATCCGCGAATTCGCGCGTGCGTCCCGCGATCGTGACGGAGTAGACCATCGTCTTCCCTGGACAATAGCATTATCCGGGACAACGGCCTCCGGAGGCATTGCGATCGGAAACCATTCCGCACAGCCGCCTGGGCAAGTTCGCAAAGTGCGAATACAGTTGTGATCGGGGCCTCAGTTGCACGTCATCTCGGGAGAGAGGCTGCAGGAAGCAGCCGGCAGCATGCGAAGCTGAGCGGTGCGCAGGACGTTTGGTACAGCCTGGCGAAGCGGGCTGCATGGAGAAGTCCGGACGAAGTGCGCCAGGCCTTCCGTTCCGCGGATGCAGTGGAGCGATTTGCTGTTTTTAACATCAAGGGGAACAGCTTTCGCCTGATTGTGGAGATCAATTACCGGTCCGGCTGAATCTTTGTCCGTCACCTGCTCACGAACGCGGAATACAACCGGGGAGCATGGAAACAATGAGCGCACGCGTCATTCCGGATTATCCGGAGCTGTGAGCAAAGCACCCGCCGCGGGGGATTCGCGCGGAAGCCGAAAACGAGAGGTTCACGCGGCTTCCGGAAGACCTCGACAGCCGCCACGCCTTGCTTTCGCGGGCGGAGCGCGAACTGGCCGACCTGCTCACCCTGCTGAGCGAGAATTTCAAGCAGCAGCGCTGTCGGCTGCCCAGGGCCTCTCCGCTGGAAGCGGTCCGCTTCCTCATGGATCAGCATCACCTGCGGCAAAAGGACATGCTCGACGTCTTGGGCACGCCCACCGTCGCCTCCGAGGTGCCGGGCGGCAAGCACGAACTCAGCAGGGAGCACATTCGCCGACTGCGTGAGCTGTATTCGGTGCCGGTAGAACTGTACTTCTGAGCTGCGCCGCTTTCACTGCCCCGGCATGATGATCCGATACTCCCCACTTATGTTCATCAGGCTCATCAGATACAGCATTCCGTCGTAGTAGCGGCTGAACCCTGAGGGAATCGGCTCGTCCCACAGCGCCTCGGTGAACAGCCGTGCACGTGCACGATCCGTCGCCGCCAGGCTGGCCACGGCATTCGTCCCCACCAGCCCGCCAGGATGCCTTTCCGGCGTCACACCCGGCCGGTTCGGCACCGGGATCGGCTGCCCGTCCAGCGTATACATCGGGCCGTACTGGTCGATGCCCTGCGACGCGAAAAACTTCTGGATGCGATCGCTCAGCACCTGCTCCGATGGAGCCTTCCGCCACCACGACCAGTCCACCGACCAGTTTCGCTGCACCCGCCACGCGTCATAGCCGAAGCGGGAAGTCTGATTTCCAAACCAGCTCCGGCCAGGCGTTCCGTCGAAGTTCGCGTAATCCGGCGCGATGCCCGTTTGCGGATTCGCTGTCTCCACAAAGAATTCCCGGCTCTCCATCGCCGCGCGCTCCCAGTAAGTACGATCCGCCGGCGGACCCCAGCGCGCGAACAGCTCGTAAAACGCCGGCAGATGGTACGAGGGGTCCGTGAACGGGTGCGGCATGATGCCCGGCACAAACAGCACGAGGGGCGGATCCGGATTCATCTCCGGCCCCACGCTGTAGGGCCCGTATTTGCCAATCGCGGTGATGACCTGCCGGTGCACCATCGCCGTCAGCAGCTTTTCGGCCTCAGCGTGATAGTCGTAAATCCCGTGCCCGCCCGGCCATCGATTCCCCGCGAACAGCAGCGCCATCGCGAAGAACTCCTCGCCGTCAGGCGCGGGCGTCTGGGCGTTCGGCGTCCCGTCCGGCCTGCACGACCAGCGAAAAAACTCATATCCCGGCACCTTCGGGTCGGAAACATACATGTACGTCATCGCCCAGTTCCACAGCGCGTCGAAGTCCGCTTTCCTGTTGAGCTGAACCGCGACCATCATCCCGTACGACATGCCTTCCGTCCGCACGTCGTGATGCGCCCAGTCGGTCAGATACGCCAGCGGACCGTTGGCGTTCCGGCCTGCCGGGAAAAAGACGGCCTGCGTCTGCGGATCGCCGTGAAAGAGGTGCTGATACGCCGCCTCGATCTTCGCCCGGATCGCCGCCTCGGAATGCCCGTCCTCCAGAAACAGGTTGGGATACCGCTCGGTCGCGTAGGCACCTGAGCCGTTGTCAAAGGTCAGTGGAGCCGACTGCGGAGGAGAGGGGGTTTGAGCAATCGAACAGCGGACGCCAGGAATCATCGCAGCCAGCAGAAATGGTGAAAGTGCCAATTTCGTTCGAATTCTCAAAAGCCTTGTCCTCGGCGCCGGACGCGCCTACCCAGAGTAGCTGTTGCCTGCGCGGAATGAACAGGGTCGCCTTGCTTGCCTGCGCCACTCCGCCCGTCGCACACTGAACCTCGATGCGCTCTCTGCTGCTGCTTGCTCTCGGTCTGTTTCCTGCCGCTGCCGCTCAGAACATCTACGTTCGCGTCTCGCCTGCAGTCACCAAGGGAATTCACGGCACCGACGCCTTTCCCACGATTCAAAACGCCCTCGATCACCATCCCTGGCCGGGCCCTGGAGGGCGCGTCATCATTGAGATCGCGCCCGGCGTCTACCACGAGCGCCTCGATATCACGCAGAACCATCCCAACATCACGCTGCTGGGCATGGGCAAATCGCCCGACGACGTTGTGATCACCAACAGCCTCAACGCACATCAGGCGGGCGGAACGTTCTTCACGGAAACCGTCGAAGTCGACGGCGACGGCTTCGAAGCCGACAACGTCACCTTTGAGAACTCCGCCGGCAACACCGGCCAGGCGGTCGCTGTCGTTGTCCGCGCCGACCGCGTCGTGTTCAAACACTGCCGCTTCCTCGGCTATCAGGACACGCTCTTTGCGGACTTCGGCCGCCAGTATTACGTGGACTCGTACATTGAGGGCGCCGTCGACTTCCTCTTCGGCAATGCCTCCGCCGTTTTCGACCACGACGAGCTGCACGTGAGCGGCCCCGGCGCACTGACGGCACAATCCCGCACATCGCCGGCGCAAACCACCGGCTATGTCATCCTCAACAGCCGGGTCACCAGTGACATCCCTGCGGGCAAGCGCCAGCAGATCTGGCTGGGCCGCCCGTGGCGGCCGTACTCCCGTGTCGTCTTCCTGCGCACCTGGCTGCCGGCCGACGTTGTCCCCGCCGGCTGGAACAGCTGGAGAGATCCGCGCAACGAGAAAACCACATGGTATGGCGAGTACGACGACCTCGGCCCCGGCGCTCGCCCCTCCGATCGCGCCCCCTGGGCGCACCAGATCACCGCCGCCGAGGCGAAAACCTTCGAGCCACGGGTTTTCCTCGCGGGGTCGGACGGCTGGAATCCCATCGCAGCCGCAGCTCAACTGCCGTGAACGCTGGCCCGCCACGGCAAAATCACCCAAGCCCAGGAGTTTCTGCTGCTTAGCGCGATCAGGTCCAGCTGCCGTGGCAGGCTATCTGATTCATTTCAATTGGTTTATTCCATTTCCCTGCGACGCCTGCCGTACCCCCAGATCAGGCCGGTAACCCTCCAGCTTCCGCAGCCCCGTCGAACTTCGTGAATATCCGGGATTCCCTGTTGCATCCAAACCGAAACCCCTTTAAGATGCGTCAATTGCGGCTATGAAGTCAGGCGGACTACTGGAATCGGCGCCAATGGTGCGACCCAGCCCCACGGGCGGGGGGGCGCGAGGGATGGCCGTGCCCGAAGACGGCTCAGCCCCGCGCGGCTCCGCTCCGATCTCCACCTATTTCATCCGCTCCCGGATCGGCAAGATCTGCGTCGCCATCACGGGCGCTTCTCCGGCTGAGATGCTCCGCAATGCGGAGGAGATCTCCCGCGAGAACCATTTCGTCGAGTTCCGTCTCGACTACCTCGCCAACCCGGCCGCGGCCCTCCCAAAAATCAGGCAGTTCCTCTACGAGCGCAGCGAAGTCACCGCCATCGCCACGTGCCGCCGCGCCGCCACCGGAGGCAAATTCAAAGGCACGATTGCCGCTGAGCTGGAAATTCTCGAGAAGGCCGCGCTGGCCGGCTGTCACCTGATCGACCTGGAGCTGCAGAGCGCCGAGCACATGAAGCCGGCACAGATGCAGCGCCTTCGCTCGCGCGGAGCCGCGCTCATCATCAGCTATCACGACTTTGAGAGCACCCGGGATCTCGACCGCATCTTCGAGCGGATCCATCCCTTCCAGCCGGAGTTCGTCAAGATCGTCTCCACGGCGAAAACCCTGGCTGACAACGTCACCATGATGCGCTTCCTCGATCGCCGGCGCGACGAAGCGAACCTCATCGGTATCTCCATGGGCGACCAGGGAACCATCAGCCGCGTGCTCGGGCTGCGTGCCGGCAGCGTCTTTACCTTCGCCTCCGCGCACGCCGGCGAAGAAACCGGCCCGGGCCAGATCGACGCCCGCACGCTGCGCGAAACCTGGCGCATCGACCAGATCGACGCCTCCACGAAGGTTTACGGCGTAGCCGGCAATCCCGTCCGCCACTCCCTCTCGCCGCTCATGCAGAATATGGCCTTCCGGCGCGAGACGGTGAACGCCGTCTTTCTCCCGCTGCAGACCACGCGCATGAACGACCTGCTCATCCTCACGCGCGAAGTTCCGCTGCACGGCCTGGCCATCACCATGCCGTTCAAAAGCGACATCCTGAAGCACCTGGAGAAGACGGACGCGCTTTCCGAAAAGATCGGCGCCTGCAATACCGTCGTACGCGCGCTGGACGGCAAGCTTTACGGGTTCAACACAGACGTCGCGGCCATTGTCCGGCCGCTGGAACGGCGGCTGCCCTTAGCCGGCGCAAAGGTCCTCGTTCTGGGCGCAGGGGGCGCTGGCCGCGCAGCCGCTTTTGGACTGGTCGAAAAGGGTGCGGAAGTTTTCGTCTGCAACCGCACGCCGGAGACGGCCAAAAAGCTGGCCCGCCAGGCGAAAGCGAAATTCATCCGACGCGATCAGTTGGCAAAATCGAGCTTCGACGTCATCATCAACGCGACTCCCGTGGGCATGCGGAGCCTCAAGCCGGCCAGTCCGCTGGAGGCGAAGGAACTCAACGCGCGCCTGGTCTTCGATCTGGTCTATAACCCCATCGACACGCCTCTGATCCGCATGGCGCGCGAGAAGGGGCTGCCCGTCGTCACCGGCGTGGAAATGTTCGTGCACCAGGGCGCGCGCCAGTTCGAAATCTGGACCGGCAAGCCGGCTCCGGAAGAGGAAATGCTGCGCGTTGTCGTCCACGCGCTGCGGCAGGACGCCAGCGCCGCCCGTGCGTAGGTGTCCCACCCGGGCGTTCATTCGCAGCGCAGGCTGGTCTGATAGCCGCCACCGTCGACGGTTTTGACGAGCGAGCGCACGCCGTACTGAGGGAGCATAGTATTGGCTGCGTTTAGACTTCCGGGCCGGAAATGGGCTCGCGGAGAAAGTCGGGCGGAAGCTCCGCGCCCCGGTGCTGTTTCAGTTCGAAGAGGAGTCGCGGGCGATCCGGCGGCTGCCTTGAATGGATGATCGTCGTGGCTTTCGTACTTTTGATTGTGACCATCTGGCCCTTGAGGTCGCTGTCGACCTCGGCGATTTTGTTCCAGCCGATCCGCTTGTTGGTGCCGACCCAAAATACCTGTTCAAGGCCCTCGGGTACGAAGAGAATAATTCCAGGAGCTTCAAAAAGTAGCGTTACAGCAGGTACCGTGAATATTGCCGCGCTAAGAGAGTTCAGCTTCCCGTGAAGGTGTCTCGACTGGCCGACAACGAACCAGGTCAGCTATCCCTCAATTAGAAGCCAGGCGAGTATGGCACGACGGTTCGGGCTGAACTGGAGTCGCCCGTCGCTTGGCAAAGTCGCTTCCCGATGCCGATCTGCCCTCCCGAGGAATGCCATCAGTACGAGGATGGCAACAGCAAGGTTCGCCAGAAACCCAACGACCAATCAAACGGTGAAGTGCATTTGCAGTACGGGCACATTGTAATGCTCGCAGTCAGCCGTTTCACTTGCAGCGCGAACTGCTAATTTCCATCCCCGTCGTCGTCCTTCGCGGCTCTGCTGCCGCGCGGCGCAAAGGGATGCAGGAGCAGGTACGGAACCGGCTTACTGCCCATGGCGTCCTTCCAGAGGATGATGTTCAGTTCGCGGACGGGAGCGCGGTCCTCGTGGGAGAAGTCCATGCGCGCGGATTCCTTCGCGCCGTACGACCTCGCGGTATTGGCCTTGTAGATGAGGCCGTTGTTCTCATTGCGGTAGTCCGCGTTGTAGGGCGGCTGGTCGCCGGCGCCGCTGAATTCGGGCGACTCGAGCGGAGCCAGAGCGTCATTGTTGTTCATCGGCGGCGCGCCCAGCAGCGCCAGGATGGTGTGCACCGTGCTGACCGTGGTGTAGAAATGGCTGTCCACAAACGGCGCGGCGCGGTGCGGCGCGTATTTGCTGATGTCCAGCGCGATGGAGCGGTGGGCGTCAACGTGGTCGGCGCCATCCTGGGCGTCGTCCTCAAGGATGAAGATCGCCGTGGAATCCCAGTAGGGTGAGTGCGAGACGACGTCCGCGACGCGGCCCACGGCGAGATCGTTGTCGGCGACGGAGGCTTCGGGCGTGGGCCAGCCGGGACGCGTGCCGGCGGTATGGTCGTTGGGCAGACGCAGCATAACGAAGGCAGGCATGGTGTCGTGCCCGGCCTTGAGGTCGGCGGTCCAGCGGCGGAAGTAGTTGAGGAACTCATTCACACGGAGCTGGTCGGGGAAGTTGAGGCCGAAGTCCGGATAGTACGGGTCGAAGTGGCCGACCAGCGCGGGCTTGGTGGCGACATTCCTGTAGATAAAGGGGATGTTCCAGGGGTACTTGCTGATGCCCCCGCCGTAGCGTGCGGGGATGGGATCGCCGAAGCGGATATAAGGATGCGCGCAGTAGTGGGTGCCCTCCGGCGTGCCGCCCTGCTCGGGCAGAAGCTGTTTGGGAGGCGCACCGCTGGCGTTGCAGTACTGCGTAGAGATGTACTCGGCAAAGTGGAAGTAGGAGATGTGGTGGCGGGCGAAGTCCGTCCACATGTAGCCGCTCTCCGGCTCGTTGACGTCGGGAATGTGCTCGAGGAGCGGATAGCCCTCCTCGACGACGCCTTCGAAGTCGTAGGTGCGCTCGCGGCCGCGGTAGTTGATCTGCCAGGTGCGCTCGAGGTAGTCGCTGTTGATGGCGGCGGTGGACCAGACGTGGCCGTCGCCGGAGACTTCGCCGGAGTCGTAGAAATTGTCAAGGACGCCGAACTGCCGGGCCAGTGCGTGCTCGTTGGGCGTGATATTTTCGCCGTACATCGTGAGCGAAGGATCGCCGTTGCCTACGCCCAGATCGCCGAGGATCTGATCGTAGGTGCGGTTCTCCTTAATGATGTAGATCACGTGCTTGATGGGGTTGCCACCGTCCCGGAAATGGACAGTCTGCTGCGCGGCGCTCATCAGGTTGCTCTGCATCACTTCGGCAGTGAGCTTTGGAAGCTGGGCGCGGGCCTGGGCGAGGTCGATGCTGGCCAGCGAGCCGTGCAGCATGCTGGCGATGTAGGTGTGGGGAACGTGGGGCTTCCGGACGTAGGGGCGATGGCTGCCGGGAGCAGGATGAGGCGCCGGGGGCTGGGGCATGTTGTTGGGGCCGGTGCCTGGGCCCTTGGCGGTAGAGACGTAGAGGCGGTCCGCATCGACGGCGATGGCGGTGGGATACCACTCGGTGGGGATGAAGCCGAGAGGCTTACCAAAGATATGCGGGCGCAGAGACTGACCGAGATCGAACAGAGCGACGGCGTCCGAGCCGGAGTTGGCGGCGAAGAGGGTTTGGCCGTCGGGCGAGACCGCGACGGCGTCGGGCATGGCGCCGAAATAGGTCTGGCCAGGCAGGCCGGTGTCATAGAAGCCGGCGAGACGCATGTGACGGCCTGAGACGCGAACGGCGGCGACGGCATCACGGTTGGCGAGGGCGATGTAGAGCATTTTGCGGTCGGGACTCAGCGCCATATCGACCGGGTGGGAGCTGGGGTCGATGTGGCGCGCAGGAGGCAGCAGCGGGAGTCGCTGAACGACCTCGCCTTTGCGGAGGTCGAGCTCAGCGACTGCGGAGCCGTTCCACAGGGAGACCCAGGCGCGGCGGCCGCGCGGTCCGGCGACGACAGCGACGGGATACGTGGTGGGAATGATTGGGCCGGCAGAAAGATCGAAGCGGGCGAGGAGCCTGCCGGTAGTGGCGTCAAGGAGAACGGCGTCGTCGGAGTACTCGTCCGCAACGAGGAGCTTTTCCCTGCGGCCGGGCACTACGGCGAGCCCAGCGGGCGCGGGGACGGCTTCGTTTTCCGGCAGCACCCGCCGGTCGTACTTCTGCAGGTGGCCGGCAGGAAGGGTCCGAAGCGGGACGGGGATGAGGCGCTGGGGCGTGAGCGAGGGAGCCGCTGCAGCGGAGCCGGGCGTGAATCGGTAGACCGCGACGGCGTTGCCGGTTTGGCCGGGCTGACCGCCGTTTGGCGCAGTGAGCGAGTCGAAGCTGACGTAGAGGTGGCGGCCATCCGGCGAAAAGGCGATGCCGGAGTACATGGTCTGCGGGGCGCGCAGCCCGGTGCGGGCATCGGGAAAGTCAGTGAGGCGGCCGGTGGCTGTGTCGAGGATGGCGACGGACTGCTCGTAGTAGGATTCCACGGTCCCATAGCCGGCGTTGACCAGCGCCAGGTAGCGGTGGTCGGGCGACCACGCGGCGGTCATGGGCAGGCTGTTGAGCGCGCGGGGCGAGCCAGGTACGGGCGGGAGGATCTCCTTACTGGACGGCAGATGGATGGTCTGCGCTGCGCAGAGAGTAGCGGCAAGGAGCGGCAGCGAACAGCGGAGGATGCGCAGGATGGGAGATTTCATCGCTGATTCAGAGTCTCCGGAGAGGGTTACAGGAAGGTGAAGAGCGCAGCGCGCGGAACCTGCATCCGGCGCTGATTGTTTTCGCAGTCAAGGGTATCACCGGAGCGGCTTACAAAAGTGTTACATCGCCGATGGGGTGTGGCGTGAAAGGATGAAAAGGGTCGCACATCGCAGTCGGGTGAGCGCCCAGCTCAGGCACGAGCGCAACGCCCCCATACCATATTGTGAAGCGATCTGATTAATGGCTACCCGAGCGACTGAAATCTCTGAAGTTCCAACCATTGTCCCGGGCAGTTTTGCTCGCCCGGTGGCGGCTGCCCTGCCCAGGACGGATGCTCACCCGACGCCGAAACTGGGACGCAAGTCCCAGGTTGGGACGAACTGGGTCACCGTTCTCTTTATGGTGATCTTCCACGTGGGCGCCATTGCGGCGTTCTTCTTCTTCTCCTGGACGGCTCTGATCTGCGCGATCGTCATGTGGGTGCTGGCGACAAACGTGGGCATCGGCATGAGCTACCACCGGCTGCTCACGCATCGCGGCTATCGCGTGCCGAAGTGGCTGGAATACGTGCTGGCGGTATGCGGCACGCTGGCGCTGGAAGGCGGGCCGATCTTCTGGGTGGGGCTGCATCGCATCCACCACCAGCTTTCCGATCACGAAGGCGATCCGCACACGCCGCACGACGGCGGATGGTGGTCGCATGCCGGCTGGATTATGGCCGGCGATGCGCTGAACGCGGAGACCGACGCGCTGGCGCGCTACGTTCCGGACCTGATGAAGGACCGCTTTTATGTCTGGCTGAGCAAATACCACTACATTCCGCTGATTACCGCGGGGCTGATCCTGCTGGCGATCGGCGGCTGGCCGGCGGTGCTGTGGGGGATCTTCCTGCGGACGACGCTGGGACTGCACGCGACGTGGCTGGTGAACTCGGCGACGCATATGTGGGGCTCGCGGCGCTTTCAGACGCGGGATGACTCGCGCAACAACTGGTGGGTGGCGCTGATTACGGGCGGCGAAGGCTGGCACAACAATCACCACGCGCATCCGGTGTCCGCGAGGCACGGCCTGAAGTGGTACGAGCTGGACGTCAACTACTTCGGCATCTGGCTGCTGAAGAAGGTGGGCCTGGCGAAGGAGATCAAGATCGCGCACTACGATCCGCGAAACCCACGGCCGGCGGGAGCCGCGTAAAGGCAGAGGTTACGGGCTGCGGTTTACGGCACAGGGTTCGTCACCTGAGAGAATAGAAGCGCCTGCGCGAGCGGGCGCTTTTGCTTTGCATGAGAATCAGCGGACGAAGACGGAACATGGTGCTGTTCACGCTGCTGGGCGTGTGCCTGGTGGGCGTGGCGGTGGCGCTGAACGTGAGCTGGATCGTGCTGAACTGGCGGCGCGTCCTGCCTATGGCGCTGGGGATTCCGTTTTTTCTTCTGCTGATCGCAGGGCTGGTGCTGAATACCATCTTCCTGGTGCGGGAGGTGCGGCGGAACGAACGCCACGACGCCTTCCTGAGCGCCGTGACGCACGAGCTGAAGACGCCGGTGGCCTCCATCAAGCTGTACCTGGAGACGCTGCAGCGGCGGCCAATGGAAGATGCGCAGCGCAGCGAGTTCTACGCACGCATGATGGAGGACAGCGAGCGGTTGCTGGGCACCGTGGAGCAGGTGCTGAAAGCCGGCGAAGTGGGGCAGCGGGCGCGGTCGCATGTGCGCGTCCCGGTGGAGATGCGGGCGCTGGTCGAAGAATGCGTGCGGGTGACGACGTTGCGGAACCACCTGGACGAGAAAGCGATCAGGCTGGAGGTCGAGGAGACGCGGCTGCCCATGATGGTGCGCGGCGATCCGGAGGAATTGCAAACGGCGCTGCTGAATATTCTGAACAATGCGGTGAAGTATTCGCCGAAGGGCCCTGAAGTGACGCTGAGGCTGAGCGTGGAGCATGATGCGTGGGTACGGGTGAGCGTCGCGGACCGGGGCATCGGCATTCCGCCGGCGCACGTGAAGCGGATCTTCCGGCGCTTCTATCGCGTGCCGGTGCGGAGCGTGCTGCGGACAAAGGGAACGGGACTGGGACTGTATCTGGTGAGGACGATCGCGCGGCAGCACGGCGGAGACGCTACGGCGGAAAGCCTGGGCGAAGGACACGGAGCGACGGTGAGCCTGCAACTGCCGCGGATTCTGACGGCCCCGGATCTGCGCGAACAGGAACTCTGACATGGCGCGGATTCTGATTGTCGAGGACGAAGCACACCTGGCTCAGGGTCTGCAGTTCAATCTCCAGGCGGAGGGCCACGAAGTCGCCGTGGCGGGCGATGGCGAGATGGCGCTGGACATGCTGCGCCGCGGCGGCTTCGATGCGGTGGTGCTGGACGTGATGCTGCCGGGAAAGAACGGCTTCGAAGTGGCGGCGGAGCTGCGCGCCGAGGGGAATTTCGTTTCGGTCCTGATGCTGACGGCGCGCGGACGCGCGGAAGATGTGGTGCGCGGATTCGCGGCCGGCGCGGACGATTATCTGGCGAAGCCCTTCGACCTGACGGTGCTGCTGGCACGGCTCAGCGCGCTGCTGCGGCGCATGAGCTGGCCGCATCCGGCGGCGGCGAACGGGGCCGAAGCGCAGGACGAGCCCGCGGAGTTCGCGTTTGCAGGGCGAAGGATCGACTTCGACGCACTGGAGCTGGAAGCTCCCGAGCGCAAGGTGCGGCTGACGCTGATGGAAGCTGATTTGCTGCGCTATCTTGTGAGGAACCGGGAGCGGATCGTCTCGCGCAAGGAGCTGCTGGAGCAGGTCTGGCACGTGCGCGAGGATACGGACACGCGGGCCATCGATAACTTTATTGTGCGGCTGCGGCGCTACATCGAGGAAGATCCGTCATCGCCACGGCATTTGCAGACGGTGCGGGGAGTGGGCTACCGGTTCGTGCCCAATCCAACGGAAGAGCCATGAACAACAGGGAGCGCGAAACGGCAGGAAGCGGGCAATTCAGGCGAATCCCATGGCGACGGCGGGCCCGGTGATCCTCGAGATGGGCTGGTTGTGGATGGGGATGCTGCTGGCGTCGCATTTCAATCTGCGCTATGCCGCGCAGTGGTGGGTCGGGGGCACAGCGTATGCCTGCTGCATGTTCTCGCCGGTGGCGCTGTTGCCGGGCTGGGCGGGCCGATCTGGGAAGACGAGAAACGCATTTCCTGGCGGGCGATTGTGCTGAGTGTGGTGAGTCTCGCGCTGGTGCTCTGGATTCGGCCTTGACTTTCGGAATGAGTCGTCCGCACCGCTGTCGCATCTACGATGGTAAAGAGAGGAGTAATCGATGCGGGAAGTAACCTTGCGGATCGGGAACATGCACTGCGACGGGTGCGTGCGGCGCGTGAGCCAGACGCTCGGCAACGTGAAGGGAGTGAAAGTCGGCGAGGTGCGCGTAGGCGTGGCGCGCGTGCAGGCTCCGGAAGAGATGCCGGACGAGACGCTGGTGGGCGCGCTGGAAAAGGCGGGCTATCCCGTGACCGCCGTGGAGCAGTAAATGTCCGCAAGCAGCGTGGAGAAGCCGGAAGCCGCCGCGGCCAGGGACGCGGGCGTGCGCACAGTGACCCTGCCGGTGATGGGCATGAGCTGTGCCGCGTGCCAGGGGCACGTGGAGCGCGCGCTGCGCGGGACGCCGGGCGTACGCGAAGCGAATGTCAATCTGCTGACGAATTCGGCGCGGGTGAGCTTCAATGCGAGCCTCACGAATCCCGAAAATCTGATCGCGTCCGTCCGCGAGGCGGGGTACGACGCGGCGATGCCGGCGGAAACGGGCGTTTCTGCGGAAAACCAACCCAGCGACGAAGGCAAACTGCGCGCGAAGGCGATCTTCATGCTCGCGGGCGGCTCGGTGGTGCTGGCGCTGGCGAACGCGCCGCACTGGACGGGCGCCGCACAACTACCGCATCGCGGGCTCGAATGGCTGATGCTGGCCATCACGCTGCCGGGGATGATCTGGGGGGGCGGGATCGTCTACCGCCAGGCGTGGACGGCGGCGATCCACCGCGGCACGAACATGAACACGCTGGTGGCGCTGGGCACGGGCGCGGCCTTTGCGTATTCGCTGGCGGCGACGCTGGCGCCGGGAATTTTTCTGCGGCACGGGATGCGCGCGGATGTGTATTACGACGCGGTGCTGCTGATCCTGGGCTTTCTGCTGATGGGGCGCTGGCTGGACGCGCGCGCGAAACGGCGGACGCTGGACGCTCTGCACGAATTCCTGCGGCTGCAGCCGCAGCAGGCGCGGGTGCTGCGCAGCGGACGCGAGATTGAGCTGCCACTGGCCGAGGTGATCGCGGGCGACATTGTGGTGCTGCGGCCGGGCGAACGCGTGCCGGTGGATGGCGTCGTGCTCTCGGGCGTGAGCTCCATTGATGAGTCGCTGATCACGGGCGAGTCGGTGCCGGCGGTGCGACAGGCGGGCGACCGAGTGATCGGCGGGTCGCTGAATTTCGAGGGTGTGCTGGAATATCGGGCGACCTCGATTGGCGTGGACAGCGTGCTGGGCCAGATGATGCGGCTGGTCGAAGAGGCGCAGGGTTCGCGCGCGCCCATGCAGCAACTGGCGGACCAGGTAAGCGCGGTGTTTGTGCCCACGGTGCTGGGCCTGGCGCTGCTGACGTTTATCCTCTGGATCGCATTCGGCGGTGGCGCGGGAAGCGCGTTTGCGGTGTCCGTCGCGGTGCTGGTGATTGCCTGCCCGTGCGCGATGGGGCTGGCGGTTCCGGCGGCGCTGACGGTAGCGATTGGGCGCGGTGCGCAGCTGGGCGTGCTCTTCAAAGGCGGCGAGAGCCTGGAGCGCGTGGCGCGCGTGGATATGGTGGTCTTCGACAAAACCGGCACACTGACCGAGGGCAAGCCGGTGGTGACGGCGGTGCGCGCGGGCGAGGGTGTCCGCGAAGACGACGTGCTGGCGCTGGCCGCGGCGCTGGAGCGGCGATCGGAGCATCCGCTGGCGCGGGCGATTGTGCGCGCGGCGGAGGATCGCCACGTGATGGCTGCGACGGCCGAAGCCGTGCGCGCGATTCCAGGCAAGGGCATCCAGGGCGTAGTGGAGGGTCACAGCGTGACGGCGGGCAATGAGGCGCTGCTGCGCGAGATGGGCATCGCAACGGCCGCATTGGGCGCGGCGGAGCCGGGCACCACGCGGATGTTCGTGGCGCAGGACGGCGCCGTAGTGGGCACGATCGAAGCGCGGGACACGCTGCGCGCGTCAGCGAAAGAGGCGATTGCAGGCTTGCGCCGGCTGGGCATCCGCACCGCGATGCTGACTGGCGATACGCCGGCGACGGCGCAGACCATCGCGCGGGCCGCGGGCATCGATGAAGTATGGGCGGGACTGTTGCCGGCACAGAAGCTCGAGAAGATTCGCGAGCTGCAGAGCCAGGGACGGCGGGTGGCGATGGCTGGAGATGGCGTCAACGACGCGGCGGCGATTTCGCAGGCGGATGCGGGGCTGGCCATGGGCACAGGCGCGGACCTGGCGCGCGAGGCGGGCGACGCGATCCTTCTGCATGGCGAGCCGCGGCAAATGCTGGACGCCGTGCAGCTGGCCCGGCGGGCACTGCGCACGATGCGTCAGAATCTGGGCTGGGCGTTTGGCTACAACCTGCTGGGGATTCCAATTGCGGCAGGGGCCCTGTATCCGGCCTTCGGTATTCTGCTGAGTCCGGCGATCGCCAGCGCGGCCATGGCGCTCAGCTCCGTCAGCGTGCTGGGAAACAGCCTGCGGCTCAGGAAATTCGCACCGTCGTAAACTAGCAGAGGAATCACCTGTGCGGATCCTCACCCGATACATTCTGAAGGAAGTCCTGTCGCACGCGCTGATCGGGGGCGTGATCTTCACCTTTGTCCTCTTCATCCGCTACTTGCCGGAGCTGCTGGACCTGGTGGTGCGCAACAGCTCGTCGATGGGTGCGGTGGCGGCCATTGTGGCATCCCTGCTGCCGGACATTCTGATCTTTACCATTCCCATGGCCGTGCTGGTGGGGATTCTGCTGGGCCTGAGCCGGCTGGCCTCGGACAGCGAGATCACGGCGATGCGCGCCTCCGGCATCGGGGTGTGGAGCTTTGTGCGGATTGTGGGGCTGGTGGCCGTGGTGGCGTGGCTGGTGAGCCTGGCCAACACGCTGTACTTCGCGCCGAAGGCGACGGCGGCGATGATCCAGGACGAGAACTCGCTGGCCAGCGCGCAGGCGTCTTTTGAGGTGCAGCCCAGAGTTTTCTACGAAGATTTCAAGGATTACGTGCTGTACGTGGAAGACGCGCGCGCGGCGAAGCACGCGGCCGAGTGGCGGGAAGTGTTTCTGGCCGATGTGACCGATCCCAATGAGCCGAAGGTGACGACGGCAGCGCGCGCGACCGTGGTGAACGGGCCGAACCAGACCATCACGATGCGCCTGCGGAATGGGGCGGAGCACGAAACGACGCCGGGCCAGCCGAACAACTACACGGTTTCCACCTTCGCGCAGACCGATCTGCCGCTGGCGACTGGCTCCCAGGAGGAAGTCCACCTGGGACACAGCGACACGCCGATTCTGGCCATGAACAACGAGGAATTGCTGGCGCGTGCGCGCGGCAAGAACGGGCGGCTGTATCAGATTGAGTTCGACAAGCGGCTGTCGTATCCCGCGGCTTGCCTGGTGCTGCTGCTGGTGGGGGTGCCGCTGGGGATAGGATCGCGGCGTGGCGGCAAGAGCGCGGGATTCGTGCTTACCATCGGGCTGGTGTTCCTCTACTACTTCCTTTCCTACACGGGGACCACGCTGGCGCGGCAGAACAAGATTCCGCCGTGGATGGGCGCCTGGGAGGCGAACATTCTGTTCGCCATCTGCGGCGCGGTGCTGCTGCGGCAAATGGCGAAGGGCGGGGGCGCGCTGGCGGCGCTGCAGTCGGTGGGCAACAAGCTGCGGCTGCGGGCGGGTGAGGCGACGGCTGCGGCCGGCCCGGCGCAGACGGCGACGCGGCGGCGCGCGCCGCGGGGAAGGTTCCCGCTGATCGTGGACGAGTACGTGCTCCGGGAGTTTCTGCGCACCTTCGTGATGGTGCTGGCGAGCTTCGTGATGCTGATGCTGGTGTTCACCTTCTTCGAGCTGCTCAGCGACATTATCAAAAACCGGACGCCGCTGGTGACGGTGGGCGAGTACCTGATCGATCTCACTCCGAGCATGCTTTACCTCATCACGCCGCTGAGCGTGCTCATCGGGGTGCTGGTGGTCTTCGGGGTGATGAACCGCAACAGCGAAATTACGGCCATGAAGGCAACGGGCATCAGCCTGTACCGGATCGCGGTGCCGGTGCTGGCCATAGCGGCCATCCTTTCCGTGTCGCTGTTCGCCTTCGACGAGCTGTATCTGCCTCAGGCGAACCGGCGTCAGGAAGCGTTGCGCGATGTGATCAAAGGCAAGCCGCCGGAGAGCGTCGAGCATCCCGGGCGGCGATGGATCTTCGGCCAGCAGGGAAAAGGCCAGCCGGCGCGGATTTTCTACTACGAATACTTCGATCCCGACATCGACACCTTCGGCAACCTGACCATCTTCGAATTTGCTCCGGGATCGTTCCGGATCGAAAAGCGAATTTTTGCCTCCACCGCGCAGTGGCAGCCTCATCTGAATACATGGGTCTTCGAGGACGGCTGGGTGCGGACGTTTTCCGGCGACGAGATTGCGAGTTACCAGCCGTTTTCGGTGAGCACCTTCGCTGAGATTCACGAGCCGCCGTCGTATTTCACGCGCGAGGTGCGGCAGTCCTCGGAGATGAGCTTCAGCGAGCTGGCCAGCTACATCCATTCTTTGCGGCAAAGCGGCTTCAATACGGTCCCGCTGCGGGTGCAGCTCAACCATAAGCTCGCCTATCCTCTGATCACCCTGGTGATGGGCGTGCTCGCCATCCCGTTCGCTCTGTCCATGGGACGGCGCGGGTCGCTGTCGGGCATCGCGGTGGCCATCGGCGTGGCCATCGCATATATCGTGATCTCGGGATTCTTCGAGGCCATGGGCAACGTAAGCTGGCTGCCGCCGGTGCTGGCGGCGTGGTCGCCGGATTTTCTGTTCGGGCTGGCCGGAGCGTACCTGCTGCTGCGGACGCCCACCTAAAAGGGAACGCGGAACGATGTGGAAAAAGCTCAAGCCGTTATTTCCCCACATGCGCAGGTACTGGCGCGGGTATCTGTGGGGCATGCTGTGCACGGTGGCCGCCAACGCCGTCCGGGTGCAGATCCCCCGCGTGCTCGGTGCGGCCTCGGACGACCTCATCAAGACAGGGGTCACCTGGCAAAAGATCTATCATTACGCCGCCCTGGTGGTCGCGCTTGCTCTCGCGTACGGAATTCTGCTCTACCTGATGCGCTGGATCCTGATCGGCATCTCGCGGGAAATCGAGTTCGATTTGCGGAACGATCTGTTCCGGCACCTTGAGAAACAATCGGCCTCGTACTATCAGGAGCACCGCACTGGCGACATCATGGCGCGGATGACCAACGACCTGAGCGCAGTCCGGATGCTGCTCGGTCCGGCCATCATGTACACCGCCAATACCGTGGTGTTTTCCGCTGCCGCGCTCTATTATCTGCTGCGCATCAGCCCGTTTTTGACGCTGGCGGCGCTGGCGCCCATGCCGCTCGTGAGCATTCTGATCCAGTACATGGGCCGCAAGATCCACGAGCGTTTCGAGCGCATCCAGGCCATGTTCTCCGACATCTCGGCCCAGGCACAGGAGAATTTCTCCGGTGCGCGGCTGGTGCGCGCCTTCGCCCAGGAAGAGGCGCAGATCAAAGCCTTCGAGCGCTCGAATCAGGAATACATCCGGCGCGCGCTGCGCCTGGTGCGGCTGATGGGCATGCTCTGGCCGACGCTGGAGTTCATGCTCGGGCTTTCCATGGTGATCTCGCTGCTGGTGGGCGGCCATGAAGTGCTCTCGCACCAGATCGGGATCGGTAAATTCATCACCTTCACCATGTTCATGTACATGCTGATGTGGCCGATCATCGCGCTGGGCTACGTGATCAACCTTTTCGAACGCGGGACGGCCTCGGTGGTGCGCATTCACGAGCTGCTTACGGCCGAGCCCAGCATAGACAATCGCGAGGCGACGCTGGCAAATGAGACCGAAATTCGCGGCGATGTGGAATTTCGCGATCTGCGCTTTGCGTATCCCACGGAGACAGGCGAGCCAGTGGAGGTGCTGCACGGAATCTCGCTCAGGATCCCGGCGGGAAGCAGCCTGGCACTGGTGGGACCCACCGGCGCAGGGAAATCGACGCTGGTGAGCCTGATTCCGCGGCTCTACGACGCGCCTCCAGGCAGCGTGCTGGTGGACGGGCAGCCGGTCCGGGCGTATCCACTGGACACGCTGCGTGGCGCCGTGGGCCTGGTGCCGCAGGAGACGTTCCTGTTCAGCACGACCATCCGGGAGAACATCGCTTTCGGCGGGGAGCAGGCGGGAATGCCGGAGGTTCTGCGCGCCGCTCAGACCGCGCACATCCGCGAGGAGTTCGAGCAGTTTCCGCACGGCTTTGGGACCATGGTGGGCGAGCGCGGACTCACGCTTTCCGGCGGGCAAAAGCAGCGCACAGCGCTGGCGCGCGCGGTGCTGCGCGATCCCGGGATTCTGATTCTGGATGACGCGCTGGCCAGCGTGGACACCTACACCGAGGAGCAGATTCTGGAGGATTTGCGGCGGGTGATGGAAGGCCGGACGACGATCCTGATTTCCCACCGCATCTCGACGGTGCGCAACGCGGACCGCATCGCGGTGCTGGTTCGGGGCCGGATCGCCGAGCTGGGCACGCACGACGAGCTGCTGGCGCGCAACGGCTATTACGCGGAGCTGTACCAAAAACAACTACTGGAAGAAGAACTGGCGGTGACGGGGTAAGACAGGTCAGGCGGTCCAGCGCGAGCCGCCTGGCTCTGTCGCCGCGCCGGCGGCCAGGATGACCCGCGGCGGAGGGACCTGATTTGCGGCGAGCAGACCCGGCACTTCGGGATCGCGGGCCGCGACGCTCCACGCTTCGCGCACATCCGGATGCAGCCGGTGGCTTCCTTCGGGCGCGCGACGGACTCCGCTCGGCCGTACCGCACGCCTGCTCACAGGCCACGCTGGACAAGATTGCGGCGACGCTGGCGGCCGAGCCGTACGACCTGCGCGTCGAGGGGCACACCGACAACGTGCCCATCCACACCACGCAATTCGCCTCCAACCGGGAGCTTTCGACCGCCCGCGCTTCGGAAATGGCCAAGCTTCTGATCGTGCGATATGGCATCCCGCCGGGGCGGCTCTCGGCGGAGGGCTACGCACGGCGCCATCCCGAGGCCAGCAACGCGACGGCGGAGGGTCGCGGCGAGAGCCGGCGCGTGGACATCATCGTGCTGCCGCGGATCAGCCTCTTGCCGGGAAAGAAGGCACGGCCCTGAAAGCGGGCCGCGCCTTCATCGCAGGTCTTAGCTGAATCCCAGAACCGGATGCGGCACGTAAGGCTCCTCGAGAGAGGCGATCTCCTCGGGCGTGAGCTTCACCAGGAGTGCGGCCACGGCATCGTCGAGATGATGCGGTTTCGTGGCGCCGACAATCGGTGAATCGATGCCCGGCTTCGACAGCATCCAGGCCAGCGCCAGAGTGGCCTGCGACGTGCCGCGCTTCTTCGCCAACTCCGCGAGGCGGTCGACAATCTTTCGGTCGGCATCCTCTGTTTTCGCGTACATGCGGTTGCCGAAGACGTCCGTTTCGGTGCGCTTGGTTTGTTCGCTTTGCCACGGGCGCGCGAGTCGGCCGCGTGCGAGCGGGCTCCAGGGGATCAGGCCGATGCCCTCAGCGCAGCAGAGCGGGATCATCTCACGCTCCTCTTCGCGATAGATCAGGTTGTAGTGGTTCTGCATCGAGACGAAGCGCGTCCATCCATGCAGATCGGCGAGGTAGAGCGCCTTGGCGAACTGCCAGGAATACATGGACGACGCGCCGATGTAGCGGACCTTGCCGGCTTTCACCACATCGTGCAGCGCTTCGAGGGTCTCCTCGATGGGCGTCTCGTAGTCCCAGCGATGGATCTGGTAGAGGTCGACGAAGTCAGTCTGCAGGCGGCGGAGGCTTTCGTCCAGTTCGTGGAAGATTTCCTTGCGCGAGAGACCCTGACCGTTGGGCTCCTCGCGCATCAGGCCGTTGAGTTTGGTGGCAATTACCACGGATTCGCGCCGGATCCCGGCCCTTTTGAGGCAGCGACCGAGAACTTCCTCGCTGGCGCCGCCAGAGTAAACGTTGGCCGTGTCGAAGAAATTGATACCCAGGTCGAGCGCCTGGCGGAAGAAGGGTTCACTCTGCTGCTCGTTGAACGCCCAGGCCTGGCGGCCGGGCCTGAGGTCGCTGATGGGCGCGCCGTAGCTCATGCAGCCGAGGCAGATGCGGGAGACTTTGAGGCCGGTTTTGCCGAGATTCACGTAGTCCATGACGGCTCCTGAAGAGAAGAATGAAACGAATTATCGTAGCGCATGCGGGCGCGCGGCGTTTCGGCCTGGGCTTCTTCTGATGAGAGGCGCGCGGGGTCAGAAACGATTCAGGAGCCGAGAAGATTTTAAGATCGGAGAGAATGGCAGCGCGAAGCGGCACGCAAAATGAAAAACGCCGGCGACAATCCGCGGCGCGGCGGTTGCGGGTGCTTTACCACCAGCTCGTCGAGCGCTTTGGCCCGCAGCAATGGTGGCCGGCGAAGAGCGCCTTCGAGGTGGTGATGGGCGCGTATCTGACGCAGAACACGGCCTGGACCAGCGTGGAGCGATCCATTGCGAATCTGCGGGCGCGCGGCGCGCTGACCCCGGCGGGTCTGCGCAGAATGGACGAGGCAGAGCTGCGGGAGCTCATCCGGCCTTCGGGCTTCATGCTGCGCAAAGCGGCAGCGCTGAAGGCCTTTGTCGCGTTTCTGGATGCGAAGCACCGCGGCTCAATGGAGCGGCTGCGGCGCGCGGCGGCTGGCGATCAGGTGCGCGTGCGCGAGGACCTGCTGGCGTTGCCGGGCGTGGGTGAGGAGACGGCCGACGCGATTCTGCTGTACGCGCTGGGCGCGCCGGCCATGGTCGTGGATGAGTATCTGCGGCGAGTGACGGTGCGGCACGGCCTCGTGCCGGAAAAATCGAAGTACAGGGAAATCCAGTCGCTGGCCGAGCAGGCCTTCGCGGAACACGCGGCGGGCGAAAGCCGCGAGGAGCTGGCCCGGCATTACAACGAATTTCACGCGCTGGTGGTGCAGGTGGGGAAGGCGCACTGTGGGCGCGTGGCAAAGTGCGAGGGCTGCGCGCTGGAGGGGGATTTGAAGCGGAGGCGATGGTTGTAGCGGAGCAGATTGCCCCCCCGGCGGCTTCGGCTTGCAATACCTGTACAATTCCGCCAAATGATCTCTTGCCCTTGTGCCGTTACTCTGCTCCCTGCCTGCTTCGCGGCTCTCGTTCCTCACGCCGTCGCGCAATCCATGGGAGTCGGCAAAGGCTGCGATCTTTCGGTTATCGGCGAGAAGAGCACAAAGGCATACCTCGCCTTCGATCACGATTTCCGCGAGGCCGTCGAAAGCCAGGACGCAGGCAGGATCGCGCTGCTGACAGAATTTCCGCTCACGGTCAACAATGCCGGAGGGGCCATCCAGATTCCCGACGCCGACTCCCTGCAGGGCCACTATGCCCGCATATTCACTCCAGCCATCCGACACATCATTCTCTCCTCGACTCGCGACAGCATCCGGTGCAATTACACCGGCGTGAGCTACGACGAAGTCGGCAACGTCTGGGTCAATGTCACCAACCAGGGTTATTTTCTTGAGACCATCAACCTCCCGGACATCTCTTCCATCTCGACCACGAAGGGCAGCACCGTTGACATGGCCTGCCATACCAATGACCGCCGAATTCTCATCGACAGCACACCGAAGGGCATCCCACGCTTCCGCTCATGGAGTTTCGGTCATGCACTGTTCGGCCCGCCCGGCCTGGAGATCGCCACCGGCAAAGAGGACTGGGAAGGTACCGGGCAGTGTGCCCACCGGCTCTGGTCCTTTCACGACAGCAAAGCACAGATCACACTGGAAAGTGCGAAAGGCTGCTACAGCGACACGGATGCGCCGCCCCCCAGCGCCCAGGCGCAATTCGTCCTCACTGACACACACGGGAAAGAACTCAGCAGTACCTGGTGTTTCTAGTCCTCGCTACCGCAGCCGCGTCGTGACCTCGGGGCGGATGAGATAGAGGAAGAGAATCGCGTTGACCAGGATCATGAGGAGCAGCGGCATTTCGTGGAAGTGAATCACCGTCCAGAGACCCCAGAGCGCAGAGAGAAAGACGGTAGCCAGGGTGAGGGCCCATCCCCAGCGGCGCAGGCGCAGCAGCCCGTGACCGGCCACAGCGAACGCCAGGCAGAAGAACAGAAAGACGTGCGGGAGCCTGTGCATGCTGACGCCCAGCAGGCACAGCAGGCAGAGGAAGAACATCCACAGGCCGATGGCGGCGATGCCGGGCAGAAGTTTTGCCCGCTCAGGGGCCGGCTCGGGCGGGTGTTCCGGGCTCATCGAGAGATGTCGGCGAAGGGGAGTGTCGTCACACCCAGAATCATAACGTGTGCAGATAGGCGAGCAGGTCCTGGAGCTGCTGCGGACTAAGCTGGCTGCCGAAGCCGGGCATGATACCGTGGCCGTCCATGATCGCAGCCGAGACGCGGGCGTCGTCGGCTGGCGCGCCACTGGGCAGATACTTCTTATCGTAGAGAGCGTACAGGCTGGGACCGTGCAGGTCGCCGGAGTGATCGGCGTAATGGCAACTGGCGCAGTCCTGCTGATAGACCTGATAGCCGCGGTATTCCTGCGGATTGAGCTGGCTGACGGGTTTGGCAAGCGGGTACGAGGGTTTGCAGCCGGCAAGAAGCGCTGCGGATCCGGCGAGGGCGATGAAAAGCGGTAGTTTACGGAGCATGGATTCTCCCGTACCGGAAAAACGCAGGGGCTGAAGTCCGCCCTGATCAAACCGGCACAACTGAAGTCGTGCCCTGATACAAAGCGAGGCGGTCTAATGCCGCAGCGGCTGCCGGCGTTTGGCTGCCGGCTACCGGCCACTGGCTACTGGCTACTGGCAGCTAACCCCTAAACCCTATGCCCTGCCGTCAGTCGTCCTCTGCGATGGCCGTCACAATGCGATCGATGGCCTCGCGCGCGCCGTGGCCAGTAGGATTGTGGGCGCTGCAGAGAATCGAGAAGACCAGGGTACGGCCGCTGTCGGCGATCAGGTATCCGCTGAGAGTGCTGGCCTCGCCAAGCGTGCCCGTCTTGGCGAAGACACGGCCGCGCAGCGGGCCGGTGGTGAAACGGTCGGATAGGGTGCCGTCGACGCCGCCCACGGGCAGCGAGTCGCGATAAAGCTGGCCCCAGGGCTGCTGCTCCGCATACACCAGCAGCGTAGTGGCGGCGCGCGGCGTGATCAGATCGGCCCGCGACAGTCCGGAACCGTCGAAGAACACGAAATCGTCCGGATCGACGCCCGCCTGGATGAGGAACGTGCGCACCACGCGCGCGCCCTGAGCGATGGAGCCGTCATTGGCTTCGAGACGCCCGAGCAGCCGCAGGTACAGCTCAGCATGCAGGTTCTGGCTCACCTTCAGCGTGACGGTGACATCTTCGCTGAGCGGCGGCGAGACGTGCGTGGCGAGCACGCGCAGTCCCGTCTCCGGCTGACGGATCGTGGTCAGGTTGAGCGGATGCAGCACGACGGGCTCATCGACTTCAGCGCGGAAATCCTGGGTGTCGATGTCCTCGCGGTGCTGGGCCATGGCCTTGCCGGTGATCTCGACGCCGCGGGCCAGCAGCATCTGGCGCAGGGCGATGGCGGCGTACTGCGCGGGATCCTGGATCGCCAGCCGCTCATGCAGGCCATTCTGGTTGATCGATCCGTAGAGGCGGATATTCATGCTGCCGGGACCGCGCTCAATGCCGTAGCTGACGGGATCGTTCCCGGAAACGGAGGTCAGCGAATTTTCCAGGGTGTAGTACGGCACATCCGGGTCCCAGGTGATGACAGTGGGCAGGTTGTTGGTCGAGGGCGCGACGTTCAGGAAGACGATGTTGTCGTTGACGGTGAGCGCGGAAATCGGAGCGCCATAGTCCCACTGCAGGTCATCCCAGGTCCAGTCGTCGGGGTACGGCTGCCAGGGAAACCAGGTATCGTTGCCGATGATGTCGCCCTCGATGCGGTGAATGCCGCCGGCGACGATCTGGTCGGCGAGGCTTTGCAGCGCCTGGAGTGGAGGGTTGGGACGCTCGGTGTGACCAGCATACGGATAAGCTCGGCCGGACATGGTGGGATCGCCGACGCCGAGGATTTCCAGGTTGCCGCGCAGCGTGCCGCCCGCCACCGTGCCGGAGGTGACGGCATCGGTGGTCCAGGTCGCGTTGGAGGGCAGCAGCGCCAGCGTGGCGGCCGTGGTGAAGAGCTTCGCATTGGAGGCTGGCTGGAAGAACTGACCGTCGTTGAGCCCATAGACAGAGCGGCCCTTCGCGGTCACGACCGAGATGCCGAAGTGCGCGTGGGAGACGGCAGGATCGGCCAGAATCGCGCGGATTTGCGCGGCGAGCGAGCCCCGGTGGTGGTGGTGGCGATGATGACGCAGGCCCGCGCCGGCCGGAGCGGAAGCCAGAGCCAGAACGAGAATCAGACGAAGAGCAGATGAAAAAGTGCGCCGGGGCACGGATGAGTGTCGCAATTTCCTGGAGTGTACGGCATTTCCCGCGACTTTGTGAACTTCCAGGGGGAGGGTCCAGCGCCGCCGCCCGCTGATGCTCCCACGCCCGCGTGCCATCTACAGGCGCGCCGGGGGTCCCCGTGGTCGCGTCGGCGTGAGGGCTTGCCTTCGGTCCGGGGAACTCGCGGGAAATGCTTTAGCATCGCGGATATGGCTTTTGCGCGGCGTCCGCGGGCGACCTGGAGATTGCGCAGCCGCACGTTCGAACTGGGCAAGTACACGCTGGTGATGGGCGTTCTGAACGTCACGCCGGATTCGTTTTCCGATGGCGGGACGTTTTTCGGCACGAACGTTGCGACCGCACGCGCGCTGGCGATGCTGGATGAGGGTGCGGCCATCGTGGATATCGGGGGCGAATCGACGCGGCCGGACGCGCAGCCGGTGAGCGCGCAGGAAGAGATGGATCGCGTGCTGCCGGTCATTGAAGCCGTGCTGCGGGAGCGGCCAGAGTGCGTGATTTCTGTGGATACCTACAAGATGGAAACCGCGCGCGCGGCGGTGGCGGCGGGCGCTGAGATTGTGAACGACGTCAGCGGCCTGGTATGGGACCCGGCGATGGTTCGGGCATGCACGGATCTGCGCTGCGGCGTGGTGCTGATGCACACACGCGGACGGCCGTCGCAGTGGAAGACCCAGCCGCGCCCTGATCCGGAAGATGTACTGCCGATCGTGCGGGACGCGCTGAAGCACCGGCTCCAGCATGCGGTGGCGGCGGGCGTGGAGCGCGAGCGAGTGATACTTGATCCGGGTTTCGGCTTCGGCAAAATGGCGGAGGATAATTATCCCTTGCTGGCGCGCCTGGACGAGTTGCTGGAACTGGGCCAGCCGCTCATGGTGGGTTTGTCGCGGAAATCGTTTCTGGGAATTACGATCACGCGCGGCGCGGCGCCGCCGCCGGTGCTGAACCGCGGGAATGCCACGCTGGCGGCGACTACGGCGGCGATCCTGGCAGGGGCAAGCGTGGTGCGGGTGCATGACGTGCGCCCGGCGCTGGAAGCGGCGCGAATCGCGGATGCGATTCTGGCGGCGCCCGACGCCACAGCCGACATGTGGGGTCGCTGAGGAGGCGCGCTGGTCAGGCCGTCACGCGGAAGGACGCGTCGGCATCATCCGAGCCGGCGGGCACATCGGGTGCGGTGTTCCCGGAGACGGGAAAACCGCTTATTTGGCGGGCTGGTCCGGAGCGGAGGGTTCTTCTTCGCCGGAATCCGACGCGTCGGGCGGTGCGATTTCCTCGACAAACCTGCGGCGGCGCCGGGCGGCGCTCTGCCCGGCGGGATTGGCGTTGCTGTCCAGCCCATCGATGCGCCAGATGTGATCCACTTCCATGGCCGCAGCCTCCGTCTGTAGGGCACTTCGGCGGAAGGCGAGGCAGACTTGAGGCGAGAGCGCGCCAGCGGAGGACCACGCGGCCACCCATGTCCGGATGCGGAGCAGCCGTCATCCTGCCGGTGCGGGTATCCTGAAGCGAGCGTTCAGGATTATGGGCCGCATTCGCGTTCTCTCCGACCAGGTTGCCAATCAGATAGCCGCCGGCGAAGTGGTGGACCGGCCCGCGTCCGTGGTGAAGGAGCTGCTGGAGAATGCGCTGGATGCGGGAGCGACGCGCATCCGCATCGAAGTGGAAGCGGGCGGGCGCAAGCTGATCCGCCTGACTGACGACGGCTGCGGCATGTCGCGCGACGACGCGCTGCTGGCCTTCGAACGCCACGCGACGTCGAAGATTCGCACCAGCGACGACCTGCTGCAAATTGCCACACTGGGCTTTCGCGGCGAGGCGCTGCCGTCGATCGCGTCGATCTCGCGTCTGGAGTTAATTACGCGCCCGGCGGATCAGCCCACCGGGACACGCGTGGAGATGGCTGGCGGCAAGGTGCTGGCTGTGGACGATGCGGGCGGTCCGCCGGGAACGACGATCGCAGTGCGCGACCTCTTCTTCAATACCCCTGCGCGCCGGAAATTTTTGCGCGCAGAGTCCACGGAGCTGGCGCACGTAACGGCGCTGGCCACGCACTATGCCCTCGCTCATCCTGAAATGCAATTCGAGCTGCACTCCGCTACGCATGCGCTGCTGACTGCGCCGCCGGTACGCGAGGCTTCGGAGCGGATTTACCAGATCTTCGGCCGCGACACGCTGGTTCAGTTGCTGCCGCTGGCGGCGGAACGGCGCATCGAGCACGCGGGGCTGCCCGAGCCTCCGCCCTGGCGTCGCGACGAGGATTACCGGCCACCCGATCCAGGTTTTCTGCGCGTCAGCGGCTTCGTCTCGAAGCCTGCGCTGCAAAAGCTGAACCGGAACTCGATCTACATTTTTGTGAACCATCGGCTTATCCGCGATCGGCTCATCCTGCACGCCGTTACGGAAGCCTACCGGAACATCATCCCGCCCACGTCCTTCCCGGTGCTGCTGCTCTTCCTGGAGATGCCGCCTCCGGAAGTAGACGTGAACGTGCATCCGGCCAAGACTGAGGTGCGCTTCCGGCAGCAGTCGCTGGTGCACGATTTCGTGCGGGAGAGCATCCGCACCGCGCTGATGAAGGCGCGGCCGGCGGCCAGCTTTGTGGAGGCATTGACGGCAAGCCCGCGCGCCTCGTCGTCGCTGGTGCCGGAGGTGGGCGAGAGCGAGACGCCCGGCTCCGAGCTGCCGCCGCGGGCCGAGGACGCCGCGCCGTTCGTCCTGAGCGCGCCCGCGCCCCGGCCGGAGGAGGTTCGGCTGCCCTTCAGCGGACTGCCGGCGACGGACGCGGCTGGCGCGGCTGCACCGCATTCGGCGGCGGCGGCCGCACCAGCCACGCTGCAGGCAGCCAACGGCCACGCCTGCTCACAGCAGGTATTGCCGGAGGGCGCGGAAGCCGCTCCGAGCCTCGCGTCGCTGGCCTCGCTTAAGCCGCTGGGGCAGTTGCGCGAGTCGTTCATTCTGGCCGTGAACGACGAGGGGATGTGGATTGTGGATCAGCACGTGGCCCACGAGCGTGTGCTCTTCGAGAAAATCCTGCGCGAGCGGCAGGTGGAGCGCGTGGAGCGGCAGCGGCTGCTGATGCCGATGCTGATCGATCTGCTGCCGCAGCAGATGGCGATCTTTGCCACCCTGGCCGGGGAGCTGGAGCGCAATGGCTGCGAGGCCGAGCCGTTCGGTCCGAACACCATCGCCATCAGGGCGGCGCCGGCCGGCTTGGCGGGCGGGGAGCTGGAGCGAATGATCTTCGAGGTGCTGGAACAGCCGGGGTCGGCGTCGCAGTCGGAGAATCTGGAGACCGCGCGCACGCGGATCGCGGCGTCGATCGCCTGCCACGCGGCCATCAAGGTGAATATGCCGCTGGATGCGGCGCGGATGGAGTGGCTGCTGGCGGAACTGGCGCGCACGGAGCATCCCATGAGCTGCCCGCATGGGCGGCCCATTGCTTTACGATATTCATGGAAAGAGATTCAGCGGGCATTTCAGCGCATCTAGTTTTTTTCTCCGGCGGGTCGCCATTTGAATCAGCAACAGTTACAAACCGCGCGCACGGCGCTGTGGCGCCAGGACGGCCATCCCCTGCTGACCACAGACGACGCTGCGGCGTGGCTTGAGGAAATGGGGATCTGCCTGTTTCTGCCCCGCCACGCACAACTGCCCGCGCCTGCGCCCTCATTCGTGGAAGCCTGCGCCGGTGTGGCGCGTGCTGTGCCTGCGCCCGCCGCGATTGACGCGGCGATGGCGCTGGCGACGCGGCTGGTGGCGGAGGGGCGCGCGGTTCCGCTGAGCCTGATGGGGAACCTGACCGAGCAGCCGGATTTCCTGACCAGCCCGGAGGCGCTGCGCTGGGCAGCCGCGGTGCGCGGCGACCGCAACTGGAAGGCCGCGCCGGGCGGAAGGACCGCGCCGCTGGTGCAGCGGGTGTGGGAGGCGCTGGATCGCGCGCCGGGACGGACGGAGCCGGAGATTCGCGGGGAGCTGGGGCGCGAACTGACTGAAGCGGCGGTGCTGCGCGCGCTGGTGGAGTTGTGGACCACGATGCGCGCCGCGCCCGAGTACGCGCCGGGCGAGGCCACGCGCTGGAGCCTGATGCGGGACCGTTCTCCGCGCGAGATGGCGGCGGGTGCCAACACCGCGCAAACCACGGCGCTCTCCGCGCTGATCTCGCTCTATCTGCGCCAGGCTGTGGCGGCGACGTCGGAGGAGGCGGAGATTTTTCTTTCGCCGCTGACGGCGCGCTCGCGCATTCGCGAGGTGCTGCACGGCATGCTGGCGACGCGGCAGTTCGGTACCATGCCGCTCGGCGTGCAGACCCTGCTGTATCTGGAGGGCACGCTGCCGGAGGCCGCTGAGGAGGAAGTGGCGGCGCCGGCGGCCGAAACGCCAGCCGCGATGAGGGCGGAGTCCGATAAAGACAGGGACAGGCTAAAGCGAGCAGTGGTGTGGGAGCCGCGGCGTGAGTCCAGGCCTGAGCGGCGAAGCGAGCCACGAAGCGAATTTCGCTGCGAGCCGCAACGAACCTTCCCGCGCGGGCCGAAGCGGCAACAGCGGCCGGAGAGTGGACCACGGCGAGAATTCAGAGACGCGAAGAAGCGGCCGTATCGACCCAGCCAAAAGCCAGAGTGGCGACCTGGAGCGAAACCCGGCCAGGGACAGGAGAAGCGGCGCGCGTTTGGAAAGCCTGATGGTAAACCGCGGGAAAAGCGCAAGGAGTTTCCGGGACAGCGCACTCGACGCCGGCAGGGCGGGGAAGTGGGCAAGCGGCGCGAGGGCGGATTCCGGCGCGAACACAAACCAGGCGGCTGGCCGGCGCCGCGGCGTCCGGAGCAGGAGAATCGGCAGCGCGGGGAGAACCTGCCGAGCGCTCCACGTGAAGGCCGAGGCGGCGAGCCCGGCGGAGGGTTCGGGAAAAAACTGTGGCACGCCGGTCGGCCGCGGCGCGAACAGAACGAGACCCGGCCGGCGCGTGGAGAGCTTCGGCGCGGCGAGGGCCAGGCCCGGCAGAATCGGAGCGAGTTCAGGCGCGAGGGTCGCCGCGAGTTTCGGCGCGACAATCGAGAGCCAGGAGAAAATCGTGGTGGATTCCGTTCCGGGAATCGTCCCGAGCGCGGCGAAACTCGCTTCGCGGCAAGGCCGAAGTTCGCGGGAAAGCCCGCACGGCCGGGCGGATCCGGCGAACGGCCGGGCAAGCGATTCGGTAAACCGGGTGTGAAGTTGGGCAGGCAAGGCGGTCGGCTCGGCAAACCTGGCGGCAAATTCGGAAAGCCCGGAAGACCGCAGGAAAATAAGCCGCGAGACCCCCGTTCTGGTAAGAATCGTAAGGGGCAAGAAGACAAGCCAGAATGACACGGGGACCGATCATCGCCATTGACGGGCCGGCGGGTGCGGGCAAAAGCACGGTGGCGCGCCACCTGGCCGAGCGCTTTGGGCTGCTGAACCTGGAAACCGGCGCGATGTACCGCGCCTTCGCACTGAAGGCCATCCTGAGCGATCAGGATTTCGACGACGCGGCGGCACTGGAGCGGCTGGCGGCGGCGACGGCGGTGACGCTGCAGCCGACGCGGGCCGGCAATCGCGTGGTGCTGGATGGCTCTGACGTAACGGAGCGCATTCGCGATTCCGACGTGACCCAGGGCGCTTCGCGGGTGAGCGTGCATCCTGCTATTCGCGCGTGGATGGTCCGCCTGCAGCAGGAACTGGGACGCGCGGGCGGCGTGGTGATGGAGGGCCGGGACATCGGGACGGTGGTGTTTCCCGATGCCGATGTGAAGGTGTTTCTGGATGCCTCGCCGGAGGTGCGCAGCCAGCGGCGGTACGAGCAGAACGCCCCGGCGGGTGCGGATCCGACAGCCATCTCCCGCGAGCTGCGGGAGCGCGACGAGCGCGATCGCCACCGGGCAAACTCGCCGCTGCAGGCCGCTCCGGACGCGGTCACGATCGACTCAACGGCGATGAGCCTGGAAATCGTGCTGGCACAAATCGAGGAGTTGGTGCGCGCGCGCTGCCCTGGGCTGACAGAAACCGAAACGGCCCGGGATTAGCCCCTGAGACTGACTTCTCGGGAAGCCGGGACTGGTCAGCGGATTCTCGGCGTAAGCTGGCCGAATATGGTGCTCTTCGACGTCTGTTTCCTCCCCCTGTGAATCCTGATCTGCGGAGCCAGCGGCCTGCTGATCGGACGGGAGCCTGCGAAGAGGAATCGGCGTCGAATTGAGCAATATCGCGGGTCGCCGAATTCGCACCTCCTGAACCGGCGCGACCAGCCGGAACTCAGGGTCACTTTACCAACGGAAGAATCTCCCGGAATCGGTGAGTCGGAGTGCGGTTTCACAGCGTCGGCCGCGTAAGCGTTCAGCGCTTTTCCGGCCCGGGCTTCCGCCCGTGTGCGAGCCCGTGGCATGTTGCCCGGACACCTGCTCCGGATGCGGCTGCGCCTGCCCAACGGGCTCGCCGGCGCGCGCGCTGTTCATGGGGCTGGCGACGTTCAGGCCCAGCACCCGCCGCTGCAGCGAGCGGCTGGCGCCGGTCAGATACGCATCCTCGGCCTCGATCAGGTGCACGCTCGGCGCGGGCTGCTGGGCTGAGGCCCGGTCCTCATGCGAGCGCTCGCCGGGAGCGGCGCAGTGACGGGAGCCGGACTGCGGCTGAACTTTGGCGGAACGGGGCATCGGCGCACCTCCGCGGACAAAGCGGCGGCCCCAGGGTTCGCGAGGGAACGCTGCGGGGCGCTAACGGTCTTGGATGCGCAAAGCGCGGCGCCGTGGAATTCCGGAGCGCGAAAACCACAGAAAGGCGGTCGCGTATGAGCTGGAACCAGCAGAATCACGTTGGACCCGGCACGGGCCTGTTGCGCGATAGAAGTTTTTGGGTAGACTGAGACTCTGAATTCGCCCGCCGGCCGCCCCAGCTCGGCTATTGCGGGCGATGTTTCTTTTTGGAGCGGCGATTTCGTCCATAGGCTGAAGGAGTTTTCATGGCTCGCTTGGTGCGTTGTTCGTTGATTCAGGCCAGGAACGAGGAGGCGCCGGAAAGGCCGCTGACCGCGATCAAGCAGGCGATGGTCGAGAAGCACGTGGGGCTCATCCGCCAGGCCACTGAGGCCGGTGCGCAGATCGTCTGCCTCCAGGAAATCTTCTACGGGCCCTACTTCTGCGCGGAGCAGAGTACGCGCTGGTACGACTCCACCGAGCCGGTGCCTGATGGTCCGACGATCCAGCGCATGCAGGCTTTGGCGAAGGAACTGGGCGTGGCGCTGGTGGTGCCTGTCTATGAGGTCGAAAACGAGGGCGTCTACTACAACACCGCAGCTGTCATCGACCGCGCGGGCCGTTATCTGGGCAAGTACCGCAAGACCCATATCCCCCACGTGGCGCCGGGCTTCTGGGAGAAGTTTTATTTCCGGCCGGGAAACCTGGGCTATCCGGTTTTCGATCTCGGCTTTTGCAAAATCGGCGTCTACATCTGCTACGACCGGCATTTCCCTGAGGGCGCGCGGGCTCTGGGGCTGAATGGTGCGGAGATCGTCTTCAATCCTTCCGCGACCGTTGCCGGCCTCAGCGAATACCTGTGGAAGCTGGAGCAGCCGGCGCACGCCGCGGCCAATGGCTACTTTATCGGCGCGATCAACCGCGTGGGTACCGAAGCGCCGTGGAACATCGGCGAATTCTACGGCCAGAGCTACTTCTGCGATCCGCGCGGGCAGATTTTCGCTCAGGCCTCGCGCGACAAGGACGAAGTGCTGACCGCCGATCTCGACCTGGACAAGATCGCCGAAGTCCGCAAAACGTGGCAGTTCTTCCGCGACCGCCGGCCGGAGATGTACGGTGACCTGGTAAAGCCGTGAAAGACAGCCAGGAAGCGGTTGCCTGGGAAGCGGCTGGCGAAAAGCCGGTTAGCTGAGAAGCAGTTAGCGACAGCGGGCAGCCAGTTAGCAAGTCGGTCGTAAAGCGGGGTGCTATGGCGAGTTTGCCGGAGATTGCGGAGAATGCGGAGATTGCGGAGCGGTTTCGGGATCTGCACCCGCCGCTGACCGCGCAGGCCGCCGTGATCGAGGCCAACCGCTGCCTGAACTGCTTTGACGCCCCCTGCACCGCTGCCTGCCCCACGCACATCGACGTGCCGCGCTTTATCGGCAAGATCGCACACGGCAATCTGCGCGGCTCGGCACTCACCATCCTCGAAGCGAATGTGCTGGGAGCAAGCTGCTCGCGCGCTTGTCCCGTGGAAGTGCTGTGCGAGGGCGCTTGCGTGATGCACGGCTACCATCGCGAGCCCATTCGGATCGCGCTCCTCCAGCGTTTTGCCATGGATGCCTTCCACGCGGCGGGCGGCAGGTTGCCGCGCAAATCGCAGACGGCGCGGCGGGAAAAGATTGCCTGCATTGGCGCGGGACCGGCGTCGCTGGCCTGCGCGGCGGAGCTGCGGCAGCGCGGCTTTGCGGCGACGATTTTTGAGCGGCGCGCTCTGCCCGGCGGACTGAACACGTACGGCGTGGCCGAGTACAAGCTGCCGGCGCGCGCCAGCATGCGGGAGATCGAGCTGATCCGCGAGCTGGGCGTGGAATTCCGCACGGGCGCGGAGATTCGCACGCAGCGCGATCTCGAAGATCTGGAGCGGGAATTCGACGCGCTGTTTCTGGGCGTGGGATTGGGACCGGCGCGTCGCCTCGGCATTCCCGGCGACGACCATCCCGACGTCATCGACGCGCTCGAATTCATTGCCGAGTACAAGACCGCGACCCCGCGTCCCATGGCTGGAAGCGTGGCTGTGATTGGCGCCGGCAACACGGCCATTGATGCGGCCAACGCGGCGCGACGTCTGGGCGCAGCCAGTGTGGCCATTCTTTATCGTCGCAGTCCGCAGGACATGTCGGCGTTCGCTTTCGAATACGACCACGCAAAGCAGGAGGGCGTGCAGTTCCTGTGGCGCGTCCTGCCGGTGCGTATCCACACCGCCTGCGGCCGCATTACTTCACTCGAATGCGCCCAGGCCGGGGTCGACGCGAGCGGCGTGCTGGCCGTGGTACCGGGTACGAATTTCCATTTCGAGTGCCGGCAGATCATCTACGCCATCGGGCAATCGCCGCTGCTGGAGCTGCTGCAGGCCTGCCGCGGCGTAGCGACGGAGCACGGCCGCGTCGCGGTGGATCCAGCGACAGGGCAGACGGCCAATCCGAGATATTATGCCGGCGGCGATTGCGTGAACGGCGGACGCGAAGTGGTGGACGCCGTAGCTGACGGCAAGCGCGCGGGCGCGGCCATCGCCGAGCGCTTCGAGCGCGGAACGCAGCGCGCAGCGGAGGCGGCCCATGCCTGAGAAGGGTGCGCGCAAAAACACCGAGACCGCCGAGCCTGCGCTGGCTGTGAATTTTGCCGGTATTCGCTCGCCGAACCCCTTCTGGCTGGCTTCGGCGCCGCCCACCAACTGCGGCGAGCAGATCGTGCGCGCCTTCGATGCGGGCTGGGGCGGCGCGGTGTGGAAGACTATCGGCGAGCCGATCGTCAACGTCAGCTCGCGCTACTCCTCCATTGACTGGAACGGCCAGCGCATGATGGGGCTGAACAACATCGAGCTGATCAGCGACCGCCCGCTCGAGGACAACCTGCGCGAGATTACCGAAGTCAAGAAGCGCTATCCGCGCAATGCCGTGGTCGCGTCGCTGATGGTCGAATCGAAGCGCGAGGCGTGGCACAAAATCGTGGCGCAGACCGAGGACGCGGGCGCGGACGGCCTGGAGCTGAACTTCGGCTGTCCGCACGGCATGAGCGAGCGCGGCATGGGTTCCGCTGTTGGCCAGGTGCCCGAGTACACCGAGATGATCACGGCGTGGGTGAAGGAGAAAGCGCGCACGCCGGTGATCGTGAAGCTGACGCCGAACATCTCGGACATTCGTGCGATTGCGCGCGCCGCCGCGCGCGGCGGCGCCGATGCTGTCTCGGCCATTAACACCATTAATTCCATCACCGGCATCGATCTGGGCACGTTTGTCCCGCGGCCCAACGTCGACGGCAAGAGCTCGCATGGCGGCTACTGCGGGCCGGCGGTGAAGCCCATCGCGCTGAACATGGTGCAGCAGATCGCCGCGGACGCGGAGACTGCGGGACTGCCCATCTCCGGCATTGGCGGCGTGGCCACGTGGATGGATGCGGCGGAGTTCCTGCTGCTCGGCTGCGGCACCGTGCAGGTGTGCACGGCCGCGATGCACTACGGCTATCGCATCGTCGAAGAAATGATCGATGGCCTGCGGAACTGGATGGCGGAGAAGGGATTTGCCAGCATCGAGGATTTCCGCGGACGCAGCGTGGCGCGTGTGACGGAATGGAAGCATCTGAACCTGAACTACAAAATCGTCGCGCGCATCGACGAGGCGAAGTGCATCGGCTGCGATCTGTGCCTGATCGCCTGCTGGGATGGAGCGCACCAGTGCATCCATCGCGACCGCGTGACGGGGCCAGTGGATGGCCACGTGGAGGTGCACGCAAAGCCGGCGACGTTGGAATCGGCCAGCCGCGAGCGCATCACGGTGACGCCGATTCCCAGGCTGGATGGGCACACGATTGGCGGGGGCGCGACGCCGCTGGAGCGCATTCCCCGCGTGGATGAGACGGAGTGCGTGGGCTGTAATCTGTGCTCGCTGGTTTGCCCGGTGGAACAATGCATCACGATGGTCGAAGTGCCGACAGGACTGGCGGCGGAGACGTGGGAAGACCGGACGAGCAGGAACGGCGGAGCGAAGGAGTGCGCTAAGCCCGCGCTCCATCATTCCTGAAGGGAAAGGGAAGTACGGTCAATGGGACTGCTGATTGACAACGGAACCGTTGTGACGGCGGAGAAGACCTTCCCGGCGTCGGTGCTCGTCGAGGGCGAGACGATCCGCGAAGTGCGTGCAGGCATCCCGCGCGACGGGCACACCGTGGTGGACGCAGCGGGGCTGTTGATTCTCCCTGGCGGCATCGACGCGCACACGCATCTCGACATGCCGTTTGGCGGCACGACCTCGGCAGACGACTTTGAGACGGGCACGCGTGCGGCGGCCATCGGCGGCACCACGACGATCGTCGATTTCGCCATCCAGGCCAAAGGCACGAAGATGCGCACCGCGCTCGATACGTGGTGGAAGAAGGCCGAAGGCAAAGCCTGCATCGACTATGGTTTGCACATGATTGTTACGGACCTGGGCACCTCCGGCCCTGAAGACATGGACGACATGGTGCGCGAGGGCGTGGCCAGCTTCAAGCTCTTCATGGCCTATCCCGGCGTGTTGATGGTCGACGACGCGACCATCTTCAAAGCCCTCCAGCAGACATCGAAGAACGGCGCGCTGATCTGCATGCACGCGGAGAACGGCTCCGTGATCGACGTGATCGTGCAGCAGGCGCTGGCGGCGGGCAGGACCGCGCCCATCTATCACGCGCTCACGCGGCCCACGGTGGCCGAGGCCGAAGCGGTGCAGAGGGCCATTGCCATGGCGGAGATGGCGGGCGCCCCGGTGTATATTGTGCATCTCTCCAGCGAGGACGCGCTCAATCAGGTGCGCGAGGCGCGCGAGCGCGGCCTGCCGGCCTTTGCGGAGACCTGCCCGCAGTATCTGCTGCTCTCGCTCGAAGAGACGATGAACCACAACTCCTTCGAGGACGCGAAGTGGGTCTTCACGCCGCCGCTGCGCGAGAAGAAGAACCAGCCGAAGCTGTGGGAGGGCCTGCGCCACGACCATTTGCAGGTGGTGTCCACGGACCACTGCCCGTTTTGCTTCGCGGATCAGAAAATCCTGGGCGTGAACGACTTCACGAAGATTCCCAATGGCGGGCCGGGCATAGAGAACCGGATGCAGCTCATCCATCACCACGGCGTAAACGAGGGCCGCATTTCGCTGAATCGTTTCGTCGAGATCACTTCGACGGCGCCGGCGCGCATCTTCGGCATGTATCCGAAGAAGGGCACGGTGGCCGCGGGCAGCGATGCGGATCTGGTCCTCTGGGATCCGAAGGCGGAACACCTCATCAGCGCGAAGACCCACGCCATGCGCGTGGACTACTCCATGTTCGAGGGTTTCCGCGTGCGGGGCAACGCGCGCCAGGTCTACTCCCGCGGTGAACTGGTCGTCGAGAACGGCAAGTACGTAAGCAAAATCGGCCGGGGCCGCTATCTGCGGCGCGCGGCTCGCGGCGGAGCCTGGCAGTGATCACTCCGGAAGGCAGCCTGTACAACGCCGATCTGGCGCCCACGCTGCCCTCGCGGCGCACCTGGAGCACCTACAACTACATCTCCCTGTGGTTCTCCATGTCCATGGAGGTCAGCACCTACATGCTGGCGGCAGGGCTGATCGCCGGCGGCATGGACTGGAAGCAGGCGCTGTTCACCGTGCTCCTCGGCAACCTGATCGTGCTCATCCCCTTGCTGCTCAACGCGCATGCGGGCTCGAAGTACGGCATTCCCTTCCCGGTTTTTGTGCGCGCACCCTTCGGCGTGCGCGGAGCGAATATTCCTGCCATGCTGCGGGCGATTGTGGCCTGCGGCTGGTTCGGCATCCAGTCGTGGATCGGCGGCGAGGCCATCTTTGCCATGCTGGCGGTGGCGTGGCCGGCGGCCGCGCATCTGCCGTGGGCGCTGTGGGCGTGCTTCCTGGGCTTCTGGCTGCTCAACATGCTCGTGGTGTGGAAGGGCGTGGAGAGCATCAAGTTCCTCGAGAGCTTCTCGGCGCCGTTCATGCTGGTGATGTCGCTGCTGCTCCTGTTTTTCGTGCTGCACAAGGCGGGTGGACTGGGGCCCATGCTTTCGGAGCCGAGCCAGTTCCACTCCACCGGCGCGTTTTTGCGGTTCTTTTTCCCCGCGCTCACCGGCATCGTGGGCTACTGGGCCACGCTGGCGCTGAACATTCCCGACTTTACCCGCTACTCCAGGTCGCAGAGTTCGCAAATGGTGGGACAAGCCTTCGGCCTGCCGGTGGCCATGACGCTCTACACCTTCATCGGCATCGCGGTTACATCGGCATCGGCTGTCATCTTCGGGCATGCCATCTGGAATCCGATTGAGCTGATGACCCGCTTCCACCAGCCGGTGGTCGCGCTCATCGCCATGGTGGCTCTGCTGGTGGCCACGCTCAACGTGAACGTGGCTGCGAATGTGGTGTCGCCCTCGAACGACTTCTCGAATCTCAACCCGAAGTGGATTTCCTTCCGCACCGGCGGCCTGATCACTGGCTTCCTGGGCCTCGCCATGATGCCGTGGAAGCTGCTGGCCAGCTTCAACAACTACATTTTCGGCTGGCTGGTCGGCTACTCCGGGCTGCTGGGGCCGGTGGCCGGCATCATGGTCGCGGATTACTTCCTCATCCGGCGCCGCAAGCTCGATCTCGAATCGCTCTACTCGCGCGGCGGGATTTATGAGTACCGCAGGGGCGTGAATCCTCGCGCCGTCGCAGCGCTGGTTGTGGGCGTGGGCTGCGCGCTGCTGGGAAGGTTCATTCCGCCGGTGCGCTGGCTGTATGACTACGCCTGGTTTGTCGGATTCTTCGTTTCCGGCGGCTTGTATGCCGTGCTGATGCGCGGCGCGGCCGTCCCCATCCCCATCACAGAACTTGCAGGAGAAAAGGCATGAGCACCGTTGTTTCTGAAGCTAAGGAAGTTTCGAAAACCAGCAAAGTCGCGGTCACCTCGTCGTACATTGCCGGGGAGTGGGTGTCTCCGGGGGGAAGTTCGCAGCCGATCGTGAATCCTGCCAACGGTGAGACGCTGGCCACGCTGCCCTATGCCGACGCGAACGAGGTCGACCGCGCGGCCCAGAATGCGCACCAGGCATGGCTCGCGTGGCGGGAGGTTCCGGTGGTGGACCGCGTGCAGCCGCTTTACCGCTTCAAGGCGCTGCTGGAGAAGCACGGGCGCGATGTCGCGGCGATCATGACCCGCGAAAACGGCAAAACCTTCGAGGATGCCGTTACCGAGGTGAAGCGCGGCATCCAGATGGTGGAAGTGGCCTGCGGCATGCCCTCGCTCATGATGGGCGACTCGCTGAACGATGTCGCCAGGGGTATCGACTGCCATACCATCCGGCAGCCGCTGGGCGTCTGCGCCGGCATCACCCCGTTCAATTTCCCAGCCATGGTGCCGCTCTGGATGTATCCCTTCGCTATCGCCGCGGGCAACACGTTTGTGCTCAAACCTTCCGAGCGGGTGCCCATGACGCCGACGCGGGTGGTGGAGCTGCTGCTGGAGGCGGGATTGCCCACGGGCGTCATCCAGCTCGTCCACGGCGGCCGGGAAGCGGTGGAGGCGCTGCTGGCGCATCCGCTCATCCGCGCCGTCTCGTTCGTGGGATCTTCGGCGGTCGCGAAAATCGTATACAAGCAAGCCGCGGCGGGCGGCAAGCGCGTCCAGGCCCTTGGCGGGGCGAAGAATCACCTGGTCGTTATGCCGGACGCCGACCTGCCGCAGACGGTCGACGCGATTCTGGGCTCGGCCTTTGGAGCTGCCGGGCAGCGCTGCCTGGCGGGAAGCGTGCTGGTTCCGGTGGGCGAGGTGGCTGAGCCGCTGCTGGAGCTGCTGGTGAAGAAAGCCAACGGCCTCCGCGTGGGCGACGGCATGGAACCCGGCGTGGAGATGGGTCCGCTGGTGGCCGCCGACCAGAAAAAACGGGTGGTGGGCTACATCGAAAAGGGGATTGCCGAAGGTGCGAAGCCCCTTTGCGACGGGCGCCGGGTGAAGGCCGATGCGGCAGGCGCCTTTGTGGGTCCCACAGTGCTCGATCATGTGCAGCCGGGAGCGACCGTGGCGCGCGAGGAGATCTTCGGGCCGGTGCTCTCTGTGGTGCGCGCAAAGACGCTGGATGACGCCATTGCGCTGGTCAATACGTCGGAATACGGCAACACGACAACCATTTACACACGCAGCGGCAAAGCGGCGCGGGAGTACCAGAGCCGCATCGAGGTGGGCATGGTGGGCGTGAATATGACGGTGGCCGCACCCATGGCCTTTTTCCCCTTCGCCGGCTGGAAGAACTCGTTTTTCGGCGACCTGCACGCGCACGGGAAGGACGCGGTGGGCTTCTATACCGAGCAGAAAGTGCTGATGACACGGTGGTTTTAGGCCGACAGCGCAGCCCGGAATACGGGCCCGGCCAGGTACCCGGTTGGGGTCCTGGGCGGCGTATCAGGTTCCCGTTCTCCGCAGAGCGTGGGAGTACAATAAACGTTACCTGCCGGATCCGCCAGTCGGGCGGAAGCGATAGGCTTGTATCTTTGGCCCGACTTTTTGGCTCCCCGAACCGCTTGCGGGCGTCTAATTCCAGTAAGGACGACGCGATCCGAGGGTCCTGGCTCGTAGCGAGCGGTGTTGCCGTGACCCAAAGGGTGCGTTCTGAACAGAAAGAGGTTTTTCCCCGGTGAACTCAACCGTTAAACAGATCCTGTTTTGGGTGCTCATCATTGCCTGTCTGCTTGTTCTCTGGCAGTTGTTCCAGAAGAACGGCGCACTCGGCAGCCACCCGCAGGACATCACCTTCACCCAGTTCCTCGGCGACGTTGAGTCCAACCAGGTCCAGAGCGTCACCGTGACCGGCAACGACGTCAAGGGCGCGTTTCGCAACGACAAAGGCGAATTCCACCTGTACGTTCCGGCCAACTACCCGCACCTTTACGACGTACTCGACCAGAACCACGTGAACGTGACGGTGAAGAGCACCGACAACAATGCCTGGTGGGAGTGGCTCATCCAGTTCTCTCCCTTCCTGCTCATCATCCTGTTCTGGTTCTTCATGATGCGGCAGATGCAGAGTGGCGGCAACAAGGCGCTCTCCTTCGGCAAGAGCCGGGCGCGCCTGCTCTCCATGCAGCAGAAGAAGGTGACGTTTAAGGATGTGGCCGGGGTCGACGAGGCCAAGGAAGAGCTGAAGGAGATCATCGAGTTCCTGCGCGAGGCGCAGAAGTTCCAGAAGCTGGGCGGCCGCATCCCCAAGGGCGTACTGCTGGTCGGACCTCCGGGAACCGGCAAAACGCTGCTGGCCCGCGCGGTCGCCGGCGAGGCTAATGTGCCCTTCTTCTCCATCTCCGGCTCGGACTTTGTAGAAATGTTCGTGGGCGTCGGCGCCAGCCGCGTGCGCGACCTCTTCGAGCAGGGCAAGAAGAATGCTCCCTGCATCATCTTTATCGACGAAATCGACGCCGTGGGCCGTCACCGCGGTGCGGGCCTGGGCGGTGGACACGACGAGCGCGAGCAGACCCTGAACCAGTTGCTGGTGGAAATGGACGGCTTCGAGTCCAACGACGGCGTCATCCTGGTCGCCGCCACCAACCGGCCCGACGTGCTCGATCCGGCGCTGCTGCGTCCCGGCCGCTTTGACCGCCGTGTGGTGGTGGGCCGTCCGGACGTGCGCGGTCGCGAGGAAGTGCTGCGGGTGCATGCGCGCAAGGTTCCAGTGGCGGACGACGTCGATCTCCGGGTACTGGCGAGGGGAACGCCGGGCTTCTCGGGCGCCGACCTCGCCAACATGGTCAACGAGGCGGCGCTGAATGCGGCGCGTGCCAACCGGAAATCCGTCCTGATGCTGGACTTCGAACAGGCCAAGGACAAGGTGCTGATGGGCGCTGAGCGCAAGTCCATGCTCCTCACCGACGAGGAGAAGCGCGTGACCGCGTATCACGAGGCCGGCCATGCGCTGGTGGCGGCGCTGCGGCAGCATGCCGATCCGCTGCACAAAGTCACCATCATTCCGCGAGGTATGGCCCTGGGCGTCACCATGCAGTTGCCGGAAGACGACAAACACACGGTGACCAAGGATTACCTTGAGACGCAGCTCGCTATCCTGATGGGTGGTCGCATCGCTGAGGAGATTTTCCTGAAACAGATGACCACCGGCGCCGGCAATGACATCGAGCGCGCCACCGACATGGCCCGCAAGATGGTCTGCGAGTACGGTATGAGCCGCCTGGGCCCGCTGACCTTCGGCAAGAAGGAAGAGCAAATCTTCCTGGGCCGCGAGATCGCGCAGCACCGCGACTTCAGCGAGGAGACCGCGCGCCAGATCGACGGCGAGGTGCGCAGCCTGGTCGACGAGGCGTACAAGGCGGCGTGGGACATCCTGAACGGCAACCAGCCGATCATGCACCGGCTGGCCGCGGCGCTGCTGGAGCGGGAGACGCTGGACGCGAACGAAATCCACATGATCATCGATGGCAAGGAACTGCCGCCGCTGAAGCCGTCAGGCGGCGGACCGGGCTCGCCCGTCACCGACGTGCAGCAGGTGCTGAAGCCCGAACCGGGCCGTACCGGCAGCCTGCCGGAAGGCAGCCCTTCGCCGGCGTAGGGCAGCAAGAATCAAAACAAAAAGGCAGCCCGCGCGGGCTGCCTTTTTTCCGCCCGCGCCTGCCCGCACCGCTTCTGGAAGAACGCCCAATGAACCATGAAAACATCCCCCGCATCCGTGCTGATCGGATGTGCTGATCGGATTGCGCGGAGGTGGAAAGAACCCTATACTGCCGTTGCACCGGTCTCTGGGCCTGCCTGCTGAGGTGTTCGATGCGGACTATCGGCTCGCGATCGACTGCGGTTCTCTCGCTGCTCTTCCTTGTTGCTCTCCCTGCCCGATTTGCTGCGCTTCACGCACAGAACGCTTCCGGCTCTGTCCAGGCCGCGGACCCCGACCCGCCCTCCGACGCCTACGGCGAGCCTGAGCAGACCACCGTCCGCGACCTCCGAATCCACTGGCGCACCCTCTTCGATGATGGAGACTGGTCCCGGCTTGATGCCATTGCCGACCAGCTCCGCAATGGGCGGCTTCGTTTCCGCGGCGGCGCCTGGCAGCTGCGGGTCTTTTATGCCACCATCAGTCCCGCCGGTCCGCTCACCGCTACCGATGCCGACTGGAAGGCTCAGTTCACAAGGCTGCAAAGCTGGATCCAGCAGAACCCGTCTTCTCCCACTCCGCGCATCGCTCTTGCGGATGCGTACCTCCACTGGGCCTGGAAAGCCCGCGGCAACGGCTTCGCCCGGACAGTCACGCAGGACGGATGGAAGCTCTTCTATCAGCGCATCCAGATGGCGCAGAGCACTCTCGACGACGCGCAGAAGATCGGAGCTGTCGATCCAGAGTGGTACCGCGCCATGCAGACCGTCGCCCTCGCTCAGGGATGGGATCGCAGCAAAGTGGAGAATCTCCTGAATGAGGCGATAAATGCTGCGCCCGATTATTTTTACTTTGCCCGCGCCGAGGCGAATTATCTCCTGCCGAAGTGGTACGGCAAGCCCGGCGACACCGAGCAGTTTGCCGAACAGGTGGCGGATCAGATCGGCGGCGACGAAGGCGACGCCGTTTACTTCCTCATTGATGAGTCGATCAACTGCTGCCGCCGCCTCCAGGCGCCCGCCATGTCGTGGCCGCGCGCGCGCCAGGGCTTTTTCGCGCTCGATCGCCTTTACGGCACGACCAACGGCCAGCGCAACGCGATGGCGTTTCTCGCCCTGCGTGCCGGCGATACGCAGACTGCTCAGCAGCTCTTCGCCAGAATCGGGAATGACTGGGCTCGGGGAGTGTGGCGCTCCAAGGTGCGTTTCGATGCCAGCCGCACCGGACAGCCGATTGCGGGCATACAGCCTGTCGGTCCGGTCAGACCCCCAGCTCCCCCGGCCACCGAGTAGCTTCCCGCGTCGCGATCGCTCCTGGAAGTACGCCCAATGAAATGTGAAGGGCCGATCTGGCCCCGCTGCCCAGCCGCCGGGTGTCTGGTAAGCTGGGCTCGAAAAAGGGAGCACGCGTCCATGCGCCTTCTGGCCGTTACCGTTCCCTCTCTGCTCGCCGCTTCCTGCCTGGCCGAAAGCAGGAATCCCGCGGACTATCGGCTGCGCCTTCACATTTATTCGCACAATGGAACCAACTTCTGTCGACACGGTTGGCTCGACTATCAGACTGGCAGTGGCGTGCGGACCTTTTCGAGGGCAACGATGTGCACGCTGTCGATTTCAGCTACGACTGCACCGGCAAGCTGCAGCATTCCTTCGGGTTTGAGACTTATCCGGCGCGCCGGAAGAAGCCTGGGCGGGAGCTGGTCGTGCTGGTTCCGGTCTTCGGCAAGGCCGGTGAGTACCGGACCTGCGATCTGAAAACCGACGGGAAGGACTTTGTGTATCACCGGGATTCCAGCGGCCGCATGGGCGCCGAGCCGGAGCAGAGATTTTTGCAGTGGATGGCTCACCACAACTACGATCCGGTTCACGGCAAGGACGTGCCCTCGCAGCTGCCCGGGAGGGCGAACGCGCCCCAGCCGGCGGCTCCGCGCGAATAGACCGCTCCCGATCGCGCCAGGCGCGCATCGCCTCTGATATACAGAACCCATGGAACCCACAGAGGCCCAGGAACTCCAGGAATAGCATGAGCACGCGGCCCACGACCGCAGCCTGCGCCCGGTAAGCATTACCATCAGCGTGCTGGCCGTGCTGGTGGCCATTGTCACGGTGCTGGGGCATCGCGCGCACACTCAGGCGGTGCTGGCCCAGACCCGCGCCAGCGATCAGTGGAATTTTTATCAGGCGCACAAGATTCGCCAGTACGACACGCGGCTCACCGTCGATCTGCTGTCGGCGCTGCCGGTGCGTGACCCAGCCGCCGCGAGCAAGCTCCTCGCGGGTTACCAGGCCCACCTGAAGAAGTGGAACCAGGAGCTGATCGACAGCCAGAACGCGGCCCAGACCGAGGAGAGCGAGGTGCGGCAGGCGGAGCGCCGCGCGGACCGCTTCGATTTCGGCGAGGCCCTGCTGGAGATTGGCCTGGTAATTACCTCCATCACGCTGCTCACGCGGCAGCGCAGCTACTGGCTGCTTGGCATGGGTTTCGGCGCGGCCGGCATTGTTGCGGCGGCGCTGGGGTTCGTCGTTCGCTGAGAGCACCTGCACGCTGATTCCGGCGTAGGATTGTTTCCTCGAAGAATGAACACGGAGGACCTGCCTGAGATGAGCGCAGGGCAATGGAACAGCAAATCAAGGTGCATCGGGAAAGCGTGGCATGCGCTCGCGCTCGGGTGCGCTCTGGCTCTGAGCGGCGCAACCGCGCTCGCGCAGCAGGCCCCGCACACGGCTGCCGGCAAGCTGCACATCTATTTCGTCGACGTGGAGGGCGGCCAGTCCACGCTCTTCGTCACGCCGGGTGGCCATTCGCTGCTGATCGACACGGGGTGGCCCGACAACCACGGCCGCGACGCCGATCGCGTCGTCGCTTTGGCCAGGCGCGCCGGCCTGCATCGCATTGACTACGTGCTGCTCACCCATTACCACGTCGACCATACCGGCGGCGTGCCCAATCTGGTGGCGCGGATTCCGGTGGGCACCTTCATCGACCATGGCCCCGACCGCCAGACCAGCGACCCCACTACCGAGCACGCCTACGAGGCGTATCAAAAGGTCCTGGCGACCGGAAAATGCCATCACATCCTCGCGCATCCCGGGCTGGTGCTGCCCATCCTGGGAATCCACGTGGAAGTGCTGACCGCCGACGGAAACTTCATCGCCAGGCCGCTGCCCGGCGCGGGCCTGCCGAATCCCTACTGCAAAGTCTCCGAGCTGCGGCCGGCGGACCAGACCGGGAACGCGCGCTCGACGGGCGTAATGATCACCTTCGGCAGGCTGCGCATCCTCGACCTCGGCGATCTGACCTGGGACAAGGAAATGGACATGATGTGCCCCAACAATCGCATCGGGCACGTCGATCTTCTCGTCGTCTCGCATCACGACTGGTATCAAAGCTCCGGTCCCGCACTGGTGGATGCAGTCTCGCCGCGCGTGGCCGTCATGGACAATGGCGCGACCAAGGGCGGTTCGATCCCGACCGTGAAGACCATCCGAGCCATTCCCGGCCTGGCCGCCGAGCATCAGCTGCATTGCTCGGAGGAAGCCGGCGCCGGCATTCCGCCCGCGGAATACCTCGCGAACGTGCAGGGTCCCGACACGGGCAATTATCTCGAGGTGGCGGCCTCGCGCAGCGGCAACCTTTCCGTGCACAACCCGCGCACCGGGCTAACACGGACCTACGCTGAGCCATCCACGCACTAATGCGCTGTGGCTGCACGCTCGAATTTCTGCAACGCAGCCGTGAATCGTTACATCGAAGCGTACGAAACAGCCGTCTGAGGTCTGATATTCTCTGCCCAGCGGCTCTGCTTTGCCAGGGGGAATGAGTGCCGGGTCAGCAGGAAGTGCGATGGTCACAACTGAAAGTCGGCGTGCTGGTTCTGGTGGCTGTCTGCGCCCTCATCGCACTGGTCTTTCTCATGTCCGGCGCTTCCGGCGGATTCTGGTCCGGACACCTCAAGCTCATCTCCTATTTTGAGAATTCTGCCGGCCTGAAAAATGGCGCGCCTGTCAACCTGGACGGCGTGACCGTAGGCAACGTCACCGCCATCCGCATCGATCCCGGCAAGCCGCTCACCCCTGTCGAAGTCGTCATGAAGGTCAACGCGGAGCGCGCGAACGACATCCGCGCGGACTCCAAATCGAGCCTGGAAACCATGGGGGTTCTGGGCGACACCGTGGTGGACATCGACAGCAGGAATGCCACCGGGCCCCCGGTGCAGAACGGCGCCGTCCTTCCCACCACGGAGACGCCGAACCTCCAGGATGTGATCCAGGCCAGCCAGGGCACCATCGAACAGCTGGACACCATCCTTGGAAAAGTGAGCGACCTGGTCGACTCGCTGAACTCCAACAAGGGATCGATCGGCATGCTCATCAATAACCGCGAGCTTTACGACAAGGGGTTGAAGACCCTGAACGAGCTCAGCGGCCTGGTGGATGAGGTCAGCAATGGCCAGGGTTCGCTCGGCAAGCTCCTCAAAGAAGATACGCTGTACGACAACCTGAAACAGGCCACGACGGGCCTGAATCAGATTGTGACGCGCGTCAATTCCGGGCAGGGCTCCATTGGCAAGCTGATGAAGGACGACTCGTTGTACAACAATATGAATCAGGCGACAAAGAATCTGAATGAGCTGCTGACCAACATCAACGCGGGCAGGGGCAGCCTGGGAATGCTGGCGAAGAATCCGCTGTTTGCCGAGAAACTGACCGACACGGTGAACCAGATGGATTCCATCCTGAAGCAGATCAACCAGGGCCGGGGAACTATCGGGCAGCTGATTAAGAACCGCGAGTTCTACGACAATGCCAATCAGACCATGCAGCAGGCGAAGGGTCTGATGACGGCCATCCGCAGGAACCCGAAGAAGTACCTGACCATCCATATGAAAGTCTTCTGAGCAGCAGCCTGGCGCCATCCGGGCGCCTGCGCCTCGATCCCCCCATCCGCGTGGTAGAGTGGCGGTTCACGTGAAATGGGTTTCCGGAAGGGAGGAACGATGCGCATTCGCTCTGCCGCTCCGATTCTGGGTCTGCTGCTGGCTACCGGCACGCTGCTCGCGCAGCAGGCAGTCCCCAACGCTTCCACCGCCCCCACTGAGCCAAAGGCGCTCCACAGCTTCGATGCCAGTGCCATCGACAAGTCCGTCGACCCTTGCGTGGACTTCTATCAGTACGCCTGCGGAAACTGGCGGAAGTCGAACCCCATCCCCGCGGATCAGGTGCGGTGGGGAACCTTCAATGAACTGGCTCAGCGCAATCAGTACCTGCTCTACCTGGATCTGAAGCACGCGGCCAACGATCCTTCCACGCCGCTCCAGCGCAAATACGGCAACTTCTTCGCGGCCTGCATGGATACGAGCCTTGCGGACAAGCTGGGCGATCAGCCGATCCTGCCGCTGCTGCGCCGCGTTGAAGCCATGCGCGACAGGAAGCAGGTCGCGGCGGTCGTGGCCTGGCTCGACGCCGACAAGGGAACCGACTCGTTTTTCCGCTTCGGCGTCAATCAGGACCAGAAGAACTCCAGCCGCGAAATCGAAATGCTCTTCCAGGGCGGCATCACGCTGCCCGACCGCTCCTACTATCTCGAAGACAATCCGCGGATGCAGAGAATCCGCCAGCAGTATCACGATTACATCGTGACGGTGATGAAGCTGGCCGGCGATTCCGAGGCTCAGGCGGACACGGAAGCCGGGCAGGTGCTGGAGATCGAGACGGCGCTGGCGAAAGGTTCGCTGCCGCGCGCCGAGCTGCGAGATCCCGCGAAGCGCTATCACATGTTGACCGTGGCGGCGCTGCAGGCGCTGGAGCCGAACTTCGACTGGGCTGCCTACTTTGCCGGCGTGAAGGCCCCCAAAGTGGCAACCCTCAACGTCGGCCAGCCGGATTTCTTCACCGCCGAGAACCAGATGCTCGGCAGCGAAAGCCTGGACGCCCTGAAGGCCTATCTGAAATTCCAGGTTGTCAACGATGCGGCCCCCTGGCTTTCCACGCCCTTTGAGGATGCGCATTTCGACTTCTTCCGGAAGAGCCTGGAAGGTCAGCAGCAGCCCACGCCGCGCTGGAGACGCTGCACCATGGCCTCCGACCGCGCCATGGGCGAAGCTGTCGGCCAGGATTGGGTGAAACAGCACTTCCCGCCCTCGTCGAAGCAGAGCGCGGAAAAACTCGTCGCGGCGCTGAAGCAGGCTCTGGCCGCGGACATTCAGGCCGCGCCATGGATGACCGAAGCGACCAAACAGAAGGCGGAGCAGAAGCTGGACGAGTTCCGCCAGAAGATCGGCTATCCCGATAACTGGCGCGACTACTCGACGCTGCACATAACGCGCACCGACTTCATCGCCGATCTTCACAACTCCGCCGCCTTCGAGTTCCGCTACGAGCAGAACAAGATCGGCAAGCCGGTGAATGAAAAAGAGTGGGGAATGACGCCGCCGACTGTGAATGCGTACTATGACCCGCCCATGAACGACATCAATTTCCCGGCCGGCATCCTGCAGCCCCCGTTCTACGACGCGCACGCAGATCCGGCAGTGAACTTCGGCGCCATCGGCGTGGTCATCGGCCACGAGATGACGCACGGCTTCGACGACGAAGGCAGCAAATACGACGGCCACGGCAACGTGAAGGACTGGTGGACGCCGGCGGACCGCGCTGCCTTTGACCAGCGCACGGCGTGCCTGGTGAACGAATACTCCCAGTTCCAGCCCGTCGCCGGCGTGCACCTCAATGGCAAGCTCACACTGGGCGAGAATACCGCCGACAACGGGGGCATTCACATCGCCTGGGCGGCCTTGCGCTCCACGCTCGCCGAGGAGGGCAGGAACGTTCAGGAGCAAATCGACGGCTACACCGAGGCCCAGCGCTACTTCATCTCCTACGCCCAGATCTGGTGCCAGAACGTCACTCCCCAGTATTCGCGGGTTGCGGCCAGGGTCGATCCCCATTCGCCCGGACGTTTCCGGGTGAACGGCGTGGTGCAAAACTTCCCCGAGTTCGGCAGGGCCTTCGGCTGCCACAAGGGCCAGCCAATGATGCCCGAGCAAACCTGCCGCGTCTGGTAAGGCACGGGGCCCCGATCCGGCCCCCGGCTGCGCCGCCTTTCCACAGGCGCGGCCGGAATGGCCAGGAAACGGAGCGCACGCCGCCGTTTCCATTTACAATGAACCAGGATTATCCCTACAGCTTGCCCAGACTGTCCTCCCGGACGGTCCGGCGTGAAGGAAGCGCATGAAGTTCAGGAATTTCGGCCGGGTCACCCTGGCTCTGGCGGTATCCCTCGTTCTGGTCGGCGGGATGAGCTCTTGTCATTACAACTACACGAATTCGTATGTCATCGTGACCGGCTCGCAGTACAACCAGATCGCGTCCTACCGGTTGGACAATGACACCGGGCAGCTTTGGCCAGCGCTTAACAGCAACAACAACCTCAGCTCCGGCGGGAATGATCCGATCCGCGAAGTGCTGCTGACCGGCGGCCGCTACCTCTACGTCCTGAATCACGGCAAGCCCACGAACAATTCCGACGGAAGCATCACCTGGAAGGGCGGGAACATCTCCCTCTTCTCGATTGGCGGTGACGGCACGCTGTCCTTCCAGGAGTCCTATCCCAGCGAGGGCAATGGATCGGTCCGGCTGGCGCTCAGCGCCGGTGGAAATTTTCTGTACGTGCTGGACGAGTACGAGCCCTCGGGAACGATCTACACGACGCCTGGCCAGTCCTCTTTGAGCACAGCGTACCCCTGCTATGACTCGTCGACTGGCATGTATCGTCCGGTTGGCGATGTCACCGTCTTCTCCATCGACAATTCCACAGGGCGCCTCTACCTGGTGCAAAACCAGGAGCAGCAGAACTCGTCCGGTGTAGACCTGACCTATTTCCCGGTCGGCTGCAGCCCCATCGATTTTTATGAGGGTTCCGGCTACCTGTACATCGCGGAAGTCAGCAATCCGGCTCTCCAAATGCAGAGCGGCGAGGACGTCTACGCATATCAGGCCGGTACCACGGGCCAGTTATTGCCGCCGCAGAGCCCGCAGATTATTCCCGGCACCCAGGGCATCAGCGTGATCAACGGGAGCGTTTCGGGCAAATATATCTATGTCCTCGACGCTGTCACGAACACGATCTATATCTACACGTCAGGAACGAATGGGCAACTCGCGGCCATCTCCGGGGGCACGTACCCCAACGCAGGGGGAACCGGCGTGAATGTGGGAATGGATGCGCTGACGACCGACGCCAGCTCCAGTTGGCTGTATATCGCCAACACGGCGTCTCCGGCACTGGGGCAGACCAACAGCGCGATTTCAGCCTTCATCATTTCGCCCAGCACCGGCGACCTGCAGCCGATCGCCTCTGGAACGAGCGGAGTGTTCCCCACCGGCTCCGGCCCCGCCTGCATCTTTGAAGACCCATCGCACCAGTACATCTACACGGCAGATGCCGGATCCAGCACGATTACCGGGTCGCATCTCGACCCCGACACAGGAATTCTGACCAGCCTGGCTCACGGCTCGACATTTGCCACCGTGGGAACTCCAACCTGGTGCGTCGATAGCTCAAACGTGGACTAATGCCGGCGGAAACGACACAGATGAAGTTCAGGAAATTCGCTTCTCGGCTGCTGGCGGGTGCGTCGCTCACGAGTCTGGTGCTGCTGCTGGTCTCCTGCGGCGCCAGCAATATCGTCGATTACGTGTACGTCATCAGCAACCAGAATTCTCCGGGACAGATCAGCGTCTACGACATGGATTCGGAATCCGGACAGTTATACCAGATCGCCGACTCGCCGTATCCGTCCGGCGGCGTGAATCCTGTCTATGAGGTGGTTGCACCCGGCGGGAAACACCTGTACGTGGCCAATCACGACAGCAACGCCATCGTGATGTTTGCCATCGGCACGGACGCGAAGCTGTACCCGCTCGAGACCATCACCACGCCGGGCACCGAGCCGGTGGCGCTCGCCATCAACCCCTCGGGCACCGCGCTCTACGTGCTCGATTACTACGCGCCGGCCGCGCCCGGACAGCCCTCCTATACCGATCTCAACCCGGGTCCGGGCGCGGTCATCGTCTATTCGGTCGATCCCGATACCGGGGATCTGAATCCAACCCCGCTCGCGAACGGCGTCGCCAATTACTGGGACGTCCAGTGCTTCCCCGCGAATCTGACCGTTACGCCGAATGGCAATGATCTGTACGTGACGAACACCAACTCCGTCGTGGTGACCACGGCGCCGCCGGTCACGGGCACCATACCCCAGCTCCCGGCGGGTTGCCCCTCTTCGGGAACCATTTCGGAATTCGCGGTGAATAGCAGCAGCGGCACGGGTGGCACGCAGACGGTGACGGGGCTGACCCCGATCGGCAACCCGCTGCCCCCGCTCAACACGAGCGTGGTGACGGGGATCACAATGAGCGCGGGCTCCGCGCCCACGGGCATCGCCGCCGATCCGGGTAACGGAGCGGTCTACATAACCGACAGCGCGCTGAACGTCGTGGATTCGTACGCGATCCAAAGCACCGGCGCCCTCTCGCTCACCACCACGACTCCCACCGGGAATATGCCCATGGGCGCCGTGGTGTTCGGTAAATCAGGATCGAAGGGAACCTACCTGTACGTCTCCAACTACAGCGATGGCACCGTCAGTTCCTATTCGCTGAGTGCCGGAGTTCCCACAACCATCTCGACCACCGATTCCGGATCGGCCGGCCCGCTCTGCATGGTCATCGACCCCGACCTCCAACGCTATCTGTTCGTGGCCGATTACGTCGGGGCAGGGGTGGGGGGAGACTTTTTGAATCCCGCGACGGGCACTCTGACTCCCGACCTGGGTTCGCCGTACCTCGCGCAGGCGCAACCCACGTGTGTAGCCGCCGTCTCTCATCGTGGCAACAACCAGGGACTTCAGTGAGCCGGGAAGCAGGATATCCGGCGCAGACGCCGGATTTTGGAATCAATCGGGAGCGATCCCGAAATCAGGTTCCCGAGAGGGGACGAAGGACGAGCATGAAGTTGAAGAAAATCGGTCAGGCTTCTCTGGCCGCCGCAGCGTGCGTGGGCGCGGGCCTGCTCCTGGCGTCGTGCAATCCCAACGCCACCATCGACTACGTCTTTGTCACCTCGGTGAGCAACGGCACCGGTCAGGTCAGCGCGTATCACGCCGAGTCACAGTCGGGCACCCTGATAGAAGTCTCCGGTTCGCCGTTCTCCTCGCGGGGAGACAATCCGGTGGCGTTAGTCCCCTCGCCCAACGGCGACTACCTCTACGTCGCCAACGAGGGCAGCAACAACATCGCCCAGTTCAACATCGGAACCGATGGTCAGCTGGTTGCCGGCAAGACCTACACCACGCCAGGCTCGGAGCCCGTCTCGCTGGCCATCAACAACGCCGGTACCTACCTCTTCGTGCTCGATTACTACGCTGCCGGCTTCAGCGACGCTTCCCCCGGCCCCGGCGGTCTGGTCGTCTATCCCATCGGCTCCGACGGCAGCCTCGGCACGCCGGTATCCACCGGCGGCTCGTCGCTCACGGCCGTGCAGTGCTTCCCCGGCGGAGTTGCGGTCTCAGCCAGCGGCGACTATGCCTACGTCACCAATACCAACTCTGTGGTCGTGACCACCAGCGTGCCGTCCACGTCCGCCCCTCCGGCTACCCCCGCCGCTTGCCCGACGCAGGGAACCATCTCCGGATTCGCGATCAGCTCCTCGGGGGCGCTGACGCAGCTGCCCGGCAGCCCGTATCTGGCGGGCACCACGCCTACCGGCATTGCCATCGATCCCACCAGCCGCTTCGTCTATGCCACGGACAGCGTGCAGAATGAGCTCATCGTCTACGACATCCAGGGCGATGGATCGTTGCTGCCGCTCACCAACGGGCCGTTCGATACCGGCACATTTCCCGTGGACGTGACTGTCGACCCGCGCGGAAAGTATCTTTACGTCTCCAACTTCAACGGTACCGACGTCAGCGAATATTCCATCAACCAGGGGACTGGCGCGCCCTCAGGCCTGGCCTCCGCGACCTCGAGCTACAGCACCAGGGCGCCGAATCCCACCTGCCTGGTCGTCGAGCCCGCGCTCGGGCACTACCTCTATGTCTCGGATTTCAGCACACCGCCGTATGTCACCGGCGCCGATCTGAATCCGGACACAGGAGCGCTCAGCGGGGTTCAGGATCAGCCCTTCCCGGCGCACGGATTCCCCACCTGTGTCGCCGCGGTGCCCCACGGCAACCACGCCACCCAATACGTGACCGCGACCGGGCAGTAACGAGCAGGGCAGGCGAGAGATTGCCCGGGCCTGCGCAAAGGAGAAAAGGCCGCCGGCAACGGCGGCCTTTCTGCATGAGCCGGAGATTATCTGCCGATGGCGATGATTTCGAACGTATCCGGCATGATGGTATGTCGGGGATGCGGGTGTTGCGGCGTCGGCGCTGCGGGCGGACCGAAATCCGCGGTGACCGTATACAGGTACCTGCCGTCGGGATCGATGGCCATCGTCCGCGCGCCTTTTTTCGTGGTCAGCGTCTGCACCACGGAGTAGTGGTCTGCGCTGTCCTCGTGCACCACGGTTAACGTGCCCGTACCGCCGTTGGTACTGAGGGCATAGTTGCCATTAGCCGTAAAGCGCGACGCATCGGGACCGGTGCCGATGGCCAACGTGGTCACCACCCTGCCGGTATCCGCGTCCACCACCGCCATCGTCTGGTTGTGGCAAACGGAGAACAGCCGCCGGTGCGCGGGGTCGATGGACAAGCCCGAAGGCCCGTCGCACGGCGCCAGCGGCCACGTCGCGGTCAGCTTCAGCGTCTTCGCATCCAGCCGCACCAGTTGGCTGGTGCTCTCGATGTTGTCGAAGACGTGTCCGCGTCCGTCAGCCACCGGAAATTCCGGGCGCCCGGGCAGCGGAATCGTGGCGATCACCCTGTTCGTCTTTGTGTCGATCACGGTCGCGTCGTGGCTGCCGCCGTCAAACGCCCAAACGGTTTTCGTCACCGGCTCGAACACCTCGCCGTCGGGGTGATTCCCCACCGGAATTCTCGCGACGATCTTCTCCGTCTTCCGATTGAAAACGGCCACCTGATTCGCGCCGCCATCCGTGATGTAGCCGTGAATACCGTCGCTCGAGAAGACCACGCAGTGGATGCCGTGCAGGCCGGGAATCTCGGCGACCTGTTTTCCTTCAGCCGTGTTGAAGACGATCACGTGATCGCCTCGCGTGATGTAGAGCAGCTTCGAGTGGGGATCCACCGACATGTAGTCCCACCCCCCGTCGCCTCCAATCCTCCACACGTGCTCCACATGAAACGGGCCCTGCGCGCCTGCCGGCGCGGCTGCGAGTGCCAGTCCGCCAATAGCCACGATGGCCGAGGCAAGAATCCCACGAACTTTCATTCGGATGCTGCTCCTTTGCGTAAACCGCATCCCCAGCCTACGCCGGCAGTCTGAATTTTTCCTGAAGAAGGGGCTGCCTTTCAGCTCTGTTCGGGCGCCAATGCGCCCCAGCCTTCGGCCGCGAGCCGGCTGCGCAGCGCGGCCGGCAGTTTGCTGGTGCTGCGCGGAAAGATCCCGTCACCGCCCAGCCCGCTGGCGTTCAGTGAGGCATCCGCCAGATAACCTACAAACTGCCACGCGTCGCTGCGCTTCAACCGCAGCGCTGTCTCTACAGCTCGCTCCACGGCGTCCCCGCCGCTGACGTCCAGCAGAACGACATCGAAGCGTCGCCCATCCAGGACGCTCTCCACTCGGGGGTAGTCCCCGGCAAACTCAACCCGGAACCCCGCATCCTCCAGGGCCCTCGCTACAGCCCGGCCCCGATCATCCGAATCGCTGGCGAGCAAAATCGAGGGCTCGTGGGCCCGTCCGCCGCCAAAATCTCCGTTGTTGTGAACCATGATCACCGATGTGCACTCTCCTCGCGTGATTTGGCTGCTTGCGTTGTGTCTCCGTCACCGGTCGATCAGCCCCGTCCAGGTACCGAAGCCGGGCACGGCGAGCGCGGCAAACCCTGTCTCAGCCTTCCCAACGCACTGGGAAGGAATGGCATCCCGGGTGCCAAACCCGTCTGGTTTCCAATATCCACATGAAAATAAACGGATTCAGGAGAAATTGAACGCCCTGCAACCCGTCGACAAGTGGCATTTCCGTACCGCCGCACCGGCAACAAGTTCCCGCCGCGGAGATAGGCCGCCCCCGTTTTCCACCATGCCGAGCCCTTTTCAACAAGCTGGCGGCCTTGCCACCGCAGGGTCGGGCGGGTAGGATCAAAAAGGTCGCTTCCCCGGAAACGCTGGATTTGGCTGAGTGGCTTCCGGCGTGGTATAGTGAAGGAACGATTGCAGGCAGTGGGACCGGCTTCGCGGGCGGAGATTCCGCCCCGGAAGTGGATGAACGAAGCCAAAACTGTTCGCCAGGCGTAGCGCTTCAGGCGCACCAAGCCAGACAGAACAATCCCTTGCAGATACGGGAGTTCAGGGCGCGTTTGCGTCTCTCTTCCGCAGGCGGCCAGCCGCCCTCCCGTGAGCGTTGCTCGCCGGAGTCGATCTTTCAGAGTTTTGGCGCTGCGAGCGGCTGCTTCCGGGATTCGGAAGTGGCGGAATTGGGAGAGGTTATCGATTTGAGTCCGGCGCAAAGGATCGCGCTTGACAGAAGTTCGCAAACTTGGATAACCTTAAAAAGTTCGCGCAAAATTGCAGCGCAACAAGTTCGAGGACGCGTAACTGGCTGAAAAGCGGTTGCGGCTTCGATCCAAAACGGCCCGCTCAGGCGGTCAACCGTATGGATCTTTGACAATCAGGTTGAACATGCCAGTCGTGAGAGATCGGAAAGATTTGGTTCGATCATTCTCACAATGTTAGTGCCTCATGGCCTTTCGAGCGCTATGAGGCCGATTCCTCCGGAGACCTCCGTCGCCGGCGGGAATCATCAGGTTTCAAACGAGAGTTTGATCCTGGCTCAGAATCAACGCTGGCGGCGTGCCTAACACATGCAAGTCGAGCGAGAAAGTGGAGCAATCCATGAGTACAGCGGCGCACGGGTGAGTAACACGTGACTAACCTACCCTCGAGTGGGGAATAACCTGGGGAAACCCGGGCTAATACCGCATAACACCTACGGGTCAAAGGAGCAATCCGCTTGAGGAGGGGGTCGCG
>Ga0335075_10000280_pt1 | contig 94012 bp, 72 predicted proteins | sample Lox_Sample_24_FD_206723 | JGI IMG/M metagenome (GOLD analysis project Ga0335075, IMG submission 206723) | Soil microbial communities from Loxahatchee National Wildlife Refuge, Florida, United States - Lox_Sample_2.4 | ecosystem: Environmental > Terrestrial > Soil > Wetlands | place: USA... | reverse complement strand
GTCGCGGTGCCGGACGAACGGCTCGAAACGTGCGCCCGCCTCGCCAAATCGGCGAAAATCATTCCGACCCAGCTCGAATTTGTCGATATCGCCGGGCTGGTGCGCGGCGCCTCGAAGGGGCAGGGGCTCGGCAATCAGTTTCTCGGCCATCTGCGCCAGGTCGATGCGATCGCGCACCTCGTGCGGTGCTTCGAGGACGACAACGTCGTGCATGTCGAGGGCACGGTCGATCCCGTTCGCGATGTCGAGACGGTCGAAACCGAGTTGATGCTTGCCGATCTCGAAAGCCTCGAGCGCCGCAGCGTGGCGGCGGAAAAGCGGGCCCGTGGCGGCGATCGCGAGGCGAAGCAGGCGTTGGAGCTGATCGAGCCCGCGCTCGCGGCGTTGCGCGACGGCCGGCCCGCAAGGCTCGCCGCAATCCCGGCGGAGCGGCAGCGCGAATTGGCGGGCCTGCAGCTTTTGACGGCGAAACCGACCTTTTACATTGCCAATGTCGACGAGGCCGCGGCCGCGGCGGGGAATGAGTTGAGCCGCCGGGTTGCCGAATATGCCGCGGCCCATGCATCGCAGACGGTGGTGATAGCGGCGGCGATAGAAGCCGAGCTCGCGGTGCTGGCCGATCCGGGCGAGCGGCGCGAATTCCTCGCGGCCCTCGGTCTCGACGAGACCGGGCTCGACCGGGTCATCCGGGTCGGCTATGGGCTGCTCGACCTGATCACGTTCCTGACCGCCGGACCGAAGGAATCGCGGGCCTGGACCATCACCCGCGGCACCAAGGCGCCGCAGGCTGCTCGCGTCATTCACAGCGATTTCGAGAAGGGATTTATTCGCGCGGAGACCATTTCCTACGACGATTTCGTCGCTTATGGCGGCGAGCAAGGCGCCAAGGATGCCGGCCGCATGCGCCTCGAAGGTGCTGATTACGTGGTGCGCGACGGCGACATCATGCATTTCCGCTTCAACGTCTGAAAAGAATTGAAATCCGTTGGGCATCAACTCCGAAGTTCGGCGATAATCAAACCGTGAATTTCAAGTGATTTCTAGATTTTAACTTTCGAATACAGATTTCGCCGTATGTCCGATCGAGCGGGTTATTATCGCACGAGTTATTATTGTGTCAGATCCCCCATTTACGATTCCTCCAGCAACCGAACGATTCTTGAGATGTTGATAATCCCGGTAGTTCCAAATTTCGTGACAAGCCGGACACCTACAACTCGATTGATGTCATTTATAAATTCCCTAGTTAATTGCTGCACTAACTTCATTCCTAATTTTTGAGTTATTTGGACTCCTGCCGCCTTTTACACGTTCCCCAGCTGTGCACCGCAGAGACACGAGCGGCTTGACGGCGAATTAATAACGTCGGTTTGTCTTCGCTTACGAGTGGGGCGATGATGGATACAGGGCGGCTCGAAGCCTTCACCGATGGCGTCATCGCCATCGTGATCACGATCATGGTACTCGATCTGAGGGTGCCGCGGGGCGACACCCCGGCGGCACTGCTGCCCGCGGTCCCGATCCTGCTCGCCTATGCTCTAAGCTATGTCAATGTCGGCATCTTCTGGAGCAACCACCATCATATGCTGCAGGCGACCGAGCGCGTCGACGGCAGGGTGCTGTGGGCCAATCTCTTCCTGCTGTTCTGGATCTCGCTGGTGCCGTTTGTGATCCGGTGGGTCGACAAAAGCGGCTTGACGGCTCTGCCGACCGCCGCCTATGGCGCGGTGCTGTTTCTGGCGGCCGCCTGCTACACGATGCTGCAGTGGGCGATCATCCGCTGCAACGGGCGCAGCTCGAAGCTTGCCGCCGCGATCGGCAGCGATCGGAAGGGCAAGCTTTCGCTGGCGCTCTACGGAGCGGCGATGCCGTTGGCCTTTCTTGCACCATGGGTCGCGATCGTGCTCTACGTCGGCGTGGCGGCGTTGTGGTTTGTGCCCGATCGCCGGATCGAATCGATCCTGTAACGCGGTGTGACGGCGCTGCTGCCGGGAAACCGGCACCGACGCGCTATGCCGCGCGGTCGGGGCACAGTTCGCGATAGAGCGCCAGATACCGGCGCGCCGCGGCACTCCAGCTGAAATCGCGGGTCATCGCCTGTCGGATCATGCGCCGCCAGAGCGCGGGCTCGCGCATCAGCGCCAGGACCCGGCCGATCGCGGCGAGCAACGCCGCCGGGGTTTCATCATCGAATGCGAAGCCGGTCGCAGACCCATCCGCCAGGCTGATCGCGGTCGCATCGACCACGGTATCGGCGAGGCCGCCGACCCGGTGGACCAGCGGCAGCGTGCCATAACGCAGCGCATAAAGCTGGGTCAGACCGCAGGGCTCGAAGCGCGACGGCACAATGATGCTGTCGGCGCCGGCGATGATCCGGTGCGCCAGTCCCTCGTCATAGCCGAACTCGACCGCAACACGCCCGGCTGATGCGCGCGCCGCGGCAGCAAAGCCCTGTTCGAGGTCGGCGTCGCCGGCACCGAGCAGCGCGAGCTGTCCGCCGGCGGCGACCAGCCCGGGCAGCACGGCCAGCAGCAGATCCAGCCCCTTTTGTGGCGTCAGGCGGCTGACCACCCCGAACAGCGGCGTCGCCGGTTCCAGCGCGAGCCCGAGACGCTGCTGCAGCGCCGCCTTGGCCGCGTGTTTGCCGAGTGTCGCGTCTTCGGTGCCGTAATTGCGCATCAGGTTGGTATCGTGCTGCGGATCCCACACCAGCGGATCGACCCCGTTCAGGATCCCGCAGAGCACCACGGCGCGGTGGCGCAGCAGACCGTCGAGACCCCAGCCGAAAGCCGGGGTCTGGATCTCGCGCGCATAGGTCGGGCTCACCGTGGTCAGGCGATCGGCATAAGCGAGGCCGGCCTTTGCGAACGAGACCTGACCATAGAACTCGACCCCGTCGATTGTGAAAGCCTGTGGCGGCAACCCGAGCTCGGTGAAAATCGCGGCCGGAAAGGTGCCGCGATAGGCGAGGTTGTGCAGGGTGAATACGGTCGGCAACGGCGGGTCGGGTGGCGGCGAGGCGGCAAGGTAGGCGGGAGCGAGACCGGCATGCCAGTCGTGGCAATGCAGAAGTTCCGGCCGCCAATGCCGGTCGGCACCGCGCGCCAGTGCTGCCGCCACCCATCCGAAGAGCCCGAAGCGGCGGTGATTGTCGGGCCAGTCGCCGCCATCCGGCGCGGTGTAGGGGTTGCCGGGCCGATCGTAAAACGCCGGCTGATCGACCAGATAGGCAATGCGCTCGCTGCCGGGCAGGCGGGCGCGTACAATCCGCACGCGCTCGGGCGCAAATGGGCTTGTCAAGCGAGCGACGTCGGTGATGTCCTCGAACGCATCGAGAAAACCGCGAAACCCGGGCAGCACCAGGCGCAGATCGACGCCGAGGGCGCCGAGCGCCGGCGGCAGCGCCGCGGCGACATCGCCGAGCCCGCCCAATTTGACCCAGGGATAGAGTTCGGCGCAAACTTGCAGGACGCGCATCAGTATGCGCCGACCGGTGCCGCGGCCGTCGACAGCAGCGCGCCCGAGGCTAACCGGCGGCGGCTCGGCACGGCGCCATCGTCGAAGCCGCGATCGTCGCGTCGGCGAGAGGGCGGCGTTCCAACACGCGCGTCGCCGGCAGCCCGATAACGACCCGCGTGCCGCGCGCCTTTTCGCTGGCGAGCGAAAAGCTGCCGCCATGCAATTCGGTCAGCCGCCGCGCCAGCGGCAGCCCGAGACCGGCCCCTTCGTGTCGCCGGGCGAGACCGCTATCCACCTGGCCGAACGGCTCTGCGGCGATCGCGATCTCCTCAGCCGTCATGCCGAGACCGGTATCGGACACTTCGAACTCGACGCCACCCGCAGCGGCGCGGCGCACCGCCAGGACGACGCACCCGCCAGGCTCGGTGAATTTGACGGCGTTGCTCAGCAAATTGAGCAGGACCTGCTTGAGCCGGGTCGAGTCGACGACAAGCGCCGGCATGTCCGCCTCGATCTCGCAACGGAGGACCAATTGCTCGGCCAGTGCTCGCTCTCTGACAAAAGCAGCACAGGATTCGGCGAGCGGTCGCACTTCGACCCCGACTTCCTCGGCGAGTTCGAGCTTACCGGCATCGATCTTGGCCAGATCGAGGATTTCGCTGATGATCCGCAACAAATGTGCCCCGCTCTGGCGGATATAGCCGACATACTCCTGCTGGCGTGCCCCGAGCGGTCCCGCGGTCTCACGCTCTAGCACCTCGGCAAAACCGAGCACCGCGTTCAGCGGCGTGCGCAGCTCATGGCTCATATTGGCGAGAAACCGCGACTTGGCCAAGCTTGCCGCCTCGGCCTCCGCCTTGGCCTCGCGCAGGTTCCGCTCGGCCAGCACGCGCTCGCTGATATCACGCGCGGTGCCGCGATAGCCGCAAAATTCGCCCGATACGGCGAAGACCGGCTTGCCGCTGACCGAGATCGTCTGCTCGGGTTGGCCACCGACCCTGCGGGTATAAACAAAATCGCGAAACGGCTCGTGCCGATCGAGCGTGGCCCGATGATCGCGCCATTTTTCCGGCTCGCTCGCCGGATCGGCCCGGAGCTCCCAGCGGGCCCGGCCAAGGCGGCTTGTCGGGTCCTGGCCAAACACCCTGATATGATCTGAAAGATAGGTGAAGCAGTGGTTCTGGTCGGTCTCCCACAGCCAGTCCGATCCGGTGTCGGCAAAGTCGCGCAGGCGCTCCTCGCTGGCGCAGCGCCCAGCCTCGGCAGCTTCGTACTCCTGCGAACGGCGGCGCAACGACTGGGCGGCATCATTCATCGCCAGCAATACATCGTCGATTTCGGTTATTCCGGACGGACCCGAAGCCGGGATAGCGCCATCGGCCAAGGCGTTGGCGGCGCGCGCCAGCATGTGCATCGAGCGGATCAGTCGACCCGCTGCAACGAGGGCCACGATACCGCCCAACACCCGAAACATGATCGTGCCCAGCGCGAGCCCGGCGATCGCCCCGAACTGGTGCCAATGCTGCCAGAGCTGCGGCAGGGTCAGCGGCGCCAGACCGATCGCTGGCAGGATCGGCGCGACGATCATGACAATCAGCAGCGCCCGCAGCGAATGGCGTGAGTTGACCGCGAAGCGCATTGCCGGGCCGCCTCCCGCCCGGCAATAAACCCCTAAACGGTTTAGTTTTGGTAAGCGGCGGCACGATGGCGGCTATCCCGGCCATGCCATCAGGCAGGACCGGCGGAGCCGCTCGGCCCTGAGCACGGGCGATCTAGTTGCGGGTCTTGTCGACGAGGCGGTTTTCGCCGATCCACGGCATCATCGCGCGGAGCTTTTCCCCGACCTTCTCGATCTCATGCTCGGCGGCGCGGCGGCGCATGGCCTTGAAGCTCGGCTGGCCGGCGTTGTTTTCGAGCACCCATTCGCGCGCGAACCGGCCGGACTGGATATCGGCCAGGATCTTCTTCATCTCGGCGCGAACATGCTCGTCGATGACCCTTGGTCCACGTGAATAATCGCCATATTCGGCGGTGTTCGAAACCGAATAGCGCATGTTGGCGATGCCGCCCTCATAGATCAGGTCGACGATCAGCTTGACCTCGTGGCAGCATTCGAAATAGGCCATCTCCGGGGCATAGCCGGCTTCGACCAGGGTCTCGAACCCGGCCAGGATCAGCGAGGTCAGCCCGCCGCACAGCACCGACTGCTCGCCAAAGAGGTCGGTCTCGCATTCCTCGCGAAACGTCGTCTCGATCACTCCGGCGCGCCCGCCGCCGATCGCGCAGGCATAGCTGAGGCCGATTTCGAGCGCATTGCCGGACGGGTTCTGCTCGACCGCCAACAGGCACGGCACCCCGGCGCCGCGCAGATATTCCGAGCGCACGGTATGGCCCGGCCCCTTTGGCGCCACCATGAACACGTCCATATCGGGGCGCGGCTCGATCAGCCGGAAATGCACGCTGAGACCATGCGCCACGGCGAGTGCGGTGCCCTCGCGCATATTGGGCCGCAATTCGGCATCATAGAGACCCGCCTGCAACTCGTCGGGCGCCAGCACCATGACGATATCGGCCCATTTCGCCGCCTCGGCATTGGTCATGACCTTGAAGCCTGCGGTTTGCGCCTTTTGCGCCGAGGGCGAACCGGGGCGCAACGCCACGACCACGTCCTTGACCCCGCTGTCGCGCAGATTGTTGGCGTGGGCATGCCCCTGGCTGCCATAACCGATGACCGCGACCTTCCTCGCCTTGATCAGGTTCACATCGGCATCGCGGTCGTAATAAACGCGCATGTTCATCTCCTCGCTGTTGCCGTCGCCCCTGCGGAGGCGGGGGTCCAGGGCGAGCGTCTTGACCTCGGGCCCGGGATTCCCGCTTTCGCGGGAATGACGAGATAGCTATGGAACCGTCAAGTCGGTGCCCGCTGGGCACATCGGTTAAACACCCGCCGTGCCGCGGGCGATCGCGACGGCACCGGTGCGCGAGATCTCGGCCAGCCCCAGCGGTTCCATCAGCGCGACAAAGGCGTTCAGCTTCTCGGCCGAACCGGTCATTTCGAAGACGAAGCTGTCGGTCGTCGAATCGACGACGCGGGCGCGAAAGATGTCGGCGAGCCGCAGCGACTCGATGCGTGCTTCGCCTTTGCCGGAGACCTTGACCAGCATCATCTCGCGCTCGACAAACGGCCCCTCGTCGGTCAAATCGTGCACCTCGTGCACCGGCACCAGCCGCGACAGCTGCGCCTTGATCTGCTCGATGATCATCCGTGTGCCGGAGGTCACGATCGTCATCCGCGACAGCCGGTTGCGGCGGTCGATCTCGGCCACCGTCAGGCTTTCGATGTTGTAGCCGCGGCCCGAGAACAGCCCGACGACGCGGGCGAGGATGCCCGGTTCGTTATCCACCAGGACGGCGATCGTATGGCGCTCGATGTCGGTCACCGGATTACCCGATCGTCCCGCTCATACCAGCACCATGCCTTCCTCGGAAACCGGCTTTTCGGCTTCGTCCTCGGGACCGAGCAGCATCTCGTTATGCGCCGCACCCGACGGGATCATCGGAAAGCAGTTCTCGGCCTGGTCGACCGCGACATCGAGGATCGCCGCCCCCGGCACCTCGAGCATCCAGGCGATTGCCGCATCGAGCTCGGCCGGCTTCTCGACCCGCCGCCCGCTGGCGCCGAACGCCTCAGCCAATCTGACGAAATCGGGAAGCGCCGCGGTATAGCTCTCGGAATAGCGGCCGCCATGCAGCAATTCCTGCCATTGCCGCACCATGCCCATGTACTGGTTGTTCAGGATGAAGACTTTGACGGGCAGCCGGTACTGCGCGATTGTCGACATCTCCTGGATGTTCATCAGGATCGAGGCCTCGCCGGCGACATCGATGACGAGCGCTTCGGGATGGGCGATCTGCACCCCGACCGCCGCCGGCAGGCCGTAGCCCATCGTGCCGAGACCGCCCGAGGTCATCCAGTGCTGCGGCGCCTCGAATTTGAGGAACTGCGCCGCCCACATCTGGTGCTGGCCGACCTCGGTGGTGATGTAGAGATCGCGCCCGCTGGTTTGCGCCGCAAGCCGCTCGAGGGCGAATTGCGGCTTGATCAGATCGCGCCGGCCGCGGTCGTAGCGCAAGCAATCGCGGCTGCGCCAGCCCTCGATGAGCTGCCACCATTGCGCCCGCGCGGCACTGTCGGCGGCCGACTTCACGTTGGGCCAATGTGCCAAGAGCGCCGCCATCGCCTCGCCGGCATCGCCGATGACCGGCAGATCGACACGCACATTCTTGTTGATCGAGGACGGGTCGATATCGATGTGGATCTTTTTCGAGCCAGGCGAAAAGGCGTTGAGCCGCCCGGTCACGCGATCATCGAAGCGGGCGCCGACCGCGACCATCAGGTCGCAGCCATGCATCGCCAGATTGGCCTCGTAGGTGCCGTGCATGCCGACCATGCCGAGAAAATGCGGGTCGCTCGCCGGCAACGCGCCGAGCCCCATCAGGGTCAGCGTGCAGGGCGCATCGGTCGCGCGCACCAGTTCGGTGAAGCGGGCGCAAGCCTCCGGTCCGGAATTGACCAGCCCGCCGCCGCCGTAGAACAGCGGACGCTTGGCCGCGGCGATCATCTCGGCCGCCTCGGCGATGCGTGCGGGGTCGGGCGTCACCTGCGGGCGATAGCTCTTGTGGCGCGCATCCTCGGGGCCGTTATAGGTCGCAAGAGCGAACAGCACGTCCTTTGGCAGGTCGACGACGACCGGGCCGGGGCGGCCGCTCCGCGCCACGTAAAACGCTTCGTGCAGCATACGCGCCAGTTCGCGCACATCCTTGACCAGATAGTTGTGCTTGGTGCAGGGCCGGGTGATGCCGGTGGTATCGGCTTCCTGAAAGGCATCGTTGCCGATCAGATGGGTCGGCACCTGCCCGGTCAGGCATACCACCGGGACCGAATCCATCAGCGCGTCGGTCAGCCCGGTCACCGCATTGGTCGCCCCGGGCCCGCTCGTCACCAGCACGACGCCGACCCGCCCGGTCGAGCGCGCATAGCCCTCCGCGGCATGCACGGCACCACCCTCCTGGCGCACCAGGATGTGCCGCAGCGCGTTCTGCTTGTAGAGCGCGTCGTAGATCGGCAAGACCGCGCCGCCCGGATAGCCGAACACGATTTCGACACCCTGGTCAGCGAGCGCCCTGACGACGATCTCCGCTCCACTGATCGGCTCGGCCGACATGATGAATTCCCCGGCAAAAACGGCGACGGTAAACCTGCCAGCGCACCCCAGCAGCAACGGGGCGGGCGGCGGGCAGGGCCGGCAACCTAATCAGCTAGGCACGGCCGGTCAACAAAAACTCGTCAATAAACTGACGTGAGCAGCGCAGCAAACTTTCCGAAAATTGCTCGGCGAGAACCAACCCCGGCGCCAGCTGATGCCGGAACCAGGTCATCTGCCGCTTCGCATAGCGCCGTGTGGCGCGCTGACCGGCGGCGATTGCCGCGGCGAGCGGCATCTCGCCGCGCAGGTGGTCGAAGAGCTCCGGCAACCCGACCGCCTTCATCGCCGGCAGACCGGGATCGAGCCCGCGGCGCAACAATGCCGTCGCTTCGCCGAGACCGCCCCGCTCGACCATCGCTGCAAACCGCGCATTGCCGGCGGCATAGATGACCTCGCGCGGCGGGCTCAGCAGGATCGTCGCAAAGCGATAAGGCGCCGCCGCTGCCGGCTCGGCGCGCCAAGCGGCAACCGGTCTTCCGGTCGCGCGCACGACCGCATAGGCGCGCACCAAGCGCTGCGAGTCGCCGGCGGCCAGCCGTCCCGCAGCGGCCGGATCGATCACTGCCAATCGCTGGCGGAATTGCTCGCCGCCGAGCACACGATGCAGGCGCACCGCCTCGCTGCGAACCTCCTCGGGAATTTCCGGAAACGGCGCCAGACCCTCGGTCAATGCCCGGATATAGAGACCGGTGCCGCCGACCACGATCGGCAGCCGGCCGGCCGCGGTCGCCGCCGCGATCTCGCCCAGCGCCTGTTCGCGCCAGCGACCGGCGGAGCCGCGCTCGGCCGCGTCGAGAACGCCGTAGAGCCGGTGCGGCACCTGCGCGCAGATCGCCGGATCGGGGCGTGCCGTCAGGATTTCGAGATCGCGGTAGCATTGCAGCGCATCGGCATTGATGACGACACCATCGAGGCGCTCCGCCAGCCCGGCTGCCAGCGCCGATTTGCCGCTCGCCGTCGGCCCGGCGATGACCACGACCGGCGGCGGCAGACCCGGCTCGTAGCGCTTGTCGCGAGCGGGCATGCCGCGGTAGGACCGCTGGCGATGCGCATCGCCCTCACCCTGATCGCCCAGCCCCTGATCGCTGGCGCCCGCGACCCGGCGCTGTCCCGCCGCGCCGCTGCGGTCGCCGCGGCACTGGCGGTCACGACCGAGCCCCTTTGGCTTGCCGCCGAAACCGCCTGCGATCTGATCGTTGACGCCGACGACCCGGTCGCGGTCGCCGCCACTGCGCGCAGCGTCCTCGGCGGCACCCCGATCGATGTCCTGGCCCAGCCGCAGCGCGGACGGCGCAAGCGGCTCTTTGTCGCCGATCTCGAATCGACGATGATCGAAAACGAGATGCTCGATGAGCTCGCGGCGCTGCTCGGCATCGGTCCGCTCGTCGCCGCGGTCACGCGGCAGGCGATGAACGGCGAGATCGATTTTGCCGCAGCACTCGAAGCCCGCGTCGCGCTGCTGGCCGGCATCGATGCCGCGATCCTCGAGCGCGCGGCCGCGCGCATTCGCCCGACCGCCGGTGCCGGCACGCTGCTGCGCACGATGCGCGGTCACGGCGCGATGACGGCGCTGGTCACCGGCGGGTTCACGGTGTTCGCCGAGCGGGTCGCCGCCCGGTTCGGCTTTGATCGGGTGATCGCCAACCGGCTCGAAATCATCGCCGGCCGTGTCACCGGCCGGGTGCTGCCGCCGATCGTCACCGCCGCCGGCAAACGCGACGCGCTGCTGGCGCTCGCTGCCCGGGCCGGAATATCCCCGGCGCAGACGCTCGCGGTCGGCGACGGCGCCAACGATCTGGCCATGCTGGCCGCTGCCGGGCTCGGCGTCGCGTTCCATGCCAAGCCGCGCGTTGCCGCCGCCGCCCGCTGGCGCCTCGATCACGCCGATCTGCGCGGTCTGCTGTTCGCCCAAGGGTATCGCCGCGACGAATTCGTCCCGGCCGAGCCTGCTTGAGCCAGGCTTCCCCGGCCGGTCGGGGAGGCCGGCGCTGCCGCAGCCGATCACCCCCGGTCGATGCGCAGTGCCACAAACCGCAGATCGCCCTGTCGCTCGACCAGGAGCAGGATCGATTTGCGCCCGGCCTTGCGTTCCGTATCGACCCGGCTGCTGACGTCCTGCGGGCTCTTCACCTCCTGCTGGGCCGCTTCCATGATCACATCGCCGGGGCGCAAGCCCTTGTCGGCGGCGGCACTGTCATTGGCGACATCGACGACGACGACACCCTTGGCGTCGTCGCCCAGCGAAAACTTGTCCTTGAGCTGCGGGGTCATGCCGGCGAGCGTCAGCCCCAGCGCCTTGACCTCGGTGCTGTTGCTCGGAGCAGCCGTTTTTGGCGGCTCCTTGGCGCTGGCCACCGCCGCGTCGCTTTCCTGCAGCCGGCCGACCTTGACCTCGACCGACAGCACGGCGCGCTTGCGCCACAGGCTGACCGGAACGGTCTTGCCGACCGGCGTCTCGGCCACCAGTCGCGGCAGCTGCCGCATGTCGTCGACCGGCTTGCCGTTGAAATTCAGCACCACATCGCCGGGCTCGATCCCGGCACGCGCCGCCGGTCCCGCTCCGGTGACGCTGGCCACCAGCGCGCCGCGCGCCTTCTTTAGCCCGAGGCTCTCGGCGATCTCGTCGGTCACCGCCTGAATGCGCACCCCGAGCCAGCCGCGATGGACGGTGTGATCCTTCTCGGTCTTCAGTTCGGTGACGACATCCTCGGCCAGCGACGATGGGATCGCAAAGCCGATCCCGATCGAGCCGCCCGAAGGCGAGTAGATTGCTGTGTTGATGCCGATCACCTGGCCGTCCATGTTGAACATCGGACCGCCGGAATTGCCGCGGTTGATCGGCGCGTCGGTTTGCAGAAAATCGTCGTAAGGCCCGGAATTGATGTCGCGCTGGCGGGCCGACAGGATGCCGGCGGTCACACTGCCGCCGAGCCCGAACGGATTGCCGATCGCCAGCACCCAGTCGCCGACCCGGGCGGCGTCACTGTTGCCCCAGACAGCGGCCGGCAGTGGGCGGCCGGCATCGACCTTTAAGAGCGCAATGTCGGTCTTCGGGTCACGGCCGACCACAGTGGCCTTCAGATTGGTGTTGTCGTGCAGGATCACGGTGATCTGGTCGGCATCGGCGATCACGTGGTTGTTGGTGACGATGTAGCCCTTCGGGTCGATGATGAAGCCGGAGCCGAGCGAGGTGGCTTTGCGCGGTTCAAGGTCGGGCTGGTCGCCCTTTGGCAGGCCGTGCTCGAGGAAATCGTGAAAGAACTTCTCGAACGGCGAGCCGGGCGGGAACTGCGGCAGGTCGGGTGACGCCTCGTCGCCGCTCGAGCTTTTTAGTGTCTCCGTCGTCGAGATGTTGACGACCGACGGCAACAGCCGGGCCGCAAGGTCGGCGAAGCTGTCGGGTGCACCGCGCGCCTGCGCCGGCCCGCTTGCGACGAATGCCGCAGCCATGAGGCAGCCGGCGAAGATGGTGGCGACCAGGCGGCACGCCAGGGTCGGGGGGCGGGACGGCACCGTTCAGCTCCTCATCCAAGACCCCGGATATCCGATCCGGTCGGCGGGAATGATCTTCGACACGCTGTCCGGGCCATACTCGGTTCGGGCCACACGCGGTTCGGGCCGCCGGCTCGCCGCAAGATTAGGCGAGAAGTGCGCACCAGGCCAGCCGGTTTCGCAGCTTCCGCCGAGAGTGGTGCCAAAGCCGGGAGCGGCGCCAGATACGTCAGCGGCGCACCAGCCAGACCAACACCACCCCGGTACAGGCGGCAGCGAGGCCGGCGATGCGCAGCGCCTGAGGCGGGATCGCCATGGCGCGGGCGGCGGCGCGCTTCATGCCTTCCGGGAACAGCGCGTAGAGGCAGCCCTCGATCACCAGCACGAGAGCAAAGCCGGTCCACAGATCGTTCATCGGTGGCGATTTCCACATGCGGCAACGACCGCCGCCGGAGAAACAGCGCGATCCACTTCGGCGCGACCCACCCGGGCGCGATTCACCTGGCTTTGGCCCGCGATGGCGCGGCCGGCGCCGGCTTGGGCGGCGTGCCGTCGAGATTGTCGAAAAAACGGAAGAAATTGCTCTGCGGGGTCAGCACGAACGACGTGTTGTGGCCGGCGAGCGCGTCGCGATAGGCCTGCATCGACCGGTAGAAGGCGAAGAACTCCTTGTCCTGGTCGTAAGCGGCGGCATAGATGCCGATCGCCTGCGCGTCGCCGGCTCCGCGCAACTCCTGCGCCTGGCGCTGCGCGTCGGCGAGGATCACGGTGCGCTCGCGGTCGGCGTTGGCGCGCACGGTCTTCGCCGCCTGGGCGCCCTCGCCGCGGTAGAGGGCTGCCTGCTGCTGCCGCTCGGAACGCATGCGGGCATAGATCGCCTCGCTATTCTGCGGCGGCAGATCGGCGCGGCGGATGCGGACATCGACGACATCGATGCCGAAGGATTTCGCCTCGGCGGCGACCTGGTCGCGGATCTGGCGCATGATCGTTGCCCGCTCCGGCGACAGTAATGCCGACAAGGTCACGTTGCCGATCACCTGCCGCAGGCTGCCGCTGACCAACGCCCCGAGCCGCGCCCGCACCACGGGTTCGGTGAAGACGGTCTGATAGAACAACAACGGGTCGGTGATGCGATAGCGGGCATAGGTATCGACGATCAACCGCTTCTGATCGGCGCCGATGACCTCTTCCGGCGGCGGCTCGAAATCCAAGAGGCGCTTGTCATAGATGACGACGTTCTGGATGAACGGTTCCTTGACCCGGAGACCGGGTGTTCGGATCACCCGGATGGGCCTGCCGAACTGCAGCAGCAACGCCTGTTCGGTCTGATCGACGGTAAACAGCGAGCTGGTCGCAACGATGATCGCAACCGCCACCACCGCGGCGATGACAAACAGGGCGCGCCGGCTCAGCATCGGCTGTTCACCATCGGGACCGCCTCAATCCTGGCTGCCCTGGCTGCCGCCCGCAAGCGACGGCGGAGTTGCCGCATCCGGGGTCTGCAGCGGTGTCGTGCCCGAAGTGATCGAGCCGCGCGAGCCGGGCTCGGCGGGGGCGGCGGGTTTCGCCGCGCCGGTGCCGAGGGCGGGGAGCGGCAGGTAGGGGAGCACCCCGCTCCCGCCTTCCGCCGCCTTGTCGATGATCACCTTGTTGCTGTCTTTCAGCACCTCTTCCATGGTCTCGAGATAGAGCCGCTCAAGGGTGACGTCCTGCGCCGCCTTGAACGCGTGGTAGACCGACAGGAAGCGGGCGGCATCGCCCTGGGCGCGGGCGACGGTCGCGAGCCGATAGGCTTCGGCCTGCTGCTCGATCTGCACCGCGTCGCCGCGCGCGGCGGGGATGATGCTGTTACGATAGGTCTCGGCCTCGTTGCGCAAGCGCGCACGGTCGGCCAGCGCCGCCTGGACGTCGCGATAGGCATCGATGACTTCGGCCGGCGGGTCGACCCGCTGCAATTGCAGCTGCGTCACCTCGATCCCGGCGCCGTAGCTGTCGAGGATCGTCTGCAGCAATGTGCGCGTGTCCGCCTCGATCTTGGCACGCCCTTCGGCCAGGGCCTGGGCGATCGGGGTCTCGCCGATCACCTCGCGCATGGCACTCTCGGCCGCCGATTTGACCGTCAACTTCGGGTCGCGGATGTCGAACAGATAGGCCTTCGCGTCCTTGATCACCCAGAAGACGGTGAAGTTGATGTCGACGATGTTCTCGTCGCCGGTCAGCATCAGCGCTTCTTCCGGCACCTGGCGCGCCGGCGCCTCGCGGCCGGTCTCGGTCTCGGCCGAGCGGTAGCCGATCTCGGTGCGGTTGACCCGGGTCACACTCGGCGTCAGCACCGTTTCGATCGGGTCGGGCAAATGGTAGTTGAGCCCGGGCTGGGTGGTGCGGTTATAGGCGCCAAAGCGCAGCACGATGCCGACCTGGTCGGGCTCGACCCGGTAGAAGCCGCTCGCCAGCCAGATCACGAGGATCGCCAGCAAGACGATGCCGATCCCGGTGCCGGTGCCGAACCCGCCCGGCAGGATGCGGCGGAACCGGTCTTGGCCGCGGCGCAACAGCTCTTCGAAATCCGGCGGGTAGGGGCCGCTACGGCGCGGACCGGACCCGCCGCCATTGCTGCGCGGGCCGCCGCCCCACGGACCGCCACCGCGGGGACCCCCGCCCCACGGGCCGCCGCCCTGACTTTGCCAGATCATCGACCTGAACCTCTCCGCACCGGCGGATTTCGCGCTGCCGGACTCGATTTATGGCCGGCGAGAACGCGGCGTGTCGGCCGCATGACCCGATAGAGGGCACACGCGGGTGTTGTCAAGAGCGGGGCTCGGCCCCAAATCCGTGAGGCCCCTGGTCGCCCGATATCGGCAGCGCGCTGCGACCCGCCGGCCCCGCCGCGCGACGGCGTGGCTTCGCGCGATGTAGAAGCGAAGGATCCAGATGGCCGCGATCACCGAACGCCAGATCCTCGATGCCCTTTCGACTGTCGCCGATCCGGACAAGGGTGCCGATATCGTCTCGCTCGGCATGGTATCCGGCATTGCCATCCGTAGCGGCAATGTCGCCTTTGCGATCGAGGTCGAGCCCGAGCGCGGTCCCCGGCTGGAGCCGCTGCGCAAAGCGGCCGAACAGGTGGTGGCGGCGCTGCCCGACGTCTTGTCGGTGACCGCGGTGCTGACCGCGCAATCGGCGCCGCCCGGACGCGCGGCTCCCGCTACCGGTCCGCAGCACGCCCGCAGCACAGCGCCGCACCAGCCGCACCCGCCGCGCCAGCAACGTGGTGCGGTCGCCGGGGTCGGCGCGATCGTCGCCGTCGCCTCGGGCAAGGGCGGGGTCGGCAAATCGACCGTCGCCGCCAATCTGGCACTGGCGCTGAAGGCCAACGGGCTCGGTGTCGGGGTGCTCGACGCCGACATCTACGGCCCGTCGATGCCGCGCATGCTCGGGCTGTCCGGCCGACGGCCCACCTCGCCCGACGGCAAGCGGCTGATCCCGCTCGAGAGCTACGGCTTGCGCTGCATGTCGATGGGTTTTCTGGTGCCCGAGGACCGGCCGATGATCTGGCGCGGGCCGATGGTGATGAGCGCGTTGCAGCAGATGCTGCGCGAAGTCGATTGGGGCGCCCTCGACATCATGGTCGTCGACATGCCGCCCGGCACCGGCGACGCGCAACTGACGATGGCCCAGCAGGTGCCGCTGGCCGGCGCCGTGATCGTCTCGACGCCGCAGGACATCGCCCTCTTGGACGCGCGCAAGGGGCTCAACATGTTCCGCCAGGTCGAGGTGCCGGTGCTCGGGATCGTCGAGAACATGAGCTATTTCCTGTGCCCGCATTGCGGCGGCCGCAGCGAGATCTTCTCGCATGGCGGGGCGCGCCGCGAGGCCGAGCGGCTCGGCACCGAATTTCTCGGCGAGGTGCCGCTCGATCTTGCGATCCGCGAGACCTCGGATGAGGGCCGGCCGATCACCGTATCCGACCCCGACAACCCGAATGCGCTGGTGTTTCGGGCGATCGCCGCGCGCATCTGGGAAAAGATATCGGGCGCCGCCGCGGTCGGCCGCCCGCCGCCCCGCATCGTCATCGAATAGGCGGTGGCAACAGGGCGCCGCCGGTCGAGCCTCGCTGTGTCCGCAGGCGGGCGCACTCCTGAAGGATCGTATAGACGCCGGGATGTCGCAGCGGCGCGGCCGCACCAGCGCGCGCTCTTGCGCGTGTGCGGGCTCGCCGCGGTCGGCGCCCTCTTCGAGCGCGATCCGAATCGGGTCGAGCGGCTCTATTTCGAGCCCCGGCTGCGTGGCGCGGTCGGCCTGTTCTGCGCGTCGCTGGCGCATGCCCGCAAGCCCTATCGCGAGGTCGAGGCGGCCGAACTCGCGCGCGTCGCCGGCACCCTGTTGCATGGCGGCGTCGCGGCGATCGCCCGGCCGCAGCCGCTCGCCGCGTTCGATGCCGCAACCGCGGCGGAGGATTGGGCGCGGGATGGAAAGCCGCTCTTGGTGCTCGACGGCATCGGCAACCCGCACAATCTCGGCGCCATCATCCGCACCGCCGCGTTCTTCGGGATCGAGCGAATATTGCTCGCCGATCGCCCCGACCAGGCGCTCCCCTCCGATGCGAGCTACCGTGTGGCCGAGGGCGGGTTTGAGCATGTGACCCTCTACCAGGCGCCGCTGCCGCAGGCGTTGGCCGGGCTGCGCCGAGGCTACCGCATCCTGGGCGCGGCCCTCGACCATGTCGCGCCCCCGGCCGGGGGCAAGGACGCCAGGCCGCCGGCCTTGGCCCTCGGCAATGAAGAGAAGGGTCTCGCCCCGGCCACTCTCGCCGCCTGCGAAGAGATCGTGACGATCCCCGGCGCCGGCCGGGTCCAATCGCTCAACGTCGCCGCTGCGGCGGCAATCCTGATCTACGCGCTGACCGGCGGACGAGGCTGACGCGGCCGCCCGGCCCGGTGATGGTCGGCGCCTATGGCGGGTCGCGGCGCGGCGCTCCCGGCCGCATGCGAGCCGTGGCGATCCACCGGTCGAGCGCGTCGCCGAGCGCCGTGGCGATGTCGGCTCGCCGGTCGCACTCCTGCAGCAGCAATGCCGCGGCTTCGATTGTCGACAACGCCTCGCGCCGGGGCTCGCGGCGGACCCGGTGGTAGCGCGCCGGGTGCTGTGGATCGAGTACCAGCCGGCGCAATTTGAGCAGCCACGGGTTGCGCCACCACAGCGCTTTTGCCTCGCGCCAGCTGCCGTCGAGCAGCACCGCGCCATCGAGCGCGCGCAGCATTGCCGGCTGGTCCGCTTCCGCCTGGCCATGCCGGTCGATGGCGATCACCGGGCGGCCGAGCCCGAGGGCCCGCGGCCGCACCGAGCCGAGATGCAGCACCGCCCAGCGCCGCGCGTCGACCGGCGTGTCTTCGGCATCGCCGAGCGCGCGCTGCAGATTGGGCCAGGAGAGCCCGACCACCAGCCGCGCGCGCCGCAGCAGCGAGACCGCGAGCTCAGCCGTAGCGACACTCTCGTGCCGTTCGCGCGGATGCTGCAGGATCAGTATGAACAGCCGGTTGTCGAGCTTCGCGCCGCTTTCCATCAGACCTCGCGCCCTCCGGTCTCGGCTATCATCGCCCACCGGTCATCGCTCACCCGGTCACCGCCCACCGGCAGAATTGTGCGATGCTCGGGGATGACCGGGCCGATCACGACGTTAGCACCACCAGCGGGGCGGATTCACCATCGGGTGAGAAGCTGTGGTATAAACCGGCCCTGGTAGTTGCCGGGGCAGTCATCGGGAGCATCCATGCCCAAGCGCATTCGCAAAGCTGTTTTCCCGGTTGCCGGGTTGGGCACCCGATTTCTGCCGGCGACAAAAGCGATGCCCAAGGAGATGCTGCCGATTGTCGACAAGCCGCTCATTCATTATGCGGTCGAGGAGGCCAAGGCGGCTGGCATCGAACAATTCTTTTTTGTCACAAGCCGGGCGAAGGGCGCGATCGACGATCATTTCGATCGGGCCTTCGAGCTCGAAGCCACATTGCGCGAGCGCGGCCAGGACGCCCTCGTCCAGGAACTCGAAGCGCGCCTGCCGGAGCCCGGTCAGATCGCCTATACGCGGCAGCAGACGCCGCTCGGGCTCGGCCATGCGGTGTGGTGTGCCCGCGGGCTGGTCGGCGACGAGCCGTTTGCGGTGCTGCTGGCCGACGATCTGATGGTGTGCGAGCGGCCGTGCCTGACGCAGATGGTCGAAGCTTATGCCGAGATTGGCGGCAATCTGGCGGCGGTCATCGAAGTTCCGCGCGAGCAGACCCGGCGCTACGGCGTGCTCGACATCGTCGCCGATGACGGCCGCCTGGTGCGCGCCCGCGGCGTCGTCGAAAAGCCGCACCCGGCCGACGCCCCGTCAACCTCGACGATCATCGGCCGCTATATCATCCAGCCCGAGGTTTTCGGCCACCTCGCCCGCGGCGAACCCGGCAGCGGCGGCGAGATCCAATTGACCGACGCGCTCGAGCGCCTGATCGAGGACGGACAGGCATTCCACGGGTTTCGTTTTGACGGCAGGCGGTTCGACTGCGGCGACAAGCTCGGCTATCTCGAAGCGACCATAGCACTCGGGTTGCAGCATCCCGAACTCGGGGCGCAGCTGCGCCGGATCCTGACCTCGTATTTGTGAACGGAAACCCTCGATGCCGCATCGCTTCGACCCGACGATCCTGCGCGAATACGATATCCGCGGCATTGTCGGCGACACTCTCTTCGCCGCCGACGCGGTGGCGGTCGGGCGCACTTTCGCCCAGACCCTGAAGGCCGCCGGAGGTGGCCGGGTCGCGGTCGGCTATGACGGGCGGCTGACCTCGCCCGAGCTCGAAGCGGCATTGGTCGAGGGCCTGGCCGGCGAAGGCACCGATGTCGTGCGCATCGGTCTCGGGCCGACCCCGATGCTCTATTACGCCGCCGCCACGCTCGGCGTCGATGGCGGGATCATGGTCACCGGCTCGCACAACCCGCCCGACTACAACGGGTTCAAATTCGTGCTCGGCGGCAAGCCGTTTTATGGTGCCGCGATCCAGGCGCTCGGCGAAACCGCACTCGGGCTCGGCCCACCCCCGGCCGATCGCGGCGGTATCGAGCAGCAGGCGATCCGCGACACCTATGTCGCCCGGCTGCTCCGCGACCATCATGGCTCGCGCCCGCTGCGCGTCGCCTGGGACCCGGGCAACGGCGCCACCGGCGAAGTGGTGCAGCAACTGACCGCGGCCCTGCCGGGACACCACGTCGTGCTGAACGCAGCGATCGACGGCACCTTTCCGGCGCATCACCCCGACCCGACGGTCCCGGAAAACCTGGCTCAGCTGCGCGCCGCCGTGGCCCGCGAGCGGTGCGATCTCGGCATCGCCTTCGACGGTGACGGTGACCGCATCGGTGTTGTCGATGGCGGCGGCGACATCTGGTGGGGCGACCAGCTGATGATCGTGCTGGCGCGCGAGGTGTTGGAGCGGCATCCGGGCGCGCCGATCCTCGCCGACGTCAAGGCGAGCCAGGTGCTGTTCGACGAGATCGCACGCATGGGCGGCCGCCCGGTGATGACCGCGACCGGGCATTCACCGATCAAGGCGAAGCTCGCCGAACTGCAGGCACCGCTGGCCGGCGAGATGAGTGGACACATCTTTTTCGCCGACGGCTATTACGGCTTTGACGACGCCATTTACGTCGCGGTGCGGCTGCTCGGCATTCTCGGCCGCAGCGCCGAGGGGCTGGCGGAGATGCGTCGGCGCCTGCCGGCGGTGATCAACACCCCCGAGCTGCGCTTTCCCTGCGCCGAAGCGCGCAAATTCGCAGTGGTCCGCGAAGTGCGCGACCGTCTCGCCGCCGCCGGGGCCAGCGTGACCGACATCGACGGGGTGCGGGTCAACACTCCCGAAGGATGGTGGCTGCTGCGCGCCTCGAATACCCAGGATGTGCTGGTCGCCCGCGCCGAATCGACGACCGCCGAGGGCCTCGCCCGGCTCAAGGCGGCACTCGCCGCCGAGCTCGCGGCGAGCGGCCTCGCATTGCCGCAAGTCTGAACCGGAGGCGGGCCTAAACTGCGGCGGCGGCCCCGCCTCTCTCGCGCGCCGCGTCTCGCGAGGTGTGCCGCTCAGTCGCGGGTCGCGACCCGCAGCGGCCGCACGACGGCGCATTCGAGCCCCTTGCGGTGCAGCTGGGCACAGGCACTCTCCGCCTGTGCGGGCGTCAGATCGAGCAGACGAGCGCGATAGAGGCGGGTCCTGGCACCTCTCGCCGGATCGAGGACCTGCATCGGCTTGCCCTTGGCGACCGGCAGCGCGGCGGCGATCCGGGCAGCGTGCGCCGCCGCCGTCGCCGCGGCGTGAAAGCTGCCGAGCTGGATGCCCCAGCGATCGGCCGCCCGGTGCACCGGCTCATGCCGCGGCACGACCGGCAGTGTCGCCGCCTCGGCCCTGTCGACCGGAGAGAGATGCGCAGCGAGCCGAACCGCGGCTTTGCGCAGCAGCCCGGGGTGCGGCTGCGAGGCCGGTGCCGCGGCAACCGGTTTCGCCGCCGCGGCCGACGGCACCGGCATGGCGGCCGGCTGACGCCCGGCAATCGCGGTTGGGGTGGCGACGCCGATCTCGGCGAATCCCTGGTCGAGCAGGGCGGCCATTTCGCGATCGCGCGAGCTCGCCGAATGGCCACCAAACACGACCCCGATCAGCCGATGGCCATCGCGCACCGCCGAGCTGGCGAGATTGAAGCCCGAGGCGTCGATGAAGCCGGTCTTGATCCCATCGGCTCCAGGATACCAGTCGAGCAGGTGGTCATGTCCTCTGATGATCGTCCCGCGAAAGTCGAACTCGCGGGTTGCAAAGTAATGATATTCTCGCGGAAAATCGTGATACAAAGCGAGTGCCAGCTGCGCGGTGTCACGCGCCGTCGTATGCTGCAATGGGTCGGGCAACCCCGAGGCATTTTGATAGTTCGTGTTGCTCATTCCGAGCTGGCGGGCCTTCGCGTTCATCAATTGGGCGAAAGCCGGCTCGCTGCCGGCGATCCCTTCGGCCAGCACCGCGGCGGCGTCGTTCGCCGAGCGGGTGACGATGCCGAGGATCAGATCCTGCACGGCGACCGAATCGCCGACGCGCAGCCCGAGCTTGGTCGGCGATTTGCTGGCCGCGTTGAGGCTGACCGGGAGCAGCTGGTCGAGGCGCAGCCGGCCGGTGTTCAGCGCTTCGAAGGTCAGATAGAGCGTCATCATCTTGGTCAGCGATGCCGGGTAGGTCAGGGCGTCGGCATTGTCCTGGCTCAGCACCTGACCGGTATCGGCATCGAGCACGATCGAGGACGCCACCGGAACCGGGGCGAAGCCGACCCTGGCCAAGTGCAAGTAATGATGTCCGCGGCGCGCCGCTTGCGCAGTTCCGCTGCCGAAGGCCACTACTGCCATCGCCGCGATGACCAGCGCGATCACGCCCGACACGCGGTATCCGCCGCCTCGGGACCCACCCCCTCGGGACCCGCCTGCGCAATGCCATGCCATGCTCACGACCCCCCAATTCCCCCAGGACTTCGCAATCCGAAGCCGTCACTCCGTTTCCCCGCAGCGAGAGTAGGAAGAAGCTGCCACGCTGTCCAGTTTTCGCGCGCCACTCCGGGCAAATTCTCCAAAGACGTCAACAGGCTTGATCTCAAGCCGACACATGACGGCAACCCGCCGACCTCCTTTCCGCGGCACTCGCAATGCCGCACGGGTTCTTGTGCATCGCAACATTTTTGTTGTACCCGCCAATCCCGTCGCCTATGCTCCGCTTCTGCAGCGCAATAGGGATATGGCAGCACGGCGAGGGTTGGCGGATGGAAAGCAAGGGCAGGCGCGGATCGCGCATGGGCGAACCGATCGCAGATGCGGCCCCGCCAATGGCGGTGGCACCGGCCGAGCATCCGCCGGCGCCACCCGCCGGCGAAGCCACCGGTGAGATTCCGGCGGAAATTTCCGGGCCGGCAGAAATCTCCGGGCCAGCAGAAATCTCGGGGCCAGCAGAAATCTCGGGGCCGACGCCTCCGGCTGTATCGGCCGAGGGGGCGATGGATCAAGCCTCCGCGATCGAAGCCGACAGCATCGACCCGGTCGCGGCATCGATGCGGCCGTCATCGGCTTCACCCGACAATCTTGCAGCGTTTGGAAGCGCCGCCTTTTCCGCGCTGGCAGAAGCACGCAATGCGCTGGCGAACGGCGTCGAAGCGCTGAGCGACGAAGTGGCCGGGCTCACCCGCCGCGAGATCAGCGAGGTCGCCCATACCGCGATCGAGCTGCTGAGGGTCCGCACGGTCTATGACGCGTTCGCGGTCAATGCCGGCTTTACCGGCGCCAGCCTCGATCACTGGCTCGGCAGTTCGGCGCGATTTTCCGAGCTCGGGACGCGGCTTGCGGTCGAGACGACGCGCCCATTTATCGAACGGCTCGGCCGGGGCTGGCTCGGCGCCATTCGCCCCGGGCGCTAGCCGACACCCCTAATGCGCGCTGCCGGGCCGTGGCAGCAGCGCCTCCGGGGGCGCGGCCGGTTGCGGCTATTGCGCGGTGGATTTTGCCGTCGGCACGATGCGGGTGACGACGATCGCGCTGCGGTCGAGGCATTCCGGCACCCGCGGGGCGATCCGGGTCTTCCAGTAATCGCTGTCATAGACCGCCTTGTAGAGCGCCTCGCGCTCTGCCTCGCTCTCAAATCGGCGCATCCAGACATAAACCGACTCGTCAGTCTCGCCACGATAGCTGCCGGTGATGACCATCCCTTTCGAAATCTGGAAGGGGATGATCTCCTCTTCCATGATCTTGACCCATTCGTTCATCTTGCCCGGCAGAACTTTGTATTGCCGCAATTCGTAAAAGGCCATGTCGTGCGTCCCCTATCGGATGCGTTGGCGGCGGATGCGTTGGCGTCGGATCGGCGGTGTCGGGCGCCAGCATAGCCGCCGGCTCCGCCCGGCGAAAGCTTCCGCACGCCGGATACCGAGCCTTCTGGATCGCGAGGTTTCCGGCTACTGTCCCTGCGCGCGCCGACAACACCGCGGGAGTGAGACGCAATGGCCAACGACATTCCGATCGCACGCCAGGGGTCGGTGACGCCCCAGTCGACGGTGGTCGCCGAGACGGCTTCGGGCAAGCTGCGCGGCGAGCAAGCGGGCGGTGTCCATAGCTTCAAGGGCGTGCCCTATGGCGCCTCGACCGCCGGCCGCAACCGCTTTCGGGCGCCGCAACCGCCGGCGGCGTGGGCCGGGGTGCGTGACGCGCTCGGCTATGGCCCGCGCGCCTGGCAATTGCCTGACCGGCCAAAGCGTCGCGCGGGGCTCGACACGCTGCTCGGCCCGGCCGACACGATGCCCGAGAGCGAGGATTGCCTGACCCTCAATGTGTGGACCCCGGGTCTCGACACAGCCGCGAAGCGACCGGTCATGGTCTGGCTGCATGGCGGCGCCTTCGCCTATGGCTCGGGCAACCGCGCCGTGACCAATGGCGGCAATCTGGCGCGGCGCGGCGATGTGGTCGTCGTCAGCGTCAACCACCGCCTCAATATTTTCGGCTTTCTGCATCTCGGCGATGTCGCCGGCGCCGACTGGGCGCAGTCCGGCAATGCCGGTATGCTCGACATCGTCGCGGCACTGCGCTGGGTGCGCGACAATGTCGCAGCGTTTGGCGGCGATCCAGGCAACGTCACGATCTTTGGCGAGTCGGGCGGCGGTGGCAAGGTCAGCGTCCTCTTGGCGATGCCCGAGGCGAAAGGGTTGTTTCATCGCGCAATCGTCCAAAGCGGCGCCGCGATCCGGGTCTCGACGCGCGAGCGGGCGACGGTTCTGGCTGAAGCGGTGCTGCACCAGCTCGGGTTGAACGGCCATGAATGTGCCGCGCTGCAGCAGCTGCCGCCCGAGCGGGTGGCGGCGGCAATCGCCCCGGTGCTGCGCGCGGCCGGCCGGTCGCCGCGGCCATTGCTCGATCGCTATGATTTCGGACCGGTTGTCGATGGCCGCGACCTGCCGCAGCACCCGGCCGATCCCACGGCACCCCCGAGCGCCGCCGGCATCCCGCTCTTGATCGGCGGGACGCGCGAAGAGAGTGCTTTCTTTCTTGCCGATGACGACGCGGTGTGGAACGGCACGCTCAGCGAGACCGAGCTGCGGCGGCGGATCGGCGTGGTGGCCGGCGCCGAGACCGAGGCGCTGCTCGCCGTCTATGCGGCGGCGATGCCGGGGGCGAGCCCGGCCGACCGGCTGATTGCGGCATTGACCGGCGGGAATTTCTGGATCCGCACCGTGCTGTTCGCCGAACGCTATGCCGAGCGGCACGGCGCGCCGGTCTACATGTATTCGCTCGACTGGCAGAGCCCGGCACATCGCGGGCGGTTGAAGGCACACCACGCGATGGACCTGCCCTTCGTCTTCGACAATCCCGATGTGGCGGGCACAACCGCCGGTGCTGCCGGGGCGCGCGAGTTGGCGGCACGGATCGCCGCGAGCTGGATCGCGTTCGCCCGCAACGGACGGCCGGACAATCCGGCGATCCCCGACTGGCCCGCCTATGATCCGGCCGAGCGCGCGACGATGATCTTCGACCAGGACTGCCGCGTCATCCGTGATCCCGGCCGCGACGCCCGCCGGCTGTGGAGCCGCGTCGCCGCCGCCGGCGCGTGAGCGGCACCGCAAAACCTCGCGGCCCGGAACCGCGCCGCCCGCATCACGGAACCAGCACGGCGGCACCCTGCAATGCGCCGCGGCGCAGTTCGGCGAGCGCGTCGTTCGCACGGGAAAGCGGGTAGCGCACCGTCTCGGTTGTGATCCCGGCGCGCGGCGCCAGGGTGAGGAACTCTTCAGCGTCGTGCCGCGTCAGATTGGCCACCGAGCGCAGCACCCGCTCCTCCCACAAGAGCGAATAGGCGAAGGCCGGGATGTCGCTCATGTGGATGCCGCCGCACACGACGGTCCCGCCCTTTTTGGTCGCAGCCAGCGCCGCCGGCACCAACGCGCCGACCGGGGCAAAAATCAGCGCCGCATCGATCGGCTCGGGCGGCGGCGCCGTCGAATCGCCGGCCCATTCGGCACCGAGCTTGCGCGCAAAATCCTGCGCCGCGGTGTCGCCCGGACGGGTGAACGCGAACAGCCGGCGCCCTTGATAACGGATGATCTGGGCAACGATATGAGCGGCCGCGCCAAACCCGTAGATGCCGATCAGCGGCACCTCCCCGGCAAGGCGCAGTGTGCGATAGCCGATCAGCCCGGCGCAAAGCAGCGGCGCCGCCGCGACATCGTCAAAGCGCCGGTCGATCGCAAAGCAGTAGCGCTGGTCGGCGACGGTCAGCTCGGCATAGCCGCCATCGATCTGGTAGCCGGTGAACCGTGCGCGGTCGCACAAATTCTCCCGGCCGCTGCGACAATATTCGCACACCCCGCAGGTCCAGCCGAGCCACGGCACGCCGACCCGGTCACCGACCGCGAAATGCTCGACCTCTCGCCCCGTCTCGATCACGCTGCCGACGATCTCATGACCCGGCACGAGCGGCAGCTTTGGCGCGGCAAGCTCGCCATCGACGATGTGCAGGTCGGTGCGGCACACGGCGCAAGCCCTGACCGCGATCAGCACCTGCTGTGGCCCGGGTCGCGGCGCCGGCAGTTCCGTGGCGACGAGCGGCGCGCCGGCCGCCTGCATGATCATCGCACGCATCGCTTTACTCCCGCTGAGCCAGGTTCGACATTGCTCCCCAGATTTGGAGATTGAAACGCCCGACGGCGCGGTGTCACCGCCATGCATGGAGCCCGACGCGCTTTGGCGATACTGATGGCGAGCGCTCTCGGTTTGGTCACCGGCTGCCACCTCGTTCCCAGCGGCGGCATGGCCGAGCGCTGTGCCGATCTGATGCACCGGGCCGACCCCGGCGCCAAAATCGACATCACCAGCAGCAGCGCCGCTGCGACCAGCATCACGACGATCGTCGCCCATGTCGAAGGCGTGCGCACCGACCTGCCGCCCCATGGCCCGTTGCCGCGCCACCTCGCGGTCGAATGCCGGTTCGACGACAATGTCCTGACCGGATTCCGCTGGACCAAGGGGCCGGGCTGAAACCGACTGCGGCACTGCGTTTGGGGCGCTGCGCTTGGGGCTGGCACCGGCGCCCCGCTCTCGTCCATACTTGGGCGAAACTGTGGCGGAAAGGGAAATGGGATGGATATCGGCGCGGCTGGCGGCGACCGGCCGAACCGTGACCGGCCAAACCGGGATGGGCCAAACCGGGATGGGCTGGCGCGCAAGCCGCGACGCGGCGGTGTGCGCGAGGCGCCTGTGGCACCGCTGCACCAGCTGTTTGCCACCTCGCCGGTCGCCTGCCCCTATGTGCCGGGCCGGGTCGAGCGCAAGCTGATCATCGAGCTGGGCGGCAGCGACGGTGCTGCCGCCTATGACGAATTGTCGCGCGCCGGGTTCCGTCGCAGCCATCATTTCGCCTACCGGCCGGCATGCCGCGTTTGCAGCGCCTGCGTGCCGGTCCGCATTGCCGTCGCTGCGTTCCGGCATACCCGCTCGACGCGGCGCGTGGCGAATGCCAATCGCGACCTCGGCACCACGCTCGCCGCTTCCCGCGCGACCCCGGAGCAGTTCCGGCTGTTTTCGGCCTATCAGCGCACCCGGCATGCCGACAGCGAGATGGCGACGATGACCTACGCCGATTACCGGGCGATGGTCGAGGACAGCCCGGTGCACACGCGGGTCGCCGAGTTTCGCGACACCACCGGCGCCCTGGTCGGTGGCTCGCTGATCGACCTGCTCGATGACGGTGTTTCGGCGGTCTACAGCTTTTACGATGCGCAGCAGCCTAAGCGCAGCCTCGGCACCTGGAACATCCTCTGGCTGGTCGAGCACTGCCGGCGGCATCACCGCCCCTATGTCTATCTCGGCTACTGGATCGCCGAGAGCCCGAAAATGGCCTACAAGGCCCGCTTCCCGGGGCTCGAGCAGCTGACCGCCGCCGGCTGGACCGGGTTCGCGCCGGCGGCACTCCCATCGCCCGCCGCAGCGTGAGCAGCGCGGAAAACCGGCCCATGGCGATCGGCATGCTCGGTTCGGCGATCTTCGCCGACATGTTCGGCACCGCGGCAATGCGCGCGGTATTTGGTGAGCCCGCGTTTCTCGTGCGCTGTGTCGAGGTCGAGGCGGCACTCGCCCGCGCCCAGGCCCGGCTCGCGATGATCCCCGGTGACGCGGCGGAGCGGATCACCGCGGCGGCGAAGAGGGTGGCCGCACGGCCCGAGAGCCTCAATATCGCGCGCCTGAAGCGCGAGACCGAGAATGTCGGCTACCCGATCCTGCCGCTCGTTCGCCAGCTCGCCGAGCAGGCCGGCGAGGCCGGACGCTGGGTGCATTGGGGGGCGACGACCCAGGACATCATGGACACTGCCATGGTCTTGCAGATCCGGGCCGGGCTCGAATTGATCGAGGCCGATCTCGACGCTGCGCGCGGCCATGCGGCCGACCTCGCCCGCCGTCATCGCGACACACCGATGGCCGGCCGCACCCATTTGCAGCACGCGCTGCCGGTGACCTTCGGCTACAAGGCGGCGATCTGGCTCTCGGCACTCGACCGGCATGCGGCACGGCTCGCCGAATCGCGCCCGCGGGTGCTGGTGGCCCAGTTCGGTGGTGCGGCCGGCACCCTCGCCTCGCTCGGCCAGGGTGCCGAGATCGTCGAGAGCCGCAGCGAGCTCGCCCGCGAACTTGGCCTAGGCGATCCGCCGATCACCTGGCATGTCGCTCGTGACGGCATCGCCGAGACCGTGCAGTGGCTGGCGCTCATCGGCGGCAGCCTCGCCAAGATCGCCTTCGACGTGATGCTGATGTCGGCAACCGAGTTCGGCGAAGCGGCCGAGCCGTTTGTCACCGGCCGCGGGTCGAGCTCGACGATGCCGCAGAAGCGCAACCCGATCTCGTGCGAGCTGATCCTCGCCGCCGCCAAGGTATTGCGCCAGCACGCCGGTCTCATGCTCGATGCGATGGTCGCCGATTTCGAGCGTGCGACCGGCCCGTGGCATGTCGAATGGGTGGTCGTGCCCGAGGCGTTCGGCTACGCCGCCGGCGCATTGCACCAGTCGCGGTTTCTGCTGGGCGGGCTCGTTGTCGACCCGGCTCGTATGGCGCAAAATCTCGGTCTGACCCACGGGCTGATCGTCGCCGAGGCGGTCATGATGGGTCTCGCCCCGGTGACCGGCCGCAACGAGGCACATGATCTCGTCTACGATGCCTGTCGTCAGGCGGTCGAAAGCGACCGCCCGCTGCTCGATGTGCTGCTCGAAACCCCCGCCGTCGCCGGCCCGCTCGGCCCCGAAAAATTGCGGGCGCTGACCGACCCCGCCAATTATCTCGGCGCCGCCCCGGCGATGGTCGACCACCTGCTCGCCAGCCGCTAGCTGCGGTTCAAGCCAAAAAGGGCGCCGGTGCGGCCGAGCCTCCGGCTTACGGCAGGGCCGGTGCCGCGTCGTCGATCACCAGCTGCACCGCATCCGCGCCGCGCCAGCGGTCATGGCGCAGATGGCCGGCGACATGGATCGCGGTACCCCGCGTCTCGGCAAGAAACCGCCCGAGCGGCGTCTCGGCGGCGCGAAACGCAACGGCGCGCAGCCGCGCGCTGTCGAGCGGGTCGGCCAGAACGCAGCGCAGATGCGCGCCGCCAACCGCTTCGGTATGAAGGACACGCACCGCCGCCAACAGAAAACGCGGCTCCGGATTGGCGGCGCCAAACGGGGCCAGCCGGTCGAGATGGCCGATCAGCTCGGCCTGTGCCGCGGCCGGCGAGAGCGCGCCGTCGATCATCAGTTCGGGGACCAAGGTCTCCTGGTCGAGCCCGTCGCCCAACCTCGCGACCAGAAATTCGCGCAGCGCGTCGAGCCGGTCGGCCGCGACCGTCAACCCGGCCGCCATCGCATGGCCGCCGCCATTGATCAAGAGCCCGGCCTGCCGCGCGGCGATGACCGCCGCACCGAGCGAGAGCCCCGGCACCGAGCGGCCGGAGCCGCGACCGATCCCGTCGGCCAGGGCTACGACCACCGCCGGGCGCTGATAGCGCTCCTTGAGGCGGGCGGCGACGATGCCGATCACCCCGGGGTGCCAGTCGGCCGCCGCGGCAAAGGTCAGCACCGGCGATTGCGGCCGGGCTTCGACGCAGGCGATCGCCGCGGCCAAGGTGCGGGCTTCGATGTCGCGTCGCGCCCGGTTGTGATCGTCGAGACGCCGGGCAAGCTCGGCCGCCAGCGCCGGATCGTCGGTCGCCAAGAGGCGGGCGCCGAGTGCGGCCTCACCGACCCGGCCACCGGCATTGACCCTGGGGCCGAGCACAAAGCCGAGATGATAGGCGTCGAGCGGCTCGCCGATGCCGGCGATTGCCGCCAGGGCGGCGATCCCCGGATTGGCGCCGCGCCGCGCCACCCGGATCCCCTGCGCCACGAATGCCCGGTTGAGCCCGGCGAGCGGGACGACATCGCACACCGTGCCGAGCGCCACCAGGTCGAGCCAGCCGAGCAGGTCGGGCTCGGCTCGGCCGGCGCTGTACCAGCCGGCGAGGCGCAATGCCCGGTTGACCGCGACGACCAGCAGGAACGCGACACCGACCGCCGCCAGGCCGCCATGCGGGCTCGTCTCGTCGAGCCGGTTAGGGTTGACCAGTGCCGCCGCGTGCGGCAGCAGCGGCTCGGCAACATGATGATCGACGACGATGATGTCGATGCCGCTGTCGGCGGCGTCGGCCAACGGCTGGTGCGCGTTGGTGCCGCAATCGAGGGTGACGACGAGTTTGATCCCTTCGTCGCGCAGCCGCAGCAACGCCGCGGTGTTCGGGCCGTAACCCTCACGCAGGCGATCGGGAACATAGAGCCGGGTGGGCGCGCCGACCGCGGCAAAAAACCGGGTCAACAGCGCCGCCGAGGTGGCGCCATCGACATCGTAATCGCCGAAGATGCCGATCGTCTCGCCCTCTCGCACCGCGCGAACGAGCCGCTCTACGGCCCTCTCCATGTCGCGCAGATGCGAGGGGTCGGGAAGCTGATCGCGCAGCCGGGGTGCGAGAAAACCCGGGGCATGATCGCGATCGATCGCCCGTTGCGCCAAGAGCCGGCCGACGATCTCCGGCAAGGCCAGCCGCTCGGCGATGTCGCACGCCTCCCCCGCATCGCCGCGACGCCAGCGCCAGCGCCGGCCGCAGATCGACTGCTCGACCGCGATGGGGCCGGCCGTGATCAGGCCAGCCGCGACGCTGTCGGCCCGGATGGCGGCGCCCCCCGCGCCGTCCATCGGCCTGCCCTACCGGGCGCTGGCCGGCAACGCGGGTTTGCGGATCAAATCGTGGCGGGCCTCGATATAGCGCACCGTGCCGGATTTCGAGCGCATCACCACCGAATGGGTAAAGGCGCCACCGGCGAAGCGGCGCACGCCCCGCAGCATCGTGCCGCCGGTAACCCCGGTCGCGGCAAACATCACATCGCCGGCGGCAAGCTCCAGGAGCTTGTATTTGCGGTCGAGATCGGTGATGCCGATGTGCCGCGCCCGGCCGCGCTCGTCATCGTTGCGGAACAGCAGCCGCCCCTGCATCTGCCCGCCGATGCAGCGCAGAGCCGCTGCCGCCAACACGCCCTCGGGCGCGCCACCCGAGCCGACATACATGTCGATCCCGGTTTCCGGGCTGGACGTGGCAATCACACCGCTGACGTCGCCATCCGAAATCAGCGCGATGCGGGCACCAGCCTCGCGCACCTTGGCGATCAGCTCGGCGTGGCGCGGCCGGTCGAGGATGCAGACCACGAGGTCGGCGATCTCGATCTGTTTCGCCCGCGCCAGGTTTCGCAGATTGACCGCGGGCGCTTCGTCGAGATCGACGAGATCGTCGGGCAGGCCGCCGCCGATGGCGATCTTGTCCATGTACACGTCCGGGGCGTTGAGAAAGTGGCCGGCATCGGCCATGGCAATGACGGCGAGCGCATTGGCGCCGCCCTTGGCGGTGATCGTCGTGCCTTCGAGCGGATCGAGCGCGATGTCGATCGGCGGTCCGTTACCGGTGCCGACCTTCTCGCCGATATAGAGCATCGGCGCTTCATCGCGCTCGCCTTCGCCGATCACCACGGTGCCGTCGATCGCCAGGCTGTTCAGCGCCTCGCGCATCGCGTCGACCGCGGCCTGGTCGGCGGCCTTTTCGTCGCCGCGGCCCATCAGCCGCGAGGCCGAGAGTGCCGCCGCTTCGGTCACGCGCACCGCCTCCAGCGCCAGATTGCGATCCATCTTCGACGTCTCGGGCATGGCCGTCGTCCTCCTCGGCGTTCGTCAGCAGTGATGATTGTCGCAGCCGGACCGGTGATCCAACCCGTCTGGCGGGCTGGGCGCCGCGGCGCGTTGCAGAAAGCTCGGTGAAACGGAGCGCACGGGCCGGGTCTCCGATCGATCGGGCGACGCTCGCAACTCTGGCCTCGGCACCACTGGTCGGTCCGGTGCCGACCCTAAGCGCCGGTTCGGGCGGCGTCAATGTGCCGGCCGGAACGCTGGAACGGAGGCGACGGCGGCGACATATTAGGTGCCCGCAGAGCCGCTGGCACCAGTCGGGAGAAACCGCGATGAAGACGCTGATCGCCTTGGGTCTCGCCGTGGCAGTCGCGATCGGGGCGAGCCGGCCGGCGATGGCGGCTGCACCGTGCAAGCCGGCCGGCAAGCTCGATTTCATCTGCGGACCATTGAATGCCGAAGATCTGGTCGAGGTGCCGGGAACCCGGTGGATCGTGGCGAGCGGCATGGCCGGCGGCGCCGCCGGCGGGCGCGGCTCCCTTCATCTCGTCAACGCCCAGGACAAGTCGTGGAAGACGCTGTTTCCCGGCGACCATCCGCAAGTGAAGTGGGACAAGGCCACCTACGGCGACTGCCCGGGCCCGCCCGATCTCACCAAATTCACCGCGCACGGCTTGAACCTGCGGGCCGGTGATGGCGGCAACGACACGCTCTACGTCGTCAACCACGGCGGCCGCGAATCGATCGAGATTTTTGCTCTCGACAGCCACGGCCCCACGCCCACCGTCACCTGGATTGGCTGTGCAGTGATGCCGGCCCATACTTGGCCGAACGCGGTGGCGCCGGTTCCTTCGGGTGGTTTTGTCGTCACCGACATGTTCGACCCGCAGGATCCAAAAGCGGCGGACAAGATGAACGCCGGGGATGCGACCGGTGCGGTCTATGAATGGCACCCGCATCGGGGTTTCAAATTCGTCCGCGGCACCCGGCTGTCGGGCGACAACGGCATCGAGGTCTCGCGCGACGGCAGGTGGATCTATGTCGCGGCCTGGGGCAACAAGGCCGTGGCGCGGGTCGCGCGCGGCTCCAACACGCCGCATCGAAGGGATCTGATCCCGGTCGGTTTCCTCGCCGACAATCTGCGCTGGGCGCCTGATGGCGAGCTGATGGTCGGCGGCCAGGGCGTGCCGGCAAAGCAGGTGTTCGCCTGTTTCCAGAGCCATCGCGCGCGTTGCACCGAAGCCTGGCGCATCGTCCGCTGGAATACCAAGGCGATGACCGTCGCCCCGGTGATCAGCGAACCCGGCAATGCCGCGTTCGGCGGCGGGACCACCGGGCTCGAAATCGGCGACACGATGTTTGTCGGCACCTTCCGCGGCGACCGCATCGCCTATTTCGCGCTGAAATAGCGCTGGCGAAACTGCGAGCGCTGGCGAAACGGCGCGCGGTGGTCAGAAATCCTCGATGCGGATCAGCCGCGGCGGTTCGAGCACGGTCGATAGCGCCCCGATCCTCGTCAATGCCCGACGCATCGCCGCCTCGATCGTGACATGCGTCGTCAGCACCACCGGCACCGCCTCGCCCGGAGCGCGGCCACGCTGGATCATCGATTCGAGCGACACTTCCTCGTCGCGCAAGGCCGCCGCGACATCGGCGATGACCCCGGGCCGATCGACCACCATCAGCCGGATGTAATAGGCGCTTTGATGCCGCTCGATCGGCACTCCCGGGATCAGTCGCAGTTCGGTGGCGGGGATGCCGAACGCGAATACCGGGCGTCCCGCGGCGATATCGACGAGATCGGCCGCGACCGCCGAGGCGGTCGGCAGTGCCCCGGCGCCGCGCCCTTCGAGCACCACCCGGCCGACAAAGTCACCCTCGGCGACGACAGCGTTATAGACCCCTTCGACCGCCGCGATCGGGCTGGCGCGCGGCACCATGCAGGGGTGGACGCGCTGTTCCAGCCCGTCCTCGCCATGCCGGGCGATGCCGAGCAGCTTGATCCGAAAGCCGAGTTCTTCGGCAAACTCGATATCGAGCCGGGACACATGGCGGATACCCTCGGCATAGACCCCGGCGAGGTCGACCGGCCGGCCAAACCCGACGCTGGCCAGCACCGCCAGCTTGTGGGCGGCGTCGATACCGTCAATGTCGAAGCTCGGATCGGCCTCGGCGTAGCCGAGCCGTTGCGCTTCCCCCAGCACCTCGGCAAAGTCGCGCCCGGTTTCGCGCATCGTCGTCAGGATATAGTTCGAGGTGCCGTTGAGGATTCCGTAGACGCGCTTGAGCCGGTTGCCGGCGAGACCCTCACGCAGCGTCTTGATCGCCGGGATGCCGCCGGCGACCGATGCCTCGAATGACAGCGCCACCTGGTGCTGCTCGGCGCGCGCCGCGAGCGCAGTCCCGTGATGCGCAATCAGTGCCTTGTTGGCGGTGACGACATGCTTGCCATGCTCCAGTGCGGTCTCGATGACCTGCCGGGCGATCCCGTCGGCGCCGCCGATCAGCTCGACGACGACGTCGATATCCGGGTCGGCAGCCATCGCCGCGGCATCCTCGTACCAGCGCAGCGCGGACACATCGATCCCCCGGTCGCGGCGCCGATCGCGTGCCGAAACCGCGTTGACAACGATCCGTCGGCCGGCTCGGGCCGCCAGCAGTTCGGCCTGGGTGTGCAACAGCTGGAGAATACCGGACCCGACCGTGCCGAGACCGGCGACGGCGATCCTCAGCGGCGGCTTCACGATCCCGGTGACCCCGATGTTGACGCCCGAACTCGGTCCGGGCGTGGTGTTACAGCGCCCGCTTGGGCGTGCTGCCGCCGGTTGTAGCCTGCGCCGATCAAAGTTTCGATAATTTTCCCGAGCGGGTTGGTTGCCCGGCGGGGCCGGTGCTCAACGCTCGAACAGGATTTCGGCGCGACCCTGGCCCGAATCGGTCCCGGCCGGCGCGGCCTCGACCAGGATCTTGTCGGCCGGGATGCCGGCCTTGGTCAGGGCCGCGGCGACCGCGTGCGCCCGGTCGAGTGCGGTCTGGAACTCGTCGAGCTGCTGTGTCGCGCCGCCATTGACTCCGGAATAGCCAACGATGCGCACCTTGCCCGGGTGGCGCCGATAGAGCGGCACGATCCCGGCCAGTTCCTGCCGCCCCGCAGGGTCGAGGCTCGTCGAACCGGCGGCGAAATCGACTTCGGCAACCGGCATGCCCTTCGCTTGGGCGGCCGCAGCGCCGGCCGGCATGCCGCCGGGCGCCGTCGTGGGTGGCAGCACCGGCGGTGGCGGTGGCGGTTCGAACCTGGTCGAAGCAATCGCTGCCGGCAGCGGAGCAGCGGCTGGCGGCGGCGGCAGATGGGCCGGACCCGCAGCTTTCCCCGGCGTGGCCGGCGGCACCGGCATCGCCAACTCCCGCGGCGGCGGTGGCGGCGGCTCGCTCTGCTGCGGGTTCGGCAGCTCGGGAATCTGCGGTGATTGCAGGCTTGACTCCATCGGCCCGGGCTCGGGCGGTTGTCCCGATTTGCGCAACCCGTTCGCCCCAACAGCCGCATTCGGCCGGGTTTTGGGTCCGGCGGTGGTGGCCAGCGCGACCGAGCCAGCCGAGGGCGATGTCGCCGCCGTGGTGGCGACTGCCGGCCCGGCGGAACCCGACGGCGCCGGTTTTGCGGCGATCGGCGGCGGAGGCGGGGGTGGTGGCGGCACCGCACCCGCATTCGTGTCGAACCCGGCTTGCAGCCGCTCGGTCGTGTATCTCGCGTTGCGCCGGTCGGCGATCAGGCTTTGCGTCAGCCGGTCGAGCTGGGCGGTCGAGAGCGCCTGGGTCGGCGGCGCGGGCACGGTGGCGAGGTTCGGATAACTTTCGGCCTCGCCGGCCGCGAGGTTCTTGGTATTCGGCGTCGTCGCCGGATTGGGGTCGTCTTTGCTGATCCCCACCATATTGCGATAGGCGGCAATCGGGCTGCACGCCGCCAGCCCGAGCGACAGCACCGTCGCGATCAGACATGATCCCGGCAGGCGCGATGCCGGGCGGCGCCTATTCGGGCCAGCGCCGCAACGGCGCAACGGGGTTCCAGCCATCGAGAAACCACCCCGAACCCTTGCCACGAAGACTCCGCCTTGGACCAAAGCCCTGCGGCGGCTCCCTCGCTGCTGCAACTTCGTCCCGGGCTGGTGTATTAGATCGCGGCTGGCACGTCACCACATTTGATCGGGCGAATCGGCGCACCCGCCCGCGACCGGGCCGTGGGATCGCGGCCGACCGATCGCGACGAGGAGAGCGATGAATGACACGGACCGGGTAACGCCCGGCGGCGGCACTGCGAGATCCGGAGAACACGCCTCGCACGAGAACTGGCCCGATGCCGACGAGCTGGCGCGGCACCTCGCCGGGATCGCCGAACGCAGCCGGCGTCTCGTCGCCGAATTCCTGCAGCGGCAGGCCACGGAGTCGAGTGCCGGCATGGCCAGTTCCGGCATGGCCAGCCCGTTCGCCATCGGCCGTGCCTTTTTCGAGATGACTGCGCGGCTGATGGCCGATCCCGCGCGCCTGGTCCAGGCCCAGCTGTCGCTGTGGAACGACTATCTGACCCTTTGGCAGCGCGCGACACAGCGGTTTCTCGGCGGCGAGCCCGAGCCGCTGGTCGCACCGCAGCAGGGCGACCGCCGGTTTCGCGATCCCGGCTGGACCGACAACGTGCTGTTCGATTTCATCAAGCAGAGCTACCTGTTGGCCGCCCGCTGGCTGCAGCAGAATGTGCGCGATATCGACGGCATCGACGAGCGCACTGCGCAAAAGATCGATTTTTATACGCGCCAGTTTGTCGATGCGCTGGCGCCATCCAACTTTCTGCTGACCAATCCGGAAGTGCTGCGGGCGACCCTCGAAAGTGGCGGCGAGAATCTGCTCAACGGCCTTGAAAACCTGCTCGACGATCTCGAACGCGGGAAGGGCCGGCTGGCGATCCGGATGACCGACATGACCGCCTTCCGGCTCGGCGAAAACATCGCCGTGACGCCGGGCAAGGTCGTGTTCCAGAACGAGTTGATGCAGCTGATCCAGTATGCGCCGACAACGGCGGAGGTCGCGCGCCGGCCGCTGCTGATCGTGCCGCCCTGGATCAACAAGTTCTACATCCTCGATCTGCGCCCGGAGAATTCGTTTATCCGTTGGGCAGTCAGGCAGGGCCACACGGTCTTTGTGATTTCCTGGGTGAACCCCGACACCCGCCTCGCCGCCAAGACCTTCACGGACTACATGCTGGAAGGCTTGCTCGCGGCACTCGAAGCGATCCGGCAGGCAACCGGGGAGCGGCAGGCCAATGTCATCGGCTATTGCCTCGGCGGCACGCTGCTGGCCGCCACCCTCGGCTATCTCGCGGCCAAGCGCGACCGCCGGATCAAGAGCGCCACCTTCTTCGTCACGATGGTCGATTTCGCCGAGGCCGGTGAACTGTCCGTGTTTATCGATGAGGAGCAGCTCGCCGCCCTCGAAGAGCGGATGAACGCCAAAGGCTATCTCGAAGGCCGCGACATGGCGCAGACCTTCAACATGCTGCGCGCCAACGATCTGATCTGGTCGTTCGTCGTCAACAACTATCTGCTCGGCAAGTCGCCGTTTCCGTTCGACCTGTTGTATTGGAATGCCGATTCGACGCGAATGCCGGCGGCGATGCACAGCTTCTACCTGCGCAACATGTATCAGGAGAACCTGCTGATCAAACCAGGCGGCATCACCCTCGACGGGGTGGCGATCGATCTCGGCAAGATCAGGACACCGGCGTTCCTGCTATCGACCCGCGAGGACCATATCGCCCCGTGGCGCTCGACCTATGCCGCGACCCGGATCTACAAGGGTCCGATCGCCTTCGTGCTATCGAGCTCCGGCCATATCGCCGGGGTGGTCAACCCGCCCGGCAGCAAATACGGACATTGGTGGAACGACCGGAACCCGCCGAGCGCAGAAGAGTGGCTGGCGGGCGCGACCGAGGAGGCCGATTCCTGGTGGCCCCGATGGCAGCGCTGGGTCTCGCATCACGCCGGCGGCACAGTGCCGGCACGCCACCCCGGCGGCGGCGCGCTCCCGGTCATCGAAGACGCTCCTGGATCCTATGTCAAAGTGCGCGCCGAAGATTAGCGGCGGCTGACAGCAGGCGGTGCCGGCGGTAGGCGACAAAAGATCGGCGGGCATTGGTGGAGCCGAGGGGGATCGAACCCCTGACCTTCGCATTGCGAACGCGACGCTCTCCCAGCTGAGCTACGGCCCCAATCGCGCGATTCGACTTCGTTGCCGGGCGGCGGCGACTATGCTGGGGTGGCCGCATGCTGTCAAGGCGAGCGGCACGGTGCGCCACGGCGGCGCCACAGCGCTGCGCTTGCGGACCCCGGCCGCCAAAGCTACGGTCGCGCCGCCATCACCGCCCGCCATCATCACCGCCGCCATCACCGCCGAGGTCTCGCCCCCTGATGTATGCGTTGCTGAACCTCGTCAATACGGTGATCACGATCTACATCTGGCTGTTGATTATTCAGGCGGTGCTGAGCTGGCTGGTCGCTTTTGGTGTCGTCAACCGGCACAATCGCGCGGTCGCCATGGTCGGCGATTTCCTGTGGCGGATTACCGAGCCGCTGCTTCGCCCGATCCGCCGCATTATACCCGATCTCGGCGGCATCGACATCTCGCCGGTGATCCTGATCCTGCTGCTCTACTTCATCGACAATCTGATGTTCGAATATCTTGGCTGACGGCCCGCTGAACCTGGTGCAAAACGGTGTGCGCGTGGCGATCCGGCTGACGCCGCGGGCAAAGGCGGACCGTGTCGTTGGCATCGCTGCCGCTGCCGGGGACCGGCAGGTGGTCAGGGTGAGCGTTACCGCACCGGCCGAGAACGGACGGGCCAACGAGGCGCTCCTGCAACTGCTCGCCCGCGAGTGGCGGGTGGCGCGCAACGATCTGGCGATTCTCGCCGGTTTTGCCAGCCGGCAAAAGACGGTTCACGTCGCCGGCGACCCGCGATCGCTCAAGGATCGCCTCGAAGCATTGATCGCGGCAGCGGGTCGACGCCTACCGCCGGGGCCGGTGTGAGCCACGCGCTGTGGTCGCTGGCGATCGCCGGCATCGCGTTTTGCGGCTCGCACATCCTGCTGTCGAGCACGCGCTTGCGCGGGTCGTTGCGCGACCAGCTCGGCGAGAACGGGTTTCTGCTGGTCTATTCGCTGACCGCCCTGGTGACCTTCGCCTGGTTTGTCCTCGCCTATTCGCGCGCACCGGTGATCCCGCTATGGCCGCGCCGGGAGTGGATGATCCTGATCCCGGTACTGGTCATGCCGTTGGCGACGCTGCTGCTCGTCGCCGGATACACGACCGCGAACCCGACTGCGGTCGGCATGGAGCGATCGGCCCGCGCCGACGACCCGGCCCCCGGGATTCTGCGGGTCACCCGGCACCCGGTGATGTGGGCCATCGGGCTGTGGGGGCTGAGCCACCTCGTCGCCAATGGCGATCTCGCTGCGCTGTGGTTTTTCGGGCTGATTGCCGCGCTGGCGCTCGGCGGGACCGTGCTGATCGATCGCAAGAAGCGGCTGGCGCTCGGCAGCCATTGGCAGCGGCTGGCGCTCGTCACCTCCAACATCCCGTTTGCGGCACTCGCCGCCGGACGCACCCGGCTGCGCTGGCGCGAGATCGGGCTGTTGCGGCCGGCCGCGGCCTTGCTGCTCTACGCCGTCCTCTATCTCGCCCATCCGCTCTTCACCGGCGTCAGGATCATGCTGCCCTGGCCCCCGCCGGGGTAAGCGGCAACGCCCGCCGCGCGGCGGGTCCGGCCCCTGGAACACGCCACGGGGGTGGAGCGTCCACGGAGAGGGGAATGATACTGGGGCGCCGGGACCTGATCGATCCAAGGGTCCGGGCGCGGTTGTTGTCCGTGGTCAGCACAACATCTATGCTACGCCTGTGACGGCGAGCGAACTTCGCCGGTGGTTGGCCAAATTAGGCTGCAACTTTGAGAGCCATAAGGGTGGCAGCGGTCACGTGACGGTTGTCCGCAATGGTCGCCGATCGCAACTGCCGATGCATGGGCGCAACAAGGAGCTGGGCGCTGGGCTTGTCAACAAGATCAAAAAAGATCTCGGGCTCGACTGATACATCCGCTGCGCGCCGGCCGACGTGATGTACCCGGTCCTGATCGAGCCGGACGATAACGGCACGTTGTTGGTGACCTGCCCCGACCTGCCCGAGGTCACCACCTTTGGCGAGGATCAAGAGGACGCGATGCAGCGCGCCGTCGATGCGATCGAGGAAGCCCTTGCCGCGAGGATTGCCCACCAGGAAGACATCCCCGCTCCATCCCCCGACGGTGTGCGGTCCGTGGTCGCTCTGCCGCCACTGACCGCCGCCAAGGTGGAGCTTTATCGTGCCGCACGCGTCTCCGGTATAACCAAGGCAGAGCTGGGCCGCCGCCTGGGCTGGCGTGCACCGCAAATCGACCGGTTGTTCGATCTTCGCAACCACTCCACGATCGAGCAGATCGATCAGGCGCTGCGGGCGATCGGGAAACGCCTCACTATCGGGGTTCAGGACGCGGCATAAACCGGCTTTGCCCGATCGTCACCGGTCGCGGCGGGCGGCGAGGCGCAGGCGCAGCGCGTTCAGCTTGATAAAGCCCTCGGCGTCGCGCTGGTCGTAGACGGCATCGTGCTCAAAGGTGACGTGGGCTTGGCTGTAGAGGCTCTTCGGCGATTTGCGGCCGACCACGCGGACCGAGCCCTTGTAGAGCTTCAGCCGCACCGTGCCCTCGACATTCTCCTGGCTCCGGTCGATCAGCGCCTGCAGCATCGCCCGCTCGGGGGAGAACCAGAAGCCGTTGTAAACGAGTTCGGCATAGCGCGGCATCAGCTCGTCCTTCAGGTGCGCTGCCCCGCGGTCGAGGGTGATGCTTTCGATGCCGCGATGCGCCGCCAGCAGGATCGTGCCGCCCGGCGTCTCGTAGACCCCGCGCGACTTCATGCCGACAAACCGGTTCTCAACCAGATCGAGCCGGCCGATGCCGTGCATCCCGCCCAGTTCGTTGAGGCGCGCCAGCAACGCTGCCGGCGACAGCCTCTCGCCGTCGATTGCCACCGCATCGCCGCGCGCGAATTCGATCTCGACATATTGCGGTGCGTCGGGGGCCGCTTCGGGTGCCACCGTGCGGCTGTAGACGAACTCCTCCGGTTCGGCCCACGGGTCTTCGAGAGCCTTGCCCTCGGCCGAGACGTGCAAGAGGTTGGCATCGATCGAGAACGGTGCCTCGCCCCGCTTGTCGCGGGCGATCGGAATCTGGTGCTGGTCGGCATAGTCGAGCAGGCGGGTGCGCGAGTTGAGGTCCCATTCGCGCCACGGGGCGATGACCTTGATGTCGGGGGCGAGCGCATAATAGCCGAGCTCGAAGCGCACCTGGTCGTTGCCCTTGCCGGTCGCACCATGGGCCACCGCATCGGCGCCGACGAGCCGCGCGATCTCGATCTGGCGCTTGGCGATCAACGGCCGGGCGATCGAGGTGCCGAGCAGATAGGCGCCTTCATAGAGCGCATTGGCGCGGAACATCGGAAAGACGAAATCGCCGACAAATTCCTCGCGAAGATCGTCAACAAAGATCTGTGAGGCACCGAGCAGTTCGGCCTTTTTGCGCGCCGGCTCCAGTTCCTCGCCCTGGCCGAGATCGGCGGTGAAGGTCACGACCTCGCAGCGATAGGCTTCCTGCAGCCAGCGCAGAATGACCGAGGTGTCGAGCCCGCCCGAATAGGCCAGCACCACCTTGTTGATCGCGTCGGGATTGCTCCTCACCACCTGCTCCTCTGATCGCATGGTCCTCGGCCGCTCGTGACTATCCGGTGTTTGAATCGCCAAGGCCGGAGCCTAGCCGGTCAGCACCGCCTTGCCGATCACCGCACGATCGATCAGCGCCTGGATCGCCTCGCCGGCCCGCGCCAACGGATAGCGACGCCAGATGCGGGGCTTGATCCTGCCCTGCCCGGCAAGATCGAGAAGTGTTCGGGCATTCGCCGCGGCTATGTCAGGACGGTTTTCGTTGAGGCCACCGATGCGCACGCCGATCGCCTCGATCCCTTTGATCAGCAGATAATTGGTGCGGGCCGCGGCCGGCGGGCCGCCGAGAAAGCCGAGGATCAGGATGCGCCCGCCCCAGGCGAGGCAGCGCAGCGATTCCTCGAAAGTCGGGCCATTGACCGGGTCGTAGATGATATCGATGCCGCGGCCTTGGGTCAGCTCCAGGACCCGCTCGCGAAACCCGCCCTGATAGGCGATCGCGTGATCCGCCCCTTCTTCGCGGCAGACCCGGCGCTTCTCCTCGGTGCTGGCAGTGGCGATCACCATCGCACCGTGGAGCTTGGCAAGCTGGATCGCCGGCAGGCCGATGCCGCCCGCCGCCCCGTGGATCAGCACCCGGTCGCCCGCTTTCAGCCGGCCGCGCTGCAGGAGCGCATGATAGGCGGTGGCGTAGGCGCCGCGAAACACCGCGGCCTCGTCGAGACCGAGCCCGGCCGGCACCGGATCGCAATTCTCGGCAGCAGCGTTGGCCAATTCGGCAAAGGCGCCGAGCCGCTGCCGGCTCATGACCGTGTCGCCGATCTTGAACCGGGTCACGCCGGGTCCGACCGCGACGATTTCGCCGGCCCCCTCACTGCCGGGGACGAACGGCGGCTCCGGCCGGAACTGGTATTTCCCGGCCAGCATCAGCACATCGACATATTGTACGCCGCGCGATCGGATACGCACCTGCACTTCACCGGCGGCAGGCGGCGGCGGATCGGGCACATCGCGCAAAGCCAGCACCTCGGGACCGCCGAACGCCTCGCACACGACCGCCTTCATGACCCGCTCCGCCGCTGGCCTAGCCAAGTTGGGGCTAAACTGGGGCCGAGCTTGCCCCGACTCGACCGCGCTGCGCCAGCGGGTTTCACGAGCGGCCCGGAATCGGGCATGCCGCCGCGCAACCGCACCGGCGCTGGGCTCACAGTCGCAGCGCGCTTCGCCGATGCGCTGGCGTTCGCGATTGTTGCACTGTGTTCAGCCTCGCGGCGGCGCGAGTGAGGCCGCTTTGACGGGGTCCGCCGCACCCGCGATCGTCAATCCGAGTGCCGCGATCATCTCCCGATCCGCACCGGCGTCGTTGTTCGCGGTTGTCAGCAGCTTGTCGCCGTAGAAAATCGAATTCGCCCCGGCGAGCAGGCACAAGGCCTGCGCCTCGCGGGAAAGTCCGGCGCGCCCCGCAGAGAGCCGCACCCGCGCCTGCGGCATCGTGATGCGCGCCGTGGCGATCATGCGCACGAGATCGAGCGGGTCGATTTTGGCGCGGTTTTCCAATGGCGTGCCCTTGACGGCAACGAGCGCATTGATCGGCACGCTTTCGGGATGCGGCTTCATCGTCGCCAGGATTTGCAGCATCGTGGCGCGGTCATGCACGCTCTCGCCCATGCCGATGATGCCGCCGCAACACACCGTGATCCCCGCCTTGCGCACCCGCGCGAGGGTCTCCAGCCGGTCGGCATAATCGCGCGTAGAGACGATTTCGCGATAGAATTCCGGGCCGGTATCGAGATTGTGGTTGTATGCGGTGAGGCCCGCCTCGGCTAGGCGCCGCGCCTGATGTTCCGTCAGCATGCCGAGCGTGACGCAAGCTTCCATGCCGAGCTCGCGCACGCCGCGCACCATCATCAGCACATTGTCGAAATCCGTGCCGTCCTTCACCTCGCGCCACGCCGCACCCATGCAGAAGCGGGAGGCGCCCGCCTGATGCGCGAGGCGCGCCTTGGCCAGCACGTCCGCCACCGCCATCAGCGGCGCTTTTGCGATGCCGGTGGCTTTGGCGTAATGCGCGCTTTGCGGGCAGTAGGCGCAATCCTCCGGGCAGCCGCCGGTCTTGATCGAGAGCAGGCTGGCCAGCTGCACGGTGCCATCCTGATATTGCCGATGTAGCTGTTGCGCGCGCCAAAGAAGATCGAACAAGGGCGCGGCCAGCAGGGTTTCAATTTCGCCAGCGCTCCAATTGTAGCGGATTTCGCTGCCGGGTGCCGTCGCAACAGTCACCGAAACACCCTCTCCTGTGCGTTCAAAATCGATGCTATTCGGTTTGCTGACGGAGGCCAAATCATAGGGAAACAGTGGCCGCACGGCGCCGCGACAGCGGTTTGGTCGTTAGCGAATTAACAAAGCGCGATCCTATGCCACGCCCGGCCGATACGGCACCCCCTCCTTAGACCGCGCCGACAACACGATCGCTCGATGCGGCGCGGGGGTTGCCATTACCGGAGGCCGAGCGCGGCCGCCGCGCCCTCCAAGGAAACTTTTTCCGGCGTGCTGCAATGGAGCCCTCCGCACGAAAGGAAGCGATATGCAAGTCATGATCCGGCCGCTGCTCGCTGCGATGTTCCTCGGCGCCGGTATCGGTGTCGCCGCCGCGCAGACACAGAATGGGATGAGCCGCACCCCGATCATTCCGCCGCCCGGCACGCCCGGTGGCAACCCGAATGTGCGGCCGAGATAGCGCCGCCGGCCCGGCAGCGCCCACGAGCCAGCGCCCATGGGCAGCGCAGCTCAGACGTAGCGCAGCGTCGTGAACATGCCGGCTTCCATGTGATAGAGCATGTGGCAGTGGAAGGCCCACCAGCCGGGATTGTCGGCGTCGAACTCGATGACGACGCGCCCGGCCGGCGGCACCCGCACGGTATCGCGCACCGCCCCCGGAAACCGCAGCCCGTCGATCGCGACCACCTGAAAGCGGTGGCCGTGCAGATGCATTGGGTGCGGCATGCCGGTCGAGTTGGTCATGACGAGTGCCACCCGCTCGCCCTTGGCGATCGGCAGCGGCGGGACCTCCGGGTTCCAGGCGACGCCGTTGATCGACCAGATGTATTTCGACATCTCGCCGGTCAGGTCGATGTTGTGGATGCGGTCGGGCTTGCGCGGTGCCAGCGGCGCCACTGCGCGCAGCCGGCTTTCCAACGCCATCATGATCGCCGGGGTAGGCGCCGGCGCCTCGGTCGCGAGGCGGGTGATCGGCGGCTTGCCGGCGGCGAGCACAATGCCGGTGCGGCTGCGCTCACCCTCGACTGTCGCCAAGAGCGGATAGGCCGCCGTGTCGCGCGGGATCACCAGCACGATGTCGAGCCGCTGCGCCACCGCGATCGGAAAGCGGCGGCCGATGATCGGTTGCACCAGGGTGCCATCGACCGCGATCAGCCTGCCATCGAGCCGGCCCAGATCGAAATGGTAGCTCGACATCGACGAGGCGTTGATGACCCGCAGCAGCACCTCGCGGCCGGGCTCGACCGCGACGATCTCGGGGTCGGCCAAGGTGCGGCCATTGGCGAGAAACGCGTCATAGGTCACATCGTTGAGATCGGGCGCGATCGCAGCACTCGCCTCGCCCGTGGCGCTCGACTGGCCCATGCCGGCCATTCTGTTCACCCCGGGCATGCCGCCCGTACTCTTCGCGCCCGCCGGTGTCAGCCCGGCACCGCTGGCGGCCATCCCCGGCATGCTCCCGCCCTTTTTCAGATTGGCGAAGATTTCCGCCGGCGGCGTAAAGCTGAAATCCTCGAGCATCAGCACGATCTCCTGCCGGCCCGGCCGGTCGCGCTGGTCGCGGATGATCAGCGGCGCGCTCATCAGGAGTTGCTCCTGGAAGCCCTGATGCGAGTGCATCCAGAAGGTGCCGCCATAGGCCAACGGAAAATCATAGTCGGCGCTGCCGCCGGGCGCGATCGGCGGCCCCGAGATGCCGGGCACGCCATCCTGCCGCCAAGGTGGGGCGAGGCCGTGCCAGTGGACGAGGCTCGGCTTGTCGATCCGGTTTTCGACCCGCACACGGAACCGGTCGCCGACCCGGGTGGTGATGCCTGATATCCCGTCCGGCTGGCGGATGGCATAGACCGATGCGGGTTTGCCATTGACCTCGATCACCCGCTTGTCCAGCCGCAGCACTGTCGCCGATGGTGCCGCTTCTGCCGCCGCGAGCGCGGTCGCGGGGCCGATTGCCGTCGCGGCCAGCGCCGACATCAACAGCTCACGACGGGTCGGCATGCTGGTCCTCCGCGAGAGTCACAGGATCATCGCCCGGCGCCGGGCAGCGCTGCGGCGAGAACGTTTCGCCTCACGCACCCGACACGTTATCGTAGCGCGATTGCATCGTGGCGAGATTTCGTGGAGCGGAGACGATCGATGAGCGAGGCGGCAGCAGCCTTGAGCCCGGAAACGGTGCTCGCCGAAATGAAGAGGCACGGGGTGACCCATGTCGTATACCTGCCCGACAGCGAGACCAACTGGCTCTACCTCTTGATGAAGGCCGATCCGGCGATCCACCTCGTCGGGGTCGGCCGCGAGGGGAATGCCTGCTCGATCGCCGCCGGGCTGTGGCTCGGCGGTGCCAAGCCCGTGGTCCTGATCCAGAATACCGGGATGCTCGAAGCCGGGGATTCGATCCGCGGCTGGCTGATGAGCCTCAACGTGCCGGTCGTGCTGATGGTCGGCTATCGCGGCTGGACCCGGCACGGCGTCACCACCGACACCGTCGCGACCTATACCGAGCGCTTTTTGATGGCGTTCGGCCTCAATTACTACCTTGTTGAAAACGATGCCGATTCGTCACGGATCTCGGTCGCCTTCGAGGAGGCGGAGCGCACCCAGCGGCCGGTGGTGATCCTGGTCGGCGATGAATATCACGGCTTCAACCGGTAGCGGGAGCGAGTTGCGATGATGCACACGGCAGACATGATGAAAGCGGTCGCCCAATTCCGTGGCGACGCGATCCTCGTTCCCGGCCGTAGCGGCCGCTACTGGATCAACCTGAGCGACAATCAGCGGCTCGATGTCGAAGTCGGCGACCCGGCAATGGGCGGGCATGCCGGGCTCGGTCTCGGTCTCGCACTGGCGCGCCCGGACAAGAAAGTCATGCTGTTCGATTCCGAGGGCGACATCCTGATGAGCCTCGGCATGCTGGCGACCGTCGCCGAGCAATCGCCGAAGAACCTCTATCATTTCCTGATCGACAACGGCGTCTATGCGACGACCGGCGGCCAGCCGGTGCCGAATGCCGACAACATCGCCTATGATGTGATCGCCCGCGGCTGCGGCTACCCGCGCACCTTCGCCTTTACCGAGATCGGCGATTTCGAGCGCGAGCTGCCCGGCATCATGGCGGCACCGGGCCCGGTCTTTGTCGCCTGCAAGGTGGTCCCGGAGATCGAGAACGAGCCGATCAGCCGCCGCCGCCGCTGGCAGACCCGCACCCGCGAGGAGGTGGTGCGCGACTTCCGTGCCGAACTCGGCGTGGCAAAGTGACAGTCCAGGCGGGTTAGCCGATCGCGAGATTGTCGATCAGCCGGGTCCGCCCGAGCCGCGCCGCCGCGAATACGCGCGCCGGCGCGGTGATGGGTGCGGTGACCGGGGCGAGGCTCGCGGCATCGCGGATTTCGAGATATTCGACATCGAACCCGGCCTGCGCCAGCGCGGCGCGGCCCCGCGCGGTTTCGCGTGCCACCGCATCGGGCGCGGCGACAAGTGCGGCGGCGACCCCGCGCAACACCCGCGCCAGTTCAGGAGCGACGCGCCGCTCCTGCGCGGTCAGGTAGACATTGCGCGACGACAGCGCCAGCCCGTCGGCCTCGCGCACGGTCGGCACCCCTTCGATCACGACCGGCAGGTCGAGATCGCGGGCGAGCCGGCGGATCACCATCAGCTGCTGATAATCCTTCTCGCCGAAATAGGCGCGGTCGGGCAGCGACTGGATCAGGAGCTTGGCGACGACGGTGGCGACCCCGTCGAAATGCCCGGCGCGGTGCGCACCGCACAAGCCTTCGCTGAGCCCGGCCACCCGCACCAGGGTCGAAAAGCCGGCGGGATAGATCTCGGTGACATCGGGGACAAAGGCGAGGTCGACATTTGCCGCGCGCAGCATCGCCAGATCGGCCGCCTCGGGCCGCGGATAGGCGCCGAGGTCCTCGGTCGGTGCAAACTGCCTGGGGTTGACAAAGATCGTCGCGACGACGCGCTCGCATGCCGCGCTCGCCGCATCGACCAGCGCCATGTGCCCGGCATGCAGCGCTCCCATCGTCGGCACCAGCCCGATGCGTTCGCCAGCCTTCCGCCAAGGCGCCAACCGGCCCCGCAACTCGGCGATCATGCGCGCGACCTGCAAGCGAAACCTCCGTTCGAACCGACAACAGAATGACCCGCCCGGCGGCGCGACAAAGGCGGCGGCTCAGCGCCCGTCGCGACCGTCCGTGCCGAGCGCCGCCACCATTTCGGCGGTGACCAGCGTCACGCCGCCATCGCTGCGATAGAAGCGGGTTGCGTCGTGCGCGGGGTCCTCGCCCACGACCAGCCCTTCCGGGATCCGGCAGCCGCGATCGACGACGACCTTGGTCAGCCGCGCGTGGCGCCCGACCTCGACCTCGGGCAGCAGCACCGCCTCGCACGTCCGGGCATACGAATTGACCCGGCAGTTCGAGAACATCAGCGAGCGCCGTACCGTGGCGCCGGAGACGATGCAGCCGCCGGAGACCATCGAATCGACCGCCATGCCGCGCCGGTCGTCATCGTCGAACACGAACTTTGCCGGCGGCAATTGCTGCTGGTAGGTCCAGATCGGCCAGTTGGGGTCGTAAATGTCGAGCGATGGGACCGGCATGACCAGATCGAGATTGGCCGCCCAGTAGCCGTCGATCGTGCCAACATCGCGCCAATAGGCTTCCGCCTCCGGGGTGGTCTTGACGCAGCTTGCCTCGAAGGAATGCGCGATCGCCCGACCCTCGGTGACGAGCCGCGGGATGATGTCCCTGCCGAAATCATGGCTCGAACCCGGATCGTGATGGTCACGCTCGAGCTCGGCATAGAGAAACTCGGCGGTGAACACATAGACCCCCATGCTGGCCAGCGCCCGGTCGGGCTTGCCGACCATCGCCGGCGGCACCGCCGGCTTCTCGTGGAAATCGACGATCCGCATCGAAGCGTCGACCGCCATCACCCCGAAGCCCGACGCCTCCGCCAGCGGCACCTCGACACAGGCGACGGTGCAGTCGGCACCTTGGGCGACGTGGTCGGCCAGCATGTTCGAATAATCCATCTTGTAGATGTGGTCGCCGGCGAGGACGACGAAGTAACGTGGCCCGGCAGCGCGGAATATGTCGAAGTTCTGATAGACGGCATCGGCGGTGCCGCGATACCACGTCGCCTCGTCGAGCCGCTGCTGCGCCGGCAGGAGGTCGAGGAATTCGCCCATCTCCGGGCGCAGAAACGACCAGCCCATCTGCAGGTGGCGCAACAGGCTGTGCGCCTTGTACTGGGTCAAAACGGCGATCCGGCGCACCCCCGAATTGAGGCAGTTCGACAACGTGAAGTCGATGATGCGGAACTTGCCGCCGAAAAACACCGCGGGCTTGGCGCGCCGGTCGGTCAGCTGCTTCAGCCGGCTGCCGCGGCCGCCGGCAAGGACGAGGGCGAGCGCCTGGCGCGCCAGCCTTTCCTCGATGCGCGCTTGCGACAGCATGCTCGCCTCCCTCGCTCGCTAGAGGATGCCGACGCTGGTGCGGGCATTTGCGCCGCATCGTGCGCGCCGCGCTGCAAACGCGGCCCTTAGCTATCCGGCACGGCAGATATCCGGCACGGCGCGATCCGGGCCCGGCCCAAACTCAGCCGCGGCCGACAAACGGCATCTTGGTCGCCATCACGGTCAGGAACTGGACATTGGCCTCGGGGGTCACCGTCGACATGAACACGACGGCACGGGCGACGTTCTCGACATTCATCGTCGGCTCGACCATGACCTCGCCATTGGCTTGCGGCACACCGCGCGTCATGCGCTGGGTCATCTCGGTGAGCGCGTTGCCGATATCGATCTGGCCGCACGAGATGTCGTATTTGCGGCCGTCGAGCGAAGTAGATTTGGTCAGCCCGGTGATTGCGTGCTTGCACGAGGTGTAGGCGACCGAATTGGGCCGCGGCACATGCGCCGAGATCGAGCCGTTGTTGATGATGCGGCCGCCCATCGGCGTCTGGTCCTTCATGATCTTGAAGGCTTCCTGGGTGCACAGGAACGAGCCGGTCAGGATCGAGCTGACCACCGCCTGCCAGCGCTCGAAAGCGAGCTCCTCGATCGGCGCGGCGGCGCCGAAACCGGCATTGTTGAACAGGACGTCGAGGCGGCCATACGCCGCTTTGGTCCGGGCAAACAACGCTCGCACCGAATCGGGATTGCCGACATCGGTCGGCACGCCGAGCCCCTTGCCCTGCATGCCCTCGATCTCGCCGACGACTGCTTGAAGCGGCTCGGGCCGGCGCCCGGCGACGACGACCGCGAACCCCTCCCTGGCCAGCGCCAGGGCCGAGGCTTTGCCGATGCCGCTGCCCCCGCCGGTCACCAGCGCCACCTTGCCGTTGGATGCCATCTCGTCTCTCCTGCTGCAGATGCCCGGCCTCTGCGGCCTGCTGCGGATGCCGGGTTACGTGGCCGGCACGATATCAGCAGCCGGGGCGGGCACTCCAGCGGCTTGCCAAGGCTCTCGCGGTGCCGCCACCGATCACGCCACGACCGACCGCTCAGCGACCGGCGGCCCGGTCGGCGCCATCCGCCGCGCCTGCTGTCAGGCGGTCCGGCGACAAGGTCCGGCCGCGAGCGGCCGGTTGCGGCGCGGCGGCATTGTGGGGTTGGGTACTGCGGGGTTGGGCACTGTGGGGCTGGGGCTGCGTCCGGTTCGCTGCACCGGGCAGGCGAGGGCCGGCGCGACCCGCAGCGAGTATCCTGAGCGCGCCGGCAATGGTGACGCCGAGGCCGATCGCCAGCACGATCGGGGCCGGTCGCAATCCGGTCTCCAGCGAGAAATTGGTCATCAGAACCCGCAATAGCGGAGCGTGAAAGGCGAGATCGAAATAGATGGCCTCGCCCAATCCGGTCAGGATCGCCGCCAGGAGGCTCAGGCTCGCCACCCAGGGCAGTGCCAGCTGCCCATGCCGGCCGAAGCGCCACAGCAGCAGCCGATAGCCGAGCAGCCAGAACAACAACCCAGCCATGATGGTCGGCCCCCACAGCACGAGCTTCGACTGAAAGCAGTAGTGAATGACCGCCAGCACCGCGATCGCATAGACGAGCCGGTGCAGCTGCTGCCAGCGACGGCCGCCGAGGCGGCGCACCATGCCGTCGGTCGAGGTTGCCGCCAATGCTGCCAGACCGAGAAGCGCCGCAAAGCCGATCGTCAGGTAGACCCGCAGCGCGATCTCGCTCGCCACCCGTTCGAGATCGAACGCTTCGCTGGCGACATAGAGCGAGAAATGGACGAGCACATAGGCAAAGGCCGCGACCCCGATCATCCGCCGCAGGATGATCAGCCGCGACCAGCGCAGGATCTGGCGCAGCGGCGTGATCGCGAGCGCAAGAAAGATCAGCCGGATCGTCCACAGCCCCATCTGGTGGATCGCCTCGTTCAGCGGCCGGGCGCCGAGCAATCCGAAGCCATAGGCAAACGCGACCCACATCGCCGGCATGAACAGCGCGACCAGGACGGCGAGTTTCAGCGGCGAAAACCGGCCCCCGTAATCGTACCACGGGCCGTAATCATTCCACGGATAAACCATCAGGCGATGCTCCGGCTGCGGCGCAGCCCTCCCTACATCGGTGGTTTGACGCCGTTTTTCTCAGCCGTGACCCGAGCGGTCGTGAGGCTGCCGTCGGGCGCTTTGCGGGCGATCAGGAATACCGCGGCACCCGGCTTTAAGAGGCTCGGGCTGCCCGGCACATAGCCGACGATCGGGATCCCCGGTAGCACCGTGATCGCGGCGTTATGGCCCTTGGCAGCGTTGTGGCCCTTGTAGGTGACGTGCAGGATCCGGCTGCTCGGCGCGGCGGTGATCTCAACCACGGTTGCGTTGGTCATCAGGCTGCCGGGAACCAAGTCCCACGGGAACTGGCCGGAGATCTTGTCGCGCAGGTTCTGCGGCAGAATGTGCAGTTCGATCGCGTCGAGCGCGCCATTGGGACCGTGCACCGAGGTCGAGGCGACAAAATCTCCGGGCTTGATGTCGTCGAGAGTCTTCGGGACGACCGCGACCACGGTGAAACCCGGTGCCAGCGTGACCTTCGCGGTCGCCCCGTCGCGCGACTTGATCACCAGGGTATGGCCCTGCAGCTTTTCGATGGTGCCGCGAATATGCGCCGGCGCGGCGGCGGGTGGGGACTGCGCCAGCGCGGCGACGCAACAAAGGCTGGTGAAGAGCCCTGCGACAAGCGACCTCCAGAGCATCTCCGGTTGCCTCCCTTCTGTGGCGCCGTCGCGGCGACGGCTGAAAATTGGGGACCTTTGGATCATGGCGCATTTCACATTTCGGTGACCGGCGGTTTTTGGTGGTCGGTGACTGGCGGTGTTTGGTGGCCGGCGGTGATCCCGCGCTCCTGGCGGCGCCAAGCCTGCGTCCCCGCCGCCGGGAAATTCGATTGTATACTGCGGCTCGCAACCTCGCGTTACAGATAGAGCGGCATCGGTCGGGCGCTGCTCGAATTTGCCGAGAGCGAGGCCAGGCGGCGTGGCTGTGACAAAGTGTGCCTCGATACTTACCGGGCGATGAAAATGCTGGCGATGACAATGCCGCACCGGCGGGCTTGCCGCATCGCTTTCCGGATAATCAGCGATTGAACAGCAGCACCCGTATCGATCGCGGCTTGCGCCGTCGCCGCGGTCGCGAAACAATGGCGAAAACCAGGAGGAATTGCCGTGGTAGACAATGCCGTGATGCCCGGTGCCGGTCGCCCGGCGATGACGATCGCGGCGCGCATGGACCGGCTGCCTTCCAGCCGCTACATGCTGGGCTTCATCGTGCTGTTGGCGCTTGGTGCGTTTTTCGAGGTCTTCGATAATGGCCTGATCGCGTACATCGCCCCCGGCCTCTACCGGACCGGGATCATGGTGCCGACCACTCGCGGGTTCTTCGACGTGCACGGCTTTGCCAGCCTGGTCGCCGCGACCTTTGTCGGTATGTTCATCGGCACGATGCTGCTCAGCCCGCTATCCGACTATTTCGGCCGGCGGACGATCTTCACCTTCGCGCTGGTCTGGTACTCGATCGCCACCTTCATCATGGCGTTTCAATCAACCGATGTCGGTCTCGTCATCTGGCGCTTTATCGCCGGGGTCGGTATCGGTGTCGAGTTCGTGACGATCGACACCTAATCTGTCCGAACTGGTGCCGCGCGACCGCCGCGGTGCGGCGTTTGCCTTTGTCGCAACAATCGGTCTGTGCGCCTACCCGATCGCGGCGTTTCTGGCCTGGCTGCTGGTCCCGCGCATCCCGTTCGGCGTTGATGGCTGGCGCTGGGTGACGATTATCGGCGCGCTGGGCGCGATCGTTGTCTGGTGGTTGCGGCTGGGCCTGCCGGAATCACCGCGCTGGCTGGCACAGCACGGGCGGCACGCCGACGCCGACCGCATCGCGCGAACGATCGAGACCCGGATCGAGGCCGAGATCGGCCGCCCGCTGCCGCCGCCCCAGCTCCTGGCCGGCGAGATCGAGGAGGCAACAGGTTCGCTGCGCGAGGCCTTCCGGCCCCCCTATCGCAAGCGCACGACGATGCTGGTCATCTTCCAGCTGGTCCAGACGATCGGCTATTACGGGTTCACCAGCTGGGTCCCGACCCTGCTGGTGGCGCAGGGAATCACCTTTACGAAATCGCTCGCCTTTATCGTGGTGATCGCGATCGCCTCGCCGACCGCGGCATTGGTCGCCACCCGGTTCGCCGACCGGATCGAGCGGAAATGGCAGCTCGCCTGCGCCGCCCTGGCGATTGCCGGCTTTGGCATCCTGTTTTCGCAGCAGCGGGCGGCAGCCGGGATCATCATCGTCGGCGTGCTGATCGCGTTCTCGAACACGATTCTCGCCTATTCGCTGCACGCCTACCAGTCCGAGCTCTACCCGACCCGGATCCGCGCCCGCGCGGTCGGCTTCACCTATTCCTGGAGCCGCTTCAGCACGATTTTCGTCGGCTTTTTCGTGGCCTTCTTCCTGCGCCATTACGGCACGCTCGGCGTGTTTCTGTTCATCGCCGGGGCGATGCTGATCGTGTTCGTGGTGATCGCCTCGATGGGGCCGCGCACCACACGGCTGCGCCTCGAAGCGATTTCGCGCTGACGAAAGAGATTTCGCGCTGACGAAAGGGCAACCGACCCGCGACGCGCGCGTCGCCGCGCAGAGGTGAGCCTGCGAGAAATTGACGCGCCCGGCCGCGCCGCAACCGGATCCTCACCCGAGCAAAGTGGCGCCCCGGAACCAGCGCTGGGCGTCAACTTTGGCGATCCTGCTGATCGCCTTCGGTTCGGCACCGACCCCATCCGAGTCCAGCCAAAATGCACGCGCCAGCAAGCCCGGTTACGATCTTGACAAGCAATCATAAAGCCGCGTCTGATCGGCCCGGAATTTCGAATTCAGGTTAGCGTAATGGCACTCACTCTCAACAGGCGCGTGCGCGACGCACGCGGTGCCCAACCTGCAGACCCGGCGGAGGCGGCACCACAGCTGCTGGCGGCGGCGGACACGGCCCGTGACAACCGGAATTGGACTGAAGCTGTCCGGTTCTACCGCCAATATTTGGCGCTTCGCGCCGAGGATGCGCCGATCTGGGTGCAGCTTGGGCATGCGCTCAAGGAATCCGGTAACTTGGGCGACGCCGAAGCCGCCTACAAGCAGAGTTTGTCCTTGGCCCCGGAAGTTGCCGACACGCATCTGCAACTCGGTCATCTTTATAAGCGGATGCGCAATTTTTCGGACGCGATCGCCGCCTATCGCGAATCGGCGCGGCTCGACAACACGCTGATCGATGCCCGCGCCGAACTCGCGGAATTCGGTGTCGACCGGGAGCAGCTGCCGCCCGCCCAGCGCTCCACCCCTCCGCGCGACCCGATGACCTTCATCGACCTGTCAGATATGTTCTATTATCCTGATGACCGGTGGGGGGTATACGACACTCGCCAATATCAGCTGGGCCTTGCCACGGCCATCATGGCGATGGAGCCCGAACAGCGCCGTGGCATCGCATTTTTATCGGAGGCTTACGAGAGCCCCGGCTACATCATCCTCAGGGATGAGGTCGTCAGCGAGCTTGCTGAAGAGCTGCAGCGCGATGCGGCCGAACCGGACCGATTGGCCGGGGTCGTGCGCTCGACCACCAGTGCCGCTCGCGGCTACGATCCCGCAGCGGGCGATGTGCTGCTGGTCGTCGGAGAATTTTGGCTGTCGCCGACCATTACCGAGAGGATCATCGATCTCGGGCGCAAGGGTGTCAGAATCGGCCTGCTCATTTATACGGTCACGCCAATATCCCATCCCGAATTTTGCTCGAAAACGCTCGCAGAGTCGGTCCGCTCCGCCTTGTCGTCGATCCTTCGCGTCGCCGATTTCGTGCTCTGCCTGTCGGAGACCAGTGCTCGGACCGTTGCACAGTTTGCCGCCGAGAACGACACCGGGCCGCTCACGATCCGGGTCGTCAAACCGGCCGATCGGATAGGGACCGAAACCAGCCCCAACACGGATTTGTCGCTCACCGTCGCCCGGCCGATAAGCAATGAATACGTCATATACGTCTCGGAATTGGCCGCCGGCTCGAACCATCAATACTTGTTCCGCATCTGGAAGCGCCTGCACGAACGGCTTGGCGATGCGATGCCCCAGCTGGTCCTGGTCGGCCAGCCGGGGTGGCAGGGAAGCGATCTCGTGAACCAGCTTGACGTGACAAATAATCTGGACGGCAAGGTTGTATTGTTGCGCGATATCGCCGCGGCGGAACTGGCGGCTCTTTATGGCTCGGCCCGGTTCACCGTGTTTCCAAGCCTCGAGGACGGTTGGGCAGCGCCGGTTTCGACGAGTTTGCTATATGGGCGACCGTGCGTCGCAGCGAGATCCGGCGCGATCGCCGAAATCGCCGGCGATTTAGTCGATTATGTCGATCCGTTCAACGACAACGATGGCTACGAGAAGATCGCGCGGCTCGTTGAGGATCGGGAATACCTCGACCAGCGAGCTCGCAACATCCGGGAAAACTTTACACCGCGAGAGTGGCTCGATGTCGCCACCGACATGCTCTCGATCTTGCAATTGTTGCGCGACGATTGGGGCTTCGAGCGCAAGAACGTGACGCCGCCGCTGGCGGTACCGGGGCGGGTGTATCGGCTGGGTCACCAGGGGGACGTCGCCGAATTCATCCGATCGGGTGACTCGGCATTCGTAAATTTTGCCTGCGACGCGTCGTGGGATGCGGTTGAGAGCTTCGGACGATGGATGCGCGGGCGCACCGCCAGGATCACATTCGCGACCGAACAGCCGCAGCCACAACCGGTCGTGGTCATGATCGAGGCCTTTACCGTGGCGTGGCTGGAGGCGATGCAGCTCCGCATCGCCGTTAACGGAGCAAGCTATCCCGCCGTCGAACTGGACGCCGGTGCGCGCCGGTTTTTGCTGCTGCATGCGACATCCGAGGATGGACGGGTGGCGCTCGAGTTCGAGGCGGTCGGGGAGATCGCCGCCGGCCTCGATCCGCGCGACTATCTATGGTTCGGCGTCGGCTCGATCGGTTATGCGCCCGGCCCTGATGCGCTGGCCCGCGTTATGCTTCTAGAGGAGGTACTGACCGGCATGTCGGGCTTGGTGACAATCCGGCCGACCCGAATCTCGCATCGCCGCGACCCGCGCAGCTTCCCGCGCCATAGCCAGACAATGCACCCGCCAAACGAAATTCTGGAGAATTGAGGATATGCCGCGATCAAATTGTGCGGGGTTGCCGCCCCCGTTGGCCGTGGCCCGGACGATGCCGGACAGTTGCTAAAGCGCGCGAATAATGCCGTTCTTCGGGTCGATATGGCTCACGCACCTTGGCCCATGACACTTTCCAAAACTGCTCAGAAGAAGCTCCGCCAATGTCGCTCGACCAGATAAACGAAATCGCTCCTTCTCGCTGGCATCCTTTGGCCGAGGACCCGGATGCCGAAATGGAAGAGCCACCTAGACAGCACCGAAGCGCAAACTCGCGAGGATTCGCTGCGGATCATTACCCACGATTACTCGATAAAGTGTTCAGTGCCTTGAGGGACCCCGAAGGCTACGACGCCGGGCTCCGCCGCTTGGATGACGAGCTGCGGCAGCGCGGACCCAGCCAGTTCGCCCGCTTCTACATCGAGGAGATGCTGGGCCGCAGCCCGGCCACCGCCGCCGAAGCGCGCGAGCTCGTGTTGTGCCCATCGCGCCGCATCTCGGAGATCCTGAGCTCAAACGAATTCATGGGTCGCCACGACATCATCCTGCAACGTGAGTTTCCGCATCTGTCGCGCGAATTCTTTTTCCATATCCCGAAATCCGGTGGCTCCACGCTGACAGCAGCCCTTGATTCGGATGGCAGATTTTGTCCAATCGACATTTCCCAAGGCCGCGATAGCGGTGCGTTCGCATATCGATTGGCCTCTCTTCGAAATACAATATTGCGGTTGGCAAACCCGCGAACACGGTCAGTTCTGATTATTGGACACCCTTCTGTAAAACGTATATTGTCTTACCAACTCAAACGTGGCTGGGACCATGCGTTCACGATTTTGCGTGATCCAATCGACTCGTCGCTGTCGATGATCAACTATGTTCTGACCCGCCTCTGCGACTACCCCACGGCCCAGGATTCGGCTACATGGCGAGACATCCTTCAGCTTCCTGACGATCCATTTCTGCCGGACCGACGGCGAGCGCTTGAACTCGCGCCGAAGATCGTCGAACTGCTCGTGCCGGACAATCCGACCTGCGGGGCCTTGGGCACCGAGCCTCTCCTCGAATCGGTACTCGACAATGCCGTGATCCTCGACTTGAAGATCATCCGGTTCCAGCAAATCGACGATTATATTCGTTACCGCGGAGTTGCTCGGCATAAGCGGTTCAACATCTCGACCCGATATGTCGAACTCTCCGATCTCGACCGTCGCCTGCGACTGACGATCTACGACAAGAATGCCGAGGATCTGAAATTCTACGACTGGGTCGGGCGGCACATGATCCCCGGGGATGGGCCTTGGTTCGAGCTTTAGCAACAAGTGCGATGAATCACCGGAAATACTGCAGCTGGCCCCACAATGTCGCCCGGTCGGTCAAGTTCGTAGCGGAGGCCGGCATGATGCCGTGCATCGTCGGCTGGTAGATGTTAGCGATCGGCCGGCCTAGGCTGTCGATTGACAGATCGAGGCCGCCAGCGAGCCCCAGCCATCCAGTGTAATAACGGACCGTCCCGCCGCCCCCCAATGCCGCACCCGGTATTTCGCCCCTCGGCAGGTCGATCAGAGTCAACGGGCCCTGATTCGGCCCCTTGCGCGACAGGTTGAGCGCGAAATCGACCACGATCATATTGCCGAGCAACTGGTAATAGCTGCGTCGCGCAGCATATGTGATGCCGCGGGTCGAGCCGTCGATGGCGAGGCCGACCGGTGTTTTCATCGCGATCTCGCCGGTGTAGATCGGCAATATGGAGGTCAGAGTATTGGCGTCGAACACCGCGCCGTGGCCGCTGAACCGCGCGTTGGTTACCGCAATCTGCGGCCGAGGGACCGCGCTGGCGATGTCGTAATGCCCGTTTTCGTAAAAATCTTCCGATGATGCGATATCAACTACCGCGGTTTGGTCCTGGTCGTAGACCCCGTTATTCATGCACGCCGCAACCACATTGCCGCGCAGCAGAATCCGGCCACCCGAGAACGCCTTAATGTCAACGCAGTTTGCGCTCCGATCTTTGTCTTTCCATTGGCCGCCACTGGCGATCCAGCCGCCGATATCGATCAGCTTGGAGCCGCCCTGCCACTGCGTCGGCGGGCTGTTGTCGTCGATCACGACGTCATCATGCTGCGAAATGTCGAGATAGGTTGCGGGACCAAGCGTCACCGTCTGGTTTCCGGTGCGGGTCACCGCCTCGTCGATCGTGAGATTGTGCTGATTGCCGATGATATCGACCGAGTCGAAGGACAGCCCGCCGACCCCACCGGCGACATGAACTCCGTTTAGCGGCAATGTACCAGCCACGACCTGTGGGTTGCTCGGCGAGATCTTGCCGCGGCCAAATCGAACTTCCGTGACATAATTAGGCCACCAGGACTCGGTTCGCCGCGAGCCGTTCAGCAGGGCCACATCGTGTGAGGCGCCGGCCATCTCGACATCCGGCACATCGACAACATTGCATTCGTCGAACCAAATCCCGTCATAAAGCCGGCCGCTACCGTCCGGGCCATCAATAATCGGATCGATTTGCGAAGCCACGACGTGCCACAAATGCAACGCTGCACCCGAGGTCATCCGGGTTGCGCTGGTGATGCGAAACCCGGTCACGGTGATTCCGCTACTCTGGCCCCTCCGACCTGGAGTGCCGATTTCGATCAAGTCATTGGTCGTGCCGGTCCCGGCATATTGGAGCACCGAATTGTTGCCAGCGCCGGCGATCGTGAAGCGATTGTAACCAGATGGGATCGATAGCATCGCCGAAAACCGAGCGCGGCCCGCCGGCAGGGTCAGCTTCGCCGAATGCCTGGCGACATAGGTAAAAGCGCGCTGCAGAGCAGCGGTGTCGTCGGTCTTGCCATCGAACTTGGCGCCCTCCTGCCGAGGATCGAGCCCCGACGCGGGAATAACCGCCCGCGCGCAGCCGCCATCGACGAGCGTCACCTCGATATAGCCATCGGGAGCAGCGCAACCGTCACGAGAGAGTCGAAAGGTCAACGGCGGCGCATCGCCCGGCGTCCCGACCCCCTCGCGCACAACCGCACCGCCCGCCGTCGCGGCCTCCCGCGCGAGCAATGCATTCGTCGGTGCGACCAAGATCCTAGTAGCAACCGAAGAAACGGCTTGAGCATCGCGATCCCGAGCGATCGCAGAGCTTAGCGGAAACAAGCCGACCAGGAGAACCTGTGCTGCGGCTCGCGCAGAACGCGCGAAGTAGCGCGAGCCTGGACCCCAGGGACGCCTTCTTCTCGCCTGAGGCACGACGCCCGACCTTCAGGCAGGGAGTGGCTCTCGAAAAACGAGATGCGGCCACACCTGTTCTGCGTTCAGACCATCTCTCCTGATCAACAGGTCCTCGACTGCTTCGATCGCTCCCAAACAGGTTGGCTGGAGCGGATCGTCGAAGACCCAATATCCGCCTGGAACCATATACGGTCGGGTTGAATCATATGCCGACTGTATTGCGCTTCGAATGTCACAATCTATGTGGCACAATGCAATCGTTCCCAACTCCTTAACTGCTGGCAAAGCGGATTTTTCGAACATTCCTTGAATGAAATGAAGATTTCGCAATCCGAGATTCTCGGTATATTTCCTTAACTCTGGTAGATCGACACCTCGAAAGTCACCGGCGTTATGCAGATCGACCGATTTGTCGGTCGGCGGCATCCCAGAAAAGGTGTCGAACGAGAGGACCCGTACATTTGGCAAAAATCTCTGCGCAAGGATAGCCATGAAGATGGCCGAACCGCCCTTGAACGACCCGAACTCGACGATATGGCCGAACGGGAGTCGCGGGATATACAATTTTATCAGCATGAAAATGTTCGCTAGGTTATTTTCGCTGACGATGGTACGACCTCGCGCCATCTCAAGGGCCTCCTGGAAGTCGAGATCTTCCCTGATTTTCTCTGCGAATTCAGGTATGGCTGGAGATAGGGCCAGCCCCCGTTGATAGCCGTCGTGGAGATTTCGACCATGAGAAAGACGATCCTGGACGTTCACGGACGGAAGCTCCGAGATGGTGAAACCCTCACCGTTTCGCACCGGCGTGACTTCCCCGGAAAGTTCTACTGATTGAACTGCCCCTACGAATTCGGAATCGCAGTGAAGTCGGATTTCCGCCCGCCGCATCAAGTCGCTGCAGGAAAACACGACCGAGGCGCTCATATTTTGTTCCTGCAACTGTTCGGCAGACAGGGTCTGGACCGCCAGGACCATGCGGCCAGTATCAGCAGAGGCGTCGAGCCTCGCTGAACCCTGTGGCATCACACTGGAATCGAACTTTACCGTCGCCTCGTAACGGCCCGGATGCAGGGCAATGTAAGGGCCGAAAAAGATCGTCCCCCTTCTGGACCCGTCGACGCGAATCCGACCCTGCTCCCGTATGCCTATTCCCATGAATAGGCGCGGGTCGTCAGCGGTGAATCGACGAAATATTTTTGGCATCAGGCCCTCCGCTCAGTGCCAGGCATAACAGCAAGGGCACGAGAGGAACGTGCCGGTCTGCTGTTAGCGGCGGGGTGGGACGGCGCCTGACCACCGGAACGCTTGACCATCTCCATCGCTTCGGCGGCGACGCGCGAGGGCGGTATATCCATGCATCGCTTATCCCACCGACATTCTTCAACTGAGGCAAGAAAACATGGGGAACAGGAGACGTTCCCGCGCAAGGTCACGACACGCGGGCCTACGGGTCGCCAGCTTTCGACGTTGGTGGCTCCTGAATGGATGCAGAGCGTCGGAACGCCCATTTGCGCCGCCATATGGGTTGTACCAGTCTCCCCGCCGATGAACAAATCAAGCCCGGCGAAAACCGGCGGGACGTCGGCGATAGGCAAGGTTCCTGCCAAGTCGACAACATGTGATTTGGGCAATGGCGCGGCGATGAATTGCGTATCGGGTTGGTCGGCGCTGCCGCCGATTAAGACGATTCTTAATCCCTCCTTGCACAACAATCGTGCCAGTTCGGCGAACCGCTCGCGCCCCCAGGATCGTAGTGCGTTCCTCGTGCCCGGAGAAATGCCGACAACGATCCCGTCCTTGAAGGGCCGCACCGGGACTCGCTCATTCAACAGCGCCTCCCGCCCGCCGCCCGCCGGGGTTCCGAATGTCCAGACGACGGCCGCCGCCAGCGCCAAGGTGCGGCCGCCGATATGGGCCGTCATATCGCCTTCCGATCCCGCGGGCAGCGACAGGTCCAACGCAACGTCATTGGCGCGGTAGCCCGCGCGATATTTGGCATCGGTATGCGACAGGAGCATGCGATTATCGCTATGCCATCGCAGATCGACCGCGAGGTCGAAGGCGCCGAGATCGAGCGCTCTGTACTCCGCTATTTTGGTCGCCATGTCCCGGTCGTCATCCCCCGCGGCAGCGACGTAGAAGTTATAGGTGAAAATGTGATCGAACCACCCGAGTTGCCTGGCGAGCGAGTGGTTCCATGCTCCGCAGATGAGGGTAATTTCAGCTTTTGGCCATGTATCGCGGATCAGCCGGAAGGCGTCGAGCGTTAGCACGAAGTCACCGATATGGTCGAGTTTCAACAAGAGAATGCGTGGCCGGTCTTCTCGTCCCCACACCCGATGGCAAATGACCTCGACGACTGGATCAGACGGCGGACCGCCCCCGTTATTTCGGTCCCCGGCGCCATTCCGGCGGCGTACCTCTCGCATAGCAAACTCATCAGAATGGAGGAATTCTGCAACCAATTCATGTGGCGCTAGCCCCGACCGCAATCGGTCCAAATAATGTTTCTGCCCGGACGCATCCGGTTCCCTTCCATAGAGGATACGGTAAAGATTTTCGACAAATGTTTGATCAAAACGCGTTTTGCCGTTCTCGGCCGCGTGAAGGTCTCCGCCGATTGCGCGCATGGCGTTGTCCACGCCATAGCACGATCGATTAATAGCTTGCTCAATTTTTGAAATGTCATTCGCGATCGCAACCAGATCTTCCCGACCTGGTGCAACCTCGGTCCGAATGGCCGCGATCTTATCCAACAGGGTCGATACGTCGTGGCTCTTCTCATGCGCCGGCCAGGGGGCGGTAAGCTCCTCCATTGCACGCAACGAACGCTCGGCCGCCCGGTCCCAACTGAACCGTTTGGACCATTCGCGGGCGTGGTCTTTTAACGAGCACCAAAATCCCGTGTCGGTCAGCGCTTGTTCCATTAGTACGGCTATGCTGCGGTCGGAATGTGGATCGAACAGCGCATCCTTGCGCCCGATCACCTCCGGGATGCTGGTCGCGTTCGATCCGATCGTTGCCGCACCGCAGGCCATTGCTTCTAGCGCCGGGAGACCGAATCCTTCACGAAACGCTGGACATACAAAGAGAAAGCATCGTGAATATAAGGTGACTAACTGGCGATCCGAGACATTACCCGGTAAGATGAGCTCATTTAATCCTATGCCGATCGCATCGGCCAGCTCTCGAAGAATGGGTTCGTGGTCTCTTCCCGTTATTAGTACTAATTGATATCGATCACGGAGTCGCATTGGAAGCAATGCAAAAGCTCTCATTAGACCTTCGAAGTTTTTTCTTGGCTCAAAAGCGCTTACATATAAGATGAACTGTCGGTTTATGCCAAGGTTTTCTATGAATTCCACATCATCGCGAGAGGGAGTCGCATTGCTGAAAAAATTATCAACCCCAGCGTAGTGACATTTAACTCTATTACCATCGAATCCTAAAGCGGTAATTGCCTCGCTGCGCGAGTAATCCGACACAGCTAACAATAAATCTGACCGTCTAAGAGATTCAATTTTGGAATTATACCACTCATGTTCGCTTTCCCGAAGAACTTGCGGGTCAATAAGAGGAATCAAATCGTGGAGTACCACCGCAGTTTTTATTGTTGTAGGCAATCTGCCGATCGATATTATAGAATTGTCATAAACCTGTCCCTCGAACAGGCTAGTGATCAGCACAACGTCGGGTTTAAGCGTATTGATTTGCCACTCTCTTATGATCTCTGCCGCTTCTTTTCGCCACATCCGTGATTTTATGGCGCCCGTTGTTAGCGAAGGTATGGAAAAGACAATAATACGATCCGATGCAAGGATAGGAGAAAACTCGTTCACTATGGGCTCTACGGTATCACCCAGCAGCCCATTCAGAAGGATGAAAACCTCATGGTCGCCACGGTTGCGGATGATTGCTTTGGTAAGAGCGGTCGCGTGGCGGCCGATGCCGCGGAACCGGCTGCCGGTCTGGGCGCCTTGTAGATCGATCAGAATGCGCATCCCCATTCCCTCGCCTCGCGTTCAGGCCATTGCCGACAGCAGCTGCTGGTAGATTTCACCGGCGCGCTCGTCAAGCAGCGCGAGCTCGTCCGTATCGCGGCGCTCGGTTCGCCCCTGACGCGGCCTGGTCACATCCGCCCTGCCGGGATGCGGTAGCTGCACCTGATTGCGCAGCGCGTCGCACTCACGCCGCGCGTCTCCATTGTTCGGGTTGATCTCGGCGGCCCGCTGGTAATGGGTCAGCGCCGCGGCATAATTGCGCCGCAATTTCTCCAGATGCCCGATCTGCAGGTGCAAATCGTCATCGAGCGGGGTTTTGTCGATCACACCGTAATAGACCTGCGCCGCGCGGTCGAATTCGCCCATCTCCTTGAGGGCGTGACCGAGCTGCACCGCGATCTCGAGAGCGCTCGGATCGGCCGTCACAAATTCCTGGTAGAGCCGCACCGCCTCGGCCCAATCCTGCCGGTCGCGCGCGGCATCGGCGGCTTCTTGCAGCGGCGGCATCCCTGCGATCCCGAGATTTTCCGACAGCTCGCAGAGCCGGGCCAGATGCGTCTGCGACCAGCCGAGCCCGGCCAGTTCCTCGCGCGCATGGGCCATGTCGGGGTCAAGTGCCAGGGCTCGCAGATAGGCGGCTTGCGCGGCCTCCGCCTGGCCCTGAAGCTTCAGCACATGCCCGAGCTGCAGATGCGTATCGGCGACGGCCGGGGCGCTGGCGAGCGCGTGCCGATAAGCGGCCTCCGCTTCCGGCAGCCGGCCGGATTCCTTCAGCGCATGGCCGTATTGCACCCAGCACGGCGCGTCGCGCGGGTCGCGGGCCAGCGCTTTGTGATAGTGGCGCGCGGCGAGCTCCCACTGTTTTGCGTCGCGCGCCCGGTCGCCTTTCGCCACGGCTCTGGCGTGACTCGGGCCGACAAGCGGCGGCAGCAGCGCTCGTCTACGGTCGCGGTGCCGGCGCTGCTCGGCGACATCCGCCGTCGTGGCAACGATCAACTCCCGCCCGACTTGCCTGGTGGCAGACAAATCGCCGCATAACAGTACGACCTCTTCGCTCAGCGCCGCCACCTCGGCTTCCCGCTGTGATCTTTCTTTTTCCACCAGTTTAATATTTTCCTTATAGTCTTCGTTACTTTTCCGCGCTTCGGCGAGCTCTGACTCGCTGGCGCGCCGCATCGCGGCCAGCTGGGTCTCGCTTTCCCGGCGTGCTTCGGCGAGCTGTACCTCGAGGGAGCGGATTTGGGCTTGCGCCGCTGCCGCCTCCGCGCGTTTCGCTGTAACCTCGACGCGCAGGGCGTCAACCTCTTGTGTTTGATCCTTCCGGTGTCGCTCGCTGCGCTCGAATGCTCGCAGCAAACGCTTCAGATCACCGCGGAGGGTGAATTCCGTCTCGCCGCGTTGATGCATCTCCCGTTCGGTCTCGGCGAGCTCCGCGCGCAATCCGGCGATCTCGAACCGTGCTTCGGCAAGATCGGCCTCGGCCCCGCTTGCCCGTGTTTCAACGGCGGCAAGCTCGCCTGCCCTGACCCGCAGACCCGCGGCCTCAGCCTCGACTTGCGCCAGGGCCGACGCGCGCTCCTGTTCCCGGTGTTGCGAATCGGCGAGTTCCTGGACCTGTGCGGCAAGCTCGTCTTGGGCTTTGGCCAAGTCGGCCGCCGCTGCATCGGCTCGCGATTCGGCGGCCACAACCGCGATGTCGCGCTCACCGACCCTCGCCCGCAAGCCCGAATTCTCGGCCTCGAGCTGCTCCACGCTGGCGGCGCGTTGATCGCGTTCGCGTTCCAGATCGGCAATTTGCACCTGCAGCATCGCGAGTTCCGCCGCTGCCTTCGCCAAGCTCGTCTCGGTCTCATCGGCTTTGGCATCGGACACCGCCACCGCGGTATCTCGCTCGGCTATCGCTGCCTGCAACCGCTCGTTCTCCGTCACCAGGACAGCGATGCGGCGACGCAAGGGTGCAAATCGTTGTTCATTGCCCGCCCGCTTCGCGTAAAGCGCCTCGAGCAGTTCCTCGGCAAATTGCTGCGACGCCTGGCTTTGGCCCTCTCGGCCCATGCTCACGGCAATCCGCACGTGGCTTTCTATGCGATCTCGGTTGATCGGGTGATCGGCACTGGCAAATGACAACGTTTCTTTCGCATCTGTCAGACTGAGCCGCAATCCGGTCAGTTCACGGAGATCACTTGCCGTTGCTTCTCGATATTTCTGATCCGCGGCAAGCCTGGTGGAATCGACCAACACATCGGCGGCCGATCGTGCATTACAATATAAATAGACATGTAGCGCGACAAATATCGAAAATATGTCACTGTCGGACAACGTCATCAATATGTTATCGATTTTTTGTTCTGACGATTGCGACGTAACGGCATCGGGATCGTCGTCGGTCGATGCTTTTAGACCCGAATAGAAGTCCCGCAAATACGCGATGAACGGATCCTGGTTGTGGATAACACGAAAAATCGACCGTACGAAATACGGGTTGTTTGCTTCGCGCTGCGCCAGATAGGACAGCCACTGGTCCCATAAATTCTTAATAATAACAATATGCTTACCAGAAAAACGCTGTTTGATTGGATGGATTCGACCGAGGGAGCGGGAAAAACCAAAAACCGGAATTTGCCGCCGACGCTGCGCATATCGCGTCAGCAACGCCAGGTATTTGAGTTCTGCAGCACGCAGATCGCCATGCAAGCCGCCAACCGGGATAAACCAGTCATACGGCATTTCGGGCTGGAACAGCCTGACACCGCGCGATTTTCGTATTAATGGTAAGTATTCTCGCCAATAGGACGCCGTGCTGGGGTGTCCCGATTCCCATGATTGTGGGCCCAGCCTCACGGCTTCATCGGGAGTCAATGACGCCAGAGCTTCATTGAACGGCTCATAGAAGCACATGGTCTCGGGGAAGTGGCGGAAGAGAAAGAAAAACCAGGTTTTCCCGGTTCGCCAGCTCGAATGCAAAAAGCAAGGATCGGTTGCTCCCGGGAATTGCCAGACGCCTTCATCGACGCGGCGCGGTTCGACGCCTGCTGCAGCGAGGCCGAGCGAGTCATGCATCGGGATATCAAGTTCACTCATGCGTCATCCCACCCTTGCCGCGACGAGCGCTGTTGACGAACCCTTTGCCGCGGCGACCCGCAACCGCGGTAACCGTGGCGGAGTTGATTGTACCGCCGCAGGACGGGCTCTTGGCAAACGACAACGACGGTGCGGGCATCATCAGTCGCAAGCCGAGCGGCATCAACTGTCGGCTGAGAAGATCCGATCGACAAACCGATCAGCCGATCTTGTCGCCAAATTCTCCGGGGAGGAGCGGCGGCGGCGATCGGGCGGCCGCTCGTTGTGGAGCCGTCCGTTATAGGGCCGAACGGCGTAAAGTCGCATCATGAGACGATGTATCACCCTCCGCCCTATGGGCCCTCCGGTCTCGATGATCGGCAGTCCAATACCCGCGGATGATATCGTCGCGATCGACGACCCGTCGCGTGCCATCGCCCAGCGGCGAGGCCATTCAGCGACGAGGCCATTCAGGGGAGCTTGCTGACCGCAATGCCGGCATCGCCGTCCTGTCCGCGCGAAAATCTGCCTCGGTGCCGAACCCGGTGGCTCGCACCGCTCGCCTGCGGCCCGCATCGGGCAGCGCTTCAGGACAAGCACGGGCGCTGGCGGCTTTTAGCGTCGCCCGGCGCCCAAGCCAGCTCCTCCGAATTCCTGGACCGGCTGGCGCGCCCGAGAGGAGTCGAACCCCTAACCCCCAGATCCGTAGTCTGGTGCTCTATCCAATTGAGCTACGGGCGCATGCCGCGGGGCGGCACCGGCGACGGTGGCGGCAACAACTACCCCGCTCGGGCCGGCAAAGGCAAGACCGATCGGGGTTCGCGGGCCGGGAGCGTGGCGTTGTGCAACCGGCGAGCGGCAGCAAAGGTGCGTGGGACGGCATCGCGACCCGGCCGGGCCGGCCGATGAGCCACGAGACGGCAACGCCGCGCGTACCTGTCGACGACCCGGCGAGCCGGCCCCGCGTCACATTGCTGCCGGCGCGCCATCGCCGTGCCGAGATGGGCCACCCTTGGATCTATGCAAACGAGCTGCACATGGACGAGGCGACCCGGCGGCTGGCGCCGGGCGGTCTCGTCACGTTGCAGCGGGCCGACGACAGCGTGCTCGGGGTGGCGATGTTCAACCCGCACAGCCTGCTGGCGGCGCGACTCCTCGACCGCGATGCCGCACGGCCGATCGACCGGCGCTTTCTCGTCCGCCGCATCGAGCGCGCGCTGCGACTGCGCCAACGCCTGTTCGCGGCACCCTATTACCGCCTCGTCCATGCCGAGGCGGACGGGCTGCCCGGTCTCGTCATCGATCGCTTCGGCGCGGTTCTGGCGGTCCAGTCGAACGCCGCGGGCATCGCCAGACTCGAATCGCTGGTCATCGAGGCGCTCACCACGCTGTTGCAGCCGCGGGCGATCGTGCTGCGCAACGACAGCCCGGCGCGGGCCCAGGAGGGTCTGCCGACCGAAACACGGGTCGCGCTGGGGGCACTGGAAGAGCGGGTTCTCGTTCACGAAGACGGTGCGGTCTTTCCGGTCGATCCGCTCGGCGGGCAGAAGACCGGGTGGTTTTTCGACCAGCGTGACAACCGCCTCCTGGTCGCGGGGCTGGCAGACGGGGCACGGATGCTCGATCTCTATTGCGGCTGCGGCGGGTTCGCGATCCAGGCGGCGCGGCAGGGTGCCGCGGCGGTCCTCGGCATCGACCGGTCCGAGCCGGCCCTGGCGCTGGCCGGCGAAGCGGCAGCGCTCAACGCGGTCGAGCCCAGTTGCAGCTTTCGCCGCGCCGAGGTGTTCGGCGAGGCCGCCCGCCTCGCCGCCGCCGGAGAGCGTTTCGACCTCGTGGTTGCCGATCCGCCTGCCTTTGCCAAATCGCGCCGCGAAGTCCCGGCCGCGTTGCGCGGTTATCGCAAGCTCGCCCGGCTGGCCGCGTCGCTGACCGCGCGCGAGGGCATCCTGATGCTCGCCTCCTGCTCCTACCATATCGGCGCCGCCGATTTTGCCGCGGCGGTCCGGGCGGGTCTCGCCGATGCCGGCCGCAGCTTTCGCGTGCTGCATGATGGCGCGGCCGCGGCCGATCATCCGGTGCATCCGGCACTGCCCGAGACCGCCTATCTGAAGGCGAGAGTGCTGGCGCTCGACTGAGCGTGGCGTTGCCCGTCCGGGAGCGGCAGGTTCAGGCGAAACACGCTGCCCGCGGCGGTGCTGCTGACCAGGGTCAGCTCGCCACCATGCGCCCGCACCAGTTCGCGGGCGATCGCCAGACCGAGCCCGCTGCCACCCGGGCGCGCCGATCCGAAAAACGGGCGGAACAGGTTCTCACGTGCCTTGGGCGGCAGGCCGGGCCCGTCATCGGCAATGTCGATCACCACCGCGCGGTCCGCGAACCCGGCGGAAAAGCGCAGCCGCCGCGCACCGGCTTCGAGCGCGTTGCGCGCCAGGTTTGACAGAACCCGGTAGAGCTGCTCGCGATCGGCCTCGATTTCGAGATCGTCCGGAATGACGGATTCGACCGCCGGCTCATGCTCGGTGCTCGCCAGGCCGGAGACGACCTCGACAACCAACGGCGCCAGGATAAAGCGGCTGCGAACCAAGGGCGCCGCCCCCTCGCGCGAGAAATCGAGCGTGCTCGTGCATAATGCGGCGGCGCGATCGATCGCCTCGATCAGCCGCGGCAGCAGCCGGCGGACCTCCGGGGTGGCGCTCTCGGTCAGCCGCTCGGTCGCCAGCCGCGCCGTCGACAGGATGTTGCGCAGATCGTGATTGATCTTGGTCACCGCGGTGCCGAGGGCGGCGAGCCGGGCACGCTGGCCGAGGGCGCGGCGCACGGTATCCTGCATGACCGCGAGCTCGCGCGCGGCGACCCCGATCTCGTCGCGGCGACGGCTTGCGACGACCATCCGGCCCGCATCCTCCGGGTCCTCGCGAAACGCGATCATGCTCGCGGTCAACCGGCGCATCGGCCGCACCAGCAGCCATTGCAGGCTCAGATAGACGAGTGCGGCGGCCAGCAGCGAGATCACGATCGACAATTCGAGAATGCGGATGCCGAAGCCCCACATCGCAGCGCGCAGCGGCGCCTCGTCGAGCAGCAGCTCGACAATCTCGCCACCATCCGCGGGCGACCGGCCGATCACTCGCAAGATGCGGTTGCCGCCGTGGAACAGCGAGGCGAATGAGCCGTCAATGGCGCCGATCATCGTCTCTCGGGTCAAATCGACGGTATGATCCGGCCGTGGCAGCCGCGGCCGGTCGAGCATCAAGAGCATGCCGTCGGCACGGTGCAGGATGACGCCATGGGCGCCGACGCGGGCGAGCAGCCGGTCGACGAGGCTGCGGTCGAGACGCCCGGTCGGGCTCGCCTCCAGCGCCAGGCTCGCCAACGCGCCGGAAGCGATGTGGTCGTCGAAATAATCCATGCGGAAGCGCGCGACCGAGGGCACGAAGATCAGCACCTCGCCGACCATCACGAAAAAGACGGTCAGCACCAGAAGACGAGCCGACAGGCTCCTCAGCAGCACGGCCGATCACCCGCTTCAGCCAAACCGCGCCAGAAAACGCACGATGCGGCGGGTGCGCGGCGAAAACAATGCCGGCGTGTAAAAACTGGCGGCGGCGCGCTTGCCGGCTTCGCCGCGGGTCGGATAGGGCATCACCAGATTGGCGAGAGTGCCGATCTTGAGCCGCTGCGCGGTCGCCAATGCCCAGGGCAGGATCAGCTCCCCCGCCGCAGCGCCGAGGATCGAGGCGCCGAGGATCCGTCCGTTGCCACGGGTCACGATCTTGACGAGACCAGCCGTGTCGCGCTCGGTCTGGGCACGGTCGTTGTCGGCAAACGGCCAGCGCAATACCCGCACCGCGCGACCGGTGGCACGTGCCGCCGCCTCGGTCAACCCGGCCTGGGCCAGCTCGGGATCGGTGTAGGTAACCCACGGCAGCGCCCGGTAATCGACCCGTGCCGGGATCCGGAACAGCGCATTGCGGATCACGATCCCGGCGTGCTGCAGCGCCACATGGGTGAATTGCGGCCCGCCCGCGACATCGCCGACGGCAAAGGCGCGGCGGTTCGAGGTGCGCAGCCGCGCATCGACCGCGATCCCCTGCGGTCCGGCCGCGATCCCGCCGGCGGCAAGATCGAGTGCTGCGATGCTCGGCCGCCGGCCGGCGGCGAGCAGCAGATGCGTGCCGGTGATCCGCTCGCCATCCCCGAGCAGTACGGCCACACCATCACCATTGCGCTCAACGCCGGCGATCGGGGTTTGCGGACGCAATACAATCCCCTCCCCGGCCAAGCTTTCGCCGAGCAGGGCGACGAGTTCGGGATCGTCGCGCGGCAATAGCGGCCCCTGATCGAGCACGGTGACCCGCGCGCCGAGCCGGCGATGCGCCGCCGCCATCTCGACACCGATCGGACCGCCGCCGATCACGATCAGATGTTCCGGCAACCGGCGATTGGCAAAGACTGTCTCGTTCGTCAGACAATGCACCCGGTCGAGCCCCGGGATCGCGGGGATGGCGGGATGCGAGCCGGTCGCGATCACAAAGCGCCGCGGCCGGATCACAATCCCGTCGGCTGCTACCGTGCGCGGGCTGGTGAACCGCGCTTCGGCGTGCAGCACGGTGGCACCGAGCGCCTCGAACCGCGCGGCGGAATCATTCGGGGCGATGCGCGCGATCACCTGCGCGACGCTCTCCATGATGGCGGCGAAATCGATCGGCAGCGGCGCATCGGCGAGCCCGAATTGCGGGGCGCGCCGCCATTGCGCAGCGAGCCGGGCCGCAGCGAGCAGCGATTTCGACGGCACACAGCCGTAATTCAGGCAGTCGCCGCCCATCGCCGCGCGCTCGATCAGCACCACCCGGGCGCCGAGCTGGGTCGCCCCGGCAGCCACCGCGAGCCCGGCGGCACCGCCGCCGATGATGCACAGATCGGGGGTCAGCGGGGTCATGTCGGTCATGTCGGGCGCTTTGCCGCGCCCGTATCCCCACCTCGCGCCGCGGCCCGGAGTGAGAACGGGTCCGGCGGGATTGCGGCCACCGTCTCGGGACCGGCTCGCACCGATATTTCGATCACCTGCGCAAGGTCAGGCAGTGATTGCCGGCAATACCTCGCCGCGCTTATGCTCCGGCGATAAGACACCCGGTCAAGGGCGACAGGATGGTAAGCGAGACGTTGGCCGCTCCGCAGCTCGTGCGGGGCGGTGGTTTCAAGGCGATCGGGCTGGTTTCGGCGGCCCATTTCGTCGCACATTTTCATGCCCTCGTGCTGGCGCCGCTGTTCCCGCTGCTGAGGCGGCATTGGGGGGTCGGCTTTGTCGAGCTCGGCCTGGCGCTGACCGTCTACGCGATCGTCTCGGTCCTGGCGCAGCTGCCGATGGGCTATCTCGCCGACCGGTTCGGCTCGCGCAAGCTGTTGATCTTCGCGCTTTGCCTCGGTGGTGCTGCGATCGCCTCGGTCGGCATCGTCGACCGCTATGCCTGGCTCTTGGTCGCGGCCGGCTTCTCGGGCATCGCCAACGCCGTCTATCACCCTGCCGATTATGCGATCCTGTCGGCCAAGGTGACGCCGCGGCGGATCGGCCGGGCGTTCTCGGTGCACACCTTCGCCGGCATGCTCGGCAATGCCGCTGCCCCAGGAGCGATGCTGCTGCTGGCGCCAATGGTCGGGCTGCGCACGGCGCTGGTGATGGCCGGGGCGATGGGGCCGCTGGTGGCGATCCCGCTGCTCTGCGCTCCGGCGGTGGAGGGTGAAGCGCTCGCCAAGGCGGCGCTGGCCCCTCGCGAACAGCCGAAAGCGCGCCGCGCGGGGTCGGCCTTCACCCCAGCGATCCTCGGCATGATGGTATTTTTCATCCTGCTCAGCCTGTCGACCAGCGGCATCAGCAATTTCTCCGTCCCGGCGCTGATGGGCGGCTACCACTTGCCATTCGCCACCGCGAACCTGGCGCTGACCGCCTTTCTGACCGCGAGCGCCTTCGGCGTGCTCGGCGGCGGGTTCATCGCGGACGTGACGCGCCGTCATGGCGAGGTCGCCGCGATCGGCTTCGGGCTGAACGCGGTCCTGGTGGCGCTGATCGGCGTGATCGGCCTCGGCCCCGCAGTGCTGGTGATGGCGATGGCAATGGCCGGGTTCCTCTCCGGCATGATCATGCCATCGCGCGACATGCTGGTGCGCGCGGCGGCGCCGGCCGGAGCGATCGGGCGGGCGTTCGGCATCGTCACGATCGGCTTCAGCGTCGGCGGGACGCTGGGCCCGATGCTGTTCGGATGGATCATGGATCGCGGCATGCCGCATTGGATTTTCGGCAGCAGTGCCTTATTCATGCTGCTGACCGTGGTTGCGGCGCTGATCGGCGACCGGCGCCTGAGCGAGCGACGGAGTGCTGCGCTCGGCTCGCCAGCGTGACCCGGCCGCCGCCGCGATCGCCCGCAATGCCGCCCTCCTGTGGATTTCGATGCGCGGCAAGTCCCCGCTTTCGCAGCGCCTGATCGGGATCCAGGCGCCGCCGCCAGCCCGCCGCTGGTCCGAGCCGGCGCCGCCGCCGCGGCCGGCGAACCCGCTCGACCTTGTCCGCCTGATCCTCGCGGTGCTGTTTATCGCCGGGCTGATTGCGACCTCGTCCTGGATCCTGTGGCCGTTTCTGCCGGCGACGATCTGGGCTGTGACCCTGGTAGTCGCCACTTGGCCGCTGATGCTGCAGGTGCAGCGTCGGCTGTGGCACCGCCGCTGGCTCGCGGTCACGGTCATGACGGTGGCGCTGCTGCTGGTGTTCATCGGGCCGTTCTGGCTGGCGATCGCGACGATCACCCAGAATTTCGAGCGGATCGTCGGCTGGGCCCATGCGCTCGCGTCATTCCGCCTGCCGCCGCCGCCGGTGTGGCTCGACAGCATTCCGCTGTTCGGCAGCCAGATCATCCTGTTGTGGCATCGCATCGAGGCGAGCGGCATCGACGAGCTGGCAGCCAAGGCAGCACCCTATGCCGGCAGTGCCGCCGGGTGGTTCGCTGGCCTGTTGAGCGGGTTCGGCATCGCCATCATCCAGTTCCTGCTGACCCTGGTCATCGCCGCGGTGCTGTATTCGAGCGGCGAGCGCGCCGCCAATCTGGCCGAGCGCTTCGGCCATCGTCTCGCTGGCGAGCGCGGCCGGCAATCGGTACGGCTAGCGGGTCAGGCGATCCGCAGCGTGGCGCTCGGCGTCGTCGTCACCGCATTGCTGCAATCGGTGCTCGGTGGTCTCGGCCTGGCGATCGCCGGGACCCCGCTCGCGGCGGTGCTGACCGCGCTCATGTTCATGCTGTGCGTCGCCCAGCTCGGGCCGGGCCTGGTGCTGATCCCCGCGGTCGTCTGGTTCTATTGGAGCGGTGCAGCCGGTTGGGGCACCTTTTTGCTGGTCTGGTCGATCATCGTCATCAGCCTCGACAACATCGTGCGTCCGCTCCTGATCAGAAAAGGCGCGCATCTGCCGCTGGTCCTGCTGTTGGCCGGAGTGATCGGGGGCCTTGTCGCCTTCGGCCTCGTCGGCATCTTTCTCGGTCCGGTGGTGCTGGCGGTGGCCTATACACTACTGCAGGCATGGCTCGAAGAGGACCCCGAGCCGATCCCGGGGGACGAGGCCTAAGCGACGGATCCGGCGCGGCCGACCGGTTTGCAGCATGCCCAGCGCAAGTCCCGGCACCATGCCACTCTCGTCTTCCCGCCGGGGCTGCGGCATAGTGCGGCGCGATGCAACAGCAGGCGCCAATCACCCAGGACCTCGTGCTGGTCGGCGGTGGGCATGCCCATGTCCATGTGCTGAAAAGCTTTGGCATGCGGCCGATGCCCGGGATCCGCGTGACGCTCATCGCGCGCGAGGTCGAGACGCCCTATTCCGGCATGCTGCCGGGCTGGGTGGCCGGGCATTACGACTTTGACGAGTGCCATATCGATCTCGGCCGGCTTGCCCGCTTCGCGGCGGCACGGCTCATCCATGATGAGGCGATCGGGCTCGACCGCGTCCGCCGGCAGGTGCTCTGCCGCAGCCATCCGCCGATCCGCTACGATGTCGTGTCGCTCGATATCGGCTCGACACCCCGCGCGCGCGACGTTCCGGGCGCTGCCGAGAACACGATCGCGGTCAAGCCGATTGCCCGGTTCGCGGCCGGCTGGCAGGCATTGCTGGACCGTGCCCGGCGGCTGTCGGGGCTACGCCTCGCGATCGTTGGCGGCGGTGCTGCCGGCGTCGAGCTGGCACTTGCCGCGCAGTCCAGGCTCGCGGCCCTCTCGGTGGCGCCGTTGCAGGTGGCGCTGGTCACCCGCGAGGGGCTGCTGCCGTCCCATAACCGCCGCGTCCGGCAACGCTTCGCCCAGATCTTCGCGGCGCACGGGATCGTGCCCTATAGCAAAAGCGCCGTCGTCCGGGTCGAGCCGGGGCGCCTCCTATGCGCCGATGGCAGCAGCATCGAATTCGACGAGGCGCTATGGGTGACCGAAGCCGGGGCCGCGGCTTGGCTCGCCGAGACCGGGCTGCCGCTCAACGCCGACGGCTTTGTCAAGGTCGACGAAACCTTGCGCTCGCCGGCCGATCCGCAGGTTTTCGCCGCCGGCGATGTCGCAGCCATGGTCGCACATCCGCGCGAGAAGGCCGGCGTCTATGCGGTCCGCCAGGGTCCGCCGCTCGCCGCCAATCTGCGCCGGGCGCTCGCCGGCAAGCGGCTGCGCCGCGCCGTGCCGCAGCGCCGCGGCCTGGCGCTGATCGGCACCGGGGACCGCCGGGCCCTCGCCTCGCGCGGACGGTTTGTCGCCGAGGGCAGGGCGTGGTGGCGGCTCAAGGAATGGATCGACCGGCGCTGGATGCAGCGCTACCGCGAATTGCCCGAGATGGTGCCGCCGCCAGGCGAGGAGGCGATGCGCTGCGGCGGGTGCGCGGCAAAGGTTCCGGCCGCGGTGCTGGCGCGGGTCATCGACCGGCTGCAACCGGCGGCAAGCGATGTCGTGGCGATCGGCCTCGACCACGCCGATGACGCCGCGTTGATCGCCTTTCCCGGCGCTCCGCCGCTGTTGCAGACCGTCGATTTCTTTCGTGCCATGGTCGGCGACCCGTATCTGTTCGGACGGATCGCAGCGACCCACGCGCTCAACGACATCCATGCGATGGGTGGCCAGCCGGAAACGGCGCTGGCGATCGCCACATTGCCGCCGGCCCGGCCGCCGATCGTCGAGCATGATTTGTATCAGATGCTGCGCGGCGGGCTGGACGTGCTCGAACCGGCGGGTGCGGTGCTGGTCGGCGGCCACAGCGCCGAGGGCGCCGAGCTGGCGCTCGGTTTCGCGGTGACCGGCCAGGCCCGCCCCGATCGGCTGCTGCGCAAGAGCGGTCTGCGCCCGGGCGACCGGCTGATCCTGACAAAGCCGCTCGGCACCGGGATCATCCTCGCCGCCGACGGGCGCGGGCTGGCGCCGGCACCGGTCGTCGCCGGCGCGATCGCGACGATGTTGCAATCGGCTGGCCCGGCTGCGGACTGCCTTGCGGCCCACAGCGCCACCGCCTGCACCGACGTGACCGGGTTCGGGTTGCTCGGGCATCTCGTCGAGATGCTGCGCGCCTCTTCGCGCGATGCCGTGCTCGACCAGGAAGCGATCCCGGCACTCGACGGTGCGCTCTCACTGCTGGCGCGCGGCGTCACGAGCTCGCTGCACAACGACAACCTCGCAGCACTGGCGACGCTTGAGACTGGCGCCGAGCATCCGATCGCAGCGCTGCTGATCGATCCGCAGACCGCGGGCGGGTTGCTCGCCGGCGTTCCGGCGGCGCAGGCCGCATCGTGCCTGGCCGCGCTGGCCGCACTCGGCTACCGGGCGGCGATGATCGGCAGGGTCGTGCCCGCACGCGGCGCCGAACCGCGCGTCCGCCTCGAACCGGGTGCCGCGGAACTGATGCCGCAGCAAGCCGCAGTTTCATGAGCAACGCCGAGCGCCAGGGACGTGCCCTGTTGCCGGCGGTGGACCTCGTGCTGCGGTCGCCCGGGGGGTGCGCGCTGATCGACGAGTTCGGGCGCAGCCTGGTGCTCGACACGGTCCGGGAAGTGCTGGCGCAGCACCGGCAGGCAGGCACCGCCGCCGCGGTGGCCGAGATCGTCGCGGTGGTTGCGGCTGCTCTCGGCCGGCTCGGCCGCTCCTCGCAACGGCGCGTCTTCAACCTGACCGGGACCGTACTGCACACCAATCTCGGCCGCGCGCCGTTGCCCGAGGAGGCGATCGCCGCTGCGGCGGAGGCGATGCGCGACCCATCGACGCTCGAATACGATCTCGCGACCGGGCGCCGCGGCGAGCGTGACGACCACGTTTCAGGTTGGCTGACGCGCCTGACCGGGGCCGAGGCGGCGCTCGCGGTCAACAACAACGCCGGCGCCCTGGTGCTGCTGCTGAACACGCTCGCCGACGGGCGCGAGACGATCGTGTCGCGTGGCGAATTGATCGAGATCGGCGGCTCGTTCCGGCTGCCCGACATCATGGCCCGCGCCGGCACCCGGCTGCGCGAGGTCGGCACCACCAACCGCACGCATCTCGGCGATTTCGCCGCGGCGATCGGGCCGCAGACCGGGCTGATCCTGAAGGCGCATACCAGCAACTACGCGATCGAGGGGTTCACCGCCGCGGTGCCGGCAGCGCGGCTCGCTGCACTGGCACACGGGCACGCGATCCCGTTTGTCGAGGATCTCGGCAGCGGCTCGCTGGTTGATCTCGCCGCCTGGGGATTGCCGCACGAGCCGACCGTTGCCGAGGCTCTGGCGGGCGGCGCCGATCTCGTCACCTTCAGCGGCGACAAATTGTTGGGCGGACCGCAGGCCGGGCTCATCGTCGGCCGGGCCGAACTCGTCGCGCGGCTCGCGAAGAACCCGCTGAAACGCGCGTTGCGGCTCGACAAGATCCGGCTCGCCGCACTCGAAGCGGTGCTGCGCCTTTATGCCGACCCCGACCGACTGGCGCGGAAATTACCGAGCTTGCGGCTGTTGTCGCGGGCCAAGGCCGAAATCGAGGCGCTCGCCCGCCGCCTATTGCCGGCGGTCGCCGATGCGCTCGGCGGGGTCGCGCAAGTCGATCTGATCGAGACGAAGAGCCAGATCGGCAGCGGCGCCCTGCCGATCTCGTTGTTGCCGAGCATGGCTTTGGCGTTGCGCCCGATCGGCATGACAAGATCGGGGACCGCGGTCGAAACGCTGGCCCGCACGCTGCGCAGCGTGCCGGTCCCGATCATCGGTCGCATCGAAGCCGGTCGTGTCGTGCTCGACCTTCGCTGCCTCGAAGACGAGGCCGGCTTCCTCGCCCAGCTCACCAATCTGCCGGCGCCGACCCGATGATCCTCGCCACCGCCGGACATATCGATCACGGCAAGACGGCGCTGGTGCACGCCCTGACCGGGGTGGATGCCGACCGCCTGCCCGAGGAAAAACGGCGCGGGCTGACGATCGATCTCGGCTTTGCCTATGCAACCTTGCCCGATGGCGCCAGGATCGGCTTTGTCGACGTGCCGGGCCACGAGCGGTTTCTGCCCAACATGCTGGCCGGGGTCTTGTCGATCGACCGGGTGCTGCTGGTCGTCGCCGCCGATGACGGACCACGCCCGCAGACCATCGAGCATCTCGACATTCTGGAATTGATCGAGGTCGCCGAGATCACCGCGGTCATCACCAAGATTGACCGGGTCGCGTCGGAGCGGCTAGCGGCGGTCAGGGCCGAGACCGATCAACTCCTGTCGGCAGCGGGCTATGCAGGAAGCCCGATCTTTGCGGTGTCGAGCCGCACCGGCGACGGCATCGCGCCGCTGATCGAACATTTGCAGCGCGCCGCAGCAGCAGTGGAGCTGAGCCGCGCGACATCCTCGCCGCACGGCCTGTTCCGCATGCCGATCGACCGGGTCTTCACCCTCCCCGGGATCGGGCTGGTGGTGACCGGATCCGCGGCTGCCGGCACTGTGGCAGTGGACGATCGGCTGCTCGTCAGCCCGCGCGGTGTTCCGGTGCGGGTCCGCGGGCTGCATGCGCAGAACCGGTCGATCGAAAAGGCTGCGGCCGGCGAGCGCTGCGCCGTCAACATTGTCGGCTCGTTTCCCGAGGGCGGCGAGCCCCGTCGTGGCGACTGGCTCCTGGCGCCCGAACGGCACCAGCCGGCACGGCGGCTCGATCTCGCGGTGCGCGCCTCGCGCCACGCCGCAACCGCGCTGCGCGATGGGCTGCCGGTGCACCTGCATCTCGGCACCGAGGATGTCGTCGGCCGGGTCGCGGTGCTGAGCGGGCGAAGCATTGCCGCCGGCGAGACCGGCTTTGTCCAGATCGACATCGATCAGCCGATCGGTGCGCTCCATGGCGACCGTGTCGTGCTGCGCGACCACGCCTCGCGCCAGACCTTGGCCGGCGGCCGCGTCGTCGATCCGTTCGCGCCGCGCCGCGGACGCCGGCTGCCGACACGGCTCGCCATGCTGGCGGCGATGGCGCCGGTCGACCCGGCAGTCTCGCTCGCCGGGATGCTCGCGGCGGCGGGCGTAGTCGATCTGGCGAATTTCGCACTGATCCGCAACCTGGCCCCGGCCGAGCTTGACGCCCTGACCGCGGATGGCCAGGACAAGACCGGGTTCCTGCGCATCGGCCCAGCGCGCGCGCCGGTCGCAGTCACGACCGAGCGGCTGGCCGCGCTCGGCGAGACGATCATCGAGGCACTCGCGTCCTGGCATCGCCGGCAACCCGACATGCTCGGCCCGTCGCGCCCGGCTCTGGTCGAGCGGTTGCGCGGCGAGGCGCCGGCAGCCGCACTCGACGCCGCCCTCGCGGTGCTCGCCGAGACCGGTCGGGTCGCACAAGGTGGCGGGCTGTGGCACCTGCCCGAGCACCGCCCGCGGCTAACCCGGGCCGACGAGACGCTGTGGCAGCAAGTTCGGCCGATGCTCGATAGCGGGGAATTGCGGCCGCCGCGGGTGCGCGAAATCGCCGCGGCGCTGACGCTCGAACCCGCGGCGGTCGAGCGGCTGCTGCGCCGCGTCGAGCGGCTGGGTCAGGTCGCGAAGATCGCCGACAACCGCTATTTCCTGCCCGAGACCGTGGCGCGGCTCGGTGTGATCGCCCGGGAACTGGCCGACGCGTCGCCCGAGGGCAGCTTTACCGCGGCCATGTTCAAAGACCGCTCGGGGATCGGGCGCAATCTGACGATCAGCGTTCTCGAGCACCTCGACCGGATCGGCACGACCCGACGCGAGGGTGGTGTGCGCACCGTCCTGCCGTCACGCCGCGGGTTCGAATGATGCTGCAGATCCGACCCGGATTTTGCCGCGCGAACCGGGGAGCGGCTATTCGACGAGCGCCGGTTCCTTGGGCTCGGCCGGGGCCGCAGGACCTTCTTCGAAGGCAAAACCGAGCGCATCCTCATCGGGCTTCTTGGTGACGCGCACGACGCCGCCCTTGGCCAGCCGGCCGAACAGCAATTCTTCGGCGAGCGGCTTCTTGACATGCTCCTGGATCACGCGGGCCAGCGGACGAGCGCCATAGAGCGGGTCGTAGCCCTTTTCGGCGAGCCAGCCGCGGGCCGAGGAATCGAGCTCGATCGTCACATTGCGGTCGGCCAGCTGCTCCTCCAGCTGCAGGATGAACTTGTCGACGACCCGCCCGATCGTCTCGGTCGACAGCGGCGCGAACGAGATCGTCGCGTCGAGCCGGTTGCGGAATTCGGGGGTGAACATGCGATTGATCGCTTCGTGATCATCACCCTGGCGGATCCCGCTGCCAAAGCCGATCGCCGGTTTGGCCAGATCGGCCGCCCCGGCATTGGTCGTCATGATCAGGATCACGTTGCGGAAATCGACATTCTTGCCGTTATGGTCGGTCAGTTTGCCGTAATCCATGACCTGCAGCAGGATGTTGAACAGGTCGGGATGGGCCTTTTCGATCTCGTCCAACAGCAGCACGCTATGCGGGTGCTGGTCGATCGCGTCGGTCAACAGCCCGCCCTGATCGAAGCCGACATAGCCGGGGGGTGCCCCGATCAGCCGCGAGACGGTGTGACGCTCCATGTATTCCGACATGTCGAAGCGGGTGATCTCGATGCCGAGGGTGCGGGCGAGTTGGCGCGCCACCTCGGTCTTGCCGACCCCGGTCGGCCCGGAGAACAGATAGCTGCCGATCGGCTTTTCAGCGTCGCGCAAACCGGCGCGGGCCAGCTTGATCGCCGAGACCAGCGCCTCGATCGCGCTGTCCTGGCCAAACACCATCGTCTTCAGATCGCGATCGAGGTTGCGCAGCACCTCGCGATCGTCGCGCGATACGCTCTTTGGCGGGATCCGGGCCATCGTCGCGATCACCGCCTCGACTTCGCGTGCGGTGATCGTCTTGCGCCGCCGGTTCTCCGGCACCAGCATCTGCGCCGCCCCCGTCTCGTCGATCACATCGATCGCCTTGTCCGGTAATTTGCGGTCGCCGATATAGCGATGCGACAGCTCGACCGCGGCGCGCAGCGCGTCCATCGTGTAGCGCACCTTGTGATGGCGCTCGTAATAGGGCTTCAACCCGCGCAGGATCTTGACCGAATCCTCGACGGTCGGCTCGTTGACGTCGATCTTCTGGAAGCGGCGGACCAGCGCCCGGTCCTTTTCGAAATAATTGCGATATTCCTTGTAGGTGGTCGAGCCGATGCAGCGGATGGCTCCCCCGGCCAGCGCCGGCTTCAGAAGGTTGGAGGCATCCATCGCGCCGCCGCTGGTCGCCCCGGCGCCGATCACGGTGTGGATCTCGTCGATGAACAGGATCGCCCCCGGCTGCGCTTCGAGCTCCGACAGCACCGCCTTCAGCCGTTCCTCGAAATCGCCGCGATAGCGGGTGCCGGCGAGCAGCGCCCCCATATCGAGCGCATAGATCGTGGCGTTGACCAGCACCTCGGGCACCTCGCGCTGCACGATGCGGCGCGCCAGCCCCTCGGCGATCGCGGTCTTGCCGACACCTGGATCGCCGACATAGAGCGGGTTGTTCTTCGAGCGCCGACACAGGATCTGGATCGTCCGCTCGACCTCGGCTTCGCGCCCGATCAGCGGGTCGATGCGGCCGCCCTTGGCCTTCTTGTTGAGATTGGTGCAGTACGCGTCGAGCGCGTCATGGCTGCGCTTTTGCGACTTGTCGCCGCGCTCGTCCTCGTCGGCGCCCTGGACCCGGCGGGTCTCCGAGCGGCCGGGCGCCTTGGCGATGCCGTGCGAGATGTAGTTGACCGCATCGAACCGGGTCATGTCCTGCTCTTGCAGGAAATAGACGGCGTGGCTTTCGCGCTCGGCGAACATCGCCACCAGCACGTTGGCGCCGGTAACCTCCTCGCGGCCGGAGGATTGCACGTGGATCGCGGCGCGTTGCAGCACGCGCTGGAAGCTCGCGGTCGGTTTCGCATCATCCTTGTGCGCGGCAACCAGATTGCCGAGCTCGTTGTCGATGTAGTTGAGGACCTCGCGGCGCAGCCGATCAACATCGACGCTGCATGCGCGCAGCACCGCGACCGCGTCCTGGTCTTCTGTCATCGCCAGCAGCAGGTGCTCGAGCGTGGCGTATTCGTGGCGGCGATCGTTGGCATGGGCGAGCGCCCGATGCAGCGACTTTTCGAGATTGCGTGACAGCACTCCCGCCCTTCCTTCCTTGGCTGGCTTGCCCTAGTCCTTCTCCAGCGTGCACTGCAGCGGATGCTGGTGCTGCCGGGCGAAATCCATGACCTGGGTGACCTTGGTCTCGGCGACTTCATAGGTATAGACACCGCAGATACCGACCCCGCGGCGATGCACATGCAGCATGATGCGGGTCGCTTCCTGCCGGCTCTTGGCGAAAAACCGCTCGAGAATGTGCACGACGAATTCCATCGGCGTGTAATCGTCGTTCAGCATCAGTACCTTGTACATGGACGGCTTCTTCGTCTTGGGCTTGGCCTTGACGACGACACCAGTCCCCGGTCCTTCCTCGCCGCGCTTTCCGTTATCGCTCATCGATGCGGGGCCGATCGCCTTGCTCATTGTCACATGATATTGGTTTTCCGCCGGCCCGGAAAAGGATTTTCGCGACCCGGGCCGGGCGGTCGAAGCCGCGCCGGGACGCTCTACTCGCTGCGATAGGGCCGGCGCAGCAGCCCTTCCGTCATCGCATCGATCGCCACCCCGCGATGCAACACGGCATCGACCGCCGCGCTGATCGGCATCTCGATCCCGTGCCGTGCGGCGAGTGCCGCGACCGCCGTGGCGGTGGCCACCCCTTCGACGACCGAGCGGCGCCCGCCGAGAGCCGCACCGAGGCTCCGGCCGCGACCCAGCGCCAGCCCGAGGGCGTGATTGCGCGACTGGCCAGTGCTGCACGACAGCACCAGGTCGCCAAGACCGCACAGACCGCGAAAGGTTTCCGCCTGCGCGCCGCAGGCGACGCCCAACCGCACCATCTCGGCCAATCCGCGGGTGATCAGTGCCGCGCGGGCATTGTCGCCGAGACCACGCCCGACAACGATGCCGCAAGCGATCGCCAGCACGTTCTTGACTGCCCCGCCGATCTCGGCGCCGACCGGATCGGCCGACAGATAGGGCCGAAACCGGCCGCCGGCGAGGGCGCCAAGAAAACATTCGGCCAGCTTCGGATCGGCGCTCGCGATCGTCACCGCGGTCGGCAGATCGCGCGCCACCTCGGCGGCGAAGCTCGGCCCGGACAGCACGGCGAACGGTGACGCCGGCAACAGTTCGGCACCGATCTGCGACATCATGGCCAGCGAGCCGGTCTCGATCCCTTTGGCGCAATGCAGCACCGGCAACCCGACCGGCAGGACCGGGCGCAGCCGGTGGAGCACGGCGCGGAGAAACTGCGCCGGCACCACAAAGAGGGCGGCATCCGCTTTCTCCACGGCCGCAGCGGTATCAATCGTGGCGACGATTGCCGGGTCGAGCCCGATGCCGGGGAGATAGGCCGGGTTTTCGTGCCGCCGATTGATCGCACCGGCGATTTCGGGATCGCGTGCGCACAGCACCGGTGTGGTTCCGGCACGGCGTGCGACGAGGGCGAGCGCCGTCCCCCAGGCCCCTGCGCCGATGATCGCGAGCCGCTTCACCGCTCCGCCGTTCCGCGCATCATGCCTTGATCCCGGCACCCGGGCGCCGCGGCATCGAGCGGCCAGCGCGGGCGCGGTGGCGCGTCGAGACCATCGACGAGACCGAGCCGCAGCCGCTCCAGCCCGGCCCATGCGATCATCGCCGCATTGTCGGTGCACAGCGCCGGCGGCGGTGCCACAAAGTCGAGCCCCGCGGCAGCAGCCAGTTCGCTCAGAGACTTGCGCAGCCGCGTATTTGCAGCGACTCCGCCGGCGACGACCAGGCTCGTTCCGGAGGGGTGCTGGCGGCGAAACCAGGCAATCGCATTGCCGGTGCGGTCGGCGAGCGTCTCGCAGATCGCACGCTCGATCGATGCGGCAAGGTCTGCCTGGCCTCGCCGATCGAGCGGGCCCGCTTCGGCGGCAATGCGGCGCACCGCGGTCTTCAGCCCGGAAAACGAGAAATCGCAGCCCGGTCGACCACTGAGCGGTCGCGGCAGCGCAAACCGTCGGTCGTCGCCGTCGCGCGCCGCCCGCGCGATCTGTGGACCGCCGGGGTAGCCGAGCCCGATCAGCTTGGCGGTCTTGTCGAACGCCTCGCCGGCGGCATCGTCGAGCGTCGTGCCGAGCCGGACATGGCGGCCGACCCCGAGACAGGCGAGCAGCTGGCAATGCCCGCCGGACACGAGCAGCAGCAGGTAGGGAAAGGCGACATCGTCGCTGAGCCGCACGCTCAGCGCATGCGCTTCGAGATGATTGACCGCGATGAACGGCTTGCCCTTGGCCCAGGCGATCCCCTTGGCGAGCATCGTGCCGACGATCAGCCCGCCGATCAGCCCCGGGCCGGCCGCGGCCGCGACTGCATCGAGATCGTCGAGCCCGATCGCCGCCTCGGCGAGCGCCCGCCGAACGATACCGTCGAGGTGATCGAGATGGGCCCGCGCCGCAATCTCGGGCACGACGCCGCCGTAAGGCCGATGCTCGGCAAGCTGTGAATGGACCAGATTCGAGCGGATGCGGGAACCGGCCGCCAGCGGGGCCTCGACCACCGCCGCCGCGGTTTCGTCGCAGCTCGTCTCGATACCGAGGACGATCACCGCCGCGACTGTCCCGCGGCCGACCGTGCCCGAATGAGCCGCAGCGGCTCAGCCGGGCTGCGCCACCTCATAGGTCCTCAGCGTCTTGTCGGTGGCGGCATCGATCTCCAAAAGCTTGACCGAATAGCCCCACAGCACGGCTACGTGGCGCAGCACTGCGCGGCAGCTCTTTTCCGCGAGCAGCACGCCATTATGCACATAATGCGCAAGAACGAGGCAGCGGTCGCCGCGCAAATCGACATCGACGACCTGGATGTCGGGTTCGCGCCGCGACAGATCGTATTGCCGCGACAACGCGCTGCGGATCCTGCGATAGCCGATATCGTCGTGGATCGCCTCGACCCGCAGCGCCGGCTTGGTGCTGTCGTCGGAGACGTGGAACATGCGGAATTTGCGGATCACCGCCGGGCTCAGATATTGCAGCGTGAAGCTCTCGTCGCGATAATTGGCCCAGGCATGGCGCAGCACCCCATAACCGTCGCCACGACCGGCGATGTCGGGAAACCAGAGCCGATCCTCCTCGGTCGGCTCTTCGCAGATGCGGCGGATATCCGACATCATCGCAAAGCCGAGCGCATAGGGATTGATGCCGCTGAAGCGCGGGTCATCGAAATCCGGCTGGAACACGACGCTCGAGTGTGAATGTAGGAATTCGAGCATCGCACCTTCGGTGATCAGCCCCTTGTCATGCAGACGCCGCATGATTTCGTAATGGCAGAAGGTGGCGCAGCCCTCGTTCATCATCTGGGTCTGCTTCTGCGGGTAGAAATACTGGGCAATCAGCCGGACGATGCGGACCAGTTCGCGCTGCCAGTCCTCAAGCCGCGGGGCGCGCTTTTCGATCAGATACAGCAGGTTCTCCTCGGGCAGCCCGAGCTCGCGCTTGATCTCCTGCAGCCGCGCCTCGGTCGTGTCCGGATCCTCCTTCTCCTTGCCGGTGCCGGGGACGGTGCGCCACAGATCGTTGTAGGTCGCCTCGGCATGGGCCTGCCACTCCTCGGCGCGGCGCTGTTCCTCGGCGAGGTTGGGCTTGGCGCGGTGGGCATAGCGGTTGACGCCATGGTCCTTCAGCGCATGCGCGGCGTCGAGCACCCGTTCGACCGCCTCGACGCCATGCCGCTCTTCGCACTTGGCGACGTAGTCGCGGGCGAAACTCAAATAGTCGAGGATGCCATTGGCATCGGTCCACTGCCGGAACAGATAGTTGTTTTTGAAGAAGTGGTTATGGCCAAACGCGGCATGGGCCATGACCAAAGTCTGCATGGTCATGGAGTTCTCCTCCATGATGTAGCAGATGCACGGGTTGGAATTGATCACGATCTCGTAGGCGAGGCCCTGCAGCCCCTTGCGATAGAGCGTCTCGTGGAATGCGAACCGCTTGCCAAAGCTCCAGTGCCGGTACATCAGCGGCAAGCCGACCGAGGCATAGGCGTCGAGCATCTGCTCGGAGGTGATGACCTCGACCTGGACCGGGTAGACATCGAGCCCGAGTTCGTCGAGCGCGATCCGCTCGATCGCGTCATAGGTCTGGCGCAGCGATCCGTAATCCCAGTTGGGACCATTGAACAGCGGTGTGGCGACGTCGAGCCGGCTGAGCGGCACGGCAGCGGTGTCAGGCACGGACCCCCCCTTTGGCAAACAGCTCGTGGAAAACCGAGAAGATCTGCGAGGGATCGCCGACCCGGCGCATCGCGAAATGCGGGTGCGACGGCGCCACCTCGCTATAGGCGCGCCACAAATCGCTGTCGCGGGCGAGCCCGGTCAAGCTCCCGCCCATGCCGTCGCCGACCTCGACATAGGCGAAATACTGGCACAACGGCAGCACTTCGCCGCCGAGCAGCGCCACGCAGCGGCCGCTATCCGCGCCATAATTGTCGCCATCGGAGGCTTGCGCGGCGTAGATGTTCCAGCGGTCGGTCGGGTAGCGGGCTCGGGCGATCTCCAGCATCTTTTCGAGCGCGGTCGAGACCACGGTGCCGCCGGTCTCGCGGCTATAGAAGAAGGTCTCCTCGTCGACCTCCTCGGCGGTGCTGGTATGGCGGATGAACACGACATCGACGTGGCGGTAGCGGCGGATCAGGAACACGTGCAGCAGCATGAAGAACCGCTTGGCCAGATCCTTCATCGCCTCGGTCATCGACCCCGACACGTCCATCAGGCAGAACATCACCGCCTCGGTGTTGGGCCGCGGCACCCGCTCGAATCGATTGTAGCGGACATCGAGCGGATCGATGTAGGGGATGATCTTGGTGCGATGCTCGACCCGTTCGAGTTCGAGTTCGAGCCGGTGCACCTCTTCCTCGTCGCCCCGCGCGCGCACTTCGGCGAGCGCCTCGCGCAACGCTTCGACCTCCCACATCTTGGGCCGGCGCAGCGAGATGCGCCGCGCCATGCTGTTGCGCATCGTGCGGCGGATCGAGAGATTGGCCGGGCTCCCGGTCACCGTGTAGCCGGCGCGCTGCAGATCGACCGCGAAGGTCTCGCGCAGGCTCTTCTTGACGAGATCGGGCAGTTCGAGATCCTCGAAGAACATGTCGAGGAACTCATCCTTCGACAACGTGAACTCGAACGCGTCCTCGCCCGACCCGTCGGGGCTTCCCTGCGAACCGCCGCGGCCCTCGCCGCCGGTCGGGCGTGGGATCTCGTCACCGCGGACATATTCCTTGTTGCCGGGGACCACATGCTCGTTGCGGCCGGTGCGCCGACTGTGGTGGAACACCGGTTCGACGATCCCGCGCATCGGGATCGCCACTTTCTCCCCGTGCTCGATATCGGCAACCTTGCGCTTTTTCAGTGCATTCTGGACGGCCGATTTGACCTCGGCGCGCGCGCGCGACAAAAACCGCTGCCGGTTGCTGAGGCTCTTGCCCTTCGGATTGGGCCGGCGGTCGACAATGTTCATCGTCTTCCCTCCAGACCGGGCGTCATCATTGCCATCTAGCCGGCCTTGTTGACCCGCATGTACCACTCGACCAGCCGGCGCACTTGGCGCTCGGTATAGCCGCGCGACACCATCCGTTCGAGGAAGTCGGCGTGCTTCTTCTCGGTCTCGCTGTCCTTCTTCGAGCCGAAGCTGATCACCGGCAGCAAATCCTCGACCTGCGAGAACATGCGCCGCTCGATCACCTCGCGCAACTTCTCATACGAGGTCCAGGACGGATTGCGCCCGGCATTGGCGGCGCGCGCCCGCAGCGCGAATTTGACGACCTCGTTGCGGAAATCCTTCGGATTGGCGATCCCAGCCGGCTTCTCGATCTTCGACAGCTCCTGGTTCAGAAGCTCGCGGTTCATCAGCTGGCCGGTATCGGGGTCCTTGTAATCCTGGTCCTCGATCCAGGCATCGGCATAGGCAACGTACCGGTCAAACAGGTTCTGTCCGTAATCCGAATAGGATTCGAGATAGGCCTTCTGGATCTCGTGGCCGATGAACTCGGCATAGCGCGGGGCCAGCTCGGCCTTTATGTAGTTCAGATACTTCTTCTCGACATCGTCGGGAAACTGCTCGCGCCAGATCGCCTGCTCGAGCACGTACATCATGTGGACCGGATCGGCCGCCACCTCCTGGGTGTCGAAGTTGAAGGTACTCGACAGCACCTTGAACGCGAAGCGGGTCGAGATCCCGTCCATGCCCTCATCGACACCGGCGGCGTCGCGGTATTCCTGCCCGGATTTGGCACGCGGATCGGTGTCCTTCAGGCTCTCGCCGTCATAGACCCGCATCTTCGAATAGAGATTGGAGTTCTCGTGAGGCTTCAGCCGCGACAGCACGCTGAAGCGCGACAGGATGTCCAAGGTGGACGGCGCACAGGCGGCGTTGGCCAGCTCGCTGTTTTGCAGCAATTTTTCATAGATCTTGCGTTCCTCGGTCGAACGCAGGCAGTACGGCACCTTGATCACCGAGATCCGGTCGATGAAGGCCTCGTTGTTCTTGTTGTTCTTGAAGGTCTGCCATTCGGCTTCGTTCGAATGCGCGAGCACGATGCCTTGATAGGGAATGCCGCCGATATTCTCCGAGCCGACGTAGTTGCCCTCCTGCGTCGAGGTCAACAGCGGGTGCAGCATCTTGATCGGCGCCTTGAACATCTCGACGAATTCGAGCAGGCCCTGCGTCGTGCGGTTGAGCCCGCCCGAATAGGAGTAGGCGTCGGGATCGTTCTGGCTGAAAAACTCGAGCTTGCGGATATCAACCTTGCCGACGAGGCTCGACACGTCCTGATTGTTCTCGTCGCCAGGCTCGGTCTTGGCGATGCAGATCTGCTTCAGCCGTGACGGCTGCAGGCGGACCACGGTGAACTTGGTGATGTCACCGCCGAATTCCTCGAGCCGCTTGACCGCCCAGGGCGAGATCGTTCCGGTCAGTCGGCGCTGCGGGATGCCGTAACGGCGCTCGAGCTCGGCACCGAGGGTGACCGGGTCGAACAGCCCGAGCGGGCTTTCGAACACCGGGCTGACTTCCTTGCCTGCCTTCAGCACATAGACCGGCTCTTTTTCCATCAGCTGCTTCAGCCGCTCGGCCAGCGAGGATTTGCCGCCGCCGACCGGGCCCAGCAGATAGAGGATCTGCTTGCGTTCCTCGAGCCCTTGCGCGGCATGGCGGAAGAACCCGACGATGCGCTCGATCGTCTCCTCCATGCCGAAAAAATCGGCGAATTCGGGATAGACCTTGATCGTCCGGTTCATGAAGATCCGGCCGAGCCGCCCGTCCTGGCTGGTATCGATCATGGTCGGCTCGCCGATCGCCCGCAGCATGCGCTCGGCCGCACCGGCGTAGAATGACGGGTCGTCCGAGCATTTGCGCAGATAATCCTCAAGGGAAAGCTCGACCTCGCGGCGGTTGTCGTACAACCGCGAATAGAGTTCGAAGATTCCGTCTTCGTCGAATCTCATCTCACACCTCAACCGGCGCCAATCTCGACTCGTTCATCCCGGCGCGCTCCAGATCAGACAACGCTGCGCGCCGAAAACCATCCGCCCGAATTCGCCGTCCGTTGCCCCACCGATCGGCCGGTTGGCGATCCCGGGCCCGTGCGAGGTTTGCGGACCGCGTTCCGCCCCGACCACTCGACTGCCGCAACAGTCTCAAAGCAACCACCATGCCAAGACTTTGTGGCGAGAGTGCGGAGTCTCGCGGGCGATGCGCCCGAGGCCCGCGCCCGCCCGCCGGCCTGTCCCGTCTGATGCGCGATCGTGCCAAATCCTAACAACATCTTGTGGCGATTTCTGCATTCCCCATCAGCATATGTTAGGCACCAGGGAATCCCAATAAAAATGTAGGTTACCGGCGGCGGTCGTCACCAGCCGCCGTTCGCTCCCCGTCACCGATCCACGCCACGAGCGTGCCGCAGCGCCTCTCGCGACCGCGGCGTTCTGCCGCATGCCGGCAAATTTGGTGCACCTCCGCAACCGATGCGTTGACGGCGCCAACTCCTCCCGCCACTCCGAACCGGGTGAGGCGATACGATTGCACCGAGACAGGCGAGACAGGCGTATCTTCACTCATAGAACGGATGTGGTACGAAACGTCTCTCAAACAATCCCCCAGAATCCTGACGGGATGCTAATTGGTGGTCGAGACCGGCCCGATCGTGGCCGCCCGACGGGCCGGAACGAGACACCGAATCGGCTGAGAGCCAAGCTCCCCCGCGCACTCGCCAGCGGCGCGCCAGGTTTGTCGAAACCGGTAGTCCGAGGCCGGCAGAAAGCGCATGGCTGAACAGCGATAGCCGCGGATCAGGGCAGCGCCACGATCGCCAAGCGCTGCGCCTGCAGGAAAATTCGCGACCGGTCCCGGGCCGTCGAACCCGCCCCGCACCATTCCCGCCCCGCACCATTCCCGCGCCGCGCCGCCGCCACCGCACCGGGGCAGCCGGCCCGTGCTTCAGCCGAGGCCGGGGCGCAGCACAAAATTCGCTTCGGTCTTGGCTCGCACTTCGTCGAGCCCGACCCCCGGCGCCAGCTCGACCAGCGTCATCCCGGTATCATCGATCGCGAACACGCCGAGATCGGTGATGACCGTATCGACAACCCCCTTTCCGGTCAGCGGCAGCGTGCAGCGACGCAACAGCTTGGGCTCGCTGCGCGCGGTATGCTCCATCAGCACGACGACCCGCTTGACCCCGGCGACGAGATCCATCGCCCCGCCCATGCCCTTGACCATGCGGCCCGGGATCATCCAGTTGGCGAGGTCGCCGTTTTCGGCCACCTGCATCGCGCCGAGGATCGACAGGTCGATATGCCCGCCGCGGATCATGCCGAACGACTGGGCGCTGTCGAAATAGCTGGTGGTCGGCAATTCGGTGATGGTCTGCTTCCCGGCATTGATCAGGTCCGGATCCTCCTCGCCCTCATAGGGGAATGGCCCCATGCCGAGCATCCCGTTCTCGCTCTGCAGCTGAACCGTGATGCCGGGCGGGATGAAGTTCGAAACGAGGGTCGGGATGCCGATCCCGAGATTGACATAGAAGCCGTCTTCGAGCTCGGCGGCGGCGCGCCGCGCCATCTCCTCGCGTGACCAGGGCATGGGTCGGGACTCCTTCTCTCTCGCTCACGCTCTCTCGCTCACGGCTCGCGCCGGCGCACGGTGCGCTGCTCGATCCGCTTTTCGAAGGCGGCCGGCTGGACAATGCGCTGCACGAAAATGCCGGGGGTATGGATCCGGTCGGGATCAATCTCGCCGGGTTCGACCAGATGCTCGACCTCGGCGACCGTGACCCGCCCGGCGGTCGCCATCACCGGGTTGAAGTTGCGCGCCGTTTTCCGATAGACGAGGTTGCCCTCGCGATCGCCCTTCCAGGCGTGAATTACGGCGAGGTCGGCGACGAGGCCGCGCTCCATCACATAAGTCTCGCCGTCGAACTCGCGGGTCTCCTTGCCCTCGGCGATCAGCGTGCCGACCCCGGTCTTGGTGAAGAACGCCGGAACCCCGGCGCCACCGGCACGGATGCGCTCCGCCAGCGTGCCCTGCGGATTGAATTCGAGTTCGAGCGCGCCCTTCAGGTAGAGTTCCGCAAACAGCTTGTTCTCGCCGACATAGGACGAGATCATCTTGCTGATCTGCCCGCTCTCGAGCAGCACGCCGAGCCCGACCCCGTCAATCCCGGCATTGTTTGAGATCGCGGTCAGCCCGCGCACCCCCGAGGCGCGGATCGCCGCGATCAGCTGCTCCGGGATGCCGCACAGGCCGAACCCGCCGGCCATGATCGTCATGCCGTCCCGCAACAGCCCCGCGAGGGCCGCCGCGGCGTCGGGGTAGACCTTGTTCATCCGTTGCTCCTGCGCCAGCCGCGCCCGCACCGGTCCGTCCGCGGGGTGCGACACTCTACAATAGGATGGGCCTACAACAGGATGGGCTTTTGCGGATGGCTTTTGTCGCCGGCGTCCGACCCACCGGTCTCGCCGGAACGGATCTGTCAGCGGCAGATGCGGCCGAATTGCGGCGATCGCCCCCGACAGGCGCTGCCGTCGAAATCATCGCTTGTCCTGCCGACCGGTTGTCCCGCCGCCAGACCGGTCATGCACCGGTCATGCTGATGAAATAGCGCTATTTCCTCGGAGCAAAGCCGGCCTGCGAAGCGTTTGCAATGCATGAGTGGCACTTGCCGGCGTATCAATCAAGCGGCATACGTGCCGTGCGAGGGATGTGCACTTCGCCGCCGGTCGTTGTTTCGACCGTTGGGCGCCTCCGAACTCGGTTTTGTCGCCGCGATGAAGACCGCGCACATCAGGGTGGCGGCGGGTGCCGACATCATCGAACAGGATGAGGTCGGCGGCCCGCTCTATACCCTGTTCGAAGGCTGGGCGGTCCGCTACCAGCGTCTGCCCGGCGGCGCCCGGCAGATCCTCGACATCGTCCTGCCCGGCGACATAATCGGCCTCGCTTCGGCGCTGCTCGGCACGATCCGGCATTCGGTTCAAGCGATCACCCCGGTCGATCTGTGCGTGCTGTCGGCTCGCGGCGTGGCCGATCTGTTCGTGCGCCACCCTGCTTTGGCGCTGAACATCCTGCAGATGCGGGTCGAAGAGGAGCAGCGTGGCGATGTGCGCATCTCGCTGCTCGGGCACAGAAACGCCGAGCAGCGCATCGGCTATCTGCTCCTGGAAACCTATGACCGGGTGCATCAGCGCGGCCTGGCCGGCAACGGCGCGAATGGTCTCACCTGCCCCTTCCCGCTGCAGCGGCGCGACCTCGCCGATGCCGTAGGGCTTTCGATCGTGCGGGTCGGGCGCACGCTCGACCGGCTGCGCGCGGCCGGCCTCGCCGAACTCCGCCGCGGCGTTCTGGTACTGATCGACCGGGTGCGGCTCGCCGCCCTCGCCGATTACCGGCCGCGCCCGATCGGTAGTGGCCGCCGGGTCATATTGTAGCTCGGCCGCAGCCGGCGCCGGCCCACCGGAGCAGCCGGCAGCCTGCAAGAAAAGCCTTGCATCGCCAGCGCCCTTCTCCGACATTGGCGCCAGGCTGGGGTGCCGCAGGGGCGCGTTCGCGACCGCTGCGGCTGAGAGCAGACCCAATGAACCTGGTCGGGCATGCCCGGCGAAGGGAGTCCGTCATCACCGCGCCGCTTGCCGCTTCGCCCGATCACCCGAAGACCGTCATTATCGGCGCCGGGGTGATCGGTCTCGGGATCGCCTGGTATCTGGCGCAGGCGGGCTGCCCGGTCACGGTCTACGAGCGTGGCGAGGCCGGCCATGGCGCCAGCTGGGCCGCTGCCGGCATGCTCGCCGCAGCGGTCGAGACCGAGCCCGGCGAAGAGACGCTGCTGGCACTGAACCTCGAAAGCCAGCGGCTGTGGCCGGACTTCGCGCGCGCCCTCGAGGCGGCGAGCGACATGCCGGTCGGCTACCGTAACGACGGCACGATCGTCGTCGCCCTCAATCACGACGACGCCGAACAACTGCGCTTCAATTATGAGTTTCAGCGCGGCCTCGGCCTCGACCTCGAATGGGTGTCGGGCGCCGAAGCGCGTCGCCGCGAGCCGCATCTGCGTCCCGGCATCGCCGGCGCCGTGCTCAGCCCGTGCGACCATCAGGTGGATAATCGCCTCGTCGCTCAGGCCCTCTCGGTCGCGGCACAGCGAAGCGGTGCCGTGCTGCTCGAGCATTGCCCGGTCCACGAGATCGAAACGACCCGCGGGCGGGCGTCAGCGGTCGTCACCGCGCGCGGCCGTGAGCCCGCCGATATCATCGTGCTGGCTGCGGGCGCCTGGTCGCGCGAGATCGGCGGCGTGCCCCCGGCCCATCGGCCGCCGGTGCGCCCGATCAAGGGGCAGATGCTGGCCCTGCGCATGGACCCTGCGGCGCCGTTGTTGCGGCATGTCGTGTGGC
>Ga0335075_10000279_pt1 | contig 94134 bp, 92 predicted proteins | sample Lox_Sample_24_FD_206723 | JGI IMG/M metagenome (GOLD analysis project Ga0335075, IMG submission 206723) | Soil microbial communities from Loxahatchee National Wildlife Refuge, Florida, United States - Lox_Sample_2.4 | ecosystem: Environmental > Terrestrial > Soil > Wetlands | place: USA... | reverse complement strand
CGCCGCCATGCGCTCGTCGCTGATCCTCAACGACCCAAGGGGTCGCCTGCGGTCATCGACGACCGCCTGACGGGGCCGAGCATCCCGGAATGCTGCGACCGAATGAATGAATCACGACACTAGTCCGGCGGCGGCAGCAGCGACTCCGGCAGCGCGCGGCTGAAGCGCACGTCGGCCGTCACCGGGGGATCGAGGCTCAGGCGCAGCAGCTGCTGGGGCTCCAGCGTCAACGACCAGCGCGTCCCGCACGCCATGCAGTGGCTGCGGCCGTCGAGGTCGGCGCCGACCACGACGCGCGTCGCCTCGCTCAGGCAGGACGGGCACGCGAGGCTCGCGCCGACGAGCGGCTCGGGATCGTCCATGGCGAAGAGGGCTGAGTAGCGCATCGCAGCGGACCTTCCCGACCCGGCCGGCCGGCCACCATCGATTCGGCGCTCAGTGCACCCGAGTGGGGGGAGCTGTCAGGAAATCAACCCGAGCCGCTGCGCGCGCTGCACGGCCTCGGTGCGGTTGCGCGCGCCGATCTTGCGGAACATGCCCGACGCGTGCTGCTTGACCGTGTTGGGCGAGAGGTGCAGCTCGGTCGCGATCTCGGCGTTCGTCATCCCGCCGGCCACCCGCTCCAGCACCTGCCGCTCGCGGTCGGTCAGGACCATGCCGCTCGGCGTCGCCTCGTCGAAGAACGTCAGCCCGCGGCCCACGCGGCGGATCGCGTCGGCCAGCTCGGACGCGTCGCGCTCCTTGGTGATGAACCCGTGCGCGCCCGCCGCCCGCGCGGCCTTCGCGCTCAGGCGCCCCGCGCCGCTGTACAGCAGCGCGCGCGTCGTCGGCGACGCGCTGCGGATCATCCCCACGATCTCGGTGCCCGACTCCTCGCCGACGAACAGGTCGACGAGCGCGACGTGCGGCTCGTAGCGGCGCGCGAACTCCGCGGCCTGGTCGCCGCTGGCCGCCGGCACCACGCGCTCGACCCAGTCCAACCGCCCCAACATCAGCCGCAGCCCCCAGTGGACCACCTGGTGGTCGTCGACGACGAGGACTCGGAGGTTGCGATCGGTCATCTGCTGCATCAGGCGTGCTCTGGTCGTGGGAGGACGAGTCGGACGTGCCAGTGCTCGGCGCCGTCCGGCCCGAAGGTCAAGGATGCCCCATGTTGTAGGGCTTCGAAGGCGGCGATGCGCAGGCCCATGCCCGCGCCCCCGCGCTGGGCGGGGCCGACGCCGTCGTTGGTGATCTCCAGCTCCACCGTATCGGCGTCGCCGCGCACCGCGACCCCGATCCGGCCGGGCGCCGCGTGGCGCCGCGCGTTGCGGATCGCCTCCGCGAGCACCGACTGGGTCACGGGCTCGAACAGGGCGGGGATCTCGACGTCGTCCTGCCACTGCACGTCGACCTCCGCGGACTGCGAGACCAGGCGGTCGAGCTCCTCGCGCAGCGTGAACGTCACCAACTTGGGCGTGGCGGCCAGCGGCCGCGCCATCGCCTCGCGCAGGTCGTCGAGCGCGGCGCCCAGCTCGGCGGCCGCGCGGCGCTGGTCGACCTCGTCCAGCAGCGCGCCGGACTGCAAGGCCATCACGACGCCGAAGACGCGCTGCACGACGCGCTCGTGGATGTCGCGCGCGAGGTCGATGCGGTCGGCGAGGTGGCGCCCGTCGACCTGCTGGCGGGTCGCCAGCCGCGCGCTCAGCGCCAAGGCGCACACCTTGCCCAGCGACCGCAGCACCTCGCGCTCGGAGTCGGTCAGGTGGCGGTCGGTCCCGTCGGCGAAGATCACGCCGAACCCGCGCCCGCCCGCGGCCAGCGGCACGACCACCAGGTGGTCGATGCCGAGCAGCGTGTCGTAGGGCGCGGTCAGCTCGGCCGACGGTCCCTCGACGACCGTGTCGAGGTCCAGCGCGCGGCCCGCGATCGGCGCGGACTCGATCGCCAGGATGTGCCCGTCGAACAGCTCGATGTCGACCTCGTGCGAGCCGACGACGCGCACGCGGCGCGCGACGTCGTCGTACATGAACACGACCGCGCGCGGCATCTGGCCCAGCCGGCAGACCGCCTCGGCCAGGCGGTTGTAGAACGCGCCCGGCGCGTCGGGCGTGGCCTGCTCGACCTCGCCGAGCAGCGACACGAAGACGTGCAGGGCCGAGATCGGCGAGAACTGCTGCGGCTCGGGCGGCCCCACGGTGCTCATCGCAGAACAGGCTAGGCGAGGGTCGATGGGCCGGGCGCCATCGCCCGGCCCACCAGAGGAGAAGGAACGCGCTCACGGCTGCCGGCGTCCCGAGGCCGGCGGGAGTCCTGACCAGATCCCATGTGAGCGGGCACCGGAATCCACCCTGATGGGTGGTCGTCTCGCGCGCGACCCCGGCGGCCGGGTGAAACACCCGGTCGGGTGGTGTCGGTCGCGGTGCCGACGCGGACATGGTCGCGGCGGGTTCTTCAAGTTCCGGTGGTTCGGGGCCGAGCTTCCTTCTGATGGTGCACCGGTCCGCGCCCCCTCGCCTCACCGCCGCGTTCGGGATCATGTTGGTCGCCGCCGGCGCGATCACGCTGACCCGCGGCGCGCTGGTCGGCAGCACCGTGCCCGTCGCCGCCGGCGGGATCGTCGCCTTCGCCCTCGGCGCCGGCATCCACGCCCGGCGCGAGCGCCTGAGCTTCGCGCAGGTCGGCTGGATCGCGGTCGCCTCCACGGTCATCGTCGCCTTCGTCACCGCCAGCCGCGACACGCCCGAGGGCTCGGGCTTCGCGCTGGCCTGGGCCGCGCCGTTCGCCTACGCCGCCGGCCGCCGCGTCGGGATCGCCCACACGCTGGCCTCCGGCGTCGCGCTCGCGGTCGCCTTCGGCCTGCAGGCGCTGCGCGTGGACCACCCGCTCCCGTTCGGGACCTACGTCTCGTCGTGGGTGGCGGCGGTCGCGACCGCCGCGATCGTCGGCGCGGTCGCGCGCGTCATCCTCGACTCGCTGGAGCGCACCCAGCGCCAGCTCGACGCCGGCTTCGAGCAGGGCCTCCTCGGCCAGGCGTTCATCGACCTCTCCGGACGCTGGACGCAGGTCAACGGCGCGTTCGCCGCGATGATCGGCCGCACGCCCGAGCAGCTCGTCGGCCGCCCGGTCATCGAGGTCACGCACCCCGGCGACCACGCGACCGCCCACGAGAACCTCGCCGACGCCGAGGCCGACCAGCTCGACACGGTGGTCTACGACAAGCGCTTCGTGCGGCCCGACGGCACGGTCTGCTGGACCACCGTCCACGCCGTCGTCCTGCACGACCGCGGCATGCCGACCGGCTTCTTCGCCGAGTACACCGACATCACCGCCCAGCGCGAGGCCGAGGAGCGCCTGCGCACCAGCGAGCGCCGCTTCGAGCGGATGTTCCGCGACGCCGGCGTGGGCATGGTCATCATCTCGGCGGGCGGCCAGGTCCTGCAGGCCAACCCGGCCGCCGCCGAGATCCTCGGCACCACGCTCCGGCGCCTGCTCGGCGCCGACATCCGCGACTGGCGCCATCCCGACGACCACGAGGCCGGCGAGGCCGCGGTCCGCTCGGTGATGGTCGACGGCAACGACGCCTACCACCGCGACGGCCGCATGGTCCGCGACGACGGCCGCGAGATCCACGTCGCGCTGACCGGCGCGGTCGTGCGCGACGCCTCCGGCGCGGTCGACCACGCGATCCTGCAGCTGCTCGACGTCACCGACCGCGACGCCGCCCAGCGCCGCGAGTCCGCGCTGGCCGAGCTGGGCCGCCTGGCGTTGGCCACCAACCCGGTGGAGCTGCTCGGCGCCGCGGTCCGGGCGATCGCCCAGACGCTCGGCGTCCCGTTCGCGACGGTCGTCGGCGCCGACTCCGGCGCGGTCATGGCCGCCCACGGCTGGGACGGCGCGGCGGCGATCGAGCACGCGCGCGCCGCGCTGGACGGCGTCGGGCCGCTGGAGCTGCACGACCCCGAGACCGAGCTGCGCTTCCCCACGCGCGCGTTGACCGACGCCGGCGCGGTCGCGGGCGTCGCGGTCGCCGTCGCGGGGGAGGGCGACGCGCCGTTCGCCGTGCTGACCGTCCACGCCGCGGTCGGCGCACGCCGCTTCGACCACGGCGAGCTGGCGTTCCTGGCCTCCGCGGGCCACGTCCTGACCGCCGCGGTGCGCCGCGACGCCGCCGAGCGCGAGCTGCGCCACCGCGCGCTGCACGACCCGATCACGCGCCTGCCCAACCGCGCGCTGCTGGTCGACCGCCTGCGCCACGCGCTGACCCGCGCGCGCCGCGAGCACCGGTCGGTCGCCGCGTTGTTCATCGACGTCGACGACTTCAAGGACGTCAACGACCGCCACGGCCACGAGGGCGGCGACGAGCTGTTGCGGATGTTGGGCCCGCGCCTGCAGGGCGCGCTGCGCGCCAACGACACGCTCGCGCGCTTCGGCGCCGACGAGTTCGTGGTGGTCTGCGAGGACCTCGACGACCCCGAGGAGGCGCTGGCGGTCGCCGACCGGCTGCTGGAGGCCGCCGCGGCGCCGTGCACGCTGGCCGGGCACACGATCCGCCAGACGGCGTCGATCGGCATCGCGCTCTCCCAGGGCGCCGAGGCCGACGTCGACGCCGAGGCGCTGCTGCGCGACGCCGACCTGGCGATGCACCGCGCCAAGCTCGCGGGCAAGGGCCGCTACGAGGTCTTCGCGCACGCGATGCGCGAGCTGGCGCTGGACCGCGTCGCGTTGTTGAACGACCTGGACCGCGCGATCGCCCAGGACGAGCTGGCGCTGGTCTTCCAGCCGATCGTCCGCCTGAGCGACGGCGCGCTGCACGCGGCCGAGGCGCTCGTGCGCTGGCACCACCCCGAGCGCGGCACGATCATGCCCGACGAGTTCATCGGGCTGGCCGAGCGCACGGGCCGGATCGCCGAGCTGGGCCGCTGGGTGCTGCGCGAGGCGGCGCGGGAGGCCGCGCGCTGGCCGGGGCTGATCGTCGGCGTCAACGCGTCGCGCCTGCAGCTGAGCGCGCCGGGCTTCGTGGACGACGTCGCGCGCGTGCTCGGCGAGCACGGGATCGCGCCCGGGCGCTTCACGGTCGAGGTGACCGAGACCGCGCTGATGGAGGACCCGGCCGCGGCCGAGGCGACGCTGCAGGCGCTGCGCGACCTCGGCGTGCGCATCGCCTTGGACGATTTCGGCACCGGCTACTCGTCGCTGTCGTCGGTCTCGGACTTCCCGTTGTCCACGTTGAAGCTCGACCGCGCGTTCCTGGCCGACCACCGGCCGGAGTCCCAGCGCTGGTCGATCGTCCGCGCGGTGCTCGACATGGCCCGCACGCTGGACCTCGACGTGGTCGTCGAGGGCGTCGAGACCCATGCGCAGCGGATCGCGCTGAGCGAGCTGGGCGCCGTGCACGGCCAGGGCTTCCTGTTCAGCCGGCCGGTGCCGCCCGACGAGCTGACCGCGATGTACGCGGCGGCGGCCGTCCCGAGCCAGGCGATCTAGGACCCCAACAACGCCGCGCGCAGCCGGTCCAGCTCGTCGTCGAGCAGGGCCAGCCACGTCGTCTCGCCCGCCAGCAGCGCGCGGCGCTTGACCTCGCGCGTGACCGCGGGCGGCGCCTGGGCGATCTGGGCCGCGAGTGCCATGCCGTCGCCGAGCGTGCCCAGGCGGGTGACGACGCCGCGGCGCTCGGCCTCGGGCGCGTCGAGCACGCGGCCGGTCAGGCACAGCTCGCGCGCGAGCGCGTCGGGCAGCGCGGCGCGGGCGGCCGCGTAGGACGGCGGGATGTGGCGGCCCAGCTCGGGGAAGCCCATCCGCGCGGTCGGCGCCGCGACGCGCACGTCGCACAGCAGCGCCAGCGCGAAGCCGCCGGCGATCGCGGGGCCGTTGAGGTAGGCGACGGTCGGCTTGGCGCAGCGGGCCAGCGCGCCGAAGGCCGCGGCGCTGGAGTGCAGCAGCTGCTCCTTGTGCTCGCGGTCGCCGCCGAACTGCGTGACGTCCATGCCCGCGCAGAACGCGCTGCCGGCGCCGGTGAGCAGGATCGCGTGGACGGCGTCGTCGGCGACGGCCTCGCCGAGCGCGGTGGCCAGCGCCTCGCGCAGCGCGATCGACAGCGCGTTGCGCTTCTCGGGGCGGTCGAGCGTCAACGTCCGCAGGCCGGCGCCGTCGTCGGTGACGCGGACGGTCCCGTCGCTCACAGGCCGAACACCCGCTGGGCGTTGCCGCCGAGGTACAGGGCCCGCGTCTCGTCGTCGAGGCCGAGGTCGTCCAGGCCCTGGAGCGCGTGCGCCGGGCGGATCATGGGGTGGTTGGAGCCAAACAGGACCTTGTGGCGCCCGGAGCCGGTCTTCATGTAGGCGATCAGCTCGGGCGGGAGCCGCTTGGTCGTGTAGGCGGACGTGTCGATGACCACGTTGGGGTGCTTGCGCGCGACGGCGACCATCTCCTCGGTCCAGGGGTACCCGACGTGGCCGCAGACGATCGTCAGCTCGGGGAAGTCGATCGCGACCTGGTCGATGTAGGGGATCGGGCGGCCGACCTCGGACGGGCGCAGCGGGCCGGTGTGGCCGACCTGCGTGCAGAAGGGCACCCCCAGCTCCACGCAGGCCGCGTACAGCGGGTAGAAGCGGCGGTCGGTCGGCGGGACCTCCCACAGCCACGGCAGCTGCCGCAGGCCCTTGAAGCCCTCGTCGGCCACGCGGTGGCGCAGCTCCTGGATCGCGCGCATCGGGCGGCGCAGGTCGACCGAGGCGAGGCCGACGAGCCGGTCGGGCGCCTGCGCGACGAACCGCGCGACCTCGTCGTTGGCGATCAGCGGGCCGGCCGGGCCGTGCCAGGCGGCGATCAGCGCGCGGTCGACGTCGGCCTCGGCCAGCGCGTCGAGCGTGAGCTTCAGCGGGATCTCGCCCTCGGGGATCGCTTCGCCGGTCCAGCGGCGCAGCGAGTCGAGCATGTCGTGCGCGAGGAAGCGCGCGGTCGGGTGCTGGATCCAGGCGTCGACGATCATGGTCATCGGGTCGCTTTCAGTCCGGCCCACGCGGCGTCGCCGAGCGCCGCCGCGTAGGTGGTGGGGTCGTTCTCGATGCGCTTGGCCACCCACAGCGCGCCGATCGAGCGCGCGGGGGAGAAGACGACGGCGTGCAGCAGGTCGAGGTCGATCTCCGGGCCGATCGCGGCGCGCGCCCACGCGTCGACGGCCCGCAGCACCGCGCGGTTGGGCGCGCGCAGGCGGCCGGTGGCGGCGACGGCGTCGCGGTGGGCGAGGAGCAGCCGCGCCTCGCGCGGGTGCCGCGCGAACCACGCCAGCTCGTGGGCGACCGCGGCGCGGACGCCGCCCGGGCCGTCGCCCTCGTGCGCGGCGAGCGCCGCCAGCAGGGTCCGGTGGTAGCCCTCCAGCGCGCCCGCGACGACCTCCGCCAGCACGCCCTCCTTGGAGCCGAAGTGATGGTAGATCGACCCGTTGCTGACGCCCGACGCCGCGGTCAGCTCGCCGATCGAGACCGCCGCGAAGCCGCGCGCGTCGAACAGGCGGGCGGCGGCGTCGAGCACGGCGGTGCGGGTGTCGGCGGCGGGCACGGAGTGGAGCGCCACTCTAGAGCACGACTCCAAGCGCCTCTTCACCATCGATGGCAGCTCGGGGGCGTCATGCGCCCTCCAGCTGCCATCGATCCGCGGAGCAAGCGCACACCGCGCGGCGCCCGGGCCTGGTGGAATCCCGCGCGTGACCGCCACGTCCCCCAAGCAGCTCCTCAACCGCGTGCTGGCCGTCGGGATCGCCGACGCCGTGCTGCTCGTCGTCCTCGTGTACTTCGCGTGGATCGACCGCTCCGACAACGCCGTGCACGTGCTCGGCCCGATCCACGGCCTCGGCTTCCTGGCCCTGCTGTTCCTCACCGCCGACGGCGCGCTGCGCAAGCTCTGGGGCTGGTGGTTCCCGGCGATCGTGCTCGTCACCGGCGGCCCGGTCGGGTCGATCGTCGGCGACGTGATCCTGCGCAAGCGCGTCTGATCTCCGCGGCGCTGTCACACGGCGCCCCGGTCGTGCGAATGACCGAGGATGCGCCGGGTGAGCGAACGCGACGACGCCACGCTGCTGGCCGCCGCGGCGGACGGCGACGAGCGGGCGTTCGAGGCCTTCTACCGCCGCCACCTGGCGGCGGTGACGGGCTTCCACCTGCGCCGGACCGGCCGCCCGGAGGTCGCCTTCGACCTGACCGCCGAGACGTTCGCGGCGGTCGTCGTGTCCTGCGGCGGCTTCGACCCGGCGCGCGGGAGCGCGACCGGCTGGCTGTTCGCGATCGCCGCCCACAAGCTGCGCGACAGCCTGCGGCGCGGGCGCGTCGAGGCCACGGCGCGCGAGCGCCTGCGCCACGAGCCGATCGCGCTCGAGGACGCCGACCTGGAGCGCGTCGAGGCGCTGGCGTCGGCCGCCGACGAATGGCGGCTGACCGCGTTGTTGGAGGACCTGCCCGCCGAGCAGCGCGCGGCGCTGCTCGCGCGCGTGGTCGACGAACGGCCCTACGAGGAGATCGCCGCCGAGCTGGCGTGCTCGGAGGCCGTGGTGCGCCAGCGCGTGCACCGCGGGCTGCGGCGGCTGCGAAGCGGACTGGAGGGAACGGCATGAGCGCCCACGACCACCTGCTCGACCAGCTGCGCGACAGCGTGCGCGCCCGCGCGCGGCGCGGGTTGTTGTTGTCCTTGGCCGGCGCCGTCGTCGTCGGCGGCGGCGTGGCGACCGCCGCCACCGGCGTCCTGCCGGTCGTCGGCCACGACGACGGCGGCGGGACCGCCGCCGGCCTCGCGTCGCGCGCCGTCCGCGCGACGCTGCACGAGCCCGCGTGCGCCCTGACCGACGCCGACACGCCGGTCCGCGCCGTGCGCGTCGAGCCCGCGCGCGCCGCGCGGCCGCTGCTGGCCGGGACCGCGCCCGACGCCGCCGCCCAGCGCGCGCTGCTGGCGCGCCGCTACGTGGGGTCGATCGTCGACGGCAGCGTGCGGCGCGTCGCGCTGCCCGGCGGGCGGCGCGTGTTGGTGTTCTTGGCCCTCGGCGCCGGCCCGCTGTCGTTCCGCGACCCCGGCGCGTGCCTCTCGGCGCGGCTGGCGTGGCTGGCCGCGCACGCCTCCGGCGAGCGCCGCGCGCGGGCGGAGGCGATCGTGCGCGGCTACCGCGACACGATCCCCGGCCTGCAGTCCCTCAACATCATGACCCTGCGCGCCGGGCCCGGCCTCGCCGGCCCCGGCACGGGCATCCCGCTCGACGGCCGCCCGCTGCCGACCGGCGTCGTGTCCGGCGGCAGCGACGGGATCTCCACCGGCATCGCGGTGCCCGGCGCGCGGCGGGTGACCGTCGACGGCCGCCACGGCCCGCACCGGTCCTTCGCCGTGCGCCACCGGATCTTCGTCGTCGCGCTGCCGGCCAAGGGGACCGGGCCGGTGCGCCTGCGCCAGCGCGCGGCGGACGGCCGCGTGCTCGCGGGGCAGACGCTGCGCGGCTGAGCCCGGACGGCAGGCGCGCTGGTGAATCACGACACTAGCCGTACAGGTGCGCGGTGTCGTTGAAGCCGCGCAGCAGCCAGCGGCCGTCGGCGAAGACGACCAGCCGGGTGACCGACGTGTTCTCCGCGTGCACGAACGCGAGGCGGGGCGCGTCGGTCGCCTGGCGGGCCAGCTCGCCGATGACGCCGCCGTGGACGACGGCGGCGGCGACCTTCCCCGGACCCGTCAGCGCCACGACGCGCTCCAATCCGGCGCGGCAGCGGGCGGCGAACGCCTCGGCCGGCTCCGCGCCGGGGATGACGTCCCAGCGCTGCTCCTCGAAGATCCGCGCGACGAGCGGGTCGCCGTGCGCGGTGCGGAAGCGCAGCTCGCCGCCCTCCCACTCGCCGAGGTTGACCTCGGCCAGCTCCGGGACGACCGTCGCCTCCAGCCCGGTGGCGGCGATCAGCGGCGCGGCGGTCTGCGCCGTGCGCCGCAAGGTGGTGATGAACAGCGCGTCGGGCGGCGACTGCGCCAGCCGCGCGCCGACCTTCTCGGCCTGATCCCGTCCGATCTCCGACAGGGGCGGGTTGGAGTGGCCCTCCAGCAGCTCGAACGGCTCGCCCGGGACCGCGTCCTGCGAGGCGCCGTGGCGCACCAGGAGAACCTCGGTCGCGGTGTCGGGAAGGGACCACGCACGCTGGGGATACCGCCGCTGCTCGCTCATCGGAACGGCACCTTGTCAGAAGCACGGTGCGTGGTACTGTCAGCGCCGTGCCGCGAAGGCACGGGAAGTCGGTGAGATTCCGACGCGGTCGCGCCACTGTGACCGGAGGCCTACATGTTGGTCAGGCACTCCGGAAGCCAGGAACTTAACTCGGGTCTTCGCCTCCCCTTTTCCCTTTGACTCCGGGACGCGAAATCCCGAGGAGGTTCCTTCGTTGGTCGACCCCGCAGCACCCCTCTCGCGCCGGACGGCGTGAGCCTCCGGGTCCTCTTCGTCTGCCACGCGGCGACGGCCGACACCCGTCGCGCCGCGTTCGGTGGCGACGGCCCGCTGCTGGACGGGGCCGTGCGGCGCGTGGGCGATCTGGCCGCTCACCTGCCGAAGGCGCGCGCGGTGCTGCGCTCCGACGCGCGTTGCACGCTGGAGACGGCGGTCGCGCTGGGGCTGGGGTACGACGCGTCCGTCGACGCGGGCGTGGCCGACTGGGACTTCGGGCGCTGGCGCGGGCGGTCGCTGAGCGACGTCGAGAGCGACGAGCCGGAGGCGATCCGCGCGTGGCGCGCCGACCCGGCGGGCAAGCCGCACGGCGGCGAGTCGCTGCGGGAGCTGCTGGCGCGCGTGCGCGGGTGGCTGGAGTCGCTGGACGGCGACGGCGTGCGCATCGCGGTCACGCACCCGTCGGTGATCCGCGCCGCGGTCGTCTGCGGGCTGGAGGTTCCGGAGGAGGCGTTCTGGACGATCGACGTCGCGCCGACGTCGGTCACCGAGCTGCGCCGCCGCGGCACGCGCTGGCGCGTGGCGCGGATCAACTGGGAGCCGGCGCTGTACCGCGACCCGCGGCCGCGCGTGGAGCGGGTGGGGGCGGCGCGGTGAGCGCGGCGCGCGGCGAGGCCACGGCGGCCGCGTCCTCGGAGCCCGGCGGCGGCCCGCTCGACGGCGCGCGGCTCGCGCTGTCGTTCCTCACGATCGTGCCTGCGGGCGGCACCGCCTCGGGCGACGCGTGGCTGTCGCGCGCGGCCGTGTGGTTCCCGGCCGTGGGCGCGCTGGTCGGCGGCGGCGCGGCGGGCGTCGTGCTGCTGAGCGATTGGGCGGGGCTGTCGCACGCGGTCGCCGGCGCGTTGGCCATCGTCTTCGCGATCGTCGTCACGCGCGGGCTGCACGAGGACGGGCTGGCCGACACGGCCGACGGGCTCGGCGTGCACGGCACGCGCGAGCGGCGGCTGGCCGCGATGAAGGACTCGGCCGTCGGCGCCCACGGCGCGCTGGCCATCGCGTGCGCGCTGCTGCCGGCCGCGTTGGCGCTGGCGTCGCTGGACGCCGAGCACGCGGCGAAGGCGCTGATCGTCGCGCACGTGCTGTCGCGCGCGGCGATGGTCGTCGTCGCGGCGGCGCTGCCGAACGCGCGGGTCGGCGAGGGGCTGGGGCGGTCGCTCACGGTGGCGCCGCTCGCCGCGGTCGTCGCGATCGCTGTCGCCGTCGCGGTCGCGGTCGGCCTGGGCGCGTGGGTCGCGGCGGCCGCCGCGGCGGTCGCGCTGCTCGTCGCGCTCGCGGTCCAGCGGCGCGCGTTCGGCGGGCGAACCGGCGACACGCTCGGGGCGTCGGGCAAGTTGGTGGAGATCTTCGCGCTGGTCGCGCTGAGCGGGGCGTGGTCGTAGATGGGCGGCGCGCTCCTCGTCTGCGGCACCGCGTCGGACGCGGGCAAGTCCTTGGTCACCGCCGGCCTGTGCCGGTCGCTGGCGCGGCGCGGCGTGTCGGTCGCGCCGTTCAAGGCCCAGAACATGGCCAACAACTCGGCGGTCACGCCGTCGGGCGCCGAGATCGGCCGCGCGCAGGCGATGCAGGCGGCGGCGTGCGGGATCGAGCCCGAGGCGGCGATGAACCCCGTGTTGATCAAGCCCGCGGGCGACACGTCGTCGCAGGTCTTGTTGATGGGCAAGCCGTTCGCCGACGCGACCGCGCGCTCCTACCAGGCCCTGAAGGCCAAGCTCGAGCAGCCGGTGCTCGACGCGCTCGCCGCGCTGCGCGAGCGCTTCGACGCCGTCATCTGCGAGGGCGCGGGCTCGCCCGCCGAGATCAACCTGCGCGCGCGGGACCTGGCGAACATGGGGCTGGCGCGCGCGGCGGACCTGCCGGTTCTGCTCGTCGGCGACATCGACCGCGGCGGCGTCTTCGCGTCGTTGGTCGGCACGCTCGCGGTCCTCGACGCCGACGACCAGCGCCACGTCGCCGCGTTCCTCATCAACAAGTTCCGCGGCGACGCGACCGTGCTCGCGCCCGGCCTGGACATGTTGTACGACCTGACCGGGCGCCGCGCGATCGGCGTGCTGCCGTGGCGCGAGGGCCTGTGGCTGGACGCCGAGGACTCGCTGGCGCTGGAGGCCCCGGCGCCGGCGCCCGCGCCGCCGGTCGGCCGCGACACGCTCGACGTCGCGGTGCTGCGCCTGCGCTGGATGTCGAACTTCACCGACGCCGACGCGCTGGCCGCCGAGCCCGGCGTCGGCGTGCGCTTCACGCGCTCGCCGGTCGACGTCGAGCGCGCCGACCTGGTGGTCGTCCCCGGCACGAAGGCGACGGTCGCCGACCTCGAGCGCCTGCGCCGCGACGGGCTCGACGTCGCGCTGGCGCGCCGCGCGGCCGCGGGCGCGCCGATCCTCGGCATCTGCGGCGGCTACCAGCTGCTCGGGCGCCGGATCGAGGACGACGTGGAGTCGCGCGCGGGCGTGGTCGACGGCCTCGGGCTGCTGCCGGTGGAGACCGTGTTCGCGCCGGAGAAGCTGCTGCGCCGCGTGTCCGGCCGCTCCGCGCGGTTCGGCGACGCGCCCGCGACGGGCTACGAGATCCGCCACGGCGACCCGCGCCCGGACGACGGCGCCGAGACGCTGATCGACGGCGAGGGCTGCGTCACGGGCAACGTGATCGGCACGTCCTGGCACGGGCTGCTCGAAGGCGACGCGTTCCGCCGCGCGCTGCTGGCCTGGGTCGCCGCCGAGCGCGGCCGCGACTGGCGGCCCGGCGACGTCGCGTTCGCCGACGTCCGCGAGCGGCGGTTGGACGTGCTCGGCGACCTGATCGACGAGCACGTCGACCGCGACGTCCTCGACACGTTGTTGGCCGACGGCGTTCCTGAAGGCCTTCCCACCCTCGACCTCCGGAGGACCGCGTGCTCCGCGTCCTGAGCCACGCCGACACCGACCTGCTCGCGGTCACCCGCGCCCTGTCCGAGCTGCCCGACGGCTTCCCGGAGGTGCGGGTCGCGAACCCGGCGGCGCTCGACGCGGGCACGCTCGACCCGATCCTCGACGGCGCGCGCGTCGTCGTCGTGCGGCTGCTCGGCGGCCGCCGCGCGTGGGAGGACGGGGTGGAGGCGCTGCGCGCCCGCGCGACCGCGGAGGAGGGCGGCTTCTCGCTGATCCTGCTCGGCGGCGAGCCCCAGCCCGACGCCGAGCTGGCCGAGCTGAGCCACGCGCCGGCGGGGGCGCTGGCGCAGGCCTTCGAGTACCTGCGCCACGGCGGCGTCGACAACGCCACCAACTTCCTCAAGTTCCTCGCCGACACGTTCCTGCTGGAGGGCTACGGCTTCGAGGACCCGCGCGCGCTGGAGGACCACGGCGGCTACGAGCCGGTCGGCGTCGAGGTGCCCGACGAGGGCCCGCGCGTCGGCATCGTCTTCTACCGCTCGCACCTGGCGGCGGGGAACACGGCGTTCGTGGACGCGCTGGCGCGCGCCGTCGCGGAGGCGGGCGGCCGGCCGGAGTGCGTCTGGACCCAGTCGCTGCGGCCGGACGCCGACGACGACGTGCCGGTGCTGCGCGCGTTGCGAGGCAAGGTGGATGCCTTGATCGTCACGGTGCTCGCGAGCGGCGGCTCGACCGCCGCCGACGAGGGTGCGTGGCGCGCCGACGCGCTGGCCGCGCTCGGCGTCCCGGTGATCCAGGCCGTCTGCGTGACCCGCTCGCGCGCCGCGTGGGAGGAGTCGCCCGCGGGCCTGAGCCCGATGGACGTCGCGATGCAGGTCGCGATCCCCGAGTTCGACGGGCGCCTGCTCGGCGGCGTGGTGTCCTTCAAGGAGCCGCACGCGGAGTTCGAGGGCGTCTCGCTCTACGCGGCCGACACCGAGCGCTGCGCGCACGTCGCGTCGCTGACGGTGCGGATCGCGAAGCTGCGGACGACGCCGCCCGCCGATCGCAAGGTGGTGGTGATGCTCTCCGCCTTCCCGACCAAGCACGGGCGGATCGGCAACGCGGTCGGCCTCGACACGCCGGCGTCGGGCGTCGCGTTGTTGGAGGCCATGCGCGAGGCGGGCTACCGGATCGACGAGATCGCGGAGGACGGCGACGCGCTGATCCACGGCCTGATCGCCGCCGGCGGCTACGACCCCGACCACCTCACCGACGCGCAGCTGGCCGCGGCGGTCGCGCGCCTGCCGGTCGCGCAATACGAGGCGTGGTTCGCGGAGCTGCCGGAGGCCCTGCGCGCGTCGATCGTCGACACCTGGGGCCCGCCGCCCGGCACGCAGTGGCGCGACGGCGAGGACCTCGTGCTCGCGGGCGTCGACCTCGGCGGCGTCTTCGTCGCGATCCAGCCGCCGCGCGGCTATGGCGAGGACCCGAGCGCGATCTACCACGACCCCGAGCTGGCGCCGTCGCACCACTACCTCGCCTCCTACTGGTGGCTGGAGCGCGTGTGGGGCGCCGACGCGCTCGTGCACCTCGGCAAGCACGGCACGCTGGAGTGGCTGCCGGGCAAGGCGGTGGGGTTGGGTGCGGCGTGCGCGCCGGACGCGGCCCTCGGCTCGCTGCCGGTCGTCTACCCGTTCGTGGTCAACGATCCCGGCGAGGGCGTGCAGGCCAAGCGCCGCATGCACGCGACGATCGTCGACCACCTGATCCCGCCGATGGCGCGCGCGGGCACCTACGACGAGCTGGCCGTGTTGGAGGACCTGCTCGACGAGTACGCGCGGATGGAGGCGCTGGACCCGTCGAAGCTGCCCGCGCTCGGCGGGCGGATCTGGGAGGCGGTCAACGCCGCCAACCTCCAGCACGACCTGTCGCTGACCGAGGACCACGCCGAGGAGATCGACACGGTCATCGAGCACCTCGACACGTACCTGTGCGAGGTCAAGGACCTGCAGGTGCGCGACGGGCTGCATGTGCTGGGCCTTGCTCCGTCCGGTGAGGCGCTGCGCAACCTCGTCGCGGCGATCATGCGCCTGCCCAACGCGGACGTCCCGGCGCTGCGGCGCGCGATCGGCGCTGCTCGTGGAGTCGATGAGCCGGCGTTGATCGAGGCGGGCGACCGCACGGCGCTGGACGCGCTGGACGCCGCGCAGGACATGGTGTTGGACGCGCTCTCGGCGCGCGAGTGGGACGTGGACGCCGTCGGCGAGGTCGCCCGCAACGTGCTCGACACCGACGCGCCGGACGTCCTCGGTGCCCTGCGCTTCGCGGCTGCCGACCTGGTGCCGCGCCTGCGCGCGACGACGGGCGAGATGGACGCGGTGCTCGCCGCCCTCGACGGCCGGTACGTCGACGCCGGCCCGAGCGGCTCGCCGACGCGCGGGCGCGTCGACGTCCTGCCGACCGGGCGCAACTTCTACGGGGTCGACCCGAAGGCCCTGCCGTCGCAGCTGTCGTGGGACGTCGGCGTGCGGCTCGGCGACGCGCTGCTGGAGCGCCATGTCGCCGAAGACGGCCGCCATCCCGAGACCGTCGGGATCGTCGTCTGGGGCACGGCCGCGATGCGCACGCACGGCGACGACGTCGCCGAGATCCTGCACCTGCTCGGCGTGCGGCCGATCTGGCATCCCGACACGCGGCGGGTGACGGGGATCGAGGTCGTGCCGCTCTCCGAGCTGGGGCGCCCGCGGATCGACGTCGTCGTCCGCATCTCCGGCTTCTTCCGCGACGCGTTCCCGCACCTGGTGTCCTTGATCGACGACGCGGTGACGACGGTCGCGGCGCTGGACGAGGGCGACGACGACAACTACGTGCGCAAGCACGTGCGCGCGGACGCCGATCGCCTCGCCGGCGAGCTGGGCGATCGCGGAGCGTGGCGTCGCTCCTCCGCCCGCGTCTTCGGCAGCGCGCCCGGCGCCTACGGGGCGGGCCTGCTGGAGCTGATCGACGCGCGCAACTGGCGCGACGACGCCGACCTCGCCGCGGTCTACGAGGCCTGGGGCGGCTACGCCTACGGCGCGGGCCTGGACGGGGTGGAGGCGCGCGGCGCGGTGCGGGACGCGTTCGCGCGGATCGAGGTCGCGGTCAAGAACGTGGACAACCGCGAGCACGACCTGTTCGACTCCGACGGCTACTTCCAGTACCACGGCGGGATGGTCGCGGCGGTGCGCGCGCTGAGCGGGCGCGACCCGAAGGCGTGGATCGGCGACAGCGCCGACCCGGCGCGCGTGCGGGCTCTGTCGCTGGCCGAGGAGGCGCGGCGCGTCTTCCGGGCGCGCGTGACGAACCCGCGCTGGATCGGCGCGATGACGCGCCACGGCTACAAGGGCGCGTTCGAGCTGGCGGCGACCGTCGACTACCTGTTCGGCTACGACGCCACCACCGGCGTGGTCGACGACTGGATGTACGAGGCGATCAGCGACAAGTACGTCCGCGACCCGGACGTCGGGGCGTTCCTGCGCAAGTCGAACCCGTGGGCGCTGCACGCGATGGCCGAGCGCCTGCTGGAGGCCGCCGACCGCGGCCTGTGGACGGCGCCGGAGCCGGGGACGCTGGAGGCGCTGCGGGAGCAGCTGCTGGACGTCGAGGAGCAGCTCGAGGAAGCGGGAGACCCGGCATGAGCAAGGTGATGGGGTTGGTTCCGGAGATCCGTCCGGTCGACGCGGCGGCGCGCGCGGCGGCGCGGGAGCGGCAGGCCCAGCTGCTGAAGCCGCCGGGCTCGCTCGGGCGCCTGGAGGACGTCGCGGCGTGGGTCGCGGGCGTCACCGGCCGGGCGCGGCCGGGCGTGCCGCGCACGCGCGTGGTCGTCGCCGCCGCCGATCACGGCGTGGTCGCCGAGGGCGTCAGCGCGTTCCCGCAGGAGGTCACCGGCCAGATGCTCGGCGCGTTCGGCGCGGGGTGGGCGGCGATCACCGTGCTCGCCGAGCACGCGGGCGCCGACGTCGTGCTGGTCGACGCGGGCGTGATCGCGCCGCCGGACGGCGTGGCCGCGGTCGACGTCGGACTTCCGACGCCGTCGCGCAACCTCGCGGTCGAGCCGGCGCTGATGGAGGACGAGGTCCGCTCGGCGATCCGCGCCGGCCGCGCGCTGGCGGGCCGCGCGCAGGCCGACGGCGTGGACCTGCTGATCGCCGGCGAGATGGGCATCGGGAACACGACGCCCGCGGCGTGCCTCACGGCGGCGTTGTGCGGGTTGTCGCCCGAGGCGGTCGTCGGCCGTGGGACCGGCGTGGACGACGCGGGCCTGTGGCGCAAGCGCGCGGTCATCGCCCGCGCGCTGGACCTCCACGGCCCGCACCTCGACGACCCGCTGGAGATCCTGCGGCGTCTCGGCGGCGGCGAGCTGGCGGTGCTGGCCGGCCTGGCGCTCGGCGCGGGCGAGCACGGCCTCGGCCTGATCTGCGACGGCGTCATCGCCACGGCCGCGATCGCGGTCGCCGCCGAGCTGGCGCCGGAGCTGAAGCCGCGCCTGCTGGCGGGGCATCGCTCGGTCGAGCCGGCGCACGAGCACCTGCTGTCGCGCCTGGGCCTGCGTCCGCTGGTCGAGCTGGACCTGCGGCTCGGCGAGGGCTCCGGCGCCGCGACCGCCTTGTTGTTGGTCAACGCCGCCTGCCGCCTGCACGACGGGATGGCGACGTTCGCCGAGGCCGGGGTGGCTGGGGCATGACCCGCGCAGAGCGCGCGCATGCCGGGCGGCAGCTCGCTCCCGCGCCGGGGGCGATGCGGTCGTGACGCGGTTCCCGCTCACCGCGATCGTCGGCCAGGAGGACCTGGTCACCGCGCTGCTGCTGTGCGCCGTCGACCCGGCGCTCGGCGGCGTGCTCGTGCGCGGGGAGCGGGGGACGGCGAAGACGACGGCGGTCCGGGCGCTGGCGGCGCTGCTGCCCGAGCAGGAGGTCGCGAGCGGGTGCCCGTACGGCGTCGCGCCCGGCGAGCCGTGTCCGTGCGAGGTCGAGCATGTCGGGGTGGAAGTCCGCGAGGCGCCGATGGTCGAGCTGCCGCTGGGCGCGACGATCGAACGTGTCGTCGGCGCGCTGGACGTGCGCCGCGCGCTGCAGGAGGGCGCCGCGGTCTTCGAGCCCGGCCTGTTGGCCGCCGCGCACCGCGGCGTGCTCTACGCCGACGAGGTCAACCTGCTGCCCGACGCGGCGGTCGACGTCCTGCTCGACGTCGCGGCGTCCGGCGTCAACGTGGTCGAGCGCGACGGCCACGGCGTCCGGCATCCGGCGCGGTTCCTGCTGGTGGGGACGATGAACCCCGAGGAGGGCGAGCTGCGCCCGCAGCTGCTGGACCGCTTCGGCCTCGGCGTCGAGGTCCACGCGCCCGACGACGCGGCGCTGCGCACCGAGGTCGTGCGGCGCCGCCTGCGCTTCGACGCCGACCCGGAGGCGTTCGTGGCGCAGCACGTGGGCGACGAGGCCGCGCTGGCCTCGCGCCTGGTCGCCGCGCGCGACCGCCTGCCCGGCGTCCGGTTGCCCGACCGCCAGCTCGTGCGCATCACCGCGCTCTGCGCGCGCCTCGGCGTCGACGGCCTGCGCGCCGACCTCGCGACGACCCGCGCCGCGCTGGCGCTCGCCGCGCTCGACGGGGCGGACGAGGTCCAAGACCACCATGTCGAACGCGCCGCGACGCTCGCGCTGACCCACCGCCTCCGCCGCGACCCGCTCGCCCCGCCGCCCTCGCCGCAGACCGTCAAGGACGCGCTCGACGACGAGCCCGACCCGGACCCCGAGTCGCCGACCGACGGCGGGCCGAGCGACACGCCGCCGGCGGACGACGACGCGCGCGCGGGTGAGAGCGACTCCGCCTCCCGCGCCGACGCGGCCCGCGCCTGCGCCGACGACCGCGAGCGCGAGCGCGAAGGGCGCGGAGGGGAGGCGGACCGCTCCTCCTCCGCCGACCGCCGCTCCTCCGCCGGCGACGCCGACGCCGACCCCGACCGCTCCGCGCTCGCGCCGGTCATCGACCTCGAGCGCCGCCGCACCGCCGGCGCCGCCGGCCGGCGCGCCCGCTCGCGGGGCACCGGCACGGTCGTCGGCGCGCGGCAGGGCGACGACGACGTCGCGATCGTCCCGACGCTGCTGGCCGCCCGGCGGCAGCCGGTCCAACCCCATCATTTGCGCTCGCACCTGCGCGAGGGCCGGCAGGGCGTGCTGCTCGTGCTGTGCGTCGACGCGTCCGGCTCGATGGGCGCGCGCAAGCGCATGGCCTTGGTCAAGGGCACGATCCTCAACCTGCTCGGCGACGCCTATCAGCGCCGGGACCGCGTCGCGCTCGTGACGTTCCGCGGCGCGGGCGCGGAGCTTCCGCTGCCGCCGACCGGCGCGGTCGACCACGCCGCGGCGGCGCTCACCGCGCTGCCGACCGGCGGCCGGACGCCGATCGCCGCCGGGCTCGCGCTCGCCGCCGACGTCGTCCGCCGCGAGCGGCTGCGCGAGCCCGACCGCGCCGCGGTCGTCGTGCTCGTCTCCGACGGGCGCGCCAACGCGGGCGCCGATCCCGTCGCCGCCGCCGCGCGGCTGGCCAAGGACGACATCCAGCTCGTCGTCGTCGACGGCGAGCAGGGGCCCGTCCGCCTCGGCGGCGCCCGCCGCATCGCGCTCGCCGCGGGCGGCACCACGCTCACCCTCGACCCACGCGCCGGCGGCCAGGCCCTCGCCGCCCGCCTGCGCGCCCTCGCCGCATGACCGACACGCCCGACACCACCCACACGCCCGACGACCAGGGCTCCGCCGACCCGATCCGCCGCAAGCCGCGCGACAGGCCGTTGTTGATCGTCAACACCGGCCACGGCAAGGGCAAGTCCAGCGCCGCCTTCGGCATGCTGCTGCGCTCCTGGGCACGCGGCTACCGCTGCGGCGTCTTCCAGTTCGTCAAGTCCGGCAAGTGGAAGGTCGGCGAGGCGAAGGCCGCCGCCGCGTTGGGCGGGATCGACTGGGAGAAGATGGGCGACGGCTGGTCGTGGATCTCGCGCGACCTGGACGAGTCGGCCGACAAGGCGCGCGTCGGCTGGGAGCGCGTCAAGGAGCTGATCGCGCAGGAGCGCTACGAGTTCCTGCTGCTCGACGAGCTGACCTACCCGATCAAGTACGGGTGGATCGAGGAAGACGACGTGGTCGCCACGCTGCGAGACCGCCCCGGCTTCCAGCACGTCGTCGTCACCGGTCGCGACGCGCCGCGGGCGCTGATCGACGCCGCCGACCTCGTCTCCGAGGTCGTCAAGGTCAAGCACCCGATGGACGCCGGCATCCGCGCCCAGCAGGGGATCGAGTGGTGACGCGCATCCTCGTCATCCTGGACGGCGCCGCCGAGCCGCTGTGGCCGTGGCCGTCGACCCTCGAGGAGGCGCGCATGCCCGCGCTCGACGTCCTCTGCGACCGCGGCGCGGTCGCGCGCGTCGCCACGACGCCCGCGGGCCTGGAGCCCGGCAGCGAGGTCGGCATCCCGACGCTGCTCGGCGCGCCGCCGTCGGCGCCGGTCGACCGCGGCCTGGTCGAGGCGGCCGCCGCCGGCCTGGACGTGCCCGCCGGGGCGAGCGCGTGGCGCGTCGACCTGCACCATCCCGACGGGCGCCGCGCGGTGACCGCCGAGGCGCTGCTGCTCGCGCCCGACGTGGCGCGCGCGCTGCCCGACCATGATGTCCAACATCTCAAGGGCCACCGCTTCCTGGCGGTCGGCACGACGCGCCCGGAGCTGCGCGCGGTCGCGGCGCTCGACGCGTTCGTGTGGGCCGACGGCGCCGGGCTGGACCCGGTGCTCGACGGCACGACGACGGTCGTCGCCGCGCCCGGCGCGGCCTCGGGCTGCGCGCGGCTGCTCGGCGCGCGCGTCGTCAACCCCCAGGGCGCGACCGGCGACGTCGGCAGCGACCTCGCCGCCAAGGCCGGCGCCGCGCTGCACGCGCTGCGCGACGGCGCGCGCACGGTCGTCGTCCACGTCGGCGGCGCCGACGAGGCCGCCCACCACCGCGACCGCCTCGGCAAGCGCGTGATGCTCGAGGCCGCCGACACCGACGTCATCGGCCCGCTGGCGCGCGCGGCGGCGGCCCACGGCGGGACGATCGCCGTGACCTCCGACCACGCCACCTGCGTGGAGACCGGCCGCCACCACGGCGACCCCGTGCCCGCGGTGATCGCCGGGCCGGGGATCGCGCGCGGCGGCGCGGTCCGGCTGCACGAGCGGCTCGTCGTCCGCTCTCCGATCTGGGACGGCCCGTTCACGCCCGCGCCGTCCTCGGCGCAGGAGGCCCGCCGGTGACCGGCCGGCTCGTCATCGCCGGGACGCACTCCGGCGCGGGCAAGACGACCGTCGCCTCCGGCCTGATGGCCGCGCTCACGCGCGCCGGCCACGCGGTCGCGCCGTTCAAGGTCGGCCCGGACTTCATCGACCCCTCCTACCACCGCCTCGCCACCGGGCGTCCCGGCCGCAACCTCGACGCCTACCTGTCGGGCCCCGACCTGATCGCGCCGCTGGCGGCGCACGGCGCGGCGGGCGCCGACCTGGCGATCGTCGAGGGCGTCATGGGGCTCTTCGACGGCGCGAGCGGCAGCGGCGAGCTGGCCTCCACGGCGCAGGTCGCCAAGCTGCTCCGAGCGCCCGTCGTGCTGGTGGTCGACGCGAGCGCGATGGCGCGTTCGGTCGGCGCGATCGTCCACGGCTTCGCGACGTTCGACCCCGAGCTGCGGCTGGGCGGCGTCGTCCTCAACCGCGTGGCCTCGGACTGGCACGAGGAGCTGCTGCGCGAGGCGATCGCGCCCGCGGGCGTGCCGGTGCTCGGCGTGCTGCGCCGCGACGCGTCGCTGACCGTGCCCGAGCGCCACCTGGGCCTCGTGCCGGCGGTCGAGCGGGAGGCGCACGCGCGCCGGACGATCGACGGGCTGGCGGAGACCGTCCGCGCGGGCGTCGACCTGGAGGCCTTGGTCGCGCTGGCGCGCAGCGCGCCGGCGCAGGCGGGGGAGGCGTGGTCGCCGGAGCCGTCCGCCGACGACGGAGCGCCGCTGCGCGAGGCGCGGATCGCCGTCGCCGGCGGTCCCGCGTTCTCGTTTCACTACACCGAGAACCACGAGCTGCTGGCCGCCGCCGGGGCCGAGTTGGTGCCCTTCGACCCGTTGGCCGACGAGGAGCTGCCGCCGCGCTGCGGCGCGCTGCTGCTGGCCGGCGGCTTCCCCGAGGTCTTCGGCGCCGAGTTGAGCGACAACTGGGCGCTGCGCGCCGAGGTCGCGGCCTTCGCGCGGCGCGGGCGGCCGATCCTCGCCGAGTGCGGCGGGTTGTTGTACCTGTCGACCGAGCTGGACGGGCGGCCGATGTGCGACGTCGTCCCGGCGCGCGCGTGGATGGGCGAGAAGCTGACGCTCGGCTACCGCGAGGCAACCGCGACCGGCGACCACCCGGCGTGGCCGGCGGGCACGGTGACGCGCGGCCACGAGTTCCACTACAGCTCGGTCGATCCGGCCGCCGACGCGAACGCGCCCGCATGGACGCTGCGCGCGCGGGGCCGCGAGGAGATCGAGGGCTTCGTGCTGGGCGGCGTGCACGCGTCGTACCTGCACACGCACTGGGCGGCGACGCCGGAGGTCGCGGCGCGGCTCGTGCGGGCCGCGGCGGAGGCGACGGCGTGACGAGCCCCGGCGCGGGCGCGCTGGTCGGCGTGGGCGTCGGCCCCGGCGACCCCGAGCACCTGACGCTCAAGGCGGTCCGCGAGCTGCGCGCGGCCGACCGCGTCTTCGTGCCCTCCACGGCGGCCTCGTCGGCCACGGGCGGCGCGGGGCGGGCGGAGGCCGTGGTCGCCGAGCACGTCGACGAGGCGCGGCTGGTGCGGCTGGGCTTCGCGATGACCGACGCCGGCGGGCGCGACGCGAAGTGGGACGCCGCGGGCGCGGCGATCGCGGAGGTCGTGCGCGGCGGCGGCACCGCGGCGTTCGCGACGCTCGGCGACCCGGCGCTGTACTCCACCTTCGCCTACGTCGTGCACACCGTGCGCGGCCTGGTGCCGGACGTGACGGTCCGCACCGTGCCCGGCATCACCGCGATGCAGGACCTCGCCGCCCGCACCGGCGCGCTGCTCGCCGAGGGCACCGACGGCCTCGCGCTCGTCCCGTGGACCGCGGGCGAGGACCGCGTCCGCGCGGCGTTGGCGGCGTTCGAGACCGTCGTCATCTACAAGGGCGGCCGCCAACTGCCGCGCGTCCTCGACGTCATCCGCGCCGCCGGCCGCGAGTCCGAGGCCTCGGTCGGCACTCACCTCGGGCAGGCGGGCGAGTCGGTGGCGACCGCGCGCGAGACCGACGGCCCGGCCTCGTACTTCTCCACCGTGTTGGTCACGCCGGCGCGCGACGGCGCGCCGCGAGGAGGACGGATCCGATGAGGCGACATCGACCGCGGAGGCGAGCCGCCAGGCGAGCTTCCGCCCGCGAACGAGCCCTCCGGGCGAGGCTCGCGCCGTGAGCGGCGCCGCGCACGGCGAGCCCGTCGTCGCCGAGGTCCGGACGGCCCTCCATGACGCCGCGCCGGAGGTCAAGGTGTTGGCCTTGGTCGTCTTCGCGCTGAGCGTCGCGTTCGTGCCGCGGGGCGCGTGGTGGCCGTTCGCGGTCGACGCGGCGATCGTCGCCGTGCTCGCCGCGTGGGGGCGGGTGCCGGTCGCGTCGCTGGCGATCCGGCTGCTGGTCGAGATCCCGTTCCTGTTGTTCATCGTGGTGCTGCCGCTCGTCGCGGGCGCCGAGGGGCTCGCCCTGGCGGGCGCGATCGCGGCGAAGGCGACGCTCGTCGTCCTGGCCACCGGCGTGCTCAGCGCGACGACGCCCGCGGCCGAGATCGTCGCCGGGATGGAGCGGCTGCGCGTGCCGGCGACGTTCACGGCGATCGGCGCGCTCGCCGCGCGCTACCTGCAGGTCGTGCTCGAGGAGCTGCGCCGCGTCAACACCGCGCGCCAGGCGCGCGGCGACGACGCCCGCTGGCTGTGGCAGGCGCGCGCGGTCGCGCAGTCGACCGGCGCGCTGGCCGTCCGCTGCCTGAACCGCGGCGAGCGTGTGCACGGCGCGATGCTCGCGCGCGGCTGGGACGGGCGGATGCCGCGCGTCGGCACCGAGGCCGTCCTGCGAGCCAACGCCATGGCCATCGCGGTGGTCGCCGCGCTGCCGGCGCTGCTCGCCACGATCGGAGCGCGGTGGTGAGCGTGGACGACCTCGCCCAGGGGGCTCGGCGTCCGGGCGCCGTCGAGGCCGCGCCGCCCGCGCTGCTCGTCGTCGGCCACGGCACGCGCGACGCCGACGGCCTGGCGGAGTTCCACGCGCTGGCCGCGCTCGTGCGCGACGCCGCGGGCGAGATCCCGGTCGAGACCGGGTTCATCGAGCTGGCCGAGCCGCTGGTCGACGAGGCGGTCGACCGGCTGATGGCGCGCGCCGCGCCCGCGTCCGTCGTCTCGGTCCCGCTCGTGCTGCTGGCCGCCGGCCACCTCAAGAACGACGGGCCCGCGACGCTCGCGCGCGCCCGCGGCCGCCATCCCGGCGTCGCGTTCGCGATGGGCCGCGACCTCGGCATCGACCCCGCCGTGCTGGCCGTCGCCGAGGACCGCATCCGCGCCGCGCTGCCGCCGGAGGGCCACGACCCGGAGACGACCGGCGTCGTGCTCGTCGGCCGCGGCTCGTCGGACCCCGACGCGTGCGGCGACCTGTACAAGGTGGCCCGGCTGCTGGCCGACGGCCGCGGGCTGGGGATGGTCGAGCCGGCGTTCGCGGGCGTCGCGCGGCCCGACGTCCCCGCCGCGCTGGAGCGCCTGCGGCGGCTGGGCGCGCGCACGATCGTCGTCGCGCCGTTCCTGCTGTTCACGGGGATCCTGGTCCCGCGCCTGTACGCGGCGGCCGAGGCGTACGCCGACGCGCACCCGGACCTCGACGTCCGCGCCGCCGCGCACCTCGGGCCCGACCGGCGGCTCGCGCGGCTGGTGCTGGAGCGCTACCGCGAGGCGCTGCGCGGCGACGTGCGCATGAACTGCGACCTCTGCACCTACCGCGTGCGGCTGCCCGGCTACGAGGACAAGGTCGGGATGCCGATCTCGCTGACGCCCCACGGCGACGGGCCGGCGACCGGCCGCCGCGGGCGGCGGCGGGCCACGCGCGCGCCGCGGCCGGCACCGGTGGCGCTCACGCCGCCGCGCGAGCGCGCGCTGCATCCGGTCCCGGCGGCGGCGACGGCGGCGGGCGACGACACCGCGACGCCCGCCGTCGAGCTGCGCGACCTGTCCTACGCCTACCCCGACGGCACGCCGGTGCTCGAACGCGTCTCCCTGCGCATCGCGGCGGGCGAGCGCGTCGCGATCCTCGGCCCCAACGGCGCGGGCAAGACCACGCTCGCGCTCCAGCTCAACGGCATGCTCGACGGCGCGACCGGCGACGTCGCGATCGGCGGCACGCCGCTCACGCCCAAGACCCGCCGCGACATCCGCCGCCGCGTCGGACTCGTCTTCCAGGACCCCGACGACCAGCTCTTCCTGCCGACCGTCCGCGCCGACGTCGCGTTCGGCCCCGCCAACCTCGGGCTCAAGGACGAGGACCTGACCGCCCGCGTGGACGAGGCGCTGGAGCGCGTCGCGCTGACCGACCTCGCCGACCGCGCGCCGCACGCGCTCTCCGCGGGGCAGCGCCGCCGCGCCGCGCTCGCCGGCGTGCTGGCGATGCGACCCGATGTGCTGGTCCTCGACGAGCCCTCGTCGCACCTCGACCCCGCCGCGCGCCGCGAGCTGGCCGACGTCCTCGTCTCGCTGCGCCTGACCACCCTGCTCGTGACCCACGACCTGCCCTACGCGCTGGAGCTGTGCCCGCGCGCGATCGTCCTCGACCAGGGCCAGGTGGTCGCCGACGGCCCGACGCGCGAGGTCCTCGCCGACGAGGGCTTCATGCGCGCGCACCGCCTCGAGCTGCCCGCCGGCTTCAACCCGCTCGCCGCCTGACCGATGACCGGGACGCTGCACATCGTCGGCCTCGGCCCGGGCGGCGCGGAGCACCGCACGCCGGCCGCGGCGCGCGCGGTCGCCGAGGCCGAGGTCGTCGTCGGCTACGGCGCCTACGTCGACATGGTGGAGGACCTGCTCGGCGCCGCGCAGCGGGTCGTGCGCGGCGTCATGGGCGAGGAGGAGCGCCGCGCCGACGAGGCGCTCGTGCTCGCCGCCGAGGGCGCGCGCGTGGCGCTGGTCAGCAGCGGTGACGCGGGCGTCCACGGCATGGCCGCGCGGACGCTGGCGCGCGCCGCCGAGCTGGACGCCGGCGAGCGACCCGAGGTGGTGGTCGTGCCCGGCGTCAGCGCCGCCCAGGCCGCCGCGGCCGTCGCCGGCGCGCCGCTGACCGACGACTTCGCGGTGGTGTCGCTGAGCGACATCCACATGTCGTGGGACCGCATCGAGCACCGCCTGCGCGCCTTGGCCGCGAGCGGGATCGCGATCGCCCTCTACAACCCGCGCTCGTCGCGGCGGACCGAGGGCTTCGATCGCGCGGTGGCGATCCTCCGCGAAGCGCGCGGGGACGACGGGCCGGTCGTCCTCGCGCACGACGTCACGCGCCCGGGGGAGGCGGTGCGGCGCACGACGCTCGGCGCGCTGGACCCCGAGCGCGTCACGATGCGCACCGTCGTCCTGGTCGCGGGGGACACCGCCCGCGACGCGGGACCCTGGCTGGTCGCCGTGCGCGGCGCCGCAGCGGTGCGCGCATGACGGTCACGCTGGTGGGCGCCGGGCCGGGCGACCCCATGCTGTTGACGGGCGCGGCCCGCGCCGCGCTGGCCTCCGCCGACGTGGTGGTCTACGACCGCCCGTCGGCGGACGCCGTCGTCGCGCTCGCGCGGCCCGAGGCGGAGCGCCGCTGCGTCGGGCTCCAGCCCGGCCGCCGCGCGCTGCCCCAACACGAGGTCAACGACTTGCTCGTCGCGCTGGGGCGCGCCGGGAGCAACGTGGTGCGGTTGAAGAGCGGCGACCCGTTCGTCGCGTCGCGCGGCGGGGAGGAGGCGCTGGCGCTGCGCGCGGCCGGGGTCGACGTCGCGGTCGTCCCCGGCGTCTCCAGCGCGCTGGCCGCGCCCGCCGCCGCCGGCATCCCGCTGATGCTGCGCCAGCTGAGCGTCACCGCGACGTTCGTGGACGGCAACGACGACCCCGAGCACGGCACGCCGCCCGACTGGGACCTGCTGGCGAGGCTCGGCGGCACGCTGGTGATCCTGATCGGCCGCGGCCGCATCCGGCGGATCGCGGCGAAGCTGATCGCCGGCGGCCGCTCCGAGGACACGCCGATCGCCGCGATCAGCGGCGCGACGCGCGACGCGCAGGTCGTCGAGCGCGGGACGCTCGGCGCGCTGCCGCGCCCGCTGCCGCCGCCGGTGACGTTCGTCGTGGGAGAGGTCGCGGCGCTGGAGGTGGCCAATGCACATCCCTGACGGCTTCCTCTCCGGGCCGGCCTGCGCGGTCGGCGCGGTCGCGGCGGGCGCCGGGCTGGCGGTCTGCCTGCGCCGGTTCCAGCGCGAGGAGCGCGAGCGCGACCTGCCGATCGCCGGCCTGGCCGCCGCGTTCTTCCTCGTCGGCGACGCGCCGATGTTCCCGATCACGGTCGGCACGCAAGGGCACCTGCTCGGCGGCGCGCTGGCCGTCTGCCTGCTCGGCCCGTGGCTGGGGGCGATCACGATCGCGGTCGTCGCGGCGATCCAGGCGCTCGCGCTCGGCGACGGCGGGATCTCGACGCTCGGGCTGACGATCGTGACGCTCGCGCTCGTCCCGGCCTTCGCCGGCTACCCCATCATCTTGCTGCTGAGACGCGTGATCGACCTGCCGCTGGCCTGCGGGATCGGCGCGGCGATCGCGGTCGAGCTGTCCGCCCTGACGTTCGTGGCCGAGTTCGCGCTCGGGGCCGACGTCCCGATCGACCTGGCGAAGATCGCGTGGTCGACGCTCGGCGCCTACGCGGTGATCGCGGTCGTCGAGGGCACGCTGACCGCGCTGATCGTCAAGGCCCTCATGTCGGTCCGGCCGGACCTCGTCCGCGTGCGGCGCGCCCCGGCGGCGGTGGCGTCATGAGCGGCCTGGTGTCCTTCGTCGGCGCGGGCCCGGGCGCGCCGGACCTGCTGACGCTGCGCGCGGCGAGCGTGCTCGCGCGCGCCGACGTGATCGTCTGGGCGCGCTCGCTGGTCGACCCGGCGATCCTCGACCACGCGCGCGCGGGCGCCGAGCTGGTCCCGTCCGACGACCGCACGCACGAGCAGGTGGTGGAGATCTACGCGCGCGCCGCGCGCGAGGGCCTGCGCGTCGCGCGCGTGCACAGCGGCGACCCCACCGTCTACGGCGCCCTGCACGAGCAGCTCGCGGCCTGCCGCGCGCTGGGCATCGCGACCGAGATCGTCCCCGGCGTCTCGTCGGTGAGCGCCGCGGCCGCCGCGCTGGGCCAGGAGCTGACGATCCCCGACGTGTCGCAGTCGCTGATCTACACCCGGCGCCCGACCCGCACGTCGATGCCGCCCAACGAGCAGCTCGTCGAGTTCGCCAAGCACGGGACCACGTTGGTGTTGTTCCTGTCCGTCCGCCGCCCGCGCGAGCTGCAGGCCGACCTGCTCGAAGGCGGCTACGCGCCCGAGACGCCGTGCGCGGTGGTCTACCGCGCGTCGTGGCCCGACGAGCTGGTCGTGCGCTGCCCGCTGAGCGAGCTGGCCGCGTCGATCAAGGCCAACAGGATCACCACGCAGGCCCTGGTGCTGGTCGGCCCCGCGCTCGGCGACGCGTCGTGCGCCGGCCGCTCGCACGTCTACGACCCCGGCTACGGGCACCGCTACCGCCCGCTGGGCCGCCCCGACCGCTACAACAAGACCAAGGAGGCGCCGCGTGGCTGACCTCCGCACGCCCAACCTGCCCGCCAGCGCGCGCCGGGTCGCCACCGGCAAGCTGCGCTACGGCTGGACGACCGGCACGTGCAGCGCCGCCGCCGCCAAGGCCGCCGCGCTGCTGCTGCGCGACGGCGACCCGCCGGCCGAGGTCGTCGTGCCGCTGCCCAAGGGCGACCGGCGCCCGACGTTCGGCGTCGAGCGCTGCGAGCGCGACGGCGACGCCGCGGTCGCGGTCGTCGTCAAGGACGCCGGCGACGACCCCGACGTCACCCACGGCGCGCACCTCACCGCGCGCGTCGCGCTGACCGAGACGCCCGGGATCGTCCTGCGCGGCGGCGAGGGCGTCGGCACGGTCACGCGCCCCGGCCTCGGCCTGGAGGTCGGCGGCCCGGCCATCAACAAGGGCCCGCGCGCGCAGATCACGGCGGCGGTGAGCGAGGTCTTCGACCTGGACGAGGTCGGGGTCGAGGTGATGATCTCGGTCCCCGGCGGCGAGAAGATGGGGCGGCGGACGTCCAACCCGCGGCTGGGCATCCTCGGCGGGATCTCGATCCTCGGCACGACCGGGATCGTCCGGCCGTTCTCGACCGCCGCCTGGCGCGCGAGCGTCGGCCAGGCGATCGACGTCATGGACGCGCAGGGCGCCAAGACGGTGGTGTTGACCACCGGCGGCCGGACCGAGAAGGCGGCGCGCAAGCTGCTGCCCGAGCTGCCCGAGGTCTGCTTCGTCGAGGTCGGCGACTTCACCGGCTACGCGCTCAAGCGCGCGGCCAAGCTCGAGTTCGAGCGCTGCGTGTTCGTCGGCATGGCGGGCAAGCTGGCCAAGCTCGCCGCGGGCATCATGATGACCCACTGGACGCGGTCCAAGGTCGACCCCTTGTTCTTGGCCGAGGTCACCCGCGAGGCCGGCGGCGACGCGGCGCTGGCGGCGGAGGTCGCGGCGTCCAACACCGGCCGCCACGCCTGGGAGCTGTGGGAGGGCGCGGGCCTGCACGCCGCGTCGGACCTGCTGTGCGCCAAGGTGGCCGACAACCTCGGCGCCTACATCGACGGCGCGCTGGTCGTGGACTGCGCGATCGTCGACTTCGAGGGCGCGCGGCTGGCCGGCGCGTCGCCGGGCGCGCGCGGGCGGCTGGCCGTGGAGGCCCTGGCGTGATCGCCGTCCTCGGGGTCCACGGCGACCGCGTGCCCGCCGGGACCGAGGCGCTGCTGGAGCGCGCCGAGCTGGTCGCCGGCGGCGCGCGGCAGCTGCGGGCGCTGGCGCCGGGCGGCGTGCCGACGCTGACGCTCGGCGCGGGGATCGACGGCGCGCTGGGCGAGCTGGCGGCCTTCGACGGCCCGGCGGCCGTGCTCGCCTCGGGCGACCCGGGGTTCTTCGGCATCGTCCGCGCGCTGCGCCGCGCGATCCCGCCCGAGCGGCTGAGCGTGCACCCCGCGCCGGCCAGCGCCGCCGTCGCGTTCGCGCGGCTCGGGCTGCCGTGGGACGACGCGCTGCTGGTCAGCGCGCACGCGCGCGACCCGCGCCCGGCGCTGGCGGCCGCGCTGCGCCACCCGAAGGTCGCGATCCTCACCGACGGCGCGGCGACGCCGGCGTGGTTCGCGGAGCGGATGCGCGGGTGGGAGGGACGGACGCTGGCAGTGGCCGAGCGACTGGGCGCCGCGGACGAGCGCGTCGTCCACGGGACGCCCGAGGAGATCGCGGCCATGGCCTTCGACCAACCCAACGTGGTGGTGTCGCTCGCGGCGGCCGAGTCGATCGAGTTGACCGGTCCGGCGTGGGCGCTGCCCGAGGACGACTTCGACCACCGTGCGGGGATGATCACCAAGCGCGAGGTCCGGGCCGTCGCGCTCGCGCACCTCGGGCCGCGGACCGGGCGGCTGGTCTGGGACGTCGGCTGCGGGAGCGGCAGCGTGGCCGTCGAGTGCGCGCGGCTGGGCGCGGCGGTCGTGGCGATCGACGACGACGCCGACGCGGTGACGCGCACCGCGCGCAACGCCGAGGCGTTCGGCGTGCCGGTCCGGGTCGTCGAGGGCCGCGCGCCCGCGGCGCTGGACGGGCTCCCCGATCCCGACGCGGTCTTCGTCGGCGGCGGGGGCGCGGACCTGGAGGCGATCGTCGACGCCGCGGCGACGCGCGCGACCGCGCGCGCCGTGGTCGTGACGCTGGCGCTGGTCGAGCGCGCCGGGCCGGTGCTGGAGCGCCTGCGCGCGGCCGGGCTGGAGGCCGAGGCGACGCTCGTGCAGGCGTCGCGCCTGGCGCCGCTGGCGGGCGGGCACCGGCTGGCGGCGATCAACCCGGTGGTCGTGGCCGTGGGGCGGCGGACGTGACGGTCGCGCTCGGCGTGGGCGCCAGCCGCGGCTGCCCGTCCGACGAGTTGGAGGCCTTGGTGGCGGCGGCGCTCGGCGAGGCCGGGCTGACGCACGCCGACGTGGCGCTGCTGGCCTCGGCCGACGTCAAGGCCGGGGAGCCCGCGCTGCTGGCGCTGGCCCGCGCGCGCCGCTGGCCGCTGCGCCTCTACACGGCCGGGATGCTCGCGGGCGTGCCGGTGCCGACGCCGTCGGCGGTCGTGGCCGCCCACGTCGGGACGCCGAGCGTCGCGGAAGCGTCCGCGCTGCTGGCGGCCGGGCTCGGCGCGGAGCTGTTGGTGGACAAGCGACGCAGCGCGCACGCCACCTGCGCGATCGCGGCGACCCCATGATCTACGCCGCGACCACCGACTGCCGCGGCTGCGGGGCGTGCCTGAAGACCTGCCCGGAGCGCGCGCTGCGCCCGGCGCCCGCGTGGTTCGACGGGCCGCCGCTGCTCACGCTGATCGACAAGTGCACGGGCTGCGGCGAGTGCCTGGAGATCTGCCCGGCCGACGCGTTCATCCCCATGTCCGAGGAGGAGGCCCCGTGGCCGGTCGTCGCGTAGCCCATCCGATCGAGGTCGAGTCGATGGCGATCCTGCGGTCGCGACACGACTTCACCACCCTGCCGCCGCTGTCGCGCGCGGTCGCCGAGCGCGTCTGCCACGCCGGCGCCGACCTGTCGTTCGCCGAGTCGTTGGTGTTGGACGAGGCGGCGCTGCGCGCCGGTCGCGCCGCGCTGGCCGGCGGCGCGCCGATCTACGCCGACGCGCGGATGGTCGCGGCGGGGATCACGACGCGCGAGGCGATCGTGCCGCTGACCGACCCGCGGGTGCCGGCGCTGGCCGCCGAGGCCGGGACGACGCGCAGCGCCGCCGCGATGGCGCTGGCGGCCCGGGAGGCGCCGGCGGGCGCGGTCTGGGTCGTCGGCAACGCGCCGACCGCGCTGTTCCAGCTGTTGGCCCAGCCGCCCGCGGAGCCCGCGCTGGTCGTCGGGCTGCCGGTCGGCTTCGTCGGCGCCGCCGAGGCCAAGGCGGCGTTGGTCGACAGCGGGCTGCCGTGCGTGGCCAACCGCGGCGAGCGCGGCGGCAGCGCGGTGGCGGTCGCGGCGGTCAACGCGTTGTTGTACTTCTCGGAGGACGGCGCGTGACCGGCGCGGTCGTCGTCGACTTCGGCGGCGTGCGCCGCTGCCTGTCGTCCAGCGTCGTCGGCGGCGGGCTGCGCGACGCGCGGGCCTGGTTGAACCTCCAGGTCGAGCACGGCTACGCGCGGATGGACCCCGACGAGCACCTGCGCGAGGAGATGCGCGCCCGCGGGCTGGACGCGGCGACGACGCTCGGCGCGATGACCGCCGCCGACGTGTCGCGCGCGACGACCTGCGAGGAGGCGGGGGCCGCGCGCGCGGTGGCGACCGTGGGCATCGGCGTGCCGCTGGCCGCGGCGGGACGGCTGCTGCGGTCGGTCCCGGCGGTCAACACCATCAACGTGCTCGTGCTCGTGGAGGCGCCGCTGACCGACGCGGCGCTCGTCTACGCCGTCCAGACCGCGACCGAGGCCAAGGCCCAGGCCTTGGCCGACGCGCGCGTCGCGGCCGAGAACCACGACGGCTTCGCGACCGGCACCGCGACCGACAGCATCTGCGTCGCCGCGCTGCCGGGCGCGACCGAGCCGTTCGCCGGGCCGATGTCGACGGCCGGCGCGGCGATCGCGCGCTGCGTGCACGCGGCGGTCCACGAGGGCGCGCGGGACTTCGTCGCCCGCCGCGACGCGGAGGCCGCGCGCTGATGCCGGCGGCTCGCGCGGTGGGGCTGCTCGGGGCGGTCGCGCTCGACGCGCTGCTCGGCGACCCGGCGCGCTTCCACCCGGTGGCGGGCTTCGGCCGCGCGGCGCTGGCGCTGGAGCGCGTCGCCTACCGGCCGTCGCGGGCGGCGGGCGCGACCTACACCATCATCTTGGTCGTCGCGCCCGCGCTGGCGGCGCGGCGGGTCGGCGGCGGACGCGGTCGCGCGGTCGCGCTGGCGGCCTGCGGCTGGGCGGCGCTCGGCGGGCGGTCACTGCGGCGGACCGCGGCGCGGATGGCCGACCTGATCGACGCGGGCGAGCTGGAGGCGGCGCGGGCGCTCGCGCGGTCGCTCGTCGCCCGGCGCACCGCGACGCTGGACGGCGCGGAGCTGACGCGCGCGACGCTGGAGTCGCTGGCCGAGAACACCGCCGACGCCGAGGCGGGCACGCTGCTGTGGGGCGCGGTCGCGGGCGCGCCGGGCGCGGTCGCGCACCGGGCGGCGAACACGCTCGACGCGATGGTCGGCTACCGCAGCGAGCGCTACGCGCAGTTCGGCTGGGCGGCGGCGCGGCTGGACGACGTCCTCGGCTGGCCGGCCGCGCGCGCCTGCGCCGGGGCGACCGTGGTCGCGGCCGTGCTGTGCGGCGAGGACGCGCGCGGCGCGGTCCGCGCCTGGCGCCGCGACGGCGCTCGCCACCCGAGCCCGAACGCCGGCCGCGTCGAGGCCGCGTTCGCGGGCGCGCTCGGCGTCACGCTCGGCGGGCGCAACGACTACGACGGGACGGTCGAGGACCGGCCGCGCCTGGGCGACGGCCCGCCGCCGGACACCGCCGCGCTGCGCCGGGCGATCCGGCTCAGCGCGACGACCTCGGCGGTGCTGGCGCTCGGCGCCGCGGGGGTGGCGGCATGGCGCTGACGCTCGTCCTCGGCCCGCGGCGGTCGGGCAAGAGCCGCGTCGCCGAGCGGCTCGCGGGGGAGGCCGGCGAGCAGGTGGTCGTCCTCGCCCCGCTGACGGTCACCGACGACGAGATGGCCGCGCGCGTCGCCGCGCACCGCGCCGCGCGTCCGGCGGGGTGGGAGACGGTCGAGCGGGTCGACGTGGTCGCCGCGCTGCGCGGCGCGCCGCCCGAGGCCACCGTCCTGCTCGACTCGCTGGGCACGTGGGTCGGCGAGGTGCTCTGGCGCGCGGGCGCGCTGGACGACCCGAAGCGGGCGCCGTCGCTCGAGGCGGAGACCGCCGCGCTGGCGCGGGCCGCGAGCGCGCGCCCCGGCGCCACGATCGTCGTCGCCGAGGAGGCCGGCTGGGGTCCGGTGCCGCCGTCCGGCGCCACGCGCCTCTGGCTCGACGTCCTCGGCGACGCGTCGCAGGCGCTGAGCGCGGTCGCCGAGCGCGCGCTGCTCGTCGTCGCCGGGCGGATCGTGGAGCTGCCGTGACCGGCGGCGACGTCCACGGCGACGTCTGGGCGCGCGGCGCGCGCGACGACCACGCGGTCAACGTCGCCACCGGCGGTCCGCCGGACTGGCTGCGCGCGCTGCTGCGGCGCGAGCTGGACGACGCGCTGGCCGCCTATCCCGACGAGACGGCGGCCGCGGAGGCGATCGCGTTCCGCCACGGCCGTGACCCGGACGAGGTCGTGCTCCTCAACGGCGCCGCGCAGGGCTACGCGCTCGTCGCGCGGGTGCTGGCGCCGCGGCGCCCGGCGATCGTCCACCCGCAGTTCATGGAGGCCGAGCGCGTGCTGCCCGGCGCGACGCGCGTCGTGCTCGGCGAGCCGTTCGCGCTGGACGGCGCGCGGGTCCCGACCGACGCGGACCTCGTCGTCGTCGGCAACCCCACCAACCCGACCGGCGTCCTGCATCGGCGCGCGGACGTCCGGGCGCTCGGGCGCACGGTCCTGGTCGACGAGGCGTTCATGGACTTCGTCCCCGGCGAGCCCGAGACGCTGGCCGGGGGAGACCGCCACGGCGACGGCGCCGGGGGCGACGTCATCGTGCTGCGCAGCCTCACGAAGATCCTCGCGGTGCCCGGGCTGCGCGTCGGCTACCTGCTCGCGCCGCCGGCGCTGGCGCGACGCCTGCGCAACGCGCGCCCGGCGTGGTCGGTCAACGCGCCGGCGCTCGTCGTCGCCCGCGCCGCCGCGCTGCATCCGGAGCGCCTCGCGCCGATCGTCGAGCGCGCGCGGCGCGACCGGGAGGCGCTCGCCGCCGCGCTGCGGGACCTCATGAAGGTCCACCCGGGCGCCGCCGCGAACTTCGTGCTCGCCGAGCTGCCGGGCGACGGCCCCGACGCGCTGACGCTGGCGACCGCGCTGCGGCAGGACGGCATCGCGATCCGTCCCGCCTCGACGTTCCCGGGGCTCGGCTCCCACCACGTGCGGCTCACCGCGCGCGGCGGCGCCGCCGACGCGCGGCTGGTGCAGGCGCTAGGCCGGCGTGCGGTCCAGGGCACGCCGGCCTGAGCGCTGCTCCCTACCCCGCGCGCAGCGCGAGCGGCCGCGACACCGCCGCGGCGACGCTCGCGGACGGCACGACCGCCGCCGTTGCGCGCAGCTTGGCCCGCTTGGCCACCTTGACCTTCGCGGAGAACGTGCACTTCTTGGTGGCCTTGACGGTGGCCTTGGCCACCGTCTTGCGACCGGCCGTGACGGTGACGAGCACCTTGGTCCCGGACGGGCAGGTCGGCGACAGCTTGCCGCTCAGCGCGAACCGGTAGGGCGCCCGGCGCACGCGCTTCTGCTTGGCGCTCAGCGACACCTTGACGGTGGCCGGGCGCTTCGGCGTGCCGCCGCTCGGGCCCTTCGTGCCGCCGGACGGCGGCGTCGTCCGAGGACCGCCGTCGCCGCCGGGGCCGGGGCCCACGGGGCCGTCGCCCGACGGGTCCGAGGGACCGCTCGGACCGGGGTCCGACGGATCCGTCGTGGCCGCCGCGGCGCCGAGGTCGGCGAACCGCTCGCCCTGGGCCGACGTCGCGTGGACGGTCCCGAACCACTCGCCCGCCGGCAGGTCGGTCGTGGCCGAGTACGCGCCGGCGCCGTCGTCGTGCAGCGTCAGCGTCCGCGTCGCCCCGCCCGGGCTGCGCAGGTCGGCCGTGACCGTCGCGCCGCCCACGGCGCTGCCGCCGTCGCGGAGCGTCGCGGTCACCTTCCCGCCCTCGCGGGCGGCGTGCAGCACCAGCGGCGAGCCCTCGAACGCCGCGACGACCGCGACCTTCGTCGCGCCCCCGCCGACCTGCGACAGCCGCAGCGTCCACGTGCCCGCCGCCGGCGAGGCGGCGCGCTGGAAGCGCATCGGCGCGCGCGCGGCGTCCGAGCCCGCGGCGACCGCGTCGACCACCGCGCCGCCCGGCGCGATCAGCGACGAGCTCACGTCGGACGGGGCCGTCGTGCCGACCGACAGCGCGGTCGCGACGCCGACCGGGAGCGCCACGTCGACCGTGCCGCCCGCGGGGACCGTGACGGTCTTGGCGACGCCCGTCTGGACGGCGGGCTCGGCGTCGGCCTTGGCCGCCACCGCCTCACGCTCGACCGGCGCGGTGGAGCGCGCCGCGACCTCGGCCCGCGGGCCGGTCGCGGGCAGCTGGAAGACGTTCTGCAGCTGGTCGGGATCCTGGCCGACGCGCGGCTTGACGAACGACGAGAAGATCGACGACAGGTCGGTCAGCTCCATGTGCTGGGCGTAGGTCTTGGCGACGTCGGAGATCGTCCACCACGCGCTGGGGACCGACACCACCAGGTCGCCGTGCTCGGGATCGGTGCACGTGCGCTCGTTCCAGTCGCCGGCCATCAGCGAGAACGGGACCATCCGGCGGTCGGTGATCTGCTGGTTGAACACGCCGTCGACGTAGCTGGGCTTGAGCTGGTCGGTCGGCGTGCCCCACGCGGCCATGCCGATCAGGTCCGCGCACGGCGAGCCCATGTTCGGCGTGCCGAGCATCACCAGGTGCGTCACCGTCGGCCGGTAGTCGGTGTACGGGTCGGGCATGAGCTTGGCGATGTAGTACCGCGAGATCAGCCCGCCCATCGAGTGCGCCACGAGGTCGACGTGCTCCGCGTTCTCCGTCTCGCGGATCGACTGCACGTACCTGGCTTCCTGCGCGGCGTTCTGGGCGATCGAGTCGCCGTTCATCGGGTCGGTGTTCATGATGCCGATGCCTCGGACGTCGCCGACCGCGTAGACGCGGTCCTTCAGCTCGGGGTGGATCGCGGACGGGATGACCTGCTTGGCGACGTTCCAGCCCTTGTAGTTGGCGTTCCAGCCGTGCACCGCCACGATCGGCTTGGGCAACACCTTCACCTTGACGTAGCCGCCGCCCCAGCCGGTGCGGATCTCCAGCTCGCGATCGGACTTCGGGGCGCCCTTCTCCCACGCGAAGCCCGAGGTGTCCCACTCGAACTGGATCTTCTTGGACTGCCCGGCCGGGAACGTCGTGAACGGGCCCTCGGTGTTCGTGCCGGCGTCGATCAGCTGGCGCTTGCCGACGCGCTCGCGCCAGTTGACGATGCCCTTGACCGTGTAGGGCGAGGTGTTGGTGAACGTGGCGGTGACGAACACGCGGTTGCCGTCGATCGTGCCGGTCGCGGGGACCGGCATCAGGTCGCCGGTGATCACCTGGACCTGCTCCAGCTCGACGTTCGTCAGGCAGATCGCGCACTGGACGGTCGCGTGGCCCTCGCCGCTGTAGCTGTAGCGGCAGTTCGGCAGCCCGTTGGGCGGGCACGCGGCGTCGTCGTTGAACGGGACGTCGAACGTCTTGCTCGCGCCGGTCGGCGGGGTGCCTCCGACCGGGATCGACGCGCCGCCGACGATGCCCGACAGCATCGGGCCCACCACCGAGCCGGTCTTGCTGCCGTTGCTGCACGAGCTGCCCGACGCCCAGTCCAGCGCGGCGACGCCGCTGCCGGGCTTCAGCTTGCCGGCGCCGGCCCGCGCCGGCTGCGGCGGCGCGATCGCCTTGCCCGAGATCTGGCAGCTCACGTTCTCCCACGTGTAGCCCTTGACCGAGTCCCAGTGGCGGAAGCGGGCGCTGAGGCTGCCGCTGCCGGGGATCTGCGTGTACTGCTTGACCTGCGTCGAGGCGCCGCCGTCGTCGATCATCGACAGGCCGCCGTAGAGGTCGCCGGCGTAGGAGACCATCGAGAAGTCCACGGCGGCGTTGTCGTTGTAGTTCTCGTCGGTGTCGGGGCTGGAGGACTTCAGCGAGCCCGAGACGCCGCCGGCGTAGGTGACCTTGCCGCCGGTGATGACCTGGGTGATCGGCCAGGAGGAGGCGGCGCCGGCGGAGGTGGGGAGGACCGCCGCCGCGCAGGCGCACGCGAGGGCGAGGAGCAGGGACGGGGAGCGGAGCATGTCCAGACCTTCCTGGAGGCGTGCCCGGGGCACATCAGGGTGTCGCCTAGTCGCCGGCGCGGGTGAGGTTCGGGACCGGCAGCGAGGCGCATCCGGGCCGCACGCACGACGTCCCGATCGTCGGCAGCTCGATCGACGACGCGTGGCCCGGCTCGGTCAGCACCTTCACGGTGCCGCCCAGGCGCGCCAGCAGCGCCGGGAGCGGCGGGAGCTGGTGCGGGAAGTCGGCCGGGTCGACGACGACCTTCAGGCGGTGGCCGGCCTTCAGGACCCAGTTGGTCGGGAAGATCTCGACGTCCAGCGCGGTCGGCTGCCCGGCGGTCACGGGCAGGACCGACGCCTGCGTGAACGGGTGCCACGGCTGCAGCAGGTGGCCCTTGACCACCCGGGCGCGCGACGCGTCGGTGGCCCGGAACGACGCGGTCTGCCAGCCGGTCGTCATGCCGGTCGACGTCCCGTCGGGCGCGACGTCGTCGACGCGCACGGTCACGGCGGCGTCCGCGGCCGTCGTCGTCACCCACAGCTTCGCGGCCAGCGGCCCGCTGATCCGCAGGTCCGCCGACAGCGGCGCGCTCTGGTAGGTCGCGCCCCCGCTCAGCGAGTTGGGGCGGTCGTCGGTGAAGCACGGCAGCGCCTCGGCCAGGCCGGCCGTCCACTGCCCGGTGCTCATGGTGCAGAGGCCGCTCACCGGATGCTGGACGAACGACTGCGCCGGCTCGCTGGTCCCGGGCGCGTCGCGGGTCAGCGTCTGGCCGCCGCGCAGGTACCAGGTCTGCGGGTCGAGCTTGGGGTCGGGCCAGTCGGCCTGCGTCTCGTAGCGCTCGTCGCCGTAGGCGTACTGGGTGACCTTGGGGATGCCGGCGATGTTGGTGTCGATCCCCTTCAGGTAGCGGTCGAACCAGCGCAGCTGGAGGTCGCTCAGCGACGGCACGCCGTCGGCCGGCAGCCCGGAGCCCTGCGAGCCGCCGACGTGCGTCCACGGGCCGATCAGCAGGCGCGCGGGCACGCGGCTCTTGAGGCGCTCGTAGATCAGCGGCTCGCCGCGCTGGAAGATGTCGTGGAGGCCGCCGACCACGAACGTCGGCACCTGGATCTTGTCCAACACCTCGATCGGCGAGCGCGTCTTCCAGAACGGCCCGTCGTAGGCGACGCTGCCGCTGCCGGTCAACGACCCCAACAACGTCGGCATGGTGAAGCTCAGCGCGCCCCCGACGTGCTGGAGCAGGGTGATGGGGTCGGTGACGAGGCCGCCGCCGGTGACCAACCCCAACCACAACGGGATGAACGACAGGTTGATGTCGCCGCCGCTGAACACGATGTCGCGGTAGCCGTCGGCCATCGGCACGACCGGGAAGATCGCCTTGAGGTGGGGCGGGCGCAGCGCGGCCGTGTAGAGCTGGGTGAGGCCCATGTACGACGGGCCGTCGAGGCCGACGTGGCCGTCGCTCCAGGACTGCCGGGCCGCCCACTCGACGATCTCATAGCCATCGTGTTGCTCGGACGGGCCGAACGAGTCCCACGACCCGGCGGAGTGCCCGGTCCCGCGGACGTCGACGGTCACCTGGACGTAGCCGCGCTGGACCAGCGAGCTGCTCCCGCCGCCGAGCGCCGCGCCGGCCGCGTCCTTGCCGTACGGCGTCTGCGTGACGAGCACGGGGAAGGTGCCCGGCGCGTCGGGCCGCTCGACGTTGGCCTTCAACACCGTGCCGTCGCCCATCGTGATCGGCACGTCGGTGTCGGTGACCGTCGCGTACTGCGCCGGGCGCGTGTACGCGCTCCACGCGCCGCCGTCGCCGTCGGCCGCCTGCGCCGCCGCGGGCGCCATCGCCATCGCGGTCGCCGTCGCGGCGGCCAGCAGCGCCGCGACCCTCCTCCCGATCGAACCCATGGAGGCGGGAACGCGCCGGTTCCCCGGAACTTGCGGTCACATCCCGCGCCTGCGATACGACCTGCTCTCCGACGATGCGGCACGACGACCTCGACGACGCGGCGCTGCTGGCGGCGCTGCGCGACCAGCCGGAGGCGTTCGCCGCCCTCTACCGCCGCTACGAGCGGCCGGTGCTCGGCTACCTGCTGCGCCGCACGCGCGCCCCGGAAGCCGCCGCCGACCTCGCCGCCGAGACGTTCGCCGCGGCGCTGGAGGCGCTGCGCCGCGACGCCGGCCCGCGCGACCCGGCCGCCTGCGCGGCGTGGCTGTTCGGGATCGCCCGCCACAAGCTCGCCGACAGCGCCCGGCGCGGGCGCGTGGAGGAGGACGCGCGGCGCCGGCTGGCGATGGAGCGCCTGGCGCTGACCGACGCCGACCTGGAGCGGATCGAGGCGCTGACCGGCGACGAGCTGGTCGCCGCGCTGCCCGCCGACCAGCGCGCGGCCGTGCTCGCGCGGATCGTCGACGAGCGCGACTACGAGGAGATCGCCGGGACGCTGGAGACCTCGGCGCTCGTGATCCGCAAGCGCGTCAGCCGTGGCCTGGCCACGCTGCGCGCCCGACTGGAGGAGGGCCGATGACCGCGTCGCTGCTGCCCGAGCTGGAGGCGCGGCTGCGCGAGGCCGCGCGGCGGACGCAGCCGCCGCCCGCGTCCGGGCCCGCGCCGCGACGCCCTCGGCGCCTCGCTGCCCCGCGCGGTCGCCGTCGCCGCGCCGTCGTCCTGGCGGTCGCGCTCGCGCTGCTGCTCGCCTCGGTCGCCGTCGCGGCCGTCCGCCACTTCACGCGCGCGGGCGACCCGGCGCCCAAGCGCTACGGGCTCGGCACCCCGTTCCGCGGCCCGGGGCGCCCGCTGCCCGGCGGCGCGCGGCTGCTCGACGTGCGCGCGCCGGACCCCGACGGCGGGCTGCCGTGGGGCATCCGGCTCTACCGGACCAACCGGCACGCGGCGTGCTGGCAGGTCGGCCGCGTGCTCGACGGCCGGCTCGGCGTGCTCGGCGCCGACGGCCTGCTGGACGACGACGGGCTCTTCCACGAGCTGCCCGTCGAACGCGACCAGTGCCGTCCGCTGGACGGCGCCGGGCACGTGTTCGCGTTCCAGAACGCGCTCGCGCTCGACAACGGCATCCAGGCGCGGCTGACCTGCCACCCGCGCGGATGGGTCGCCGACCGGCAGCGGCGCACGGTCTGCCCGGACGGCAGCGGACGCCTCGTGCTGTACGGGTTCCTCGGGCCGCTGGCGCGGACGGTGCAGCTGACCGGTGCGGGGCCCGCGCGCGTGGTGCGCGTGGGGGAGGAGGGCGCGTTCGTGCTCGCGCTCGCGCTGCCGGATCCGCTCAGGAGCCCCGACTACACGCTGACCGCCACCTACGCCGACGGCACGACCCGGCCGGTCGACGACGTGCCGCCGGTCGAGTCCGTCCCCGACCCGCGGGCCGACCGCGCGCGGCCGCCGGGCTACGTGGATCCGCTGCGCGGCCTGCCCGACCCGGCCCGCGTGCGCCGTCCGCTGCACGTCACCCGCGAGCGCTGGGGCGGCAACGTCGTCTACCGGATCGCCTTCCGCGCGCCGGCGGCCACGCACCGCTACGGCGTGCAGTACACGCTGCGCGTCGACGGGCCCGCGAGCGGCCGGGCCTGCGAGGACCGCCCCTGGCACTCCAGCGGCGGCCCGCTGCCGGAGACCGTCCGCGCCGGGCAGCGGCTGGTCGTCGCGTTCACGCCCGGCTGGCAGATGCGCTGGGGCCGCGGCTGGTGCCCGGGCCGCTACCGGGTCACGGTCGTCCTGCACGACCGCGCGCACGCCGTCGGGTCGTTCGCCTTCACCGCGTAGGGGCGGCGACGGCCCCTGGCCGATCGTCCGGGTGTCGTCGGTGACGCCGTTGTGTAGGGTGCCGCGCGATGTTCGCTCAGAGCCGTTTTGTACTTGGGATCCTCGCGGCGCTCATGCTGGTCGTGGGCCTGCCCGCCGCCGCGCTCGCGGCCGACGCCGACCCGCCCGCGCCGTCGGTGGTCGTGGGCGAGGCGACGGACGTCACCGGCACCGCGGCGACGCTCCACGCCCAGGTCGACACCAACGGGACGCCGACGACCGGGTACTTCGTCTACGGGACGACGCCCGACCGGCTCACGCAGCGGACGCCCGAGGTCGACCTCGGCTCCACCGGCACGGTCCCGCTCACCGCGACGGTGACCGGGCTGGCGGCGAAGACGACCTACTACTACAACGCGATCGTCGAGAACGACGACTGGTTCGCCAACGGCGACGGCAAGACGTTCGTGACGCTCTCCCCGCCGGAGACCGTCGCCGGCACGACGACCGACATCACCTACAAGTCGGCGACGCTGCACATCGGCGTCGCCACGCACGGGCAGCCGATCACGATCAGCGGCCGCGTCGGCACCGGGCGCGTCCTCGGCCCGCATGGGATCGTCGGTCCCTTCAGCGTCACCGCGACGTTCGGCCCGATCGCCGTGGCGGCCGACGGCGACGTCGCGATCCCGCTGCCCGCGCTGGCGGCCGGCACGAGCTACGTCTGGGCCGCGACCGCCTCCGGCCCCGGCGGCCAGAGCCCGAGCGTCGGCGAGTTCCGCACCGAGTCGCTGATCTACATGCCGCCGCCGCGGGTCTCCGAGAAGAAGGTCGCCTACGGCACGCACGTCGCGATCACGGGCTCGATCAGCAAGCCGGCGCGCGTCCTCACGCTGGTCGAGCAGGCGTCGCCGTTCACCGGCGTGATCACGCCGCTGCTGGGCACGGTCGCGACGACCGACGCGACCGGCGCCTACGCCTTCGACCTCCGCGCGGAGCACTCGGCCCGCTACGGCGTCACCACCGACGGCGCGGCCGAGTCGACGGCGGGCAACCTCACCAAGGTCGAGGTCTTCCCGGTCGTCACGGCCAAGCTCCAGCGCGCCAAGGGCCACCGCTTCGTGGTCTCCGGCCGCTACCAGCCGGCCGTCGACGGCAAGGTGACGCTCTTCCGCCGCGACGCCGGACGCGTCGGCACGGCGCTGACGAGCAAGGGCACGTTCCGCTTCGCCGCCCGCGCGCTGAGGCCCGGCAGGTACGAGGTGCGGGTGACCCCGGCCCCCGTCGCGGGCCTGCTCATGGGCAAGAGCGCGACGGTCGTCGTCCCCAAGCGCTAGCCACGAGCTAGCGTTCCGGCCGATGTCCGAGGACCAGGAGAACCCCGAGTACGAGCGCCCCAGCCCCGAGCGCCTCGCGCGGCGGCGCGCGGCGCTGTCGCAGCTGACGCAGTACGGCAACCCGGTGCTGCGCAGCACGGCGTCGCCGGTGACGCGCTTCGACAACGAGCTGGCCGAGCTGGCGGGCCGGATGGGCTTCCTGATGGACGAGGCGATCGGCGTCGGGCTCGCGGGCCCGCAGGCCGGCGTGCTCAAGCGGCTGTTCGTCTACCGCTTCGCCGACGAGGAGGCGCTCGGCGTGCTCGTCAACCCCGAGGTCGTCCGGCGCGGGGAGGAGGTCCAGACGATCGAGGAGGGCTGCCTCTCGATCCCCGACGTCCACGTGCCCGTCGAGCGCCCGGCGCTCGTCGAGGTCACCGGCGTCGACCTCGACGGCCACCCGCTGACCGTCGTCGCCGAGGGCCCGGACGCGACCGTCCTGCAGCACGAGATCGACCACCTCGACGGCGTGCTGATGCTCGACCGCACCGACAAGGACTCGCGCAAGGCCGCGCTGCGGGCGCTGCGCGAGGCGGCGCAGGGTGACTAGGCGCCGGGCTCGTCCGCGAGCAGGCGCTCGACGGACGCGACCTTGTCGTCCAGCGTCTGCGGCTTGTCGCGGCGCTCGTCGAGCTTGAGCACCGTGTAGACGCGCGGGAGCCCCAGCTCGAACGGCACGGCGTGCAGCTCGCCGACCAGCTCCAGGATGTCGGCGGTCTCGCCCTCCAGCGACGTGCCCATCGCGTGCAGGCGGTGCCGCACGCGATCCTGGGCGTTCAGCTTGCGCTGGATCGCCGCGATGTAGCGGCTGGCGCTCGGGTCGCTGCGCCCGAGCCCGATCACGGTGAGGTCGGCGGTCGCCATGCCCGCGACGCTAGCGCGTCGGGCCGGGGCGCTACCAGGCCTGGCCGGACCCGCAGCGCGGGCAGGCGACCGACGTGGAGACCGCGGCCTGGAAGGCGAACCCGCAGCCGCACGTGTAGAGCGCGGAGTCCTCGGGCGCCACGCAGGCGCGGTGGCGGCGCTCGGCGGGGTGCTCGTCGGCGGGCGGCGGCGGCGTCGCGGCCGGCCGCTCGAGGACGTGCGGACGGCGATCGGTGCGGGGACGACTGGGGGTCAGAGGTCGAACGCGCATGAGATGTCCGGGTGATCGTCGTCTCAGAAACGGCGCTTGAACCCGCGTGGACACGCGCCCTACCCAACTTCGGGGCCCACCCGGAGGCGCTTCCCGCGCGCGAGGCTGCGATACTGGTGGGCGATGGACCCTGCACGCAAACGCCGCGTACGTCTCGTCGTGGCGTTGAGCACCGCCGTGATCCTCGCGGTCGCGCTCGTCTACACCAGCTTCAGCGCCTCGTCGGAGGCGCGCTCACCGAGCCAGCTCCTGGCCGGCGCCCAGACCGGGAAGAGCTACCAGCTGACCGGCAAGGTCGTGAACGGCTCGATCGAGAAGTCCGGGACGACCTACCGGTTCCGCGTCCGTGACCGCTCCGGCACGACCTCGGTCCCGATCGTCTACACCGGCTCGGTCGCCGACACCTTCCGCGACGGGCGCGAGGTGATCGTCACGGTCAAGCGCCAGGGCGACGCGTTCGTCGGCGAGAAGGACTCGCTGGTCACGAAGTGCCCGTCCAAGTTCCAAGAGCAGTCCAAGACGCAGAAGACCTGAGCGGGGCCCATGTCTGATCTGGGTCGCGGTCTGCTGTTCCTGGCGTTCGCCGTCGCCGTCTACGGCGTGTTCGCCGCGCTCTACGGCGGGATCGGCCACCGCCGCGAGTGGGTCACGAGCGCCCGTCGCAGCGTCTACGCGCTGGCGGGCCTCAGCACCGCCGCCTTCGCGGTGCTCGAGATCGCGTTCCTGCGCAACGACTTCTCGTTCGCGGTCGTCCAGTCGCACAGCTCGACGACCACGCCGTTCTTCTACAAGTTCGCGGCCGCCTGGTCCTCCCAGGAGGGCTCGCTGCTGCTCTGGCTGTGGCTGCTGTCGGTGTGGTCCAGCCTCGTCGTCTTCCTCACGCGCCACCGCATGCGCGACGTGCAGCCCTACGCGATCGCGACGCTGCTGGGCTTCGCGACGTTCTTCGGCGGCCTGCTGGTCTTCAAGGTCTCGCCCTTCGACACGCTGCCGATCGCGCCCCAGGACGGCACGGGCCTCAACCCGCTGCTGCGGCACCCGTCGATGATGATCCACCCGCCGATGCTCTACAGCGGCTACACGCTGTGGTCGGTGCCGTTCGCCTTCGCGGTCGGCGCGCTGGTCGTGCGGCGCGTGGACGCCGAGTGGATCCAGGCCACGCGCCGGTTCGCGCTCGGCGCCTGGTTCTTCCTCGGCGTCGGCATCCTGCTCGGCGCCCGCTGGTCCTACGCCGAGCTGGGCTGGGGCGGCTACTGGGCCTGGGACCCGGTCGAGAACGCGTCGCTGCTGCCGTGGCTGACCGGCACCGCGTTCCTGCACTCGATCATGGTGCAGGAGAAGCGCGGGATGCTGAAGACGTGGAACGCGTCGCTGATCCTCGGCACCGGCACGCTGGCGATCCTCGGCACGTTCCTCGTGCGCTCCGGGATCCTCGACTCGATCCACGCGTTCACGGGCTCGGACCTCGGCGTCCCGTTCGTGATCCTGATCGGCGCGATGATCCTCGGGTCGGTCGCGCTGGTCGTCTCTCGGCGCGACGTGCTGCGCTCGGAGCACAAGCTCGACTCGCTGCTGTCGCGCGAGGCGATGTTCCTGGCCAACAACCTCGTGCTGGTCGGGATGGCGTTCGTCGTCTTCTGGGGCACGTTCTTCCCGCTGATCTCCGAGGCGATCACCGGCGAGAAGCAGTCGCTCGGGCCGCCCTGGTACGACAAGTACGTGGTGCCGCTGGCGCTCGCGCTGGTGCTGCTCAGCGGCGTCGGCCCGGTGATCGCGTGGCGGCGCGCGACGCCCAAGAACGCGCGGCGCAACTTCACGTGGCCGATCGCCACCGGCGTGGTGACCGCGATCGTGCTGTTGCCCTTCGGCGTCGGCGGCCGGCCGTGGGCGCTGGCGATGTTCGCGCTGGCCGCGTTCGCGATCGCCACCGTCGTCCAGGAGTTCGTGCGCGGCGTGCGCGCCCGCCGGGCGATGACCGGCGAGCCCGTGCCGCTGGCCTTCCTGACGCTGATCCGCCGCAACCGGCGGCGCTACGGCGGCTACGTCATCCACCTCGGCATGGCCGTGCTGTTCATCGGCGTGGCCGCCTCGTCGGCCTTCCAGCACGTCAACACGATCGAGCTGAAGAAGGGCCAGACGACGAACATCGGCCGCGGGTACTCGGCGCGCTACGACGGCCCGACGTCGCGCATCGACGTCAAGGCCGACGGCGTCGAGCGGCTGGTCTTCGGCGCGAAGCTGACCGTGATGAAGGGCAAGAAGGTCGTCGCGCACCTCGCGCCGGAGCGCGGCTACTACCCGATCTCGGGCGCTCCGTTCGCGGGCGCGATCGGCAAGTACTTCGACGGCGAGTCGACGTCGGAGATCGCGATGAGGGCCGGGCTGGGCATCGACATCTGGAGCGCGGTGACGCCCGACCTCGACCCGACGCTGGCCGACGTCAAGAAGGGCGACAAGGTCTTCGCGGCGGCGCAGGGCAAGATGAGCGACACCGAGTACGCGACCGCGCTCGGCACGGCGATCCGCGGGCTGACCGACAGCTACGCGTCGAAGGCGCCGCCGGCGACGTTCCGGCTGATCGTCTCGCCGATGGTCACGTGGATCTGGATCGGCTCGCTGCTGGCGTTCCTGGGCGGGATCATCTGCATCTGGCCGACCGCCGACCTCGCGCACCGGCGGGCGACCGCCGGCTACGCCGCCCGCGTCGCGCGCGACCTCGGCCGCACCGGCGCCGAGCGCGCCTAGGCGCCGCGGATGGACGTGGTGGCGGTGGTCGGGGTGCTCGCGGCGGCGCTGATCGTGGGCTGGGTCATCGCCGGCCCGCTGCGCGGCGGCCGGGCCGAGGCCGACGACGCGGCGCTCGCCGCGCGCCTCGAGGACCTCGAGGCCGCCAAGGAGGCGCGCTACCGCGAGATCCGCGAGGCCGAGATGGACTTCCGCACCGGCAAGCTGTCGGAGGCCGACTACAAGGCGATCGACCGCCAGCTGCGCCAGGAGGCAATGGAGATCCTCCGCCGCCTGGATGCGCTGGGCGGCCCGGCCGAGTAGCCTCTAGGACGCAATGCTCGAGACGATCCTCTCCGTCGTGCAGGTCGCCATCTGCGTCGTCCTCATCTTCCTGGTGCTCATGCACTCGGGCAAGGACGCCGGCCTCTCCGGCGCCTTCGGCGTCGGCACCGGTCAGGGCTCGCTCGGCGGCGGCTCCATGGTCGAGCGCAACCTGAACCGCTGGACGATCCTCTTCGCCGTGCTCTTCGCGGTGAACACGATCATCCTGTTGAAGATCAACTAGCCCGTGGCGCGTTTGCGCGCCGTCTCGCCGCGCCTGACGGCCGCGGCGCGTTTGCGCGCCGTCTCGCCGCGCCTGGCGGCACGCGACGGAGCTTGACGGGCGGCCGCCCGCCGGCGCTCGCCGCGCACCGCCAGCCACGACGATCCGGGGCGCAAACGCGCCACGGTCGCGTGTGGTGGCGATCCACTCAGCAGCCGATGGGCTTGCCGCTGCGGTCGCCGACCTTGCGGTCGCGCAGCGTGATGGTCTTGGTCGAGGAGACGGTGGAGCCGTCGGCGGCCTTGGCCGAGAGCGTGACGGGGTAGCGGCCGGGGGAGGCCTTGGCGCCCTTGCCGGAGGTGCCGGCGACGGGGTAGAAGCGGCCGTTCTTGAGCGGCACGGTGAACGTGTAGCACTTGCTGGCCTTGCCGCCGACCGAGCCGATCGAGCCGCCGCCGTGCTTGGCGAACGTGCCCGAGGCGCGGATCAGGCCGTCGAAGCGGCGCGGCAGCTGGCCGTGGGTCTTGACGACCACGACCACGAGCTTCTTGCCCAGGTTGGGCTTGAACGCGTCGTAGTAGGCGTAGCCGGACACGATCTTGATCGAGGCGGGCGTCGCGGGCCGGGTCGCGGCGAGCACGGCGCCGGCGGGCAGGGCGGTGGCGCCGGCGGTCGTGGCCAGAGCGAGCAGGGGGAGCAGGCGGGAGCGGGTCATGTCCTCGGAACGTGGCGATGGGCTGGGAGGTGACGCCGGGATCCAGGTTGGCGCACGCGAGGCCGTCCGCCAACCCGGCGGACACGCCCCTAACGCACGGTCAACGCGAACGTGCCGACCCGGTCGCGCAGGCTGCGCGGGCGGGCGCTCTCGTCGGCGTTGGCGCGCACGAGCGTCACCGCGCCGAAGTAGTGGCCGGGATGCTTGAAGGGAAACGTCACGGTGACGAGGTCGCCGGCGGCGTGGTCGCGGCCGGAGGGCCCGACCGCGTAGGTGCTCGCCCCGGACCGGGTCAGCGAGACGTCGTAGTCCTCCAGCGTGCCGTGCACGGCGACCGGCGCGCGGAAGCTGACCTGGATCGCGATGCGGCCCCGGCGGTCGTGGACCGCGCGCGCCCGGACGGCGGCGCGGGCGCGGCCGGCGCGCAGGCGGCGCAGCGGCGCCGTGCGACGGCCCGGGATCGCGCAGCGCCCGCCCGCGGCGCCGCGCTCGGTGACCGCGCACCGCTTCCCGCCCGCGAACGCGATCTCGGTGATCGGCGAGTTGGTGGGGACGACCCCGCCGGTGACGCCGTTGAAGTCGCGGCTCGCCGTGTCGGGCAGGACGATCAGGTACGCGCCCTCCGGGCCGACCGTCGGGACCGTGTGCGGGCCGTCGGCCAAGGTGTAGGTGACGCTGCGGGCCCGCGGTCCGAGCGTCCCGAAGTACAGGTTGCGGACGTCGCCGTCCGGGCACAGGTCCGACTCGGGCGCGCCGACGACGAACTGCCGCGGCTCGCAGCTGCCGCCGGGCGTGGCGGCCGAGGCGATGCCGGTCGCGGCCGCGCCGGCGTAGAGCCTGCCGTCGCGGTCCAGCGGCGCGCAGGCGGAGATCGAGCTGACCGCGTCGACCGGGATCGGGTGGAAGCGCCCGTCGTCGCGGAAGGCGTGGTCCTGGCCCAACGCGCCGAGCTGCCCGTCCTGCACGCGGCCGACCTGCACGCAGCCGAGGCCGCGCGTCGTCCGGAGGTACCGCAGGCCCCACGGCGGGCCGCCGTCGGACGGGTCGGCGGGCGCGATCCCGTCCAGCAGCCGGGCGCTGCCGGCGACCGGGACGCCCATGCCCGAGTGCGGGTCGTGCGCGACCCGGCCCGGCGGCTGGACGGGCGTGCCGACCGGCAGGGCGCCGAGCGCGAGGACCGACAGGGCGAGGGCGAGGATCACGTAGGTGAGTACGTTCTCGCGGTCGTTCTGTGACGGCGCGAGCGGGGCTCACCACGCGGCGCGGTAGAGCGCGAGCAGCTCCTCCGCGTCGGCGGCCGGCGGCGTGTAGCGCAGGTCGGGGCGCTGCGCGGCGGCCCGCGCGCACGCCTCCAGCTGGTCCTCGTCGACGCCGAGGCGGCGGATGCCGTCGGCGCCGGCGCGGCGCGCCAGCCGGCGGGCCAGCTCGACGAGCGTGCCGTCGGGGTCCACGCGGCCGGGGTTGCGCTGCTCCAGCGCGCCGATCGCGACGGGCAGGACCGCCGCGTTGGCCTGGCCGTGGCCGGCGCCGCCGACGCGCACGAGCGTCTGGCTCATCACGTGGCTGAGGCCGTAGCGCGTGGCGTCGATCGCGTAGCCCGACAGCAGCGCGGCCTGGGCGAGCTGCTCGCGGCCGAGGTAGGACGGGTCCTCGCCCTCGACCAGCCAGGCGACGTCGATCAACCGCATGGCCTCGCGCGCGGCGAGCGTCGGGACGGGGGAGGCGAGCGTCGTGACCGGCGCCTCGACCGCGTGCGCGAGCGCGTTGGCCGAGGAGGCGGCCAGCTCGGCGGTCGGCTGGGAGGCCGACAGGTCCGGGTCGTTGACGACGATCGCGGCGCGGACGTTGCGCGCGCCCTCGTGGCCCGCGGGCGTGCGGTGGATGCGCGTCATCTCGGCGGCGCTCAGCGTCGTCGGGATCGCGGCGGCGCGCGTGCCGTGCGGCCGGACCCCCGCCAGCGCCTTGGCGACGTCGACCACGCGGCCGCCGCCGAGCGCGACGATCAGCCGCGCGTCGCCGACCGCCTCGTGCAGCTCGGCGGCCAGCTCGTCGACCAGGCCGGGCCCGACGACGTGGACGGCGCTCGCGCCCTCGACGACCTCGGGCGCCGCGGCCCGCGCGCGCTCGGTGGTCAGCAAGGTGTAGGAGTCGCCCAGCAGCCGCGGCGCGTCGGCGACCGCGCCGCGTCCGAACCGGATCGTCCGCTCGCCGTCCTGCCAGGTGAAGTTCATGGTCTTGACCCTACCCCTCGTCGAGCGTCGAGCGGCTCAGCGGCACGAGGCGGTGGTCGGCGGTGAAGAGCCGCCGGCAGCCCAGCAGCGCGATCACCGAGGCGGTGGTCGTCACCGAGCCGAGGATCACGTACAACAGCGCGAGCTGGACGCGGACCGCGTCCAGCGGCGCGACGCCGGCGAGGATCAGGCCCGTCATCGCGCCGGGCAGGACGATGATGCCCAGGGCCTTCAACCGCTCGACGTCGGGCGCGATCCCGGTGCGCAGCACCTGCCGGACCGTCGGGCGGACCGCGCGCTGCCACGGCAGGCCGAGCGCGAGCCGCGCCTCCAGCTCGGCCTGGCGCTCGCCGATGGTCTCCACCAGGCGTCGCACGGTGAGCACGCCGGCGGCCAGCGAGTTCCCGATGACCATGCCCGCCACCGGGACGACCGTCCGGCCCGTCACCGGGAAGATCCGCAGGACGAAGAGCAGGCCGAGGCCGGCGGTCGCGCCAGCGGTCAGCGCGGTTGCCGCCACCGGTAGCACGCCCGGGAGCATCGGGGCGCGGCGCGCGACGGTGAACGCGGCGAAGACGACCATGCCCGCCACCCAGAAGAACGACCAGCCGACCCAGGTGTGCGGGTCGACGATCAGCCCGAGCGCGATCCCGACGAGCAGCATCTGCGCCAGCGACCGGACGACCGCGATCGCCAGGTCACGCTCCAGGCGCAGCTTCTGGCGGATCGACAGCAGCGCGACCGCCGCGATCATCACCAGCGACGCGGCCAGGCCCCACCAGGAGACTTGTCCGCTGCTCACGCCGCCACCCGTCCTTCCCGCAGCACGATCACGCGATCGCCGAGCCGCGCGGCCTGCGCGCGGTCATGGGTCACCAGGACGATCGCGACGCCCTCGCCGGCGAGGCGCCGGGTGAGGGCCTCGATCGTCGCGGTGGCGTCGGCGTCCAGCGCGGACGTCGGCTCGTCCATCAGCAGCACGCGCGGCCGCGTGCCCAGGGCACGGGCCAGGCAGGCGCGCTGGGCCTCGCCACCGGAGAGCGTCGCCGCCTCGCGCTCCAGGAAGTCCTCCGGCGCCAGGCCGCAGCGGGCCAGCAGCGCGGCGAGGTCGGTGCCCTCGTCCGGCTCGGCCACCGCGAGGTTGTCGGCGACCGTGCCCGGGAAGAGCACCGGCGCCTGGAAGACCATCCCGACCTCGCGCCGGTGCGCGAGCACGTCGTGGGTCGCCAGGTCCGCGCCGCGGTAGCGCACGCGCCCCGCGTCGGGCGCCACCAGCCGGTTCAGCAGCCGCAGCAGCGTCGACTTCCCCGACCCCGACGGACCCTGCAGCACGGTCACGCCGCCGTCCTTCCCGAGCGCCATCGAGACGCGATCCAGCCGCGGGCGCATCGCGCCCGTGACCGTCACCTCCTCCAGCGCGAAGAGCGGTTCCACACCCGCATCATGCCTGGCGGGCGCGGCCTCGCCCGGCGTGCCCCGCGGCCCGGCTCAGCGCGGTCCCAGGATCAGGCACGTGGAGGTCGCGTGCGCGACCTTCTTGCCGGACTCCGCGCCGGTGATCGTCGCCTCGGCGAGCACGGCGGTCGACCCGCGGTTGAGCACCGTGCCCTCGGCCAGCAGGCGCTCGCCGCCGCCGAACGACGGCCGCAGGAAGTTCACCTTCAGCTCCAAGGTGGTGTACATGCCGCCGCGCGGCAGCGTCGTGTGCACCGCGCAGCCCATGGCGCTGTCGAGCAGGGTGGTGACGATGCCGCCGTGGACGGTGCCGAGCGGGTTCTGATGGGCCTCGATCGGCTCCATCGAGAACACCACGTTGCCGTCGTCGACGCGGTCGATGTCGAAGCCGAGCAGCCGCGCGATCGGCGGGGCGGGCAGCGCGCCGGAGGCGATCGCGCGCATCAGCTCCAGGCCCGTCCGGTCGGCGGCCGCGGCGACGATCGGCGCCGGGTCCTCCCAGGTCACCGTGCGCCGGCGCGCCGCGTCCACGGGGCCGCGCGGGTCGGTCGCGGTCATGCGACCACCTCCGGCGTCGGCGCGCCGAGGCCCGCTTCGCGCCCCTCCGCGAGCGGCTCGTCCGCGGTCGCCCGGGCCGGCGGACCGACCGCGACGAACGACAGCGACGCCAGCGCCGCGGCGCCCGCCATCAGCCACCAGGCGTCCTGGAACGTGGCGACGACGTCGGCGGGCGACGGCGTCCCGAGCACGGCCACCAACAACGCGACGCCGAGCGCGCTGCCGATCTGGCGTGACATCGTCAGCACCGCGCTGCCGGTCGCCAGCCGCGTCGGCGGCAGCTGCGCGGTCGCCGCGCCCGCCAGCGACGGGTTGACGAGGCCGACGCCGGCGCCGCCGATCAGCATCCCCGGCAGGTAGTCGGCGGCGTAGCGCACGTCCATCCCCAGGTGCGTCGCCCACCACACGCCGCCCAGCCCGAACAGCGCCGCGCCCGCCGCGCCGACCAGGCGCGGCCCGACGCGGGCGCTCAGCACGCCGCCCGCGACCGCGAAGAGCGCCGCGGTCGCCGGGCCCGGCGCGATCTTCAGGCCGGCGCCGATCGCGCTCTGGCCCCAGACCTCGGTCAGCCACAGCACCGACCCCAACAACATCGCGCTGAACCCGATGAAGAAGAACAGGCCCGCGACCTGCGCGAACGCGAACGCGCGCACCTTCAGCAGCGCGGGCTCGACGACCGGCACCGGGTGGCGCGTGGAGCGCGCCGCGAACGCGCCGAGCAGGATCGCCGCCGCCGCGAACAGCCCGATGACCCGGGGGTCGCCCCAGCCCCAGCCCGGGCCCTCGACGATCGCGGCGATCAGCGTCGCCACCGCCGCCGTCAGCACGCCCGCGCCGACGAGGTCCGGCCGCGCCGGATCCGGGTCGCGGACCTCGCGCAGCACGCGCGCGCCGGCGGCGATCGCGGCCAGCCCCACGGGCACGTTGACGAGGAACACCCAGCGCCACGACAGCTCCACCAGCAACCCGCCGATGACCGGTCCGGCCGCCGCCGCGGTGCCGCCGACCGCCGCCCACAGCCCGATCGCCAGCCCGCGCTTCTCCGGCGGGAACTCCGGCAGCAGCAGGCCCAGCGACGACGGCGTCAGGATCGCCGCGCCGGCCGCCTGGACGATCCGGGCCGCGATCAGCACGCCGACCGACGGCGCGGCCGCGCACGCCGCGCTGGCCGCCGTGAACAGCGCGAGCCCGCCGAGGAACGCGCGCTTGCGCCCGGTCCGGTCCGCCCAGCGCCCGGCGGGGACCAGGAGCGCGGCGAAGACGATCGCGTAGGCGTCCAGCACCCAGGACAGCGACGCCAGCGACGTGCCGTCGAAGTCCCGCTGGATGTCGGGGAACGCGATGTTGACGATGAACAGATCGAGGCTGGCGACGAAGACGCCGACCGAGACGATGGCCGCGACGCGGGCGCGGTGGCTCATGGGGCGGGCCCTTCCGAGGGGTCAGGTGCGTGAGGAGGCCGTCCGCACGGTAGCGGAGTCGGTTTCGTCATGCAACTGATGTGTCTCGACGGCGGCGACGGCGTCCGCGCCGGCCTCCCCGCCCGCGCTCTCCTGCCGGACGATCACCCAGACCGACGCGAGCACCAGCGCCATCCCGGCCAGCGTCGCGACCGCCACGTCCTCCGACAGGAAGACGGCGCCGAGCAGCACCGCGATCACCGGGTTGACGTAGGCGTAGGTCGAGACCTTCGAGATCGGCGCGTGCGTCAGCAGCCACGAGTAGGCCGAGAACGCGACGATCGACCCGACGACCACGAGGTAGAAGAACGCCGCCACCGACTTGGCGCTGAACGCGCCGAGGTCCAGCGACTCGCCCGCGACCACGCCGCCGACGACGAGCACCAGGCCGCCGGAGGACAGCGACAGCGCGGTCGCGGTCAGCGGGTCCGACGGCACGTTCACGCGCGACTGCAGGAACGACCCCAGCGCCCACGACAGCGACGCGACGAGGACCAGCAGCGTCATCCCGAGCGGCACGTCGTCGGGCCGTCCGCCGGGCAGGAGCAGGATCCCGACGCCGACGAAGCCCAGCGCCACGCCGCCGAGCGTCGCGGCCCGCGCGCGGTCGCCGGCCAGGCGCCGCAGCAACACGATCAACAACGGCTCGGACGCGATCAGCAGCGCCGCCAGCCCGGACGGCACGTCGCGCTCGGCGACCGTCACCAGCCCGTTGCCGCCCGCGGCCAGCAGCGTGCCGACCGCCACGCACCAAAGCAGCTGCGCGCGCCCGACCGCCAGCGCGCCGGCGCCGCGCCGCACGACCAACACCACCATCATGATCGCGCCCGCGAGCACGAACCGCAGGCCCGCCCCGAGCGCCGGCGGGACGGTCTCGACCATCAGGCGGATCGCCAGGTAGGTCGAGCCCCAGATCAGGTAGATGGCCCCGAGCGCCGCCCACACCCGCATCTCCTGAGGAGGGGGATGGAACTCGTGGGTGGGAGCGGCGCTCGTTGGGGCCATGTCCCGGCGGGCTACCCGCGCGCGAACGCGGGGCGCCGCCGGGCTGTCGCCCCGGCACGCCGGAGGAGATCCCGGGCACCCTGGGCAACGCCGCGGGAGGTCGCCGCGGAGGACTCCGCGGCGGCGCGCAGGCGCAGGAGGGCGACCAGGTCGGCGGTCGGGGCGAAGGGATCGGCGATCGCGCGGCCGTCGGCCACGGAGAGCGCCGCGAGGATCCGGCCGTCCCGCTCGGCGACCAGCACCGGGCCGCGGCCCGCGAGGGGCCGTTGGCTGTCGAGGCGCGCGAGGCGCTCGAGCGGCGCGTGGTCGTCGGGGTAGGCGGGGCGGATCACCAAGGCGTCCATGCTGGGGAGGGAGGGGGTGCTGCCGGACATGGTCAGGATCATGGTGGGCAGGGTCGATTAGCTCAAATGACATTTGGTGACCGACGGAGTAAGTTCCGCTTATGCTCGACGTCCGCCGCCTTCGCGTGCTCCGGGAGGTCGCCACGCACGGCTCGTTCAGCGCCGCCGCCGAGGCCCTCTCCTACACGCAGTCCGCGGTCTCCCAGCAGATCGCGGCGCTGGAGCGGGAGGCGGGCGCGCGCCTGGTCGAGCGGTCGGCGCGCGGCGTCAAGCTCACCGACGCGGGCCGCGCGCTGGTCGGTCACACCGACGCGATCCTCGCCCGGCTGGCCGACGCCGAGGAGGAGCTGCAGGCGATCAACGGCCTGCGCGGCGGGCGCCTGCGGCTGGCCGCGTTCCCGTCCGCGTGCGCGACGCTGATGCCGCTGGCGGTCGCGACGTTCCGCGAGCGCCATCCCGGCGTCGACCTGTCGCTGTGCCCGGCCGAGCCCGACGACGGGCTCACGCTGCTACGCGCCGGCGAGGTCGACGTCGCGCTCTCGATCGAGGCGACGTTCGCGCCGCCGCGCACCGACGCCGCCGACCTGGAGGCGCTGCCGCTGCTCGACGACCCCATGTACATCATGCTGCCGCGCGAGCACCCGCTGGCCGGGCGCTCGCGGCTGAAGCTCGTCGACCTCGCCGACGAGTCCTGGATGATCGGGACTGCCGCGACGTGTCCCGACACGTCGATCTTCATGCGCGCCTGCCAGGTCGCGGGCTTCGAGCCGACGATCGCCTTCAACCTCGACGACTACAACGCGATCCAGGGCTTCGTCGCGGCGGGCATGGGCGTGTCGTTCATCCCGGACCTCGCGCTGATCAACGTGCGCGACGACGTCGTCATCCGCTCGTTCGGCAGCGGCCGCTCGCCGGTGCGCCGGATCATCGCGCTGACGCTCGCCGACTCCTACCGGTCGCCGGCCAAGCAGGCGATGCTCGACGTGCTCGTCGAGGTCGCGGGCGAGTTCGGCGCGCGGCGCACCGAGCTGGCGCTGGCCTCTTGACCGTCTACACCGTCGGGCACTCGTCGCACACGTTGGCGCGGTTCGCGGAGCTGCTGCGCGGCCACGGCGTCACGCAGGTCGCCGACGTGCGGCGCTGGCCGCGGTCGCGCCGCCATCCGCACTTCGACGACGACGCGCTGGCGGTCGAGCTGGCGCCGTCCGGGATCGCCTACGCGCACCTGCCCGAGCTGGGCGGCCACCGGGATCCGGTCGGCGGCTCGGTGAACGACGGCTGGGACGTGGCGGCCTTCAACGGCTACGCCGACCACCTCGGCAGCGCCGAGTTCGCGCGCGGTCTGGCGCGGCTGGCGCGGCTGCGCGCGGCGCGGGTGACGGCCGTGATGTGCGCGGAGGGCGACTGGCGGCGCTGCCACCGGCAGCTGCTGGCCGACGCGCTCGTGGCGCGCGAGGGCGTCGAGGTGGTGCACATCGCGCCCGACGGCGGGCTGGAGCGCCACGCGGTGACCGCGTTCGCGCAGCGCGGGGGAGACGGCGCGCTGACCTACCCGGCCCAGCAGCTCGGGCTGGGCTTCTGAGTGGCGCTAGACGACCGGCGTGCGCAGCTCGCCGAGCCCCGGGGCGGCCAGGACGACCTCGTCGCCGGGCTCCAGCCAGCGGACGTCCTCCGGCGCGCGCTCGGCGTTGAGCTCCAGCAGGCAGCCGCGGTGCAGCGTGCCCGACCCGAGCACGTCGCCGGGGACCAGCCGCGTCTCCTTGGCCGCGTGGGCGACGAGCTGCGGCCACGACCAGCGCATCGCGCCCGCGTCGCCGCGCGCCAGCACCTCGCCGTCGACGGAGACCGTGGCCTCCAATCGGATCCGGCCGTCCTCGATCGTCAGCTCGTCGGGCGTCGCCAGCCACGGCCCGATCGAGGTCGCGAAGTCCTTGCCCTTGGCGGGCCCGAGCCCGACGGCCATCTCCTCGCGCTGGACGTCGCGCGCGCTCCAGTCGTTGAGGAGCGTGAAGCCCGCGATCTCGCCCTCCTCGCCGATCACCGCCGCGATCTCCAGCTCGAAGTCCAGCCGCCGCGAGCCCGCCGGGCGGCGCACCGGTTGGCCGGGCCCCTGGATCGACGCCGGGTTGGAGAAGTAGAAGACCGGCGCCACGTACCAGGCGCTGGGGATCTCGGCGCCCGCCAGCCGGAAGCCGGTGGCGACGTGGCCCTCGTAGGCGAAGAAGTCGCGCACCGACGGCGGCGTCGGCACCGGGGCCAGGAGCGCGACGTCGGCCAGCGCGTGGTCGCGGCCCGTCGGCGCGTGGCCCTCGCCGCTCAGCCAGTCGAGCATCGTCGCGGCGGCCAGCTCGACGACGCGCTCGCCGTCGTCCAGCCGCCCGACGCGGATCGCGCTGTGCGGGTCGCGGAAGGTCACCAGGCGCATGGCCGCGGACGCTACCGGTATCGGCCGTTCGCTCATCGAGGTCGACAGCAATGCGATAGTCCACGGACCGTGGCGTCGCGCAACGTCGAGATCGTCCAGCAGCTCTTCACCGCCTTCGAGCGGCGCGACCGCGACCAGGTCCTGGTCCTCTGCGCCCGGGACATCGTGTTCGAGCCGCAGACCGCTCAGATCGCGGCGGCGGGGCAGCCCTATCGCGGTCACGCGGGCATGCTGCGGTACCTGGAGGACGTCGCGTCGATCTGGCAGGAGCTGCGTCCGACGTCCGACGCGTTCTTCGAGGGCGACGACGGCGTCGTCGTCGCGACCGGCCGCGTCTACGCGTGGGGCGCGGGGCGCGTGATCGACTCGCCGGCGGGGTGGCTGTGGCGCGTGGACGACGGCCAGGTGGTCTACGGCCGGGTCTTCCAGACCGCCGCGGGCGCGCTGGAGGCGGCCGGGATGAACGGCGCGTCGGACGGGTAGCGCCGCGGCGCGGCGCGCCCGTCGTCAGCGGTTGCCGTTGTAGCGCTTGGTCAGGACCTGCACGTACTGCACGCGGCGCGGGTTGACCAGGAGCTGGATGTGCGGCGACTGGTCGATCGTGCCCTCGTCGTCGATCCGCGACACGCGGCCGATCTGCAGCTCGGGCGGGTAGATCGACTCGATGTCGGCGCGCTTGGACGTCGTGCCCTCGGTGACGATGAGCGTGTTCTGGCGCACGTCGGACTTGGTCGGGACCTGCTGGAGCTCGAGGTCGCGCGGGTTGCCGGAGCTGGCGACCAGCGTCCCGGCCGAGTCGCCGTCGGCGGTCTTGGCGCCGACGCCGACCGTCGAGTTCGTGAGCAGGCGGATGACCGCCGAGTTGTCGCCGACCTTCTCGATCTTGCCGATCAGCCCGTGGTCGTCGGACCCGGACCCGTCGGCGGCGATCACCGGCTGGTCGACCTTGATGCCGTCGGTCGCGCCCTTGCCGATCGTGATCTTCGTGTAGGACAACGTGGGGGAGCGCGCGAGCACGCGGGCGGTGACCGGCTTGTAGGGCGTGAGGTCGACCGGCTGGCGGTCCATCGTCTGGAGCCCGAGGAGCTGCGGGTTCTGCGCCGCCGCGGCCTGCCCCTGGATCGCGAGGTCCCGGAACTGGTCGCGCTCCTTGCGGACGTCGTCGACCTTCCCCTTCGCGGTGATCGTGTCGTCGATCCAGCCGAACAGGTTGCTGATCGGCTTGACGGTCTTCGACGCCCCGTCGCCGACCGGCCCCGACACCGCCGAGATCCCCCGCCGCACGTCCGCGAACGGCCCGAGCCCCGCCACCACCAGGATCAGCACGACCAGCACGACGACGACCCCGAGCGCGGTACGGCGCCGGCGGCGAATGGTCTCGTCGGGATGGGGACGGTACGAGGGCATGGAGGCGGCCAGTGGAGGCTACGAGGTCGGCGCCCGAGGCGACCCCACCGCATGCGCCTTTGCGGCCCAGGCGCCTGTGCTGCTGCCGCGATCAGCCGGTGATCTGGACGCGCGCGCTCGTCGCGTTGGTCGCCTCGACGGCGTCGAACCAGCGGACGCCCTCCTGAACGGCCGTGAGGATCAACGTGTAGGCGGCCGCCCGGTCGGGCGCGGTGAGCACGATCTCGCCCTCGGTGGAGGTGCCGGGCGCGACCGTGCCGGGCAGCTTCGCGCGCATGCCGTCGGTCACGCTGCCGTCGTCATGGGCGACCCAGCGCGCCCCGACCTGCACGGGGAAGGGCTCGGCGGCGTGCAGGACGGCACCACCCTGGTTGACCATGCGCCACGGCAGCGTCGCCGTGGCGCCGGTGCCGAGCGTGGCGGGGAGCTCCGCCAAGATCTCGACGCGGCAGGCGGCCTCAGGCGGCGGCTCGCTGATGGGCCACAGCTGCTCGGGTTCGACGTCGGCGCTGCGAAAGAGGTCGAGCTGGCGCTCGTCGCCCGCCCGCATCGGGTTGGTGCCGAAGCCCCGCTCGATCCCGGCGATCAGTGGGTCGGGGAGGACGGCCAGCGCATAGACCTCGCGCGCGCGGAGCGGCACGCGGTCTCGGGTGTCCGGCGTGCGGCGGTCCAGGACCGCGACGTGCGCGCGGTGCCCGTCGCCGGCTCCGCGACGCGCGCTTCAGCCGATGTAGAGGTCGTCGCCGAGGATCGCCACGCCCCGCGTCCACGCGCCCAGGTCCGCGCGGCCCTCGACGCGGCCGTCGTCGTCGAAGACCAGCACCGCGACGGCCGCGTGGCTTGATCTCGGCCGCACGCGGTTCGAGCCGCGATTCGAACTCGTCGGTGCAGCAGTGCGGTCGCCCTGTCCACGCTGCAGGCCGACGACCATCCGTTGTTGCCCAAGAAGCTGGCCACCGTGATCGTGTGGACCCGACCGCCATCGCCCAGGACCGGCAGGTCCGGCCGATCCCCGACGTTCGTGGCGATCGAAGAGTTCGGACCATCGAGTCCGACCTGGTCATGCGGCTGCTGTCGTGGGAGCGCGGCGACGGGTTCTCGGTCTGCCTGGCCGCTCAGACGCCGGCCGACTTCTCGGTCACGTCGCCTGAGCCGGCCTGGCGGGTGATCGGCAACCCCAACGTGATTTCCGTGCTGGGTCGACGCGCACGCCAACTGCTGATCGTCACCTTGGCGGCATAGGCCCGCGCCGCTGAGCTGTCTGAGGGCTCAGCGGCGGGACCCCAGCACGAGGGGGATCCAGTGTCCCTCCCAACGCTCTCAGCGCGGCATCGGCCGCGCTGAGAGCTAGAGCTGGCTAGCCGGTGTAGGACGGTGCGGGGATCGTCACCAACGCTCCGGCCGCGTCGGTGTACTCGACACGTTCGGTCGGTCCCATGACGTCAGCCGAAATGGCGTTGCCAACGACCTTGAGGCTCTGTGACTCGCCGCTCTTGAGGTACAGCGTTGCGTTCGTGACTCCGTCGGGAACGACGCCGTAGATGAGCACCTCACCGTCCTTGAAGTCCGGCCCGCCACCTGCTCCACCGAGAGCTTCGACGATGCCTCGCCCTGCATTGTCGGCGTTCTGGCAGCCGGCGGCGCCCAGTTCGATGATGAGGCAGATCCCCCCGTCAACGGTCGAAGCCAGCCACGACCGACCTCGCGAAAGCTGCGTTCGTAGTTGGTGCGCGTTGTCCAACGTGCTCGGCGCAAAGCCCTTGGCGACGTCAGCAGGTACCGCGTCGGAAGCGCTCTTCGCAGCACGCAACACCGAGTAGTTGCCGGCCACGCGAGCCGGTGGTGACGCCAACGTGTCTGGTGAGGTGCCCTGATCGCTGCTAGCGAAGGCTGCTACCGCTCCACCGGTCACGGCGATCGCCAGCACGGCCATGACAAACGCGCTGATCCTTGAGATACGCATCATCTGCTCCTAGTTGCTGTACTGGAAGTAGCCCCAGCCGTAGAAGCCGGTGATGGATGACCAGTTATTGACGTTGGTCGCGTAGCCACTGCAGGGGTTGTACGAGGTCGTGCAGTCCGACTGCTGTGAGTAGGCGTAGGCGCATGCCGGCAGCGAGCGGTTCGCGCCGCCGCCACTCGCCGTTTCCTTGACCAGCGCGCACATGAAGTTTTGGCCTTCCCAAGAAGCCACTGTGAACCTCGTGAACCCAACGGCGCCGTGGTAGCCAGCTGCGCAGCGATCGCCGTAGGGGTATCCGCGAGGACTTGCGGAGGTCCCGCAGAAGTCAGCCGTCGCGGCGTGAGCGGTCGGCACGGCCGCACACAGGGCGACCAGACAGCCGACTGCACACAGGCCCCGAGCCACTTTCAGCCAGCGCGTGAAGATCGACAAGCTCGCCTCCTCTGACGAGAGTTGTGTTTGCTCAGGAGGCAAGAGTCATGCTTGGAACCGCCACGCGCGAGTCGACGGACCCGATTGATCGGGAGCTGCCGCTAAATCGTCACAAATCTCCTCGGCGTGGTCACAAGCCGGGGTCTCATAGCTCTTAACTGAGTTTCGATGCGCGAGTGAGTGCGCGGTCTTAGCGGCGAACCTCTGCGACGAGCCGTGTCAGCGTCTCCCGGCGCTGCTCGCGCGTGCCACCCTTGACCACTAGCCAACCACCGTCGATTCGTTGTGCCGATCGCTGAACCGCTGCGTCATGGGTGTCGAAGCCTGCTGCCGTATTGACCGCCGGTGGCGCACCTCCGCCGGCCGGGTCTGCTAGCACGACTACCTCGATACTCGCCCCGCCGACCTTGGCTGTGGCCGTAGCGCAGCTGAGGAACGCATATCCCGTAGCTCGATCGAGCGTCGCTTGCGGGACGGTTCGCGCGTCGTGCAGTGAGACGCCTGCATCCGCGGCGGTGAGTCGGCAGGCCGCGTCAGCCGCAGACGAGGCCAGCCCCCTGGTCGGCCGCTCCTGTCTAGGAAGGTCTTGCAGACTGCTGGCCTGTCCCGCCAGCGGCTTGCCGTCAGCGGCGAGCAACTGGACGCGCAGATATCCGGGGTCGACGTGGTAGGCCTGCGCGCGCACCGTCGCTGCGACGAGTCGCATCGTGCTCGGCAGGCCCGGGTCGGAGGTGGCCTCCACGACGCGATCGTTGTTGAGTCGGGCAGCGGCGACCCTTGAGTCGACGAGGTAATACACCAGCGCTCGACTGCTCGACAGCAAGAAGATCCCTCCGCCGACGAGGAGGGTTCCAACATGAGGGGCTTGTGTGCAGCCTTCGCCGACCGTTGCCTGTTCCGTGCCAACCGAGGTGCTGGTGCTGACACACCATCCACTGGATCCGAGCACCGTGTTTGGGGTCACGCTGATTCGGTACCGGTCGGCCTGGCCGCGTGCGGCTCCCGGAATCGGGCCCGAGGAAGGCTCAGAGGGCGCACCATGCAGCGCCACAACCGCAGCGGTTGCTCCGCCGCATGCCACGAGCGTCGCGAGCGTCGTTCCCAACACCATGCGTCGCCGATCTGTCCAACGACTGCCGCCAACGCCTGAGGCCGTCCGCTCCAAGAGCCGACGACGGAGCGTCGGCGGCGCTTCCGACGCAGGCTCCGGGTTGGCGTGACGGAGTTGCTCCATTAGGTCAGTCACGGGCTGTTGCCTCCTTCGGCGCCGCTGCGCAGTGATGTGGCGTCCGCCTTTCAAGCTGTGCGCGCAGCCGCTGCCGCGCCCGATGCAGTCGTTGATGGACGGCTGGTTCCGACCGTCCAAGAACCGCCGCGATCTGTCGCGCGTCGAGGTCCTCCCAAGCGCTCAGCATCAGGACCTCTCGATCTGCCTTGCCGAGCGCTGCGAGCGCTTCGAGCAACGGGCCCGGCTCGCGGACGTCGTGCGTGGCCGGCGGGCGGATCCCCTTGAGGGCGGTCAGAAGTGCCTCGCGCCGGCGCTGTGCACGGTGTGCGTTGGCCAGCAGCCGCCGCGCAACTCCATAGAGCCATAGCAGCGGCTCGACGTCAGGTACGTCCGCTGTACGCCGCCACGCGACGACGAACACATCGACGGTGATCTCCTCGGCGGTCGCCGGATCGGTGCGTCGGCGCGCAAACGCGAGCACGCGCGCCCCGTATTCGTCGTACAGATCCTCGACCCGTTCCCGCCTCACACCCACCCCATGTCCGGCAGCCCAGACATTCTGACCGATGAAGGGCCGCGGTCGCTAAGGCCAGAGCGCCGCCGGACGCCCACCCGGTGCTTCGGGCGTCTGCTCGCGGCGGTATACGCAGGACGACCTGACGAGCGCGGATTCGGCTGCGTGTCGACCCTGGGACGCCGCCAGAATTGGAGGGCTGCTTGTCGGCACGCGTGTGTGGGACGCAGGGGTCCGATCCCTGGTGGCATCGACGCGGAACCAAGGGGCACAACGAAGAAAGCCCCGCGCTTGCGGGGCTTTCGTCTCATGCGCCGAAGAGGACTCGAACCTCCACGGGGGAATCCCCCCACAAGGCCCTCAACCTTGCGCGTCTACCAATTCCGCCACCGGCGCGTGACAGGCGAGGTCAGCATAGCGAGCGGGGTGCTTCGCGGGCGCTCGGCTTGATTCCGTCTGGAGACCCCGCTACCTTCACGAACACATGTTCGACCGAGAGAACAAGAGCTGCGAGAGGTGACCCCGGTGGACCTGACCAAGCGCCAGCAGGAGATCTTCGACTTCATCAAGCGGTACTCGGCCAAGCACGGATATCCGCCGACGGTGCGGGACATCGGCAAGGCCGTCGGTCTCGCCTCGTCCTCCACCGTCCACGCGCACCTGGCGAACCTCGAGAAGCTCGGGCTGCTGCGGCGGGATCCGTCCAAGCCGCGCGCGCTGGAGCTGCTCGACAAGGCGGGTGCCGCGGTGGCCAGCACGGTCGGGGAGACGGTCGACAACGTCCGGTCGATCGTCCGGCCGGCGGGGCTGCCGCTGGTCGGCTCGGTCGCGGCCGGTCAGCCGATCCTCGCCGAGGAAAACATCGAGGAGTACGTCGAGGTGCCGCCGGTCGCCGGCGGGGACCAGGGCGAGTACGTCCTGCGGATCCGCGGCGAGTCGATGAAGGACGCGGGCATCCTCGAGGGCGACTACGTCGTCGTCCGCAAGCAGGAGAACGCCGCCGACGGCGACATCGTCGTGGCGTTGGTGGGGGAGGAGGCGACGGTCAAGCGGTTCTTCCGGGAACCCGATCACATCCGCCTTCAGCCCGAGAACGCGACGATGGAGCCGATCCGGTCCAAGGACGTAAGGATCATGGGTCGGGTCGTCGGACTCTTCCGGAGCGTGTGACATGACCGCGACCTTGACCCTCTTCCGTCCGTCGATCCTCGATCCCGTCGAGGACGCCGACCGGACCCAACTGCGCGAGCCGGGCTTCGTGCACGACCGCTCGCGGCGGTCGGCTCCCGGTGACGGGGAGCAGCCTCAGCTGCGCGAGCCCGGCTCCGCGCGGATCGCCGCGCCGGCGCCGGCCACCGTGCCGGACGCCACGCCCGCGCCCACGCGCGACGACACGCACCAGCCGATGGTCCAGCAGGACGGCGGGCCGACCCTCGACGAGCTGCTCGTCGGGGTCTGGGAGGGCCTCGCCGCGCACCGCACCGTCGCGTGCCCGGCCTGCGGCGAGGCGATGACGCCCCGCTACAGCGCCGGGCCCGCGCCGGTCGGCGGCCGCTGCGGCTCGTGCCGCACGACCATCGCCTGACCGGGGCCCAACCCCACCAACAACCCCTCATCCCCTCCGGCGCCCGCGCTCCCCGCGGGCGTTCGTGATTCTCGGGACGCTCGCCTTTCCGGCGGGCGTTCGTTGGCTCTCAGGACGCCCGCGCTCCCGCGCTCCCGCGCGTTCGTGGTGCCTTCGTGGCGCCACGGTGGTCGACCTCAGCGCGAGGGCGCCGTCCCGACCAGCACCGCGAGGTCGCGGTCGCGCCACGTCAGCTCGGCTTCCAGGCCCGCGCTCGTCAACCACCCCAACTGCTCGTCGATGCTGCTCGGGGTGTCGAAGACGCCATCGATCGGGGTCACGACGTCGCTCGGATCCTCGGGAACGATCAAGTCCCCCAACACGAAGCGGCCGCCGGGGGCAGCGCCGTGGCGACGCGCGCGAACAGCGACGCCTTCTCGGGGCCGTCGAGGTGGTGGACCGCCAGCGCCGAGAACACCAGGTCGAACGGCCCGTCGGGGAGCGGGTCCTGCAGCCGCGCCGGCTGCAGGTCCGCGTCGGGCAGCCGCGTCCGCGCGCGCTCCAACATCTCGTCGCCGGAGTCGACGCCGATCAGCGACGCGCCCGGGTGCGCGGCGAGCACGTGCATCGCGGTCTCGCCGGTGCCCGTTCCCAGCTCCAGCAGCCGCGCCGCCAGCTGCCCGCCGCCCCGGGCGCCCGCGCCGGCCGCCTCGGCCACGGCCGCCTGCAGCGCGGCATAGGCCGGGATGTCGTCGGCCATCATCTGGTCGTAGGAGTCCGGGTCGAAGCGGAACTCGTCGCTCATGCCTCCGGACGCTACCGCGCACCCGGGCGCCGGCGAACGGGGCCGAGTCGAGGCGAACCGGGCGGACGACCGACCGCTGGCGCGGCCTCTGCTCGGGCGCCGCCGTCACCCCGCCCGCCACCACCACGCGCCTCACCCGCACCATGTTCATCAACTCCCCAACCCCTTCACCGGGCCCACGAACCAACCCCTCCAGCCCGCGCCCCGGACGCACGTCGCGCTCGCGCCGTTGCAGCGCTTTCACCCCGCCCCGCTCGGCGCTACGCTGACTGCTGCACGCCGGACGGCCGCGGCGGGAGAGACAACCCGTCGAGGAAAGTCCGGACACCACAGGGCATGGTGGTCGGCGCAAGCCGACCCGGTGAAAGCCGCGGGACAGTGCCACAGAGACATACCGCCGATGGCCGGGCTGCACGTGCGTCCGGCACAGGCAAGGGTGAAAAGGTGCGGTAAGAGCGCACCGGCGTCATGGCGACATGGCGGCCAGGCAAACCCCACCAGGTGCAAGGCCAAGCAGGACCGTTCGCAGGCTGCCCGCCGAGGTCCAGGTCGGCCGCTCAGATGGATGGTCGTCCACGACAAGATCCGGCTTACAGGCGTGCTACGGCGGGGGCTCCCGATCGGGAGCCCCCGCTACGTTCCCCGGGTGCGCTTCTCCCTGCTCTACGAGCTGCAGCTGCCGCGGCCCTGGGACGGCGGCCAGGCCGAGGCCGAGCGGCGCCTGATCGCCGAGGCGCTCGACCAGCTCGCGGCCGCCGACCGCCTAGGCTTCCACGCCGCGTGGATCGCCGAGCACCACTTCCTCGAGGAGCGGTCGCTCGCGAGCGCGCCCGACGTCGTGCTGAGCGCCGCGTCGCAGCGCACGACCGACCTCGCGCTCGGGCTCGCCGCCCAGCCCGCGCTTCACCATCCGGCGCACCTGGCGGCCACGATCGCGACGCTCGACCTCGTCTCCGGCGGCCGCGCCCACCTCGGCGCGGCGGCGACCGCGACGGGCGCGGAGCGCGCGGCGTTCGCGCCCGCCACGCCCGCCGCCGACGTCTTCGCGACCGCCGTGAGCATGATGGTGGAGTCGCCCTACGCCGGCGACGACGCCTTCGGGATGCCACCCCGCGACGTCGTCCCCAAGCCCCTGCGCAAGCCCCATCCGCCGCTGTGGTCGGTGATCTCCAAGCGGGCGGAGGCGCGCGTCGCGGGCGAGCGCGGGACCGGCGTGCTCGTGCTCTCCGCGGTGGAGCCGGAGGACCTCGCCGCGTGGGCGTCCGAATACGACGGTGCCCTCAACTCTGAGCGCTGCGTTCCTGTTGGCTTCGCGGTCAACGCGACCTTCGCCGCCGCGCTTCCCCTCCATGTCCACCATGATGAGGCCGAGGCGATCGCGCGTGGCATCGACGGCGCCCACTTCGCCGCCTACGCGCGCGGCCACTATACGACCTTCGGCGAGCACCGGCCCGGCCGGACGTCGGTGTGGGAGGACTTCCAGGCCCGCCGCGACGACGTCGGCCTCGCGCGTGCTCCGATCGTCGCCGATGGCGCGCCGCTGCGGGTCAGGCCGATGGGCGGCGGCCTTGCCTCGCAGCGTGGAGCGATCGGCACACCTGACCAGGTCCGCGACCTCGTCGCCCGCTTCGCCGCGGCCGGCGTTGACGAGTTGGTGTTCATGGTCCAGACCGGGCGCACGCGCCACGAGCACGTGCTCGAGGCGCTGGAGCTGTTCGCGGCCGAGGTGATGCCGGCGTTCGCCGAGGACCCGACGCCGCGCCTCTCCGAGGGGGCCGCGCGACGCGCGCTGGAGCGCCGGCCGGCCCGTCGCAGGCCGCCGCGCGACTACGCGTTCGCGGCAGGGGATGATGTGGCGGTGTCCGCGCCCGAGAACTCACCGACTCCCGACGACCGCGCCCCCGAGTCCCGCGGCGCCGCGCTGCGCCGTGCGCTGGAGGCCCGCGGCGAGCGCGCGTTCCAGGCCTTCGTCGCGCGCTCGCCCGACGCGCGCCTGGCCCGCACCGCCGGATCGGGTCCCGGGCTGCGCGTGATCTTCGCCGCGATGGAGCGCCAGTTCGTCCCCGAGAAGGCCAATGGCTTCACCGGCGACATCCAGTACAACCTGCGCGGCGAGGACGGCGACGTCCGGTCGTGGACGGTGTCGATCGACGGTCCGCGGGCGTCGGCCCGGCCGGGTGCGACGGGCAATCCGCGGCTGGCGATCACGGTGTCGGTCGCGGACTTCATCCGCATCGCGGGACGTGACCTGGACCCCGTGAAGGCCGTCCTGACCGGTCGTCTGGAGCTGGCCGGCGACTTCACGGTCGCGATGCGGCTGGGCGAGATGTTCGGCCAGCCCGGACCGTTCTGACCCGAACGGCCGGCTTGCGCATCGTCCGCCGTTCATGCGAACATGTGTTCGGTTCGCATGATCGTCGCCGTTCTCCTCTCCCGCTTCGAGCTCGTCATCGCCGCCGGCGGCCGCGAGGCGCTGGCGCGCGGTCCAGCGGCGCTCGCGCCGGAGCCCGGGCGCGAGCAGCGTGTGGGGGAGGTGTCGTCCTCGGCGGAGGGGTTCGGGATCCACAAGGGGATGCGGTTGGGCGAGGCGCTGGCGCGCTGCCCCGCGCTGGCGCTGATCCCGCCGGACCCGATGGGCGTCGCCGACGCGTGGGAGAAGGTGCTCGCGCGCCTGGAGTCGGTCGGCGCGGCGGTCGAGAGCGAGACGCCCGGGCTGGCGTTCTTCGACGCGTCGTCGCTGGCGCGGCTGCACGGTGGCGGGGGAGACCCCGCGACGGCCTTGCAGGCGCGCGCGTCGTCCGGCGCGCCGCCATGGCTGGCGGGCGTCGTAGCGGCGGTGCGGGCGGCGCTGCGCCTGCCCGCGCGGATCGGCGCGGGTCCGTCGCGGTTCTGCGCGCTGGCGGGCGCGGTGAAGGCGCGCTCGCGGCGCGTCGAGGTCGTCGACGGCGCGCGCGGGTTGGCGTCCGAGCCGGTGGCGCTGCTGCGGCGTCGACCGGAGGTCGCCTCCACGGTGGAGCCGCTGATGCGTCTCGGCGTGACGACGCTGGGGCAGCTGGCGGCGCTGGGCCGACCGGTCGTCGCGGACCGCTTCGGTCGCGTCGGCGAGCACGCGCACGATCTCGCGTGCGGGAAGGACGACGAGCTGCGGCCGCGCCTGCCGGGCGAGGTGCTGGAGGAGGTCCTGGAGCTGCCGGAGTCGGCGTCGGGCGTGCAGTTGGAGCGCGCGCTGGTGCTGTTGGTGGACCAGCTGCTGGCGCGGCGCGAGCGTCGCGGGCGGACGCTGCGCGCCGTCGTGCTGGGCGCGCGCCTGGTCGAGGGCGGGACGTGGCGGGAGCGCATGGTCTTCCGCGAGCCGCTGGCCGACGGGGCGCGGATGCGCCTCGCGCTCGGGCAGAAGCTGGTGCTGCTGCCCGCGCCGGCCGAGTCGCTGCGGCTGACCGTCGAGCGCTTCGGGCCCTCCGGCGCCGGCGCCCACGCGCTGTTCGACGACGGCTCCGCCGCGCGCACCGCCCGCATGCGCGAGGCGATCCGCCAGGCCCGCGCGGTCGCCGGCCCCGAGGCCGCCCTGCGCGTCCTGGCCGTCGACCCCGACTCGAGGGTTCCCGAGCGCCAGGCGGTTCTGGCGCCCTATGAGCTGTAAGGCCGCGGGGTCGTGACCGGTCCGCGCCGCATCAACGTCCCGCTGCCCGCGACCGTCCGCGCCGACGGCCGCGGCCGCCCGCTCGCGGTCGACGGCCGCGCGGTCGACGCGGTCCGCGAGTCCTGGCTGGTCGAGGACCGCTGGTGGACCGACGCGCCGCTGCGCCGCCGCTACTGGGAGGTCGTCACGACGCACGGCGACCTCGTCGTGCTGTTCCGCGAGCTCGACCAGGTCGGGGGCTGGTACCGGCAGCGCTGATCCGTGACGAACGCATGCTGTTCCGGCACAGGTTCTCCGAGACCGTGGGGGCTTGGTGCCTTCACGTCCGCAACGCCGTCTCCTCCGCGATCGGGGTCAGGCCTCGCTCGAATGGCTGGCCGTCGTCGCGCTGGTCGCCTCCTTGATGGCGCTGGGCGCCGGCCTGGCGCAGGCCGACGCCGTCGGGCGCCGCGTCACGCGCGAGATGGCGCGGGCCCTGTGCCTCGTCCGCGGGGGCGACTGCCGGCGGGACCAGGAGCCGTGCGTGACGTCGTCGGAGGCGGATCGCTCCACATGGACGGCGGGGATCCTGATCTTCCGCTACAGCCACGATGGCATCGGGATGCTCGAGCAGCAGTCCGACGGGACCTACGCGGTCACCGTCGGGCACGCGAGCTCCGGCGGCGCGGAAGGCGAAGCCGGGTTCGGTGGCAGCGTGAACCTCGGCAAGCTGAACGCGTCGTTCGGTGGGGCCGTGACCGCGACGTTGCTCGGCCGCCTGGAGGACTCTCGCACCTGGATCGTGGGATCGAAATCCGAGGCGCAAGCGATTCTCAAGGCCGGTGGCGCCTCGCGCGCGCCGGATCGCACCAGCAGCGATCGCGCCTGGTTGCCGTCGGCGGGAGCGTCGGTCGAAGGCGGCGTGCGCGGGCTCATGGACGCCAAGCTCAAGATCCTCGATGCCGCGGCGAGCTGGGGCCAGCACGCGGGGACGGTCACCGACCACCGAACCGGACGGCAGACGACCTACGTCGACGCCAAGCTGTCGGCCTCGCTGAGCGTGCTCGAGGGGGTCCTGGGCTCCGCCACCGGTGACGCGAACGAGGTCTACGCCGTCGAGCGCGCCCCGGACGGTCGCCCGTTGGCGCTGCGGATCACCGCGACCGGCTCGTTCGCGGGCTCGCGCGACCTGCCGTCGGTCGTCCAGTCGATCGCCGGTCGCCTCGAGGTGCCGGGCGCCGAGCGCTACGAGGTCACCGCGACGCTCGATCTCGGCGACCCCTCGGCGCTCGACGCGACCATCGAGCTGCTCGATGACATCGCGCGCAAGCGGGGTCGCGCGAAGCCGTCCGCGGAGCTGCGCCGGCTCGTGGAGTCGAGCGGGACCGTCGAGGCGCGGATGTTCTCGACCAGCGACGCCACCGGCGGCGAATACGGCGCCGGCTTCGACCTGGGCACCCGCATCGTCGACGTCAGCCACGAGAGCGAGCATCATGGGCAGCGGCTCCTCGCCGCCGCCTCCCGCGGCCTCGACGGCCAGTGGATCGCCCGGGAGGACTGCGTCTGATGGGCCGCTCAGCGCGCGTCCGGCGGTGCCGCCTTCATGAGCTCCGCCGACTGGCCGTGCGGGGTGACTCCGTCCACGACCTGTGCGAACATGTGTTCGTGTCGTACGTCGAGCTCCATTGCCATTCGGCCTTCTCGTTCCTGGACGGCGCCTCGCTGCCCGAGGAGCTGGTCGCGGCGGCGCTGGATCGCGGCCACGAGACGCTCGCGCTGACCGACCACAACACCGTCTCGGGGTCGATGGAGTTCGCGCAGGCCGCGTCGTCGCTGGGGCTGCGGGCGGTCCACGGGGCGGAGATCGATCTCGTCGACGCCCACACCGCGCGCGAGCGGCGCGAGGGCGCGATCCTGCGCGACGAGGAGCGGGAGGCGTGCTGGTCGCGCCACGTCACGCTGCTGGTCCGCGACGCCACGGGCTGGCGCAACCTCTGCCGCCTGCTCACGCGGGCCCACGCGCACACGCGCGACACGCCCGGGCGACGGCGCGTGCTCGGGCCGCTGCTGACGATCGACGACCTCGCCGAGCATGCCGAGGGCCTGGTCTGCCTGTCGGGGTGCGCCGACCACGGGGTCCACGACGAGCCGACCGCCCGCGCGCTGCTGGCCGTCTTCGGGCGCGACGCGTTCCGGGTCGAGCTGCAGCGGCCGTTCCATCGCGACGACCGCGCCCGCAACCGCGAGCTGGCCGACCTCGCCGGGCGTCTGGGCGTGCCGTGCGTGGCGACCGGCAACGTCCACGCGCACGAGCCCGCGCGGGCGCGCCTGCAGGACGCGTTCGTGGCGATCGCCCAGCACACGACGCTCGACGCGTCCGAGCCGCTGCGGCGCGGCAACCACACGCACGTGCTCGCGTCGCCGGCCGCGATGGCCGCGCGCTTCGAGGACCATCCGGACGCCGTCGCCGAGAGCGCGCGCCTGGCGGCCACGCTGCGGTTCGACCTCACCGCCGACCTCGGCTACCGCTATCCCGGCGCCGAGGACGCCGCCGCCGACCGCAAGCTCGCGAAGGTCTGCGCGTCGCTGTTCGACGGCCGCTATCCGTCCGGATCCGCGCTGCGCGCCGAGGCGACCGCCCGGCTGGAGCAGGAGCTGAAGCTGATCCGGACCCTCGACCTGTCGGGGTTCTTCCTGCTGCACCACGAGATGCTCGAGCTGGCGCGCGAGGTCGCCGCCGAGGTCCGCGGGGGCGGGGCCGCGCGCGGGCTGATGCCGCCGGGCCGCGGGCGCGGGTCCTCGGTCTCCTCGATCGTCTGCTACCTCACCGGCCTCTCGCACATCGACCCGATCGCCAACGACCTCTTCCTCGGGCGCTTCCTCAACGAGGAGATCACCGCGCTGCCCGACATCGACCTCGACTTCCCGCGCGACGTGCGCGCGGTGCTGATCCCGCGCGTCCACGAGCGCTTCGGGCCGGAGAAGTCGGCGCTCGTCGCGGCGTTCCCGACCTACCGCGCGCGCGGCGCGATCCGCGAGCTGGGCAAGGCCTTGGGGTTGCCGCCGGGGGAGATCGAGCGCGTCGCACGGTCCTCGGAGGCGTACTCGGCGCAGACGGTGGACCACGACATCGCGGTCGCCCTCGGCGAGGGGCGCGTGAAGGCGGACCCACCCACCCGCTGGCGGTGGCTGGCCGATCTGTCGAGCGAGGCGCACGGCCTGCCGCGCCACCTCAGCCAGCACTCGGGCGGGATGGTCGTCGCGACGCGGCCGCTGATCGACTGCTGCCCGGTCGTGCCCGCCGCGATGGAGGGCCGCCAGATGGTCATGTGGGACAAGGACTCCTGCTCGGACGCGGGCTTCCTGAAGATCGACCTGCTCGGCCTCGGGATGCTGTCGGCGGTCGAGCGCTGCGTGGAGATGGTCCACGCCCGCCGCGGGGAGCGGATCGACCTGTCGCGGATCCCGATGGACGACAAGGCGACGTTCGAGTGCATCCAGAACGCCGAGACCACCGGCGTCTTCCAGATCGAGTCGCGCGCCCAGATGGGATCGCTGCGGCGCACGCGCCCGGAGACGCTGCAGGATCTCACGATCCAGGTCGCGATCGTCCGCCCGGGACCGATCGTCGGTGGGGCGATCAACCCCTACATCGAGCGTCTGCAGCGCCTGCGCGCCGATCCCACCTACGAGGTGCCCTACGAGCACCCGTCGCTGAAGGAGATCCTCGCCGACACGCTCGGGACGATCATCTTCCAGGACCAGGTCATCGAGGTCGCGATGTCATTCGCGGGGTTCTCGCCCGGCGAGGCGGAGGGCCTGCGGCGGGCGATGTCGCGCAAGCGGTCGGACGCGGCGATCGAGGCCTACCGTGACCGCTTCGTCCGCCGCGCGATGACGCGATGGGACGACGTCGACGAGGACCTCGCCCAGCGCATCTGGGACATGGTCAAGGGCTTCTCGGGCTTCGGCTTCCCCAAGGCCCACGGCGCGGCGTTCGGGCTGCTGGCCTACCAGTCGACGTGGCTGCGGGTCCACTACGGCACCGAGTTCCTGGCCTCGCTGCTGGACGAGCAGCCGATGGGCTTCTACCCGCCCGACTCGCTCGTCCACGAGGCCCAGCGGCGCGGGATCGTCGTGCTGCCGCCGGACGTCAACGCCAGCGCGGTGGAGTGCACGGTCGTCGACGCCGACGAGGCCGGCACGCCCGGCGTGCGGATCGGCCTGGGCTACGTGATGGGCGTGCGCGAGGACGACGTGACGGCGCTGGTCGCCGCGCGCGAGGAGGCGGGGGCGTTCCGGACGATCGAGGACCTCGCGTCGCGCGCGGGGGCGGGGCGGGCGGCGCTGGAGCAGCTGGCGTGGTCGGGCGCCTGCGACGCGCTGGCGGACGGCGCGCGACGCCGCGCGCTGTGGGAGCTGGGCGTGGCCGCGCCCGGCAAGCGCCTGCTGACGTCGGTGGTCGGCGCCTCCGGGCGACGCCTCCGGACCGACCACGGGACGCAGCTCGCGCTGCCGCTGGACGTGGGGGCGGCCCCGGCGCTGGCGGCGCTCACCGGCTGGGAGGCGATGATCGCCGACTACACGACGACCGGGCTGACGACCTCGACGCACCCGCTCGGCCTGCTGCGCGACGAGCTGCAGGCCAAGGGCATGGTCACCAGCGGCGATCTCAGCCGCCTGCGCCACGGGTCGCCGGTCCGCATCGGCGGCCTCGTCGTCGCCCGTCAGCGGCCGGGGACCGCCAAGGGCGTCTGCTTCATGTTGCTGGAGGACGAGACCGGGACCGTCAACCTCGTCGTCCCGCCCAACGTCTACGAGCGCGACCGCACCATCGTGCGGGCCGAGCCGCTGGTCGTCGCCGAGGGCGTCCTGGAGCGGCACGCCTCGGCGGGCGGCGCGATCAACGTCGTCTGCCACCGCCTCGCCCGCCTCGACGCGACCGGCCACCTCAGCGCCCGTCCGGCCGCCGACGTCGCGACGCCGCACCTCACCTCGGTCACCGGCGGCTCCACCGACCCGCTCGCCGCCGACGTGGTCACGGTCAAGGACTTCTCGATGCTCGACGCCATCGAGCGCGCGCGCCAGGACGCCCGCGGCGCCGCCGAGGCCGACGACGCCACGGCGCCGGCGTCCACGCCCAGGGCTGCGCCCACGCCCTTGCGCCCCGCGGCCGTCGAGGACGACGACGACCTCGCCGCGACCGGCACCGACGACTTCCGCGCCGTCGCGCCTGCCGTCCAGAGCTTCGCGTCCGGGCGCCGCCGTTGAGCACTTCGACCGCCTCCACCGACCGCGGCCGGCGCCCTCGATCCGCCGGTTCGGCAGTCCGGTTCCACGGTCCGGACTTGATTTGTGCCCCGGGTCTCCGGATAGGGTCACGCTCGTGATCGGGACCCTGGTGTTCGTCCTCGCGTTCCTGGCGATCGGCCTTTCGGTCGTGCTGGCGGCGATGCGCAGTGGCCGGCCTCCCGCCGGCTCAAAGACCGAAACGCGCGCGACGCGCCGCGCATGGGGCGTCGGCCTGGGGGTCGTCATCGTCCTGCTCGGCATCGCCGTTCCGGCGGTGGTCCTCATCACCAACGGCGACGACCACGCCAGCCAGGGCATCGGCGGCGTCGAGCTCACGAGCGCGCAGACCAACGGCCGCGCGCTGTTCGCCAAGAACTGCGCGACCTGCCACTCGCTCGCCGGCTCCGGCGCGGTGGGTCGCGTCGGCCCGGACCTCGACACGCTCAACGGCGGCGACCTCAAGCCCGCCTTCGTCCTCGACGCCATCCAGAACGGCCGCGCTCGCGGCAACGGCCAGATGCCCGCCGACCTGCTGTTCGGCAACGAGGCGAAGGACGTCGCCGAATACGTCAGCACCGTCGCCGGTCGCTGATCTGAGCGCCGCCTCGCCGCGCCTGGCGGCACGCGGCGGTGCTTGACGGGCTGGCGCCCGCCTGCGCACGCCGCGCACCGCCAGGCACGACGATTCGGGGCTCAGATCAGCGACCGGGCCCGGGCCGGAGGGCGCCGGGGGGCCCAAGGGGCGGGCGATGCGAGGCGTCGTCGCTCGACGGGGCGTCGCGGCCGCGGCTTGTCAAGAGCGGATTCGCACGAGGTTGGGAAGTCGTCGGAGCATCGGTTTGGCGAAGTCAAGCGACGGTTTCCCGCAGGTTGCGGCGTCATTCCGTCCGACGCGTGCCTGACTATCCCGTCAGTTGGCGTTTGCCATAACTCTGCGAACTAGCAGGGAATTTCGACGTTGCTACGATGCCGCCGTTCACAACCGCTGAATCCTCGCCAGGGTGACCTGTCGTGGAGCGGGGGACCCATGTTGGTTTGGGGCGAATCGCCTTCGCGTAGCGCCGCTCTTTCGGCGCGAGCCCGTCAGCTAACCCCGTAAGCCCAAGGAAGAGGACCGAGAACACGTCATGCCATCGACGGACGCGCCCAACTGGTGGGCCGATGTGCAGCAGGAGCGCGAGGATCTCGCCGGCTCTGGCCGTCGCCCGGCCGATGACTGGCTCGGCGAGGACATCGACTTCGTCCCGCGCCGCCGCATGACGCGTGAGCGCGCCGCCGCACCCGCCTCCGCCGCACCTGGCGCCGCGCCGCTCGACGACCGCCTCGCCGCCGCCTCCTCCGCGTCCGACGACGCCGACCTCGGCGCCGCCCACAACCTGCACGGCGTCTTCGTCCCGGCCCCCGGCGCCGACGCCGCGACGACCCGCACCGTCGAGCTGGTCGCCGACGATGACGCCTACGCCTACGACGACCCGCGCGCGTCCCGCCGCCGCGTCGCCACGACCGCCTCCGGCACCGGGACCGGCACCGCGACCGCGCGCACGATCGAGCTGCTGACCGACGACGCGCCCGCCGAGGGCCCGGCGCCCACCGGCGCGGTCGACCACGACCCGGCGCACCTCAGCGCCGCCGACGACCCGTTCGCGTCCCCGCCGCCGCCCGTCGGCGTCCGTCGCACCGTCCAGATCAAGGGCCGCCCGACCGAGGCCGGTCGCCTCGCGACGATCGCCCAGCGCTCGATGGCCCAGCGCCATCGCGGCCGGTCGGCCTCCGACCGCGTCGGCCACCGCCCCGACCGCATCGCGCTCTGGGCCGTCGCGCTCGGCGCGATCCTCATCCTCCTGGCCGCGATGACGTCCTCCTCGCAGGCCGCGGTCCGCCACGCCAAGGCCGCCGCGCCCGCCGCCGTCACCGCGAAGGTCGCCCACACGGCCACGCACGTGTCGCCGGCCTCGACGGTGCGCCCGCACCGCTAGCGCGCCGCGGCCACGAACTGCCCGCGCACGCCGTCGTTCGGCCACCCGGCGCGCGCCGCAGCACCACGCAGGACGCCCGACACGATCGCCTCGGCGGTCGTGTCCGGCTGCCCACATCACGGTCCCGGCACCGCGCCGCACCTCGACACGAGGGCGGTCGGCTTCCGACCGGCGTGACACCCGCGATCCTCTAGGGTCCCGGCAATGAGTGACTCGCCCCGGACCGTGGAGGACGTCAAGGCGCTCGTCGACGAGCATCGGCTGCGGTTCATCCGCTTCTGGTTCACCGACGTCCTCGGGCAGCTGAAGTCGTTCAGCATCAACTCGGCCGAGCTCGACGACGCGTTCGAGAACGGCATGGGCTTCGACGGCTCCTCGATCACCGGCTTCAACGCCATCGAGGAGTCCGACATGGTGGCCATGCCGGACCCGTCGACCTTCGCGATCCTCCCGTGGCGCCCGGAGGAGCAGGGCGTCGGGCGCGTCTTCTGCGACATCCTGACCCCGGAGCGCACGCCCTACGAGGGCGACCCGCGCCACGTGCTGCGCCGCGCGCTGGAGCGGATGCAGCAGATGGGCTTCGACACCTTCAACGTCGGTCCCGAGCTGGAGTACTTCCTGTTCAAGGACAAGAACGGCACCGAGGTCCTCGACGAGGGCGGCTACTTCGACCTCACCACGCTGGACGCCGGCTCCGACGTGCGCCGCGAGACCGTCATCGCGCTGGAGCAGCTCGGCATCCACGTCGAGTACTCCCACCACGAGGTCGGGCCGAGCCAGCACGAGGTTGACATGCGCTACGCGCCCGCCCTCAAGATGGCCGACGACTGCATGACCTACAGGATCACGGTCAAGGAGTACGCCATGAAGTACGGCTGGCATGCCACGTTCATGCCCAAGCCGCTCTTCGGCGAGAACGGGTCCGGCATGCACACGCACATGTCGCTCTTCAAGGACGGCAAGAACGCGATGTTCGACGCCGACGACCCGTACTTCCTCAGCGACGTCGGCAAGGCCTTCATCGCCGGCCAGCTCAAGCACGCGCGCGAGCTGTCCTCGATCTTCGCCCAGTGGGTCAACTCCTACAAGCGGCTCGTCCCCGGCTACGAGGCGCCGGTCTACGTCGCCTGGTCGCGGCGCAACCGCTCCGCGCTCGTCCGCGTGCCGCTCTACCACCCCGGCAAGGAGAAGGGCACGCGCATGGAGCTGCGCTGCCCGGACCCCGCGTGCAACCCCTACCTCACGTTCGCCGCGCTGCTGCAGGCCGGCCTCGAGGGCATCGAGAAGGGCTACGAGCTGCCCGAGCCGATGGAGAAGAACCTGTACCACCTGTCGCCCGACGAGCGCAAGCGCCTCGGGATCGAGCAGCTGCCCGAGACGCTCGGCGAGGCCGTCGAGCTGACCGCCGAGTCCGAGCTGGTCCTGCGCACGCTCGGCGAGCACATGTTCAACCGCTTCATCGAGATCAAGCGCCAGGAGTGGGAGGACTACCGCGTGCAGGTCACGCAGTGGGAGCTCGACCGCTACCTGCCGGTCCTCTAGACCAACCGCACGCGCGCGTCGCCCAGCGACGCGCGCGCGACGACCGCCAGCCCGCGGTCGCGCGTGAGGAGGATGCCGTCGCGGACCTGCTCGGTGAGCGCGACGTAGGCGGCGTCGTAGGTGTTCAGGTTGTGGCGCAGCTCCCAGATCCGCTGTTGCAGGGAGCCGACGGTGCTCAGGACGAGGCGCATGTTCCCGAGGTCTCGGACCGCCCGCTCTGCTCGCGCGGGGGTCAAGCGCTTGCCGCGTTCCAGGCCGCGGAGCGCGCTGAGGACCTCCATCTCCGTGAACGAGGGGCAGTACAGCGGATCGGCTCTGCTCCGCGCGCCGTTCGTCACCGCTTCGACGGCCTCGGGAACGTCGAGGAGGAAGTCGGTGAGCACCGACGCGTCGGCGATCCTCACCCGCGGCGATCGCGTTCGGCGCGGATGAGCTCGACGCTCGACGGGCCCGTGTAGGGCTCCTCGCGCTCGTGGATCCTGCGCGCCAGCTCGGCGAACGTGGGCCGGTCGGCGAGCTCCATCAGGCGCCATAGGAGGTATTCGTTCAGCGACTGCCCCGACTCGGCGGCCTCGACCTTCAATCGCCGGTGGACCTCCTCCGGCACGTTGCGAATCTGGACGGTGGCCACGCGGGCGATGCTAGCGGTGTGCATGCAGTGCATGCAAACTGCCGGCACCGGGGCTGGGCGCGGCCGGCTACCCGCCGAGCAGCTCGCGCAGCGCCTCCGGCTCCGTCACCGGCAGCCGGCACGCGAAGCCCTGACACACGTAGGCCGCGGCGCGGCCGTCCACCGGCGTCCGGCCCTCCATCAGCGGCACGCCGTCGCCCGGCGGTCCGGCGACCACCACGCCCGGCCGCAGCGCCTCGCGAACGACCGCGGCGAGCGACGCGACGTCCTCGCCCGCCAGCGCCACCTCGTGCCGCTCGCCGAGCACCCACTCCAGCGCGATCAGCGCCTGCGCGAACGCCTGCGGGTGCTTGCCGAGGTACGGCGCCACCAACCGCAGATGCGACTCCGCGGCCTCCGCGTACCGCGCCTCGCCCGTCAGCGCCGCCAGCCGCAGCAGCCCGACCGCCGCCGACGAGGCCCCCGACGGGATCGGCGCGTCCTCGATCTCCCGGCGCCGGACCAGCAGCTCCTCGTGGTCGGCGGACGTCGAGAAGAACCCGCCGGCGCCGGCGCCGCCCCCGCCGAACCGCGCCAGCATCGTGTCGGCCAGCGCCCGCGCCTCGCCGAACCAGCGCGGGTCGAACGTCGCCTCGTACAGCGCCAGCAGCGCCTCGACCATGAACGCGTGGTCCTCGAGGTAGGCGTTCAACTTGCCTTCCCCGTCCTTCCACGTGCGCAGCAGCCGCCCGTCGGCGTCGCGCATCGATCCCAGCACGAACTCCGCGGCGTCGGCCGCGCACGCCACCAGATCGGGGCGCGACAGGACCGCGCCCGCCTCGGCGAACGCGTGGATGGCCAGGCCGTTCCACGCCGCCAGCCGCTTGTCGTCCAACCCCGGCCGCACCCGCGCCGAGCGGGCGCCGAAGAGCGCCCGGCGCACGCGCCCGCGCACCTCGGCCGGCGGCTCGGGCCCGCGCGCGGTCAGCACGTTCAGGCCCGCCACGGGGTGGTGCGGGTCCACGAAGTTCCCGTCCTCGGTCACGCCCAGCCACGCGACCGCGGCCTCGAAGTCCTCGACGCCGACCGCCGCGCGGACCTCGTCGACCGTCCACACGTAGAACTTGCCCTCGACGCCCTCGGAGTCCGCGTCCAGCGCCGACAGGAACCCGCCCTCGGGCCCGCGCAGCTCGCGCGCGACGAACTCCAGCGTCTCCTCGCACACGCGCCGGAACAGCGGCTCGCCGGTCATCAGCCAGCCGTGCAGGTAGGCCCGCGCCAGCAGCGCGTTGTCGTACAACATCTTCTCGAAGTGCGGGACCGTCCAGTCGGCGTCGACCGCGTAGCGCGAGAAGCCGCCGCCGACCTGGTCCCACAGCCCGCCGCGCGCCATCGCCCGCAGCGTCGCGCCGGCCATGTCGCCGGCCTTGGTCGCGAGCGGCGACGTCCCGCGCGCGGCGACGATCCACAGCAGCCGCAGCACCGACGACGGCGGGAACTTCGGCGCGCCCCCGAAGCCGCCGTCGGTCGCGTCGAACGAGCCCCGCAGCGCGCGCACCGCCTCGTCCACGGCGTCGTCCGGCAGCCCCGGGGCCGGGGCCAGCGCGGCCGACCGCCCCAGCGCCTCGGCCATGCGCGCGCCCTGGGCGACGATCTCGTCGCGCTGCGTCCGCCACGCCTCGGCGACCGCGGCCAGCACGGCCGGCCACGCGGGCATGCCCTGCCGGACGTCCGGCGGGAAGTACGTGCCGCCGTAGAACGGCACCTGGTCGGGCGTCAGGAACACGTTCAGCGGCCACCCGCCGGAACCCGTCATCAGCTGCACGGCCTCCATGGCGAGCGCGTCGACGTCCGGCCGCTCCTCGCGGTCGACCTTGACGCAGACGAAGTGGTCGTTCATGACCCGCGCGATCGCCGGATCCTCGAACGACTCGCGCTCCATCACGTGGCACCAGTGGCACGACGAGTAGCCGATCGAGACGAGCAGCGGACGGTCCAGCTCGCGCGCGGCCGCGAGCGCCTCCGGCCCCCACGGCCGCCAGTCGACCGGGTTGTCCTTGTGCTGCAGCAGATAGGGCGAGGTCTCGGACGCCAGGGCGTTCGCCATGGCGTCCGACACTACCCGCCTATCGCTTGGCCAGAAGCTCGGGCTTCGCCAGCACGGACCTGATCGACGGCAGCGACGAGCGCAGCGACGCCGAGGCGGCGAGCGTGACCTTCTTGCCGCCCAGCGTGCCGTTGACCGCGCCGGACGCGCTGATCTTCAGCGTGCCGCGCAACGCGCCGCCGCCGTGGATCGTCACCTTCGCGTTGCGGTTCTCGTCGACCGTCCCGCTCACCACCACGCCCTTGACGTACTGGTAGGCGTTGAGCCGGAACGACCCGCTCTTGTTGATGGTCGCGTTGCCGGCGCGCAGGCCGCCGACGTGGTGCGGCAGGGCGCCGAGCGCCAGCGCGTCGCCGATGATCTGGCGTGCCGCGTCGGTCACGGTCGCCTCGGCGGCGATGATCGTCCGCTTGGACGCGCTCGACGCCTTGATCGCCTTGAGACCCGTCGGCGGCCGCGGGGTCGGCGCGTACGGGTTGCTCGACGCCGCGCACGGCGTCGGCGCGCCGCCGGCGAAGAACGTCGACAGCGCGGTCTTCGTGCAGGCGCTGTCCTCGGTCAGGTCGCTGCTGACCGTCGAGTGGCCGGTGTTGGGCACTTCGACGACCGAGGCGCCGGGGATCCGCTGCGCGATCTGCGCGGCGTCCTCGTAGGGCGTGCGCAGGTCCATCTGGCCGTCGAGCACGAGCGTGCGGACGGGCGGCAGCGGCGCCGAGGCCACCGGCGCGGGCGACGCGTCCGGCCAGCCCAGGCAGTACGGGACCGGCCCGCCCCCCACGGCGGCGGCGGGGGAGAACGGCCCGAGCTGCGCCTTGGGGATCTGCTTGGCGGCGGCGGTGATCTCGGCGTAGCGCTGCTCGGCGCCCGCGGCGCGCGTCCACGCGAACGGCGCCTCCTCGCAGGTCGTCGCCAGGAACAGGGCGTCGGAGTCGCCGCCCTCGCTCTGGTGGCCGGTGAGCTTCAGGCCCGTCGTCAGGCCCTCCGAGCGCACCGCCAGGCGCAGCAGCGGCGACGCGTCGTCGCGCAGCGCGGCGCGCATCGACCCGGGCAGCTCGGCGCGCAGCGTCGGGTTCAGGTCGCCGGCCAGCAGGATCGCCAGCAGGTCGTCCTGGCCCATCGACAGCGACGTGCGCTTGCCCGACGACAGGACGACCTTGCCCTTCAGCGACTTCTTGCGCAGCTTGGACGTCAGCGACGACAGGTCGCGGGTGACGCTGTCGGTCGCGCCGCGGCACGCCTTGCCGGCGCACAGGTCGCGCAGCACGCGGGGCGCGCTGGACATCGTCGAGCGCTGGAACGGGTCCGGGCCCTCGGGCAGGACGACCGAGTCGAGCACGAGCGCCTCGACGTTCTGCGGGTAGGCGGCCGCGTAGTCCTCGGCGACCTTCGTGCCGTAGGAGACGCCGAACAGCACGAGCTTGGAGTAGCCGTTGGCGACGCGCAGCGCCTCGATGTCCTGGACGCTGTCGGCGGTCCGGTAGAACCCGCGCTGCGGCCCGATCTGGTTGGCGCAGCTCGCGGCGATCTTCACGATCGACCCGCGCTGGCTCAGCGCCGGGCAGTTGAGCGCGCCCGAGGCGCCGGTGCCGCGCTGGTCGAAGACGAGCAGGTCGCGGTCGGCGATCGCCGGGGCGAGCACCGAGGCGAACGTCGACTTGAGCGGCAGCGCCGCCTGGCCGGGGCCGCCGGCCAGCGGGACGACCGCGACGTTGTTGGGGTTGCTCGCGGCCCTCACGCGCGCGACCGAGAGCGTGACGTTGGCGCCCGCGGGGTTGGCGCGGTCCAGCGGGACGGGGAGCGTCGAGCACTCGTAGCCCGCGGGCTGACACGCCGCCCAGGGCAGCGCGGCGGACGCTCCGGTGGGGGCGAGCGCGCACGCGAAGGCGGCGAGCGCACCGGTCAACACGACGGAGCGGAACGGGCGTCGGGCGAGCATGAGGCGCGGACGGTAGCGTCCGTGGCCGCCCCACGTCGAAGGAGAATGCTCAAGATGTCTGCCGATCGCCAGCCCGTCACCGCCGAGAACGCTCCCGCGGCGGTCGGTCCCTACAGCCACGCCGTCCGCTCGGGCGGCTTCCTGTTCCTTTCCGGGCAGATCCCGCTGGACCCGGCCACCGGCACGCTGGTCGAGGGCGACATCGGCGAGCAGACGCGCCAGTGCCTGCGCAACATGGAGGCGGTCTGCGCGGCGGCGGGCGCCTCGCTGGGCGACGTCGTGCGCTGCGGCATCTACGTGACCGACATGTCCACCTTCGGCGCGGTCAACGACGCCTACTCGGAGTTCTTCTCCGACCACAAGCCCGCGCGCTCGACGATCGGCGTCGCGTCGCTGCCGGTCGGCGCGCAGGTCGAGATCGACGCGATCGTCGCGCTGGCCTCCTAGGCGAGCGGACCGGACCGTGGTCACCGCCGACGACATCGCCCGCGCCCAGGCCGCGGTCGCCGACGTCGCGCGCCACACGCCGGTGCTCCCGTCGGCGACGCTGAGCGAGCGCTGCGGGGGCGACGTGGTGCTGAAGGCCGAGTCGCTGCAGCGCACCGGCAGCTTCAAGATCCGCGGCGCGCTGAACCGGCTCGCGGCGCTCGGCGACGGCTGCGCGCGCGGGGTGGTCTGCGGCAGCGCGGGCAACCACGCGCAGGCGCTGGCCCACGCGGCGCGGGCGCGCGGCGTGCCGTGCGAGGTCTTCATGCCCGACGGCGCGCCGATCGCCAAGCTCGAGGCGGCGTCGGAGCTGGGCGCCCGCGTGGTGGTCGGCGGCGCGTCGGTCGACGACTGCATCGCGGCGGCCCAGGCGCGCGCCGAGGAGTCCGGGATGGCGTTCGTGCATCCGTTCGACGACCCGGACGTCGTCGCGGGGCAGGGGACGCTCGGGCTGGAGCTGCTGGCCGACGTCCCGGCGCTGTCGACGGTCGTCGTCCCGGTCGGCGGCGGCGGGCTGGCCTCGGGCATCGCGATCGCGGTCAAGTCGGTGCGGCCGGAGGTCCGGGTGGTGGGCGTGCAGGTCGACACGGTGGCCGCGTATCCGGCGTCGCTGGAGGCCGGACGTCCGATCGCGGTGCACGGCGCGCTGACGATCGCCGACGGGATCGCGGTCAAGCGGCCGGGCGAGCTGACGCTGAAGCTCATCGGCCAGTGGCTGGACGACGTCGTGACGGTGCCCGAGGACGAGGTCGCCGAGGCGATGGTGCTGTTGATGGAGAAGGCCAAGCTCGTGGTCGAGGGCGCGGGCGCGGTCGGCGTCGCGGCGCTGCTGGGCGGCGAGGTGCCCGCGGCCTCGCACGGCACGACGTGCGTCGTCCTGAGCGGCGGCAACGTCGACGCCGGGCTGCTGGCGACGGTCGCGCGCCGACACGAGACCGAGATGGGGCGCCGGCTGGTGCTGCTGACGCGCGTGCCGGACCGCCCGGGCGCGCTGGCGCGCCTGCTGGACTGCGTGGCGGCGACGGGCGCCAACCTCGTGGAGGTCTCGCACCTGCGCGAGGGGATCGACCTGCACGTGCGCGAGACCGCGGTGCAGCTGACGATCGAGACGCGCTCGCGCGAGCACGCCGACGGCGTGGTGACCGCCGTGCGCGAGGCGGGCTACGGCGTCACGCGCCACACGGAAGAGGTCTGAGACGGCTTCCCACGCGGTTCCCGCTCTTTGCGGGACGCCGCGTGCGTGACCTCCGGCGGGTGTGCTTGCATCCGGCGGTCCATGGCACAGGTCGATCAGCTGCAGGAAGCCGAAGAGCAGGTCGCGCAGATGCGCGAGGAGGCGGCGCGGTCCGCCAAGGAGGAGGCCACGGCCGACCTCCAGAGGTCGCCGCTGAGCGACACCGCGACCAAGGCGCACAAGACGGTCGAGGCGCCGCTGTCGCAGGTGCGCACGATGGTCAACATGCGCGTCGGCCAGCTGCCGGACCTGCACGACCTGGCGGTCTCGATCAAGGAGACCGGCCTGCTGCACCCGCCGCTGGTGCGCGCCACGGGCGAGGACGACGTCCCCTACGAGCTGCTGGCCGGGCGCCGGCGCTTCGGGGCGATGACGCTGCTCGACGAGGCCGAGGGCCCGCGCGAGGGCGGCTGGCGCTTCACGCTGATCGACGGGATCAGCAAGCGCGAGGCGCTGACGATGCAGTTCGCCGAGAACTTCCACCAGTCCAAGCCGGAGCCGGTGCAGTTCGCGCGCGCCGCCCGGGCGATCATGGCCGAGGACCCGTCGCTGACGGCGGCCGAGGTCTCGCGGATGGTCGGCGCGCCGCTGGCCTGGACGCGCAAGTCGCTGAAGCTCCTGGACCTGCCCGAGAACGTCGTCCAGCGCGTGGAGGAGGGCGACCTGAGCTTCACGGTCGCCGACATCGTCCGGCGCGGGATCGCGCGCGGCGACGTGTCCGCCGAGGAGGCCTCCGAGCTGGTCGAGCAGCACGCGGCCGGGGAGATCTCCGGCGGTGCCCTGAAGCTCGGCGTCGGCTACGTGCCGCCCAAGCCCAAGAACTACGAGGAGGAGTCGAAGAAGCTCGACGAGGCCCGCTGGGCGGCCAACCGGGAGAAGGGCCTGGGCAAGGACCAGGACGCCGAGCAGCGCGACTGGGACTCGTCGTCGAGCGGGGGCGGGGCCAACGGATCGCAGGGCGGCCCGATCCGCGACGCCTCGGAGCTGCTGAGCAGCGAGCCGCGGATCGTCGCGACCTACGGCCCGGGCAGCGAGCGGAGCGCCGGCGGCGACGGCCCGATCGAGGTCGCCGTCGAGGACCTCGACGCCTACATCCTGGGCCTCGTGCTCTCCCGCGTGGCCACCGCCGCCCACCGCGAGCACCTCGGCGTCGAGGGCGGCCACGAGGCCACCCAGGAGTACGCCTTCTCGCTGCACCCCGAGCGCCGCCTGGAGATCCTCCGCGCGCTGTCCGCCGAGATCCTCGCCGCCGACCCGCTGCCGCCCAAGCCGCTGCGGTCGGTGCTGGCCGCCTAGCGCCCGCCCGCCCGCGCACGCTCGCGCTCTCCGCGGCCGCCCCCGAGGCGGCCGCGGAGAGCGCACCGAGCAGCGTGCCCTACTCCGGCGTCACGTAAGCGCCGGAGATGCCGCCGTCGACCAGGAACGTCGAGGCGGTCATGAACGAGGACTCGTCGGAGGCCAGGAAGAGCACGCCGTTGGCGATCTCCTCGGCCTTGCCGAAACGGCCCATGGGCACGTGGACGAGGCGCCGGGCGGCGCGCTCGGGGTCCTTGGCGAACAGCTCCCGCAGCAGCGGCGTGTCGACCGGGCCGGGGCAGAGCGCGTTGACGCGCACGCCCTGGCGCGCGAGCTCCACGCCCAGCTCGCGCGAGAGCGCCAGCACGCCGCCCTTGGACGCCGTGTAGCTGATCTGCGACGTCGCCGCGCCGAGGATCGCCACGAACGACGCGGTGTTGATGACCGAGCCGCCGCCGGCGTTCAGCAGGTGGGGGATGCCGTGCTTGCAGCAGAAGAACACCGACTTGAGGTTGACGTCCTGCACGCGCTGCCACGCCTCGTAGGTCGTCTCCAGCACGGACGTGTCGTCGTCGGGCGAGATGCCGGCGTTGTTGAACAGCACGTCGACGTGCCCGTACTCCTCGGCCGCGCGGTCGTACATGGCCTTGACCGCGTCCTCGTCGGTCACGTCGACGGCCAGCGACAGGTCGCCCGGGGCGCCCTCCAGCAGGTCGACGCCCACGACCTTCGCGCCCTCCCGCTGGAAGACCTCGACGGTCGCGGCGCCGATCCCGCCCGCCGCGCCCGTCACCACGGCGACCTTCCCTTCCAAACGACCCGGCACTCAGTTCCCTTCCGTGTTCATGAAGATGGTCTTGACCTCGGTGTAGGCGTCGGTCGCGTGGGGGCCCAGCTCGCGCCCGTACCCCGACTGCTTGAACCCGCCGAACGGCGTCGTCACCCGCACCGAGCTGTTGGAGTTGATCGACAGGTTGCCGGATTCCAGGGCGCGGGCGACGCGCAGCGCCTTGGCACCGTCGCGCGTCCACACCGACCCGCTCAACCCGTAGATGGTGTCGTTGGCCTTGGCGATGGCGTCCGCCTCGGAGTCGAAGGGGACGACCACCGCGACCGGCCCGAAGATCTCGTCGACGGCCGCCGGATGGTCCTCGGGCACCGGCCACAGCACGGTCGGCGGGAACCAGAAGCCCGGCCCGTCCGGCACGCGGCCGCGGATCGCGACCTCCGCGTCGCCGTTCACGAACGAGGCCACGGCCTCGCGCTGCCCCGCGCTGATCAACGGCCCCATCTCGGTGGCCTCGTCCAGCGGATCGCCGACGCGGATCGCCTCGACCGCGCCCTTGAGCACCGACAGGAACTCGTCCACCGCCGACCGCTGCACGAGGATCCGCGACCGCGCGCAGCAGTCCTGGCCCGCGTTGTCGAACACCGCCCACGGCGCCGCCTTGGCCGCCGCCTCGACGTCGGCGTCGGCGAACACGACGTTGGCCGACTTGCCGCCCAGCTCCAGCGTCACGCGCTTGATCGTCTCCGACGCGCCCGCGGCGATCGACCGGCCCACGGCCGTCGAGCCCGTGAACGCGATCTTCGCCACGTCGGGATGGGCGACCAGCCGCGCCCCGCACTCGCGCCCCGGGCCCGCGACGACGTTGACGACGCCCTCGGGCAGCCCGGCCTCCAGCGCCAGCCGGGCGAAGCGCAGCGCGGTCAGCGGCGTCAGCTCGGCGGGCTTCAACACCACCGTGTTGCCCGCCGCCAGCGCGGGCGCCATCTTCCACGACGCGATCGCCAGCGGGAAGTTCCACGGCGTGATCAGCCCGACGACGCCCATCGGCTCGCGGACGGTGAGGACCATGCCGCCCGCGACCGGGATCGTCTCGCCGTGCGGCCGCTCCGGCGCGCCGCTGAAGTAGCGGAACGTCTCGATCGCCATCCCGATCTCGCCGCGCGCGCTGCCGATCGGCTTGCCGGCGTTGCGGGCCTCGAGCACCGCCAGCTCCTCGTGGTGGTCCTCCATCATCGCGACCAGGCGCCGGAGCAGCCGCGCGCGGTCGCCCGGGGCGACCGCCCGCCACGCCGGGAACGCGGCCTTGGCCGCCGCGACGGCGGCGTCGACCTCGTCGACGCCGCCGCGCGGGATGGTGTCGAGGATCTCCTCGGTGGCGGGCTCCAGGACGTCGAGGGTCTCGGTCACGGTCACCCGTCAGGCTCCGGCGGGGGCGGTCGTGGAGCCGCCCGGCCCGTCGAGGTCACCGCCGCCGTGCTCCTCGCCCAACTCCGCGTCGAGCTGCGCGATCGTGTGCCGCGGGCCGGTGAACGTCTTGCGCGCGCCGAGCAGCCACCACAGGCCGACGGCCAGGATCAGGCCGCCGGTGACCAGCGGCGCGTAGTTGACCGCGCTCCAGTCGAACTCGCTGCGGAACGGCACGCCCGCGGGCGTCGTCGGCAGGATGAAGATGATCGTGATGATCCCGACCCACACGGTCGCCAGCGGGTTCATCCACTTGTACTTGCGGCCGAGCGTCCAGGGCCCGGTCTCGAACGCGTCGCCCATCCGCCAGCGCAGGTAGATCGGGATCACGTAGGCGATGTAGAGGCCGATGACCGCGATCGAGACCACGGCGTAGAACGCGACCGGGATGCCCTGGCTGTTGGGGAAGTAGGCCGGGATCGTCAGGATCGCCGCGCACACCGCCATGAACAGCACCGCGTTGACCGGCATGCGCTTGGCGTTGACCCTGCTCCAGATCCGCCAGCCCGGGATCGCGCCGTCGCGCGAGAAGGCGTAGCACATGCGCGACGAGCTGGTCAGGCACGCGTTGCCGCAGAAGATCTGGCCGACGGTCGCGATGATCAGGATGAGCTTGACCCACGCCGTCGACATCGCCGACTCGAAGACCGCGATCGAGCTGCCGCCCGCCGCCGTGACCGCATGCTCGTCGGCGGCCGCGAACGTGAAGGCCAGCAGCAGGAACCAGCCGATCAGCGCGCTGTAGAAGATCGACCGCCACACGCCCTTGGCGGCCGCGTCGGCGGCGCCGTGCGTCTCCTCGGAGATGTGGGCGCAGGAGTCGAAGCCCGTGATCGTGTACTGCGTCAGCAGGAAGCCCAGCGGCAGGATGTAGAACCAGTACATCCCGTGGCTGAAGCCCGAGTTGTTGATGCGGTGGGTGAAGACGAAGTCGGCCGACGCGTGGTGCGCGGGCACGAAGACCAGGACGCCGATGATGATCGCGACGCCCACGACGTGCCACCACACCGAGATCGAGTTGAACATGGCCACGAGGTGGCTGCCGAGGATGTTGACCGTCGAGTGGACCGCGAGGATCACCACGAACAGCCAGAACGTCCCGTGCTGGAACGAGCTCGCGCTGCCGGCCCCGTTGAACAGGTTGAAGTGGTACAGCCCGAAGACGGTGTTCAGGAACGTGGCCGCGCCGAAGTCGACCGACGCGGTGACCGCGATCAACCCGATCAGGTTGAACCAGCCGGTGAACCAGCCCCAGCCCGCGCCGCCCAGCCGCGCCGCCCACCAGTAGATGCCGCCCGCGGTGGGGTAGGCCGACACCAGCTCCGACATGCAGAAGCCGATGATCAGGATCGGGATCGAGATCAGCGGCCAGCCCCACGAGATCGCGATCGGCCCGCCGTTGTTCCATGCCTGGCCGTAGGTCGTGAAGCACCCGGCGAGGATCGAGATGATGGTGAACGAGATCGCGAAGTTCTGGAACCCGGTCCAGGTGCGATCCAGCTCCTGCTTGTACCCCAGCTCCGCCAGGCGCTGCTCGTCGCTCGAGGCGGTCGCGGCGGCGTCCACGTTGGCCATGCGTGCAGTTCCCTCTCCGAAAAGGTGTGGTCGACCGTCCTTAGAGACGGCGGCGCGAATCTACGCCTGCCGTCCGACGGAAGTCAAGTGTGGATCGGCACGATGGGTCCGGGGATCGATCCGCCGCGCGATCGAGCCGGCGGGCGCGTGTCATAGGGTGTCGTGATGCACGACGGCCAGCGCATCCTCATCGTGGGTGCGCTGCTGTCCGCGGGCCTCCTGGCCTCGCTGGTCGCCAGCCGCGTCCGCGTCCCCGGCCTCGTGTTCTTCCTCGGCGTCGGGATGGCCGTCGGCAGCGACGGCTTCGGCTGGATCGACTTCAACGACTACGCCACGGCGCGCACGGTCGGGATCGTCGCGCTGACGCTGATCCTCTTCGAGGGCGGCATGGCCGCGGGATTGCCGGAGATCCGGCCGGTGCTCGGGCCGTCGCTGGCGCTGGCCATAGCGGGCACGGTCATCACCGCGGTCGTCACCGGCCTGGTCGCGGCGTGGCTGTTCGACTTCTCGACGACCGAGGGCCTGCTGGTCGGCGCGATCGTGGCGGGCACCGACGGCGCGGCGATCTTCGCGCTGCTGCGCGGCTCGACGCTGCGCCGTCGGCTGGCGCGCACGCTGGAGGGCGAGTCCGGGCTCAACGACCCGGTCGCGATCCTGCTCGTGCTCGGGTTCATCCACCACCTGCAGAACCCCGACTACGGCTTCTTGAGCTTCCTCGGGCTGTTCGCCCAGCAGCTGGCGATCGGCGCCGTGGTCGGCGTCGCCGTCGGCTACGTGTTCACGTTCGCGCTACGCGAGGCGCGGCTGGCGACCGCCGGCCTCTACCCGGTCGCGACGCTCGCCTCGGTGGCGCTGGCCTACGGCGTCGCCGACGTCGCCCACGGCTCGGGCTTCCTGGCGGTGTACCTGGTGGGGTTGATGCTCGGGACGGCGACGATCCCGGCCAAGCAGACGATCGCCGCCTTCCACGAGGGCATGGCCTGGGTGGCGCAGCTGTCGATGTTCCTGGTCCTGGGCCTGCTGCTGTTCCCGTCGAACCTCGGCGGCGTCTGGTTCGAGGGCACGGTGCTGGCGCTGGTGCTCGTGTTCGTCGCGCGGCCGGTGGCGACCGTGCTGTGCACGACGCCGTTCGGGTTCAGCCCGCGCGAGCAGGTCGTGCTCGGCTGGGCGGGCCTGCGCGGGGCGGTCCCGGTCGTGCTGGCGACGTTCCCGGTGCTGGACCACATCCCGCGCTCGCTGGAGTTCTTCAACATCGTGTTCTTCGTGGTGCTGCTCTCCACGATCCTGCAGGGCACGACGTTCGAGCCGCTGGCCAAGCGCCTGGGCGTGACGACCGACGACCCCGCGCTGCCGCGGCCGCTGGCCGAGTCGGGGACGATCCGGCGGCTGGGCGCCGAGGTGCTGGAGTTCCCGGTCGCGCCCGACGACGCGATCGTCGGCCTGGCCGTCCGCGACCTCGGCCTGCCGCGCGAGGCCACGATCAACGTGATCGTGCGCGAGGGCCAGGCGATCCCGCCGCGCGGCTCGACGCGCGTGGAGGCCGGCGACCGCCTGCACGTGCTCTACCGCGAGGAGACGTCGCGGCAGTTGGTGTCCCTGACCTCGTCGTGGCGGACCGGCCCGATCGGCCCGCGCCCGCGGCCCAAGCGCGCGGTGCGCAGCGCGACGTCGATCTTCAGCGCGCGCCCGTGGACCGAGGCCGACGGCGACGCGACGCGGCCCAGCGCGGTCGCCGGCCAGGAGGTCATCGACCTGCTGCGCCTGCGCCGCGACGAGCCCGGCTCGCTGGTCGTGCTCGCCGACGGCCGCTACGCGCTGTGCGGGCAGATCGTCGTCGTCGGCGCGCGCCGCCAGGTCACCGGCTGGATCGAGCGCCGCATGCGCGTCGCCGACGAGGCCGAGCGCGCGTGGCTGCGGACGGCGCTCGGCGCGGTGGCCACCGACCAGCCGCCCCAGCCGCGAGCCTGACGGTCGGCGCCATCTGACAGGATCGGGCGCGCCCATGGCCCGCCTTGCCGACGACCAGATCCAGGACTTCTACGAGGACTGCTACACGCCCGGCGTCGACGGCGAGAAACACCGTCGCTGGCGCGAGCTGGGCGCCGAGGGCAAGGCCGACCACGTGATCGAGCTGGCGCGCCGCGCGGGGCTCGCGGCGCCGCGAGCGGTCTGCGAGGTCGGCTGCGGCGACGGCGCGGTGCTCGGCGTGCTCGGCCGGCGCGGCTTCGGCGCGCGACGGGTCGGCTACGAGATCTCCTCGTCGGGCGTGCGGCTGGCGGCCGAGCGTCCGGAGGTCGATCGCGCACAGGTCTTCGACGGCGCGGCGCTGCCCGAGCCCGACCAGGCCTATGACCTGGTCTTCGCCACGCACGTGCTGGAGCACGTGCCCGACCCCGCGCCGCTGACGCGCGAGCTGCTGCGCGTGGGGCGGGCCGTGGTCGTCGAGGTGCCGTTGGAGCGCAACCTCAGCGCGCGGCGCCCGGCGGCGCGGGCCGCGTCGGAGGGCGTCGGGCACCTGCACCGCTTCGACCGGCGCGCGATCCGCGCGCTGATCGCCGGCGCGGGCGGGCGCGTCGCCGCCGAGCTGCTGGACCCGCTGCCGCGCGCCGTCCACACGTTCGGCGCCCAGGACGTCCGGCAGCGCGTGCGGGGCGAGGCCAAGTGGGCGCTGCGCGCGGGCGCCGCGGCGGTGCCGCCGCTGGGCGAGCGGCTCATCACCATGCACTTCGCGGTGTTGGCGCTGCCCGCCCGTTGATCCTCGGGCGACGACCGCCCGCGCTCACACGGCGGCCGAGATCATCGGGGTGATGTTGGCGAGGGTGTAGCCGGTGGGGCTGTTCTGTTGCCAGGATTGGATGGTGGCGTTGGGGGTGGTGAAATAGATGTCGATGGAGTTGTCGGATTGGAGGATGGCGGTGGGGTCGCCTTGGGCTTGGGCGCCGGTCATGCTGGTGGGGGTCCAGGTGCCGGTGGTTGCGTTGTAGGCGAGGTGTTTGATGAGGTTGTCGGTGCCGCGGTAGAAGATGTCTTGGTCGCCGTTGGGCTTGGCGGTGCTGGTGGGGTCGCCGGCGGTGGTGGGGGCGGTGGTGAATTGGTTGATGGACCAGGTGAGGCTGGGGGTGCGGTAGGCCTCCCAGAGCTGGCCGGTGGTGGTGCGGAACCAGACGTTCTCGGAGCGGTTGGTGTGGACGACGCCGGTGGGGGTGCCGGTGAGGTTGTTGCCGCCGATGGTGGTTTGGGTGAAGGGGGTGCTGCCGTTGGCCGACCAGAGCGACCAGAGGTGGCCGTCGGTGGCGGCGTAGTAGAGGTCGAGCTCGCCGGTGTTGGGGTCGTAGAGTGGGAGCGGGTCGCCGGCGGTCAGGCCTTGGGTGGCGGTGTTGTCGAGGGGGACCAGGGTCCAGGGTCCGGTGCCGGTGGTGGCGTACCAGGCGAAGAGGTGGCCGGTGGCGTCGCGGAAGAAGACGTCGATGGCGCCGTTGTTGAGCTTGATGGCGGCGGGGCTGCCGGTGGCGGTGATGCCGGCGACGGTGCCGAGGGTGGTGGTGGTCCAGGTTCCGGCGTTGCGGCGCTTGAGGTGGATGTCGCCGTCGGTGCCGGTGAAGAAGACGTCTTGGATGCTTGCGCTTTCGGTGATCACGCTCGGGCGTCCGGTCATGATCGCGCCGCCGACGTCGGTCAGGCTCCAGGCGCTGTTGGCGTAGGTCAGATCGCCCAGCTGGCCGCTCGACCCGGTGAAGAACACGTCCTGACCGGTGGTCCCCACCAACGCCACACCGGTCCGGCCCGTCGACGCCGAGATCATCGGGGTGATGTTGGCGAGGGTGTAGCCGGTGGGGCTGTTCTGTTGCCAGGATTGGATGGTGGCGTTGGGGGTGGTGAAATAGATGTCGATGGAGTTGTCGGATTGGAGGATGGCGG